>Ga0335395_10000040_pt1 | contig 98652 bp, 86 predicted proteins | sample MAT02_FD_205744 | JGI IMG/M metagenome (GOLD analysis project Ga0335395, IMG submission 205744) | Freshwater microbial communities from Lake Fryxell liftoff mats and glacier meltwater in Antarctica - MAT-02 (spades assembly) (version 2) ...
GATGCAGAGCTGCGGGCGAAGCTGCGAGCCGCCTTAATCGAACGCGCACCGCGGCTTTACGCGCAGGCCGACACGCAGGCGGCGTTTGCCAAGTTCCTGGCAAGCGTGGGTGGCAGCAGTCACCCCATCGCCTGATCGAAGCCCAGCTACCGGCAAGCGCGGCGCCTTGAAGCGCTCATCGCTCAGTGCGGCACCGAGAGGCGCACGGCTTTTGTAGGTTGGCGCTGAGCGCAGCGAAGCCCAACGTCGCGGAAGTTGGGTCTTGCGGTGGGGGGGGATCGGAGGTTGCTCCTTCGCTTCGCTCGGGCTCGTCGGGCCTGAAGCTGCCACCGGCAGCTCCAAAGCCGCCCGGATCGCGGCCTGGAGCTCAGCGCCAACCTGCGACAGCGGCCTTCGAACGCACCGTGGAAGTGGGGCCCACGACGTTGGGCTTCGCTGCGCTCAGCGCCAACCTGCGACAGCGGGTTCGCTCCAAACTCACCGCGAACATCGTTCCAACCGCGAACATGGCCTGGCGCGGCCCCGACAATTGCAGAGCGGCCGTCGCCCCTCGCGCAATCGCGCCGCGTGCGCGGGGTCGCAACGCGCCCATCGCTCAATGCGAAGCCGTGGAGTGCCCATCGATCAGCGCGGCACCTGGAGGCGCACGGCTTTTGTAGGTTGGCGCTGAGCGCAGCGAAGCCCAACGTCGCAGCGGTCGAGGGGTGCGGCGAGGGCGGAGGTTGCTCCTGTGCTTCGCTCGGGCTCCTCGGGCCTGGAGCTCAGCGCCAACCTACGACAGCGGCCTTCGAACGCACCGTGGAAGTGGGGCCCACGACATTGGGCTTCGCTGCGCTCAGCGCCAACCTACGACAGCGGGTTCGCTCCAAACTCACCGCGAACATCGTTCCAACCGCGAACATGGCCTGGCGCGGCCCCGACAATTGCAGTGCGGCCGTCGCGAAGCTGATCGACCTGAACGCGCGCTCGCCTGTGTTTAGCGCCGCCGCCGCGGTGGCCCATCGCGCTCGCGTTTTTTGAGCGTTCGCTGGGCCAGCTCCAGCTCGGCCTGCAGCTTGCGGTAGTTGGACAGCGCGCCGGGGTCGAGCTGGTCGGCGTCCAGCGCCGCCTGCACCGCGCAGCCGGGCTCGCGCTCGTGCTGGCAGTCGCGGAAGCGGCACTGCGCCGCCAGCGCCTCGATGTGATCGAAGCCGGTGCGATCCAGGGTTTCCTCGCCGGTGAGCTTGAGCTCGCGCATGCCGGGGGTGTCGATCAGGCAGCCGCCTGAGGGCAGGCGCAGCAGCGCGCGGTGGGTGGTGGTGTGGCGGCCGCGGCTGTCGTTGGCGCGCACCGCCTTGGTCTTCTGCCGCTCGATGCCGAGCAGCGAGTTGGTCAAGGTCGACTTGCCCGCGCCGGAAGACCCCACCAGCACCGCCGTCACGCCCGGGCCCAGCAGCGGCGTAAGCACCGCCACGCTTTCAAGCGAACGCGCGTTGAGGGCGATCAGCTTTGCGCCGGCCTCCTCCAACATTTCCAGAGTTTCCAGCGCCAGATCGGCGTTTTCATCGCCGCACAGATCGGACTTGGTCAGCACGAATACCGCTTCGGCACCCGAACCGCGCACCAGCACCAGATAGCGCTCCAGCCGACGCGGATTGAAATCACCGTCCAGCCCGCACACCACCAGCACCCGATCGATATTGGTGGCGATCAACTGCTGCTTGTAGTGCTCGCCTGCCGCCGCGCGCTTGAGCACGCCGAAGCGCGGCAGCCAGTCGATGATCAGATCCTCGGCCTCGGCCAGGCGCACCCAGTCGCCGACGGCGGCGCGCTGCTCGGGCGGAAAGTTTCCGCGGGTCCACGGCGCCGGCGCCTGCACCTTGAACTCGCGCTCGCCCTCGTCGACGACGTAGCCGGTGCGGTGCTGTTCGGTGACCCGCGCCAGCCGCCCTTCGACGGCCTGCGCATAGGCCTCGGCCGCTGGCGAATTCTCGCGCCAGCCCATGCTGCGCAGGCGCGTCAGCTGTTCGGGTTGTATCTGCATGGGGCGCATTCTACGGGCTGCCGGGGCCTGCCCTCACTCCCGCTTTACCGCGCGCCGCCCACCCTCGGGGCTGATTTTGATAGGAGCACCGCATGCGCCTGGCGCGATTCACGCTCTGGCTGTCCGGCCTGTCCTTCATCGGCTTCGGCCTCGCCTTCCTCATCGCCCCCCTGCAGACCCTTGCCAGCGCCGGCGTGGAGATGAGCGGCGCCCTCGCCGCGGCCGAACTGCGCGCCTTCTACGGCGGCCTCGAACTCGGCCTCGGCCTGCTGATGCTCGCCGCCGACCGGCAGGCCCGGCATCGGCCCTACGGCCTGATCCTGGTCATCGGAAGCTTTGGCGCAATCGGCCTCGCCCGCGCGCTCGCCATGGCGCTCGGCAGCGTCAGCACGCCTTTTATGTGGCTCGCGCTCGGCACCGAGCTGCTGTTCGCGCTGCTGGCGGTGATTGCGCTGCGGCGAGTGCGGCTCAAGTAAGAGAAAACCCGGCTTCGAACTACCGCAGGTACCGGCTTGCCCAGCTCGAGATCACCTGCGCCACGTACTCGGCGTCCTCTTTTCGAGTCAGCAGGTGGTCGGCGCTGTCGAGGCTGATGAAACTTTTCGGATGCCGGGCCATGCGGTAGATCTGCTCGGCCTGGCTGATCGAAACCGTCGCATCCACCGGCGAGTGAAACAGCAGCAGGGCGGCGCGCAGGGCACCAACAGTGCTGCCCAACTCGACCTCGCGCACGTCCTCAAGAAACTGCCGCTGAATGGTGAAGCGTCGGCCGGCGAGCTCGACCTCGGCCACGCCTTCACGCTCGATGGTTTCGACGTCGCAGTGGAAGTGGCGGATGACGTGCTCGGGTGAGGCCGGCGCGCCGATGGTGACCACGCCCTGCACCTCCGCGATGTGCGCCCGCGCGGCCAGCACCGCGGTGCCGCCGAGGCTGTGGCCGATCAGCAGCTGCGGGGCTTCGAAGTCGCGGCGCAGCAGGTCGGCTGCCTTGACCACGTCATCGACGTTGGACGAGAAGTTGGTGTTCTCGAAGTCGCCGGAGCTGTTGCCCAAGCCGGTGAAGTCGAAGCGCAGCACGCTAAAACCCTGCGCCACCAGGCTGAGGGCGATGCGCGCCGAAGCCGCGATGTCCTTGCCGCAGGTGAAACAGTGCGCCAGCAGCGCAAAGTGCTTCGGCGCGGTTTCGGGCAGCTCCAGCAGGCCGGCCAATAGCTGACCGTCACTGCCTGCGAATTCCACGCGCTCACGTCGTGACATCGGCGGGTGCTCCGTTGTGGGTGGATCGCGTCGTGCGCTCAGCCGTCTGAGGCCGCGGCGGCGGCAGCGGCCTCCGCGCTCGTCTGCGCTCGCAGCAGGTCGGCTCCGCTGGGCTTCTGGAACAGGCGTAGGCCGAATTCGGGGAGCACGGCGATCAGGTGGTCGAAGATGTCGGCCTGGATGCTTTCGTATTCGGCCCAGGCGGTGGTGGCGGTGAAGCAGTAGATCTCCAGCGGCAGGCCTTCGGGCGTGGGCGCGCGCTGGCGCACCAGCAGGGTGCGGTCGACGTGCAGGCGCGGGTGGTGTTTGAGATAGGCCTCGACGTAGGCGCGGAAGCAGCCGAGATTGGTCAAACGGCGCTGGTTCACCGGCGGCAGGCCGCTCTCCTCCAGCCTGCGGTTCCACTCGCCCAGTTCCTCGCGCTTGTTGGCCAAATGCTCGCGCAGCAGACCGAAGCGCTGCAGGGCGACGACTTCAGCCGCGTCGAGAAAGCGCACGCCGCCCTGGTCGATCGGCAGCGCACGCATGATCCGCCGACCGCCGGATTCGCTCATGCCGCGCCAGTTGCGGAAGCTCTCGCTGATCATCCGATGGGTGGGGATGGTGGTGATGGTCTTGTCGAAGTTCTGCACCTTCACCGAGTGCAGGGCGATGTCGATGACGTCGCCGTCGGCGCCGAGCTGGGGCATCTCGATCCAGTCGCCGACCCGCAGCATGTCGTCGCTGGACACCTGCACGCTGGCCACCAGCGACAGGATGGTGTCGCGGAACACCAGCATCAGCACCGCGCCCAGCGCGCCCAGGCCGGACAGCAGCAGCAGCGGCGAGCGCTCCATCAGCACGGCCACGATCAGAATGCCGATGACGATGAACACCACCAGCTTGGCGACCTGCAGGTAGCCCTTGATCGGCCGCTTAACGGCGCCGGGACGCATCCGATAGATGTCATCGACGGCCGACAGCAGTGCGCTTACGCCCAGCCCGATGCTCAAGATGACCCAGACCATCGCCAGATTGCGGCCCAGCGCCACCAGGCCTGCCGGCAGACCGTCGATCAAGGGCAGGCCGCTGAAGATCACCAGCGCCGGCACCACATGCGCGAGCTGCCGGACCACGCCGCGATCGAGCACGGCGTCGTCCCACTTGACGTTGGACGCACGCACCAGTTTCTCAGCCACCCGCAGCAGCAATCGCTTGGTGATGGCGTCGGCCAGCAGCGCCAGCAGCAGCAGGGCGCCGAGCTTGAAGCTGGTCTGCAGCAGCGGGTAATCCGCAGCCCAACTGGTCCATCGGGTGATCAATTCCACGGGCACGGCCCCCTTGGGCGCTGCGGCAAGGTCAGTCAGCAAGGGTAGCGGTCGGCTGCGGTGGGGTACAGCCGCAGACTTCGATCGCTCGTCATCCGAGGCGCCGAGCAGCGATGCTTGCGGGGCTCGGGTCGCGGCCGGGCGTCCGATTGCTGCCCGTGGGCGGGCCTTGATCGGCCGCCCTCATTTTCGCCGACTGACGCAGGGCGGGTCTTGGCCCGCCGGTTTGTCCCTGCCCGCGACGCGGCGGGTCAAGACCCGCCCTACGAGACGGCCGTCAGCGTGGGGTTTGAGGGTTGCTGCGGCCGCCACACCGAACCCAGGACGGCGCATCAGGATGCGCCCCACCGTTCGAAAACGGATGTCTCCCGCCGCCTACGCCTCAGCGCTGCGACACCCGCATTCGGCCATCACCAACATCCAACGCCGCGCGCTTCCCGCTTCAATCCCGCATCGCCACCGTCGGGTGCTGCTCAGGAATCCGCTCCAGCACCGCGGCGGCGGCTTCGGCCGTGCTCAAGGCAGTGCCGGCGTCGGCGATGTCGGCGGTGAAGCAGCCGGCGTCGAGCGCATCTGACACGGCGCGCTCGACCTCGCGGGCTTCGTCCTCCAGCCCCAGCGAATGCCGCAGCAGCATCGCCGCGCTCAGAATCATCGCCATCGGGTTGGCGATGCCGCGGCCGGCGATGTCCGGGGCGCTGCCGTGGATCGGCTCGTAGATTCCGCGCGTGCCCTCGCCCAATGAAGCACTCGGCAGCAGGCCCAGCGAGCCGGCCAGCATCGAGGCCTCGTCGGTAAGAATGTCGCCAAACATGTTTTCGGTGACGATCACGTCGTACTCGCGCGGCCGCGCAATCAGGTGCATGGCCATGGAATCGACCAGCTGATGCTCCAGCCGCACGTCGGGGAATTCCTCGGCGCCGATGCGGGTGGCCAGCTCGCGCCACAGCCGCGAGGTCTCCAGCACGTTGGCCTTATCGACCGACACCAGATAGCCGCGCCGCGCGCGAGCCAAGTCGAAGGCGCGGCGCAGCACGCGTTCGATCTCGGAAACCGAGTACACGCACAGGTCGGAAGCACCGTGCTCGCTGCGGGTGCGCTCGCCGAAGTAGATGCCGCCAGTGAGCTCGCGCACCACCAGCAGATCGACGCCGTGCAGCAGGTGCGGCTTGATCGGCGCGCGATCGAGCACGGCCGGATGCGGGGTCACCGGCCGCAGGTTGGCGTACAGGCCCAGCGACTGGCGGATCGCCAGCAGGCCCTGCTCCGGCCGCACTCGCGCTTTCGGGTCTGACCACTTCGGCCCGCCGACCGCGCCAAGCAGAATCGCATCGGCTTTGCGGCAGGCAGCCAGCGTGGCCGCGGGCAGCGGCTCGCCGCTGTCGTCAATCGCGGCACCGCCGATGAGCTGCGGGTTGAAGTGGAAATCGTGGCCGTGGCGGGTGGCCACATGCTTCAGCACCTCGACCGCGCAGGCGATCACTTCCGGGCCGATGCCGTCCCCCGGCAGAACAACGATTTCAGCGCGCATGAGAGGGCTCCTGTGGGGTTCGGGGTGAGATCGAGAAATCGGCGCGGCGCGCGGCCTCGAATACGCTGATCGCCGGCTCCTGCCGCAGCAGGTAGCCGAGCTCGTCGACGCCTTCCAGCAGGCAGGTGCGGGCGAAGGCGTCGAGCGGAAACGCGTGCACCTGGCCCTGCGGTGCGGTCAGCGTGCAGGCGGCGACATCGACGCTGAATTCGCCGTCAGCCTGGCTCATCAGGTGCTGCACGATGGCCTCGTCCAGCACGATCGGCAGCAGCCCGTTTTTCAGCGCGTTGTTGCGGAAGATGTCGGCGATCTGGCTGCTGACCACCGCTTTCAGGCCGAGATCGGCAAGCGCCCAGGGCGCGTGCTCACGCGAGCTGCCGCAGCCGAAATTGCGGCCGGCAATCAGGATCTGCCGCCCCGCGTTGGCCGCCTGGTTGAACGCAAAATCGGCCTGTTTGCGCCAGTCCGAAAACGCGTATTGGCCCAGACCCGCGCGGGTCGTGGTTGAGAGAAACCGCGCCGGAATGATCTGGTCGGTATCAATATTCTCGCCGCGCAGGACCACGGCTTTGGAGTGGATATGGGTGAGCGCGTGCATCAAGCCACCTCCGCCGCGGCGGGGTTCAGAAATTCGCGCGGGTCGGCGATGCGCCCGGCCACTGCGGCAGCGGCGGCCGACAGCGGCGAAGCCAGGACGGTGCGCGCGCCCTGCCCTTGCCGGCCCTCGAAATTGCGATTGCTGGTGCTGACCGCGAGCTGGCCGGGCGCCACCAGATCACCGTTCATGGCGATACACATCGAGCAGCCCGGCTCGCGCCACTCGGCGCCGGCGGCGCGCACGATCGCATCAATACCCTCGCCCTCCGCCTGGCGCTTGACCGCCTCGGAGCCGGCCACCACCAGCATGCGAACGCGCGGGTGCACGCGACGACCCTTGAGGATGTGCGCCACTTCGCGCAGGTCGGCGATTCGCCCGTTGGTGCAGCTGCCGACAAAGACCACGTCGACCGGCTGCCCGATCAGGCTCATGCCGGCCTCGAAGCCCATATAGCCGAGGCTCTTGGCGGCGCTGGCGTCCTGCGGCAGCGGAATTGGCGCATCCACCGCGATGGCGGTGCCGGGATGGGTGCCCCAGGTGAGCGTTGGGCAAATCTCGGCGGCGTCGATTCGCACCACCCGGTCGAACTCCGCGCCGGCGTCGCTGACGAACTGCGACCACACCGCCTGCGCGGCCTCGAAGGCTGCCCCCTGCGGCGCGCGCGGGCAGGCGCGCAGGTAGTCGAAGGTGATCGCATCGGGTGCCACCATGCCGGCGCGGGCACCCGCCTCGATCGACATGTTGCACAGGGTCATGCGCGCTTCCATGCCCATCGCGCGGACGGTCGAACCGCGATACTCGATGGCGTAGCCGGTGCCGCCGTTGACCCCGATCACGCCGATGATGTGCAGGATCACGTCCTTGGCGCCGACCCCTGCAGCAAGTTCCCCTTCGACCTCGATGGCCAGGGTCTTCGGCCGGCGCTGCAGCAGGCACTGGGTGGCCAGCACGTGGCCGACCTCGCTGGTGCCGATGCCGAAGGCAAGCGCTCCGAATGCGCCATGCGTGCTGGTGTGGCTGTCGCCGCAGACGATGGTCATGCCGGGCCGAGTCAGGCCAAGTTCCGGCGCGGCGACGTGGACGATGCCGCGGCGATCGTCGCCCATATCGAACAGTTCGATGCCGTGCCGTTCGCAGTTGACGCGCAGCTGATTGACCTGATTCTCGGAGGCCGCACTGGCATAGGGCAGCTTTCCTTCAGCATTCGCCGGCAGGGTCGGCGTGCTGTGATCCAGAGTCGCCATGCAGCGCTCCGGGCAGCGCGGCGAAAGCCCGCGCGCCTCCAGCTCGGTAAAAGCCTGCGGGGTGGTGACCTCGTGCAGCAGATGCAGGTCGACATAGAGCACCGCCGGCGCGGCCTCGGTTTCGGGAACCACCAGATGGGACTCCCAGAGTTTTTCGAACAGGGTGCGTGCGCGCACTGCGGTTCCGTGGGCTGCGGTATCGGGGGTCATTGGCATCAGGCCTGGGCGCTCACCGCGGGCTCGGCCTCGCGGCGGCGGATCAGCCGGTTGGCGACGTCCAGCCAGGCCAGCGCGCTGGCCTCGATGATGTCGCGGCTGACGCCGATGCCGGTGTATTCCTCGTCCTCGAAGCTCACTGAAAGACTGGCCTCGCCGCGCGCATGGCTGCCCATGCCGATGCTGTGGACCTGGTAGCTCTCCAGCTTCAGCTCGATGCCGGTGGCGGCCGACATCGCCGCGAACAGCGCGGCGACGGGACCGTCGCTCTCGGCGCTTTCAGCCACGAGGTTGCCCTCGGGGTCCGACAGCTCGACCTCGGCGCGTGCGGTTTCGCCGCCGTCTGAAATGCGCATCGCCGCCAGCCGGTAGCCTTGGCCGGCGGTCGCGGCACTGCCGAGGATCAGGGTTTCCAGATCACGGTCACCGACCACGCGCTGAATTTCGGTCAGCGCCTTGAAGTCCGCGAAGACGTGCACGAATTCGTCCTCTTCAAACACAAAGCCCAGCGCGCGCAGGCGCTCGCTCAAGGCCGCTCGACCGCTGTGGCGGCCCAGCACCAGCTCCGAGCGCGCCCAGCCGACATCCTCGGGCCGCATGATTTCGTAGGTCTCGCGGTTTTTCAGCATGCCGTGCTGGTGGATGCCGGCCTCGTGCGCAAAGGCGTTGACGCCGACGATCGCCTTGTTGCGCTGGACCATCATCCCGGTCAGCCGCTGCAGCAGGCGCGAGGTGGGCACCAGGCGCTCGGTGCGGACGCCGGTGTCGGCCTTGAAGAACGCGCTGCGCACTTTGAGCGCCATCACGAGTTCCTCGACCGCGCAGTTGCCGGCGCGCTCGCCGATGCCGTTGACGGTGCACTCGACCTGGCGCGCGCCGCCCTCGATCGCCGCCAGCGAATTTGCCACCGCCAGACCCAGATCGTTGTGGCAGTGCGCGCTCCAGATCAGCTGCTCGCCGGGCACCGCCGCGCGCAGGCGCCGGAACAGATCGCGGATTTCCTCCGGCGTGGTGTAGCCCACCGTGTCGGGTACGTTGAGCGTGGTGGCACCGGCGCGGGCAGCGGCGCTGAAGGCTTTCACCAGCACCTCGAACTCGGTGCGGATGGCGTCCTCTGCGGAGAACTCGACGTCATCGAAGTAGCGTCGAGCGAAGGCCACCGCGCTTTCGGCGCGCTCGATGACCTGCTCCTCGCTCATCGACAGCTTGAACGTGCGGTGCAGCGGGCTGGTAGAGATGAACACGTGGATGCGCGGGTTCTTGGCGCGCTGCAGGGCTTTGGCGCAGGCGGTGATGTCGGCTTCCGTGCAGCGCGACAGCGTTGCCAGGGTGACCTGCCCGCCGATCTCGCGGGCGATCGCGTCAGTGGATTCGCGGTCGGCCTGCGAGCTGGCAGGGAAGCCGGTCTCGATGATGTCGACGCCGAGTTCGGCAAGCGCCCGCGCCATCACCCGCTTCTGCGCTGGGCCCATGCTGGCACCCGGCGACTGTTCGCCGTCGCGCAGGGTGGTATCGAAGATTCGGATGCGGTCGGTCATGGTGGCTCCAGCGGTTCGGGCGTCAGGTTCGGGCGTGGGTTCGGGTTCGGCGGCAGCTGTCGGTGTAAAAAACGCAGGCAATAAAAAACCCCGCAGCGGGATTCCGGTGCGGGGTTCTCTCAAATCTGGGGTGTCTTACGTGTGCCCTAGCGTCGGAGTCCGCACCTGTGCGGTCCAAGAAGAAGGGCAATAAGAAACAGCGCCGCGCTTGGGCGGTGCTGGTCAGGGGCTGCGGTGGTTGGGCGGAAACACATAGCTCGCAGTCTTGATGCACTGCGGCGAATTTGTCAAGCCAGACTCAAACGCCCGGCCGCTGCCGACTATCGGATGGGCCGGGCAGCGTCAGACGTCGAGGTGGAAGCGGAAATCGTCGCCGCCTTCGGCTTTGGCCCGGTAGAGCTGCCGATCCGCCTGGCTGTACCAGACCGACCAGCCGGCGCCCTGTGAGCACACCACGGCGCCGACGCTGACGGTGAGGACGGTGGAGTGCAGCGGCTCGGGCAGGGCCAGCAGGCGCACGCTGTCGACCAGGGCGCGGGCGCGCAGCTCGATCTGTTCGGCCGAATCCACGCGCACCAGCAGGGCGAATTCATCGCCACCCAGACGCGCTGGCATGTCGCCTTCGGAGGCGATCCGGCGCAGCTGCCCGGCGACGGCTTCGAGCACGCGATCGCCGGTGATGTGGCCGAAGCTGTCGTTGATCGACTTGAAATCGTCGAGATCGACCAGCAGCAGGCCCAGCACGCCGGGGTTGGGATCGTGTTCGAGCTCATCCAGATGCGCGTACAGACCGCGCCGGTTGCGCAGGCCGGTCAACTCATCGGTCTGCACCAGCGTCTCGGCATTGTTCAGCCGGGTCCGCGTCTGCCGCAGCGAGTCGAGCGTCAGCAGCAGCTCCTCGTTGCGGCGCTTGAGGTTGAGGATGAGCTGCTGCTCGCTGGCGACGAGGTAGGCAAACGAGCGGCGCATGAAGCGCGCGATCATCGCTGACTCCTGCTCCAGCAGGGCGTCGAAATCGCCGTTGGACACCGCAACGAGCAGACAGGGCCCGAGCGCGACCGCGCTGGCCAAGCGCGCGTGGTTGCCGATAAAAAACGACAGCTCGCCGAAGAATTCGCGGCTGCCGATGCGCTTGTCGCGCATACCGTCGCCAAACTCCAGCGCCACTTCGCCTTCGACCACAACAAACATCGTCCGACCGGCTTCGCCGCGGCGGAAGATCAGCTCGCCCGCCGCCACCAGTCGACGCTCACCCACGCCTTCGAACAGCGCGAGCTCGTCGAGCGAGAGTTGGCGAGCCTCGCGGCCAAAGTGGTCGTCGATGGCGGGCAGGACAGAGTCCGGGGGACGCGGGTTCATCGGAGGGCGTGCTCGGGCAGGATCGGCGCCAGGATCGGACAGCGGTCGGAGTGTAGCAGCCGCAAACAGGCGCTCCGGGCGGCCCGCGAGCTGACTGTAAGATCTGACAGGTTGAACGGCCGCATGAGACTCCGTCAGCCGACGCGACGGCCCGGCCGGCAGCGGACGCGACTTACAGGAACCCGAACTCGAAGGCGATCGCCTGATTGCCCGGGTCGCGGATTTCAAGCTCGACCATCACCGGCTGGCCGGGCGCCAAAGCACGCCGCTCGGGGGCCTGGCCCAAGTACTCGGGCGCGGCAAATCGACGCAGCGCGATCAGCCGGCCGTCCAGGTCCGACATGCTCAGCTCAAGCTCCGGCCAAGCCTGCGCCCAGGCCGACTCGTTGCGAAAACTGGCGGTGATGAGCAGCGCGTCCGGCACCGAAGGGTGCGGGCTGACATCGCGGCTGAGCAGTGCGATTTGCGCCGGCGCGCTGAACAGCGGCAGATCACAGCCGACAAGCTCGCAGAGCCGCTGCATCCACGGGCGCAGCGCCGGATCCTGGCTGAGTTCAGCGCGCTGCGCGAGCACGATCTGGCTGCCGAGGACGAGCCCAAGCGCGGCCGTGGCGGCCCACCAGCGCCCGCTCGGCCGGGCCCGCGCGCGTTTACCGTGGACCAGAAACTGCGGCGCAGAGCGGGCCGACTTGGCGGACGCCGGCACCCCTGTGCTGACCAAGCCCTCAGGCATGACCCGCGGCGGCTCGGAGTGCGCTGCCCGGGCGCTGCCGGCCGCGGCCTGTGCGGGGGTATCTGCCAGGCGCTCAAGGCCGTTGAAGGATTCTTCGCACACGCCGCACAGCAGGTGGCCTCGGCCGACCGACAGTTGCGCGGCGTCCAGCGCGTGGACGCTGAGGCAGTGGGGGCATTGGGTGTACATGGGCGGTTTGGGGTTTGGGGTTTGGGGTTTGGGGTTTGGGGTTTGGGGTTTGGGGATTGGGGATTGGGGATTGGGCGAGGCTAGCGCAGCCGGCGCCTGCTGTCCTCAGGCAGCGGCCAGCTGATGCAGGGCGTCTGGCACTTCGGCCAGCGTAGCGACCGTGCGCAGCCGCGGGTGCTCGGGATCGACCGCGTGCTCAGCCTCCAGCGCCCAGGTCACGGCATAGGGCACGTGGATTCCCGCGCCGCCCAGCGCGAGCACCGGCTCGATGTCCGAGCGCAGCGAGTTGCCGACCATAGCGAACTGCGCCGGCGCGACCTCGCATTCCGCCAGCACGCGGGCGTAGGTCTGCGGGTTTTTCTCGGACACGATCTCGATGCGCGGGAACAGCTCACTCAGCCCCGAGCGGCGGATTTTATCCTCTTGATGGAACAGATCGCCCTTGGTGATCAGCACCAGCGGCGCTAGCGCGGCCGCGGCTTCCACCGCCGCGCGCACGCCCGGCAGCAGCTCAACAGGATGGCTGAGAATGCCTTTGCCGAGGTCAACCAGACGGTGCACGTCGGCGGCGCTTATGCGCTCGGCGGTTATGGCGATCGCGGTCTCGATCATCGACAGCGCCATGCCCTTGGCGCCGTAGCCGAACAGCTTGATATTGCGGCGCTCGGTGTCGAGCAGGCGCTGGTGCAGACCGGCATCGGCGAGGTCGACGTAGTGGCCGACGATCCGCTCGAACTCCGCGTGGGCCTGCTGGAAGTAGATTTCGCTGTGCCACAGGGTGTCGTCGGCGTCGAAGCCAACAAGCACGAGAGACGCATGGGATTTCAACGAAGCCTCCGGTAGATGGGCGCGGGCGCGCGGCAGCGCTTCAGGGCTCGCGCTGAAAATCTATCGCAGCACGAGAGACGCATGGGATTTCAACGAAGCCTCCGGTAGATGGCCGCGGGCGTGCTGCAGCGCTTGACGGTTCGCACTGAAAATCTATCGAAGCACGAGAGGCGCATGGGATTTCAACGAAGCCTCCGGTAGATGGGCGTGGGCATGCGGCAGCGATTCTGAGCTTTCGCAGGTGCGTAGGGCGGGTCTTGACCCGCCGGCCGTCGATGAGTTCAAAGCCAGGTCTTTACCCGCCGCTGTCGATGAATTCGGGTGCCAGCTCCGGCGGGTCAAGACCCGCCCCCCACACGCTCGGCGGGCATCGGCGAACCGGTCCGCCGCGGCTGCACGCCTACAGGGCCCGTGCCGCCTCGACCACCTTCTCCACCGTGAAACCAAAGTGCTTGAACAGCACGTCCGCCGGCGCCGAGGCGCCAAAGCTGTCGATGCCGATGACGGCGCCGTCGAGGCCGACATACTTGCGCCAGAAATCCGACACCCCGGCCTCGATCGCCACCCGCTTGCGGCACCAGCCGGGCAGCACGCCCTCGCGCCATTCCAGCGGCTGCGCGTCGAACACGTTGCTGCAGGGCATCGACACCACGCGCACCCGGGTGCCTTCGGCTTCCAGCGCGCGCGCCGCCTGCATTGCCAGCTCAACTTCCGAACCGGTAGCAATCAGGATTACGTCGAAGCGCGCTTCCGGCGGGTCGGTCAGCACGTAGCCGCCGCGCGCGATGTCCGCAACCTGCTCGGCGCTGCGCTGCTGGTGCTGCAGGTTCTGGCGGCTGAAGATCAGGCAGCTCGGGCCGTCGCTGCGCAGGATCGCCTGCTTCCAGCTGACCGCCGACTCAACCGCATCGCAGGGCCGCCAGACATGGTTGTTGGGGATGTAGCGCAGGCTGGCGAGGTGCTCGATCGGCTGATGAGTAGGGCCGTCTTCGCCCAAGCCAATCGAGTCGTGGGTGAACACGTGGATGGCGCGGATCGGGATCAGCGCCGACATGCGCAGGGCGTTGCGCGAGTAGTCGCTGAACACCAGAAAGGTGGCGTCGTAGGGCACGAAGCCGCCGTGCAGAGCCAGGCCATTGGCGATCGCGGTCATGCCGAACTCGCGCACGCCGAAGTAGATGTAGTTGGCGTCCGGGTCTTCGGCGTTGACGTCCTTCGAGCCTTTCCAGATCGTTAAGTTGGAGCCGGCCAAATCCGCCGAGCCGCCGATCAGCTCCGGCAGCAGCGGCCCGAAGGCGTCCAGGCTCATCTGCGAGGCCTTGCGCGAGGCAACGGTCGGGCCGTCGGCCTGCAGCTTCGCGATATAGGCGTCGGCGGCGTCAGCAAAGCCTGCCGGCAGCTCACCCACGGCGCGACGGCTGAACTCGGCCGCGAGTTCGGGGAAGGCCTTGGCGTAGGCCTCGAAGCCTGCGTTCCACTTGGACTCGAGCGCGCCGCCATCGACTGCGCGCCAGCCGGCGTAGATCTCCTGCGGGATCTCGAACGGCGCATGCGGCCAGTTCAGCGCGGCACGGGCGCCGGCGATCTCGTCCTTGCCCAGCGGGGCGCCGTGGCAGCTTTCCTTGCCGGCCTTGGTTGGCGCGCCGAAGCCAATCGTGGTGCGGCAGCAGATCAGCGTCGGGCGGCCGGTCTCGGCCTGGGCGGTGCGGATCGCCTGGGTGATTTCGTCCGGGTCATGGCCGTTCACGCGGCGAATCACCTGCCAGCCGTAGGCCTCGAAGCGGGCCGGCGTGTCGTCGGTAAACCAGCCCTCCACTTCGCCGTCGATCGAGATGCCGTTGTCGTCCCAGAAGGCGATCAGCTTGCCGAGTTTCAGGGTGCCGGCCAGCGAGCAGGCCTCATGGCTGATGCCCTCCATCAAGCAGCCGTCGCCGAGGAACACATACGTATGGTGATCGACGACTCCATGGCCCGGACGGTTGAAGCGCCGCGCCAGCACCTTCTCCGCCAGCGCCATGCCGATCGCGTTGGCGAGGCCCTGCCCGAGGGGGCCGGTGGTGGTTTCGACACCGGGGGTTGCATGGGCCTCCGGGTGGCCGGCGGTTTTCGAGTGCAGCTGACGAAAGCGCTTGAGCTCGCCCATCGGCAGATCGAAGCCGCGCAGGTGCAGCAGCGCGTACACCAGCATCGAGCCGTGGCCGTTGGAGACCACGAAACGGTCGCGGTTCGGCCACTTCGGATTGGCCGGGCTGACGCGCAGGAAATCGTTCCACAGCACCTCGGCGATGTCGGACATGCCCATCGGCATGCCGGGATGCCCGCTTTTGGCGGCCTCCACGGCGTCGGCGGCGAGAAAGCGGATGGCGTTGGCGAGGTCGCGACGGCTGGGCATCAGGGGATCCAGTGCAGGGAAGGCGAGAAGGCCGGCATTGTCGCCGAGCGGTTGCCGGGCGGGCAAACCCTGCGGCGGCCTCTGCGCTGAGTGTGTGCAAAATTCGAACGCCGTCGCGAGGGTGGAACCCCTCCCTGGCTGGCAATACGCGCTGCGCTGACACAACGGAGTTTGATGGGCCCGAAGACGGTAGCATCCGCGGCGGTCGCTGCCGCCGAACGCTCAAACCGAAACCACAGGGGACGGGCGCGCTTTCTGACACGCTTTAAGCCCAGCCAATCAACTGCCGGCGGCTGTCACTGATTTTGGTATCACCACGAGCGCTAGCGCGTTTGGTCGCGAGCACCTCGCTCGCTCAGCGTCTTGTTGCCACGGCAGGCTTGCGACCGATACCGGTTGAAGCCGACCGCCAGCGGCCAGCCGTCCGGCCAGACTCGGCTCAGGGTCAGCAGCTCCCACCGCCGGCCCCACCCCCGCCCGCACCGCCAGCACCAGGAATGCAGGTAGGCCCCTGCAGATTCTGGAAAGCATTCTTATTCGCCTCGCGCTGCACCTCGCGCTCCGCAACGCTGATACAGCGCGTTTTGTTGATTCGTGAGCCCGTGGGCGCGGCCCGATTGCATACCAGCCCGCTGTCGCGCTGCTTGCCGATAATCGCGTCGAAGGTCTGCTGGGCGTTGTACACCTTCAGCTTGTCATTCGGGCTCAGCGCGGCGATCGAGTCGGTTCGCAGCAGGATGCCCTGCAGCTGTGACCATGCAGAGTTCAGCTCACGCATGTCGCGCCTCTGGATTCGACCGAAGTCGCCCATGCGAACCAGGCTCATGATGTCCTCGCGCTCGCTCAGATACGCATCCAAGTCGGTTACGACATCGACCGCTTCATTGACCTCCGCGGGCGTCGGCTCCGGGGCGCGCTCGCGCTTCGCGCTCGCCTGCAGGGGCGCGAGGGACAGAAGGGCTGCTACACAAACAGCAAGAAAACTGGCGCCGCTGGGTGAGACGTTCATGTTTCGCCTCGATATTTTGTCTGCAGCAGCATACGCCCTAGCCCGCGAACCTCGCTGTTGACGCCGGAATTTTGGAACACGGTCGGGTGCACTGAAAACGAGCGCAACGGCGCCGTCAGGCGCTACGCCATCGCCCATTAAAAAAGGGGGCGAAGCTTGCGCTTCGCCCCCCAACTTTTCCGCTCAAACCAGACCCAATCAGAACGAAACGGTCACGCCCATCGTGTAGAAGCGGCCGATCGTGTCGTAAAACTGCGGGAAGGTGTTGCCACTGTTAATAGCGGTGGCGGCGATGGTGTTGCCCACTACCGGCGGCTGCTTGTCAGCCACGTTAGCCACCGACAGGTTGACGCGCAACATGTCGTTGTACTTCCAGGACGCGCCCAGGTCGAAGTAGTTGTGCGAACCAATCGACGCGAACGCCGGCAGGAAGGCCTGACCACCCGGCTCTTCGGTCACGCCGCCCAAGTGACGCCAGTTCAGGCTGACACCAAAGTCATTGTAGTTCCAAGTAGTACGGAACACCGACTTGAAGTCGTGGATCACGCCACAGCTGATGCTGTAGAGACCCACGCAGTCACGCACGATCGAGGTCGGGGTGGCCTGGAAGTCGTAGGTGCGCAGCTTGTTCAGATTCAACGAGAAGTCCAGCCCGCCCATGTCGCCCAGGCCGAGGCCGTAGTTAATGCCGAGGTCGAAGCCATTGGTGCGCAGCTTGCCCAGGTTGGACAGAGCCAAACCGATACCGCGAGCATTGGTGCCGTTGAAGGTGCCGTTGTTCGGGTTACGGCCGATCAGTGCGCAGGTGGCGCGGTTATTGTTCTGGTAGCAGCCCGTCAGGATGTCGTCCACGGTCGGCGCAGACACCAGCTTGTCGATGTCGATGTCGTAGTAGTCGAGGGTCACGCTCAGGGCGTCGGCGAAGGCCGGCGTCCACACGAAACCAACGGTCAGGGTGTCTGCGACTTCCGGACCCAGCAGCGGGTTGCCGCCCTGGAGGATGTTGACTTGGCCCGCCGACGGCTGCTGCACCGAGCCGAACAGGTTAGCTGGCACGCCGGTCAGCAGGCACAGTTCGCGCGAAGCAGTCGGGTTAAGGCCGGCGCACGGGTCAACGGCCAGATTGTCCAGCCCGGTGACGAGCGGGTTGAACAGCTCGTTGATGTTCGGCGCGCGGGTTGCACGCTGCTGCAGTGCGCGAACGCGGAAGCTCTCGATCGGAGCGTACTCACCGCCGTACTTGTAGGTGTTGTACGAGGTCGACTTGCCGGCGGTCTCGAAGGTGCTGCGGCGGTAGCCGCCTTCAAATGACAGCGAGTAGGCGCCCGGAGCGTCGTTGATGATCGGGATGATGCTCTCGACGAACAGCTCCTGCAGCGAGAACGAACCTCTACGGTCAGGCGTTGCCGCGCCGGTACCGAGCACTTCGCCGTTGATCTGCGTGGCCGCATCGGACTTGGTGCTGGCGCTGGTGTCACGCTGTTCGAAACCGGCCGATACGGCGATCGGGTAGGCCGCCCACGGGCTCTTGAAGCCTTCGCCCAGGTCACCCTGCACGCTGGCGCCGAACACGTCCTGCTCAACCGACTGCAGCAGCAGCGCGTCGAGGTTGAAGAAGTTGATCATCTCCTGGGTCACCGAGCCCGCCGGGCCGAACACGTTGATCGGCACGCAGCCGTTCGCCGTGTTCTGGCACGCGGTGGTGCTGACCGCGCGCAGCGCCTGCTGGATGCGCGAGTTCGAGCCCCAATTGCCCCGTGTCTGCACCTGGTCGGCTTCGCCGAAGCTGTAATACGTGTCGTACTGCCAAGTGTCGGTCAGGTAACCCTTGAAGCCGACGGTGCCCTGCGACAGCTTGTTCTCAAAGTTGTTGAGACGCGGCCCAAGCTCGACCAGACGACGGCCGATGGTGAGCAGCGCTTCCTGCGGGTTGCCGACTACGCAGGCGGCCGCCGCGATACCCATGTCGGCGCAGATCTGCTGGCGCGCAGCATTCGGGATGTAGGGGTTGCCGACCGGCACGAAGTAGTCGTTGAAGAAGGTGCCCGAGGGCGCCAGCTGGGTAAACACGTCGCTACGCGCGTACATGAACTCGCCATAGGCCTCATGGTCGTCGGTCAGCGCAAAGCGGGCCAAGGCGCTTGCCTGTAGGCGGTCCAGCGGGGTCTGAAACAGGTTCAGCGGGTTGAAGTTGAAGCTGGTCGGGCAGCCCAGGCTGCCGTCTGGGCAAATGCCGCCGCCGGCACGTGCAGCGCCGCTGTTGTTGAACACGTTGGCCGGCACGCTGGTGCCTGACCCCTGCGGATTGCCGCTGACCGAGCTCAGCGAGCGCTCGCCGAACGATCGGCTGCCCTGCAGCACCGGGTCGGTCTTGGTGTGGCCAACGCTCAGCACCGCGTTGCCGCGGCCTTCAGCGAAGTTGCCGCCGATGGTGGCGTCAACGCGCTGGCGATCGCCGTCGCTATCGGCAGACTGACCCCACTGGGCCGAGAACTCGGCGCCTTCAAAGTCTTTCTTGAGGATGAAGTTGATGACGCCGGCAACCGCATCGGCGCCGTAGACGGCCGAGGCGCCGCCGGTGACGATCTCGACGCTTTCAATCATCGCGACCGGGATGAAGTTGGTATCGACCACGCCCGCCAGATTGAACGGGATGACGCGACGGCCGTTCACCAGCACCAGGGTCCGGTTCGTGCCGAGGCCGCGCAGGTCGATGGTTGCACCACCGCCGCTGCCGTTGTTGGTGCCGGGACCGATGGCAGGAACCAGGGCGGGCATTTCGCGCAGGAAGTCTTCGATCGCGACAACTTGCTTAACTTCGAGCTCTTCAGCCGTAATCGTGGTGATCGGGCTGTTGGCAACGATGCCGGGGGACGCCAGTCGCGTGCCGGTGACCGTGATCTGGTCGAGGCGTGCCGGGTCGCTGTCCTGGGCTGCGGCAAAGGTCGATACGACCATGCCGGAAACCCCGAGGCACAGCGCCAAGCGAACTGCGCTGCGCAGCTTGCTGTGTTTGAAATTCATGAAACACTCTCCTGCGTCTGAGTGAAAAATCGTGCGGCCCGAAGCTGAGCGAAGTGCTCTGCATCCCCGGGGCCGCTGGATAGTAGTCCGAATCCAATTGGAAGAAAAGCGTTAAACAGCGCACGGCTGTGCACCCACCGGCCGGCAAGGATGCGCCCAGCCTTGACGCTGAATGACGCTTTCATGGCGGCTGAGCCCCTCAGTTCTTCGCCCGGGCAGAAAGCAACTCGCCGCCGAACGGTCGCTCGGCGCGTGTCCGCCGCGATGCTTCCGGCGAGACTGTGGCGCCCAACGCACCGCGGCCCGCTCTAAAATCAGCTCGGCGTTGAGGTGGACAGCGCCAGCTCGCGGCAGGCATGTCGAGGGCCCCGAATCGGCGATAGCGTCTTCGATCAGGGCCAAGGGGCTGGCCGCAGTCTCACGATTGGTCGACCGCCGAAGGGCGCGACGAACTTTCGCCTTCGGGGCCGTCGATCAAGCCCGGTGAAGCGCCGGGGCTGCCTGCACATTCAAGGCAAACCCGAAAAAAGCTACGGCCCCAAACGGGGCCGTAGCTAAGTTCTTTCGCGCCGGCCGCAAGCCAGCGCTACTCGGGCAGAAACAGCGCGATCAGAAGCGCTGCGAGTACTTGACGTACATGAAGCGACCGATGTCGAAGCCACCGTAGTAGGACACGTTGGCGCTCGGCTGGCTGTACATGACCGGGCCGAGGTGCTCAAACACGTTGTTGGCGCCGATCGCGATCGTGGCGTTCCACGGCGCGCTCCAGCGAACCTGCAGGTCATGGAAAGCGTTCGAGCCGGACGCGTTGCGACGCGACAGCGCGCTGGCCGGGACGGTGTTGTTTGTGCCGGGGACAAACGTGCCGGACGGGCGGGCCCGAATGGAGTTGCACTCGTCGACGTAGGTGCAGCCTTCGGCCATGCCGGAGTAGTAGCGGGTGGTCCAGTTGACCCCCCAGTCGCCCAGCTCCCAGCCCGCGTTCAGATTAGAGCGGATTCGGAAGGTGGTGGAACCATTTTGCGCCAAGCCCACATTGGAGATCGGGAAGCGCGGATCGTTGGTGCTGATGAACACGTCCCTCGAGGTGTAGGTCGTGTTGTTAGCCAGCAGTAGCGAGCCGAAATCACCCAGTTCAAAGCGGTACGACCAATCCAGGTCAAAGCCTTCGACTTCGCGATAGCCCGCGTTGCGACCACCGAAGGACATGAAGTTCACGAAACCCAGCGCCGCATCACGCGTGAACAGCTGCGGCGAGCAGCGGCTGGCGATGCCTTGAATGTAGCAGTCGTTCAAGATCGTGGTCGGCCCGTCGGTCACGATGGTGTTCTCGACGCGAATATTCCACCAGTCCAGCGAAATATTCAGACCCTCGACGAAGCTCGGGCTCCACACCATGCCCAAGGTCTTCGAGCGCGAGCTTTCCGGCTGCAGGGTTGGGTTAGAACCCGAGGTGAAGGCCACCGGCGTCTGCGTGTCCGGCGCACCGGCCGGGTTCAGGCCCTGGCCCAGCTGGCGGAAGTTCGCGGCCCGAGCGGCGCCGAGATCACGCGCGCAATTGGCGCGGGTGGTGGTGTTGTTGGCCGCGCTGCCGAAGTTGGTGTCGCAGGGATCTGTGAAGGACGGGAAAGTCTGAGAACCGCCACCGAACAGATCCGAGATCGTCGGCGCGCGGAAGCCGTCAGCAATAGTGCCGCGGATCAGCAGTTCTTCGATCGGGCGCCATTTGATCCCGAATTTGTCGTTGGTGGTATCGCCGAAGGTGTCGTAGTCGGAGTAGCGGCTTGCCAGCTGCACGCTCAGCTCTTCGGCGAGAAACACGCCGCTCAGCACCGGCACCTGCAGCTCGGCGAACAGCTCATCGACCTTGTAGCCGCCGCCGGTAGGGCCGGCCGACAGGTTGGTCGAGTTGCCGGTGACCGCCAGCGCATCAGGAACGAAGGCGCCGGATTCGCGACGCTGCTCGACACCGATCGCGTAAAGCAGGTCGCCGGCCGGCAGCGTGAACAGGTTGCCGGACGCATTCGCGGCCATCACCTCGGTGGTGGTCTTGCCGGTGGCGTTCTCCTGCTGAAACAGGTAGTTGCGCAGCGCGTTGTTGCCTGTGAGCGCGCCGGCGCCGGTGGTGCCGGCCGGCAGAAACGGGTTGAACGGAACGCACTGGGTGAAGGCGATCGGCGCCGCTGCGGTACCGCACTGGACCTGACCCAAAGTGTTCAGGAACGAAGGGCCGACTGCCGCCAAGGTGCGCGAAACATTCAGGTTGCCAAAGGTCGCCTGCTGGACCTTGTTGGAGTTGTGCATGTAGCTCACTTCCCAGTCGACATAGCGATCGCCGATGTCGAAGCTGCCGTCGAAGGCGCCGGAGAAGCGGTAGGTGTTGAGTTCGCTGCTGGAGTCACGCGGCACGTCAAACGTGCGGCGCCACCAGTTGCCAATGGGCGTGCCCAACGGGTTGAAGTAGCTGGTAGCCGCCATCGGGGTGGCGAAGGGCGTCGCCTGCATCGGGAAGCCCGCCACTTGGCGCTGAGCCAGACGGTTGGTGTAGGTCAGGTCGGTGCGGAAGCGCACGCTGTCGGTCAAATCGAACGCGCCGTTGACGAACAGGCCGCGGGTTTCCAGCGGGGTACGCAAGTCAGTCTGCTGCAGCGTGTTGGTCTTGTCGGCCGTGGAGCCATCGACGCAGACGCCGGTTATGAAGTTGCACGAACCGTTGTTGATGTCCTGCGCGCGGTAGGAGGCCGGCAGTCGCGGATCGGCGCCCGGAATCAGCACGACGCGGCGGCCAGAAGCGACGCCCGGAATCTGGGTCGCGCTGGTGGTCACGAAGCCGCCCTGCGCGCCGACCACGGTCCAGCCGTCGGTCGGATGCAGGCTGGAGCGCGGGAACGCGGAGAAATCGCGGGCGGTGGCGCCAACCCTCTTCTCATCCGACCATTCGGCGGCAAAAGTAATCGAGCCGCGATCGCCGGTAAAGCCCATCACCATGTCGCCGCGCGTGGTCTCACCGTCGCCTTCGTCGAATGCACCGTAGTAGGTGCTGGCTGCGAAGCCTTCGTAGTTGCTGCGGGTGATGATGTTGACCACGCCGCCGATCGCGTCGGAACCGTAGATCGAGGAAGCGCCGTCCTTCAGGATTTCGATGCGCTCAACGGCCGCAGCGGGGATAGTGGACAAGTCCGCCAAGCCGCTGGTGCTGATGCCAAGACGACGACCGTTGACCAGCACCAGGGTGCGGGCCGCGGTCAGGTTACGCATGCTGACGAACACGCCGCCGGCGTTTTCGCCGGCGCTCAGCGGCGAGGCGCGTGTGATGGCCGGAGTGCCGAAGGCCGAGACGTTCTGGATGATGTCGGCGATCGACTGGAAGCCCTGCTTCTCTATCTCGCTGCGGGTAATCGTTAGCAGCGGGGCGGGAGTGGCGGTTTCGACGGTGCGAATTCGCGAACCGGTGACCTCGATACGCTCAAGTTCGGTGGCGTCGTCCTGCGCCATCGCGGGTACGGCGATGGCGCCCGCAATCACAGCCAGCAGGCTGGTGCGGATGGCCATGCTCAGCGCATTGGTATTTCTTTTCATGGAGGTGTCTCTCGTGATGGATCGTTGAACAGCCAAGCCGCGACTTCGCGACTGCCCAGGGCGGGCCGCCGCAGGGGGAAGCGGGCGTGAATAGCCCGCCGCGCGCCGGAGTATCAACGAAGTTTTAACACCTGGGAAGTGGCCCGTTTTGCGCGAGCAAATCGCCGCCTGAGCGCCCAGCCGGACGCCTAGCCGCGGCCCGGGAGGCGAAAATAAATAGTTTTGAAATCAAAGAGCTGAGAGTTCAGCCAGGGACCCTGACAAGGCCGCTTCATCGGCGTTTTCTGCTGCGTCGCGGCATTTTTCGCGAGGTCGCGCGCTGCGGCCTGCGCCGAATGCGCAAACGGCCGACGCGCTCCTGCCGGTGTGCATGCGCGCCCTCGACTCAGGCGGCCATCGCAACCGAGTCGGCAGTCTGCGCAATCGCCGGGCGGCTGGTGCAGGGGCGACCGCGAAAGGGGCCGACAAAAGACGCGTTTGCTGCCTCGTCTGGCGCCGCTGGATACCGCCCGCGCAAGGGTTCCTTCGCTGCGGCGCCCGCGGGCCTGCGCTGGAGCGAGCGCCGCCCAAAGAAAAGCCCGCGTCAGCAGGGGGAACTGCCGACGCGGGCTTCAAAAGGTACTGCCCCGATACCGCGTTGCTGCCAGTCACGAGAACTTAGGAGTGCCGAGCAATGCAAACGGTCGGCACAGGATGCGCGGGGGCGAATAAATTTCCGGTTAAACCGGCCTTTCGGTTGCGTTAAACGACGCCGGCCGAGTCACCTTTCGCTGCCCGACTGCGCTTGCTGCGCCGACGCCCGTCGATGTACTCGATGATCAAGCCCGCCACGTCGACCCCGGTGGCGGCCTCAATGCCCTCCAGCCCCGGCGAGGAATTGACCTCCAGCACCAGCGGGCCGCGCTTGGAGCGCAGCAGGTCGACGCCCGCGACTTCGAGCCCCATCACTCGCGCGGCGTGGATGGCGGTTTCGCGCTCGGCTTCGTTCAACTCCACCGCCATGGCGCTGCCGCCGCGGTGCAGGTTGGAGCGGAACTCACCCGCCTTGGCCTGCCGGCGCATGGCCGCAACCACCTTGCCGCCGACCACGAAGCAGCGCACGTCCGCACCCTTCGCCTCGCTGATGAACTCCTGCACGATGAAATTGGCATACAGCCCGCGAAAGGCCTCAATGACGCTGGTGGACGCCGCCGCGCGCTCGGCCAGGATCACGCCGGTGCCCTGGCTGCCCTCGGTCAGTTTGATCACGTGCGGCGGCTTGCCGAGCATCTGCAGCAAATCGGCGGTGTCGTCGGGGTTGTCGCCGAACACCGTCTTCGGCAGGCCGATGCCCTCGCGCGCCAGCAGCTGATGGCAGTGCAGCTTGTCGCGCGCACGCAGGACGGCTTCGGAACTGTTCGGGGTGAACACCCCCATCATCTCGAACTGGCGCAGCACGGCGGTGCCGTAGAAAGTGACCGAAGCGCCGATGCGCGGAATCACGGCATCAAAGTCGGTCAGCTCCTTGCCCTTGTAGTGCATGGAGAAGCTGCCGGGCTCGATGCGCATGTAGCAGCGCAGGGGGTCCAGCACCCGCACGCTGTGGCCGCGCGCGCGCGCGGCCTCGATCAGGCGCAGGGTGGAGTACAGCTTGGCATTGCGCGACAGCAGGGCGAGCTTCATGGGGCGTGACCGTTAAAGAAATGATTTGAACAGCAGCGACAGGGCTCTCGGGCGGGTCGCACCCTGAGGCGATCAGTCGACCGGCGAGCCCAGCCGATGCCGGCGGGCCGGATTGACGCTGAAGCACCCCGCCATGGCCGTGCGCCCGAGCAGCATCGGAAAGCGCAGGCCGCGGCGGGCGGCGAGATTGATCTCGATCGGAAGCAGCAGCCCGGCCGCCGCCAGCGGCGTCAGGATGAAGACTCGCTCGGTTTCATGACCGCCGGAATCGCGGACACCGCGGCGATCAAGCACCGGCGCCTCACGCTCAATCCGCGCGCGCTCCAAATCCATTCCCAGATGAAGGCTGAACCGAACCCAGTCGCGGCCGTCGCGCGCAAACACCTGTTGTTCGTCGACATGCAGCGAGGACGAGCGCGCTCCGGTATCGATTTTGGCTTCAATTGCGGCGATGCCCAGCTCAGGCAGGGCCAGCCACTCGCACCATCCCAGATTAATCAGCGTGCGCTTGGGCATGGGCTCTGCGAATCGGGGGCTGGAGCGGGTGAAGGGAATCGAACCCTCGTCATCTGGTTGGGAACCAGGAGCTCTACCATTGAGCTACACCCGCCTTGGCCGGGGAGCTTAGCGTTGGCATGCGGTGAACGGCAATGGGCGAGGCGGGGGCGCATCTGCGACCATTCACGCCGACACGAAACCAGAAGGCATCACGCGATGATCGAGATTCAACTCAACGGCGCGCCGCACCCCATCGCCGAGGGCACCACCCTGGCCGAACTGGTTGAACAGCTCGGCCACGCAGGCCGTCGCGTGGCGCTTGAGGTAAACCGCGAAATCGTGCCCAAGAGCCAGCACGCGAAGCGACCGCTGGCGGCCGGCGATCGGGTCGAACTGGTGCACGCGCTGGGCGGCGGCTGAGGCGTTCGGCAACTGCACCGGCAATGCGAGCGCGACAGCGCTGCCGTGTTGCGCCGATAATCGGCAAATGGACAGCTCCCTGAAGCCCGCCGCCGACCGGCTCGTGATCGGCACCCGCACCTTCCACTCACGTCTGCTTACCGGCACCGGCAAGTTCAAGGATTTTGAACAGACCCGACTGGCGACGGAAGCCGCTGGCGCCGAGATCGTCACCGTCGCCATCCGCCGCACCAATATCGGCCAGGACGCCGGCCAGCCCAACCTGCTGGAGGTGCTGCCGCCGGATCGCTACACCCTGCTGCCGAACACCGCCGGCTGCTACAGCGCCGACGACGCGGTGCGCACCTGCAGGCTGGCGCGCGAGCTGCTGGACGGCCACAACCTGGTCAAGCTCGAAGTGCTGGGCGATGCCCGCACGCTGTTCCCGGACGTTATGCAGACCCTGAAGGCCGCGCGCGAGCTCGTCGCCGACGGCTTCGAGGTGATGGTCTATACCAGCGATGACCCGATCGTCGCCCGCGAGCTCGAAGCCATCGGCTGCGTCGCGATCATGCCGCTGGCCGCGCCGATCGGCTCGGGCCTCGGGCTGCAGAACAAATACACCCTGCTTGAGATCATCGAGAACGCCAAGGTGCCGGTGATCGTCGATGCCGGCGTCGGCACCGCCTCGGACGCGGCGATCGCGATGGAACTCGGCTGCCACGGCGTGCTGATGAACACCGCGATTGCCGGCGCGCGCGATCCGATCCTGATGGCCAGCGCAATGCGCAAAGCGGTCGAGGCCGGGCGCGAGGCGTTTCTCGCCGGGCGTATTCCGCGAAAGCGCTACGCCAGCGCGTCGTCGCCGGTGGACGGCCTGTTCTTCTGATGAGCGATTCGCAGTCCGATGCCGCGGCCGAACGCCTGCTGTCTGAAAGCCTGCTGCCCGCGGCGGCGACGTGGACGCTGCGCAGCTTCGTGCAGCGCCAGGGCCGATTGACCCCAGCGCAGCAGCGTGCGCTCGACCAACTGACACCGACGTACGGCCTGGAGATCGCGCAGGGCCCGCTGAACCCTGGACGCAGCTTCGGCCGCGACGCAGCGCGCGTGTTCGAGATCGGCTTCGGCAACGGCGAAGCCCTGCTGCATGCCGCCCAGCTCGCACCGGAACGTGACTTCATCGGCGTCGAGGTGCACCGCCCCGGCGTCGGCCGGCTGCTCAATGCGATCAAGGCCGAGGGCCTTAGCAACGTGCGGGTCTACGCCGAAGACGCGGTCGAAGTGCTGAAGCAGTGCATCGCCGACGCCAGCCTCGCAGAAGTGCACATCTATTTTCCCGACCCCTGGCATAAGAAGCGCCACGTCAAACGTCGGCTGGTGCAGTCGGGATTTGTCGACCTGCTGGCGCAGAAGCTGGCGCCGCAGGGCCTGCTGCATCTCGCCACCGACTGGCAGCCATACGCCGAACAGATGTGGGACGTGATGGATACCCGCGCTGATTTCCGCAACAGCGCGGGCCCCGGCGGCAGCGTGCCGCGCCCGACGTGGCGGCCGGAAACCCATTTCGAACGCCGCGGCCTGCGCCTGGGCCACGGGGTTTGGGATCTGCTCTACCAGCGTCGTTGAAGCCCCTCATGGAACTGCGCCTGGCTAGCCTGCCCCCTTCCCTGCGCCCGCCTGCGCCGGCGGCACTGCGAACGCGTCAGCGCTGACGATGGAACCTTCCGCCCTCTCCATAGACATGTGGCTGGTGCTGGCCCTGATGGGCTTCACCATGGGCATGTTCGTGTGGGAGCGGCTGCGTCAGGACGTCACCGCGCTGCTGGTGCTGGTCAGCCTTGGCCTGCTCGGGCTGGTGCCGGTCGACCAGCTGTTCGACGGTTTTGCCGGTGATGCGGTGATCAGCGTGATCGCCACCATGATCCTGGGCGCCGGGCTGGACCGCACCGGCCTGTTGAATCGAGTGGCGGTGTGGCTGCTGCGCAAGTCCAAAGGCTACGAGGACCGGCTGGTGCTGCTCAGCAGCGGCGTCGCCGGAGTGGTGTCGTCGGTGGTGCAGAACGCCTCGGTGATGGCGCTGTTCCTGCCGGTGGCGGCGCGCCTGTCGGCACGCACCGGCGTCGGCCTCGGCCGTCTGCTGCTGCCGATCGCCTCATGCGTGGTGGTCGGCGGCAGCCTCACCATGATCGGCAGTTCGCCGCTGATCCTGCTCAACGATTTGCTGGTGGCGGCCAACCGCAACCTGCCCTCGGGCGTGGCTTCGCTGGCGCCGCTGCCGATCTTCGCGCCGCTGCCGATCGGTCTGGCGCTGCTGGCCGTGACCCTGCTGTTCTTTCGCGTGTTCGGGCGAAGGCTGCGTCCGGCCGGCGAAGACAAGGGCGTGGCGCCGGGCCGCACCGAGAGCTACTTCGCGCGCACCTACGGCATCGAGGGCGAGGTGTTCGAACTGACGGTCACCTCGGAGAGCCCGCTGGTCGGGATGTCGGTGCTGGAGGCTGAATCCCAGCACGGCGCACCGCTGCTGCTGGCGCTGAAGAGCGGCAGCGAGGCTCGCCTGGCGCCGCCGGCCGACGAGATGATCTGGGTCGGCAGCGTGCTCGGCGTGCTTGGCCCGCGCGAAGCGGTAAATGATTTCGCGCAGAACAATCTGCTGCGGATGCAGGCGCGCCTGCGCAACTTTGCCGACCTGTTCAACCCCAGCCGCGCCGGTATTTCCGAAGCGGTGATTCCGCCGACCTCCAAGCTGGTCGGGCAGACGCTGGAGAATCTGCACCTGCGCAAGAAGCTCGGCATCAGCGTGCTGGCCATCAACCGCGGCAGCGAGGTGTTTCGCGAAAATATCCGCAACATGAGCCTGCGCGCCGGCGACATGCTGGTGTTCCACAGCTTCTGGCGCGAGCTCGGCCTCGCCGCGGGCACCCGCGATTTCGTGGTGGTGACCGACTACCCCAAGGACGAGCAGCGCCCGCACAAGCTCTGGCACGCGCTGCTCTGCTTCGCGCTGGCGCTGGGGCTGGCGCTGTCAAGCGAGGTGGCGGTGCCGGTGGCGCTGATGACCGGCGTGGTCGGCATGCTGGTGCTCGGCGTGATCAACATGGACGAGGCCTACGCCGCGGTGAACTGGAAAGCGGTGTTCATCATGGCCAGCCTGATTCCGCTGGGCTGGGCGGTGGACAGCTCGGGCGTGGCGAACTTCGTCGCCCAGCAGACCCTGCAGCATTTCGGCGGCCTGCCCGGCTGGGCCCTGCTCGCGGTGCTGGCGGTGATCACCACCAGCCTGGCGATGGTGGTCAGCAATGTCGGCGCAACCGTGATCATGGTGCCGATGGCGATCAACATCGCCATTTCGACGGGTGCAAACCCGGTGCATTTCGCGGTCGTTGTGGCGCTGTCGGCGTCCAACAATTTCCTGACCGGCAGCAACCCGGTGCTGGCGATGGTCACCGGGCCCGCCGGCTACCGTATGCGCGACCTGCTGAAGGTCGGCGTGCCGCTGAGCATCCTGTATCTGCTGACCGTGCTCGGCATCAGCTATCTGATGTTTCGCTAGCGCGCTCCAGCGGCAGGGAGAGCATGCTCGCGGGCTGCATGCGGCAGCGAGCCTGCGCTCGACGCAGAGCGCTTCGAATCCGACACAGGCGCTCGCGCTGCAGGCTATCGCTGCGGCGGATCGCGGCTCAGGCCGGCGGCTTCCAGCGCGCGCAGGTACTCGGCGAAGCGCTGCTCCTGCTCCAGGCCGAGGGTGTGCAGGGTGGTCCAGCTGAAGATGCCGGTGGCGTGGCCATCGTCGAAGCGCAGCAGGACGCCGTAGTGGCCGACCGGCTCGATCGCCCGAATGCCGACTGCGCGCTTGCCGGCGACCAGCACCTTCTGGCTGGGCCCATGGCCCTGCACTTCGGCGGACGGTGACTCCACGCGCAGGTATTCGCAGGGCAGGCGGAACCGCGCGCCGTCCTCAAACGCGATCTCAAGGATGCGCGAGCGCTGATGCAGCACGATGTCGGTGAGTTTGGGCATGTCGTGCTCCCGCAGGTGACGTTGACGAAGTGGATCAGGACGGCCGCAGCGCGCGCAGCAGTAGAAGCGGCAGGGCCAACCAGAGGAGAGAGCGGAAACTCAGGCGCGCGGGGGCACTCATCCCTGTCGCATCAAAGCGCTCGAAGTAGCGCCGCCAGCCGCGGTGCTTCTGCCAGGCCACCCAAAGCGGACGCCGCCGGCTGCTGCTGCCCTTGAGATGGGTGATCCGCACGCCCGGCGCGAACACGATGCGCAGGCCTTGATGGCGCAGGCGCCGGCACAAGTCCAGATCTTCAAAGTGCAGGCGGTAGCCCTCGTCGAATCCACCGACCGCCTCGAAGGACGCGCGCGGCATCAGCATCAGCGCTCCGGAGATAGCTTCGACATCAACGGTTTCGCGATCGGCGGACGGCACCGGCTCGATCGCGGACCGCCCGCGCAGCAGCGCATTGATCAGGCGTCGAGGGGTCGGATCACGGCGAACGGACGCAGCCTGCGGGCGACCGTCGGCGTCCAAAAGCTGAACGCCGAGCGCACCGAGACGACCGTCGCGGTTCGCGGATTCACCCAGCTCAAGCAGCTGCGAAAGCTCTTCTGGGCCGGGAAAGCAATCCGGGTTCAGGAACAGCAGCCATGGCGCATTCGCCGCCCGTGCCGCTTGGTTGCAGGCCACCGCGAAGCCCGGGTTGTCGGCGTTCAGCAGAAGCGCGTCGATACCGGCCCCAGTCTCGGGCGGAGTGCGGGATCCGTTGTCGACAACGATCAGCTCAAGATCCACCCCGCGCTGCGCGCGCAGTGCGTCGATGCAGCGCGGCAGCACCTCGCCGCTGTCGTGACTCACGACCAGCACGGAGAGCGCGCGCGCAGGCCGCGTCAACGCCCTTCGATCCAGCGCGGAGATTTCTCCCGCGCAACCGCTATCGCCTCGGGCCAAACGCGCAGGGCCGAAGCAAACCGTGTGACATAGCTGCGCCACAGCGCGACGCCGCCCGCCGCATCGATCTCATTCGGCCACTCGGCGAAGCGCGCAGGCTCCGGGCTGATAAGCGCACGGCCATTCGCCTCGATCAGCCTGCGCAAATCCGAAGCCAGATGCGGCGGCGCCACCGGAGCGTCCAGCAAAGCGGCCCTCAGTGCAGTCATCAGGCGTGCGCGAGAGTCGAGCAGATAGCCCTGCAGGTAGTCCACGGCATCCGCTTCGCTCATCGCTGCCTGATCTTCGAGCTGGGCGCAGGCCAGTCGAAGCCGAGCCTCGGGCGAGCCGCTTCGCAGCTCGGGAGTGGCGCTGTGCAGGTGGTCGGCCAAGACCTGGGCCAGGGCCGGACGCGCCGGCTGATTGAGGAAGTCGCCACGCTCGTGTGCCGCCGGTCTGCGGTGGCCGATTGTCAGCGGCAGTTCGATCTGCAGACTGTCGCGATGCAGGGCTTCTATCAGGGCGCAGAACACTCCATCCTCGCCCCGGCCCAGCGGCGGCGCGGGCGGGATAAGAGCGCTGCCGTCGACCATGAACGGAGTCAGGCTGCTGAGCGCGAGTCGACGATAGCGATTGGCCGCATACGACACGACCGGCCTTCGGATCGTCTCTGCATAGGCGGCGGCGTTGGACAGAATCGGATCGCGAGAGCCGGCGGGCTGGGTGAGCAGCCACAGCAGGCTCATCGCGCAGCTGTCGCCGCGATGACCGTGGGCGCTTGCCAGCACGCGCGATTCCGAGCCGAAACGCGGCAAACGGCTCGGCGCGAGCCCGCGCAGATTCCCGGCGTCCATGCGGGTTCGGCCTTGGACAAGCAGCTGCGCCAGGCTCATACCGCAAACCTCGGCATGCGCGAGCAGGGGGTCTGATTCTGCCTCCCTGCCGGACGCCAGAGCTTCGTCGAGCGTCGCAAACACGCGCGTCGCTACAAACTGATCGGCCAGATCGAACCCGTCGGCGAGCTCGGCGTGCCAACGCAGGGGGAACAGGTGATCGTCGTCCAGCAGCGCGTAGCGCTCGCCTGCACCCAGCAGGTTCATCCAGTTGAGGCTCACCCCGTAGTCGCCGTGAAAGCCGCTGGCAGCCGTGCTGTCGCCGAGCAGATAGCAGAGCCCATCGGCGTGCTCCGGCAGGGCTTCGCAGAGCTCCGCCAGAAAGGCGTGCTGGGCGCTTCGGTGCGCGTGCAGGGTGTGGCAGCGCGCGGCAGCCGCGAACGCAGACAGCGCGTCGCTATTGCGACGCACCGTCTGCGGATCACGGCTCATGTCAACCAGGATGACGCGATAGCTGCGCCCCCAGCGCAGTAGGTGCACGCGCAGGGTTTCCAGTAGGTCTGCCAGCGACTGTGGGCGGTCGCACGTTCGGACAATCAAAGTGCGGAACGGAGCGGCCGAGGCGCTCGTACCCGCACGCAGCTGTTCAAGCCAGCGCTCGGCGGTCACCAGCAGCTCTCGCTGGGCCAGGCCCTCCAGCACGCCGCGAACCGCGGATTCCTGACCCTGCAGTCCGGGCACCCCTTGGCAGACTTGCTGCACGTGGTTGTCCATGGGCGCGAACTCGCGGCACAGATCGAGAGCCTGCAGCACCTGCAGGGTCATCACGGTCGCGCGTCCTCCGAGCTGCTCACGCAGCACCGCTTCGTCGTTGCCCAGCGGATTGGCAGACGCGGGCACCGCGGCATACAGCGGATCGGCTGCGGGCGGCTTCGGCGCGCCCAGGTTAAGGCCATAGCTGCCCCAGCTCATCCGCCGAGCACCTGGCTTCGATGTTTCGCGAGCGCGGTCTCGGATGCAGCAAGCTGGCGTTCCAGCTCCTGGATGCGCGTGCCCGCCGCCATGTTCTTGCGGATTTCATGGTTGTAGTGGGCGTACACGCTCTCGCCAGCATCGCCAAACAGACTGAGCGCCGGAATCGAAGGCAGCGGCGCCTGCGAGCACACCGCCAGGTAATACAGCGGCGGATAGGCCAGGCCTTCGCTGGAGTCGCCCTGCGCGCCCAGCGTCATCGCGGCATAGCCGTCGCGCGAGTCGTCCAGCGCCCACAGCGCCGACTGGAACAGCAGCTTGTGCGCGAACAGCCTTCGCTGCGGGAACAGATCGGCCAGCAGCGTTTCGAACTCCTCGCGATACAGCTCTCGCACGTGGTGCTCGTTGTGGAAGGCGGGTAGATCCGAGTAGTTGCGCTTGTCCGGGGTCGACACCAGCAGCACGCCGCCCGGCGCCAGCAGGCGGCGGAAGCCCTCCAGCATCGTCCGCTGCGCGGCCAGATGCTCCAGCGTTTCAAAACTGACAATCAGATCAAAACTCGCCGTCGGCAGGTGTCCGAGCGCCGTCACGTCGGCCTGTTCGAAACGCGCGCTGCTTGCCGAGTAGCGCGCGCGCGCGTGCTCTACGGCCGCCGCCGACAGGTCGACGCCCAGCACCGAGGCTGCCGCGCCGGCCATCAGCGCCGAGCCGTAGCCCTCGCCGCAGGCGGCATCCAGCACGCGTTTGCCGCGCGCCAAGGGCAGCGCGAAGGCGTAGCGGTGGTAGTGCTCGTACCAGATCTCGCGCACGCACTCAGGCGTGAATCGTTCGCCGGTGAACTCCAGCGCCGGGCTCGTCGTGGTCATCGACTGCATCCTGTTTTTGATCTACGGGTGTCGAATCTGCGGGTGTCACTGGAACAGCGAGCCCTGCAGGCCGCTGGCGTCGGGCTGGCCCGCCGCCAGCGCCGCGTAGCGCTCAAGCACGCGCTGGCGCAGGGGGCGCAGCGGGTCGGCCATGATGAACTCGGCCACCCGCCGGTTGTAGTCGGGATAGCGCGCCACCAGCCTGGCCAGGTTGCCGCCGCCCGGTGCCAGGCCCTCGGGGCCGAACGAGGCGCCGCCTTCGTGGGCGACGAAAGCGTCGGCGCACAGCACACTGCGGAATCCGTGGCCTTCAGCGCGCAGGCAGAAGTCGTTCTCTTCGCCATAGCCGCGGCCGAAAGTCGCCGTATCAAAGCTGCCGATGCGCTCCAGCGCATGCCTGCGAATCGCCATCGCAAAGCCCACCCCGGTCGGCAGCACCGGATACTCCGCCGCGCAGCTGTCGGAGCAGGCCTGCGCCCAGCGATCAGGATCGTCGGGGATCGGCCCGGGCCGGCACAGGTCGGGCAGCGAGCAGATCTCGGCATTGTTCGACCAGGGCGTGGCGGTGGCAATGCGCGGGTCCGACGCCAAGCAGGCCTGCAGGCGCTGCAGCCACCCTGCGCCGGGAACGGTGTCGCTGTTCAGCAGAACCACGTCCTGCCCTGCGGTCTCCTCGAACGCACGATTGACGTTGCCGACGAAGCCGAGGTTTTTCGAGCGCCGCACGACGCGAGCATCGAACGGCATCTGGCCGGGCAGCTGCTGCAGCAGCGCAGCAACCGCGGGATCGGGCGAGGCGTCGTCGCAAAACAGGACCGGCTGCCCTTCCGGCACGGTTTGCGTGAGCGCGGCCAGCAGCCGCTGCAGAGCGGGCAAGGCCTGGTACACCGGCACGATGATGACGCAGGACGTCGCGCTCACTCTGCTGCGTCCACATGCAGCCAGCGGTGCGGCAGGCGCACGCAGCCGAGCTCGCGGCTTGCGCCACGGCGGACAAAGGCGCGCTCCACGGTATCGAACACGCGCAGGCCTTCCGGGTCCATGGCGTGCAGGCGCAGCACGTAGCTGCCGGGCAGCAGGCTGGCGGTCTCGAGCTCAAATGCAAAGCGCCAGCGCCGCGAGTCGAGACGCTGCGCCGGCACGCCTTCGATTTCCGCCACCTGGCCATACAGGGCCGTGCCGTCGGCGCGAAGCACGCCAAAGCTGAACTGCGGCGGGCGACCGTCCGGGCTGTAGAGCTCGACCTCGGCGAGGAGGCAATCGTCCGAATCGAGCAGGCGCGCGGCCTTGTCCTCGGAATGATTGATCCGCACGCTGAGCAGCCGGTACTCCTGGCCGGCGTAGTCGCCATCAAGCTCCGGGCCGCGCTCGGCCGCGGTCTTGCGCTCGTGGTAGGCGAGATAGTCCTGGGTTACGTCGAACACGTCGCCGTAGGCCTGCATGCGCCCGTCGCGCAGCCAAAGCGCGTGCCGACACAGCTTCTGGATGTGGTAGGTGGAATGCGAAACCAGCAGCAGGGTGCCGCCGCTTTCTAGATAGTCCTCGATCCAGCGGATGCACTTGCGCTGGAAGGACTCATCGCCCACCGCCAGCACTTCGTCGGTGATCAACAGCTGCGGACGCACGGTGGCGATGATGGCAAAGCCCAGCCGCACCACCATGCCGGAGGAATAGTGTTTGACCGGCTCATCAAGATAGCGACCGATATCGGCGAAGGCCTCGATTTCGGGCGAGCGTGCCGCGATCTGCGCGCGTGTCCAGCCCATCAGGCCGGCCGCAATGCCGATGTTCTCGCGGCCGCTGCGCTCAAGCTCGAAGCCCGCCCCGAGCTCCAGCAGGGCGCCGACGCTGGCTCGGCAGTCGACGGTGCCGGTGGTCGGCGTCAGTACGCCAGCGATGAGTTTCAGCAGAGTCGATTTGCCCGCACCGTTTTCACCGATGATGCCCAGCGACTCTCCGGCGCGCACTTCGAAACCGATGTCGCTGAGTACGGGGGCGCGCGCCAGCGGGCGCTTTAGCAAAGCCCGCAGCAGGGCCGAGGCGCGCGCGCGCGGGCTGCTGTCGATCGGCCAGGCCTTGCCCAAGCCTTCCACTTTGAGCAGCGCTTGCGCCCCGCCGCTCACGCGAACTCCTCCAAGTGTGGCCGCAGTCGGTTGAACACCCAAACGCCAAGCGCAGGCAGCAGGAGCGCGCTGATCCAGGTCACGCTGGCGCTGCCGGGCAATCCGGTCAAGCCCGGCAGCAGCGCACGCTGGGCGTCGACCACGCCGGTGACCGGGTTGAACACCAGCCACTGCGCGAGCCCACCCGGCACCGTTTGCGGGGCATAGATGATCGGCGTGAGGAAGAACCACAGGGTGATCAGCAGGCCGATGCTTTGCGCCAGATCCCGGATGAACACCTGCACCGCAGCCAGCATCAGCGCCGCGCCGATGGCCATCCCTAGCAGCGGCAGCCAGTACAGCAGAGCCACCGGCAGCTGCGACCACAGGATGCCGACATCGGCGATCGCCAGCGCCACCAGCACCAGCGCAAACCCGAACAGGTGCAGCAGAAAAGCAGTCAGCACCGCGGCCAGCACCGGCACCGCTCGCGGCACCGCGATCTTGCCGGCAAGCCCAGCGTGATCAGTAATGGCCGTGCAGCCGCGGGTCAGAGCCTCCGAGAAAGCAAACCAGGGCCAAAATCCCAGGGCGAGGAAGACCAGATAAGCGCTGCCCTCAAGGCCGGGCACCCGAGCCTTGAGGATATGCACGAACACCAGATTGAACACCGCAAGCTGCAGCAGCGGCGCAAGCACCGCCCAGGCGACACCGAGCAGGTTGCCTGAGAAGCGCTGGCGGAGATCCTGACGCATGAACAGGCCGATCAAACCGGCCAGCCGCGATGCCCTGTTCATGCGGGACGCTTCCGTCGACTAGTCCGCCTGTGCAGACACGGGGGTCTCGGCCTGCGTGCCGTCCACCGGCGGCGGCAGCTCGCCTTCCGCGGCTTTGGCGTAGCGGGTGCGCAGCTGCGCCACCACCGGCTGGCTCGCATTGAGCTCTTCGCTATTCAGGCGTTCGAGCAAGCTGCCCCTGCGGTTGCGCACATAGACATCGCGCTGTTCGGCGATCAACACGTCGCGAACTTCCTCAAACTTCTGCGGAACGGCCTCTTTTCGGCTGATCAGGCGGGCGACGTGAAGGCCGTACTTGGTGCGCGTCACTTCGGTGACGTCGCCCGGCGTCTTGAGAGCGAATGCCGCGTCGTTGAAGGGCTTCTCCATCGTGCCGGGGATCACGTCGCTGAGCAGGCCCATGCTGGCATCGGGCGCGCCGACAAACTCATCGCTGTACTTGGCGAAGATTTCCGCGAAGTCGCTGCCGGGCTGCTGCAGCGCTGCGCGCGCCTCTTCGGCCCGCGCCATAATCTCCGCCTCGCGACGGGGGTCCGTGCGGATCAGGATGTGCTCTAGCTGCAGGGTGATGCGGCTGGTAAAGCGACTTGGATGAGTGAGGAAGACCTCTTCCGCGATCACGTTGAAATCCGGCAGATTCTCATTGGCCTGATCCTCACTGAGCGTGCGGGCGCGCTTGGCCAAGTACTCGTCCTGCGCCATCCGCACCTGCACGGCATAGTGCGGATCGTTGGCAATACCCTGCTCATGCGCCCATGCCGCGAGCTGCTCGTTCATCATCAAAGTCTGGATAACGTTCTCGATCCGCTGCGGATCATCCAGAAAGCCGGCCCGCAGATGCTTGGGCAGAGACATGATGTAGGCGTCGATCTCTTCCAGAGTGACGCGCGCGGAGCCACGTTCTGCCACAACGATCTCGGCAGGCGTCGCGGCGAAGGAGGCCACGGAACAGAGGCACGTCAGTGCACCAAGAAGCAGACTTAGCTTGCGGGACATCAAAATTCCTGAACTGTTATGGGTGAGTTTCCACTGCCGCTTCTGGTCAAGCGCTGCAGAACGAACTGTGCGGTTTGGTAGCGTGCCGCTGGGAGCAGAACAACTGCGCGCGAGGTCTCTTGGCGGGGTCTCTTGGCGAGGTCCCGCCGCGCTTCAGAGCTCAGGACGGCCCGAACTCACGGCTACGATAGCTTTCGAAATTGCGGAGTTCCCGATAGGCGCACATTCTAGGCCCAATCAAACGACAGGGCGCCCGGGAGTGCCGGGCGCCCTGTGCTTGAGTCACGTTTTCGTCGAAAACCAAGGCTTCCTCAGATCGGAATGTAGCTGACGCTGATATTGCTCTCACAGCTGGCGCTGGGGTCTTGGGTTTCGAGAGGATTGCAGGATTCTGAGGTCGGGCCGAAACCCGCCTGCGCCGGGTTCGCGTGCATGATGTTTATCCAGTAATCACCCGCAGGCACGGAGCAGCTGCCGACGCCGGGCTTGGTGCTGAAGGCGATAACGCCTTCGCCCAAAGAGCCGCGGCACGAACGAGCAAAAATATCCAATGCGCTGGCGTTGGTGGGCCGCAAATCACCTGCGCACGGGCTGAGCGAGATGAACACGTTACCCGGTCGAGAGACGTTGTAGCCGATCTGCTGAGTTCCCGTAGCCAAGGTGCTTAAAATCTGCAGGGCATGATTCGCGGCTAGGGTAACCGGTATCGACAAATACATCCCGGCCGACGGCGGCGAGGTAGCCGGGTTACCGGTGACGGTGAACGATCCGACGGGCATCGCGAAGCTGGGAGTGGAGGGGAACGTGAACCCGTTGAATACCTGCGGCCACGAGCGAACGTGACGGGTGAAATTGGAGGGCTGCAACAGGGGATCCGTGTTGCCCTGGTCACGCAGGCTGCAGGCGAAAGGGTCTGGGCCCACCGGGGCAGCGACCTGAAACAGCAGTTGGCTGATTTGGGCTGCACCGGCGCCGTTGTAGCAGCGCAAACCAAGCATGAAGGCGCCGGGCTGGGCGCCAATCACCACGCTCGCCGTGCTGGTGGCGGTGCCGGGCGACGCCCAGCCCGTAACCTGCGCCAGGTTGGTCGCAGTCGGCAGGCACACGTCGGCCGCGCCGCCGGCAAGGGTGCGGGTGACGCTGAAGCTCTGGCCCGAGGTCACCGCATAGATCGTGGTGCTGCCCGCGACCAGCGTCGCATTGGTGGTGAGGGCAACCGTGGGAATACCCGCGTTGATTCCGGTCCCCAAACCTTGGCACAGGCGCGGGTTGGCCTGCTGAAAAAGGCAGGTGGCCTCGACCTTGCCTTCGGCTGTCACCGCCACCGGCAGCGCAGGGTTGAGGGGGATGGCGGGATGATCAGAATCGAGGAAGGTCAAGGTCGGCGCGCTGCCTGCTGCTGCACAGGGCAGCGAGGCAAAGGCCAAGGCTACAGAGAGATAGAGGATCTTGGGGGACATGGTTTCTTCCAGAGAAAATGCTTTTGAAGTCTGTTACCAGCCAGCCTGCGGGTCAAGCGCTTGCGCTAAACCCCGTATAAACGCAAAGGGGGCCCCGAAGGGCCCCCTGTGCAAACCATCAGAACGAATTACTGTGGGGCGCTACCAACACGCCAGATCGGGTTGCCGGTGACGGTGGAGACCGTTACGCCCGCGACCAAACGATCCGCGCGGTGCTTGTGCACCAGCGAATAGTTGGCGAGGACGCCCGGGGTACCGGTGCCGGCAAAGTTCGACGCCCAGAAACCGGTGACCGGCAGACCCACCAGAGCATTCGGGATGAGCGCGGTGCCAGTGGACGGCACAGCGATCGGCAGGAAGTTCTGGGTGCTGCTGGTCGCACTCTGGTCGCCCAGGGTGATACGCGCCCAGCCCTGGTTCAGCGAACCGGTGGAGATGTTGCGGGCGTAATAGGACCCGAACACGCTCGAGCGGTTGGTACCCGGGGTCAGGTAGTCGCCGATGTTGGTCTGGTTGAAAGTGACAACCTGAGCCTCGAAGCACAGCGACGGCCCGACGACAGTGGTGGTCGGACGCGGCGAGAAGTCAACGCCGCCCGGTGTCGTAATCTGCTGCTCTTCACGGTTCCAGAACGCCAGACCGATCGGCTCACACGCGCCGCCGTTGGCGATGTTGTAAGGGGTACGGAACGGCAGACGGGCAGGCTGAGGCTGGATGATGTGCAGACGCTTGGTGGGGAAGGTGATAACCCACTCGGAATCCGCGGTCAGGTTGCCACCCGTTGCAGTCACGTAGTCGTTGTAGATCTCGTTGTGCATGAACACAGCCGAGACCGCCTTCAGGCCAGCGCCAGAACCCATGAACGGGAACTGGAACAGGGTGCCGTTGGCGAACACGATGGCGGTAGCGTCACCAACGTCGTTGGTCTGCGCCTGCGCCAGCGACGGACGGGTGTCGCCCGGCTCGTAATGCAGAGTGTTGGAGACCGAGACGTAGAAGCCTTCGATGGCGTCGGCGTTGTAGCTGATGTTGGTGCCGATCGCCGGGTTGACGATTTCCGCGCCGCCGTACAGTCCACCTTCCGGGGGCAGAATGCCCAGGCTGCGGTTACCCAGCCACGCCCCGGTGTCCGGAGTCCACGCGTTGACAAGAATCTGGCAGTTGGCGGGAACGCCAAGTGCACTGTGCTTGGCGGCAGTGGCGAACTGGGTGCTAGCGGCGGTGCCGACGTTGGTCACAACGCCCATCTCGATGACTTCGATGTGGCCTTCGCGGGTACGCGACAGCTCAAACGGGCCGTTGGCCTTGGGGACCGTGCCGGTGGCGTCCGGACGAGCGTACTCGAAGTTGAAGAAGTCAACGCCGCCGGCCGGGATGGCCGGAACGGTGCACGAGCGATCGCCGGTGCTAAGGCGACCCGCCGGAGCGGCTGCGGGGTTGGTACCCTCGGGGCCGGAACTGGTGATCGCGGCAGTCCACACGTCAAACGGTGACATGTACAGGTTGAAGTCGAGGACTTCGTTCGAGTTACGACCTTCCAGGATACGCACCTTCACGGCCTTGGTCTGGCCGGTGGTGTTGACGACCGAGATCAGGGTCGTGTTGCCCTTGTTGACGGTGTAGTACGGATAGATCAGGGCCTGGCCCAGACCATCCGGATTGATGTTGACGGCGTTGGAGACGCTCACCAGACCGGCGGCGCCTACGATACCTGCGACCACTGCAGTGGTCAGAGAACTCTTTTTCATCACAACACTCCTAAAAATTCAATCACAGGGCTTTTTTGTGCTTTTGCCAACCGACCAACCGCACGCCACGCTAGCGGTGTTCCACCCGCCTTCCGTGGGCGAGGTTAGACAAGAGCGCCGGCAGTCTGCCATATCACCCCCGCCCACGCAATCCCTTGCGAAGCCAGTATCTACGCGGCTTGCGGCACCTCAGAACCCGACTGGACCCGCCCCGTCCAGGGCCCGACCGTTGAAACTTGAACCTCTAAACCTTACCCGCTTTACGTGGGCTGGAATCAGCCCGACACGTCCTCAGGCACGTGGAACCAGGTGTCGCCCAGCTTGATCCAGCGCTCGGTGAGGAAGCTGTCTGCCTCCAGCTCGCCAACGCCCAGCTGCCGCGACAGCACTTTGAAGCGCACCTTGAGGCCGACTGCACAGAACCGGCCAGGCTCGTCGCAGGTGAGTGAATAGAAATCCGAGTTGAGCCAAGCCACCGGGCGGGTGGCCATCTTGGCAATGTACTCCTCGCGATTGCGGGTGGAGCGGTAGCCTGGGCTCAGGTACTCCCAGGCCTGATCGGCCTTGCCGCCGATCAGCAGCTGCCAGCGCTCGACCGAGCGGGTCTGCAGCTGCTCATCGTCAGTCAAGGGGGCGCGGGTGCTTGAGCCGGAGCCGGAGCCGGAGCCGGCACAGGCGGCCAGCAGCGGCAGCAGCAGGGCAACAGCGAGCCATCGAAACTTATTCATCTACTTTCCTCAGTACGGGTTTGAATCTGCAGGGCGGACGGCTAGCGACCGATGTCGCCGGGCGTGTCGTTGATCACGCGCAGCGGGGTGATGCCGCGGAACTGGCGCTGGTAGTCCTCGGTGATGCGGCGGGCATCGTCGGGGTTTGCGACAACCCGCGGGGTGATCAGCACGACGAGTTCGCGACGCTCGTTGTTTCTTGAATGCTGCCCGAACAGGGCTCCGACCACGGGGATCCTGCTCAAGAACGGCAACCCGCCCTTGGACGTGCCTGCCGTGTCGCTGATCAGCCCCCCCAAGACGATCGTCTCGCCCGACTGCACGGCCACCTCGGTGGAAATAGTCTTGTTGTTGACGCTGGGGTTGCCGTTGCTCACGCGAGAAAAATCAGGGCTGCTGTCCTCCTGTTCGATCTCCATGAACACCAGGCCGCCCGGATTCACGCGCGGCGTCACGGTCAGGGTGATGCCTGTCTGGAGGAACTGGGTGAAGGAATTCTGCGTAGCTGTGCCGTTACCCGTGCCAGGTATGCCGCCGAAGGAAACACTCTGAACAGGGATCTGGGCGCCCACGTTTACGGTGGCGCTCTTATTGTTCAGCACCATTAGAGAGGGCGAGGAAATGATCGTGGACTCCCCAACGCTGTCGATCAGCTTGATCGTAGCCACGGCATCGCGCCCGATAAAGGTCCAGTTAGTCTCGGTGGCACCGATCGTGCCGCCCAGCGAGCTGAAGCTGTTCCGGACAGCTGCGAGAGGTCCTAGACCGCCTGCGCCAGGAATTCCATTCTCCAAGAACCAGTTGACGCCGTACTGGAGCTGATCGTTTAGAACGACTTCGACCACCTTCGCCTCGATATGCACCTGCAGCGGGATCTGGTCCAGGCGCTCGATCACCCGACGGATGGACTCCCACTGCTGGCTGGTGGCCTTGACCAGCAGCTGGTTGTTTTCCTCGATCGCTGACACGCGGACATCTTCTTCCGAGCCCAGCGCGATGCCGCCCTCGGCATCGACGACGGGGCCGGAGACGCTGCCGCTCTTGCCGTCGCCGGCATCTTCGCCGCCGCTGAAGGGCATCGCTGCTGCGCCGCCGTCATTGCCGCCTTGGGGCGCATCGTTCGAGAATCGCGGCTGCTCGCCGCGGGCCAGCGTGCTGGCGCGAACCGGCTCAAGCCCCGGCGCCACTGCGCCGCCCTGATTGCTGCTGGTCTGCCGCGGCTGGCCGCCGAAAACCTCGCCCAGGGTGCCGGCCAAGTCCGTCGCTTTGACATTCTTGACGTCATAGACATACAGGCGCGAGCCGCTCTGGCTGCCGCCGGCGTCCAGGCGTTCGATCCACTCCTGCACCTGCGACAGATAGCGCGGCTGCGGGGTGATGACGATGATCGAGTTGACGCCCTCCAGGGCGATGAAGCGGAACATGCCGGCCAGCGGCGTGCCCGATCCCTCGCCGAACACTTTCTCGAGCTCGGCGACCACCTTGCCGGCTTCGGCCTGCTCGAGGCCGAAGGTGCCGACCGACATGCCGGCCAGCCAGTCAACGTCGAAGATATCGACGGTGCGCTGATAGTTGGCGAGCTCGGCGGCGGTGCCGGCCAGCACGATCATGTTGCGCGCCGGGTCGACGCTGATGATGCCTTCGGGCTTGGCGTAGGGCTTGATGAGCTTTTCCATCTCCACCGCGGAGATGAACTGCAGCGGCACCACGCGCACCTCATAGCCGCGGGCGCTGCCGGCCGGCCCGGCGCGCGGGGTCAGGTTGCCCGGCAGCGCCTGCGCCACCGGCAGAATCGTGTAGCGGCCGTCCTGCCAGACGGCGGTGGCATTGTTCCAGCGCAGCAGCATTTCAAGAATCGACAGAGCCTGATCGCCGCGCAGCGGCTTGGCGGTGGAGAAGGTCACCGTGCCCTGCACGCCGGGGGCGATGACGTAGTTCTCCTGCAAGAAATCGCCGAGGATGGCCTTGATCACCGCATGCAGGCTCTCGCCCTCGAAGTTGAAGGTGACTTCGCCGGTGGCGCCGGCGCCGGCTGGACCACGGCTGGCGATATCCCGATTGATGAAGCTGCCGGTGCCGAGGCGCGTGTCGGTGGGCTCGGCCTCCGGCGCCGGCTCGACCGCGCTGCGGTCCTCCAGCCCCTGCGGCAGCGGCAGGCTGCGCGCCGGCGGCTCGGAGCGTTCGCGCGGGGAATCGAGCGGGGGATAGCCCGCGCTGCCACCGGACGTGGTGGCGCAGCCGCTGGCTAGAACGAGGCTCGCGCAGGCGAGCAGGCCGATGAGGCGTTGGGTCACGCGGGTGGCTCCTGCTGCGGAGGCGCAGGGCGCGCGCTCCTGGCTTGGGGACGGCGACTGAGCGCCGACACCGGACAAAGGTTCCCGCGAAGGGGAAAGATAGTGACTACTGGCGCGCACGTTCGGCCTCCTCTCGCATTTGCCGACGGCGTTCTTCGATGCGCCGACGGATCAGCTCGGCGCGGGCCTCGGGGCTGTCGACAGCGGCCGGCTGCGCTTGTTCGGCGTCAGCGCCTGCGACCTGCGCCGCGCCAACGGCCTCCTGCGGAACGTCGACCGGGGTCGGCGGCTGCCCACCGGTGCCGTCGAACACGCGCAGCTCGACCGATTTGCGGCCGCTCGGGCCTTCAAATACGGCCGCGCGCGACTGCAGCTCGACCAGGCTCCAGCCGGCGAGATCGCCCGACAGAGCTGCACCGATCAACACGCTCTGGCTGTTGCCGGTGGGCGTGTGCTGGACGATGGCGATCTGGCGGTCGGCGGTCTTGATGACGCTGGTCAGGACGACATCCAGCGTCGTCTCAACCGGCTGGGTGACCGTGCCCTCCCCTGTCGGCTGATTCAACGGCGGCAGCGGCCGTCGGTCGTAGTTGAAGAGCGGGCGGTCGCCGATGCCGGCATAAGTGCCCGCGCCTTCCAGCGCGCTGACCGCCTGCTCCAGGTTCACCTGCGGCAGCTGAGGCACCAGCGAGGGGTCTTCGGGCAGGGTGTTGTAGCGGCCGCCCAGGCCGGTGGCGGCGGACAGCGCGAACAGCCCGCCCCAGGCGGCAATCGCCGCCAGCGCCGAGGTCAACAAAATCTGCGAGCGGCTGGCCATCAGCGGCCTCCCTGGGGGCGCAGGTAGCCGTGCACGTTGAACGAGACATCGACAAAGCCGATGAACACTTCGCCGCCAGGCTGCGAGGGCGTGCGTCGCGCCACGATATTGAGTTCGGAAAGGAACAGCTGCGGGCTGCCGCTCTCCAGGTCGTGCAGGATCGGATACAGGTGCTCAAGCTCGCAGCGCAGGCGCACCTGGACGGTGACCCGCTCGAAGGCCTCATTGGCGTTGCCGCGCATCGGCTGGCTGTTGATGACCAGGCAGCGCTCCGGCTGGGCCTGGCGCTCGACCAGGCTCTGGATGCGCATGATCAAGGCCGGCGCTGCGAGATCGAAGGTGGTGTCGCTCAGAAATCCGGGATTGCCGGCCTCAAAGGCGCGGACTTCGGCCAGCCGGGCTTCGATTTCCTCGCGCTGCGAGGCGTTGGCGCGCATCCGCTGCTCCTGCGCGCGCTCCTCGATGAAGGCATCGCGCGCGTCAGCCAGAGGCACCACGAACCACCAGTGGAAGAACAGCAGGTAGACCAGCCCCAGCAGGGTCGCCAGCAGGCCGAGCGCATACCAGCGGCTGTGCTTGGAAGCGGCCAGGACGTTCATCGCTTGGCTTCCGGCGCCGGGCCGTAGCTGGCGGTGATGGTGAGTCGATCGCGCGCCACCCGCGGGTCCGGCTGGATGGCGCCGTTGAGCGCGGCGTCGCGCAACATCGGGGAATCCTGCAGCTGGCCGATCAGGCGGGTGGCCTGGGAGCTGAAGCCGGTGATGCTGACTTGGCTGCCGCTGACCGACAGACGCTCCAGAAAGGTGTCGTCCGGCAGGATCCGCGTCAGCTCATTGAGCAGCAGCACCATCGAGGCCTGGGTCTGCTTCTGGATCGCGAGAAAGTTGGCGGCAGCGGCCGCGTCGTCCAGCTGCTTGCGCAGTGCGCTGACGACCCGCGCGCGCTCGCGCTGGGTCTCGACTTCCGCCTGCATCTGCTCCACCGCCTCAACCCGGTTATCGACCACCTGACCGAGCCCAAACAGCACCAGCACCAGGCTGGCGACCAGCAGCGCCGCCTGGATCAATGGCTGGGTGCGCGGCAGGCTGGCGCGGCGTTCGGCCGGAAGCAGGTTGACGCCGAGGCGCTGGCCGCTGGCGTCGAGCACGTCGACCGCGCTGAGGCTCGCCGCGATGCCGCCGAGCTTGCCCAGCGTGCTGTCCAGGGTTTGCTTGGGCACCACCAGCAGCTCGACATGGACCTGCTTGGCGCCGGCGTCCTGGCGCAGTACGCGGCTGTCGAAATACACCTGATCGGCCTTGAACGGCGTTTGCCGGTCCAGCTCGAAGCCCAGCACCGCCTGCAGGTTCTCAAGCGCGGCGGCGGGAAGGCTGATCGAGCGCCGCAGCAGGCTGTCCGACGGCATCAGCAGCAGGCGACGCTGGCCGCGGCGGCTGTCGTCGAGCCCGCGCTCCAGCTGCGACTGCCAGTCCTCGTGCTCGTCGGCGGCGAGGCTCAGCAGCGGCGCGCGCACGCCCGCACGCTCGGCCAGCACCTCGAAGCCTTCGCCATGGGCCTGCAGCACCACGCAGGCATCTTCCACGGCCAGCACATCGCGCCAGCGCGGCGGCAGGAAGGACAGGAGTTCGCCACTCCACCAGCGCCAGAAGCGCGGGATCGGGGTCTGTGCGAGGCGCGACCGCAGTCGTGCGAGCACTGGATTGAGGGCTTCCGCCAGTGTCATGCGCCAGCTTCAGGTGGGGTGAACGGGAAAAGGGTCAGAGCCATCAGAGCGCGCTGCCATCCTGCCAGCGCAGAACGCTGAAAGCGCGCCCCGAGATGCCGGAGCCTCCGAGTCGCAGAGTCACCCAAAGTTCCGTGTAGGCACCGTTCGGGAGGGTGGCGCGGCTCTGGATACTATACGTTCCGGTGCCGCCCTCGGCTACGAGCGGGGTGCCGTCCGGCAGCGTGGGCGGCGCGCCGCCCAGGCTCGGCTGCCAGGCCTGGCGCGCTTCGACATACCCCTGCGCCAGCACCGGGTCGATCTGCGGAAACGCGCGCATCACCTCCACCGGCGCGTAGGCCAGGTTGGCGTAGGCCTGGCCGGAATAGACCGTCAGAGCCGGGGCGATGCGCTGGTAGATCTCGTAGCTCATGCCCATCACCTGCTGCAGCTCGGCAGGAATGTCGAAGGGCGCATCCTTGGAACCGTAGGGATAGCCCTCGGCGCGATAGTCGGCATCCTCGGCCCCGTTGGGCAGGCGCAGGTCGTCGCCGTCGCGCCAATCGACAATGGCTTCGGCGATGGAGTTTGCCAGCGGCAGCTCAACGCCCGCGCCCATCAGCAGCCGGACAAAGGTCTGCGGCTCGGCGGCGTTGAGATCGATCAGGCCGGATTCGTCGGTGATGCGGATCGACACGTCGGTCTCATCGAAGCGCATGCGGTATTCGCGTCCGTCCGGCAGCCAGCGCAGGGCCGGATCCGGCAGCGACAGCGCCCACGCCGCTTGGTTGACGCCGGCCTCGGCCGCATAGCGAGCCCGGGTAGTGTCGTACAGATGGCGGGCCTGCAGGGACTCCGTGCGGGCGATCAGCGCGAAACTGCCCAGCAGCAGGGTCAACAGGGCCAGCATCCACAGCACGAAGACCAGGGCGATGCCGCGCACACGCCGCCGGCCGGTCGCGCGCCGGCGGCTCATTGCTGAAGGCTCTGCGGGGAGTCGGACTCGCGCTCGCCGCGCCGGCGGGAATACGGCAAGCGACTGTAGAAGCCGCTGACGCTGCCGGAGGTGCCGGCGTTCACCGGCACCTCGAACAGCGGCCAGCGCTGCGGGCGATCGCTTGGAAACTCCGCGACCAGCCGCACCATCATCGGCAGGAACTGCGGGAACTCCCACTCGCGCTTCCACGGCGTGAGTTCGCCGTTTTCGTCAACTGCGCGGAACTCGAAGTGGGCATCGGCCAAGCCATCCAGCACCACCACGGGGGGCCGTTCATCGCCCGCCGCACCGCTGCGGCGCAGCTCCGGGTCGTAGCCGTTGAGCAGGGCGTGGGTGAACTCGACGCGCTGGCCCTTGTCGCCGCGACTGATCCGCAGCACCTGCACGTGCGGGCCGCCGCGCGCCAGATGACCGGGCATCGGCGCCACGTAGCGGATCGCGCTGCCGTCGCCTTCAAAGACATAGATCATGCCGAGATCATCGCTGCGCTCGAACGGCAGCGACATCGCCTGCGAAATCTGCCGGCGCATGAATTCCTGGCCGATGCGCACGCTGTCGGTGCGGTTGATCAGGGCCTCGCCGCTGCGCACCGCGCGCACGCTGGTCGACAGTGCAGCCATCGCGCCCAGCACCATCAGGGACAGCAGCGAGGTGGCGATCAGGATCTCGACGAGGGTGAAACCGCGGCTGCGGCGCGGGCTCATAGGCCACCGCCGCCGGGCGCAACCGGCACGTTCGGATCGGGGGTCATCGCCCGCAGAGTCGAGAAGGTGACGTCGCGACGCTGCTCACCGACCTCCCAGCTCAGCACCAGATCCATTCGGTAGAGCTGCACCGCCAGCAGGCCGTTGCTCAAGGGGCTGGCGCTGTCGAGCTCGGCCTCATAGGGGCTCACATCCAGCTCCCAGCTGTAGCCGCCGTCGAGTCGGCCACCGGTGCGGCCCGGGCGCAGGCGCTCGCCGGTGCCGGCGATGTCCAGCAGCGACTGCGCGAGCAGCGCCGCCTGGGTCTGGTCGGCGGCGGTCCGCGTCTGTTTCATGGCGCCGGTAGCGATCTGCAGGCACAGGCCGACCGCCACCGCGAAGATGGCCAGGGCCATCACCACTTCAATAAGGGTGAAGCCCCGCTGTCGCGATTTAGCGCTTGCCCGGATCACGCAGGGTCACCTCGCCAGTCAGCCAGTTGATGTCGATACGCCAGACCGCCTCGCCGCGGGACAGCTCGATATTGCCGCCGGTGGAAGAACCGTCCGGATAGAAGCGGATGCCGGCTTCACCGCGACTGATCTGCTCTTGACGCGCGGTTTCGATGGCCAGATCGAACTGCTTGGGCAGCGTGGCCAGCGCGCGTCCAGGCGCCTTGTAGGTTTTGTCATCGACGTGGAGCATGAGCACCTGGGCCTCGCGCTTGACGATTGCCTGACCGCGGGTATAGCGCAGTGCGGCCACCAGATCGCGGCTGGCACCGCGCATCTGCTGGCCGGTCATGCCGGCGCTCATGGCGCCGACCACGATGGCCATGGCGAGCGCCATGATCACCACCACCACCAGCACCTCGATCAGGGTAAAGCCGCGCGTGCGCATGAGGTCGGGCCCGGCCCGCACGGCCTGCGCTTACTCGCCGTACTTGATGTCGGCGTCGAACGACTGGCCACCCGGCTTGCCGTCTTTGCCCATGCTGTCCAGGGTGAAACCGGCACCGGCGCTGCCGTCCACCGAATACTGGAACTCACGCCCCCACGGGTCCTTGATGTCGCTTTCCTTCTTGGCGTAAGGGCCGAGCCAGCCGTTGGCTCCGGAAGGCTGACGGATCAGGTCCGAAAGGCTACCGGGCAGGCTGCCGACATCCATCTGAAAAGACTCGACCTTGGCGCCCACGGTCTGCACCTGGGTACGGGCCAGATTGACGTTGGCGCGGTCGCGGGCGTTGAAGATCTGGTTGGCCACCAGCGTCATGATGCCGCCGATCAGAACCACCACGATCAGGATTTCGATCAGGCTGAAACCGGTCTGGCGCGCTGAGCGGAGGCGTGTGGCAACGAGTGAAGTCATTAAACATTCCCCAAGGTGTTGGTGAGATCGAAGATCGGAATCAGGATCGCCAGCATGATCACGGCCACTGCGACAGCCATCAGTATGGTGATGATCGGCACCAGCGCAGACAGCAAGCGTTCGACGGTGTTCCGCACTTCCAGATCGAACGTGTCGGCCACCTTGCCCAGCATGGTGTCGAGCTCGCCCGACTCCTCGCCGACGGCGATCATCTGCAGGGCGAGCCGCGGGAACCGCTTGCTGCGTGAAAGCGCGACCGCCAGGCCGCCGCCTCGCTTCACTTCTTCGGTGGCCTCGCCGACGGATTCCGACAGCGCGGTGTTGGTCAGCACGTTGCGGGCAATGGCGAGTGCGGTCAGCAGCGGCACGCCGTTGTGCACCAGGGTGGCGAGGGTGCGGCTCAAGCGCGCCGTGTCCAGCTTGCCGGCGAGCGCGCCCATCAGGCCGCGTTTGAGCAGCCAATCGTCAAAAGCCAGCCGCTTGGCCGGTTCACGCAGCGCGCGCGAGATCACAAAAAAAGTGCCGACCAATGCGAGCAGCAGCAGCCCCCAGTAGCCCTGCACAAATATCCCGACGCTCATGATCACCGAGGTCAGCAGCGGCAGCTCAACGCCGCTGTCCTCGAACATCGGTAGAAACTGCGGCACCACGTAGCCCACCAGCAGGCCGAGCGCAGCGACCACGATGACGATCAGGATGGCCGGGTAGATCATCGCGTTGATGACGCTTTCCTTGAGCGCCTTGCTGCGCTCCAGGTAGTCGGCCAGGCGCCTCAGGGTGTCATCGAGCGCGCCGCCGATTTCGCCGGCGCGGACCATATTGATGTAGAGGCGGGAAAACACGCCGTGCTGCTGCTCCATCGCCTGCGACAGCGGCATGCCGCCGCGCACCGCTTCGCGCACTCGGTCGATGACCCGACGCGCAGCCGGCGAGTCGGGCAGGTCGAGGAGTATCTGCAGGGCACGGTCCAGCGGCTGACCGGCGCCAAGCAGGGTCGACAGCTGCTGAGTGAACTGCAGCACCTGAGTGGAGCCCATCGGCGAACGCTGAAACAAGGCCGACAAACCCGAGCCCTGCGCCTCGTCGGCCGGCTGAGCCTTGAGCGGGATATTGCCGGCATCCTGCAGCTTGGCGATGACCTCCTCCGCCGATGCCGCCTCCATCACGCCATCGAGCGCTTCGCCGGCGGGGCTTAATGCCTTGTAGTGGAATTGGGGCATTTAGGGGCCGGGATTGGGGATTAGGGATTGGGGATACGAAAACCGATCCCGAGGCAAGGCTTGCGTCCGCGCGCTGGATCGAAGCCCGGTAGATGGAGAGAAGCGATGCACGGCGGGTTCAATCCCAAATCCCAAATCCCGACTCCCCACGCTCAACCCTCCTGCGTCACCCGCAGGACCTCCTCGATCGTGGTCACGCCCTGCATGGCCTTGATCAGGCCGTCCTCATACATAGTGCGCATGCCGTTGTCGCGGGCGGCCTTTTCGATGACGCCCATGTCGGCGTGCTGCATCACCAGCCGGCGCAGCGGATCGTTCATGACCAGAAACTCCATGATCGTGGTGCGGCCGAAGTAGCCGCTTGGCGAGGCCGGCGACGGCACCGGTCGATACAGCTGGATCGGGTCGGCGTCAGAGAAACGGTTGAGTTCGAATTCCTTGATGACCTCGGGCAGGGCGTCGTAGGCCTCGCTGTGGGCGGGCTCCAGCCGACGCACCAGTCGCTGGCCAAGGATGCCGTTGACGGTCGAGGTCAGCAGGTAGTCCTCCACGCCCATGTCGAGCAGGCGGGTGATGCCGCCGGCGGCGTTGTTGGTGTGCAGGGTGGACAGCACCAGATGGCCGGTCAGCGCCGACTGGATCGCGATCTTCGCGGTTTCCAGATCGCGCATTTCGCCGATCATGATGACGTCCGGGTCCTGCCGGACGATCGACCGCAGCGCGTGCGAGAAATCGAGGCCGATCTGCGGCTTGGCCTGGATCTGGTTGATGCCTTCGATCTGGTATTCGACCGGGTCCTCAACGGTGATGATCTTGAGGTCGGGCCGGTTGAGCTTGGACAGCGCGGTGTAGAGCGTGGTGGTCTTGCCCGAGCCGGTCGGGCCGGTCACCAGCAGGATGCCGTGCGGCAGCTCCAGCACCTTCATGAACTTGTCGAGGAAGTTGTCGGTGAAGCCGAGCTTGTGGAAATCGAACACGATCGACTCGCGATCGAGGATACGCATCACCACCGACTCGCCGTGCGCGGTCGGCACGCTGGAAACGCGAAGGTCGAGCTCCTTGCCCTGCACTCGCAGCATGATGCGGCCGTCCTGCGGCAGGCGGCGTTCGGCGATGTTGAGCTTGGCCATGATCTTGATGCGCGAGATCACCGCGGCGGTGCTGGAAGACGGCGGCGACTCGACCTCGTGCAGCACGCCGTCGATGCGGTAGCGCACCTTCAGCCGGCTCTCAAACGGTTCGATGTGAATATCCGAAGCGCGGCTTTCGACCGCGCGCTGGATCACCAGGTTGACCAGACGGATGACCGGGGCTTCGGAGGCCAGGTCGCGCAGATGCTCGACATCGTCCTCGCTGCGGGTGTCGCCATCGGCGAGATTCTCGACAATCGTGCCCATCGCCGAGCGACCCGCGCCGTAGTAGCGCTCGATCAGGTCATCGATCTCCGAGCGCAGGCCGACATGCAGCTTGACCGCCTTGCCGGTGGCCAGATGCACCGCGTCGACCAGGTAGTGATCCTGCGGGTCGGCGGTGAGCAGATCGACGTGGCTGTCGCTCTCGCCGATCGGGCACAGATGATGCTGTTTCAGGAATCGCAGGCTGAGCTGCACGTTCTGCGGCGGCGAGTCGGGGCAGTCCTTGGCCGCCACCAGCGGCAGGCACAGCACTTCGGCGCTGGCTTCGGCGACATCGCGCTCAGAGGCGAGACCGATGCGGGTGATCAGGCCGATCAGGCTGCCGCCGGACTCCTCCAGCAGGCGGCGCGCGCGCAGCAGGTCGGCCTCTTTTAGGCGGCCGCGGGCAAGCAGAGCCTCGCTGATACGGTTTTCCAGCTCCACCACGCCCTCATCGGGCGCGTCGGCGGGGGGCGAATTGTCGGCCAGCACTGCGTTCAAGCGGTTTTGCCTCGGGCAGCCGTAAAAGGTCGGGCCGCCAAGGATAACCCGTTGCTTCAGCGCGGGCCCCGCGGCGGCCGGGCCCACTCAGACTGCGGGCGGGTCGCTAGGTTCCCGGGTGAACTCGACCAGCTCCTGCAGGAACTCGGCGTTCAGGCCGATCCAGATCACCACCGGCACCACCGGCGGCAGAATCAGGTAGCCGAACTGGTAGCCGAGAGCCACCAAATTCGGCTCAAGACCCGCCTGCTGCAGGGCCGCGAGGCCCAGCGGCCCGGCCTGGAACTGCAGCAGATACAGCGCATCGAACACCGCGCCCCAGCTGACCACCAGCAGCAGCAGCGGCAGACCGATCGCGAACTGCTTCAACCGCTGGCCGCCGCTGATCGGCGCGGCCATCACCAGGCCCGCAAACAGCGGCAGGCACCAGGCATAGATCATCGGCGTCGAGGTCAGCACCAATTGGCCGACTCGGCCGCTGGCGTCGGCTTCGGTCAGCAGCCGGGTAACGACCTCGAAGTTCTCGCCGTCCTGCTCCAGCAGCTCGAAGGTTTGCGGCAGCAGTGGGCCGAGCACGGCGCCGGCGATCTTGGCCACCGGCCACAGGATCGGACTGATCAACACCGCCCACAGAAAGAAGCAGGCCGGCAGCCAGAGGGCGGCGGCAAGGATGAACTGGCGCAGCGGCGAGAGCTGCATCAGGCCACCCACGCGCGGGCGTTGCGGAACAGCCGCAGCCAGGGCGAGGCCTCGCCCCAGCCGGGCGGATGCCAGCTCATCTGCACGCTGCGGAACACCCGCTCGGGGTGCGGCATCATCAGGCTGACCCGGCCATCGGTGCTGGTGAGCCCGGTGATGCCGTCGGGCGTGCCGTTGGGATTGGCCGGATAGCTGTTCGCGGCGCCGCCGCCGTGGCGGGCGAAGCGCAGCGCCACCCGCGCTGCGGCCTGCTGTTCGGCTGAATCGAACAGCGCCCGGCCCTCACCGTGCGAGACCACGATCGGCAGGCGCGAGCCGGCCATGCCGGCCAGCAGGATCGACGGCGACTCCAGTATCTCGACCTGGGCCAGGCGCGCCTCGTACTGCTCGGAGGTGTTGCGCACGAAGCGCGGCCAGCTCTCCGCGCCGGGGATCAAGTCTTTCAGCTGGCTCAGCATCTGACAGCCGTTGCACACGCCCAGCGCAAAGCTGTTGCCGCGCTCGAAAAACTCGGTGAAGGACGCGCGCAGGCGCGAATGCTCAAGGATCGAGATCGCCCAGCCGCGGCCAGCGCCCAGCACGTCGCCGTAGCTGAAGCCGCCACAGGCGGCCAGGCCGCGAAACGAAGTGAGATCACCGCCGCCTTCGAGCAGGTCGCTCATGTGCACATCGACGGCCTCGAACCCGGCGCGATGAAAGGCCGCCGCCATTTCGGTCTGGCCGTTGACGCCCTGCTCGCGCAGGATCGCCACCCGCGGCCGCGCGCCGGTATTGATGAAGGGCGCAGCGATGTCATCCGCCGGGTCGAAGCTGAGCACCGCTTCCAGCGGCGGCGCTTCGAAATCGCTGGCGGCCTGCTTTTCCGCGTCCGCACAGCCGGGCTCGTCGCGGCGCGACTGGATCGCGTGGGTGGTCGCCCACCAGGCCTCGAACAGCTCGGCCCAAGCCCACTCCGCCAGAATTCGCTCGCCGTCGAGCACGCGCACGCTGGGCCGGTGGCTGCGGCGGCCGATGCGCTGGGCGCAGTGGATCAAGCTGTGGCGCTCGATCAGGTCGGCGAACTCGGCGCGGTCTGCGGTGCGGATCTGCACCACCGCGCCGAGCTCTTCGTTGAACAGCGCCGGCAGCGCCGCGTCGGCCCAACCGTCCAGCTGAAACTGCAGGCCGCAGCGACCGGCGAAGGCCATTTCGCAGGCGGCCGCGAACGCGCCGCCGTCGGAACGGTCGTGGTAGGCGAGGATCAAGCCCGCGGCGCGCGCGGCCTGGATGAGGTCGAAGAAGTCGCGCAGGCTGTCGGCGTCTTCAAGGTCGGGGCTGGCCCCGCCGAAGCGATCGAAACACTGCGCCAGGATCGATCCGCCCATGCGCTGCTTGCCGGCGCCGAGCCCGATCAGCCACAGCTCGGTTTCGTCCTCGCCGCTGTAAAGCACGGGGGTCAAGCTGCCGCGCACGTCCTCAACGCGGGCGAAGGCGCTGACCACCAGCGACACCGGCGACACCACCGAGAGGCTCTTGCCGTCGTGCTGCCAGCGCGCCTGCATCGACAGCGAATCCTTGCCGACCGGGATCCCGATGCCGAGTTCAGGGCACAGCTGCATGCCGACCGCCTGCACCGCCTCGAACAGCAGTGCGTCTTCGCCTTCGTGTGAGGCCGCAGCCATCCAGTTGGCCGACAGCTTGACCTCCTTGAGGCTGGCCACCGGCGCTGCTGCCAGGTTGGTCAGGGCTTCGCCAACCGCCATTCGCGCCGACGCTGCGGCGTCGATCAGGGCGAGCGGGCTGCGCTCGCCGACCGCCATCGCCTCGCCGCTGTAACCGCTGAAATCGGCCAGAGTCACCGCCACGTCGGCCAGCGGCAGCTGCCAGGGGCCGACCATTTGATCGCGCGCGGTCAGCCCGCCAACCGTGCGGTCGCCAATCGTCACCAGGAACTGTTTGGCGGCCACGGTCGGATGCGCCATCACCCGCAGCCCGGCCTCGCGCAGCTCGATCGTCGCCAGCTCCAGGCGCGGCCAGGCCACCGGCCGCGGCGGCCGGGTGTCGCGCAGCATCTTCGGCGCCTTGCCGAACAGCACGTCCATCGGCAGATCAATCACCGCCTCGCTGCTGCCGACTTCCGCGACGGCCTGCGGGCGCGAATCCAGCACCCGCAGACGACGCTCGGCGGTCACGCGCCCGACCACCGCATACAGACAGCGCTCGCGCCGGCACAGGGCTTTGAAGGCATCAAGTTTTTCGGCGGCAACGCCCAGCGCGTAGCGCTCCTGCGCCTCGTTGCACCACAGCTGCATCGGCGACAGGCCGGGGTCATCCGACAGCACGTGGGCGAGGTCGATCTCGCCGCCGGCCTCGGAGTCGTTCAGCAGCTCGGGGATGGCGTTGGACAGGCCGCCGGCGCCGACGTCATGCGCCGAACGGATCGGGTTGTCCTCGCCGAGCAGCCAGCAGCGGTCGATGACCTCCTGGCAGCGCCGCTGCATTTCCGGGTTGTCGCGCTGCACCGAGGCAAAATCGTGGTCCTCGCTGCTCTGGCCCGAAGCCACCGACGAGGCCGCGCCGCCGCCGAGGCCGATCAGCATGCTCGGGCCGCCCAGCACCACCACCGCATCGCCGGGCCGCAGCCGCAGCTTTTCGACCTGGCCGCGCTCGATGCTGCCGACGCCGCCGGCCAGCATGATCGGCTTGTCATAGCCGCGCCACAGGCCGGGCTCCGGCGCGGCCAGCTCGAAGCTGCGGAAGTAGCCGGTCAGCGCCGGCCGGCCGAACTCGTTGTTGAAGGCGGCGGCGCCTAAAGGACCGTCGCGCATGATCTCAAAGGCGCTGGCCATGCGCGGGTTCAACGGGCGCTCGGCCTCCCACGGCCGCGGCAGGCCGGGGATGCGCAGATGGCTCACCGTGAACCCGGTCAGGCCGGCCTTGGGCTTGCCGCCGCGGCCGGTGGCGCCTTCATCGCGGATCTCGCCGCCGGCGCCGGTGGCCGCGCCGGCGAATGGCGAGATCGCGGTGGGGTGGTTGTGGGTCTCGACCTTGATCGCGAACGCCGAAGGCGCGGACGCCGCCTCGACGTAGATGCGGTCGGCGCCGGGCGCAAAGCGCTGCGCCGCGAAGCCCTCGACCACCGCGGCGTTGTCGCTGTAGGCCGACAGCGTCAGCTGCGGCGCCTGGCGCTGGGTATTGCGGATCATGCCGAACAGGCTGAGCGGCTGGTCCTCGCCCTCGATCCGGTAGCTGGCGTTGAAAATCTTGTGCCGACAGTGCTCGGAGTTGGCCTGCGCGAACATCATCAGCTCGATGTCCGAAGGCAGCCGGGCCAGCTCGCCGTAGCGGTCGCGCAGGTAGTCGATCTCGTCCTCGGACAGGGCCAGGCCCAGCCGGACGTTGGCGTCTCCCAGCCGGTCCAGAGCGATGCGCTCGGCCCGCGCTGGAGCCTTCGCCGAAAACAGGCCCTCGAGCGCGTGCGCGGCGGTGACCAGGCTCTGGGTCATCGGATCGTGCAGCAAAGCCGCGAGGCCGACGGTCGCCGGCAGCGGCTGATTGAGGCCCAGGACGAGACCGCGCTCGACCCGCTCCACGGCCAGCCCCGCGCCGCGCAGGATCTCGGTGGCCTTGGTCGACCACGGCGAGCGCGTGCCGAGGCGCGGCAGCACCCATGGGCTGGCGGGCTGCGGCAGGCTCTGGCCGGGCCGGGCGTCAAGAATGCGTGTGAGCTGGGCCAGATCGAGTTCGGCCAGCTCGACGCCGGGCTCGGGCTCGATAAAATAGAGCCAGCGCCCAGACTCAGGCCCAAGGCCGGGCGCCAGGGCTGCCGCGCGGGCCTTGAGCGCCGCCAGTCGGAAAGACGACAGGGCCGACAGGCCCTCGAACACGATCATGCTGGCCTTGTCACGCGCTCGCGGCGCTCGGGTAGACGGCCGCAAATATTAAGCCAATCGCTCCCGCCCTGCCCCTTTCGGCGACAGCGGCAGCGAATCCGGAAACGACGACGGCGGGCCGAAGCGGCCCGCCGTCGTCGTTCAGAGCCCTGTCGGAGCCGCGCCCGCAGACCGATGCCGAACCGCCAGAAGGCGGCTTTGGCGATCGGAAGCAGACTTACTTCTTGGCCGCGGCCAGACCCTCAAGGCGCTCGATCAGCTGGTCCGGCGGCATGTAGCCGCCGATCTGCGTGCCGTCCTCGGTAATCACCGCCGGGGTGCCGGTGACGCCGATGCGCTGGCCCAGGGCGTACTGCTCGGCGACCGGGTTGGCGCAGTCCTTGCGGTCGAGTTCAACGCCCGCCTTGGCGTCGGTCATCGCCTTCTGCTGGTTGGTCGAGCAGTACACCGAGACCGACTTGGCGAAGCTGTCCGAGCCCACCCCGGCGCGGGGGAAGAACAGGTACTCCACAGAGATACCGGCGCTGTTGTACTCGGTCACGTGCTCGTGCATTTTCCGGCAGTAGCCGCAGTCGATGTCGGTAAACACGGTGACCGTGTATTTGGGGTTCGGCGGCGCGAACACGATGCGGCCCGTCTTGACCTCGGCCAGCGCGTCGGAGCGCACCTTGGAGCGGCTGGCTTCGGTGATGTCGATCTTGTTGGGAATATCGAAGATCGAGCCCTGCAGCAGGTAGCGGCCTTCCGCGGTGACGTACACCACGCGACCATCGATGGTCACCTCATACATGCCGGGTACGACCGACTCGGCAATGCTGTCGATCTTGGCGCCGGGGACCAGCGACTCGATGGCGCCGCGGACGGCCGGTTCGCCAGACTGCGCACGCGCGGGCGTGGAGGCAGCCACGATGCTCAGGGCGCTGATCAGGGCGCTGATCAGGGCGCCGGCCAGGATACGGGTCATGGAGTTCCTCGAAGTTCGGGTGGGGTAGGTCGGCAGGGACAGCAGCGGAAGGTACAAGTTCAGTCTGCGCTGCCCCAAGCGCGCGCAGCGGTCAGGGCGGCGTCGGCGTCGCGCGGGCCGGAGTCTACCTCAGCCTCTTCAGCCGCGAGGGTGATGCAGCGCATGCAGCCGCTTCAAGCCCTCGCGAGCGACGAACGTATAGATCTGAGTCGTCGACAGGCTGCTGTGGCCGAGCAGCATCTGCAGCGCGCGCAGGTCCGCACCGTGATTGAGCAGATGGGTGGCGAAGGCATGCCGCAGCGTATGCGGGCTGACCCGCTCGGCCGGAATGCCCGCGCGCACGGCCAGCTGCTTCACCGAATACCAGAACATCTGCCGGCTCATGCCCTCGCCGAGGCGGCTCAAAAACAGGGCCTGCGGCTGGCGGCCCCGGGCGAGCCCTGGCCGCGCTGCGTCGAGATAGCGCTGCAGCCAGTGCTGGGCCTCCTCGCCGATCGGCAGCAGGCGCTCCTTGCTGCCCTTGCCGAGCACCCGCAGCACGCCCGAGCGCAGGTTGACGGCGCCCGCCGCAAGCTCGACCAGCTCGCTGACGCGCAGGCCGGCGCCGTACATCAGCTCCAGCATGGCGCGATCGCGCAGGCCGAGCGGCGTATCCGTTACCGGTGCCGCCAGCAGCGCCTCGACATCGGCCTCGCTCAGGGCCTTGGGCAAGGGCCGACCGAGCTTGGGGCTTTCGATCAGCGCCAGCGGGTCGGCCGCGATCCGCTTCAGGCGCAGGTGCTGGGCATAAAACCGGCGCAGGCTGGACAGCAGTCGCGCGCCGCTGCGCGGGCTGTAGCCGCCGCCGCTGCGCCAGGCCAGATACGCATAGACATCGGCACGCTGTACTTCAAGCAGGCCGCCGCCGTGGCCGACCCGCCAGCGCGCGAAACCGTCCAGATCGCGTCGGTAGCTGTCCTGGGTGTTGCGCGCCAGGCCGTCCTCCGCCCAGGCGCGCTCGATGAAGGCCTCGATCAACAGGCGGTCTGACTCGCGCGCCGGCGGCAGCGCCTGCACGCGCTCGCGGCGCTCGGCGGGCGTGCGCGCAGTGGCGTGCGGGCGCTCCGCGGGCGATGGCCGCGGAGGACGCGGCGGATCGGGATCGGGATGTCGCCGGTAGTCGGGATCGAGAGCGGGATCGGGATCGGGATCGGGGGCAGGCGCGGCAGACATTCGCGCAGCATAGCCGGCCCGCCTCGCTATCCTGTGCGGCATGAACACTCCTCGCCTTCAGGCCGAACCGGCCGTTCTGTGGCTGCGCCTGCTGGCGCTGGTCTACGATTTCTTCCCGGTGCTCGGGCTGTGGTTCGCCGTCAGTGCGGCGACCTACGGCTTGAATGGCGGCCAGCCGGTGCTGCCGGGCAGCCTGGGCGCGTGGCTGGAGTTCATCGCCCTGCTCGGCATCACCTTTCTATATGCCGGCCTGTCCTGGCGCTTTGGCGGACAGACCCTGGGCATGCGCGCCTGGCGGCTGCGTGCGGTTGACCGCGCCGGCAATCCGCCCGGCTGGCCCGCGATCACACTGCGCTTTGCGGTCGGGTGGGTGTCGCTGGCAGCCGCGGGGCTGGGCTTTGCATGGGTGCTGATCGACCGCGAGCGCCGCAGCTGGCATGAGCTGGCGTCTGCAACGCTGACCGTGCGCTTGCCTAAAGCCTGAGCGTTCGGGCGCATCGCGCACGGGCCATGGGCGGCTGTAAGAATCGCCCTGACACAACAACCCTGCACGACAGGGCTAAAGAAAATCCCGGATCGGTCCGATAACCAATTCAGCAGCGGCGGGGCCTCGGCAACAGGCCATCACTCTGCGGAACCCAATCCGGCATCGCCGGTTGACGGAACCCGAACCCCGAGGAGAATCACCATGCAAGTCATCAACACCAACGTCGCGTCACTCAACGCCCAGCGCAACCTGTCCACCTCCGGCGCGCAGCTCGCCACCTCGCTGCAGCGCCTGTCCTCCGGCCTGCGCATCAACAGCGCCAAGGACGACGCCGCCGGCCTCGCGATCTCCGAGCGCTTCAGCAGCCAGGTCCGCGGCCTGAACGTCGCCACCCGCAACGCCAATGACGGCATCTCGCTGGCGCAGACCGCCGAAGGCGCGCTGTCCGAAGTGGGCAACAACCTGCAGCGCATTCGTGAGCTTGCCGTGCAGGCCTCCAACGGCACCAACAACCAGACTGATCGCGACGCCCTGAACGCCGAAGTCACCCAGCTCAAGGCCGAGATCCAGCGCGTCGCCGAGCAGACCAGCTTCAACGGCACCAAGCTGCTTGACGGTTCGTTCTCGGCCGTGGCCTTCCAGGTCGGCGCCAACGCCGGCGAGACGATCACCGTCTCCAGCATCGCCAACGCACAGACCGGCGCACTCGGCGGCGCTTACACCCGCGCGACCGGTAACGTCAACGCCACGGCGCTGACCGGCTTCGCCACGGCCATTGCCGCCGGCGGCGTCACCCTGCAGAGCGGCACCGGACCGGCCGTCGATATCGGTGCGATCGGCGCGGCAGCAAACGCGCAGGAACGCGCCGGCCAGCTGGTCGAGGCGATCAATCGGGTGTCCGCACAGTCCGGCGTTGGCGCCAGCTACGATGCCACCACCGGCGACATCACGCTGACTAGCAATGCCGCGATCACGGTTGCCGGTACGGCGCCTGCGATCGTCTCGTCCGGCTTTGCAGCCGGCGTTGCGAGCACCACCACCACCACCACCGGCATCGGCGCATTGAACGTGTCCAGCTTCACCAACGCGCAGAACGCGATCGGCCAGGTCGACAATGCCCTGACCTCGGTCAACTCCTCGCGCGCTGAGCTCGGTGCCATCCAGAACCGCTTCTCTTCAGTCGTCCAGAACCTGCAGACGGCGTCTGAGAGCCTGTCGGCCTCGCGCTCGCGGATTCGTGATGCTGACTACGCCAAGGAAACCGCGGAGCTGACCCGCGGCCAGATCCTGCAGCAGGCCGGTACCGCCATGCTGGCCCAGGCCAACCAGCTGCCGCAGAACGTCCTGAGCCTGCTCCGTTAAAGAGTAGCTTCGGGCTCCTCACGGGGGAGGCGGGTTCGCCCGCCTCCCCCTTGGTCTAGGGCGAGCCGCCATGAACACCATCGCACCAGCATCAAATCTGCTCGGCCCCGCAGCGATTGTTCGCAGCAGCGGGGCTTCGGCGCGTCCGGGCGGCAGCGAGTCTTCGCTGCCGCCCGTTCAGGCGGTTCCGGCCCAGGCATTGCAGGCAGCTTCGGCCGCGCGTCCGGCGCCGCCCGGTCGCGGCAGTGAAGACCGTGCCGCCCTGCAGCAGAAGCTCGACGACACCCTCAAGGATGTCCAGACCTCGCTGCAGTTCCGCGTCGATGACGAAGCCAACCGGGTCGTCGTCAGCGTGGTCGACCGCGGCTCCGGCGACGTGATCTACCAGATCCCTTCGGAGGTCGCGCTGCGAATCGCCAAACGTATGGCCGAGCTGGGCTCGGGCATGATCAACGAAAGCGCCTAAGGGCTCGCGCCCGCCAGGCAAAATCCAAGGAGCGACTGCCATGTCCGCCATCGGATCCGGACTCGACATCCAGGGGCTGGTCCGCCAGCTGGTCGCAGCCGAGCGCGCGCCCCAGGCGCAGCGACTGTCGCGGGTCGAGAGCACGGCGAGGTCGCAGCTCAGCTCACTGGGCACCATCAGCAGCGTATTGGCGGGCCTGAAATCCGCGACGGCCGGTTTTACCAGCGCCAGCGGTTTCGGCGCACGCACGGTCAGCCTGAGCCGCAGCGAATACCTGAGCGGCAGCGCCGGCGCCAGCGCCCAGCCCGGCAGCTATGCAATCGAAGTCGTGCGCTTGGCTAGCGCCGCCAAACAGAGCTCGACCGCCCAGACCAACGCCACCGACCCCCTGGGCAGCGGCAGCCTCACTTTGAGCGTCGGCGGCAGCAGCTTCACGGTGAACGGCAGCGGCGACCCGATCAGCCTGGCCGGGCTGCGCGATGCCATCAACAGCGCGGCCGACAACACCGGCGTCGCAGCCACCCTAGTGACCGCCGACGACGGCGTGCGGCTGGTGCTGACGGGCCGTGAAACCGGCGGCAGCAAGGCACTGACGCTGTCGGGCAGCGGCGATCTCGCTGCGCTCGCCGGCGCGTTCACGGTCAACGCCAGCGCGCAGGACGCGCAGGTTCGGGTGGACGGCAACCTGGCGTCGTCGGCGACCAATCTTTTCAGCTCGGTGATCAGCGGGATCAGCTTCACCGCGGTCAAGAGCGAAACCGACCCCGCCACCACGCTGACCACGCTTACCGTCGGCCGCGACGATGGCGCCGCCCGCAAGCAGGTCGATGCCTTTGTCGCTTCAATCAACCAGGTGCTGAGCACGGTCAAGGTCGCCACCCTGTCGAACCCGGCCACCGGAGTCAGCTCGCCGCTGACCGGCGACGCCCTGCCGCGCTCGCTGGTAAGCCAGCTGCGCAGCGCGCTCGGCGCCAGCGTGCCGGGGCAGCCCGCTGGGTTCGAGTCGATGAACTCGATCGGCATCACCTTCCAGGCCGATGGCAGCCTCAAGCTGAACGCGGCGCGCTTCGATGCCGCTGTGAACGCCAACCCGCAGGCGGTGGCGAAGCTGTTCTCGGGCGATGGCAGCGTCGGCAAGCGGGTCAATGACCTCGCCGACGGCTTCACCGGCAGCAACGGCATCATCACGAGCCGCAACCAGTCGATCAACGACAAGCTCAAGGACGTGACCCGCCAGCGCGAGGCCCTGGACCTGCGCATGGAGCGGGTGCAGCAAACCTATCTGGCGCAGTTCACCGCGATGGAGCAGATCGTCGCCCAGCTGCAGAGCACCAGCAGCTTCCTCTCAGGCCAGCTGGCCAACCTTCCCGGCGCAAGCCGCTGACCGGATCCATAGACCATGTACGGCGCACAAGCCTATTTGAAGCAGTACCGCAGCACCGGGCTTGAGGGCTCGGTGATCGACGCCAGCCCGCACAGGCTGATCAGCCTGCTGCTGGCCGGGGCGCGCGAGCGCGTTCAGACGGCGCTGATTGCTCTTTCCGAAGGCCGTATCGGCCCCAAGGGCGAGGCCGTCAGCCGCGCCTGTGCCATCATCGACAGCCTGCGCGGATCGCTGGACCACAGCGCCGGCGGCGACGTTGCCGGCAGCCTGGACGCGCTCTACGACTACGCCACCCGCCGCCTGGTTGAGGCCAATGCGGCTAACGATCCCGGCGGCTTGACCGAAGTCGACGGGCTGCTCGCCGAAATCCAGTCCGCCTGGCTGGCGATTCCAGGCGAACTGCAGCACAAGCCCGCCTGAGAACGCGCGAAAAAGCCGCCCGCTCGCTGCGGCGCGCGAATTTTTCACTCGCTCTGAGCCCCGCGCAGTTCCACAGCGCAGCCGTGTCTTCGGGGAGGAAGACGCATGCACGACATCCTGCAACGCTTCGACGCCCTCGCAGAACGCCTTGAGCGCGGCGAGTACGACGGCGCCACCGAAGCCCTCGCGGCGCACGACCGCGCGGTGCGTGAAGCTTTTGCCAGCCCGAAGCCGATCAACGAAACGCTCGCGCGCGCGCTGCTGGCTCGACAGCACCGGGTGCACTCGCTGCTGCTGGCCGTGCGCGACCGGCTCGGCGAGCACTTGGGCGACGAGCGGCGTCAGCATGCGGCAGTCAATCAGTATCTGAGCGGCAGCGGCGAATGAGCCCGGCCGACGCCGAAGAACAGCTGTTCGGGCAGGCGCTGGTCTGCAGCGAGCAGCTGTCCTACAGCCTTGTCCCGGAACCGGGTGACGCCGAAGACCGCGCCAGCCATATCGCAGCCGCCGAGCGCCTGCTGCACAGCCTGGCCGGGCTGGAACTGCCGCCGGGCGAAGACGGAGAATCCGGCCCCACCGAGATCGCACTGCAGCGGCTCGACGCCAAGCTCGATCTGGTCCTCGACCTGCTGAGCCGAGTGCTGGCGCGCCAGCAGCCGCCACATCTGCCGCGTTCGCTGCGCTGGTCGCGGCTGGGCGCCCAGGTTGAAACCCAATCGAGGCTCGCGCCGGGCGACCGCCGCCTGCTCACCCTGGAGCTTCGGAGCGGGCTCGGCTTGCCGCTGCGCCTGCCGGTCACCGTACTGGCCATCGCCGATGCCGGCGACACCGGCCAGCACGCCTGGCTGGGTTTTCCTGCAGAAACGCCCAGCTTGGAATCGGCGCTGGAGCGCTTTCTTTTCCGCCAGCACCGCCGGCAGATCGCTGCCGCTCGGCGGCAGGGCGGCTGAGCCCCGCAGGACGCCTGCTGCCGGCCGTCCTGCGTTGACGACTTCCGCCTGCACGGCGTGCGCGCTCAACGCTTCCGCTGGCCTGCGCGCTGGGGTAAGTTGCAAGCGTCGAATCCATCACAGAAGGCGCGCGAATGCGAGTGCTGCTAGCCGACGATCACACCCTCGTTCGCGCAGGCATCCGCCGCTTGCTGGAATCGCAGCCCGACATCGAAGTCGTGGCCGAGGCGCAGGACGGCCAGGAGTGCCTCGATCTGACCGCCATCCACCGCCCCGATCTGGCCCTGGTCGACTTGGCCATGCCCGGCAAAAACGGCTTGGACGTGCTGCTGGACATGCGGCGTCTGTTCCCCGAGACCGTCATCGTGATGATGTCGATGCACGCCGACCCCGCCTATGTCCGCACCGCCCTGGAGCGTGGCGCCCTGGGCTTCGTGGTCAAAGAGGCGGCCCCGGCCGAGCTTGAGCTCGCCATTCGCGCCGCCATGCGCGGCGATACCTTTCTGAGCCCGAAAATCTCTTCGCGAATGCTCGGACGAGGTCCCTCTCGTGCCCCCGGCAGCCAGGATCTCGAGGCGCTGCCGCCGCGCCAGCGCGAAATCCTCCGGCTGCTGGCGCAGGGCAAAGTCACCAAGGAGATCGCCGCGATGCTCAGCATCAGCGTCAAAACGGTCGAAACCCACCGCGCGCGGATGATGGAAACCCTGGGCATCCGTCGCTCCAGCGAGCTGCTGCGCTTTGCGGTGCAGCGCGCGCTGGACGCTTAATCCGCGGCACGACGCGCGCTGCAATCGTCAGCGCCTCGTCGCTCAGCGCCGCTGCGCAGCGGATTCGACCCCGAATCCACGGTGATTTTTCTGGCGCCAAGCTTCCGTTCTGCCAATCGGACGTCAGTTTTCAAGCGGTGTAGGGTTTATCCCTACTGATGTAGGGCTTGTCCTGATTAAATTTCTGACGTTCCACGCCGACAATGTTCAGTATGTTTCCGTTGGCGCCGCCGCGGAGTCTGCACACGAGGGGCAGCAATGAAACAAGGCATGCGACAGCAGCTCAGCCAGAGTCTGAGCCTCACGCCCCAGCTGCTGCAGTCAATCCGACTGCTGCACTTGAACGCGATCGACCTCGAAACCGAGGTCAACCGCGCGCTGGAGGAAAACCCGCTGCTGGAGGCCGATGTCGACGAAGACGCGGCCGAATCGGCCAGCGCCGAGGTCGAGCTCGAAGATATGTTCGACGGCCCGCGCGAGGATCTCTCCTCGGAGTTCATGGACACCGGCGTGAGCCGGGTGTCCAGCGGCAGCGACGACGACGACCCGCTGGCGCGCTGCATCGCGCACGACACCGGCGGCGTTCGCCAGCGCCTGCTGGAGCAGCTCAGCCTGGAGCTGCGTCAGAAGGACGAACTCGAGGCCGCGGCCTGGTTGATCGACCAGGTTGACGACGCCGGCTATCTTGAAATGTCGCTGGATCAACTCGCCGAGGCTGCGCGCGCGCGCGGCATCGACCCGCTGCGGCTGGCCGGCATCCGCCACAAGCTGATGCGGCTCGATCCGGCCGGTTTCGGCGCAATCGACCTGCGCGAGTGCCTGCGGGTGCAGCTCGACCAGACCGCCGCCGATGTCCCCGGCCACGCGCTGGCGGTGCGGATCGTCTCCGAGCACCTGGACCTGATGGCAGAACACGACCACAACGCCCTCGCCCGGGCGCTGGAAGTCAGCGCCGACGAGGTGATCTGTGCCGAGCGCCTGATCATGGCCCTGGACCCCAAGCCCGGGGCCCACACCGCACCCGAGCCGCAGCAGTACGTAGTGCCCGACGTGATCGTGCGCAAGGGCCGCAACGGCAACTGGGTGGTCAGCCTGAACCCGCTGACCGCGCCCAAGGTGCGAATCAGCCCGGTCTGCGAGGCGCTGCTGGAGCGTGCGTCCAGCGACGACGCCGGCGCCAAGAAGATGCGCGAACTGCTGCAGGACGCGCGCTGGCTGACCCGCGGCCTGTCGATGCGCTACGACACCCTGCTCAAAACCACGCAGGCCATCGTGGAGCGCCAGCTCGGCTTTTTCGATCGCGGCGAAGAGGGCATGGGCCCACTGACCCTGCGCGAGATCGCCGACGCCATCGGCATGCACGAATCCTCGATTTCGCGAATCACCACCGGCAAGTACGTGCAGACTCCGCGCGGCACCTTCGAGCTGAAGTACTTTTTCGCGGTGCGCCTGGAGGGCGCCGTGGTTGCCGGCCTGGCCGTGCGCGCCATGGTCAAGCGCCTGATCGACTCGGAAAACGTCGCGGCGCCGCTGGCGGACGACACCATCGTCAGCCTGCTGGCGCGCCAGGGCGTCAGCATCGCCCGCCGCACCGTGGCCAAGTACCGTGAAATGCTGCACATCGGCTCCGCCAAAGAGCGCCGGCTGCTGGCGGCAAGCAACACCCGCGCCTCGCGCGCTCCCCACCTGTCGAGAACTGTCCAATGAATCGCCTCACTGTCCTGCTGGTCGATGATCACGATGGCTTCCTCAACGCGGCCATGCGGCACTTTCGAAACGTCGGCTGGCTGGAAATCGTCGGGCGCGCAATGAACGGACTGGAGGCGATCGCCCAGACCGAACAGCTCAAGCCGGCGGTGGTGCTGATGGACCTCGCCATGCCCGAAATGGGCGGGCTGCAGGCGACCCGCTTGATCAAGGCGCAAACGTCGCCGCCCTACATCGTGATCGCCAGCCACTTCGACGATGCCGAGCACCGCGAGCACGCCGCCCGCGCCGGCGCCGATGCCTTCATCAGCAAGCTCAACTATGTCCAGGAAGTGATGCCCATCCTCGCGCGGCTGGCGGGAGAACGAGGCCATGTCTGAATCGCGCGTGCTGGTGATCGACGCCGACCGCGGTCGCGGCGAACGCGTCAGCACCATCCTCGACTTCATGGACCTCACCCCGCGGGTGGTCACTGACGTCGACGAGCTGCACCTGTCGCGCCACGATCCGCAGGACTGGCTGGCCGTGGTGCTGGGCGAGATCGCCGACGTCAAGGCGTGGAAGAGTTTTCTTGTCTGGCTGAAGCGCGACCCGCTGCACCCGCCCGTGCTGGCCCTGCCCGAACACCATCTCGACGGCCCCGAGGCCTTTGGCCTGAACGACGCGAATTTCTGGACGCTCGACTACCCGATCAAGCAGCCGCAGCTGGTCGAGCACCTGCGCCGCGCCAGCATCAAGAAAATGGAAGACATCGCCGATGCCGGGGTGCCGCGCGGCGGCCCGACCGGCTCCAGCGCGTCGGTGCAGAAACTGCGGCGGATGATCGAACAGGTCGCCAGTTTCGATACCACGGTGCTGATCCTCGGCGAATCCGGCAGCGGCAAGGAAGTCGCTGCGCGCGCCATCTACGAGCGCTCGGCGCGGCGCACCGGGCCGTTTGTGGCGATCAACTGCGGCGCGATCCCGGCCGAGCTGCTGGAGAGCGAACTGTTCGGCCATGAGAAAGGCTCATTCACCGGCGCCATCACCTCGCGCAAGGGCCGCTTCGAGCTGGCCGAGGCCGGCACCTTGTTCCTCGACGAGATTGGCGACATGAGCATGTCGATGCAGGTCAAGCTGCTGCGCGTGCTGCAGGAGCGCAACTTTGAGCGCGTCGGCGGCAGCGACACCATCCGCTGCAACGTGCGGGTGGTCGCCGCCACCCATCGCAACCTGGAAGAAGCCATCCTCAAGGGCAGCTTCCGTGAGGACCTGTTCTATCGCCTCAACGTGTTTCCGATCGAGATGCCCTCGCTGCGCGAGCGCCGCGAGGACCTGCCCGAGCTGGTCACGGCGCTGACCAAGCAGCTGGAAAAATCCGGCCGCGGCAGCGTACAGCTGTCGCCCGAAGCGCTGCAGGTGCTGCAGTCCTACGCCTGGCCCGGCAACGTGCGCGAGCTGTCCAACCTGATCGAACGTCTCTCGGTGCTGCACCCCGGTGGGCTGGTGCGCGCGCGCGACCTGCCGGCGCGCTACCGCGAAGGCGTCGAGCTGCCGGAGGAAAGCGAGCTCGACATCGCCGCTGCAGGCGAGTCGCCGGCGGCGATCGACACCCTGCCGCCGGAAGGCATCGACCTGAAGGACCACATCGCGCGAATCGAGATGAGCCTGATCCGCGCCGCGCTCGAACGCGCCGACGGCGTAGTGGCGCACGCCGCCCAGCTGCTGGGCCTGCGCCGCACCACCCTGGTCGAGAAACTGCGCAAGTACGGGCTGGGCCGCGATGGCGACGCAAATCTGACGACGGATTCCTGACAAGGCTGCGGCATAGCTCTTGCCTCGTCCTGCCTAGACCCCGGCAGGACCAACGATTCCTTCCATGAGCGACGCAAGCATCAACGCCATCCTCTCGCAGATTCGTAGTCTGCAGGGACAGATGCAGGCCACCCGACCGAGCCCGCTGGAATCCCCGGCGGTGGCCGCGCCGGAGGCCGGCTTCGGCAGTACGCTCAAGCGCACCGTCAGCGAGGTCAATACCCAACAGAACGAATCGTCGGCGGCGGCCAAGGCCTTCGAGCTCGGTGATCCCAACGTCGACCTGGTGCGGGTGATGCTCGCCTCGCAGCAGGCCTCGGTCAGCTTCCGTGCCACCGTCGAGGTGCGCAACAAGCTGGTCCAGGCCTACCAGGACGTCATGAACATGCCGCTGTAAGCCGGGATCCCTCCTAGATGAACACCTCGCTCACCCTTTCCCAGGTCAAGGACATTCCCGCGGTTCGGCAGGCCGGCATGCTGCTGGCGCTGGCGGTGGCGATCGCCGCCGGCATCGCCCTGTTTTTCGCCTCGCTGTCGCCGAATTTCGTGACCCTCTTCAGCGGCCTGCCCGACCGCGATGCGGCGGAGGTGGTCGGCTCGCTGCGAGCGGCGCAGATTCCCCACGAGATCGATTCACTGACCGGCGCCATCGCCGTGCCTGAGGCCAAGCTGCGCGAGGCGCGCATGCTGCTCGCCACCCAGGGCCTGCCGCAGACCAGCCGCCCGGGCATTGAATCGATCAACCAGAACCCCGGCTTCGGCACCAGCCAGTTTGTCGAGGGCGCGCGCTACCAGCACGCGCTTGAAATGGAAATCGCGCGCACGGTGAGCGAGCTGCGCCCCGTGCGCGAGGCCCGTGTGCACCTCGCCCTGCCCAAGCCCAGCGCCTTCACCCGCTCGCGTCAGCCGGCCTCGGCCTCGGTGATGCTGCAGCTTTACCCCGGCCGCAGCATGGACCGCGATCAGGTCGCGGCGATCGTGCACCTGGTGGCCTCCAGCATTCCCGACCTTGCGGTCGAGCGGGTCACGGTGATCGACCAGGCCGGCCGCCTGCTGACCAACAACGACCCCGACGACCCCAGCGTGCTGGCGGCCATGCAGTTCGAGCAGCGTCGGCGCCTTGAAGACACCCTGGTGGCGCGCATCCAGCAGCTGCTGGAGCCGCTGGCCGGGCCGGGCCGGGTCAGCGCCCAGGTCAGCGTCGACATGGATTTCTCGGTGATCGAGGAGGCGCGCGAGAGCTTCACGCCGGACCCGAGCAAGCTGCGCAGCGAGCAGGTGGCCGAAAGCTCCAACACCGCCGCCAACAGCGAGGGCATACCGGGGGCGACCGCCAACACGCCGCCCGGCACTGCGGCTGACCCGGCCGCTGCCGGTGGCCCGCAAAGCGCGTCCCGCAGCGCGACCCGCAATTTCGAGATGGACCGCACCGTCAGCCACAGCCGCAACAACAGCGGCCGCGTGCAGCGGATCACCGCGGCGGTGCTGATCGACCACGTGCTGTCGGTGCCGGACCCTGCGCTTGCGGCCGTCGACCCCGCCGCTGATCCCGCTGCGGCGGCAGCCAGCCCGATCGCAGCCAGCCTGCCCGCCGCGCAGCCGCTGAGCGCCGAGAAGTTGGCCCAGGTGGAAGCCCTGGTCAAGCAGGCGATCGGCTTCAGCGACGTCCGCGGCGACGCGGTCAGCGTGATGAATTCGCCCTTCCTGCGCGAGGCCGTTGAGCCGATCGACATCAGCGAGCCGCTGTGGGAGCAGCCGTGGCTGCGCGAGGTGCTGCGCTACGCCGGCGGCGTGCTGCTGGTGGCGATGCTGATCCTGTTCGTGGTCCGGCCGGTGATTCGCGGCCTGTTCGCGCCGCCGTCGCGGCGCCGCAACCCGCAGGACGACGACGATATGCCGCTGCTCAGCGGACAGACCGAGGGCGAAGAAAACGGCAGAGGCATGCCGCTGCTGCCCGGCCACGTCAGCAACACCCGCGAGCAGCGCGAAGCCATGATGAACGCGGCGCAGTCGCTGGATGAAAAGCTGCAGCTCGCCCGCAGCACCGTCGCGCAGGATCCCAAGATCGTCGCGCAGGTCGTGAAGAACTGGGTGGCCGCCGATGCCTGAGCCCGGTGAAAAACTCAACGGCACCCAGCGCGCCGCCGTGCTGCTGATGTCCCTGGGTGAGTCCGAGGCCGCCGAAGTGCTGCGTCAGCTCAGCGCCAAGGAAGTGCAGAAGCTCGGCGTGGCCATGGCGTCGATCAACAACGTCACCAAGGACCAGGTGATCGAGGTGGTCGACAATTTCGTCGAAGCCCTGCAGACGCAGACCTCGTTCGGTCTCGGCGCCGACGACTACGTGCGCAACGTGCTGGTGCAGGCGCTCGGTGAGGACAAAGCGGGCAGCCTGATCGAGCGCATCCTGCTCGGCCGCAACTCCAAGGGCCTTGAGACCCTGAAGTGGATGGACGCGCGCTCTATCCACGAGCTGATCCGCAACGAACATCCGCAGATCATCGCGATCATGCTGAGCTTCCTTGAGAGCGACCAGGCCGCCGACGTGGTCAAGCTGCTGCCGCCGCGGGTGCGGGTCGACGTGCTGATGCGCATCGCCACGCTCGAGGGCATTCCCCCGAATGCGCTGAGCGAGCTCAACGACATCATGGAAAAGCGCTTCTCCGGCAACCAGGGCATGAACCAGAGCCAAGTCGGCGGAATCAAGGTGGCGGCCGACATCATCAATTTCCTCGACACCTCGACCGAGCAGCAGATCAGCTCCGGTATTCGCGAGGCCGATCCGGACCTCTGCAACAACATCCAGGAGCTGATGTTCGTCTTCGACAACGTCGCCGACCTGGAGGACCGCGCCATCCAGACGGTGCTGCGCGAGGTGCAGGGCGACAAGCTGGGCCTCGCCCTGCGCGGCGCCGAAACCAAGGTCAAGGACAAGATCCTCAAGAACATGTCGCAGCGCGCCGCGGCGATGCTGGTCGAGGACATGGAATCGCGCGGCCCGGCGCGGCTGTCGGATGTTGAAGCCGCACAGAAAGAGATTCTCGGCATTGTCCGCAAGCTGGCCGATTCCGGTGAAATCCAGCTCGGCGGCAAAGCCGAGGAGCTGCTGTGAGCTCGCCCTCCGGCCCGGTGCGGCTGCTGCCGCAGTCCGGCGACACCCATCGCTGGGAAGTTCCGCCGCTGGATACCGGCGCGCGAGCGCGCTCGGCCACAGATCCGGAAGACGAGCCGCTGCCGCAGCCGCCGACACTGGAACAAATCGAAGCCATCCAGCGCGAAGCGCACGAGGAGGGCTTCGCCGCCGGCCACGCTGAAGGGCTGGAGCAGGCGCGCGCCGAAATGCGCCGGCTGCAGGCCCGGCTGGAAGGCATTCTCGACGCCTTCTCGCGGCCGCTGTCCGAACTTGAGGGTGAGGTCGAGAGCAGCCTGGTCGACCTCGCCAGCCGAATCGCCGGCACCCTGGTCCGGCAGACCTATCGAGAGCATCCCGCGCTGCTGGCCAAGCTCACCCGCGAGGCCCTCGACAGCCTCGGCGAGCGCAGCCGCAGCGTTGAAGTGCGCCTGCACCCGGAGGATTTGGAAGCCGTCGAGCCGCTGCTGCCGGCCGTCAGCGGCGCTCGCCTGATTGCCGACGCCGCACTCGCCCGCGGCGACCTCCGCGTGCACGCTGAGGATGTGCGGCTGGACGCCCGGCTGAACACCCGCCTGGCGCAGATGCTGTCGCGGCTGCTGGCCTTGGCCGACCAGGCCGGCGCTGAAGCGCAGCCCGAGGACGACGCATGAGCGCCACGCCGTGGGTGCAGGAGCGCAACCAGCGCCTGGCCGCGCGGCTGGCGCAGCATGCGCCACCGCCGCCCGGCAGCCGCGAGTTCCTGCGCGAGGGCGTGCTCAAGCGCGTGGTCGGGCTCACCCTGGAAGCCGTCGGCTGCGAGGTGCCGCTCGGCGCCAACTGCCGGCTGCAGAGCGCCGACGGCAGCTGGGTCGATGCCGAAGTGGTCGGCTTCGCCGGCGAGCGCACGTTTCTGATGCCCAGCACCGAAGTGCAGGGCCTGCTGCCCAACGCGCGGGTGGTGCCGGTGTCGGGCCGCGGCGGCGTGGGCGTCGGCGACGCCCTGCTCGGCCGCGTCATCGACGGCGAAGGCGTGCCGCTGGACGGCCGCGGGGAGCCCCGCTACGAGAGCAGCGTCAGCCTCATCGGCCCGGTCATCAACCCGCTGCAGCGCGAGCCGATTCATCAGCCGCTGAACGTCGGCGTGCGCGCCATCAACGCCCTGCTGCCGATTGGCCGCGGCCAGCGCGTGGGCCTGTTCGCCGGCTCCGGCGTTGGCAAATCCACCCTGCTCGGCATGATGACCAAGTACACCTCGGCCGATGTGGTCGTGGTCGGGCTGATCGGCGAACGCGGCCGCGAGGTGCGCGACTTCGTCGAAAACACCCTCGGCCAGATGGGCCTAGCCCGCGCCGTGGTGGTGGCCACCCCGGCCGATCGCCCGCCGCTGGCGCGCCTGCACGGCGCCTGGCGCGCCACCGCGATTGCCGAATATTTCCGCGACCAGGGCCGCAACGTGCTGCTGCTGATGGATTCGCTGACCCGCTTCGCCCAGGCCCAGCGCGAGATCGGCCTGTCGGTCGGCGAGCCGCCGACCACCCGCGGCTATCCGCCGTCGGTGTTCGCGCGGCTGCCGCAGCTGGTGGAACGGGCCGGAAATGGAGCGGCCGGGCGCGGCTCGATCACCGCCTTCTACACCGTGTTGACCGAAGGCGACGACGTGCACGAACCCATCGCCGACGCCGCACGCGCGATTCTCGACGGCCATATCGTGCTGTCGCGCAGCGTCGCCGAAAGCGGCCGCTACCCGGCCATCGATGTGGAGGCTTCAGTCAGCCGCGTGGTCAGCGAGATCACCGACGGCGACTGGCGGGCGCAGATCAGCCAAGTGCGCCAGCTGATGTCGGCCTACTCCAGCCACAAGGATCTGATCTCAATCGGCGCCTACCAGAAAGGCTCGGACCCGCGCGTCGATGAGGCGCTGCGCCGCTGGCCGGCGCTGATGCGCTTCTTGAACCAGGATGTGGCCGACGCCGCAGACATCGCCAGCTCGCGCGCTGCACTGTCGCAGCTGGTCAGCGAAAGCAGCGACAGGAGCTGAGCATGGACAGCCGCCGACTGCGCCCCATTCAGCAGCTCGCCGCCGACCGCGAAACCGAGCGCGCGCGCGCGCTGGCCGACCGCGGCCGCCACCTGCAGAGCCACCAGCAGCGCCTGCAGGACCTGGCCAAGTACGCCGAGGAATACGCCAGTACGCCGGCCGCGGTCACCAGCACCGCGCAGCTGCTCAACCGCCGCGCCTTTCTCGACAGGCTTGAGGACGCCATGCGCCAGCAGCAGCAGGCGGTGCGCCGCGCCGAGGAAAGCTGCGAAGTCGAGCGCGCGCGGCTGGTGCTGGCCAGCCGCGAAAAATCCGTGCTCGAAAAACTCTCAGCGGCCTACAGCGCCCGCGAAGCGCACGCCAACAACCAGCGCGCCCAGCGCGAACTCGACGAGCACGCCGCCCGCACCCACAGCCGCCGCGGCACCGGAGACACCGAATGAACGCCAGCCCCGCCGCGCCCGTCAGCCAAGCCCCTTCGAACCCGCGCAGCACAGCGCACGAGCCCCGCAGCGGCAGCGATGCCTTCGCCGGCCTGTTCGCCCAGTTCGACTCCGCCGCTCGTCCACAGCAGGGGCAAGCGCCGCAGGCCGAGCCGACCGCGCTGCCGGACGCGGCCTCACTCGCCTCCAACGAGCCGGCTCGCGCAGGGACCGCGGCCGATGAATCCGCCCCCGATCCGCTGCTGCTGGCCGCGCTCGGCCTGGCTCCGCTGCTGCCAGCGCCAGTGCCCAGCGCGACCCTGCCGAGCCTGATCGGCGGCTTTGGCATACGCCCTGAGGCTGAGCTGGGCGCCGCCGTCAGCCCTGCCCTTTCCAGCCCGAGCGCCGCCGCAAACGTGCTGGTCGCTGCGCTCGCTCAGGCCGCCGCCGTGCTGGCCACGGCCAACGCAAGCGCTTCGGCACTGCAGGCCGCGGGCTCAGGCCAATCCGCCGACGGCGACGCTGTGTCGACCGGCCTCAGCTTGGCCGGCCTTAGCCTGTCCGGCCTCAGCTTGGCCGGCAGCCCGATGACCTCGGCCGCCAGCAGCACAGCGCGCCTTGGCGCCGCATCGACTGCAGCCGCGCAGCGCGCGGGCGCAGGCGCAGCCGGCCTCGCGCTGGAGGCCAGTGCCCTCGGCGCGGGTTCAGCCGAACTGCTGGAGGCCGCCGGCGCTGTCGATCTCGACGCGGGCGGCCTGCCGCTGCCCGCCAGCGCCGCACGTGGCGCCGCTGATTTCCGCGCCGAACCTGCGCTGGCGCTCGCCGCCAACGCCGCCCGCCAGGGCGTTGCGGCCGATGCCGCAGCGGCCCCGCAAAACCTGCAGGCGGCGGCGGGTGCCGACCAGCCCGAGGGCCAGCGCGCCGACGGCAGCGCCACCCTCCTCAACGGCAGCCTCAAGGCCGCAGCCGGCAGCGAGCGCGCGGACTTCAGCTTCGCGCTGCGCGACGCCCTGCCGCCGGCGCCGCTCGCTCCGCTGCTGGCCAGCACCCGCATGGACCCGGCCGCCCCGCAGTTCAGCGGCCAGCTTTCGCAGCAGATCGCCTGGATGGCCAACCAGAAAATCGGCCGCGCCGAGATCCGCCTGCACCCGGAGGAGCTCGGCCCGTTGGAGGTTGGCATCGAACTCGACGGCGACGAGATCCGCGCCGAGTTCAGCAGCCGCAGCGTCGAAGTGCGCAGCCTGCTGGAATCTCAGGTGCCCAGGCTGCGCGAGCTGCTAGCCGAACAGGGCTTCAGCCTCGCGGACGCGCAGATCGGCCAGGAGCGCGCGGCGTACGCCGATTCACAGACCCAGCGCGAAGGATTCGATCGCCGCGCTGCAGGCGCCCGCGACGACACGGCCGATGCGGCTAGCCCGTCGCCGCTAGTCACGACGCGCGCGCGGCTGGGGCTGATTGACGACTACGCCTGAGCGAGCTCCTGCAGCAAGACCCACACGAAGCCGCGGCGGTTGCAGCCGCCTCAGCCCCGCCTGCTCAGCTCAGCGCAGGGCCACCGTGCGTTGTTCGGCCGCACTTTGGATAGCCGCTTCAAGAATCCACACCCCTCGGCGAGCCTCTTCCGCCGTGACAAGCAGCGGCGCGCCATTTCGGATCGACTCCGCAATGCCGCCATAAAACGCCTCATTGCGGCCGGGCTGCGTCTCGCATGCAGCAGCGCGGCGATCCTGCGCAGCCGCTGAGCGCGGCGCTCTCGCAGGCGCCCCCAGCCGGCGGTGCACGCCTGCACGCCTGCCCGCCTGCCCGCCTGCAGATCAGTTTCTTGGCTGTCGAGGCCGAAATAGCGAAAGCCGCCGGCCTCGAGCCATAGCTCGCGGTCCCTGTGCCGTGCTCACGCATCAGCGAACTTGCATGCAGCACTGACTCCGCCCCGAGCTGTTCCTAGAACGGATGGGGAGTCGTTCGGGATCTGACCCTCGATTTTTCAGGACTTAGCCTAGGCGAGTCACCGAACCACCCCTAGCCGGTCGAGGCCCCCGACGAGGGTTTTAGGGCATCCGACTCTTCAGCTTTCTTCACACGCACCTTGTTGCCGCCCACCTTCGTGTTGTTGAGATTCTGCATTGCCGCCTTGGCCTCGCCCACTTTCGGCATTTCGACGAATCCAAATCCTTTGGATTCGCCGGTTGTCTGATCCTTTACCAAGTTGCACGACTGAACAGTACCGAAGGCCTTGAACAGGGCGAACAGCTGATCCTCAGTGGTTGCACGATCCAAGTTGCGCACGAGCAATTTCATACATCTCCTGTGAAGAACTGAGTCTTCAGAATTGGGTTTGGGTTGGAGCATCGCAGAAGAGCAGCGCAGTAACACGCTCGCTGGCGCAGGCTACCCAGCTATTAAATCGTATTTTCTGAATGTCTAAACCAGAACAAAACCTGCGCTCGACGGGGTCAGGCCCAGCTTCGTTGAATCCAGACGGCTCTTGACCTGCGCGCCCGCCGGACCACCCGGCCCACCGTGGTGGGGTGCACGCCGGAGCAGTGTGCGATCTGTGCGTAGCTGCATTCGCCGGTTTGCTAGGCGGCCAGCAGTGCCGCATCTCGGTGCGCTGGGTGCGCTGGGTGTGCTGGGTGTGCTGGGTGTGCTGGGTGTGCTGCGGCGATTTCTTGCTGAGAAGGCGTCGGCGGGCGGCGCTGGCCGCGGGGGACGTTGATCTGGTCAACGTCCCCCGCGTGAGCCTGCATGCGCACTACGAAAGCATCGTCGCCGAGGTAAACCTGACGATTCAGATGCGTCCAGATCGGCTCAGCACCCACGCCATCGGCAACAAAAGTATGCGTCCGCCCATCCCACCTAGCGGCGCAGCTGCAGATGTGCTGAATCTCAGCGGTTGATCGCCTGCCAGCCTTCAAGCAGCAGCAGCGTGTGGATATCTCGGTTGAGGGTTGTTGGCAGCCGCGCGAGCACGTCGCTCATCCAGGCATGCGGGCACAGGCCGTTGGCCTTGGCGGTGGCGAGCAGGCTCATGATCGCGGCGGCGCACCTCAAGGGGACGGAGGCAATTAAGCCGGACTCAGTCGCGCCGGCCGGCCTCGCGCCCGCAGCGACACGGGCCGTTCGAGCGTCTTTTCCGCCATCTGTTGGAAACGCGGGCTCCCGAGTGCGCGCTCTTGGGCAAGGTGCTGGCGAATCGCAGCCAGTTCCTCGTCTCTGATCGCCTCCTGCAGCCATTCTCGATATGCATCGCCTCGCGCACGTTCGTCTGGCCCCAACGCCATAAAGCAATCGTGCGGCGTCAGCACCGGATCAACGAGCGATCCGTGGTTACCGTGCACACTCGACCATCGGTAGCGATTCGGCGCATCGACCATCGCGGCGCGTACTGGATTGAGCTCGATGTACCGATAGACGGCCAACAGGTAGGCATCCGAATCGACCAAGCAAGACTTGAAACGCCCCTCCCACAGCGGCCCACTGCGACGATGACGGCGATTGAAGGCCTGAAAATAACGCTGACCGAGCCAGCGCAACCCCGACGAGATCGATCCCAACTCGCCGGACGACACCAGCAGGTGGACGTGGTTGCTCGTTAGCACATAGGCGTGGACGACGAGCGCGCCGGTTGCCGCATTCTCAGCCGGCAAGCTCATATAAGGCGTGCCGTCCTCGTCATCAAGGAACACCGCCCCGCGGTTGACGCCCCGTTGCGTCACGTGCATAGGAACACCGGGCAGTTCGAGGCGGGGTCGACGAGGCATTGGAAGAACCGCAGAGACGCGATGACAGCATCTTGCCAGTCTCAGCACCCGGCCATCGGCATAGGGATGCTGTGTATGCAGGACTTCTCCTACGACGCCCAGCTCCCTTTAGGCTCGCGCCTTAATTGCATCCGTCCCCTTTTCCGCTTTTCCGCGGCAACAGCTGCGCCCACGCCAGCTGCGGCTCGGCTTGGGCTGCGGCGAGCACGCGGCGCTGCGCATCGTCTTGCAGAGCGGCGTCGACCAGCGCAAGCGCGCGCCAAATCGCGCTGCGACGCTGGCATGCTGCCGTCGTCACGCAGCCAGTCGGAATAAAGCTGGCTGATGTCGGCGCGTTCGTCTGCACTTGATGCCAGCATGCCCTGCCTCAATAAGAACAGCGCGCGACTGGCCGGCCCGCGCCAGCCCAAGGCGTGCCAGCTGCAGCATCGCGCGACCGGCGTCTATATCGCCCAATAGCGCAGTGGTGATGCCAAGCCAGCCTAGCTGCAGGCCGCTTAGCAGACCCAACTGAACGCGGCGCACGCCGAGCGAGTCGGAAAGCGCATCAGAAATCGCCTGTGAGATTTCTTCCTGCACCTTGAAGATGTCGACGATCAGCGCAGGAAAAGCCTACTGTTCAAACATCTTGGCAAAGCCCAACTCCTGGTCATCGACGACTTCGGCCTCATCCCGCTCGCCGACATCCACCAGCGCGATCTGCTCGAGCTCCTGGAAGATCCCTACGACAAAAGCGCCACCTTAATCTGAAGCCAACTACCCATTGACCGCTGGCACGCCGATCTCGGCGACCCAACCCTCGCTGACGCCATCCTCGATCGCCTCGTCCACAACGCCCACCGCATCACCCTCAAAGGCGAATCCATGCGCGCCAAACGCGGAAACCAACTACAGCCAAAAGCAGCAACCAAGGAGGAAACCACCCAGCCCAACCATTGACGCACCCAACCAAATCAACGATGTTGCAAATGCCCACTACCCCGACCGCCATGGGCTGGAATCAGTGGCCGGCTCCAACTGGAATCAGTGACTGTTTCGTGTGGAATGCGCAGCTCGCACACCACGCGCAGGAAACCGTTCTCAAGCACGCCGCAGCTTATGAACGCCTCGAACTCCTCGCGCACGGTCTCGGGCAGCCATCGGTTTGCGCCGCAAGACGCGGATTGAAATCCGGGCAGTGCGCCTGCACCAGCGCGTACAGCATTGTGCGCTCGGAAACATGGCGAGCGAAGGTCGGCGCGGCCGCCTGCGCGGTCGCTGCGGCGCTGGCGGCGCGCGGCGTTGCGCGCCCCTCCCGCGCAGCGCAGAGTCGGACATCGCCTGCCTGTTGCTGTTGTCCGAGACCCCCTCTCCGGAGGCAAGCCCGGTTGTGCAGCAAATAGCTGCCGCGCAGCGGATCGAGCTTCCCGGCACACCGGCAGATAAAGCGGTGCCGCGCGCGCGCATTGGTGGTCAACAGCGACCCGGCCGTGCCGCGCGCGATGCCGGCCCTGCTCGGCGGCTGGGAAATGAGACTTAGCCGTCGCTCACGATGCTAACGAGGCGCTGTCTGCCGCGCTGCTGCGCCGACCGGAGCTGCCGCTGCTCGATTACCACCTCGATGGCCGCGAAACCGGCCTTGCCGCACACCGCATGTCGGTCAACCGCTGCGGCCCGATCCCGGCCGTGGTGATCTCGGCCGACCATGGCGAAGCAGTGCGCGCGGCAGTCGCAACCGCCGGCGTGCCGCTGCTGATGAAACCGCTGAAGCCCTTGGCCTTGAAGTCGCTGATGGCGCGCCTGCTGGCCGCGCGCGCCGCAGGTGCCGCCGAACTAGCGACCGCTGCAGCGCGGTGATCGTGGAGCTCCACCCCATCAGTGCACCGCTGTGGGAGCCGCCATGGCGGCGATCAAGACTCAGGAATGCCCCGCGAATGCCCCGCCTGCATGCCATCACCCACCCAAAGCTTCCGGCGCCGCGACCGCGGTCACGAGGTGGCCGTCACTTCACCGGCATACTCGCCGGCAAAATCGGGCAGTGAATCCATGCTTGCACCCAGATTTGTTGCGTTGGCGCTGTGCGCCGGCGCCTTTGCTTCCACCGCCAGTGCGCAGTCGATTCCGGCTGATCTGACCCTGGTGCTGTTGACCCAGGGCCTGGAGGAGCCAATCCATCTGACCCATGCGGGCGATGGCAGCAACCGGCTGTTCATTTCTGGCCGTAGGGGTCGGATTTCGATCCTGCCGCCTGACGCGAGCAGCGTGCTGCCCATACCGTTTCTGAATATTCCCGAATGCCAGAACACGCCGGAGCCAAACCTGTGCGTGCGCACCGACTACGAAAACGGCCTGCTCGGCATCGCCTTCCATCCGCAATATCAGACCAATGGTTTCGTGTTCATCCACTACATCGATCGCAACGACGACAGCGTGTTCGCGCGGCTGCGCGTATCGCAGTCCGACCCCAACGTGCTGGATGTAATTACCATCACGCCGATCCTGCGCATCGATCATGGATTCATCTATCACCGCGGCGGCGATCTGGCCTTCGGCCCCGACGGTTTTCTGTACATCCCGATGGGCGATGGCTCGAATCAGGGCGATCCGTGCCGCCGTGGGCAAACCCTGACCCCGGCGCAGCTGGCGAACAACAACAACAACAGCGGCGACTGCCCGGCCGATAGCAACTTCACCGGCAGTGGCGGCAACCCCGATTCGCGGGCGCTGCTGAGCAAGGTGATCCGCATCGACGTCGACAACACCACCCCGGCCGGTGCCAACGAGCTGTGCGGTGCCAACGCCGACGGCAGCGCGCTGTATGCGATCCCAGCAGCCAATCCCTACGCTGGCCAGAATCTGCTGCCCGGTGCTTGCGACGAGACGTTCAGCTATGGCTGGCGCAATCCGTTCCGTTTCTCGATCGATGCACCGACTGGCGAGATGTTCCTCGGCGATGTCGGCAACAGCACCATGGAGGAGATCTCGCGCGACACCATTCTCGGTACCGGCATCCGCGACTTCGGCTGGAGCAACTGCGAGGGTACGGCGTCGGCCAATGGCTCATGCACCGGATCGAATCCTCCGATCCGCGTGTATACCCACAGCAGCGGCGAGGGCAGCTCGGTGACCGGCGGCTTCGTCTACCGCGGTCCGATCTACGGCCTGCAGGGCATCTACATTTACAGCGATTTCACCAGCGGCCGGATCAATTTCCTGCGCCGCCCGGTGCCGCCGTCGACCTCCTGGACCAACACCCTTTGGCGCGACACCGACCAGTTCCTTGTCAGCTTTGGCGTCGATGAGGCCGGTGAGTTGTACACAGTCGACATTGCCGGCGGGCGCGTCTGGCGCTTCCAGTCGAGCCCGGTTGGGGTGCTGTTTGCCAACGGCTTCGAAAGTATGGGTAATTCAAACGCCCTTTTCGGGCAGTCGGTGCGGTAGCAGGAGGCGGTACAAGCGTCGGTTTGGCGGTGGTTGGGGCGTCTTCGCAGAGCGTTAGGGCGGGTGGATAGGTGTTTGGCAGCGCCGTTCGCGGCGACAGCCCGCTGCTTGCCGACGGCGGGTCGAGCGCTTCCATGCCGGATCGTGGCCGCTCCGTGTTGTGTTGCCTCGCACCTAAAGGGGACGGAGGCAATTAAGCCGGACTCAGTCGCGCCGGCCGGGCTCGCGCCCGCAGCGACACGGGCCGCCCGAGCGTCTTTTCCACCATCTGTTGGAAACGCGGGCTACCGAGTGCGCGCTTTTGGGCAAGGTGCTGGCGAATCGCAGCCAGTTCCTCGTCGCTGATCGCCTCCTGCAGCCACTCTCGATATGCATCGCCTCGCGCACGTTCGTCGAGCCCCAACGCCATGAAGCAATCGTGCGGCGTCAGTACCGGATCAACGAGCGATCCGAGGTTACCGTGCACACTCGACCATCGGTAGCGATTCGGCGCATCGACCATCGCGGCGGGTACTGGATTGAGCTCGATGTACCGATAGACGGCCAACCGGTAGTCATCCGAATCGACCAAGCAAGACTTGAAACGCCCATCCCACAGCGCCCACTGCGACGATGACGGCGATTGAAGGCCTGAACGTAACACTGACCGAGCCAACGCAAACTCTACGAGATCGATCCCAACTCGCCGGACGACACCAATAGGTGGACGGGGTTGCTCATTAGCACATAGGCGTGGATGACGAGCGCGCCGGTTGCCGCAGTCTCAGCCAGCAAGCTCATAGAGTGCGTGCGGTCCTCGTCATCAACGAACACCCCTTGCGGTTGACGCCCCATTGCGTCACGTGCATAGGAACACCGTGCAGTTCGAGGCGGGATCGACGAGGCTTTGGAAGAACCGAAGAGACGGAATGACAGCAGCCCGCTAGTCTCAGCACCCGGCCATCGGCCTAGGCATCCTGTGTATGTAGGACTTCTCCTACGACGCCCAGCTCCCTTTAGGCTCTGGCCTTAATTGCCTCCGTCCCCTTTTCCGGTCTCCTTTTCCGGTCTTAATTGCCTCCGTCCCCTTTTCCGTCTGAACTGCAAGACCCAAGCCTGAATCCGTTCCCAGACCAAGCGCCGCCCGGCGCCGCTATGCAACCAGCCCTTTTTCGGCGCCTGACCATCACCCAGCGCTGCGCGATCGCTTGGGCTTTGTCGAGCAGCGCCTTGAGGCTGCCGCACCGGCATGATCGACACCCGCGCGATGTGGGTATCCATGACTTTCGGTGTCCATGACTTTCCTAACCATCTGGAAATACCTGTTCCAGCTCAGCGTGGTGTGCATCCAGATCAGTGCCATTAAGAACACCTGCGGCAAATTCATCAGCAATGTTGCGGCGATGACCTTTAAAAATATCTGCTTCAGGCCCACCCCCTGCTACTTCACGGGAGGTGCGGAAGGCAGGATAAACCTGCTTGCACGCAGAGGAGAGGAAATTCAAATGCACTTTTTTTCCCAAAGCCCGCCCCCCCCCGGGGGAGAATAGAAGGCCAGACGGCATATTCGATTCAAACGAATATTTCCTCTGGCCCTTTTTTTTGCCAATCCTAACCCCGATGTTGTCGCCGCCACAGCACCCACGCAATTGCGGCCACCACCAGCCCTCCGACGGTTACGATCAAGCTGCAGACAGCCAGCCCCTCGGCGAGGTTCTCCATATCCTGGTTGCCGCTCCGCCGTGCATGCTCGGCGAGCCAGATTCCCGATGCGGTGAGGATCGCGCCGACCGACGCGACGATCAGGCCGATGCTGATGCGCGGGCGATAAAAGTCCGGGTTCACCACCACCTCGCGGTTGCCGACGCGCCGGAAATGATCGAGCACGCGGTCAAGCTCGACTCGGGCCTGCCGCGAGACCGGCAAGCGCAGCGCGTTAAAAAAGCTGCGGGTGGTGTGCGGGCTGAAAAACACAGTGATCACGCCGAACTCGATTGCGGGCGGGTTTTCGCGAAGCTCATGCACGCCAGTAAATCGGAACATGCCAGTCGGGACGAGCGGGTAGAACGCGCTGCCGACCACGACCGCGTCAGGTGCAAAGATGATCTCAATTCCCTCGGCGGGAGGCTTGCGCGGCGGCTTCCATTCGTTGCGATACACGGAGCCCAGCGCACTGCGTGCAGCATTATTGGCGGTGAACTCAGCGAACTCGGTCGCGCTCACCGTCCAGCGCCCAATCACGTTCTCGCCCCGCCTGGCGGCGCGCACCTTCCGGACGGCCCAGAGGAAATTCATCATCATCATCGGCATGATGATCGCCGGCAACATAGCCGTACCGATCGCGATCGCCTCCGGGGTGGCTTGCGTTGTGGTCAGCGCACCGGGCTCGCTCAAGCCCCATGCGATCGCGCACCAGGAGACAAGCGAGATGAAGGCCGCGATCATGGCATTGATCGCCGGGCGGCTGAGAGGAGAAGGCGGCATTAACGCCTCGGTTCACTCTGCTGCCGTTTCATGGCCACGGCTTCCTTGGAAGCTGCCGCCTAATTTTCTCGTGCCACATAGCTGACGAGCCCCATTGACGGACGCCGTCATCCTGATCGCTGCGACAATGCAACGCAAGGTTCGTCGATTACGGTGAGCATTGATCGTGCGAACGGCCGCCATCGCAATTTTATCGTTCGAAAGCGATCAGGCAAAAAACCGTCCTTCTCAGCCATCGCCTGAGAAAAGGGGCCGCGTTCATTTACCGCAAACTGCAGCCGGTTAGAAAACAGAAAATATGGACCCGATCGCCTTCGTTGTGAACCCGACCCCTTTTGTTGGACCCCTTTTGTTGAGTCATCCGATGCAGGCCGTGCGCATTGCGCGACACGCCGTGAACTTGCGGGAATCGTGCTCTCGTGGGCTACGGCTCGCGCGAGGACGATCGTGTGGTCACGTCACCTTGGCTCGCATCGCGATGACTACCGAGCTGTGGTGACGCTACCGATTGCGCCAGCCGCGGCGGATTCGCTCGCGGCTGGCGCGGCCAGCGTTACTCCTTTGAGGCCTTTTCTACTGGCGAGATGTGTTCGGCAACTGCCTGCCACCCACCCGCGGTGCGCTTGAGCACGAGCGTGTAGAGCTCTTCGCCGGATTTCTTGTCCTCCGTCCACTGGGCGGTGCCAGTGGCGACAGCGAGGTTGCCGTCGACGACGACGCGATCGACCGTGCTCGACAACGCCGTAGGCTTGGTGCGCTCGGGGTCGGCGAAATCGGCAAACGCCGTTGCGCGGTCGTTGAGGCGGCCGTAGACGATGACCTGGTAGTTGCTCGCCATCAATGTTTCGAGTGTTGCGATGTCGCCGGCAAGATAAGCCGTGTCGTAGCGCGCAACGAAATCACGAACGCTGGCGTTGTCATCGGCCTTCGCCGAAGTGAAGGCCAGCAACAGCACGATGAAGAGGGTGGCAATGGTTTTCATGATGGGGTTACCGTTGAGTGCCCAAGTGGGGCACATTAGGCAGAACGGAGTTCAGGGCCGTTGGAGGCCATGACCCAGGCGCGGGTTCGGCGCGGTCGCGCGCATGGCGCGCTCCTACACCAGCCCGCCCAGCGTCTGTAGGAGCGCACCGTGTGCGCGACCACGACACCCGGACGCACCGCATGCTTTCACGACGGACGAGGACCGGCCACAGGCGGCGAGGAGCAGCATCGGCAGGACGACTGGAATGCGCAACAGGTGCATGGACGATCTGGGCTCGGGGAACGAGACGTGCGAGTGCCACGGAGTATCACCCTTCCACGCGCACGGGCGACGCGAACCGTTGAGGATCGCGTCGCTCGCCGATCAGCTCGAGCTGTGCGACGAGCTCTCCCCGCGCTGGCTGGAAACCGGCGCATGACGCGCCTCGAATTCCTTCACGGGATGTGACCTTGCACCGCATGCGCTACGGTTCTGAGATGCGTGAGCCACATGATTCCGATGAACCGCCGTCTGCACCACGACGGGTGACTCGCATTCTGCTCGCGAGCGTCGGCGTCGCGACGCTAGCACCGCTGCTCCTTGCCAAGGTCGGCGAAGACGTCTTCGAGCATGGGAGTGGCTCGTTCGGTGATGGCATCCGGACCTGGATGCTGCGCCACCGCACGCCGTCGTGGTTCGTACACTTCGCCTAGATCACGATGGCTGGATCACTCTGGCCGATGCTCGTCCTGACCGCCGTCGTGCTGCTGTGGCTGTGGCGGACAAAACGACCGCGCGGCGGCTGGCGTAATCGCCGCGCCCGCGCTGGCCGTCGTTCTGTCCAACGGCATCAAGCTCACTTTCGAGCGCGTTCGGCCCGATGGTGCGCAGTACTTCGCGCTGCGCACCTTTGTGTTCCCGAGCGGCCATGCTTCGCTGCGCTTTGCTCAAGGGTGCCCGCAGCACCTCGCACCTTGACCAGCGCGACGCTGTCGTTGTTGATGGCCTTGGGTACGGTGAGATGTTGCTTGATCGGCAAGGCGCGACCCTTTATGTCCGCCCGAAGCGGTTCCTGCGGTGCCTATCGTCAGCGCAGGGGCAGATGATTCGCTCAGCCAGCCGGGGGCGCTGGCGCAGATGCAGAGCGCGCCAGTCCGGTGCCCGGTCTCCAGCGCCACTTCGCCCACGCCATGGCACCGAAATACAGCGCGCCGAAGGCGATGACCCGATGCGGTTCATCGACCCACAGACCGGAGCCGGGAATTGCCGCAGCCGCGCGCGCATCGGCATCGATGCCGAGTGTGGGCAGTGGCAGAAAAGTCGTCGCAAACACGCCGAGGACGTAGCACAACACGCCAAAGCCGATGAAGAAAGTCTGACGTGTGCGCTCGACTGGACCGGGCAGCGGCACGAGCCAGATCTGCGCGAACTTGGCCAGCAGCAGCCAGGCGAACACCGCAGCCGGCCACCAGGCCTCGAGGGCGAGGCTGAATGCGGCAGCGAACAACATGTAGAACAGGCCGAACACCAGCACGATGCGGGTCTTGTTCGCGCGCGACTTGCCGGGATCGACCAGCGCGGTGCCGATGAAACCGCCGGAATGCACGCTGAGAAACTCCAGGATCATGGTGATCATCAGGTTCTTGATCCAGATCGCGCCGAGCGCCATCGGTGCGATCCATGCGAGCAGGAACATCGAGCAGTTGACCAGATCCGGCAGCGCGGAAAGCGCGCGTCCGACAGAATTATCGTCGCTGCGCTTTGCGCTCATGGAGATTCCTCGCTGCGTTCGAGTTGTAGGTGAACTTAAAGACGTAATCGAAAAATCCGTAGAAATCAAGCAGCGTACGTTGGTTGGAATCGGGCTGAATAGACGTTTGGCAGAGGCTTGAGTTGACAACATAGCGGATCTTTTTGCCGCGCACTGCGGCTCGAAAAACCCGGGTGACCGGCTGCGGTCTATTCGAAGCCATTGCGGAATATTTGAAGCCAGTCTCCCAGCACAAGCACTGGCGTCGAGCGCTGCGTTTGCGTGCCATCGCCCAGTTGGCCGGCATCGTTACGGCCCCAGCACAGCACCACGCCGCCCGTGGTCAGCGCGCAGGTGTTGCTTCGGCCCGCCGCGACCGCCTGTACCCCGCTGTTCAAACCCGTCACCGCGACTGGCGTCAGGCGCTGAATCGTCGTGCCGTCGCCCAGTTCGCCGAGAGAGTTAGAGCCCCAACACTGCACTGCGCCAGTGATGGTCACCGTGCAGGTGTGCGTATCGACCGCCGCGACCGCCTGCACCCCGCTGCCCAAACCGATCACCGTAACCGGCGTCGTGCGGCTTAGGGTCGTGCCATCGCCCAGTTGGCCGAAAACGTTAGAGCCCCAGCACTGCATCGCGCCGGCCGTGGTCAGCGCGCAGCTGTGAAGGCCACCCACCGCAATCGCCTGTACCCCGCTGCTCAAGCTTGTCACCGGGACCGGCGTCAGGCGGCGCACGGTCGTTCCATCGCCCAGTTGGCCGCTGGAATTTGTGCCCCAGCACTGCACCGCGCCAGTCGTGGTCAGCGCGCAGGCGTGAAAATTCCCCCCCGCGACCGCCTGCACTCCGCTGTCCAGGCCGGTCACCGGAAACGGCATCAGGCGGTTCGCAGTCGAGCCATTGCCCAGTTGGCCGTTGATGCCATATCCCCAGCACAACACCGCGCCCGCCGTGGTCACCGCGCAGGTGTGTGATTGGCCCGCCCCAATCGCCTGCACCCCGCTGCTCAAGCCGGTCACCGGGACCGGCGTCAGGCTGTTCGTGGTCGTGCCATTGCCTAGAAAGCCAAATTGGTTACTGCCCCAGCACAGCACCGCACCGGCCGTGGTCAGCGCGCAGGTGTGACCCGCGCCCGCCGTGATCGCCTGGACCCCGCTGCCCAAGCTGCTCACCGGGACCGGCGTCAGGCGGTTCGTGGTCGTGCCATCGCCCAGTGCGCCGGTTCCGTTAAAGCCCCAGCACTGCACCGCGCCGGCCGTGGTCAGCGCGCAGAAGTGATCTCTGCCCGCCGTGATTGATCCAACTTGGGCCGAGGCGGGCACCGCGAATGCGCCGAGCAGCCACCAGCCAAAGAACGTCGCGACGACTGTGCGGTGGATGGTTGCGGCGGAAACAGTGCCTGCGGCTGATGCTCCGCAAATGAGTAAAGTTGATTTCATGGATGCCTCGCAACAACGGTGCGCGGACTGCGCATTTACAAGCACGCAAAAAGGGGCTGGCCGGGGCCAGGGTGGAGCGCCAGACACCCATCAACCCGCCCAAACGCTCCCAAACTCTCTGCGATGACGCCCCAATCGCCCCTAAACCAAGCTTGCGCCGCCTCCGGCTACCGCGTAGCTTCCTTGCAGGGGGCGTTTAAATTACCTACTTGGAGTCCGCCATGCCCATCACCCGCGATCAGGCCAGCCGCTTGTTGACCCAGCCCGAAATGGGGCTGTTCGGCGACAGCCGAAATCCTGCGCTGCGCGCGCTCAGCGAAAAAGCACTGGCCAGCCGGGTGGCGCGCACGCGCAAGCTGCGTGACAAGTCATATGCCCTGCTGCAGCGCCAGAAACTTAAGAGCCGCGAAAGCACCGGCAACAAACTCGGCACCTCCGGCGTTGCCAACCAGCGCACAGGCAAGAAGGGCGAGATCCTCGACGACATGCTGCAACGCTTTGAAAGCCGTCTGCAGGAAGTTCAGGCTGCCGATAAACCGGCCGTGCTTGCAGCAGGCAAGTCCTCTAACGCCGGCGTCACCGCACGCAAGGCCGCGGCGCGCAAGACCCCCTCCGAGAGCAAGACGACCCGGGCGCGGAAGACCACGGCTCGCATTCCCGCAGCAAAACCGTCGGCAAGGACAAACACGGCTGCCATCACCAAACCGGGCACGTCGGCGAAGGCATCCGAGCCTGCCAAGGCGGCCCGAACCGCAAAGGCAGCAGCGACCCAGGCCGCCAAGCCTGTCAAGCCTGTCAAGCGCGTCCGTAGTAGCCCGGCGGACAACGGCCCCGGCCAGGGCAACAGCCGCATGAAGCCGAAGACCCCCCCCGCCCGCAGCAGGAAGACGGCGATCACCCCCGAACGTGCATTGGAAAACACGCGCGCGCTGCTCGAAGCCAAGCAGCAACGCGAACTCCAGCCGCCGGCCTACCTGTCAGTCGATACCCACGCTGGAACCGAACATCCTAGTCCCGGCTTCCAGTCGGGAGGCGCGGAATCCAAGGCCCTGGAATTGCACGAAGGCGAGATAAGAATGGAGGCCATCCACGGCAGCATCAGCACCCGCGATCGACGCAACCAGGGCCAGCGCGATAAGGGTTGAGGCCGGCCAGCAACCGCGTCCATATCGGGGAGACGCGTGTTGGTTGAAAGTATAGGTAATTCAAACGCTCTTTTCGAACAGCCTGGCGAGTAGGCGGTGGTCGCACAAGCGCTGGTTTGGGCGCGGATCGGCTGTTCGCACCTAAAGGGGACCGCACCCACAGGGGACGGAGGCAATTAAGCCGGACTCAGTCGCGCCGGCCGGCCTCGCGGCCGCAGCGACACGGGCCGTTCGAGCGTCTTTTCCACCATCTGTTGGAAAAGCAGACTCCCGAGTGCGCGCTCTTGGGCAAGGTGCTGGCGAATTGCAGCCAGTTCCTCGTCGCTGATCGCCTCCTGCAGCCATTTTCGATATGCATCGCCTCGAGCAAGCTCGTCGAGCCCCAACGCCATGAGGCAATCGTGCGGCGTCAGCACCGGATCAACGAGCGATCCGAGGTCCTGATTAGTTTCGACTTTCAGCCAGTCGCAATTCCTACAACTGCGGACGCCGAAGGTGAGCGCTACCGCGATCCCGCGAGGAGGCTCGACCCTGGCGATCAACCGCGTCCAATTTCAGCCCGGCCTGCCGCTGCCGGCGTTTTTGAAGCGCTACAGCACCGAGGCCGGCTGCGAACGCGCGGTGTTCGAGGCCCGTTAGCCGGACGGCTTCGTGTGCCCTGGTTGCTCGGAAAAGCGGCACTGCAGTGTCCAGCGCCGCAGCGGGCACAGGCGCTGGCAGTGCCGCAGCTGCCGACAACAAACCAGCCTGCTGTCGGGCACCGTGTTCGACAACACCAAGCTCCCGCTGACGACGTGGTTTCTTGTGTTCTACGTCTTGACCCAGACCAAGAACAACGTGTCTGCGCTTGAGCTCAAGCGGCATCTCGGCGTCTGCTACCGCAGCGCGTGGCGGAGCAAGCACACGCTGATGCAAGCGATGACCGAGCGCGAGTCCAAGCGCCGCTTGAACGGCTTCGTGCAGATCGACGATGCCTACCTCGGCGGCGAGCGCAACGGCGGCAAGCGCGGGCGCGGCTCGGAGAACAAGCGACCCTTCGTGATCGCCGTGGAAACCAACGCGCAGGGCCGTCCGGGCTGCGCCGTCATTGAGCCGGTCCCTGCTTTCACTTCGAAAGCGCTGGCCGACGGGTCGGCGCGACACCTGACGCCGGATGCAGAACTCTTCAGCGACGGTCTGGGCGCCTTTCGGGCGGTCGTCGAACTCGGCCATGCGCACACTGTCATCGAAGCCGGCGGCGGCCGAAAGGCATGCGAAGTGGAAGGCGCCCGCTGGGTCAACATCCTGCTGAGCAACGTCAAGCGCGCGCTCGACGGCACCTATCACGCCTTCCGCTTTGCAAAGTACTCGCATCGCTACCTCGCCGAATCGGCGTGGCGAGTCAACCGCCGCTTCCACCTCGATGCGCTAATGCCGCGTCTGGTCGTCACCGCCGCGCGTTGCCCGGCGTGGCCGGAGGCAAAACTCCGCCGGGTCTGAGTCTTCGGTGGCTGAAAGTCGACACTAATCAGGTAGAAAATAGATAGCCGTCGCAGTCGGCTCCTCGGAACTTGTCCCGGCAACTTGGACCATCTGCTCCCCAAACTGCTGCTGCGCATCCCGATAAAACAACGCCTTGACCCACAGCGGCAGGATCAACAGCGGGTGAGTGACAGCAGGACGAAGAATGCCAAAGTTCGCGTGTGCGTGATCGGATCGATCTCAGCGACGCATTTGCCCATTTTCAACGTCAAGCTCTGCTGCACTCGACTGAGACCGCGGCCGACGGTCCGTGTTGGCACCGCAGGTCGCGGGATCAGCAGCTCGGTTTAGCGGCCGTCGCGGTCCGCATCACCAGGCAAGGCATGCTCGACCCGATGCCAGGCGGCGCGACTCGCCAACTTGGCGTCGTCCCACTCAAGGCGCGAATTACCGCGGTTGGCTTCGTAGCTGCGACGCAGATCAGTTTCGGCATCATCGAAGCTGCGGTCGGCGTGCAGGCCGCGGCCCTCGTAACCGGTGCGGTAGGCCGGCGAATAATCGTCGTAGCTGCGATCGGCGGAGTAGTACGGCTCCCGGGTGTACTGTCCGCGCCAGTAGGCCTCCTCGCCAGTCCGATTGACCATTTCGGCCACGCCCTTGCCGGCCAAGCCACCTGCCACCGCGCCGACCACCGCACCGGCGGCAACACCCACGGGACCGCCGACCATTCCGATCGCAGCGCCCGTTGCCCCGCCGGCGGCGGCGCCCGCGCCCGTGCCGATTGGGTGCGCACCCGGCGTTCCGGATAACGGGTCGCGATTCAGGTCTTTCGAGTCGTGCTCGTTCTTATGATTGCTCACTGCAATTCTCCAGATTTGGCGCCGACCGGAATGATCGGACAGGATCATCCAAGCAAGGGTCGCGCCATCCGCCGCCAGCTCGCTGTGGCGAGGTTGTCGGGCGAAAACGGGCGGGGCAATGCCGATACGCCCCCGCGATTTGCATGGGCCGCACGGGCAAGCTGCACAAGAAATGGACTGGTCCAGAACACGTTCGTAGCGACCTTGGCCGCATGAGCCCTGCCGCTAATGCCCATCTGCCTAGCCTGTGGCTCTTGCGCCAACCGGCGCATCGCCACAGGAGAACGGCATGGAAAAGATTCCCTCAGGAACCTGGGTCGTAGTCGCGGCCCGTGACAGCGCGCGCGTATTCGGCAACGTCGGCGACGAGAGGAAGCTTTCGCTGCGCCAAGACAAGCTGCTGTCGCTGCGGATCAGCCTGCTGTCGCTGCGGATCAGCCTGGCCACGACCCGATTGTTGGCCGCGCTGCTCAGCCTGCGGCGGAGGGGCTTGCCGCTCGCGGGCCTGACGATCAATCGTCTGCTGGCGTTCACGCTCCTTCGCCTGCTGCTGCTCGATCTTCCGCGCATTGTCCCGCTGCTGAGCGGCTTGCTGCTCGACCGCCTGCCGCTCGAGCGCTTAGCGTTCGCGCCCTTGGCGATCAGTTGTCTGCTGGCGCTCGCGCTCGCCTGCCTGCTGCTGCTCGTTCTGCCGCTGCTGAAGGCCCTGCCGCTCGACCGCCTGCCGCTCGCGCCCCTGACGGTCGGTGGTCTGCTGCCGCTCGTTCTGCCGCGCATTCACCTGCCGCTGCTGCCCGGCACGCTGATCGGCTTCCTCGCGACGTGTGTCAACAGGCGCAGGCGTCGACGCCGCTGGCCGAACCGACGGGGCCGATTCTGCGGTTTCGCCGCGACCGCGCTCCTGGGCCGCGCCCGCGCGTGCGGGCGGCGCGCTGCGATCCAGTGCCGCGCGCTCTGCCGCGGGAGCATTGCCGCGTCCGGATGTGGCATCACGCACATTCACCGCACCCGGCTGTTCACCGATCACGCGCACGCCAGAATTTTCTGCACGCGCATTTGCACGGCCACGCGTCGCCCGCTCAGGTGCAGCAATCGGAGTTCCGGGTGCCGCCTGCAGCGCCTGCTGGCGCGACGCAAACGACGATTGACGCTCGGGTGGTGCGGTGGCTGCAACCGCCTGGCGACCGAACGCGTCGTTGCGGCCGCGCTGCTGTTGCGCCGCGGGTGCATTGCCCACCACGCTGGTCAAGGTGGGGGCGACGCGGGCCAGATGGCTCACCTCGGCCCGCGCGGTGTCCTGCACATTGACCTGCATCACCGCCTGCCGCACCGGCTCCGCATTGATGAAGACCGAGTTCGGCACCATCGTGACCGCGCCGGCCGGCCTCGCACCCGCAGCGACACGGGCCGGCCGAGCGTCTTTTCCACCATCAGTTGGAAACGCGGGCTACCGAGTGCGCGCTCTTGAGCAAGGTGCTGGCGAATCGCAGCCAGTTCCTCGTCGCTGATCGCCTCCTGCAGCCATTCTCGATCTGCATCGCCTCGCGCACGTCCGTCGAGCCCCAACGCCATGAAGCAATCGTGCGGCGTCAGCACCGGATCAACGAGCGATCCGAGGTTGCCGTGCACACTCGACCGTCGGTGGCGATTCGGCGCATCGACCATGGCGGCGCGTACTGGATTGAGCTCGATGTACCGATAGACGGCCAACAGGTAGGCATCCGAATCGACCAAGCAAGACCTGAAACGCCCCTTCCACAGCGGCCCACTGCGACGATGACGGCGATTGAAGGCCTGAACGTAACATTGACCGAGCCAGCGCAACCCCGACGAGATCGATCCCAATTCGCCGGACGACACCAGCAGGTGGACGTGGTTGCTCATTGGCACATAGGCGTGGATGACGAGCGCGCCGGTTGCCGCAGTCTCAGCCAGCAAGCTCATAGAGTGCGTGCGGTCCTCGTCATCAACGAACACCGCCCCGCGGTTGACGCCCCATTGCGTCACGTGCATAGGAACACCGGGCCGTTCAAGGCGGGGTCGACGAGGCTTTGGAAGAACCGAAGAGACGTAATGACAGCATCCCGTCAGTCTCAGCACCCGGCCATCGGCAAAGGCAGGCTGTGCACGTAGGACTTCTCCTACGACGTCCAGCTCCCTTTAGGCTCGCGCCTTAATTGCCTTCGTCCCCTTTTCCGCAACGATCAATAGGAGGGCGGCAATCTTTTGTGCGTTCATTGACGATGTTTCCAGTTGATCCAGGTCCGATCGGGCCGCAACAACGTGTCGCCATTTCGCGGCCGGTGTAACAGACGAGGACCTCGCCAAGTCGTCCTGGCAAAGGGTCAAAGCGGGGCCAGCCATGGCCCAACTAATCCGCTATCGCGCGGCCGGAACCCCGGCTGAGATGCAGCGCCACCGCTGGCGCGTTGACTCATGCGCCGCCGTCGTCGTCGTCTTCAGTATCACCTTCGCCCTTGGCTTTCCTGTCCTTGGGAACGGCTTGCTGGTTCTGGTTGCCGCGGGTCGGCGGAGGGTTCTGTCGCTGCCCTGCCCCGCGCTGAGACTGCTCTGGCGCAGTAGCTTCGGGCGACGGCACAGGTGGCAGTTCGATTATGGGCGGATCGTCTCCTTGCACCGGCGGAGCCCCCTGCTGTCGCTGCGGATCAGCCTGGCCACGACCCGATTGTTGGCCGCGCTGCTCAGCCTGCGGCTGAGGGGCTTGCCGCTCGCGGGCCTGACGATCAATCGTCTGCTGGCGTTCACGCTCCTTCGCCTGCTGCTGCTCGATCTGCCGCGCATTGTCCCGCTGCTGGGCGGCTTGCTGCTCGACCGCCTGCCGCTCGAGCGCTTGGCGTTCGCGCCCTTGGCGATCAGTTGTCTGCTCGCGTTCGCGCTCGCTTGCCTGCCGCTGCTCGTTCTGCCGCTGCTCGTTCTGCTGCTGCTCGATCTGCCGCGTATTGTCCCGCTGCTGGGCGGGTTGCTGCTCGACCGCCTGCCGCTCGACCGCTTGACGTTCGCGCCCTTGACGATCAGTTGTCTGCTGGCGCTCGCGCTCGCTTGCCTGCTGCTGCTCGTTCTGCCGCTGCTGAAGGCCCTGCCGCTCGACCGCCTGCCGCCCGCGCCGCTGGCTGTCGGTGGTCTGCTGCCGCTCGTTCTGCCGCACGTTCTCCTGCCGCTGCTGCCCGGCACGTTGATCGGCTTCCTCGCGACGTGTGTCAACAGGCGCAGGCGTCGACGCCGCTGGCCGAACCGACGGGGCCGATTCTGCGGTTGCGCCGCGACCGCGCTCCTGGGCCGCGCCCGCGCGTGCGGGCGGCGCGCTGCGATCCAGTGCCGCGCGCTCTGCCGCGGGAGCATTGCCGCGTCCGGATGTGGCATCACGCACATTCACCGCACCCGGCTGTTCACCGATCACGCGCACGCCAGAATTTTCTGCACGCGCATTTGCACGGCCACGCGTCGCCCGCTCAGGTGCAGCAATCGGAGTTCCGGGTGCCGCCTGCAGCGCCTGCTGGCGCGACGCAAACGACGATTGACGCTCGGGTGGTGCGGTGGCTGCAACCGCCTGGCGACCGAACGCGTCGTTGCGGCCGCGCTGCTGTTGCGCCGCGGGTGCATTGCCCACCACGCTGGTCAAGGTGGGGGCGACGCGGGCCAGATGGCTCACCTCGGCCCGCGCGGTGTCCTGCACATTGACCTTCATCACCGCCTGCCGCACCGGCTCCGCATTGATGAAGACCGAGTTCGGCACTACCGTGACGGCGCCCGCCAGCGAGCGATGGGCGTAGGTCATCCGCGACAGGTTGGGCGTGCCGCTCGCGTGGGTGTTGTAGACATTGGTCACGTTGACGATGTTGATGCTGGTGTTGGTGACGTTCACGCGGGTGAAATAGTCGCGACTGGCCCGGTACGAGGGCACGTACACATCACGCGGGCCGAGCGGGAACCAGCCAATGGCGGTACCCGGGCTGGAGATCGAGATATTCCAGTTGCTGCCACCGATGAAGGCGACCAGCGCAGGCGCGTACACCGCTCGCTGCGCGCGCGGGCCAGGCACCCAGCCCCAGCGATCGTTGACATTGACCCAGCGCCCGTAATGCGAGGACACAAATCCCCACGGCGCATCGTCGACCCAGGTCCAGCCCCACGGCTCCTGCCACACCCAATGGCCATCGCGGTACGGCGCCCAGTTCGATGACACTTGGGTCGGATACCAGACCCGACCATAACCACGGGTCGACTGCCAGCGACCGTAGTCGTCGAGCGACGAGTAGCCGACCATGTCGTGGTTGACGTAGCGCAGCGACTCGGAACGGCTCAGCCGCTGATCGCGCGACTGCACGTAGCGGTCGAACGAATCCGGGCCCGGCATGCCGAACCACTCGTAGTCGCGCAGGCTCGGCTCGTAGAAGCGGACCGTGTCACCTGCACGCAGCGGAAAACTGGCGCGCTCTCCATAGGCATCGCCGTTGCCCTCGAACACCACGATCGTGGTCGAGCGGCCATCGGCATCCACTTCGATCCGGTAGCTGCCCGGACGCGACGCGACGAACGCCAGCGTTGGGGTTGCGATCTCGTAGGTCTGGCCCTGATAGACGCGATTCACGCGCAGGTGCAGCGTGCCCTGGGTCAGCTCGACCTGGGCGATCCGGTCGTCGAGGTTGAGCACGCTGAGGCCGGTGTATTCATCCATGCGCAGCACCGCGCCGCCGGTTTGCAGTTCGGCGCGCGAACGCTGGCCAGTCCAGAGCCGGTCACCGCTGATGATCGGTCGGTTGCGAACGGCATAGTGCCAGTCACGTTCACCGGCCGGCGAATAGCTCAGGTCTCCACTGGAGTCGCTCAGGTGAGCCACGCGGCCGGACGGATCGCCGTAAGCCTGCGCGACGTTCGGCAAGCCGATCGCCAATGCAAGCAGTGCAAGTGCGGAGAGGTACCGTGGAAGCATGTTGATGACGATCTCCTTGGTGTGGAATGACGCTGGCGCCGCCGTCGTCAGGCCGGAGGACACGAAACGTTGTGCACAGGCCACCTACAGGTCCGGAAAGACCCGCAAACGGCGCGCACATCGGCCTCCCCCACGACGGGCGTTGAATGCAGGCTAGTCCAGCATGCGCAGCGCGTCGGTGCGGCAGATAACACAGCCACGGCGTCTGCTGGGCCTGCACGCAGGCGTTTGATACTCGCGTCGGGGTCGCAGATACCATGCGCCAGACACTGGCGAACCGCGCAGGCGCCGGCCGGCCGATGCGCGGAAGCTGCCGCTTGCTGCTTGGGCAAGGCCCGTGATCAACCGAAGCCGACAGTGCGCGCGCCCTGCTTCATAAAATTCAGTCACCACCTTTTTCACTGTGCGACTATCTTTCATAATCGATTTATCCGCGTTCATACCCAATCTTGCTGCAATAAAATTGATGATTCCTTTCGCCTTTCGCCCGCCGGATAAAGCATCCATGCTTGCAGCAAACTTCGTGGTCGCCATCTGGTCCGATGGTTCACGACAGGCTTCATAAAACCACCAAAGACTTAAAAAAAGGGAATTCATTAATATTGGACGCGCGGCATTTTTGCGGGTTGAACATAATTATTGAGAGCCTCGCCAGCTTGATCAAAGAGCCATTGATATGTTTTGAGGTAGGAAATCATCTCGTCATCAGTCCAACGTCCGAAAGGTGTTTGGGAAATACCCGACGAGCTTCCGGAATATCCATTTTCTCGAAACAATACATGATGGCTAGGCGGCGCGGGCCCGCTATGCCGAAATCCCACTCGCGAACCGCCGAGCTGCGCCCAAAACCAGCGCTTGCGCTACCACCGCCTACTCGCCAGGCTGTTCGAGAAAGGCGTTTTGATTTCGTGTACTTGCCCGTTACTGCCGCTGTCAACGGCCCAACACCCCGCGGCTGGACAACGCGCTGGCGACGATGCGCTCCGGACTTCCGGCAGCGATTGCCGCGCGGCTGGTGCACGCCGACCGACGCGTCATCGCCTACGGCATGGTCGAGTGAAAACAGGCCGACATGAACCTCCCCGGCTTCGGCGTCGACTTCGCCAACGCCGACTTCGCGTGCTGCGCGGACGCTGCGCATCCCGAAGCTATGATCGGCCAGTGGCGGCAACGACGACACTGCGGTGACCGATTGCAAGGCCGTCGACGCCGCTACGGTGGCGGCTGTCTAGACCAAGCGGGAAGCAACGCACGCCACCAACAAGAAGGCCAAAGTCGGCGCGCTGGCGGCGGCCCGTCTGGCGTGCTGCCGGACCCAACTTCAGCGACAGATCCGGTACGGCCCTCGGTCAAGGTGCAGATGGTCGGCGTGGGCGCGGTTGTAGTCCGGGCCGAGTACACCGCTGAAGAAGAGGCAGGCGCCTTGGTGCACGGCGCGCAAGAAACGCGCTTCGTCAGCATCGCCTGCCCAGTCGCGGGCCACGCTGATACGCCTGCCATCGGTCAGTACGAAGCCAGCGATGTCCAGCGCGTTGGCCGAGGCATGCTCGCTCCGTCTGCCTTCGGCGCGTCCGTAAACGTTGCGGCAGGCGTAGCTGCCGTAGTGGTCGATGCTGCGCACCGGCGCGCCCAGTACGCGCTGCGCCTCGGCTTGCAGCACATGTTCTTCCCACAGCGCCAGCGACACGGCAGCGCGACAACTGAGCTGTAAAGGCGCACCGATCTGCACTTGCGTGCGGCTGACCAGTACAGCGTTGCTGAAGCCGCAACCGGGCGCAGTCTGCCGGTCTGCCAAAGTTTCAAACCGCATCTCGGCCGTGCCCAGCACCGCCAGACATTGCGCTGGTGCGTCGTCCAGCCGCGCCAGCTTGTGGCGCGTCAGCCAGGCCGGCGTTTCGGCTATCACCAGCGTTGCCCACGGGTTGTGGCGGTCTGGCAGCTGCCAGAACCGGCCGTGGCTGAACACGAGCAACGCAACCAAGGCCAGCAGCACCGCTAGAAACTTCACCTGGCGCCGCCTGACGTGGCCACGGGCGCAGCGGGCCGCGGTTTGGCCGACTCAGAGGGCAGGGCTGGAAATTCGTCGCACAGCCAGACGCTGGCCGGATCTCTTTCGATCCATTGTTTGCCAAGCCTTGTTAAAAACAGTGCGGCCGCGAAGAACGTTGCCTTTGAGGTCAAGCCTTCGCGCATCAGACGCGCGATGTCGTTGTCGTAGCGGGCGAGGGTGCCGGTTTCCAGCATGTTGCGGCTGATGTTGTCGACCCACAGGCTTTGGCCCAGGTCGTGCAGCTGTCGAGTGCGGGTCAGGTCGGCTGTCATTCTTGAACTCAGGTATGAAAGCCTGCGCGCCATTGCGCCAGACGAATCTTTTAAAGCTTGCGCGCGTCGCATCACGTGGTCGGTGCGCTGTCGAACAGACGGCGAGTTTCGCAGAGCGGACGTTCCTGCCTTAAAACACGCGGGACATCATGCGATGAACGAAGCGATGGCTGTCTTCAATGCCGGCTCCACCAGCCTGAAGTTCGGCATCTGTGTGGTGCAGTCGAAGGCAGCGCTCTTGCTGCTCTTCGCCGGCCGTATCGACGGCCTGCAGAGCAGTCCGCGCTTCATCGTCCGGGATTCGGCGGGCGAGCAGGTGGCGGCGGAAGTATAGGTAATTGAAACGCCCTTTTCGAACGTAAGCGTCCGCCCACCCCACCTACTGCCGCAGCTGCAAATGTGCTGAATCTCAGCGGTTGATCGCCTGCCAGCCTGCAAGCGGCAGCAGCGTGTCGATATCTCGGTTGAGGGTTGTTGGCAGCCGCGCGAGCACGTCGCTCATCCAGGCATGCGGGCACAGGCCGTTGGCTTTGGCGGTAGCGAGCAGGCTCATGATCGCGGCGGCGCGCGCGCCGGCGCGGGTGGCGCCGATGAACAGCCAGTTCTTGCGGCCCAGGGTGATCGGGCGGATGGCATTTTCGATCGGGTTGTTGTCGATCGGGCGGTCGC
>Ga0335395_10000041_pt1 | contig 97032 bp, 102 predicted proteins | sample MAT02_FD_205744 | JGI IMG/M metagenome (GOLD analysis project Ga0335395, IMG submission 205744) | Freshwater microbial communities from Lake Fryxell liftoff mats and glacier meltwater in Antarctica - MAT-02 (spades assembly) (version 2) ...
GGAGCTGGAATTGAGTGGGACATCCTGAATCAGGAAGTCGTGGAGCTTTATCAGCAGGGTAAATACGACCGAGCTGTTCTCGTCGCTCAGAAAGCCCTTGAAGTCGCCAACGAAAACGTCGGCCCCGGCCATCCCGATGTGGCCACCAGCCTGAACAATCTGGCAGAGCTTTACCGCACCCAAGGCGACTACGCCAAGGCCGAGCCGCTCTACAATCGCTCGCTGGCCATCTGGGAAAAAGCGCTGGGCGCCGACCATCCCGATGTGGCCACCAGCCTGAACAATCTGGCAGAGCTTTACCGCACCCAAGGCGACTACGCCAAGGCCGAGCCACTCTTCAAGCGCTCGCTGGCCATCAGGGAAAAAGCGCTGGGCCCCGACCATCCCCATGTGGCCACCAGCCTGAACAATCTGGCATTTCTTTACAACACCCAGGGCGACTACGCCACGGCCGAGCCGCTCTACCAGCGCTCGCTGGCCATCAGGGAAAAAGCGCTGGGCCCCGACCATCCCGATGTGGCCCAAAGCCTGAACAATCTGGCAATGCTTTACAAAACCCAAGGCGCCTACGCCAAGGCCGAACCGCTCTACCAGCGCTCGCTGGCCATCAGGGAAAAAGCGCTGGGCCCCGACCATCCCGCTGTGGCCACCAGCCTGAACAATCTGGCAGAGCTTTACCGCACCCAAGGCGACTACGCCAAGGCCGAGCCGCTCTACAATCGCTCGCTGGCCATCTTGGAAAAAGCGCTGGGCGCCGACCATCCCGATGTGGCCACCAGCCTGAACAATCTAGCAGAGCTTTACCGCACCCAAGGCGACTACGCCAATGCCGAGCTGCTCTATAAGCGCTCGCTGGCCATCTTGGAAAAAGCGCTGGGCCCCGACCATCCCCATGTGGCCACCAGCTTAGAAAACATGGCGTTTCTGTATCGCGCCACGAAACGAGAAAAAGAAGCACTGGAGTTGGAGAAACGGGCGGAGCGCATAAGGGCCATTAAGCGATGAAAATAGCGTCTGCCGTTGGATTGCCGGTAGTCTCAATCTTCTTGCCGGTCAAAAGGTGGTATTCCCGCGTGTCTCAGCTGCGCTGAGACTAGGCGTAGAATCTGGTTTCACAATACATTGTAAACGTCTGATAACATTCATTATGTGGCATATTTTTGGAGGGGGACGGGCGTAAGCGGTTCACCGAGGATGGCAATCATGCCACCAGCTGGGCGCTCGGTCCCGGCACCACCCGGGTGCCTCCTTCCCGCTGCCACGCGTCGACTCTAGCATCATTATTTCGAACTGTCAAAACAACCTTAGACCGGTGTCTACTTTTGTGGGGGAAGATCAGAATCCTTGTTCTTATGATGATTGCCAGCAGCCCAGCAGGAGGCGAGCAGGGAGGAGGTTATCGCGGTGGTAATGAATCCACGTTTTTATGATGGATGGGCGCGACGGGGACCCATCCTGCCCGCATGCTTCATTGCGCCGGGGCCCGTCCCGGCGCAATGTGCTCATATCACATCTATTTTTGCCGTGGGACGAGGGAATTACGGGGACGTAGGACGCCGAGGAAAAGGTGCTTGTCCGCTGTTGTTTCCAATGGGGAAACGCGGCAGGACTGCATGGATTTCTACTTGCATGGTATGGTTCCTTAGAACGAGAATAAGTGGTGGAGATGGCCATTACAAACCCTCAATCGGCTGCCATTCGAGGATGTCGACTTCTTTGACTTGAACACTCCGTCCGTTGGCGCAGATATGTCCGAATACAACCACGCCAGGCAATCCCAGACGTGGGCTGTACATGACTGATTCCAACAAGAGCCCGGCAGTGGTCTTGATTTTTGCAACCACAGGCTGGCCTGGAGTCGGTAAACCGTCTGATGGTTTTATCCATGTCGATGGTGTGGTGGTCATTGGTCATTCCAAGTTAAAGTGTGGATATTCTAGTTTTTGAGTTCGCGTTTGAGGTGACACAGAATATACACGCTTTGGGCGCCGCGATCAATAGAATGTGCTCATATCACACCTATTCCTGGTAATCTTTGAGCGTTGGATATGGCTCACAATTTGTTGGAATATCGGCGCATAATACCGTCACGCTATTGATAATTGTGGAGAAATTCTCCTCACTATAGTCCAGAGATCCCGCACCAGCATTACAGCAAATGTCTCCCCATAAAGCAACTCCTTCCATGACCGTCAATTCATAGCCATGGTCCCTCATAGCACATGCAACAGCACGGCCCACAATGAGATCTTCCTCGGGCACATTCTCGTCTTTTTCTGGATATCTCCTGTGATAGGCCAGTACCAGATCGAGAATAGTTCTCATATCGTCCGTGAGTAAGGTATTAGACATGGATGTTTACTTTCATTTAATAGGGCTCCGGCATACCTAGATTGAGTCATATTCGCTACATCACCTGCCCGCCATCTCGAATAGGATCCTCTTCTTTAGCGATGACAGGTTTCCGCAAAATCACTTCTTCCGCAAGTTTTTCTACTGTTTCTCTCCTCCGTGCCTCACTTTCGGTGAGAAGCTCAGTCAAATGCTTGGTGCGCTCTAATTCGACTCGATGGTCGGCAGTGAGCGACTGAAGGGCTGTGCGTATTTCGATAAGGTCTTCACTGAGGCGTTGAACCTGGTTCCGAGCGGCCACGTTCTCGGTTTCGCAACGGTCGCCTCGGAGGATGGCTGTGTCGCGCGCAGATCGGAGATCTTCTATTTGCCGGCTGTCCCGATCACGTTGCGCCTGGTTCTCCTGTGCGAGGATGGTGGCTGATTGATCCAGGCGCTGATAATCGGCCCGAAGGCGTTGTTCTTCTTGATGGGCAAAGGTCAATTTTACTTGCTGATCGTGGAGTTCGTGATCGCGTTCAGCGAGGATCCCTTGGAACTGAATCGCCTGGCTCTTGAGTTCTTCAATCGCCGTTACGTAAGCAATTGCGGCCGCTTCGAGGCTGTCCACTTCAGTGTTTGCGGCCGTAACGAGTGTGAGGGCTTCATCGCGTGCAGTCGTCAGGCCTTCAATCTGTGCCGTAAGACGCTGGACCGATTCGTGATCTTGATCCCTGGCCTGTGCCCCCGCGAGTCGCCACAGCTCTTGAGCGAGACGTTTGCCAGCTTCAAGCACCTCCGGCGGCGGGGCCGTTGCGGCCTCACGTTGCGCTTGGCGGTAGGCCCTGAGGTGCTTTTGAATCGTTGTCCAGGACCCCCTCCCGAGATGATCTCTGACATCATTGACGGAAGGCCAATGATCAGAGTCGCCAGGATCACGAAGTTCAACTATAGCGGCGTGTACATCCTCAGGAGTGATGGGATCGAGTGTACTCATAGGCGTACAGTACGGGATATATACACGAAGCAATACAGGAAGAACCCGGCTAACGATGAGACTACCGCTAGAGTAACCGGACCGCCATAAATATTATACTTGATAAAATTCCCTCTTTTACCAAGCTAGAGACTTCATGCTGCGAGTCCCACGTTCGCCGTATTGGCACAAGGAAGATTGTTCCGGCCGCATGCTGACAGGAGTTTTGGCGATGAATGGAAAGGAGAATTCCCGATGACAACCCAAGGCCTTCGTGCTTTTCAGTTTAACGATGAAGACTTAGTTGCGCCCATTTATCTGATAGGTGATTTATACGAGGACGACGGAGATAAACGCACGGTGGGCATGCCTCACGACGTCCTCGTGTCGGTGAATGACACCCTTGAGAAGGTAGGCTGGTCGGTATCTGATGGGACCATGCATCAATATGCGCCGTACATTAGAAATTATTTTGCGCTTGCGGCACATACGTGCCGTGATCCTTATCACCTCCAGACATTACGAGATTGGATCTATGCCCTGGCGTATCCACGTCTGGAATATCTGCGTTCGGTCGGAAATGGGCTCCATGCCGAGAAGCCCCGCCATGAGCCAGGATTGGGTAAGGGAAGCCTGGTCGTTGCAACGGCCGCTATTGGTCAGGCGTGGGCCGTTAGCGGCCGACAAAGCCCAAGTGACTACGCCTCGTGGCGGAAATGGATTCAAGGACTGTTCAGAAGGCTTAGGCAGCCGAAAGATAGGAAGGCTGCGCTTTTACGCGATGATATTCTGCACATGGTTCGGGCGTGTGAGAATCATCCCTATTCTTTGGTCGGCCTTCGGAATAAGGCACTGATCCTGCTTGGCTGGTCTGCAGCACTGCGGTGCAGTGAAATCGGAGCCATTCAGACTGATCATGTCGTCGAACGCAATGGAAATTGGTTTTGCCGGATCCCAAAAAGTAAGACTGATCAAGCCGGCGAAGGGTACTTAGTCCCCCTCTATGGTGCTCGTGATCCACGCCTTGACCCCCTCTTGGCGTGGCGTCGCTGGATCGAGGATTCGCGAATCTCGTCAGGGTATGCGTTCCGATCCATTAGCGCTCACGGAAAGCTCGCGATCGAGAAGGGCTTGAGTCATCAAGGCATTGCCGACATTATTAAGGCATATACGAGCAAACCAAATGTTTCAGCACATTCCCTGCGGATTGGCTATATTACCCAAGCGAAACTGGATGGTCACGAAAATTGGCGCGTACGAAGGGTTTCTCGTCATCAGAGTGACGCGATGATTGATGTCTACACGCGGCCGGATCGATACTTTGAAGAGGGTCCAGGCAGCCTTCTTTAGACTAAGAATCCCTTTTGAGCAGGAATGGCGGTTTTTGGGCCACGTATTCTTCGACTTCCCATGCCGATAGCGTAAATATGACATACAGATTTCGCTGTGGTGCGTCCACTGCACGTCCGATAAACCACGCTGAGCTGCTCCTGGGTTTCTCGTGATTACTGATGAGTGCCCAGCCGCCGCTCGCGTTCCGATCATTTTAATCGGTGCCTGTCCACGGATTCCGGTCCTGAAATCGGTGCCTGTCCGCTATCGCGCCGTGCGTTGTGCTTCGCGACTCGTGCGCATGGATCTTGTCTCCGGCGCGCGGTTCTAACGGCCGGGGGCTAGGCCGGGAAAACAGCCGTGAACCGCTTACATTCTTCAGCATTGTAATTATACAATGGGATATAACGCACGTCTGAAAATACGTATGCTATAAACGGTAAAAAGAACGCCTAATGATATAGTAGCGATACAGATCGATCCGAAAATAAAAGGTGTAACGGCAATATCACCCTGAATACTTTCATGGATAACTTTAACGAGGCAGAGTAGTCCGGTAAAGGTAAGAAACGAAGCAAAAGAAAAGCCCAGCACGGAAGCTATGAGGAGCGCGGAGCTCAATAAAATATTTTTTACCTGAAAAAAACGATCGGATCGTTTTAGTTTCATGTTGTCATTCATTGCATCCGTATTCATAATTATTTCCATGGTTTGGTTTAACAGCCATTGGCTGTGATTGTAGCATGTATGCCGATGTTGAAATCAAGCTTGCGGTAGTAGTTGATAGTTCCTTAGGGGATTAAGGATATCATTCCTAAAGTAGATGAACTTTAGCGAAGATCAAGGCACATTCTAAGGTTTGTAGATAGGTCGAAATCATCTTTGGCCGGAAGCCCGTGTCTAATTTTTGGGTGAAGAACACACGCGGCTGGATCGGTTTTTTGAAGAGGGTCCAGGTAGCCTTCTTTAGACTAAGAATCCCTTTTGAGCAGGAATGGCGGTTTTTGGGCCACGTATTCTTCGACTTCCCATGCCGATAGCGTAAATATGACATACAGATTTCGCTGTGGTGCGTCCACTGCACGTCCGATAAACCACGCTGAGCTACTCCTGGGTTTCTCATGATTACTGATGAGTGCCCAGGTGTTTGGTGGACGCCCCATGGCATGGCTGATCCGGGCATAACTGAGTAACTCCTCTTTTGCTTCTGGTGTAATACCACCATCAGGTTGAAGAATTCCATCTGAGATAATGGGGATCATGGGATGACCTCGGGAATGGGTTGACGTGGCAAAAACACCGCTTGGGGCGGAAGGCGGAAGGCAGTAGACATAGCCAACACGTTGGTCGTCGATAGCTAATCGTTTGATAACTTCAAGTCCAGGAGGCATCCGGATAATGAGCCCTTGCTTCGCTATAAAGAGCACAAACCAGGGATTCGGTCCAATGACCTCGCCTCCTACCGTATTTGAACTGCGCGGACTGGTAAACCCCATTATTGGATGCGCTCGATTCCACTACTTGAATTGCGGTGATTACCGTCGCGTGCGTCTGCATTCGGTCAATCGCGCGCATAATGCGTTCGTAGCGATGATACGACATCCGCGGTAAACGTGCTGCGGTATTCATGATTATACGAAAGCCTGGTCGCTGTGTTTCGTATACGTTTCTCATGTTGTCTCCGATGTGCTAGACAATGGACCAAAGGAATACTTTGGTAGATTACGGATATTGGAACGCTGTTTGGAGTAGGTCTCCTTGAATGATATAAAACCTTCAGCTGATTCTTGTGGTATAACCCAATTTAATACCCCCTTAAACCTATCTAGTATATAGGGAATGTAGACATGCTGCTGGAACCGACGGGCATCGTTCTCTGTAGTGGCCGTCAGGTTATCAATAGAACTTAGTGGATGTTCCCATGTTCCGTCTTCTAGCTTAGCGCACTGCTGTTCCTCCTGGATAAAATGAATTCTTTTCAAAGCAATGCTCATGAGGAAAGTGTTCAAGTCTCTGTCTTCCTCTAGGTATCCATATGTAGCGTCGCTGTAGGAGTGCCGTGTAATGAGGTGACCCATTTCGAGGAATGTTATGAGAACATGAGGTACTTGTAGCCACCCGTGGTCAAGATCTTGGATATATTCAAATACAAGAGGATGTTCAACCGTTGATGCTTGAAGAATAGCACGGATGTTGGGCATAGATTCCTAGAGGGTATCATATTGCAGTGTCGCTGATCTACTGCGTGTTTTAAAGATTAGTCCCTTGTAAATTCAAATATTATTAAGGGCCATGCGGACGGAGTGTCCACGGTCGTCGCATGTGACGGGCGTGGACTCTGCGATCGCTGGTTTGGGACTTCCCTATTATTGCTCGTAGCTTAAGCGCTCTTGGGCTGGCGAGACCAACCAGACACGGCCGCGATTCCACGGGATCGGCGGTAGGCAGCCACGACGGGAGCGGTGCAACCTAGCTGGTAAGCGAGTTCAGCATCGGTGCTTTTACCAAGCGTATGTTGTATTTTTTCAAATGCCCACCGTTTCTGGAATGGAGGTATTCCTCTACGTCGCCTTTCATGGCGTATACGTAACGGAGAGACTTGCGCCATTTCCGCAAGCGTCGTATCGGGATGGAGTCCAAGCTGTTCCAAAATGGTTTCAGGAATGCTGTGCTGTCGCTGCTTATAGTGCGATGGTATTTGTGCGGCACGGCGCAATACCGCGATTGCAGCGATAGACACATGCGTTTGCTGGGCAAGTGTGGCATCGGCCACCTTCCCCAGTCTGCGTGCCTGATGTGGCTTGAGAATCTTCCGAAGGTGTTGATTCCCCTGAAATAGTGGGGGAATGTCGCGTAGGCGTCTCTGGCGCGCAATACTGCTAATTGAGCATCTAAGTTTGTCTGCTAACTGACTATCTGGCACCGTGCCCAGTTGTATCAGAATATCCGCAGCCCACTTCACTGGAACTTGAGGGCGAAAGGGTGGTATGTTCGCCCGCCGGCGAATGGCGCTGACCGCTTCGCGGCATACATTATAGCGACTGGCGATCTGAGCATCGGGTACCGTCCCGAGCTGTGGACGGACTTTGGAATGCCAGGAAGAAATATTGCGGAGCTTCTTATTGGTAATGGGCTGCCGCACGTAGATGCACTCCGGATTTCTAGTGGGCCTGAGTGGTCGTTGGGGTTCGATGTCGAGTCGCTGTTTGCTTCTGAAGCATCGATTGACCGTGTTCATATTGGCGAACGCCATTTTCGTCATGGCACGTGCCATGCTTGTGGCCATTCACATAGTGTGCGTGACCTATGAGGGCCCCGTCTTCAGCGAATTGTTGGGAGCTACCATGCAGTTGGTCATCGCGGTAAGTGACAACGCCTCGCACATGTTTGTCCGTATCGGTGAGTAGCCATGGCCCTTGTTTTAATAGGCCTTCTGAGCCGATAGTGGCAGCGCCCTGATATATCCAATCTTTATCTAACTTGCAGCGTACATGCAGCGTTCCCGTAGGTGCATCTAATTTCCTGAAATGTTCCCAATCATCAGCTAAAATGGAAGCAATCGCGTGCGGTCGCTTTGCGCCTGCGACGTGTTGTACCTGTGGCAGTGAGCTTAAAGATTGGATGATGCGCGCCTGTTCCGGCGTAAAATCAGACGATTGCGAAGCTGCTCGCCATGTCTTCGCGAGTTGGGCATATTGTTGGGTATTCGGTGCGTTTGCGTCTTGAGGATCAGGCTTAGCAACCAAGAGTCCGCGAATGCCCGTCGTTGCGAGTTCAGACTTGACGAATTGTGGTGTTATTGCTGCAACATTTGGTGGCGCTGATATACGGAAGTTTGCCATAGGAAGCGGGGCGGTGGGAGTGACGCCATAATAGTCGGCAATCTCCTCCGAGTAGGCATGGAGCTGCCGTTTCAACTCACCGTCATCAGGTCCAAGATGTTTGGCAATTCCGAGCGCTGCTCGCGCATCTACGTCTGGCGATTGGCAATCGAGAGGATCACGTTGGATCAGACTTTCCCCCAATTCGCGACGGAGGTTGTCGCTGATGAGGTGATGCACATTGGGGAATGCGCATAAATCTACCAGAACGTCCTTCAATTGGGGTCGGTCTTCTAGGAGTGGTTGCGTGCATTTCTGAAGTATTTGATCCAGAACATGGTCCTTGCCGGACGTATAATTGTTTGGGTCTTTGGCAAATGGGTTGCTTAAATGGTGTATTTTTGGCGTATTTTGGTAATATTGAAAGCGTGGGTTTGCGCCGGTGGCCATTTCGCAACCGATGAGACCGAGAGCGTAGACGTCGCTACGTTGGTCTGCCTTGTAATTATTGCTGAATTGTTCGGGGGCGGAATTCATTTCTGTGCCTCGATACATTGGCTGTATCTTCCCGGGACTCAATGCCATGTCCCAGTCTGATACAGCTAATTGAGTCCCGTTTACAAGGCAGTTTGCTGATTTAAGATCTAAGTGAACAAGACCTGAATCATTGAGACCAAGGGCTATTTGGGCAAGGTAGTGCGCTGTTTCAGGTGGAGAAAATTGGCGAATTGATCCCCCTTCTTCTTGTTTTTTTTGCAGATCCGTCTCATAATGGTGCATGAATGTTGCAGGTGCCGTCAAACCATTAGGCATTGTCACCGATAAAGAAAATAATGAGCTGGCAACATGAGGGCTCGCATTTGGGCGAGGGCCCTTCATCAGTTGTGTATATATAGGTGTGACATCGCCATTATCTTCATGATACTTTGGCAGTCGCATAGCCAATCGTTTTTTGCGATTCCCAACACTTATTTCTACAGCATGAACGATCTGCATCCCCCCTGTGCCTAAATGTTCATCTACGACAGCATTTAAGTCCTTTGGTCCCTGGGGAAATGTGATTGGCTGGGGTTTTCCCGTTTTATTGATATATCCAGGACGTAACGAGCTCATGGTAATGCCCTTGAGGAATCAATGTTCGAGTATAGCCGGGCAATCATGCGGATAACGCGATTTCCAATACGACACTAAATCATCGTAACGTTCGGAGCTCAGGTCCTTTTTCCAGCGACTAAATGCACGTCCATAGGGAAGGATGCCCACATGTGTCGTGACGACACTCCACGAAGTAAATTGTTTCGGTAGTTGATACGGATAATCACCGTTGAGATCGGCATATAACTCTATGCGATAGTCGCCGGCTTTTGGATTATCAACATCCCGAGATACCTGTGACGGGGCAACAAGCTTGAGGAGGACCTCCATGTTGAGTTCACCGTGTTGAAGAGGGGGTTGTTCCATGAGGATGAGCATAGCATAGTTTCCTTGTAAACGTTCGTTAACTAAATACTTAGAGTACATGAGCAGTAAGGGCAGGTGTTGGCACTTGACTGATCAGACAAGAACCGGCGCTTTCCATGCGCAGATCGCGGTTCGCGCTGCCGGTCTCAGCCGACTTGGAGGAGAGCGGCGCCTAATCAAATGGGTCCTCGTGCCAGGCTGGGTGCCGGGACAGTGATGATGAGGGATTCTCCATTGATCGAGGTGCTGACATCACCTGCAATGATCAAATCAATCTCCGCTCCCGTGAGTCGATTGCAGGTGAAGGCCTGAAGCGCGTCGATCGCCCAGTCAGCTGATTGCTTTGGGATCTCCTGAATGATAAAATCCCACACGGTTGGTGAATAGATGAGAGGCGCAGATCCGACGCGGATAACAGACATAGTGATCCTTTTTATTGTTAGGCGTGAGTGTGGCGATCAATGCCGCAGATAGACCACAATGAGCGCGAGAAAGCCTTAGGCGCTGTTACGGCGTTCGTGCTCAATGAGCTTATTCCAATGAGCACGCAATTTATTGATAACTAATCCAATTTCCTCAGAGTTGGTCGTACTGCTGATGTTCAGTGGCCCCCATATTGACATGTCACAGACACCATGTGTGATTCCAAGGCTTCGAATGCGCTGTCCTAAGACAGAGGCCCAATCCCCATTCCCTTCCAATGTTTTCAGTTTACTGAACTTCCGTTCAGATAGTCGTAAATAGTTGGTTAGACGTTCAAGGTCTAATAATTTCAATGTCCTGTCTATTGATTCCGGTTCAAAGTTATAATGGTTCAAATCACTTTTACTCGCCTGGGTTCGAATGCACAGATGGTCATGCCAATTGTATGAGACCCACCCAGATGGGTTTTCGGTTTTGTCCCAATTGACATAGAAGTTGACCACATAGTGGCAGTATTCACCATCCCACTCTGTAAAAGATATAGATGCGTAGGTCTGATCTAAAGGAAGTGGGGCGTACGTGGCAAGGGACATAACGTGATCCAAGGTGGTGGATATGCGTGAATGGTGAATCCGATGTAGGGAACCGATCGCGGTTAGGTCCGAACCAATACCTGTGTATGGAATTAACGACCGATCCATCGTATGAGGTGGTTTTTATCTATCGTAATTTCCTTGGCTTCGCGGAGAATTGATAAAACGCCCTGATATTGATCGAGACTGAGTTTTCCGCAGAGCGCCGCGTACAGATGACCACTGGGCACCTCTTTGAGTTCACGGATGCTCGCTCCGATCGCTTTAACTACGGCGAGCGCTTGCGCCCTTGCGCTGTTTTGCGGTAGTTTATCAGTGTTTGAGGTTGCGGAACAGATTGCGTGAGTCATGTGGATCCAGTGAGCGTGAAAGGTTGTCAGAATGGTAGGATGAGGTAGTGGTGATTGCGCCGCTAGGCGTAGAAGGAAATTACACCCCCTTCGCAGATTCGGTTAGCGACAGGAGATTCGTCGGCGTTGAATCAGCGTTCGCTAGATCAGACAAAACTTTTCCGTGACACGGTGCCGGCGAGCACCAGCAGCCGAGGACCTTGCCCTTTAGGTCGCTGATCTTTGCCATCAGCTGAGGTTGTGCCTGGATCCACGTTGCGTATTTTGCAATGACCGTAGCTCGGTCCCCATCTTTCCCGATCACGAAGGGATTTCCCCATAGCGAAGGACGTCCAATATAAATGTCGTAGGCGGATTTTTTACAATGGACGACACGTGTCTCCTTATGTCGCTTCGTCCCATTTTGGTGAACTGGGCGGTCCCGCGCTGTGAGATGTGTTGGGATAGATGACTGTGACATAGAGGCTCCTGGGCTGGTACGCAGGACAGCCCAGGAGCTTCTATACACAAATCTCGGCTTGGCCTCCCTTTGGGAGGTCCTATACAGCTAACGAGTGAACTGCGTTGCAAAATCCTGATCGATATCCCTAGGCGTATATCCCAGCGGGATCAATATCTCATCGACAAGATCGCGCAAATGCTCAATATCCTTGCTGGCCCATACTCGTTTTTTTGCATCGGCACATTCCTCAGCGGAGATAGCGCCGTTTCCATAATCGTAATCACTGTTAATTAATGAGACTACTATACTAACATGCCGCTGATGATGTCCCAAGGATGTTTCAGGTGTGGGGAGACCATGATGGAACCCACCCAGAATAAAGCGCTGACAGAGATGCTTAACAAAGGTGGGCATGGTGCTCTTTCGTGAGTGATCGTGACTATTAATACGGATTTTATCGGCCATAAGCGGTGAAGGTGTGAGCCCTGTTCGGTATCGCCTACTACCCTCAGTGGCTCGGCTGTTTAGCCGTTCTGATATTCCTTCATCACTCCATCTTCATGGAGGTCTCGATAGTCAGCATAATCGTGTACCTGTGCCAGAACGTCGATGCGTTCGGCATAGATCCGTTCCTCAAAAAGGCTTTCGAGGCAAATTTCCAGATATGAACCGGGATAGGCTGTATCACGTAGGTTGTCCAGATAACGTAAGCCCGCATCCGTTTCCGCAACAGCGATCATCGATTCGCCTGTAAATTTTCCCTTCCGAAAGGTAAAGCGTTCGTGCGGTTTGGTTGCAGGCGCCTTGGGCTTGGTATTCGACATGAATGGCAGTGAGAAGGTCTTCATGGGGGATTGTCCTGGGTTCGATGTAATCGACCCAGGACAATCCCTCAGGACCTTTCTGTGAGCATTATTAATTTACCATATGACATACTTTTTACCGGGAGCACCGCTCCCTCTGTCTTACCTCGGCTCGCTCGGATTATACCCTAGGGCGTTCGTACACACCGAGAGCCACACTAACGCCAGTGCGTTCTGCTTTGAATGCGTTATCAATGACTTCCCATGATGATGCGAGCGGACGTAAGGTCTCTTCGCGGCGGGTTCCCGCCAGGCATAGCGCGATCAGGCGGCCGCCAGGCGCTAGGCAAGTGAGGGCGTGTTGGATGTGGCGAAGGTCGGCACGCATCCTGAATGGTGGATTCATCACAATGCGGTCGAAGGTCCCTGGGTTTCGCTGGAGGAAATCACCCTGCAAGAGGGTGAGGTTTGGGAAATGGGTATAGAGATAGTGACTGAGTTGCGTGTCGACTTCACAGGCTGTCCAGCGAGCGTCAGGCTTGGCCCGGATGAGGTTTCCCATACCTGCCGAAGGTTCCAGGACGGAATGGTGTGGCTCAATGCCAGCGAGTTCGACCATGCGTTGGGCAAGCCATGGCGGGGTCATGAAAAGATTGTCAGCTGAAAAAGACGGCGTAGCGATTCCGGCCGCGGCGTTCCCGCTGAGGGTTGCTATACGTTGTCGGAGTGATGCCATGCCTTCCCCATCAAGTTCCGTGACTTCTTTGAGTTGGTGCATTCGTAGGCGTGACGTTCGGTAACGATCCATGTCCATGGTGTATTCATTCTTGAAGAGGGGTTGATCTGTGAACATGCCCGCTAAAGGGCCTGCACCTCCATGATCTGGCCATGCCACCACGTTTGCGCGCGGCGGCCGATAAGTATCGCGAGGGATTTTCAGAGCGGCAATCCGTTCGCTTTAAGCAAGGTAGCTTTTTCCAGTTCGTCCAGATGTTGGACGACGGATTCGAGAGTGGGATCAGGCATAGAGGTTCCTGGGTGGTGGTTCTTACGTATCCACCACCGAGGACCTCTTGCTCGATGCCATGGTGAGAGCCGCGGTATATGCCGCTTAGGCGTTCACCTCCTGGCGTGCAGGTGTCTGCGTCAATTCTGGAACAGGAATGGTAGGCTTGATCGTGACCTGTTTTTTATCCGTGAGGACAACGATATCTTGGATGGTCGCTCGAAATCCATCGTATCGCTGAAAGACTCTGATTTTGTCCAAACTCTGGATCCGTTTATTGGACCAGGAAAACAGCGTGCAGGTTCCATAATGGGCGTAGTCTCCTTTGGACATGGCGCTATATCGCGCCTGCGTCACCTGCTTTACGCTTGGTCGCTTATCCTCTGGGGCTTCGCTAAATAACTCTTTGATCAGATTCGTTGCGCACTCTACGGATACATTGACGAGCGTTCCCGTCGTTTCCTTACGGATGTCCTTCTTTGACTGATTAAAAATAGTCAATTCTTCCATGGTCGGCGCACGATAGTGATCGATTGACAACGATTCAGCCTTGACGCGGTAGATATACTCCCGTTCTTGGTGGGCATAGCGCTTCCCAAAGAAATAGATCCCTGCGAGATCGCCATTGCGGTCTTTGCTGATCTTCTGCACTTGGCGAGTGCCAAACCATCCTCCTGGCACAACGATGGCGTCGACTTCGGCTTCTTCAGCGTGAACGCCGTCATGGTGTGCATGCGCGTTAGCGATGGTGCCACCGACCGCTTTAATCATCGCTTCTTCATAAGCGATCCGCAGCTCGTAATGACGAATCCAGCGGGAATCAGTGAATAACTGTGGATCTTCTGGATGGGCAGTAAAGTAAAGTTCTAGGATTTCTGCGCATGAAGCGCCATGAAGCGCCATGTGATCTTTGAGCGTCGCCACAACAGGTTCCTCGACGTTCGGGTACGCCTTGGTGTACGACGTGGCGTCCCGGTAACGTTCCCAACCGAGAATCGAGTATAAGTGTACACGGCTAATGACGTCAAAGCCGTACTCGGAAGCGATATCATAATCGTATCCTAATGGTTCAAAGTCCCAGCGATGAAGGGGACCCATCACAAGCTTGCACTCCCCATTCATATTATCACGCATATTGATCATGCGTTTACGATAGGCTACCTGCTGTTCGTACGATTCTTGATACCGCTTCTGAAGTTTCCGCAAGTCTGAACGGATGCCCTTGAGGCGACGATGGCGGACAGCAGGCTGTTCCAGATAGAGTTCATGGGCAATTACCCGCTCCGTGCGCTTTTGCCAGTATTCCGGCTTACTCCAACTGGTGATGGTGCGGTTGATCAGGCGATCGCGTCGGGCTGCCCGGTTGGCTGCCACCTGGTGGTTCTGATGTCCGTAGGCATCCGGCATCCTGTCGATTCGATCCAGCATGTCGCCGGTACGTTCTTGTCCGGAATCGCGGTAGCCCCCGAAGCGTTCGGCACGTTCCGCAGCGCGTTCGGCGCGTGGCTGATCTTCGTCTTCGATTTCTTCAGCATATTCCAAGGCAATATCTTCCCGGTCGGGGGTCCAGTGGGCGACCATGTCGCTTTTTTGCTTCATAGTCCAGCTGAAGCCTGCCGTCTTGAGACGATTCCATTCCTCTTTGGAAATGCGTTCCGCAAAGAACAGGCGAATTTTATTGTCTTGGGGACTATAGGTAGCGGTATGCATGATGGATCCAGGGTAAGTGTTGAAGGGGGAAGTCCGCAAAAGGGAACGCCCCCCGATGCAAGGCATTGGGGGGCGTTCGCGCGCGGACACGATGGATGAAAGGCTCGGCGTTAGGACGACGCACAGGCGGATGGATTCTCCGCGACGGTCTTCACCGTAGGATTCATCCTAGCACCGCTAAGCGGAATACAGATCTCTGTGCGCAGGTATACCATGTCATCACCAGAGAATTCATTTATTGGCGCTCCATTGTGGATAAAATGGGTGGGTTGGAATCGATGCTCATTGCCCCCCTCGTTACGCCAGACGGTACAGACCTGATCGTCAGGAATGATTGACCAGGTGGGATCCGGTTCCGGAGCGCTTGTGGTGAGAGTCCACAGATTCGCATAGGTTGGCGGATTGATCATGCCGATGGCTTTCCAAGCAGCCTTGAGGGCCTCGCTAATATCGAATGAACGGACATTGTCCTGGAGAGCTTGGTTTAGCCGTGCAAGGAAGTGTTCCAGTTTTACGGGATCGCGGGTGGCCCATGCCAGTGCAATCGGACGCGCAAGGATCTCCTTGCGGTAAGCGGCGATAAATTGAGCACGGGATGGCATAGGTATCCTCGATGGTAAAGGTGAAGTGTTGTTTGAAATTTACGCTTATCCGAGTATCGAAAGGCGCACAATGGTGCGGTTGCACCCGACAATGCGATGGATCTGCAGCCCTGCGTTGTCGCTATAAAAGCTTTGACATGGAATGGCGATGAGCCCCTGTATGGGGTCAGGTCCAACCAAACAGGTAAATTGACCATTTGAGCTAGCGAAAATACGGCGATGATGATCGGTGTGGATCGTTCCGCGATAGGTTTGTGGTGTCCCTTGTTGGGATTCAGACACCACCATTTCACATGGTTCATGGATTATTGTCATGGCGAAACTCCGTGAGGGTGAGGGACGGCAACGCCCCCTCCCCCTCTCGGAGTCGAATACTTCGCAATCGTTCACGCCAACGGGAGAGCCGTCATTATCGGATTCGTGAGTAGGGTTACGGATTTTCGGGGGTCGCATCCCGATAGAGCCGCCGAATACCTAGGCTGAGGGCGAATGATCCCGAGGAGCGTTGGGCTCGGCATAGGGGACCATCAGTGCATTGATGTGTCGAAAAATCATTTCTTCAACATATTGAATTGATACGTCGCCCGCATCGCCAATTATCCACGAGATCGCACAAGGCTCTTGGGTGCCGAGCGCAAGGAGAAGGGGCCAAGCCCGTTCACCGAGGTAGGGATGCACGATATTATCGCCTAACATCAAACGGAAAGAAGAGCCATCTGGCATGGCGTATTGGTACGACAAAGTACCAGTTTCAATGTGTCTGGGGAGCAGGTCGATCATTTCTAGCGAGAACCCTAACTGATTGACGCGTCCACACCAGTCTGGGAATGGGGGTGGGTACCCGGCGTAAAGGTGCAATAGACCCGCTTTGCGTGGGCTGGGTGTGGGGATCCCGGTATCAGGTTGAGATTCCCACGGGTGACCAAGATCCAAAATGCGCAAGCAGTTCCTACCTGTCCATGCTGCGCTTCCAGGCATTCCATGGCATATTGTCGCGCCGCGTCATCAGCGGAGAATCCCTCCTGAATGGTCCAGGATAAGGGTTGCTGATCTACACATACGTGGAAGCGTTCTTTCATAGGGGTATCCTAAAGAATGATAAAGGAAAGGTGATAGTCACCCCGATGGCCTCAGCCTTCGACCTCCTCGACCAGGTCGCGAATCTGGAAGTGATCAAACGAGTTGAAATCCTTGTAGTTTTTATGCGCATATCGGCAGATAGCGGGAATCGCTTTGCGCAGGTCGCGTACGCGCAGGTATCGAGCCACATGATAGCAGGCCAAGGCCATGGTCGTATTGGTGAAAATTTGGATGCAGCGCTTATTTATGGTCAGCATGATGAGTAAATCTTCGTCAACGAAGTCGGTGTACTTATAAATAAGGGCAACCTGTTCCCCCTCCATGTTTTCAGACTCTTCAATCACTCCGTACGGGAGTGGAATTTGCCATGCTTGGCCTTCGGCGATCATCGCCATCATGTCTTCATGATAGGTGGGCTTGTGCTCTTCGATCAGGTCGGTTTCGGGGGTGGTTTCGCAGGTCGTCATGGTCGCTCCTTGGGGTGATGCCTTCGCAAGAACAGGCATCACCCCAGGGGGCACCATGATTGCTGCGTCTACACCTGAACGGTATGACGATTGTATTGCCCTTTGTCGTGGTGCAGGAATGTTTCCAATCGCTCAAGGGCGGGTCGTGGACACCACGCGGTTCCAGGGGAAAGATGATGGAGGAGGGTGAAGGATTCCTTTTTGGTCACCCACGTCGCTTCTGCGATGCCTAATGCGTGCAGACTATCAATGACTGCGAATGGATTTTCATACTGACCGGGTTGGTTAAAGCGGATGCGATTTCCGCGATTGCGGGCTTGCCGTTGATCCTGATCGATGCGCATGAGAAATTGTTGTATACCGCTCAATTCCGTTTGGTTCTCGACCTGAATAGTTAGGCGTTGGAAGTGCCATCGGTTGTGGGTAGGCTGTCCCTTATAGTCAAACACGACGCGGCATCGCGAGGACAAATTTCCTCCGGGATAGACCGTGAGAGCGACCGTATGTGCCGGTCCCTGGCTGGGACTCATCGTGAAACAATTCATGGGAACCTCAGGGAAAGGCGTGCGCGTCAGGACGCACGGGATCGGTGGGAGTGGACTCAGTACAGGCAAAGCAACGATTGCCGGCGCGATGGTACGAGGTTGGAATAAGGCCCAGTCCCCAGCATCGAGAACACTGGGCTTGGTTTGGATTTTTGGAAAAACTGACGGTGAGGCTGTTGCCGGTGCGGAGCACATGGGTCGGTCGAAAGCCCTGGCTCCGAAGATCTTCACAGGTGCGATGCGCATCCCCGATAGTGGCCTGTTCGAGATGGAGGATATCGCCGTGTGCATCGCGCCCGATACAGTCCAGCTGAATGCGATCAGTATACATATGCTGTTTCCTGCGTGTGGTGGTTGAGCCGGGTGGAATCCCAGCCTTGCTGTGCTGCGATCCAGGCGCGCTGGAAAGCAGTCAGCCCCCTGCGACTTTCAAGGCGCCCGGAAATGATGCGTGAAGATCGGATTCCCCGGGGAGTCCATTCCCAATCACCGAGCGCATCAATACGCAACGTGGCGAGTCCGCTATACGGAGCTGTGCACTTGAGTGGGAATTGCAGTGTCCAAATCGTGCCTGGTGCGGTATGGAATAGAGATGGCCTTTGAAGGTAACCAGATTGACTTGTGCCGTGGTCGGCATGTGCCAGCGCGCCGACGGCGGCAATAAAGTCAGGAAATTGTGGAAGCTGGGCGTAGACGCTCCACGGATGGCCTAAGGTAACGGGCTGGAATGCTGAATTACGAGTTAGACTCATGAGGACTCCGTATGGATTTCAAGGAGATGGAGATGGGCCGGTGTGCCATCGCCGCGACGCGGCGAGTGCGGATTCCAATACACGATCAATGCTTTGGCATGTGGCCGTGCGCCACGTTCACGTAAGGCTTCTGCCCAGGCGTGCGCACGCACGCAGCGGGTGGTCCGGAAGGACGGAAGCGTTGGCCAATGGACCCATTCCGAGGTAATCCCGCGTTCGTCATCAAAGATAATTTGGGTTGAACCGGCCCAACCGGGAAACGGGGCAAAGTAGTCAATCATGGAAAGGGCTCTCCGCGGGTGGTGATCACTCGGGATCACCACTCGCGGAGCGTTCGTCCATGTTCGCGGTGTCTATGCGCACTCTTCGAGAATACGCGCATATTGCTTCGCCCATGCCTTTGGCTCCGTCATGCTCCTTTCCACGTGCGCGGCGATCGGTGCCACGTCGATTCCAATAAGGTGAGCAACCGTACGTGGGACGCTGCTGAGATGGTCACGATTGGCGATAGTGTGCCGCATGGTGTCGCACAGCACATTCCATGTTGCGTTCCACAGCATTGCGCGCAGCTGGTCTGGAGTGGAATCACCCACCAGGTCTTCAAATAAGCGATGGGTGTCTATGCGGGAATTCCCCCAGCGAAATCCGCCACACCCGTTCCAACTTCCGTGGATATACACCCATGCAATTAAGCCGGCGAGGGTGGGGAGCGACGTGCTGAGATCCAGATTTTCCCAGAGTGGAGCATCCGAGGTGTCGTCGTCGGCGGACACTGGACCGTGAGTTGCGAGATTCTCGGTGGGATCTTCGTCGCCTTCGTGAGTGAGGTCATTGTCCTGTTCATCGGAAGCGTCCTCATTACCTGTTTGGGACTCATTTTGGATCTGGTAGGCGCTGAGTTCACGTGTGTCGATTGGCTCCATGGCGAGCAAGGCCGCGTTAATGCAGCGGAAAACCATGACCTGGCGGCGCCGGGCAAGGCCTTCACGCTTATCTGCTAGTTCTGCCCGTAGGCTGTCCAGAGTGGGTTCGCCAGTCGCGGTCGTGGTTCGGCCGGCAGCAGTTACAGCGGGTTTACGTTTTCCTGGCTGCGATACGGGAGGCGCGATCCACGTCAGTTTTCCAACGGATGGTCCGTCGACCACGATGGCAGGCCGGGCACCTTCGGTGGTTTTCGTGCACCGCTCATAGGATTGTTTCGGGATTACGTTCTTGTCAGCGTGGCGATATTCGGTGCTGACGCGCACCAATCCGGGATGTTTTACCGCTAAACCAGCCTCACGCAGCGTCAGCTGAGCGGCGGTTTTTTGGGCCCAACAGGTTTGATCGAGGCACGTATCGACAGCCACGGCAGCCTTCCCTGAGGATTTTGTTTTGGGTGCAAGATCCGGGAAAAGGTGCCCATGGCACGATGAGCGTTTACTGCACGTGCTACATGCGCCCGCAGTTGGAACGAGATCGGCATCGTCGATGTTCCAGGGAGCCTTCACCACATCGTGGTGACGTGCTCGGAGTTCACGATCGAGATCTGCGACGGTAAGGTCGCCGTAGTTATAGTTTCGCCGATCTAAGATCGCTTCTTGTTCGTCATGTTCATACCGTGCGATCAGTTCCATATGCGCTGCCGACCAATGGGGATAATACTCTTCAATTCTTTCGAGGACTTTTTCGCTCAAACGCGCGAGCCTGGCGCGGCGGTGGACCCATGAGAGCGGCCGGCCGTAGTAAGCTGCGATCTGGTCGTGGCTTTGCTTGGGATCATCGAGCAGGAGGCGTAGAACACGAGCTTCTTCAAAGGGATCGATATCGGCATGGTGCGGATTATCTGCAATGAGTAGGGCTAGAGCCTCAGCATCGGTGCAGGTGCGGACGACACACGGAACCGTGGTAATTCCTGCGTGTTTACAGGCGTGATATCGGCGGTGTCCGGCCAGAATCTGATACTGACCCGTTGTAATTTCTAGCGATGTTTTTTCAGATTGTGGTAGCGGGCGTACTAAAAGAGGCGTCCATGGACCTGCGGACACCTTTATCGAAGCGGTAAGTTCAGCCATTCGAGGTTCATTTTTAAGATACGTTTTGCGATTGCGTGGATTCCGTGGGTGAGGCAGAAGATGGGTAAGGGCGACAGCGTGAATGATTTCTGACATAGTTGCTCCAAGCATGATGAAAAAGGAAGCCCACCACCCGGAAGCGATCGGCGACATGTCGCGATCGTTTCCGGGTAGCGGGCTGCTTATAAACGAAGAACGCCTCGCTGATGTCAGCGAGGCGTGTGATCATAAAGTGCCAGCCTAGATTCTAGGCGTGGAAATGAGGTATCACGTTACGGTGTTATTTCCTGAGTCTTTTGCAATTCGATGACTGCTTCATTTGCTGTCAGTTCTTCGGATCGCCTTTTTACTGCGTCGAATATTTTAGGTGACCAAGATCGCAGGATAGATAATGACTGTGCTCGGCGCTCAATAATTCCGGTCATTGCTGGTATATCATCAGCCTTGAGCTCAGGGTTCTCCTTAAGGTTTTCCTGCACTATTCGTTCATATATTTCCATGCTCCCATGAAGCGTTGCGTCATAAGCGGGATCAAGGAATCGATAGAGGCACCATTCTGCTGCTAATGTGCGCAGTTGCTTGTCAGATCGTACTGCATTTTCAATATTTTGGGGTTCCTTCTCGGCGCCTTGTTCGGAATAGAGTGATGTGCTCACGAGACAGGTGAATAGGCAGGCCACGATGGTGAGTATGCGCATTTTTTGATTTTCCTACTCATAGGTGAGTATAGTGGTGTTGACAAACAACTTACTTCGCTCGGTACTCCTGGGAAGCGACGGTGCGCCCCGCCCTTGCAGGCGGGCGCATGTCGCTCTCTGGCCCCTTCCGGGTTAAAAAGGCGGTTCCTCTTCCGCAAGCGTTTCACCGACCAGATGATTCAAATCCTGGTCAGGTTTACTGCCATCTGATTATGGCTTTAGGCGGTGCATGGTGTGATACTTTAAGGTTCAATTCTTTTCAGAACAGAGTGCGGTAGATCTACGACATTGCCCGAATCCAAGAGAATCGTCAAGGTGACCGTCATCTTCGCATCTATTGGCGAAGTGGTCACGGACTCTGGCTGTGCTATGGGGCTTATGATATTCGCGGGTGTTTGCTTTGCGTTCCATGATAACTTTGGAGTGCGAATCACCATCCCTTTGAGTCCATTATTGGTAATGACTTGGCTTCCGAGCGGGTACTCTCGTTGCATTTGTTCGATTACATTATTTTCTTCCTCAATCTTTATATATGCGCCTTCAAGGTTAACGCGCAGTATCTGATGATCTATGTTAGCAACGTATGTTGTTAAGCCAAATATCGTGAGCGTTACGCCCAGAGCGATCGCTATGCCGATGGCTAGGGCTGGATTCAATATCCAGTGCGTGGACTTGGGAGTGACTTCGGTCGCTGATGGGAGCATGGGAGAATTCCTGATGTGATGGTGAGATTGACAGACAACTTACTTCAGCCTGTATTCCTGGGAAGCGACGATGCGCCTCGCCCTTGCAGGCGGGCGCATGTCGCTCTCTGGCCCCTTCCGGATTAAAAAGGCGGTTCCTCTTCCGCAAGCGCTTCACCGACCAGATGATTCAAATCCTGGTCAGGTTTACTGCCATCTGATTTTGGATCGCGGTAATCCGCAAACTTCCATTCGCGCACAGCAATGGACGTGGCATATATGGTTTTACCGGAATCTTTATCGACCCAGCTTTCGCCCTTGAGTTTCCCGGATACATGCAGGCCAAGGCCTTTGATTAAACGTGCGTAGATGTCGGTCTTTGCGTCTTTATGGACGCGCACCGTGCACCGCATCGGCGTGACGTCTTCGCGGATTTCCCCGGCCGCGGTGCGGTACCGATCATTGTGAATGAGAACAAAGTTGATGAATGTCGTTCCATTAGGAGTGGCACGAATCTGGGCGTCTGCGGCAATATTGCCGGTGAACTCGACGGTATTTATTTTGAAGGCGGGCATACAGGTTTCCTGTGCATGAGGTTGATGAAGAAAGGCGTCTGCCGGCGCCGACGATCACCTGGTGGTCGCCGGCGCCGGCGTCGCCTGGTCGGGGGTGGTGGTGGTGGTGGCGAGGTCGCTTGGCTTAACGGAAGCCCCACCATGGAGGGTGACGCGGGGTCGCCCCTGGATGAGTTTTGCCTTTTTGGTGAGGCTGATGTCGGTGGCGCGCAGGGCCCACAGGTAGTATTGTCCGGGACTCAGGTCCCGGAGATGTTCGATGGTAACATCGCTAAATGCCGAGTTGCAGGCATGGAGGTAGTCGAGTTGACGACTCGCGGCGAGTTTGCCCACCGTGATGATGGTGGCGAGATCATTAATGATCGCGGGCACGGATGCGGGGTCCTGACTGGCCAGGACCAAGCTGGTGAGCTCATGCCTCATCAGCCGCATGGTTTTTTCAAAGCCTTTCCACAGACTGATGTTGTCGCCGAAGTTGTGTACTTCGTCGACGAGGATTGCCTTCTTGAATTTCTTCCCCTTATCGGTGGCTTTGGCAATGAGGTGCATGATCACCTGCACGAGCGCGAAACAATCTTGCTGATGAAGATATTCATCGCGGAGATCGATGACGATTTCCGCGCCGGGAGTGATGAGACTAAGAAAGTTGGCGGTATCGTCGATGAATTGTTCTGCCACATCGAGATTGAGTACAGCCAGCTGATAGTCTCCTTCAGATAAGCCAGCCGATGCTAGTTCATCGCGCAAAATAGGAATGGTGACGTGGTTACGGTGTTTTTTCAGAATCAAAGCGATGCGTTGCACGAACGCTGTTTTTTCTCCCACCGCGCCCATCAAGGTAAACCAGGATCGAGCGGGCAATTCCCCCGGCGCGAAGAGCAACGGTTCCACGCGATGGAGTGGATATTGTTCTTTCCGTTTTGCCACCATGTCTGCGGGACAGATAAGGATTTGGTTTACAAGTCCCTGTGGTTCGGCTCGATAGCGCTCGCGCAGCGGCGCCAATTCTTTTTCAACGGTATTGGGATGGATCATCGAAGCCCACTCTGGCGCCTGGTTCTCGGATTCGCTGAAGTGGATCGAAATCGATGCCATCGCGTGATGGAGATGGTTGATCTGGGGAATGCGTGTACTGAGCATTTCCATGATCGATCCGAGAAAATAGGATTTCCCGGAGCCCATACCGCCATAGACGACGATGGTACTTTCAAAATCGAGCGACAGTGCCAGGCGCACGGTGTCCGGATGTTCGCTATTGGGGATGAGGTCAGCGATCACCCCGTAGGAATCGGCGGTCGGTTCGGTGGTGCCGATATACTGGTCGGTTCGAGGCTTGGCGGAGGTCATGGAAAAATCTCTTCGGAGGGTGACGCCAGCGCGGCGCGAATCATGGTTTCGAGATCGCGAGCATCGGCCGCGGCCGCGTCGGAGAAGGCGTCATTGATCGCCCCGAGATCCGGCGGCGCCGGCGAGGTGGCCGCAGCGGCGTGCGGCCAGGCGTCTGCCGGCATGGGTTCGCAATGGCGGTTGCCCATGGCGGTGACATAGGCCTGAATGAAGGGCGGGGTGTGCAGCCACCACAGGAGAAAACTGAAGGTGGCATGTTCTTCGCGGCTCAAGGGAAAGCGATCGAGACAATGGCGAATGAGGGCCGGGGGCGGAATATCGGATCGCAGCACGACGAGATCGAGGGAGCGCAAGTGAAAGCGCTCCAAGGCCTGGGCATCATCGAGCTGCCAGGTCTCCCAGAGATAGTCAAGAAAGCGCCGGACATCGTGGGGCATGGTGGTCAGGAGGCCGAGCGGGCGGGCGGGCCGAATGGTTCGAGGCTGTAGCCGGCCTGGCGCGCACGAGCGAGTAAATTATCGGTGACTCGTGTAAAAAAAGGCATCCAGGGCAGGGCCCCCTTCGCGATGGCGTCGAGTTCGGCTTCAATGTTTTTCGTGTAGGTGAGCGAAAGAAAATCATCGGCAAAAAATTGGATGAGAAAGTCGATAACTTTCATGCCGAGATCACTGGCGCTCAAGCGGCCTAGCGCGTCTTCGTCGACATAGCCGCGGTCGAGAATGGTCGTCAGTATCGTCGCGTAGGTGGAGGGCCGACCGATTTGGGACTTTTCCAAGACCGTGATCAAGGAGGCTTGGGTGAGCCGTTTCTTGGGTTTGGTGGCGGTCTGACGGGCGGTCAATTCCAGGCAGGTTAGGGGATCGTGAACCGCCACGGCTGGGATCAGTTGGGCGGCGGTCTCCGCACCGTCGCCATCGGCGCCGGCATCGCTGGCTGCGCGGGCTCCGGGTTTGGCTTTTGCTGGCAGGACGGCATCGAGGAAAGAGCGGAAGCCGGCAGCGGCGACGACGGTTCCTTTGGCGACAAAGGTGCCGGCTGGGTGGGTGGAATCCGGTGGCAGGACGCCGATGCACAAGGTGCTGTTGATGTCCGATCCCGGTTTCATCTGTGAGGCGAGAAAGCGGGCCCAGATCAAGCGATACAGGGTCGCATCGACTCCACTGACGGCTTCGGGCCCGGTTTCCCAATGGGTGGGTCGGATGGCCTCATGCGCCTCCTGCGCCGCGCCTCCGGCGCGGTGCTGGGGTGCTTGCTCCGGGAGGAGGCCAGGGAAGTGGCTCTGGATGAATGCGCGCGCGCCACTGACTGCTTCCGGAGCCAGGCTCGGGGAATCGGTACGATGGTAGGTGATGTGGCCTTCTTCAAACAACCGCTGCAAAGCGGCCATGGTGTCGGCTGGTCGCAGCTTCAAAAGACGCGACGCGTCCTTTTGAATGGTCGAGGTGATGTACGGCGCGGGGGCCCCGATGGGTTTCGGGATCCGGTCTACGGAGAGGACCCGCCAATAGGCGGTCCGGCAGACGGCCAGAATCGCATCAGCCTGCTCACGGGTGGCGATGGTGGTCCCGACCCCCTCCCCCTGCCAGGTGTCGAGCGTCGCCACGAAAGCGCTCCCTGTGCCGGGGGTGAAGCGCCCCGACAACGCGAAGTACGTGGTCTCGCGAAAGGCGCGGAGGTCGCGTTCGTGGTCGACAACAATGCGCAGTGCCGCCGACTGGACACGACCGGCCGACTTGGCGCGGGGATCGTGCAAGCCTTGGCTGAGTGTCGGCGACACGAACCACCCGACGCAACGATCGAGGAGGCGGCGGGCTTGCTGGGCATCGACGAGATCTTGATCGATGTGTCGCGGGGCCTTGATCGCGCTGGTGACGGCAGCCTTGGTGATAGCCCCGAAGGTCGCGCGCGAGCAGCGGGTCTTTTTCGGTAAGCACTCGACGACATGCCACGCGATGGCTTCCCCCTCGCGATCGGGGTCCGTTGCCAGGATGACGTGGTCTGCCCCCTTGGCCATTTTGCGAATGCGCGCCAAGGCCGACTGGCCGCGCTCGGTCACGGTGTAGTCAGGAATCACTCGCCCCCCTTCGCGCGTGATCCCGAGCCCACCTTTGGTGGGCAGGTCGCGGAAGTGTCCCACGGTGGCGACACAGCGATACTGCGGACCCAGGAACCCTTCGATCTTTTTGACTTTATTTGGAGACTCGACGACGACGAGGGTGTAGGCCATGGGGGCGCGTGATGCTTATCGTTGGGGGTGGCGAAGAGGGGATTTAGGCAAGGGATGTTCGAGGTCCCACGCCGAGCTGACGATGGCGAGGTCCTGATGCATGCGCTGGTCCATCGCCGAGGCGACGCCGAACATGTCTTTCCAGCTGACCTGAGTCCGCCAGCGCCGGAGGCGCGGGTGGCGGCGAAACAGCTGGCGATAGAATGGAGCGCTCTTTTTTTGCCGGGTGCGTTGCGGAGCCACCGGACGAGCGGTGGCAGGTGGCGGCAGAGCCGCCAAGGACTGTTGCAGGTCGTGACCTGCTTGGGCCGCGTGGTGCGGCTCGGCGGCGGGTGAACCGCCGGGGCTGGCGAGCTGATGTCGCCGCGCGAGCAAGGCGGCTTCCAGGGTGCTCTTTGGCCATTTAAGTTCGGACCCCTTAAAAATAAAGGGTTTTTCTGGACCGTCCCCGGTGCCCGCCTGCATGGCGACGGATCCATCGACGTTGAGCAGCGTAAAGCTGCCCCCATTGAAGCCGCCCTGGGCATTAAACGACAGCGCCGGGAATATCCGCTTCTCTTCCTGACAGGTGGTGACGAAGCCCGCGAAGGTACCATCGCAATGGCGGACCGCGGACGCGATTGCGGTGTGAACGTCATGTTTGGCACTGGTGAGGGAGCGCGCGCCGGCACCCTCGCCGTTAGGCTTTAAGGTCTGTGCGACCTGCGCCACGGCACCGCGCCCATCGGCGCGAACCAGTCCATACTCCTGCTCGATCTGGCGCCGGAAAACCTGCATGTGGCGCGCATCGTTGTGTCGGTCCCAGACCTGGCCGTCGACACCGACGCGATTGACGACGAGATGGCAATGGGCATGCGGAGTGTCGCGGTGGGCAATGATCGCATAGCCATGCTTCTCTGGATCGATGGCGAGAGCGGTCAACAACCGTCCACTCACCGCCTCCATATCCGCATCCGTCGGATGGTCACCTTCGTCCCACGCGATCACCGCGTGATAGCACGGCTGCTCAATGTCAGGGCGGCGCGAAGCGTCAAAGGCGGCGTGCGCCGCCATGACGGAAGCGGTCCCACCTGGCAAGGTCGTATCGAGAATCTCCGGGTCGACACTGCGCACTTTATCAAGGAGGTACCGCAAGCACCCGGTGAAGCGCCCGCGTACACCGATCGCTTTAATGATCACGCGGAGGCTCGTCGCTCGTGGGACCCGCTGGCGCCCCCTGCGCTTCATCCCCCTGCACATCGGCAGCTCCTTCCGCATCCTCGGCGTCAGCCTCGGGCAGCTGGTCGAACTCGGCGGTCGGATCGGTGTCCGTGGCTGGGGCCTTGGCCATCCAGGCGCTGAGACCCAAGCCCGCCCAGACCTTCGCCGGTTCCATGCCGCGCAAGTAGGCGATGAGCACGATCAGTCCGCGATCCATCAACGTGAACTCGCCGCGGGTCATGCCGATCTGCTCCGTCGGTGTCCCACTCCGCCACTGCGTGTTTAGCCGTCTGGCTATCTGATTCAAATTGACCGAGAGCTTGATGAGCAACCGCAACGCTTCGGCGGTAGGGGCATCGGGCGGCGGGGGCGGCGCCTCGACATGGATTTGTCCATGCCGCAGCAGCTGGGCCAGGACCGCCGACTTGCTCGGCGGGTGGTGGGCATTCATGCGCATACGGATGTCCGAAAGCAGCGCGAGATCGGGGTCGGTGAGGTAGACCGAGACGGCGGTGGTGGTGTCCCGGCGCTGGATCCGGGCCCCCTCGCGGGGCGCTTTCCGCTGGGCTGGTACCGCTGGGGCGGGGTCGCCTTCGGGCGTGGAATCGGTGGTCACCATGTCGAAATCCCTTTGGGCTGAAGGCTCGCAAACGCAGTGCAGCGGCCGCTTTCCGGCTCGCCGCATCATCCGCGTGAGCGGTGATGCGGCGGAGCCGGCAAGACGAACGGGGAGGGCTGCGCCCCCCGTTCGGGCTACACCGTGGAGCAACGCGACACAGTGTAGCCTATATCTTGCCTAATTTCAACCACCTGAAGTCAAACAGGTATCAGTGTACCCAAATGTCCAACCGTTGGACATATGAAAGCTATGCGACAAAAGGGTATCCCCTTGTTGATGACCACGAGGCGAAGCCATCGCAGGCAAAGCCTGACCCTCCTGGCAGCATCAGGGCTTAGCCAGGCTCAAGCCTCAAACAGGTGGCACCACGGAAAGGTGTATGCCAGTGATGGTGCCGACAGGATGGGGCGGTGATTCGGTGATCAGAATCCGGGAAGGACCACGGCCTCAGATCAGGATGCCCCCTCACCGGAGGTTGCTGCTCCGTGGTACATCGCCGTGGCGCCGGGGAACTGGTCCACCACTGCGCCCCTTTATGGGGGCTTCGTTATTGTCCCCAAAGGGGCCAATTGGATCAGTCCCCCGCGCAAGGTACCTCACTCGCCGTTGGGGCCGGAACGGAATGTGGTTTTCTCGGCACGTCCCGTAACAGGCCTAGAACGCTCAGCCCACCAGGTCCTCTTCGTCGGGTGTATCGCCGAGGCGCCGGGAACCTGTTCCACCGTTTCGCCCTCTCAAAGGGGCTCCACTCTGGGCCCTCAACGGTCCCAGTGGAACAGGTTCCCGGCGATGCGTTGACGTGTTCCCGTGGCATCCGCCTCGGAATGTGGTTTCCTCGCATGGCCTCAAAATGTCCAACCGTTGGACATTTGCCCCCCCATGGGACCAGGCTCAGGCTGCGTAGGGCAAGACGGAAAGTCGCATCTTGCTTCTGCTTTTTTTCAAATCATGGTAGGGCATTCTTCTCACCACGACAATCGTTCCTCGTGGAACAATTGTCTTTTTTCTCATTTTCGGAGTCCTTATGGCACCTGTCATCGTCTGTGGTTCGAACAAAGGCGGCGCGGCGAAGACCACGACTGCGGTCAATGTAGCGCATGGATTAGCGATGCGCGGACTCAAGGTATTGATCATCGATCTCGATGCGCAAGGGAACTGTTCGCAACTTTTCGGGTTATTAAAAAACGATGTCCCCCTCCCTCCAGAGGTGACGGTTGAGCCACTTTTTAATGGTCGTGCTTCCGGTGCTACCGAAGCTCATGGCGTTCACGTCGTGGGATGGCATCCGCAATCAGCCCCCTATGGGCAGATGCTCGGTGACATTGATCGATTAGAACGCTTTGAAGATGGCCTCGCAGAAACCATCGCAGCGATAAAGCCTGATGTCACATTTATCGATCTTCCGCCAACCAATCAGGGTTTTATGGGCCCGACGGTCTTGCGATATACCACGCATCTGATTGCCCCCCTGTTGTCCGGCCCCAAAGAATTGTCCGGCGTGCGCAATGTTATTCGGTTTGCCGCTGCCCTCAATAAACGCTACACGACGTCGATTCAAACCTTGGGTGTCGTGTCGTATCGCTCGAAGACGACCAATAAAGTATTGCTGAAAATGTATGAGGACATCGACCAGGAGTTTGGCCCCCTTCTGTTTCCTCATTTACCGGTATCAAGTGTCGTGACCGAAGCCGCCTTGATGGAGCAACCCGTGATGGTGTACGAAGCGGCTTGCCGCGATTCCGATCCTAAGTTTGGCAAGTACAATGAACGCAACTGGTCCTTTGGACGGGCACTCATGCGCGTGACCGAAGAAGTTGCGAATCGACTTTCCCTCGCCTTGCCGTTGCCTGATCCCCACCCCGCACCAAAAGCGAAAGTGGGAGCGGAGTCATGACCGACAGTCTCCGTCCGATGGAGGCTTCTTTGGAGGCCTTGGCGGGTTTGTTTCCCACACAAGTGAATCGTCGAGCGATCGGGGTGGGTGCTTTAGGACGTTACGGACAAGCTGAGGATACCCCGAGCGAAGCGCAACAGGTGGAGGAATTAATGCGTACCTTCAGCCGGGAAGTGGTGGTCCAGGTAGCGAAGCGTCTGCAAATGGAATCTGGACTGTGGCACGTGAAAACGCTGCGCGCACGTTTGGTGATGCAGGAGGAACGGAAGCTCACAAGCCGGCCTTCGGATGTGCATGCTGAAGCAGCAACGATTGTCGCACGGTATGGTTTTGAGCTCGTTGGTGCGTCTCTCGGGCACTCATTTAAGGATCAAGCAGCATGTCTCGCGGCTGCCGCCGCAGATGTTGGGATTGCCATTGATATTTGCGAATGGGAAAGTCAGCGGGTCATTGCCAGTGGCGATGCCAGGACGCAAAGCGTCGGGCGTACGGCTTCGGTCGGGGCGCGTAAAAATGGCGTCCAGGAGATAGCGAGAGAAGGAGATAAAGATGAGGGTCATGCAGAGGAGGAAGGCGAAACGGGGGGAGAGGAACAAGAAGGGGGACTGCGTTCAGCGGTTGCTTTGCCGCATGATCCGCAAGCGTTATTTGGGAGATCCGGATGGGCAAAAGAGAATCGAGACGTGATTCTACAAGAGGTGGCAAGCGTTCCCTACGATCCTGCATGGGGTCTCACGAAGACGCAGCAAGACGCGTACGATCGGGCCGCTGGGACGGTTCGCTTCCTCTCCCGTTTGACGGTGCATATGGCGTGCTTGATTGGCCAGGCTTTGAACGATGCACGAACGAATATGCCGCACGGCATGTTTCGATGGTACCTGGAGCACAAGCTCCAACTTACGAAATCGACCGCCGCCAATTACATGCGCCTGGCCAAAGCCTTTCACAGTTCGCAGGACATCGGTCACTTGTCTTTAGGGGTAGTCTACAAGCTTGCTGCGAAACGGGTGAGCGTTGCCGTACGTGAAGCTGCGATAACCGCGGGTGGTGATGATGCGGCTTTAGCCCTCCTTCGAAAAGGAATGCCTGATGCGACGCCGGCACCGGAAGGCGTAGGATCCTCGCATTCACCGCAGGAGGGGGTCTCAACGTTGAGGCCATCGGTTCTACCGCCTGTTGTTTCGAAAACTCGCGCTGAGGGGCCATTATCACAATTGGCCGGATTGATTGCTGGTTGGGAAACGGGGCCGCGTCGAGAGCAAGCAGAGGCTGCTCTCCAATTGCTGCGCGAGGCCCTTCAGGAATCATGATGGCCATCGATATGATGGAAAAAATTCCATTTTGGGCGAAAACCACATTGAAGGCATCATGAGATGCTTGTGGGCTTTGCGCGATTCGAAATGTCTTGTGCTGTGCCCTGGGCCCCTTTTGGGCCCGGGGGGCAGCAGGCGCGGATACGCGCCAATCCATAGGAGACATCTAGTAAATTCTCCCTAGAGAACCGTTAGAGTATACTCCCTAGATATACTCCCTAGAGGGCGTCGTAACCCTTGTCATATACTGATGTTACCAATGTTAGCGTTCCCTCCCGGGCGACAACGTTCCCTGGCGGGCGATAACGTTCCCTGGCGGGCGACAACCGTTCCCTGGCGGGCGATAACGTTCCCTGGCGGGCGACAACCGTTCCCTGGCGGGCGACAACCGTTCCCTGGCGGGCGATAACTGGGCGGTCTTTTGAATCGGATGCCGGCTGTGGGGCGTTCCTCCATGGGCGACAACTGGTTACGGGATCCTTTGGGGGCCGTTCTTTGGCGGGCGATAACCGGGTCGACACAAGGCCCCGTGAGCATCCACTCGGACGTTGGGGGTGGGGTGTTCCTCCACAGGCGACAACCGATGGCGGATACCTTGTGGTGCGTTCCCCGGTGGGCGATAACCGGAGCGATTGAGGGTCGTGTGAGCATCGTTTGCTATGCAACACACCACAGCCTTGCTTTCGATTCTCCATCTTTTAGTGTCCATCGAATAAACCGGTACCTTAGGATTCCTCTATGGCCCAAGAAATGCTTCAAATCATCCCGTATTCGTTTTTTTCTGGCGCAGGTTGTCGCCCATTTCGGAATTTTTCTGGCGCAGGTTGTCGCCCATTTCGGAATTTTTCTGGCGCAGGTTGTCGCCCATTTCGGAATTATTATCGGAAGGTTGTCGCCCATTTTAGAATTATGGAGACGATTCTCGCACACCCCCCGGTTTCCAGGAGCGTATAAGATGGCTACGCCGTTTTTAGATGGGGTTGAGGGGGCGCAGCAGTGGCTCTTTGCGGCCCAAGGATTGTCGGAGGTCGATGAGGAAGAACGTCTCGACACGATCACCAAGGACCCTATTTCGTTGGCCGATGTGCCAGTGTCCTCAGATGATCACGTGCGTCCAATCACGTTTCAGACCTTGGATAATGATCGCAAATGGCGATCTGAAGTTCGTGATGGGAAGATACTGTACCGGATTGCCCCGCACCCGACGTATGTCCGTGTTGACGATCAGATAGTTCGCAGGGAATCGTGTAGTCCGCAGGATGCCCGGAAGGCCAAAGCTTTGATGGTCCCCCAGATCACGACAGTGATTTATGAGCGTGGAGTGATCCAGCCTGATCATCTCGATATGTTTCACGTGATTCTATCTTTGATGTATAAACGCTATGAGGACACCGGCGTTGCATCGGGCATAGTTGAGACCACGAAAGTAGAGATTGCGAAAATTCTCGGTGCGAGTCCAAATGGCCATTTAAGCAAGAGCGTGGACGAAGCATTACAAACATTGTCTGGGTTCCGGATGTTCAAATCCTACCTTGCTCCCAAAGAGGGTGAGCCTGGCTTCGGATTGATTACCACCCATGAGATTCATCAGATGGGAGCATTTTTTACGAATACCAAGGTGGAACTGTATGGTGGAGGCTCAGGTCCCGGAGGGGGTCGGTCCCCGGATGTGATATCGGTTGATGTGAATCCAGGGTATGTGCGGTCTATGGTTGGTGATCGTACGGATCGCATGTATGTGACGCATTCGCTCAACTTGACTCAGAATCTCCAACATGGCATTCGTTGGAAACGTCAGATGCATCGGATGATCGATGCGCGTATCGATCACACGGGTCGTTTCCAAATTCCTCTCTACGAACTGTGGTTGAGCTGCTTGGGTGGCAATGAACGTGATGTTGATGCTTCAAACCCCAGTCGGTGGCGCAAAATAAAACACAAAATAATGGCGACGCTGCGCGAGTGGGAATCGACCGGATACCTTGATAAAGTTCAAACGTTTCGCCGTGCGCCGATGGGAGCCATGGGAGCGTTAGCGGGGGGTGGTGACGTAGCCCTCAAAATGGACGGAATGGAGCTGACCGTCCCGGCGTATAATCCGCTGTTGACCAAGAAGGGTCTCCTCGAATGGATATCGTGTGAAGCCGGTCCGAATTTCCATTCGGGTCGTCTGCAGAATCGCCCCACGTTTGCGCGTGAGTTGGTACGGGCGTCCTTGAGTGATGAGAGAGGTGCTGAAAAGCTGGTGAAAGAGTTGGGTGCTGACTTCGTAGTGGATGTCTCGTTCAAACGGATGAAACGTTTCTTAACCTTACTCGGTGAACGCAGTAACCGTCTGCGGGCGGTGGCCTGGTTGAGTGAGGCGTATCCTGTACCCACGCGTATTGAGCAGGTGACGATGGTGCATGCCGAGCGGACACGCGTGTTGCAATCTCGTGCCAAGGGCCTTCCCTTGGAGACAGGTCGCTTGGCGGCGCATGCTGCGCGGCGGCAGCGAATCGTTATGCGCCGGGCCACGGAGGTTATGGAAGGTGTGGATATCCACGATCTCTATACGAATCGAACACCCGCGGTGCACCGCTTAGCCATCGAGGTGGTTGCCTGTTACGCGCTGGCGCTAGATCGGGTGATCGCGGAACGCCAGGAAACCCGAAGTGTGCTCAACGATGAGTACCGGTTGGTGCATCCTGAATCAGAATCGGTATTCCAGCAGGTGAAGGGGGCGGCGCGAGAAATCGCCATACGTGCAGGGAGTTTACTAACGTGGTATGAGCAGATGGCCTGTCGGATTAGCGAGAACGCGCCGGCGCGCTTTGGTCAACCTTTACCGGCCGAAGTCAATGCCCGCATGATGGGACTCTTCCCAGAGCCGTTCTCGATCATTTACCAGATGGGTCAGGCAGGACGTTGCGAATGGGAGCGTCACCTGGCTGGCATTTATCGCATGCGGTTGTGGGAGCGGATGATGGAACAAGACAAAATGGACGAGGTGGACCCGCCCCAATAAACGGTCGATGTCATCGAACCCCTCGTGGTTGCCGACAGGCCTATGAAGCCCATATTAGCGAGCCGTGCGGGTCATCAGCAAAAAGAAGCTAGTGCTGTTCATGAGCGTGCATCCGCTGGCAGAGGGGGCTTTAGTAGTGTGGCACGACAAGACGAGGAAGGCGAAATGGCAAACGAGTCAGGATGTCAAAGGAACCTTTCCCTCCGCAGATCAAGTGGGCGGCAAGCGCTACGTCATCAACGTCAAAGGTAACCATTACCGTATCGTTATTGGGATCGACTTTGTCCGGTCTATAGTTTTTATTAAATTCATTGGCACCCACGCGGAATACGATACTATTGACGCGGCAACGGTAGAGCACACATGACGACACTCATCGTTCATCCCATCCGCACTGATCAGGACTATGAACAAGCCCTGGCTCGGATCTCTGCACTTATGGATCTCGATCCTCCAAGTGGTTCACCTGAAGGTGATGAGCTGGAGGTGTTGACTGTTCTGGCGGAGCATTATGAGGCAGAGCATTATCCCGTGCGTGAGCCGTCACCTATAGACACGATACAATGGGAGCGAGACCAAGGGTTTGGTGGCGTGGATCTATTGAATCCCATCGCTGCTTGGTTTAACCACGGGCCTTCAATCTATAAAGACTTTTTTCGCCAGGGTATGCATACATCAACGGCGGAATTCACTTGTAAAATCATTGCCAGTAGCTTTCTATCCGGTCGCATGCTAAAGGAGTGGCCAGCTATCGGTTCGCACGAGGAGTATCTTCTTCGAACTGTTGTACCGAAGTTAAAAGAAGTATACATAACTTTTAAAGAGCGGGATTTGGATGTCCGTGACGCCAATCCACAGAAATACGAATTATTCTTTAATGCAATCTTGGCTGTCCTCGAAGCCGGCTCGAGTGAAGTAAATGAAAGTCGATCTCTTCAAAAGAATGACAGTCTTTTATTTTCCGTTTCACCTGTGAATAGACTGAGAATACCAGCGACTGAAGATCTTCACGAGTAATGGAGCCAGTAGAAGCTTTTCAATGTGCCTTGAAATCCATGACGCGGGCGACATAGCGGTAGAAGGCCTGCCGCTTGGTGCGTAAGCGAAAAGTTCTCGTGGCGGCAGTTCAGCCGACAAAGTGGAGTAGTGTGCGGCGACAGTCCCCATCGGGGTCAGTTGAGCGGAAGATCTTATGGGAGCGGCGGCTGCTCTCTGGAAGGCCTTGCCGACAGCGGAGCCCCGCTCTTTAGGGGCCCGAAAACGACCTCTTTAGGTTCTCTTCTTGCTGATCTTCGCCAAGGCAATGCGCCGTCCTAGGACTTCAGCAACTGCGGTCAAAGAGTGGAGATTGGCCGGTGAGCCGCGCTGCAGGATCGCTAGAATGGTGGTTCGACTCACCCGATGGAGGGGATCTTGTCGGATGCGCGTGACGATATCTGGTAAGGGTATTTTGGATGCAATCCATAGGGATTGCAGCTCAGCGACCAGGGGATGTGAAGATGGTGTGTAGCGCGGTTTCATGATCGTTACAAAGGGTGCGTTGTGAAGCTACGAAGAGGGCTTGACCGGTCAGAAAAGCGACCGAATGTGCGGATTCGTTTAAGGCCAACGCAAAAAGGGTGATCCGATGATGGTGCAGCGAAATCGCTGGGTGGGAGGGGGTTTCCCTGCCTGGGTGGGGTTAGTGGTCCTCAGCTGTATGGCAACCTGTCCTGCTGTCGATGGCATGTTATCGGATACCCCCCGGTCAGAATCGCAACAAACCAGAGGTCCAGTGCAGAAACTGGTGATCCAGTGGGGCACCGTTTCAGAGACGCGAGTACGGAGCGCTGCGGAATGTGTCCAAGATTATCGGGATCTCAAGGCCTTCCTTGTCGGCCCCGAATTCGCCAAGGTCTGGCAAGGGATTCTTATAACGGCGTCAATTGCCGAAGAACGCCTTGCCAAGGAAACGATGGCACGAATTCAAACCGCTTACACCGCGACACCACAAGTCCCTCCAGTTTCGGCATTAACGGCCGTACGTGTGCGTGCGGAACCCCTCCAGCGCTGGCAACAGCGTTTGCCAGTAACCATGCGTGATAATCTCGTCGTCATCGTTGCCGATTTCCGTGATCCCCAGCAGGTGGCGTGGATGATAAGGCAGCTAGAAGCATATCCCATGGCTCAGGCATTCGCGGTTGGGTGGGAACGCTACTCTGATATTGGCGTGGCCATCGACGCGTTCCCGCTGTTGGCGAATGTGCAGAGCATTCGCGAACAAGGCGAAGAGGCTGGCGGCAGCCTAGCCTATGAGCGGTGGTTTGCGGGGTGGGGGATCCGTGCGCTGCCCGCGCGGATCCGGTTTTTGGAAGACAGTACTGAAATCACCGAAGGGTTATCGCCATGAAGCATGTATTTGGCATTTTTATTCTCGCTACTCTGATCGGCTATCAGCCAGTGCAGGCGCTGAGTTTCGATATCTACGCGATTCAGCCAGATAATGTTGCTCAAGGAAAGACGATTCTGCTGACAGCGCACGTTTCGCTGGCCTTGGGTGCGCAGGATGCGCAAGTGCCGGCTGGCGTCCCGTTGCGCGCGATTGTCAGCGCGGTTTTAAATGCGGCAGAGCGGCCCACCGGAAGCTATCGCATCCATCGCTTACTGATCGATGATGAGGATCCGCGCACGATTACAGATTTCCTTGCTGGCTCCGAGCCTACCTTCGAGCCTGATGCTACCGTGGTCGCGCGTGGATATATGCTGTCCCAGCAACGCGATACCGTGTCCTGGTATTCATTCCGCACTGGTATGCAGTTTCGCAATAGCGCGGAAGCACAGCAGTTTACTATTACTGACTTTCTCGCCTCCGTGAGTCGAAATAAGTATCTCAAGGGAACGGGCCTGGCATCGCGAGGCGCCATCGAGTTTGGTCGAGTTGCAATTTCCGATCAGAACATCCCCGAACTCGCTGCGGTTGCTGGGTATGCGGGAGCCTATGTGGTCATATATGCCCCGGCAGGGGAAGCGCGGGTGTTCCGCGAGTCGCAGTTTACCTATACCCTGCCGAGCGATCGCGACCCGATATTCCAAGATGGTGGACTGATTGAGGTGCGGACACCGGGTGCATTGCTCGACGGCGTGCTGTATGCGGTCTATGACCGCGGACTCGGCGTGGATATGAGCGTGAAGGTACCATGGAGTGACGGTGTCCCCGTGACCAGTTTGCCGGCCGCGTATCAAGATCGCTTGGTGGGTATCGTCGGGGGTGTTGCCAGCCCGGTCGTCCTGCGACTCGATGCACCGGACCGAACGGATGCGGCCGCCACGCTGTATGCCGCGGCCACCGCATCGCGCGATGCGCCGACGCCTGAGCAACTAGCAAGTGTCAGCGGAGTGGAGGTGGGCTTGGTGGAATCAGGCGCCTTCACCATGGTGGCTGGTATTTTGACCCCGGTGGTGGGAACCACCGGCAATCAGGACTCTTTCCCTTCCGCTGAAACGATGTTGGTACGCATGCAGGCCGAACGAAATGCTCAGCTGTATCAGGCAACGCCCGCCTTGGCCAATCAAGATGGCGACGCAGTGGGTGCGGATGCACAAAATTTACAAGCAGCTATTATCCAGGTTGAACGCGAGATGGCGCGTGAGCAGCCATCGACGCAACCATTGCGCCAGGCGGTCGGCTACCGGAAATCCACGATGCTTGCCGCCGGGATTAAGCCGTACTACACCCAAGGAAGTCCGAATCCAGGTGATGGCGATAATCCACCTGAACCCCGTCCTGCGGGCGTGGCGCCCACGGGCGCACCTGCCTACGATCTCGATGGAGACGGCGACTTAGATCGTTTTAATACCGCTGACCCCTTCCCCGGCAGCCTGGTGTGGTTGCGCTTGGCATGGAATATCCGCAAAGACGATTTCCGTTTGGGTGATTATGATTCAAACAAGTGCCGGTTTGCCGCCTACGGCGTTGACGCGAAGGGGAAAGAGACCTTGCTGCTCGTGGGTCGGGATCGCAACATATACCGCCATCGACAGCACTGGACTGGACGCACCTACTATAAATTTGGCCTGAAAAGCTTATTGGATCCAACGGATGTCCCTGGCGAATACGAGTTCGCTTTGGCATATCGGGGCGATAACAATGCCGATTCCAATGGAGGTGCGGGATTCGATTCCGAGGCGTTAGCCAACGCAATCATAAAAACGGCGGTCGGCGGTACGCAGCAAACAATGACGCTCCCCAGTGGTCAGACCGTAGAGGGGCCCTTGGTGAGTTGGACCGAAACAGCTGAATTGTATCCGCAATATGTTTCGGAGGAATTTATTACGCCTGAAGATCTTGCAGTTGCGATCTACAGCGATCCGAGTTTTGAACCACGGACGACGGATGGCAAGCCCTATGCGGGAGCGAAATATACCCGCGTTACCACGACCTATCGCATCATTGATTTTGAGTTTGTGCCCGGGGAACCAGTGGTTGAGGAAGTGTATTTCCCCAATTATTTCCGTCCCGACTTCCTCGTAGATGAAGCGGTACCACCGGAGCCAGCGGCAGGGCACAGCTTTTTGTGGGGGTACGACTCGAAAAGGACCAATAGGTGGAATATGCCATGGAATTACCACTACGATTGGCAATCAAACAAGCGTGGATGGAATGTCTATCTTAATGAGCCAAAAACTCTTAAGCTTTTCGGCGAATCCGAGCCGGCCATCAGTGTCAATGGCATCGCCATGTCTGAAGGCAAAGAAATTCGTTTCCGGCTTCGCGAGCGTCCAGACCCCGATCCTCTATTAACGCCAGATATGGATGCGGCAGCTATCGATGCCGCCACCACGGTGTGGCAGATGGGTCGGTCCATGTATCATGCGATTTATGATGCACGCACAGACCTTCGTCATAATCGCACTATTGTGCAACCAGTCGGGAACCGTCTGTATGAGATATTAGAAGGCATCGGATACTATATTTTTAAAGGGCGCAAGCGCGATTACGCGAGTGTGCATGAGCAACTTGCGTTACTGAGGTCGATGTGGGCCTGGTCAACCTGGCAGCCGCCGACCGTGTTCAAAATTCTCCATCTTGATGATGATGAAACCAAGCCATTGCTCAATACGGCGCGAGCTCAGGTTGGGGACGGCACAGATATAGCTGGTGTCATGCGCGCGGAAGTGTCGCAAGGCGGTTCAGACATGACGCGTCATGTCCAACGGCGCGAAGATCTCATCCATCGCAAGGTCCTTTTCTTTAGTGCTGCCCGTGGTCGCGAGTGGGAAATCGAATATGCCTTAGAGACGCCGGAAGAAACGGTACTCTATTGCACGGAATATGAGAGCCAGGGTGAGGTAGAGTCTATTTTCTCAGCAAGAGGACGTGAGCTCATTTTTCTCGCCAATAAAGATGAGGAATGGCGTGCGATTAATGACTGTAACGAACGGATTTTTGGCCGTACCCACGTGGTCTCGCGCATTAACAAGAACGAACAGTATGGGAATAATGGCACCACGAATTGGGTCAATGGATCACCCACGGTAGAAGTGTTCGGCGATGCAAAATATTTAACGAAAAGCCGGCGCGATGGTGTCGTCTTTTCCGACCAGGATATGATTTACGATAAACCAGGCTGTCATGTGGGCCGCGTTGCGCTCCTACCGGATGGTCAGTACGGCGATCCGCAGTCGTCGCAGTGGTTCAATGACTGGAAGATCGAGTATCGTCACCCCATGATTATCTTTTACGATGACAGGGTGTCGTCGGTAGTCGTTGCGTATGGTGAGAACGCCAATCCCCGTTTGTGGGTCCCGCTGTGGGATTCTTACCATACGCCCGTAGAGGCCGAGGCGTTGGGGTATGATAGTGCGCAGCGCGAACGCTTTGAGTCGTGGTCTTCCTCAGAGCGTCTTGTCGCGCTGTACGACACGCTGCATGCGGAACGGTACGAAGAAGCCGTGCGCGGAAATATCACCATTGCGCAGGCGCCCGCGGTCGTGGTTAAACCCGTTGCCCCAGTAGCGCCTACGGGCTGGAAGGGCGGCAGTTTGGTTCCACCGGCTGTGGTAGAAGATCCAGGTCCGTTGCCGATTGCGGCGCCCCCCATTTGGACGCGGACATTGGCAGCGTGGTCAGAAGACCAGGCTCTCGGAGGAACGATGGGGACGTCACGCAGTCCCGTCAGTGCTTTGCGTCTTCCTTGGAGTCATCAATTTCCGCTTTCCGAGAATCTTCAGGGTGATCATGACGCCTGGATCACCCAGTTAGACGGGGTGGAATGGGATAAGCCAGGTCAGTGGCTGCAATGGGAAGGCGACACGTATGCCTATGTCGGAAATACCCAATTAGATTTTCAATGGAATAATGATCCGAAAACGTTACATTGGGGCGCCCACTTCGTGCGCAAACCAGCCTATCGAAATCGTCGTTTTGAGTTCACCTATGCGGGAACGTGTTATCGCGATCGCACGCAGTGGATTATTTCAGGACCCCGTGACTACGCTCGGGCAGCACAAGCATCGCCAGCCGAGTTTGGCCGTCTCATCAGTGCGACTCCGCGGCCCACCTATCTCCCAGACTCCCGGAATATGGTGTTTTCCCGGAGCAGAACCGACTACCGAGAACGGGAACCGGGACTCTATAAGCTGGACAACTTTCACGTCGAGGTGCAGCGTACTCATGGAAATGGACGGCAAACGCATCAGGTACGGGGCATGCTTGCGAATGGTGCAACCTCTGCGGCTCCCTCCAACTGGAGCACGATCACTCTCGATACCGTCTTCGCTATATACCCTTTCGATGCCCAGTATATTCGTCGTGCAAAGACGATAGCAAACGCGGACCTTATCGCGTATCGTGAGCATCTCGATCGCGTCCAACAGTGGCCGCAGTTGGTTGCGCAATACGAAAACTATGTCATCGCTCGTACCGCGCATGGAAATCGCATGGACCAATATTCAGCATGGTTGCCCCAGCAAGCAGCGGCTCAAGAGGCCTATCAAGCCGCACTGATTACCCATCAGCAACGCAAGCAAGACCACGAAAAATATGTTCAGGATCGCGACGTGTGGCAGTCTACCAATTCCGCCTTGCTCGCGCTTCGCGCGGGATGGGATGCGTATGTGCAGGGTCGTGATGCATGGGTGTACCTGGTAGGGATTGAAATTGAGGAGCCAGGGGTGGCATGGCATGTTGGTGATCCCATTTTTGCAGCCTTTGAGCCATGGGCAGTACACTATGATCTCTAAGCGTCTCCTGCTTGCTCTAGGAGCAGGCATGATGGTCATTTCACTCCATGCTGCGGAAGCCGGCGTTGGCTCCGGAGGGGGGTTTGGTATCACGTTGGTTCCAAATGCATTGGATGAGACCAGTTTAAGCACTATTCTTCTTGAGGCTGCTGGGTCGAATTGTTTTCTTGAGAGCATAACGGTTGGTGGTGTGGATACCTGTTCCATATGGATTATCCCGAGTGTTCCTTGTGTCCGTGTGCGGAACAACGTTTTAGGAAATTTGCTGGAGGCATCTTCGACACGGAATCATTACGCAATCTCCACTATCGGCGCTCGCGCATTTTGGAGTAATTTCGCGCCGAAATCTGCGCCAACCAACAAAAAAGTTGGTATTGATCAGTCCCACGGAACGAGCGGCGGATCCTCCCGCGGTATGTCGCGAACCATTTCGCGACCAATTGCGATGACTCTGATCAATGCATTGTCACAGGTGGTCTCGGCGGGTCAGCTATGTAGCCCCTTGGGACTTCCTGAGGGCGGCTTGTATGTGTATTACGCGGAAGCGGATGAGAAGGAGTGGGGGGGCTCCTTATGGCGCTCGATTATTAGTCCGTATTACTTAAATGCAGCCACGAGCGGCGTGAGCATTTTAGCAACGACGATCGAAACCGCCGGCTTATGTCCTGCTGATATTAATTATTTCTTTTGTTACGGTGGCTGGGGAACGAAATACCCCACGTCAGGTACGTTTTCCGCTAAGTCACCTGCCTTGAGTGCTATGACGGCGATGTGGAGGGCCCAAGAAATTCATGCAGCCCCGATCGGTACTTTCGGAGCATATGACACCAGTTTTGGGTTGGCCATTCATGGCCTACTCCATGACCCCCGGGCGGTCATGGGCGGCGGTGCCGGCATGCTGGCTCCGTATTCACCCGGAAGTTATATTCAGTGGTTACATCCCGGTGTTCCGTCGTCACCCCTGGGCGTCCCGCAAGTGTATTGTGGGGTGTTAGGCATTAGCCCAGGAACGATACCACAAGCGGGTACGCAAATGCTGAGTGAAGCGTTGAATAAAACCTGGATCGAAGACAATACCTTGGCTTTTGCGTATTGGCCACGGTTTACCTGTTGCAATAATTGTTCTGTTTCGAACGAAACAGCAGCGAGACATCTCATCCCCGAAAAGAGTTTCCTCCCGACGCTGACGAGACGGCCATGAGGGCTTGGCGGTTCCTCCTGATGTCGGTCATTGTCCTGGCGCAGAGTATCGCATTCGGTCTACCTGCGGCGGAGAATCCACAGCAGGAGGCGGAAGACATCAAGGCTGCCGTACGTGCGGTCGAGGATCAGATACGTCAGATTGAGGGGGCTCCGACTGCGGAGCAGGAGAAACTGCGGGCTTTGGCGGAAGCGATGGAAAGCATGCTCAAGGATGCAGATCGTCTGCATCCCGAAGAGCGCGCAAAGATCCTGGCCATTGACGCGCGCTTGCGCGCCGTGGCTCCCGCCTTTTCACGGGAGATGGCTGTCGCGGCCGCCGCGGATCACCCGGACGTTCAGGCGGAATTCGCCGAAATTTTAAGTGAAAGCGGTCTGGGTTCCTTTGACCACGTCCCCACGCACGCGTTCCAGCAAGGCGACGGGACATCGCCGGTTGATGAAATTCAGATGAATACGTCGCTCACTTCCATGGCGAAGCGGCAATCAGTTTGGGTGTTCTGGTCCATTGATTCCAAAAATGATGTCTTGGCGGCACAGCTTGAAGCGGTGGGTCGCAAACTCCCTGGAGTTAGCCGCGCGGACGTGCATCTGATGCCGCTGCGGGAATGGCGAAGCTGGGCACAGGTTATGGGATCCTTCCAGGATCGCGTCGCAGCGATTCAAGCCGGAGGCGACTTGGTTGCGAGTCATCGAGATCGTCTTCGTCAGGACGCGGAGGCAATGATGGTGACCACTCAAGGCTTTAATGCGATGGTCGCGTCATTTCGGCCAGGTGGGTATCGTATCATTGATGATATGACAGCTGCGGAATATTTCGATATCAAGCGGGTGCCCACGATCGTCTATGTGAGCTCGCGCGGCATCGAGCACCGCATGGATGGGTGTAGTGTAAATGAATCCATGCTCACGTTTATCCAGCGAGCCGAAGAGTGGGAAGCGAAGCAAGTCGCCTCCGGAAGGGTTTTTCCATGACAGCTTATGTCGTATTTGTTCAGATAGTCATTCTCAACATGATCATATTTGTGGTCGGGGCGATGGAGGAACATGTCATTATTGTGATCCACCGAGATCCCCCTGCGGAATCGCCGGCAATGACTCCCAAGCCGGTCTCACCAGGTGAGGATCGAGGGGCGGGTGACGCGTGGTTGTATGAGCATATTTATAAAGATCCGTCGCAGTTTTTTATCGATAGCCCACGTGGTCCCATGCCACTCTGGGGAATGGATATGGTCTATTTGGAAGATGGGCGGCCTTTCCCGAAGTATCCTCATCCCATCGTGAAGCGGCTGATTGAAAACCCTGATGATCGAGATGCGTACGCTGATTATTTGGCGTGGCGGCAGGTCTCCTTGCGACGTGCTCGTTTGACGGGTGAGCGACTGCCCGAGATGGCCATTGATCTGGGCATTCTCGATGAACGAACTTTCCGTATTCCCGATAAGGACGATCCGCGATCCATGTCATTGGGGGCAACGACCAAAGTTGAGCCCGAGAGTCTTGGCCGGTCAGCCTTTAGTCCTGAACAAAAAGACCGCTTGGGCATGGCTGATTCTAATCTCAGGACGCCTGGTGAAGCCAATCCGATCGAGGTCTTTTGGTTCTGGTCGCCCCGGTGTTCTTACACCGATCAGATGGCGCGGGATTGGTTCTATTTCGCCAACGATGTCCAAGCGGCGGGGTATAAGGCCGTGTCAGTGACGAACGAACGTGATAACCCGGATGGGTACTCTAAACTCCAACTGTGGGCCGTACGCTGGCCAGTGAAGGCCGTCCCCAACATTTTTGACTGGACAGGGATGTACAGCTCGCTCATAGTCAAAGCGACGCCCACTACGGTTTTCCTCAATAGAAAGACAGGCACATTACGTCGTATTGACGAAGCCTGTGATGAAGGAACCCTCCGGCGTATGTTTATGGAAGTCGCCGAACAACCGGGCGACGAATGGCCACCGCGGCCGAACACGGATTTACCTCCGAACAGTAACGGTCTTCGCTTAGATCGTTTGGGACAAGGGGCTTTTCGAGCCACCACCCCAGAATATCCATCAGTTACAGATGGAACACCCATCGCAATGGCACGGGAGACCCCCCTTGGGGAAGGCGCGCAGCAGGCGTCAGCAGTTCAACCACAGGCAGATTCCTCTGTCCGACCGGATCCTGGGGCGGTTACGCCGCAGGATCCGGGCGTTGGCCCTGGTGGCATGTTAACTACACCAGGCTCCGCCTCAGCGGGACCTTCCGGTTCCAAGGACTTTAGCGATGCCTTCCTCGATTAAATTCGCACTCGGTTTATTGGTAGCCCTCGGGTTTACCCTCTTCGGAGGGTCGGTGTTTGCTGCCGTTACTCCAACCCAACAGCCAACGATTACCCCGTCTGATGATGCGCATCGTGATTCAGCGTCGCAGCAAGAGCCGGAGATGTCGCCGGAATCTTTGCAGCGGTCTCAGGACCTTGATGCCGAAATCACCACCGCCCTGGAAAATTCATTTCCAGCAGCATCGATGGATTCATATAGCGATGCCTGGAAAAACGCCGTTGAGAAGCTGAAAGTTGCCAATACGGCGAAAGTCGAAGAATCCATCAGTAATTGGCGCAACAGCGGGACGATGGTGCCGGTCTCACTTTCTGAGATCCCATTATTTGGCAATGTCAGCATCACTTCCCAGATTCAACACAATACGAATTTCATGCAAGGGTTGCGGTATGCAGCGCCACCATCGCGCCATCGAATCATCAGCGCAACGGGTCCTAATCATTTAGAAGGCGCAAACCGACGTCTCAAGGATATCACCGATAAGCTGTCATCCGTATCATGTGGCAACTTCGATTGGGTCGTTCAGCTGAAAGGAAAATTTAACAAGGAAGCGCTGACCAATTACGTGACCGGATTATCTGAAAGCGCTCTTGCAGCGGCACCGATGGCGTTGTTGGCGACGTGGTCGCCGACGCTGTACGAGATCGTCAAGTGGCTGCGCATGTTCGCCGGCACGGAAGTGGATGCGGATGCGCAATCCTGTGCGGTCATGGAAGGGGCGATGTCCGATGTCGGGAATCGTATGGTGCGTGGAGCCGGTTGGCCTGAATGCATGAAGCAGGCATCAGCCGGTGGCATGGCTTACAATGAAGCCAACAAGGCGTGCCAGGGGGGAGAAGCGTCTCCCTTCGATGGTCTAGAGAATCGTTTGGGGAACATCAAGGGCTTAGGACTTGATGGTGCTTCAGCAAACCTGACGGATATGGCAGCGAATAATGTTCTTGAACGAGAGAATTATGACCGCGAAGTAACGCGACAGGTCGTAGGTCAGTCCCTTACGAAAGCACAAAGTGATCTTGATGCAATACCTAATCCTGGCCCAGCCCCGAATCCAGTCACTGATGCCTGGAAACTGGCCAACGAAAAATACACATCAGCTCTGAAAGTCCGTGATGTAGCACAACAGTCTTTCACCCTCGCAGCTGCCGATACCGCGAGTAACAGTTCGGTATGGAACGCTTTACAATATGGACTTGCGAAAAATGCCCGTGATCTGGTCGGAAGCATTCGGGTTACCGGGCGCGCCGACATTGACTTCCCGGGCCTCAAAAAAGAAACGTTCAAATTGCATTTCCAAACTCAAACTATTCTGTTGATGGGGGAATTACGTGAATACTTGAAGCAACATGCCCGCGTCGTCGTTTCGCGATTTAATGGTAGCACCGCTTACTCCGAGTCTCAGTTACAACTCTCCTACCATGCTGTTGGCGTGTATTTAGCCGAAACCATGCTGTTGCCCGGTCGTTCGCCCAATGCCACGACCTATGCGACGATGGATCGCATGGCATGGATGGTGGCCATGGCGGACGTAAGCAGCCCGATTGAACGATTGGTTTTAGAAGAGCGGTATCGCAATGAGGAGCACCTCGTGAACTGTTCACGGTATGAAGTCACGAAATTCTTGTGGGAAGCATGGAAAGACGGCAAAGATGATTTAGCAAAAAATATAGAAGATATCATCGTTCGCTCGCAAAATCCGGAGCTGGTCACTTTACGGTCTGCTATCGAAAAGCGTTTTGAGGAGATAGATGCTATTTATAGCGAGGCGGTAACGCAGGCGCGCGCGCAGGTTCTGGAGACACTTCCCTTAGTGAACTCGTATAAGCTTCAGCATATTCCCAGTCGGCGTCTCGGTGGTGGCCAGCCTATTTACGCTCCTGAGACGGCCGAGCCATCCTATTATAACCCATAATTGTCACGGCATCGCGTGGCAGAAGGTGTTTCCATGTTGCGAATCGTTCCGTTCGGTATTTTATTAGTTACATTGGTGGCATGCGGCAGCCCTGCTGCCGATCGTGGTCCCGCAAGAGATGCACTGTATGATTATGCCCAGGATGGCGTGGGCTCGATTGAGCGCTGGGAGCCCATCATTCCGCCATGGATTGAAGCGGGCCGGAATGCGTGGGGTAGGTTCCGGATCTCGCGTACCGATCCTTCACGAAGCGAGATTCAATGGCCCGCGTTTACGGCGTTTATTCAAAATTATCCGATTGCGAAAGCGTACCAGCTCGGCCGCATAAATGGTAACAGCGATCGTACATGGGCGAAAGCCGGCCCTGAGTACCTTTTTATCCAAGGGTATTGGCGGCATGTGTTCAGTGTTGATATAGCAAAGGAAAAAAACAACCAAGTCGATCAAGACTCTACTATAATATGGGGTGATTACTTGGACTTTCGCTTGGTACTCAAACCTGACATCTATCGATTTTACCTAGATGCCGGCGGGACCAAGGGGCGCATTCAAGACACCATTCTGGAAACTTATTACTGGATGAAAAACCATCAATGGCATCCCGAATCTGCAATAAGTAGCGCGACCTACCGGAATAGAGATGTCAATCAAACGGAGGACGAGCGCAAGGCCATTACCTTTAATCTGGTAGGAGCTGTGTACCGGGAAATCAGTCAGACGTGTAAACTGCCCATTGATTCCCAATGGATTACCCACATTCATGTGGACATGATGCGGTCTGGTAGGTTTTGGTCCACGGACAGGCTTGCTAAATACATTGATGAGTTGGAACGCGAACGATCGCATGCCGGGAACTGGAGCGAGCGTCGAAATGAAGCGCGTCTGACGCATCGCGATATTATCGCCCACTACATTGCGTGGTCGCAGGCTCACCCGTTCCAATGGACCGGGGAACCGGCAACCAACCGCGATCACTCATTCCTTGATCAGATTCCCGTATTGCCATGAAGAAATGGATGGGTGTTGGATGTGTTCTGCTGGCAGCGGGCGCGCTCGCCGCTGCCGTTCCGGTGGCTTCAGGCAATGAAATGTCAGCGGCATCGACCGGAGTCATACGCGATTTTGAAGCGATACTACGTGGCCCCATCTTTTCCATCATTGGGGCGTTTCTCGTTATTGGTCTGATTGTCAGTATTATGCGCTCGCAGTATAGCGCTGCCGGCGCTTTTGGGGCCGGTATTCTGCTCCTTATCTTGACGTTTCTGTTTACGGGGAGTTCTGCAGCTGCTTATTATGGTCCAAACGGTGCGGTGATGGCAACGAATGAAACAACCAGTCCGTTTGCCTACGAGCTACAGTTATATGGGGATGGGCAGGCGGACATGGTCAACAGCGAATTTTCTATTAACAATAACATCGTAAAGGGATATCTCATCAGTGCCTGTGTGTTGGTGAACAGAATTTTTACGTGGTTCTTTAATTCAGCTTTGATTTCTATTTTTATCATTGCCTTAGTGCTGTATGGGCTGTGGGGCGTGGTGCGGTCGCCTTCCCCTTGGAAGGTTCTCTCTTTGTATGTAGTGATATTCATCTTTGGTTTTTTCCTGGTTTTCCCCTTTGTTCGCGTGCATTTAGGGCCAGCAAATAGTATTACGTATAGCCAATTACAAGGTTTGTATTCGCAAGCTAACCGCCCAGACTATGCACCTGCGTCAGATACTCCCCGGATACCAATTTTACCGGCAGTATTCTTATCGTTCACCAACCAAGTGGCGAATGGATTTGGTCGAGCAATGCGTGGCGAATCCGTACCGCCGTATGAGACGTTAAATCGCATCGCGTCAGTTGCGAGGATGAATCCTGGTGCATCAACGATGTATCGCCAGTTTAGTGATAACTGCTTCATTTCAGTGCAAAATCTAAACGGTATGTCATCTGCTTATTTGATACCTCAAGAGGTGGAAGTGGCAAATGAGCTCGCAAGTCGTCGCGATGAATGGAGGGATGAATATAGGCTCAATCAACACGCGCTTTCACGCGCCTCTGACCACCTCTTTATGGACGTGGAATATGATGGGTACATCGTCAATCAACATACCGATTGGAATTACGAAGGTTATTTGGGGATTGAACATACGAAAGATATGATGAATCGGTTATCCGATTCACTTATACCGAGTCGGATACCGGAAGAGTACATAGATGAGCATGCAGCGCTTATTCCCATTCAACGCTGGGACCGATTCCCAAAAATGAGTGGGTATGATATTTTCGCGGTTCGTGCGGCCGCCGATTTCCGTTCGACAATTGGTATAAGTTCTTCAACGACGGCAATGACCGGCAAACTGTCGCCAGAAAATGTCCTTATGGGGACCCTGCTTAACACTCCTGTATACAATGACGAATTAATCTATCTGATGACCCAGACCTTTAAGGCTATGGTTGATTATGCCTTGAGCTTCGGTAGTTCTCGACTCTCTGAATCCACGTTATATCGGGGATATTGTGCCTCTCACCCTGAATTTTCGTATGACTACGCAGCACGAACATTTTTGCCGGTGCCCATGTCGAATGGACAGCCGCAGGCGCTCGCAGCGAGAAATATCAAGTCGGGAGGATTTGCCGTCACGGCTGCCAATTACGGCGATATTGTCCGCTTGGCAATCATGGAGCCCTATATTGGGTCATCTTTGTCCTCGGTACGTGATACTTGTTTTGCTGCGGCAAAAATAGGACGAACGAGTCCGGATCTCTGGGGATGCTTGGTGACGGGATTTTACAATGCACCTATGTCGGCAAGCGACACCGAAAAGTACCAAGGTTTTATCAATATACAAAAAACCTTTGACGACCACTTACGCAGCGGTCTTCTGGGCGCAACCGCGCGAAATGGTTCCGTGGTTGGCCTAGGCCGATCTGGGCCAAGTGGCGGGTATGCTAATGGATTTAATGATCTTGGAATGCGGTTGATGCCTGGCGCGGGAGGATGGCCGCAACTCCGCACATTGACTGATATCTATATGATGGCACCTGGAGTCGGAATACAAATTGGATTGCACCATCAGGCCAAACAGGCGGTGGTGGTGGAAGAGGCTAAAATGGGACTTTCGCGATTTAACAAGGCTCAACTGAGCGAAGATGGGTGGAGCATATTCAGCTTTATCGGTGGCACTATGGCCAAAGTCTTTTCTTGGTTTTCAATTATCATGTCAGACATAGCTCTCAAAATGTGGCCTTACGCAATGGGGTGGGCGTACACCTTTTTGATCTTATCTTGGATACCGTATTCGATCATCTCGCTTGTTCCGGGGCGTCATGGCATGTTCATGGAATGGTTTAAGGCAGCATTATGGATCGCCTTTTGGCCAGTCGTTATGCATATGGGATTTAATGAATTAAATTCACTTGCGGGAACGGAAATGTCTGGTTTTTATACCAATATGGGTGGCGATAGTATGTCTCAGAACATTCGTCGGATCTGGGGAGCATCACTCGTTATTGGCGCTCCGGCACTGTCGGCCATGTTTATTATCTTGGGCATGGGTGGCTTGATGGCCGGCATGGGGAGCGCAGTCGGTTCTGCCTTTACCTTAATGCGCTCGATGTTCATTCTTCCTATTGCCGCGCTTGGAGGGACAATCGGTGCAGCGGCCGGAGGAGCTGCAGGAGGTCTCCTTTCTCGTACCTTCAATGCTGCGAGCAATCGTCTTACGGGCCGTGATAGCCCGAAGGGATATGGCTCCGATAGCCCTGATCGTAACCCGGGTTCCGGCCCAGGACCTCGTCCACGACTGCCCAATCGCCCTCCATCCGGTGGCGGTAATCCCGGTGCTGGTCAAAGAATCGATAAGGACTGATCTTTATGCGGCGTTATAACTATGGATTCCTTCTTATATGTATGTGGGGTTTGATGATGAGCGCGTCCGCGCTGTCTGGATCAGACCATGTTGTTACTTGGGATCAGGCCCTTGAACGCATGCGTAGCTCGAAGCCTTTGCACACCATTGTGTATGTTGGGCATAAAGAGACGAAAATAATGCGCCTGATTACTGCTGCCGATTGGCAACCAGCAGGTATGCAGTTGACGCGGATTACTGCCGATGAAATGGTTACCAATCCTTTTACCAATCGAAAAATAAGGGGTGCGCAGTTTATCGCCTTTTTCGCCGGAATTATTCAGGATTATGCTGCTGGATCGTTCTTTTTTCTTGATGAAAACGGCATATTGGTGCCGAATCTTGTCTTGCCGTATCTCATGCACCGTAATCGCCTGCCCGTAGTGCAGCTTTACGCAGAATATTCAAAAAGCGGAGTAGCCGGAAAAATGTCGATGGTTGAATTCGCTACCCTGAACGGGCAGGGGGAAATCGCACGAACCCTTGCTTTAGAGCTGGCGCAGAAACAGCATGAGAATCTCAATTGGATGTTGAAGAGTTACGGTAAGGACGATCCTTTTTTAATTGCTATGCTTGAGAATGGTCAAGCTGTCAACCCGAAGCAAGACACGGCATTGTTTGTCGTGACGAAGGATCCGAGTGGTTTGGCTTTTACGGCTCAAGTAAGCGAGATGTGGCGGAAGCTTACCGTGGTAACGGAACAAGGGGCAGCCCCCCCTCCGCTCATCATTATTGGTCCCGCTGGGGCCCAATATCCTGCTTTGGATCTCATGGGGATCCGGTATCGCCGTGCGACTGCGACCCAGGATATGCTCAGGCCATTAGCCACCCCTATGATCATGATTCCATCCGATGGGGGAGAACGCCTTGCTCAGGCAATCACCGGATTCATGCCTGGCGAAGTTTTGGCTATGAGCTTGAACATTCCCGTTCAGGACAGGACGGCCCTCAATCCGGACGTCCCCATTGGCGAGGTGGACGTGGCAGCCGGCGAGAGCGGTCCGCAATAGGAGAGGGGTATTTTGGTGCGAATGTTCCATGTGTTTTCAGTGAACATTCTCGACCTGATGGGGAATCATCGAGTGTCAAAAATTGAGGCCTTGACAGGTCGGAAAACTGACTAACTATGCCCACCCGTATGAGTTCCACCGAGATTCCTAAAAATCGCGAATTCGCGTTAAATAACGTCAGTCTGGTTGTTGGGGCGGTCGGTTTCATTCTAGTCATTGGGGCTGTGGTTGGCAGTCGAACCATGAGCATGGGGCTCCCGGGCATCATAGCGGGAGCGTGCGCCCTGTTGTGGGCGTTTGCTCAGGAGCGTTCGCAGGGTTGGCACCTCTTAGTTTTGCAGGTGAGTGCCCTCGTGATGCTAAGCCTCTCATTGTTCGGATTATGCCAGAGCCAGTGCGGAGCTTTTGCCGCTTATGCTCAGGTGGGCCCGGTGTCGGTAACGTTGATCGCGTTTGTCGTTCATGCGGTAATTTTTACTCTCGGCGTGCTCGGGAACGCCAAGCGCATTTCGAAATGGGCTTATGTGGGAGCCTTAGGTGTTGCCCATGGTGCCAGCGTATTTTTTCTTACTTTAATGGTGGCGACACAATTCTGGTGTGCCTCTTGTGCTGCGACACACGCGGTGATGGCGGTGCAGATGGTGGTGGTGTGGCGATTGCTTCGCTTGCCGCGTGAGCGGGTGGTCTGGCTCCTCTGGGTACTGGTCGTTGCCGGAGGGGTAAATCTCTTTTTCCATCATCGTATCGTACCGGAAACGAAAAATAATCCTCAAGAATTATTACAATGGCTTGCGAGTAAGCAAAGTGGTGTTCCCCTTGGTCAGGTGTCTGTCATTGTTCCGCCTCCTGACGATCAGGCCATTCCGATAGAATTAGCGAAATTGCAGGCTTCTGTAGACGCATCACTGGCAGCGCAGCCCGCACAGCCCGTGCGCGGGGCACCCCCGCGTCCCGGTCAGGCGGTCATTGCAGGCGGTGATGCGGTGCTGGCCCCACCAGTATACGATTCGGCCGTTTCTACAGCCCCAGCATCTTTTGCACGTGAGGGGATGTGGGGATCCGCGAACGCGAAAATCCGTTTAGTGGGAAACGTCGACCCTTTGTGCAATCATTGTGAAGAGGCAATCCTGAGCTTATGGGCTCTCGCTGACGAAGTGGAGGCGAAACGCGTCCACATCGATCTTGCTTTAGTGGTCCCTGCCATTGGGGATCGCGAGCACTATGGAGCGAGCGTGGTTGCGAGCTGTATTCAGGCCTCTGCCTTGCAATCGGGGTTGCGCATGATGCAGACCGCGCGGGCTTTGATGTCTGAACCCGGCCGGGCGGTGATGGCTGACCTGGAGACCGCACGGGTGCGGGAACGGGCCACACTTGAAGTCATGGTGCAAGGTGCTAGGAATAGCCTCAGTGGTCATGACGCTGACCCAGCCGCGTATCAGCAAGCCATTGAGGCATTGGCGCGGCACAATCCAGACGTCATGCAAGCGCGCGATGCGTTGCGCACGGAGCTGCAACGGCTCAATAGCCTCCTGCCGGAGGAAGTAGATAAGTCGGCGCTCAATCAAGCGCTGCAACAACACAAAGCAGACTTTGTCCTGCAACGCGCAGCCATCCGTGATCGTATGCGCGAATATGGCATTCCTCAGGCACCAACCTACTGGGCTTCCTTTTCAGATGATCCGGCGGCACAGCCGTTTGTGATTCTCAAAGGGGCAAAAGACCCAGTCGCTTTGAAGTATGTCATTAAAAAAGGCCTTGAGAGCCTGCCATAATCCCCTCATTTCTATCCACCGCATCGCGTGAAGCGCAGCGATGACGGCATCCCTCGATTGCACGTGCGTTTCCGTGCTGTTGCCATCCCTTTATATTCCGGAAAGGAATACCATGTTGCTCTCCCCCGCCCTCTCCAGCTCCTTTGCCTCGGCTCTCCGTTTCGGCAGTCGTACGCTTGCCCTTCTTCTCTTGACCCTTTCCTGTGCGCTTTACGCCGCAGATCCGACGCCGATAAATAAAGGTGGGAAAATGGGTGAATATGGCGTGGCGAGTGGCCAGACTGGGACTGATGTGACACAAGCCGGAACCAGGGCCCTGTACGGTAATGCTGCCGGCGTATCGGCTATGGTCTGGGGTCCCATCGTGGCGATCGTCCTGGGCATCGTCGTGGTGTGGATGATCATCGCCATCAATAAAGGCGGAGTGTTCGCTGCCGTTAATTCGATTGTCGCACTCATTGTGGGGGGTGTCGCCATGGCGATTATCTATACAATGATGATCGCACCAGCAGCAGCATAAACAAAAACGGTAGAATGAGCATTCCCGACGGGATGCTCGTGTGCAAATACAGCCCCCATGAACGTTGTTCATGGGGGCTGCGTCAGTAGAAGAACCATGGCTCAGGATCACGAAAACCTTGTCACGAAAATCCGGCTGACCAACTCGGTTGGTCGCGAACTCGTCTTCAAGATCGGTTGGATGTATCTCGATCGCAAAGAATTCCTCTATTCAACCGTAGGATTCCCTATTGCGGCGATTCTGGTTGGATTGGGATCCATGGCTCTTGGTCACTTTAATGCCATAGCGACTATGGCAGCGGCCCCTTTGGGCATCATCGGAGCAATGCAGTTCTTGAGTATCTGGCGAGCACGTCGACCGTCATCCTATATGTGGGACACTTTCCATAAACTTGGTCTGCCGCTAGTTCTTGGTGAGGCCCGTGGTCGTTTGCCTGTGTTTAAAAAAGAGACCATTTTTGTCCCCGATTTGAAACCTTCGCCATCGAAGTTTATTGGGACATCTGATGAAGCCCTGGCGCTGATCGAAAACTACCAGACGCAGTATGGTATGCCCAATTGGTGTGAGCGTTCAGATGACGGGACGGTTTCGCCCATGATATTGCGGAATAATTCGCTGATCGGGGTCATATTGATTGAATCGATGGAAGAGGGTGATGGACCAGCGCCGGATTATCATCGAGATGCTGATCCAATTCTTGAACGTGGTGAGTGTGAAGCGGATCTTATCAATCCGCGTACGCGATTCCGACGCGTCATGAAGCCCGTACCATGGAAGGAGATGCTATGAAGTGGCGCGAAGTGGGACGATTGAATCCTTTCCATGTTGCGGGCCTTCTCCATCAGGAGATCGGCAATCTTGTTGTTTTGAGTCTCTACATCTGGTGCTTGAATGGGGTTGTTTTTGTCGTCTGGAGGTGTCTGCAGACGGAGGAACGAGTGTATTTAGTGGATGGCATAACGCAGCCGGTGAAGGCCGTGCCGTATTTGGGGCCCAAGTCATGAAGCCTGAGGACGATTTCGTGGTCGTAGAGGATGATGCTGATTCAACTTCTATCCTTGGTCCTTTGCGAGCATCTGAAGCGCACGCGGATTCGAGTGTTGTGACCGGGTCTTTGCGTGCCTTGGGGGTGAACCGTTCTGGGAAGCTTACTCAAGCTGCGCTGAGCAAACGGCAACGTGAAATTGAAAGCGGCGACAAAAACGCACACCATTCGCTCACAGAGCTCAAAGGCTTTGATCATCCTCTTAAACTTGGGGCTCGACGTGGGCTGTGGTTATGGATCCTTGCGATTGGATGCGTGGTACATGTCGTCCTCATGTTCACCATATACTCACGTTGGCTACACGCCTCGGTTGAGATTCGACCAAGCGTTGTATTTGAGGAGAATAACGCGGAAACGGCTATTTCAGAAGTAGATTTGCGCACCTTTGCGGAAACGTTGATTTCACGGATGAACCGATGGTCTCCGTGGTCATTAGACACGCTTAAAACATTGATATTGCCCTATTTTAGCCCTGAGCGCCAGAGCGATTTAGAACGTCTTTTCGACCTGTGGCAAAAATCCAAAGCAAAGGAAGGCATCCGCAGTAATAGTTTCATAACAGGTTCTATAGCCCTTGGAGTAGAGAATAAGACCGTCTATAGTATTGTAGTGTATTACGAGAAAATAGAATCCCTGGAAAAAGAAGGGACAAGAATCCTCTCGGAATCCCTCATTCGTCGGGCAGTCGTGCTCGATTGCGTGCGCGTCGAAGCCACGGCTGAGAATCAGACCGGTATCCAAGTTATCGGCTATACCGAATATACGGAGCAACAGGTAAAAGATCAGTTTAATATCGACCCCTGGACGGGCATCCGGGAAGTGACGCCGGTAACCCCATGATGATGGTGAATGAGGTTTCTTTTGGAAAATGGCCGCTCATTGCCGTTTTGGCGGCGTTGATCACCGGGCAATTGTTTGGTGGGTACGTCCTTTGGGCGGTATCGACGAAGCAGGCTATGGTTCAAGTACCCGAAGTCACCCATGTAGCGGTGGCGACACCAAAATATTTTGATGAATCCTATCACCTGGCCGTGGGTCAACGTTTTGTTTGGTCACTAGGAAATTGGAATCGCTGGAATGTGTCCCGTCAAATTGGATTGGCGATGCAGCTGGCAGATGCCGGTCTTGTGCCGGCATTACGTCTGAGGTATGCACAATATAATGCTTTAGCGAACCGCATGCGGGTTGCGCGGCGGACGAATATTGAAGATGCCGCCAGTAATTGGTCCGATGCAACCGCTGGGACATCTCAACATCGATATCTCGTACGGATTGATGAATGGTGGTCGGGTAGCCCGCAAGTGCCTCAGTGGGAGCAAATTACCTTACAGATGATATCCCGGAGCTCGAGCGATGCGGGCTGGAATCCATTAGCAAAAGTTACGGGTATGTCAGTGGTAAATATTACTAAAACAATTATGGCTGAGCGGGGTTATACGGCTGAGGGCCTGCGCCGCGAGCTCGAACTAGATCTTCATTTACGTCTGAACAGTGAGCCTGAAGAAGCGGTACTCGTGGAGACCGTTGCGCAAGAGGTTGGCATACCTATGGACGTTCCGAGCGTGTCGCCGGCCGTCGACCAGGATGTCGATCCAGTTCGCGTTGAAGACAGAATGAGTGATGAACCTGCCCCTGGGCAAGAATAGGATCCCGCATGTTTCGTATCTGGTTGATTCTCTGGGCAATGCTGGCCGTAACATCCTCGGCCTGGGCCGAGGATGTTACGCTCGCCGAGTCGGACACCCTCGATGTCCCACTGACGCCGACGGTGATTGGCCAGGCCAATCACCAGCGGGTGTTAGTGTTCCGCGATATAGCGACCTTCCAGGTCACGAAAGACTGGCGTGATCAAGACCTTCAGGTCGAACAACGTGGAAACACGCTCAGCATTTGGCTGCTCAATCCGACCTTCACCGCCGTGGTTCCCATTTTTGGTGATAATGGGCGAATTTATAACCTCAACATCTTCGGTACCGATCGGCCGGGACTAGATCCGATCATCAATGTGTACGGTGCGAAGAGCGCCGAGGCACAAAAGAAGAGTTTCACGGATGGCCTGCCGGAAAGTCTGGATTCACAAATAGTCCGCCTGACGAAACACGTCTACGGCTTTAAGCCGCAGACCGACGTCATGGTAGCCGATGACTACGATCAAGAAATGTTGGCGAAAGGCGAAAGAGTTATTGGCCGTCGTATCCAAGAGATCGACGATTTTTCGATTAAGAGTGTCCGAATATATCGTCTCAAGGACATGATTTGTTATATGTGCGTGGTGGTCCACACCGGCCGAGAACCAGGCCCGAAGGTTTTCCCCTTCCAATCCCTGCACGTCAAAGGACTGCGTGGTATTTTACCACGAACCATTTCGGTCGTCGACAGAGAATACCCTGGGATGGTCTTGCAAAATAATGAGCCCCGTATCATGTACATTTTTTGCCGTCGTTAGGCTTGACCCCTTCCCCTTGTTAGTTTTTACCGCGTTTGCTTAGGGAGCGTTTGCTATGGCTGGATCACTGTTCGATGATGATGATGACGCGCAGCCACGCCGCGATCAGACCCCGCAACCAGATTCGGCCCCGTCCGAATCAGCTGGGAAAACCACAGCTTCAGCGAATCCCTTCGGTCTTGACGATGAGGAAGATGCCAAGGCCAAGGGGAAAGACACCCGCAAAACGGGCAAAAAGTTTGGTTTCGATACCAAGTCATTCAAAGGCATGGGCAAAACGGTCAGGCGTAATCCCAAGCGAACGATGATCATCGGCGGCATCATTTTCGGTGTCTTACTTCTCGTGATGTTTGCTATTGGTATCACTAATGAATTAAACAATAAGCGCCGCCCTCAAGAGGCAAAGTTTGATCTCGCGGGATCGTTCAATATTCAAGAAGATATGAATGAACGCATGGATATCTTCATGCGGACGAATGAACGTCGCTGGAATGAAGTGCAGGCCAGCATTAAAGAGCAGGCAGATGCTAATGCGAAAGCATCACGCGTTCTCGATGATTATTTCGTAAAACAAGAGAAATTTAACGATCGCCAAGCGAAGCGAACGACTGAGCTGGAAGAGCGTATTGTCACTGTCGCGAAGCGACCCAGTGAAGTGATGGTCCTAGATGGATTACCGAGTGTGCCCGTAGAGACGTCCCATGCGGCCGGGTTCGATGCCGCCTATCGCACGTTTATGTCGAATCTGCAAACGGAGGCGGCCCAAGGTCGATTAACTCTGCCTGAAGTCCGATTGCGTGCTCAACGGTTTGCGACTGAACAACAACTCGTTGCCACGCAAAGTGCGGACCTGCTGACTGATGCATTGAATAAAACCGGCATGCTTTTTGTGGGAGAAGTGACTGAAAGTCCTATTGCCGATTTGGACCGCTTGACGGTGACCGCGGCTTTACGGCCCTTCGTTGATCAGGCTGTCGAACTCCAATACGCCTTGGCAGCGACTGATGGGAAAGTGTTACCTCGTCCTGAATCGGTGAGGCAGGCGGTGCTCGCAAAGGCCGGAGCAGCCGTGAAGGATGTTACGCCTGAACAATTCCAGCGTTTGGCCGTGGTTGCACGGGTGCGTTTAGAAAATGTAACGGCAGACCAAGAGTTAGCTCTTCCACGTCTGGCACTGGAGCAGACGAGGCTCGGGCTGCGGGCTGGTGATATACTGAGTCTCGAAGCTTTGGTGTGGGACCAACGCGAGTCATTAGGGAATCCACGACCAGGTCAGCACCTCGCTTTGACCATGGCCTTGGCGCGGTCTCGTGCCGGTATCGGTTCTTCTGCTTTGGAGATGGCCAACGTCGAGGAGCTGCAGATGGCCCGCTTAGCCGGACAGAAGGCCATCGATACAGCCATGGCCCAAGGCGTTCAAGGCCATCAGGAACTTATTGGCCGTGCCCATACTGCCATGAAGCGGACTCTCGAACGTTTCCGTAAGCAAGTGACGGATGTGAAACTCGATGCGATGGCCTTGGAAATTTTAGCGGGGACCATCAAACAGACCGCACCGATGGCGGCGGGATCTGTTCCGAGCCCTGTGTCTCCAGGTCAGTCCGGTCAGCCTGTGACCGTCGTGGTGCAGCAATCGGCTGATCGTCGCATCCATCTTGGACCTCTCGCGCTTTCAGAAGCCAACGCTGGTCGAGCCGCATTGGCTTTAGTGCCGCGTGCTATTGAAGCTTTTGGATATGATCCGCGCACCGATGAAGGCGCCGCTGCGATCGGTCTTCTGTGGTCCGCATCGGATGGGGTCGGCAAAGAATCCTTTGCGGCCGCGGTCAATGAACCGTTGTCGGGTAAAGTATGGACGGATTTGGTCTTGCAGCGGTTTACGGCTATTGCCGTCACGGCTCACAAGTTGGTGGTGTCTGATGTGCGTGCCCAAGGGGCGAGCACGGAGGCTGCGGGTCGTCGCTTAGCGGCTATTTTCTTGGGTTCGAGTCTGGGCCCGTACGCGCAAGATTTTGAGCGTGGCGAATCAGCTTTAGCTACAGTGGTAAAACGTTTGGAGGGGCAGGCTCTGTTGGGCGTCCAGCAGATGGCCGAATTAGAAGCCATTCCAGCGGATAGGCCGTGGGAGTATTTGGCGCGGGCGTGTGAATTGTTGCACACGGTCGACCTTCTCACCGATGCGGCTTCGATGGAGCGGCTCCAGCGCGATAGCGCCATATGGATGCAGGAGCAGCAAACGGTGGTCGTGGCAATAAAAGGCCATGAACGTCTGAATCCGGATCTGCGGAGTAAGTTGTTTCAGGAGGTATCTGAAGGGCTCTATACCGTCGCTCCGATTATTATTGGTCAGGCCGCGCAGCCCTATCAGAGCGCTGTCCTCTATCGCATTTTCCGTTCCCAGGGCAATTTGTATGCGATGTTGTCTGTTGCGGAGGCAACCGCCTTGCACCTCAGTTTGCAGCAGGCCTTACCGCGGTATCTGCCGATGATGGATACGAATACTGGTGACGCAAAACGGTTGGTGGACGCCCTTCAACGCGCAATTCCGAGTGCGGTGCAGGATCGTTACGCAGACGTGAGAATCCCGGTTGACGACACCAACTTTGTGGATGTGGGCGTATCCATAGCGGAAGCAATAGCGCCCGAATTGGAACGCTTGGTGATTCGCGAAGTCTTACACGCACGGGTTGAGCCGCGCGTTGCCAAGGAAGCCAAGGGGCTGAATCCCAAGGTTCTCAATCAGGCCGTGCAGGCGGTCTATGCCGCGAGCAATGGATTTGTTCGAGGAACCAATGTTGGCATTAACGACATGGATCGCATGGCGATTGCCCTTACCCGCATTGGTCTCGATGCGGTGAAGGCGGCGCAAACAGAAGGCAATGGGGTACGGACCGGCGCACCAGCCGACCCACGTGGGGGTACTGCGCGCGGGCCTCCTGCGCCGGTTGCGGTCCTTCAGTTAGGCGAGGTTGCTAAAAAAGATTTAATTGGTCCGCCCGTCGGCATGCGCAGTCGCACCTTGGGTGGCAAGCGAGTACGCGTCATTCCTGCATTCTCCTTCGCTGGTGCGGTGGTGCTCGGCGGCATGGCTCCGGAAATATCGGGAAGTGATAATCTCCCGATTACGTTGGAATGCTCGCCGCAGTGGACAGGGCCCGGCGATTTCTCAATGGATATGCCCAAGCTCTTTGTGGGTGGCTTTGCTAAACCTGTTGCAGGGCCGAGTCGTATTTCGGTTGAGTTAAAGTCGCTCTCCTATCGCTTTCCGGATGGGCGGATGATCCATAAGCCGATCAATGGTTTCGTCGTCGATAACATTCAAGGCATGCACGGCCTGGTTGCCGAATGGCATACCAACTGGGAAAAAGTTTTACCGCCAGCTCTCGCGGCTGGGTTACTCAAGGGTTCTGCCGCCGCATTGGACAGTACTGGACAAACTGTGCAGGTCACCGCCGGCGGTACGACGACCGTTGCCAATACGAACAGCGGTTCGACGCTCGAACGAGCGCTTATCGGCGGTACCAGCGAAGCGGCAACGATTGTAGGCGACTATTTCCGCCAATTTATGGAAAAGGTCCAACCAACCGTCGAGGCGCCGAATGGTCAACCCGTGACCGTTATTATCTTCGAGCCTATCGTCTTTGATGAAGTTGATGAGGCGCAATGGGATATGATGGGCGGGAGTCGTAATTATGCCGGTTTCTAACATGTTATTTGTCGATGGGTGTTCTCTTCTTCAGAAAGGTACGTGTATGCGCCTAATCTCTTTCTCTGCCACGCGACTGCTCATCGCGGTCGGTCTGCTCACGGTAACATGTGGGTGTGGTCGCAATCCGGTGAAAGAAGTTCCAGGGCACCTCAAACCCGGAACGGTTCGCGATGTCCATAGTCAAATCAACCAAGCGACCGCGGGCGAATCAATCGAAGCGATGGGCCTGAAGCCGGTGCGGCAGCATCATCAGTCGAATATCCCGGTGGTGACCATGCCCGAACATGCGTTCATCTGGTTTTCAGCGACCTTGTCCGAGGACAAGGAATCGCTGCGCTGGGATCATTGGGCTACGGTGCGAGTGCGTGAGGCGGGTTTTGTGGAGGAGCAATGGATGTCGGATGCAATATACCTGAACAGCTTGGACGATTATCAGCTCGATAGCGAGGGGAATGTTGTTGGACGCACCATGGGTCCGGCCGCAGCGCTGCCGAACCCTATTCGACATGGTGACACCGGCGCGTGGATCCCAGCGACAGATCCCGGTCAACAGCAACGCGTCACGGTGTTGGAGGTGCAAGGAAATCAAATCCCTCGTCTCGTCAATGATACGCGAGTTCCCGTCGCGCCAGGTTCATCGAATCAGCGCTATGAGGACTTGATTCGACAATACGCGCAAACGGCGGAAGCTGCGTCGGGTGTGGTGCCGAGCACCGCACCCGTGGCAGCGCCTACGACGCCGCGTTCGGGTTCGACTCCTCTTGTCCCGCAGCGTTGATCGCAGAGGAACTGAGCAATGGCTAAGAAGCAGAATGATTCGGTTGAGCATGAGCGGTATCAGGAAACCTACGCGAAGGCACGTGGCTATGCGGGACTTTGTCCTTTATATGCGTTTTCTCACGTTCCTGGTGTTGTCATTCTCAGTGACTTTTCCTATGGCGCGGCTTGGGTTCTTGAGCCCATTGCGACGTCGGCGTCACTGGGGCAAGACAAAGCGTTTATAGCCAACCAGTTGTCGGGAATGATCGCGCGCTTACCGGATGGTGCGCGTTTGCAGGTTATGGCCTTACCAACGCGGAATGTTGAAGACGATATTGAGCGTTACACCGAATTTGTGGGCGGGAAGAATCCTATTCTTGCCGAGCTCGCGCGTGCGCGTGAGCGGTTTTTGCGCGAGGGGGTCAATGGTCTAGGCATTATGAACGGCGACCAAGAATTTAGTGTCAAGTCGATAAAGATCTTAGTGACTCTGGTGGTACCCTATCAAAAGGTTTATGGCGGAGCCGTCCGTGCCGCAAAAGACGCGATCAATCAGAAGTTGACTTATATACCAGAAGATAACGACCTCGATGTAGAGCTTGCAACGATTCCAGGCCTGGCGCGGTGGAATCAAATAAAAGATGCCTACTTGGCGCAATTTAAGACGCACATGGCCACGGTGGAGTCCACACTGCATGGCATTAAGCCGACGGTGCATTTCCACCGCGCGGAGCCGGATGAATTTATCCGTCTGTATCAGGGTATGACCCAACTGGCGACGGGACTGAATAGTAAAGATGTCTACGACCGTTCGCGACCATTACCGGAACAGGTTATGCGCCGTGAAGTGCGCTTCCAGCCCAACGGACTGGTATTGTGTGACGGTTTTTACCACGGTGTCCTGACGGTTGACGGCATGCCGCATGAGATCCATGCCGGCATCCTTTCGGAAGCCCATCCCAATCTGGGTGGCAACAGCCTCCTCGATTACATTATCGATGGCAATGTCTGCATTGGGATTCGCAATCCATCCCGTGAAACGGTCGAAACATGGAATACCGCGTTTTTGAAGCTGGCAACGAATGGCGATGGCGATCCGGTAGAGCGTGAGCAGATCATCGAGGACTGTAAAATCATCCGTGCAGCGACTAAGACCGAAGGACGCCGAGTTGTTGAGGCGCAGATCATCATCAGTATGGCGGATAAACAGGACTATTTAGTACAGCGTCGTTTAGAACTGGTGATGGCAAAGCTTCGTGAGATCGGATTTCGCTGTCGGATTGAGGAATCTGCCGCGCCGATGTTTTGGGCACAGCAGTTACCGTTCGGATTTTATCCTACTTTTGGTGGTTCCATGCGCGTTTTACGTCGCATAGACATCGCTATCGCGTGCTTGCTGCCCATTTACCTGCTCGGACATGGTACGCGTAGCAAGCGGACCTTTTTCCTGAACCGTGCCGGTGAGCCGGTTGGCTTCGATGTGTTCGAAAGCGCGGGAAGTTTTAACTTCGCAGTGATTGCCGGGAGTGGGGGCGGTAAGTCGGTAGCGTTGACGTCCATCATTTCGGATTACACCCGTGATGGTCAGATGAAAATGTTTATTCTCGATAAAGGGGGGTCGTATGCGCCACTCGTTAGTGTGGTGGGAACTCCGACCTATAAGGAGAACCCGCTGACGCGGACTGAGAAAACTGGTATTAATGCGTTCGATGGGACTTTTGAGGTCGCGGCTTCAGGGCTTATGGCATGGCTGCCCTATCTTGCCTATGGAGCCCATGAGCAAATGGACGGCCTTCTCTCCGGCAAGATTATGCAAGCTCTGAAACTGACGTATGATCGACTGATGCAAAAGGACATCGCGTATACGTCGCTTGATGATCTGATGAAGCATTACGGGGATTGCCATTTCCCCCGCTTAGGCAAGCGTCTGAAAATTGAGAATATCGATGAAGAGATGGTAAAAAACCTTATTTCGCTGCGTCAAATGACCGCCGATAGCGGACTCGAAGCGAAGTTCCAAATCTTCTATCAAATTCGCATCTTAGGCTCAACGGATACGAAACGCCAGAGCGATCGCCTTCAGCGTGTCGCCCAGTTAACTGAGACTGAGCGTCGTCGTTTGCGTATGGACTTCTCTTATCTGGAAGAGGATGAGACGAGTATTTTTGTCCTTTCGACGAATCAGGATTCTGGGAAAAAGTTGGCATTCGACGGCTATGAATGCTCGCTTGAAAAGCGTTTCATGTTTCTCGAAGCTGCTGGAGAGAGGGAATGGGAACTGGTCACGGGAAGCGGTGTTCGTCCGGTCTTTGATGAGGCTTATGAGCGGCAGATGCGCGCGGTTCTTGCCGAACAACTCGAAAAACGTTTGGGGGAGGGATACGATGGGCGGCAGATCGCGAATATGATCAACGAAGAAATGCGTACCATCGACACGATGCCGTATTTCAAGTCCATTGTGGGCCGTGCCGACGTGCAGTCGACCGTGCTTTTTCGTGACTTTGCCAAGACCTTGGCCCAAAGCACTGATACGCAGCTCAAAGAGCTGCATGTGCGATTGGCTCCATATTACGGTGATGGCGCTTATAGTGGTTTCTTTGACGCTCCCACAGGGTTCGACCTCGACGCGCATGATGTGCATGTGTGGGATTTCGAAGACATTTTTAAGGGCGACATCAAGTTGGTAGGAGCTCTCCATGGGGCCCTTCTCCAGATGATCACGGCCTACTGTACGCACCCGAAAGCGGCCAATTACAAAAAAATTGTCTTCACCGATGAGTATCGAAAATTCCAGGAATGTCCAATGGCGGACACCTATACCGATCAATGTCAACGTCAGGGTCGTAAATTCCACTTTGCAACCGGTGTTGGGACTCAGCGTATATCAGATGTCAAAGCGTTGATGGGTGAGTTCCGTTTTAAGTTGGTGGGCGTTCAACCGGACGACGAAATTGATGCGACACGGGATATGCTCGGATTCAGCGTCGTTCAGCGGGCTAAATTGCGTAATCTGCGCAACAGCAAGGGTGAGTACTCGTCCTGGATCCTCAGTAATGCTGATGCTGGCATTTTTGAAGAGGTGCGGCTGTATCTGAATCCAATTGCGTATTGGGTCGCTACAACTGACCCGCCAGATAAATCCTTGCGTACCCGCAAGAAGAACGCCCTAGCTCTGAAGGGGTACTCACCCCGCGATGCGATGACCAAGGCGATACAAGAATGCGCCGCAGAGTTTCCACGTGGTGTCGCCCATGCTAAAAAACGGAAAATCCTGTAAGTCATGACTCCTGAGCAACTACTCGCGGATGTGGAGTCTTTAAGCAATCCACATTTTTTGATTGTGGGGGCTGACGTCGCGCGTTCTGCGGCACAACTCTTGAGCGCACTGCAGGGTCAGGTCGATGTCGCGATAATTGGCACTCAAGCGGGTGCTTTGTATCATATCTACGGCCGGAAGGCCGAAGACGTGCGACAGTTTTCCCTGGGCGTGAAAGTGCTGGATGAGCCCAGCGGTCGTGAAATCGGGATTGCCGAGATACTCCGCGTTCATGCCGGAATGGACGAGGCTTCTAGGATGACGGTGGATGATATTCATGCGGCTCTCGCGCAAGCAGAGCAAGACCGCATGGACGTGGGTTGGGGGGCTTCAGTAGAAAATGGACTTCGCTATGCCGTGGAAGCAGAGTCTGCTGATGGCTGGGCAGACTGGGCGGAAGCGGATGTGTATCTCCATGCTCTGGGGCTCCCGGGAGTGTTGCGCGAAGCAGATGGCCCATGCGTCATTTTGCGCGATCCGCGCATGGGCGCTGGGCTCAAGGCGTATGGCTTGGTCCCGCGCATTGAACGGAAGATTCGTCATGATGCGTTTGTGCAGCGCTGCATCGCGCTGCGGGAGACCTATCCGAACGCTGAGCGTTCGGTGATCGAATCGGTAGCTCAGGATGAGATTGGCGAAAGTTTGTGGGAACTGGCGGCAGCGAAGCAGGGAACAGCCAAACCTGAGCGTGACGACAGCTTTGGCTGTGGCCTGCTTGATGCGGTGACATTTCAAGAGGTCCTCAAGCGATTCGCAGACCCTGTGCATGCACTGATTGATGGAAATACGCCTTTGGGTGGATTTTTATCGGGCGCTATCCGCTATTTGGATGTATCGGCGTGCAGTGACGCGCGAACTTCCCTAGCCATTTTGAGCTTGTTGACCGAGATGCATGATCAGGAATTCCGTGGTCGGTGGCGTTTGCTCGTTCTTGACGTTCCGGTTGGCCTGGTGAATGCCTCAGTCTGGCGGAGTGCGCAGCATGTGGTGCGTCAGGGACGCAAGTATGGGCTGGGTACCGTTTTCCTCGAACCCGAATCGGCCGAGCGCATATGCCCAGAAATCCGTGGCGATTTGGGCAATTGGATTGGCGGAGGACGCGATCCGCAGTCGCTCGGTTTTGCACCGTTAGAGCAGGATCGTGAGATCAAAGGCTTGGCCAGCACGCTCCTCGATTGCTTGAAGCGCTACTGGCAGCATGTAGCCGACGACCAGAATCATCCCATCGCGGAGCATTTTTATAGTTTGCACCTCGGTGCTTTTGCAGAACATGATGATGATGGCCTCCTCTGGAAACCGGACGCAGAAGCGTCCTGGTTGTGTTTCTCCAAGCCATCGGCGATAGAAAATCGCAAAACCATGAGCCACGAAGTGTGGCTGGCGGCAAGTAAGCACGCCTACTATCTTTTCCGCCGTTTATCAGAACAGCGGCAATCCTATCCTAAAGCATCATTCTGGTGGTATAACCAGAATGACGGAGTGAGTTATGCCCTTTCGTCCTGGAAATAGTTGCCCTGTCGCGATTGCGGGACTTTGCGCCTGCGTGATGCTGTCTGCATGTGGTGCTCGCAGCGCTGACGATCGGGTGCGCGCCCCGCGTGCGCCGGTCCAAGACCTTGATGCCAGGGCTCAGAATTATGTCGCGGTGACGGTACCGTCTGAGCGGTACCAATTGCGTGGCAATACGCTGTATGTCGGTCGAGGTTACGAAGTGGTGTACGTGGTTCCTGACCGTTTGCAGCATACCGATGCACTCGCTGAATTACACGCACAGGATACGCGCGTAGACGCGTATCTGGATGATTTGGCGACCGAAGCGGCGCGCACAGGGGCGGCAGCGGCAGAGCCGTCGCCGTCCCCGTCCCCGCAATCCGGGCCGATCGCCCCTGACCCTCAACGCGGTGTGCGAGCTGCCACCGCAGGTGAGCGATGACACCGGGTTCGCGCCGCGGGTCGATGTCTGCCTCCTTCCTCCTCTTTGCGGGTTTATTGGGAGGATGTGCGCGTACCGACCGCGATGTCGCATCACGTACCACGTACCAGACCACGGGCACGCGCACCGATGAGCAGCGCGAGTTGCGCGGCTACGTCGACGACTTGAATGCCAGCGCAGCGATTGCGGATGCCCCGGTAAGCCTGGCCGTGGTCGGTGTCCGGCGCGCTCTTGAAAAGGGCGATGGGCGGACGATGGCGGTAACCATTGACCAAATCCGCCAGGAGCGTGGGGCACCCATCTCCCCCGGGGCGCATGCCCCTATGGACCCAGCGGCGTCAGCGGATGCAGCGCTAACGCTCGGCGATCTGCCCGACCCTGAAATACCGCTCGATCCGTGGGCGCAGACAGAGACCACTGCGGGTGCGCATACTGGATCGGAGTCGGCTACTGATTCTGGTGCCGGGGACGAACCGAGCCCGGTTTCACTGCCAAAGGATTCCGACGCGATTGCGGATGAAACGCCGGTCGAGATGCCTGACAGTGAGTCGATGAACAGCGACGAGGACGAGGATATAGAAGGGCATCGCGTGAGCGGCTCCGAGGGCTCCGAGGGTTCCGAGGGAGCGGCGACGAGTGAACCTGTCGACGCGATTTCCCCATGGCATCAGAGCTCACCTCCCCCGGTGCCATCGCCTGCCGGCACGAAGCGCCAACGCAATCCGGTATGGCAGGAACGCGGCAAATTCAAATGAGCGACATTCAGCTCCCTCTTGGTACCCAGATTGCTATTCACGTGACGTGGTCAGGCGGGAGCTATGCTGCGGCCATTGTCGAACATGAAGGAATTCGACAGGAGGTCCCGATGGTGATCTCCTTGGTTCTTTTGTCTCCTGCGTATCAAGGTGAATGGTCGCAGTACGTGCAAGAACACGTGGTTCCGGGACGTGTGCTCCAAGCCACTGTTGTTGGTGTGTATGAAGCCAAAGAAGTACCCGGCTCACCTCTCCCCATTGTGGAGGTGGATGGTCCACATGGCGTATCTCTTTCGGTTGAGGCCGTGCGCGCCGGATGGGGGATTCCCAATCCCATGGTGTGGGAACAGGAATCAGTTTCCCGGGACAATTTTTTACATGCGATGCAGATCGCTCGAATGAGTCGTTCGGGGATCTGGGGGGATGAAGCTCAGATTGGCACGGCGATAGTGCAATTGGATGCGCGTGTGGAAGTAGCGACGCGGCCGCGGGCGCAATTCTTTGATCATTGGGCGTGGGCGGGGATTATCCTTTTGCTTATCTATGTCATTTTCACGGCGCGATCCTATGTGAGCGCGCCGGCAACGGCGGAACGTGCTGCGCACAAAGTGCGCGAACAGGAACGTCAAGCAGCCTTGGCGAAACGGGGTTTGTTTGGTCGTACGGTGGGAACCGTGTGGCAAGGTGGCATGCGTTTTGTCCTTCGACCGCTCATCACCATTGCGCCGAAATGGCGCTGGAAAACAGCAGTGAACAAGCCGCCGGTGGATCCACCGGCCGCGCAACCGCCAACTCCTGGATCGGAAAGAGCGTCGCCATGAAGATTCATCTTATGTGTTTGGTGGGTTTGGCAGGTTTCACCCTGCCGGTGTTTGGCGAATCAGATCCTTCCTATCCGTATGCCGGCGTTCGTCAGAAGACGATCCAACGCGAGGGGCAAGGATTGATTCGTACGGTGTGGCCGGATCTACGTCTTGATGGTCCTTATTCGCAGGCGGCCATGCCTTTACTGGGCTTTGGTGGCAGCTTTCGCCTCGATGCGACATCGGAGCGAGTTATTCGTAAAGGAGTGACGGATCCAGATTCCGGACGTCGTCGCACCTTGACGGCGACGCTGGAACAAGTCGCTGTGCCGGGACGTCTGTGGGGCGAAACGTCGCTGACCGGATATGATGCAGGAGATAGCCAGTCGGGCCTGGGAGAATGGTCCGGGAGGGTGGTCATTAACCTCTGGAAGAGCCGTTACCAGGCGGTCAGCCTTGCTCTCGGAAGTGCGGTTGCCATAGAGCGTGGATCCGATCTCGATCTGCAACATGCGGAGCCGTGGTCTCTGCCAACGTATCAATTGGCAGGCCGGTATAGCGGTGCGATCGGCTTCTGGACGTTGACAGCCAATCTTGCCTTCGAATACCAGCCACAGGCAAGCAACGTCCTGGAGGATCCCCTTGTCGATGAAGATGGCAATACTGCTGTAACGACGGGAAAGCGGTGGGATCACGTCTATGGTCGAGTGAGTGTGCCATTGGGCGTTTCATACCGGGCATTCCGCTGGCTGCGCATTGGCGTTGATTCCGGCATTTTTGTCGCCAGTTGGAAAGGGGAGGAGGATTCGGTTGCGATCCTCGATCGGGGCATCCCGGTGCAGGTATACGTCGATGCGAATCCCGTGCGTATGCTGCGCTTGCGTGTGGGTGCTGGGTATGATCCCACGGATGCGCGTGAAGTGTCCGACAGTTTGCGTTTGTGGTCCGCCCACGCCGGATTGCAGGTACATTGGTGATGGAGGCCTCCAATCATGGCTGAGCAGCCTCAAGCCCCTGTATTTACAGGCCCACAGTATCTTCCTGGGGCGGAAATTATTAAAACGTTGATTACGATCCCTTTTACGATTATGATCATAGGGATCTGTTTGATGTGCATTGTTTCTCTTTGTGTGAGCAAAGACTACAGTGAACGTTTGCTCGCTCGCGAGATACGGGCGGTCTTGATTTTTTCGCCGTCAACCTGGTTTGGCTCTGACCAACCTCCTTCGGAGGAGGTGGCATCCCAACGTTGGAGTGGGCAGAAACAAATACCTGTGTCTTCCAGTTCCGAAATGGCCATGCATGAGCATGGAAGCGATGGCGTTTGGTTAACGGAGGGTCCGCACGGGGCGGAGAATGCTCCGGTCATTGCTCGTGCGCGTACCGTGCAAATCCACGCGGCGAAATTTTTCCCGCTGGTAGTGGAGGCTGAACAGACGGGGATGGGATTAGCGTTTCAAAAATGGTGCATACGCTGGCTTGGAGACAGCGTCGAGTCGCATTGGAACAATCGTGTTCGGCAGAACTTTATAAATATTATCCCGATGATGTGGGTTCGACTTGAACTCCTTCTGATCAGTACGCTGGTATTTTTTCCAACATTAGTGTATGCCTATGCTTATGGTGAGAGGCGTGCGCGCATCCGCATGCGTGAAGGGTACCGTAAAGGCGATCATCGGGTTACGGTGGCATTGTGGATATTCCGTCTGGTCCTTTTTGTCAGCTGGATTGGCATTTTCATACCGTTGATGCCACCACTGGTGTATTGGTTAGTTCCGAGTTTAGCTATAACCTGGTTTGGGGTCCATTGGGTCCGTGCCAATCTGATTGAGCCATAAACATGCCGGTAGCACACTTTAGCTATAAAAAAGTCCTGGAGAACGCTCTTCCGGATCCTGATAAAAGCCTCAAAACAGTACGCTGGAGCGGTATCCTGGCTGCGGCTATAAGCCTGGTCTCTCTGATATTCTTTCCGTATTACCCACCTGTTCCCGTACTGGTCATTGGTTGTTCATTGAGCTTGGCCGTGTGGGCCCATCGCCAGATCCGTGCGGTTGCACAAGCTGAGCAAGAACTTTTACGTTTTCGCACGAATTTCGTCACCGATATTCCAATTCATGATGAAGATCGCGAAGATCTGAAGCACGATGAACGCAATAAATATATGGACCAAGCGGGTGACCCCGTGCGGGGGACGTATTGGTTCATGTATGGGTGCCCGCATCGAAAGATGTATGTTGCGGAAACAGTCCGCGAGCAGGGGATCGAACGCACGGTGGCACGGATCCGGCGGGTGGTCGTGGCCGAGCATCTCCTGCAGATGCATGCCATTCGTAAACACCTGCGCATGCACCATCGGCCGGTGTACGACGTGCTCCAGGATTGGTGGGAACTTCACGTGCGTGATCCCACCTTCCGCAGCATGTATCCGGATCCGAAGGACACGTGGGATCTTCTGCTAGAAGCAGAACAAAAGGCTATTCAAGAAAAGTGTTTGGTCGAATTTTTTGAGGGGATGATGATTGCCACGAGACCAGATCGTTGGCAGGTCAAGTATGATGCGCGGCCCAGCCATCGTCATATCAGTGAACTACGGCTGGTTCTTACGACACGCTTTGCAACCATTGATCCGTATCCGAATTACGAAAAGCTGAAGGATATTCCTCGCATTCGCATGCAAAAACGCAAATGGGTCTATGTTGGTGAGGGTGCGCGCTGGGGCAAGGAGGAAGCACAGCAGTATGAATACGAAATGTATCGTGACATCGTCGATATTCCCGGCATGCGCGATGAACGCATCCGGGGAGATACCCGGCTTATGGGAATCATTGCAAAGAAAATAAAGCCGCAATTCTTATCATATAAGATTTACATGGAACATACCTTTATTGCCGGGGGGTCGGGCAAAGGAAAGACGTGCGGTGTTCAGACTCCACTGGTCAATACGATCATCAGTGGCGGCGGGAACCTTAACATCGATCCGAAAGGTGACGATGCATTACAAACCCTTTGGGCTTATTATGCTTGCCTCGTAGGCCGGGAAGACGATTTGCAGTACTTAAATCTCGTGGACCCCGAGAATCCGTACAATTGTCCGTATAACCCGGCCTATGGCGTCAATGGACCAAACGAATACGGTGGTCGTATCGGCTCATTTTTCACAGCTGACGCCGGTCAGAACCAGTTCTTTGTTGATGAATCCAAGCGTGTTGCGCGTATTAGTATGAGCGTTTGCTTTTACATTAACAAATACATGGCTCTCATTGGCGATGGGAATGAAGGCAGTAGCCGAGTGCCAGTCCTTTTGCTGTGGCTCGCCTATTGTGAAGCCAAGGGAGTGACGGGAGACGGTGGTTCCGCTCTCATTTCGCAGGCGAAAAAAGACTTTGAATTACTGTATTCCCGCATGGTTAAACAGGGTTCGCTCTATCGCGCCACCGAGGATTGGCAGAAGCATCTGGAGACGATGTGGAACAGCCAACATTTTAAGCCAGAAAACTGGATTCCGAGTTATCTCCATGTGAAGCTATTCTCGTCGCAGCGCCCTTGGCGGTTGATTACATGGACACTGCGCCTTGTTTTTCCTCATATTTTGGCTGAGACGGAGTGGAATGATCCGGAGTTCCCCTTGCGTGATGAACGCGGGCAGGTGATCAAGGAGGGGTCTTCCTCAGATGAAGACGGAGACCAAAAACCGGTCCTGGTCGCCCTGTTAAATCTCAAGCGGGTGCATCCCCTCGAAGAGGCGGCCGCAACGACTGATAAGTTGTATATGCGGAAATGGCGCGCGTTGTATGAGGCCTATGTCCCCCGTGATCGCGTCGAAAAGATCCGGTATATCCTTCGCGATTTGAATGCTTCCTTAGAAGAGCACATTCAGGTGGCGCAAACCGATAACGAAACCTATAAAAAGCACACGGGCACGCTCGATGCGCCCGTTTCGCTGATTACCAGCGGTGCGGTGGGACGGGTTTTAGGCGAGCCCAATCCCGTCATCACTATCGAGCGCATTCACCGCGAAAAGAAATTGACGTATATCATGTCTGGGCAAACGGTCGATGGCGACACCAGTGACGTGGTGTGTAAATCGATTACAAAAACGTTGCTGAGTTACGGCGGCATGATGAACGCACGCGGTAAATCTGACATGGACATCCTGTTTATTGGCGACGAAATGCCGTCGTGGGTCTCCAGGGAGTGGTCAGACGTCATCGATAAGATGCGTTCGAGTGGTTTGCGGACCTTGAATATGGCTCAGTCTTTGGCTGGTATTCTTGCCCGTATGGGCAATGAAAACTTGGTGAATCACATTTACGCCTCGTTTACGACGAAAATACTTTATCAAACTCAAGATCCCAAGGATGCAGAACGCTTCGTCGATAGCCTGGAGAAGGTCAAAATTTTCAAGCCGCGTCGGAGCATAAGTGAAAATCCTTCGCTCGGGAAAACAGGGGCCACGACGACGTCGGGTCAGTTTGGATCGGGTGAAAACTGGACCTTTGAGCCCGAGGATATCACCTTGGTATCCAAGGATTGCATTACCCGTTTGCCTATTGGGCAGTGCTTTATTAAACAGGAGGAAAAGCTGTATCTCATTTTGGCCGGCTTGGTCACGGTTCCGGATGCCATTGATTGGATGGTGCAATGTGGAGTGAACACGCGAGATAAATGGGCGACTATCAATGGAAAAAAACTACCGGTTGAAATCGACGGCATCGATTTTAACCGCAAAAAGGTGGTCGACATTACGGCCAATTGGGGTTCGGCGACGTCCCAGGATGAGGTTCGCGAATCTGCTAAAGTTGCCAAAGTGACTCCTGAAGAAATTGATGCGGTACACGTCCCCTTGGATAAAAACCCCAAAGGGTATGTGGATCTCAGCGATCTGTTGGGCATGGGGCTGACATTTGGCTCAAATGATACGAGCGATCCTGATGCTGGGCTGGAAGTCATCGAAGACATTCCTGGCCGCGAAGATGCGTATCTTATTAACGGCGAGACGGTGGAAGTGCAGGCCAATGACCAGGCCATAGCGGCAAATCGCGGCAATGGCACCAGTTTGGGCAGTCTCATCGGCAGCGCTTTGGATGAAGAGGACGACTAGGTGAAGGGGGCCCTTGGGTTCGGTCAGGGGCCGAATCCAAGGGGCCAAAAGAAAGTTCTTGCATTCATCTTGGCGGCTTTCACCATCCGCCTCAGATCCACAACGGATCGCTGGTCACTCTGACCTACCCCATTCCGGGGCTTCCCGCCGAAAGGCGAACACGGCTTAGGCCGCTTACCGCTCAAAGGAGCGTTTCATGAATTCCACCGCCACCAATACCGCCGCCGCTCAGACCACGGATCTTCCCGTGATCAAGTCGCACATCGCGTCCAAGACCCTGGATCAGCTCAGCCAGTCGGGCGCTGGAGCGGATGTCGCTACCAATTACACCGGTACGGTTCTGGAAATTCGCCCGCGCGATTTACAGGCACTGGTTGATAGGCCGCAGCTCGTTCGCCAACAGATTGATGGCCACGCTGACAAAATTGCCGAAGTTACTGAAAATGGCGGTCGTTTCGAACGAGCCGAATATCGCAAAATGCAGGATTACAAACGGACCCTACCTGATTTTTCGCGTGCGAAAGAGATTACCGTGCTCAAGGCTTTGCACGCAGATACTGAAAACCTCGAAAAAGTGGTAAAGGCTCCCGATCAATACGTTCAGCTGACCCTGAAAGATGAAGGCACTCAAAAGGGCCGAGTCGTGACCACTGCGGACGGAAAGACCGTACGCGATGGCGTGTGGGTGGCGCGTGACAAGGAAGGCAACTTCCAAGAAATGGCCGAATTCAAGGAAGGAAAGTTGCACGGTAACATGAAGCAGTACGAAACCGATGGCCGCGGAAATCGTCACATTGTTGCTTCCGCTGCGTTTGATGCCGGTACCCCGGTGCATAAGCACTACCGGTACAATGGTGAGGGTTTGGTTACCCAACGTATCACCTATGAAGAGGGCAAAGTGACGGCGAATGAAGCGGTGGATCCCGAACAGACCAAACTGCGTCAGGCTGAGTTCGTGTCCAAGCGCGAAGACCAGAAGCTGCAACGCAGCATGGGTCCTTCGCTGTAAGCGACCGGCCTTTGCTCTCAAAGAACCCCTGCCGTTGGCAAACGGCAGGGGTTTTTCTGTTGGATGCGTATTTTAGTGTTGTCTTCGTCGATATTCGCTGACAATGAGGTGACCCTGGAAGGGGCTTTCCGCTTTTCAGCGCCCACGGTTCTCCGCTTTCCGCTCCTGGAGCGTTTATGTCTGATTTTATCGACGATAACCGGCAATTAACTGCCCATCTTGGTTGGAAAGAAGCGCCGATTGATGCCGCTGGCACCGCGGCATTAAGTATCGCGGGTGGCTTTTTCAGCTTCGAAGAGCGTGATTCCCATTCTGGACTTTGGACATCGCCTCGTGAGCGAGTCGGTTTTGCGAGTGGATTCCGTTTAACCATGGGCAAGCCCAATGACGAAGGCATCGAATTTTCCACGTTGGAGGGCGAATATCCTTTCCCGACTCCAGCCGTAGACGCATTTAAAGATGCGCATGGGGATGTGTTTACGGATGCCAATGCCGCCCGGGTTGCTCGTCGCTGGCGTGCGATTGATGAATTGTATCTGGATGGCCGTGGCGATGAGGAGGTCCTGCAGGCCGATGTCCGAGATGTCGGCTTTCGCGATTACGAAGATCACTCCCAAGACGATGACGATGATGATGTGGTGGAGGAAGATGGCCCCGATGACAGCGATGTCGACGCTGATGGTGCGGAGCACACGCTTCCCGATCAGTTTCCTCGGGATGGCGGACGCGAGGCATGTGTTGAGGCTGAAAGAGAGGGCGACCGGGACCTTGATGAGGGGTCTATTCTTCGAGATAAGTCCCCCCGTCGGGTTTTGCGTGCGACGACCGTGGCTCTTGATGAGGGCGCAGCCGGTGAGCGGGAATGTGAACCAGCACGGTTTCAAAGTGTCCTCATGGAATCAGCATGGAAGGATGTGCCGGGTATGCACACACGCTTTCAGGAGGTGATGGCCGAGGATGCTGGAGGTGATGGGGTTGCTCCCATTATTCATCACGTCCGTCGTCAGATTCCCTGGGCTTCACAGGTGGATGCGATTGCTTTGCAAAAAGTCATTACGGATGAAGTGTCGAAAATAGAAATCGTTGCACGTAGCAATGACCAGGCACATCCGGCGGAGAGGACGATTCCGAACGTCAGTCCAGATGCCGCGTATGTGTCACAGGTCTTTCCGGATGGCAGTCGTCATTGCGGTATCGAGCGTCAAGGGCGTCGCGACGGGTTCTGGGTAGCCATTGCTGAAAATGGAATACGCCGAGAAATCGGATCGTACCAAAAAGGGGTCAAGTCTGGCCCCTGGCTGCAATTGGACGGAAATCAGCAGGTGGAGGCCAAAGCTTCTTACCTGATGGGACTTCGCCAGGCCGATCGCGCCAAGCCGGCGCGGGCGGCATCACCATCGGTACAACAGAAATTTTAAGGAGAAGGAATCCATGGAAGATGGAGATCAAGTTATTGAGCGCCCGCGCTATCGAGGGAGAGCCCTGGATGTCTCACAAGACGAGGCAGAACAATTTGCCCGTGGACCAGCGCGAGAGCTTATCCAGCGTTATGCCACCGCGAATGCGGATAACGGCTATAACGGGCTATCGCCCAGTATCCGTCGAACCAAAGCCCAGAGTCCTGACCTAAATCGGGCGGGAGCGAAAGCGATCACGGAGGTCATGGCGAAGGATCTCCAAGGGATGGTCGATACCCATGGATCGGATCGAAAATATACCCATATGGGCATTCGCCATCGCGATGGAACCGAGTCGAGTGGAGGGATGACTGTTGGTCCGGCCGGCGAGGCGCAGCGTCAGGGGCAATGGGTGACGACCCGCAGTGACGGCATTCGGCAATCGGTCACCGACTATCAAGACGACCACAAACATGGTGTCGAATTGCTGTATACGGACAAAGGCCATTTGAAAGCGAAGTCCATGTATGCTCATGGGGTGAAACACGGCGAAGAAATGCAGTATGATAATGACGGTAAACCGACGCGCAAAGTGATGTATGAACGTGGGCAGGCGAAGCAATCTTTCGGACTGGAAAAGCAAAATGGCGCGAATAAACTCCCAACATTCCTCCGAGGACGTTGATCATGGACAGTATTACTTTTTCGATTGGCGATGATATCGTTAATCCTGGTAGCCGCGACGCATGGAATGCTTTCCGCAGTGAGTTTCGAAACTTCCGGGGGCCCCAGAAACCTGATAAGGATCCAAAGCCGAAGAAAGTCGCTGAAGAACCAGGGATTATTTCCATTCCCACCTCTACCGCCGCCAAAGAGGTCTCGCTGGCGAACGTCTGGGAGAACGATCCGGCGAGAGGGCCGGTTTTCGCACGATTCCTCGCTGAGGTCGAGCGGGCCCCAAAAAAAGGGGAAACCGAGAATACGGTACAGGCCAAAGCCACCCTCACGTGTGCGGCCGAGATGCTGGTTATTGGCCAAAAGGAGCACAAGGCGGATCCTTTCGATGCGAAAAAACGGGAATTGTATCGGATGGACCTCATCTGTTTTCATGCTTCCGAACAAGCGCATGCGCACACAGTAAAAAAACCGTCTTTGATCGCTGGCTTGATAGACCGGATAGGGGCCCAAGAGCCGCACGCGGATGATGGCAAGGTTGCTTTTGCTAAGTCGGCTGGGCCCACCGTGAAGGCTGAGAACTTTAAAGGTCGGGTTCTTCAAACACCGATGAATCCGTCATCGCAAGGTGGCATCAGCTCGAATCAGCTACAGAAGAAAGTGGCGACGCTCGACGAGCAACTCCAGTCAGGCCTGGTTTTTTCACGGAATGCGAATGGCGAAGACGGGAATATCACGGTTATTCGTCAACGGGTTTCACATGTGAATAAATTGCCTATGCGTGACATCATGACTATGCTGCGGGACGATATGAATGATGTCATCATTGCCCGCGAAGCGGTCAAAAGTGGGAAGGGCGAATATTTGGCACTTCAACAAAATGGGGTTGAGCATTATGGGCTTGCCGTTAAGGAATCTGATGGCCGTTATAGCAAAGAGGGCGTCTGGCATACGGCAAAGGCCGGACATGTCGAACAGGTTGCGGTGTATGAAAATGGTTGTTTGCAAGGCGATGCCTTGACCATGCACAACAATGGGATGTTGAAGACTAAAGTGCCTTACGCCGGAGGTGTCCGTCAGGGTGTGGCTATCGAGTGCGATGATGATGGGAACCAGCGTAGGGTTTCAGAATACCGTAATGGCCGTAAAATGCCGCGTGTGAGCGCTCCTAAGGAGCGCGAACGCGGAATGACTCGTTAAGCGCTCGCGAGCGAAGCGAGTCCAGGCATAACCCCAGGCATAACCCCAGGCATAGCATGGCTGGGGTTATGCCTTATCTTCGTATTCATGTGACTATTCACCTATAATAACCTTGCGCTTTTATAAAATAAGAAAGAATACATCACCATTCGTTAGTTATCATGGTCCTTGAGACCATGATAACATCCTGAGGCGCGTTATCGCGGTGACTCCCACCACGGGCCTCCAACGTGATTATCGCCGTATCGCCGGAGTTGAAATGAAGACCCAAAAAAAGTATAGTGTTACTCGAAAGACAGCCGCTAAAGGGAATGGAAGAAACATTCAAACGAAAGAGACTACGGATGAAATTGGCACTTGGGCGACCATTGAAACCATACAGGGGTTATCGGCGAAGCTGTTTCTGGGAAAAATGACCGCTAGTGACGTAGCTGAGTCATTTGGTTTACCTGTCACTGTTGTCCAATACATGCGCGACGATATTGCTGATTACGCGTTGTATCCGCGAATCTGTGATCATTGGCAGGTGTCTCAAGCTATCAGAGGCGATCTTTTGGGGTATCTCCGGGAGATACCTATGAGTCCTAACATAACTCGCGTCGATCAAAAGTTTCTCGCAAATCTAGTACAGATTACGGATGACCATGAATTTAAAATAACCTGCTCTCAAAAAAATTTAAGCGTGGAACGCATGCGACGATTGTGCGGTCTTTTTACCAGTGGAAGCTTTTCTCCCGGACCTGGCCCCAAGAGTTCACAGCCATCTAAGGCTGATCTACGTCGAACCGGATCTCGCATTCTCAAAGGACTCGATCTTTATACGCTTCAGCGATGTACCACCTTTAGTGAAAAGCACATTCTCCTTGTTGCTGACTTATTAGCCTCTGGGTGTAGGCCGGTTGAGGTGTCATCCCTGATGAGCCGGCGTTATTCGCGTCAATTAGCGAGCCAGGTATGGATTGTTGCAACAGCCGTTCGTTATGGCCGGCTCTGGTCCAATAGGCCGCTTATCGGCCGCATACACCAAGTTGTAGATCTTGCAATTAAAGAGGAAGCTTTAGGCGATGTAGATTGGCTTCAGTTTCCTCGATTAACGCGAGCAGAGGAACCAAGGGCAGATTAAAAGAGACAACTGTTCACACACTATGGTTTAAAATAATTAGTCTATGGCGGGCTGTCGTTCTTTATCGTGTACGTAAAGTGGGAATTCCCACACTGTGGTCTTATATGTTTTGGCTATGATTGCGGTGACGGCGAATTGTTGACCACTCGGCGCGATTAAGCATCCACGTTCCCATCGTAGTACATACTGATCAGTGGTTTCGGTTATAATGTTCGGTGACCCCAGCAGGGCTACCGCGATCCGGGTGGGATTGTGCGCAGCATCAAGGAGCTTGTGCCACGATTCGGTGCTGTAGAGACCCTGGATATCTGGAACGGGTATGGGTGGTGAACCAACCATGACAAGGATTGGACCCGGCATAGTGCCGGTATCGATGACAGTTTGTACCCACGATTCTGAGACATGATGTGACCAGGCTCCTTCATCGTCTGTTAAGGTGATATCAAGTGAGAGGGCGTAGGCAAAATGGGGGATAGCGATAAGGAGAACGAGGGATGGACTCATAGGGGGATCCTGTAAAAAATGAATGGTGTTGGGGTATGTGATAAATTTTATCATAAAAAACCCCCAGTCGACATGACTGAGGGTTTCCAGTGGATAGCGATATCCAGAGTCCTTTAGCGTTGATTTTGCCCCAAGCAAAACGACAGGATCTTGACAGGGATCATGATCGCGATGATGAGCAGATTGACGGCTAACCGTCCGAGGAAAACGCCGAGTGCAGCGCTGAGAAGGACAAGGTTCATGGGATGCTCCTGGAAAAGGGGAAGGCGAACGCTTGCGCCTCGCCTTCCCCTTTTCCAGGGGAAGACCGACGCCGGGCTCCATGCGTGCATGGAGAAGGCGGGCGAAAGTCCCCGCTTATCTTCCGAGGAAGAGTCGTTTCGCGCGTCCAACGAGGTTGGCGTGCGCTGGGGCAGATTCCTTCATGAGGTGCCCATGTTCGTGGGTACGCTTACAGGTTTGCGTACCATTTGCGTCATATTCTGATTCTGCCCCATGGGGCAGGTTGTGAAGATAATTGGTTATCTTCGCGATGGTGCCGTTCGCGTGGAACGTCCTCTCTTCGCCTTCTTTAATACCTTGTTGATAGGTGGTGCAAGCAGCAAGTCGGCCGTCGTTGTTGGTGGTCACCCATAAGCCGTCGGGCACAAGGTAATCCCCGCGACGGATGGCCACTCCCTCTGCTACTACTTGCTGTTGGTCTTCGACCTGGCGGTGCGCAATGTAGACGGAATCCACGTTGAGGGAGCGCTCGAATCGGCTCCAGTCCGTGACGACGGTTTGACTGACGTTCTCGGTCGACGATCCATTGAGGTGACGATGATGCGCGCGAATGGCGAGCAGCGCTTCCCGTTGTTCTGCGGAGAATTTACCAGTGGCAATGGATTGCTGCCACTGTTCGCGGATAGCGGTATAATCCGCCTGGTTCATCGCCTGATAGGTGTCGCGCGAGATCCCGATCGCTTCGCCGCGTAGAACGTCAGGGCGAAAGATCGCATCATTGGAGAAATGGAGCGCGCCCGGCACGAGTGCAGGCGGTTCAGGACGCTCCGCTCGCAGGGGTATCTGGCGTTGCGCCGCCGCGAGATCGGCGGGCGCCTTTTTCTCCTGGTAAGCGAGAACCGCGGCATCGAGGTCCGGCGATCGTCTGGGGGTGTCCGCATGGCGTTGGGCGACGTGGGCGAGCACCTGCTGTTGGAGTGCGGGTGGGTATTCTTTCCATGCCTGGGGGTAGGCAGCGAGATCACTGAGCATATCGAGCGGCGATGATCTTTTGACAGGATCATTCCAGGTGCCATTACTGAGGATCTGATTGAAGAGTGGGTCTTGCGTTTTGAGAATGCGTTGCTGATTTACGACGGAATTGAGCCAGTCAAAATCGACACGATCCTTCCCCTCGTAAAATACTCGTGCAGGGCGTCCAGTGACCGCCTCGTACGCTGTGTAGCACAGGGAAAATACGTCCGATTTGTCACTCGATTGGCCGATGGGCACTTCGGGAGCCATGTAATGAGGCGTGCCCATTTTTGAACTGGCTATAGAACAGTGGTCATTCGCTTTGACGTGTCCCCAATCGCACACCAAAGAATTACCATCGTCATCGAGCAGGATATTTCCCGGTTTGATATCGCCATGGACGATGCCGCGCTCATGGAGCGCAAGGAGGGTCCGCGCCATGATGCCGACCATTTTTTCAACGGGGATGGTGTTGCCAGGTTCGGCGCTGAGCGCATGTGCGAGTGAGCGAGCTTTGGGATCCACAAACGTGGCGTAGGTGCGCACACCATTGGGAAGGGTGATTGCTTCACTCGGGCCATTCCCGGACGCGAGGTTGTTCGGAATGTCGCGGATTAAAGCGAGTTGATCATCATCGACCTTTGGGAGCTGCGTCAAAGAGATAAGTGCAACTTCCGCGGCTATTTTACCATCATGGAAATGGCGTTCGACCGCAAATGCTTCTGACTCAGCCCCATGATCCAGGAAACTTGTAAAGAAAACGGTCGCGGTGGCGGTGTAGGCCGGCTTGGATGTATCGAATCGCAAGGAGCTGACGCGCGAAGGCTTAGGCATGGGTGGTATCGTCATCGGAAATGACGGTGAGTCCATTTTTGGCACGTTCCGCAAGAAGGCGTTTACGCAGGACGACCATGGCCGCTTCAGGGATCGAGGCCGGCATATCAAGAATGCTATCATAGCCCTCAAAGATATCCCGTTTCCAGTTGATCGGATTCCCTTCCGCGTCCCATTCACAGGGAACTGCCGATTCACTGATTTGGTCGTATAATGAACGGCCTAATTCACGTTTACGTTTTGGTGTGTCGGCTTCAGGCATGGGAGGTCTCACGGGAACACGGGGAGCATTGATCATGGCACTATCTCCGAGAAAGGATGGTAAAATATGGGGTGGAGTCCAGGGGCGAGTCAGAATCTTGACCGCAGCCCAATGGCGTCTTCGCGGGCCGTTTTCCCCAGGAAAGAGGCCGGCGGAGGCGGTGTTCTGGTGCTGTACGGTAGGTGGAATCACCATAACCTCATTCGTAGAGGTTCGGGTCCCTATGGAAGCATTTAAGAATATCACAGGATCGTCGTGGTTAATCTACGCCGGGATCGGTGTGGGGTGTATTATCGGCCTGTGGTTGGCGATGGTGATCGGAGTCTTCTTGCTCCGGTTCCTCACCCGGCAGCGCCTGGCTCTAGGCATGGCTCGGCTGGAAGTGGCCAAGGTGGAAGCACGGCGGCGTCAAGCACTGGGTGAGAATGGCGATGGTGCGGCGCGCCAGGTTGAGGAGGCTAGAAAGCAGGCGCTAGAAATGGCTCGGGTGTGCGCAGATTTACGGAAACAGGTAGACGCTCAGCAGCAACTTTTAGGACTTCGCGAGAAGGATCTTGGAGATCTGAAAGAGCGTTTTAAGCGTGGTGCGGAAACCTATTCTACCTTGGAGCGAGCCCATAATCAGGCGTCTACTGCGCTTGCCATGCGTACTGATGAGTTGGATCTAGTGCGTGGTCGAAATGCCGAAATTGAAGACATGTTGCGATGTGCTATCGATGGGAGGGAGACCTCGGCGAATATAGGAGAACGATTTGACCTTTTACAAACCGAACATGAGCAGACTACGGTTGCGGCGCGAATGATGGAAAGTCAGTTGAAACGGAAAATTGATGAGATTGAGATGCTCAATGCGACTATTACGGATATGAATAATCAAAGAGAAGTCATGAGGGCAAAGGTCGAGTATATGGAAATGATGATAAGTAAGGCTGGATTTACTTCGCCTCGTCTGGATAAAGAGATGGCTGCGCACGCTCCCGCCCTTTTGTCCTAATTAGACGTTGATCGTGTGGCTGCGCTGGCTTAGGTTTACGGCTCATCACGATGCCTTTCCACACATGATTGCCATGTGTTTTGGTTCTAGTCGGTAACTCATATCATACGCTTTTTCAGCTCCCTTGCCGAGCTCGCTCACCGCCTCCGGCTTAGAGCGGATCCAACCGCGCAGTTTTCCTACGGCAACATTCATGCGCAGGGCCAGTTCCTGGGACATGCGAATGTGGATGTTCCCATTTAGGTGCGCTTTGACTTCCAGGAGATCATCGCCGCTCAAGGTATGGAAAAGCTGAGGCTTGCCTGCCTTCCAATAATCGGATTCACTGTATTCCCCTTCCTGAAGGCGCTTGTCATCTGTGACGGCGGCCAGCCCTAGGAGATTGGCCACTGTGAGGATGTCCATGACAAACGCTTGTGCCGACTTCGCCAGGAAGGTGTATGTTGACCAGCGGCCCATGGCACGACGATTGGTGAGGATGATGCGGTAATCCAGAGTGTAGTGGGACAGTCCTTCGGGTCTGTTGCCGTATCGCCAGTGGCCATCCCCATACACCTTTTTGTTGCTCTTGTAATTCTGGATGTTGGCTCTCTCCAGCATGTTGTCGAACACCTCCAGAATCTGGCTGTCCGAGTAGCTGTTGGCGTTCTCAATCACCCACAGGAGCGTAGCGTAAATGTTATCCTGGTTGAAATCTGCGGTCTTGAATCCGCCTATTGAGGTAAGGAGTTTCCCCCGGTTCTTGCTCGTGAGCCGATGCGTTACCGTGTTGAGGTTTAAGAATAGCTCTGTCCAGTATTTGTTTTTGAGGGCGTCAATGGTGGCCTTGAGGGTAGCCACGATGGAGGCTGCGGTCAGTCCAAGCGCGCTTAGAACCTCGGCATCGAGCGATGTCGCCTTGTCATAATTGGACTGGAGGGTCGCCATTTCCAGATCGTAAATTGCCACCAGTGCGCCGATGTACCCTTCCCTCTCCACCATGCCGGCTCGGCTCTTGGTGTGACCATCTTTAACCTTGCCGGGGCTATCACGCATGCGGGCTTCCAGATCACCGAAACGATCGTTAAAAAATTTATTGAATAGCTTGTCATCCTGCACATCAGTATCCACACGGAGTATGTGGACCTTTGCCCTGGCGCTCCGCTCGGCATCCAGGAAGTCGAACGATTGGAGGATGACCACTTCTGCTTTTCGGTAAGCAATCGCCTCCAGAACGTCTTTATTCGACTCCCAGCGTTGGGGAATGATGAAGTAAAGCGAGCGCGCGGGGCACTCGCGGAGTAGCCGACACACCCACGCAGCATATTCACTGTAGGGCGGGTTGCAAAACAGCAGATCCACCTGTTTGTCCAAATACGATTGCTGGTGGAAGTCCGTGCCGATCACCTTCGCGAAGGTCACCAATTCATTTATGAGAATATGGCTCTTTTCAATCGCGAGGGCGTCCACATCAGATCCGCACCGCTTCAGCGCGGCCCTGAGGAAGGATCCCGTCCCCGCCCCTACGTCAAGGAAGGTGTATTGGCTCTCATCATTGCGCCGACGCCTGCGGTAGTCCCTGTCATCAAAGCTCTCGGAGGTATTCTCAGGACCGAGATAATCATTCAGGACGCAATTTATCATCGCGTCGGTGGTAGGATAAAACTCGAAGTCTTGCGCGGCCTCCTTGAGGTCGCGGACGAGGGAGAGGGTGTTGGTCATTTCGACTCCATTGAATGGTTTTCGCGCGCTGCGGTGCGCAGTTCGTCGATGGTTTCGGTTTCGTAGCACTGGAAGCCCTAGGATTCCAGGTAGTCGATGAGCTCCTTTCTTGAGACGACTGCTCCTGCGAGCAGATCTGCGTCAGGACCAGACAATCCACCCTTCCATGCGCATCGCCTGGTCAGCGATTGCACGCAATGCGACCAGGCGTCGTCGAACGCCATCTTCTTGAAGTCCTAAGTTTACCCAGTGCGTTGCACCTAGGTGCCTCTGGAGGGGATTGTCGGCCCCGGTGCTAACTGGACGCGTGCAGTGCGCCGGATCGGTCCGATCGATTGCTGACAGAACGCGATAGGGATGCAGTTTTCCTAGGCAATTCTGAAATGGCAGGCCAAGGCCACAAAAAATGGTTACGAAATTTTGGTTCGTGAGATCAAGTGTAAAAATAGACCTCCGGATTATTTGCACGCCGGTACCCTGACAATACGCGCAGGTCGGCTGGGCACTGCAGGCACACGACTCGTGTTCAATCAGGGACATATCTGGATCATCCAGAATGGAGATGGTCATGGTCATGGAAGACCTCCGCAGGAATGTGGGAAATGGGGCGGGATCGAAGAAGGAGCAGAATGCTCCCGTCGTATCGATGGAATTATTTATCCGGAATCACTTTGGTTGGTCCATTCATACACCGGAGGATCTATACTGGAAAAGGCACGCGACTCTTCTCGATAGCGGATTCCACATGGTTGACAGAGTCCTTCTTCTGCCCAACGCAGGAGGAGATCTTCGGGCCTGGCCTGACAGCAGTGACACAGGGCGGGGACGTTGACGGTGTCCATTCCCAGTCACGCGAGTGCGAACTGGGGTTCGTCGGGCAAGAGCGCTTCTTCGGTCTCAAGGGCGCCTGCTGACAGGATTATTTGCGCAGTCGCGATAATTTTTCCATAGGATGCTTCTGGGGTTTCCTCCCCTTGCATCCAGCCTTGGCAATAATCACGGCTGTATGCCACTTCGCCGATATCGAGAGATGCGCAGCAGAGCATGGCGACGCATTCCGCTTCGAATTCCATGAGAGACCTGGGAATGTCTTCACCATGGCTGGAGACGGTATGCCCTAGAACAATATGTGCGAGCTCATGAAAAACGGTTTTATTTTGCAGGGGCGCGGTTGGATTTATGGCGATAGAGTGCCCCATGGCTTGCCCTTGGCGATTGCCGTCTGCATGTTCAAAAGCGACTAAGGTAACTCCGAGATTGCTCAATGCCGTGTCTCTGCTCCAGGTGGGGAGGGGAACCTCTTTAGGAATAATATCACCCTCGGTTTGTGCGACAACGAACCATGCTTTCTTGTAGATGAATCCGGTCCACCGTTTCCCATTGTCCTCGCCGTCCATGGATGTGTTGGTTACGTCATTTTGATGCTTTCCTTGGCGCTGAATGGGGAGCCACATGCTCAGTGCTTTTTGCTCCCTTTTGACCTGGCGACCTTTCTCGATCCATCCGCGATACGTGTCGATCGGTCCGATAGGCAGTCCCCGTAGATTACATTGATACGCCACGTTCAGCTGGTTGAGGAAGCTGTATCTATGAAAGGCCCGATAGGCCTCCATACACGTTCCGGGTACTTCGAGCACGCTGCGCAGCAGCTCTTCCGCTTTGGGAGTGAGAGTGGGCTCTTTGGTGCGTTTGGTGTGGGATTGCATGGCGACTCCGGGTGGATGGACGCTGAGCGACCATCCACCCGGAGTCGCCATGCAGATGGCTCACCGTGGTCTGTATTTGGCGTTAAATTAGAATAGCTGGCAGCCGTCGCATGGATACGATTCCGCACCCTGTCCCGGCGGTGCTCGGTGGGGCGGGAAAGTGGTCCGCGCTCTTCTTCTGAGCGGGTGTTGGCTGTTATTGGCCATTCTCAGTGCGGTTGAAATCGTCACCATCAGGAGCAACCAACGTTCGAATCCAATAATTATCCATGCCGGAAATTATTTATGCATCACTGACGTGTCCTGGAATATCTACTTCTGCGCCTCCGAGCTTGGATATTGCGCGCTCAAGAGCGAAGGCATCGCCAGACCTAGCTTGGTAGGTCCATTGGCGCAAGGTACCCAGCGGGACGTCGGCGCGAATAGCAATGGCAGCGAGGGATTCTCCGCCCTGCATGCGTAGTCGCACCCAGCCGCGTAGGTGGGCGAGCAGCAGGCACTCGGCGACGGCGACTGGAGGTGGCATGGCATCCTCGGCTTTGGCGCTATCACGATCTTTTACTGCTTGCGATTTGGAGCCGCGTGGCTTGGTCATTTGCGAGCATCCTTATTGGTGATCGCGATTAATTGCGGCAGCGGCCCCTCGCGACGAGGCGCAGTCGATACGACAAGGTCGAGGCGTATTTTCCGACCCCCAACCTCAACTTTGCCCGCCGACCGCCAGCTTTGGCGCTGGGCGGCGGGGTCGTCGCGAACGAGATGGGCATCAGCGCATATCGTCGCTACCGCCCGCTCAGCGGCGGCCCACTGAGGGCCGCCGTCGTCGTCGGTGATTTCCGCGAGTGCTAGGTAGTGTCGAATCGCGGCCGCAGAGAGGTACCAGCGCGGGATCATACCCCCGCGAGTCCTATGCCGAGTTCGCTGCACAGGCGAGCACCCTCCCGATCGGCAAAGCCGGTGCGGGCACGTCCATTGAGCTCATCGTTTTCCGCGCGTTCAAGCGCGCGCTTGATCAGTTCTCTGACCTGCTGGGCGCCGGCCACCTCGCTGCTTCCGGGGCTCTCGTGCCGGCCATTGGAGTCGACCTGGCGGATCCGCCAGCCGACCGCTGACTGCGCGACCTGGACGAGCTGGACGCCCCCCGTTGCCCGCTTGTCCGTGCCAGCCTGAGAGGAATAGCCGTTTATGAGTACGGTGTGGTATTTCATGGTATTCTCCCCGCGCCCATGGGTTGTTGGTGCGCGGATGTAGGCGTTTGGGTGGCAGGCGCAGTGGTCATACATCGATCTTCTGAAAACTGCGGACCTCTGTGTCCAAGGATTTCCTGGACGCGAAAAGCGCAGCGCGCGCCTGATCCTCTGTCAGTGCTGCTGAGTCCTCCTCGCACATCGGTTCAGCGAACGCGACGATGGCGGCCCACCGCAAACCACTACACCGCTCCACGCTGGCCTGGAGTCCAAGGGTGACCACGCTGTCGACCGCCTCCTTAAGGTCGGCCTCTAGCCCATAGCTTCCGCTCTCGTCCCGCACCCGGATTGCGGAGGTGGACAGGCGACCGGCGTGCCACTGAAATCGGAAGTCGTGGTACCAGCCGGAGATCGAGACGGGATCGTTGCCCGAGGTGACGCCCAGGGCCTCCCTGGCCTCTGCCTCGGTGAGGCGTATGCTTTCCCCACTGGTGGTGCGCAGGCCAAAGTGCCCGCTGGGTAGGCGTGGATAAATGCCCGGCCGCACAGTGCGGCCGTCGGGGAGGTTATTCGTAGGGGTATTCATGGATTTATCTCCGTGCTCATGGGTGGATGTGGTGTTGATCGTTATTGCCGAAACCAGCAGACCATTACAGGCCGAGGGTGGGTGACCGTGCCGGACCTATGTCCGGGAAGATGGGTGAGCCCCTGGCGACGGTGGTTTCAACATGCTGACTTTCCATCACCTGTCCTATCCCTCTATGGGTGGTAACATAACGAATGCCAACGGCATTGCCGCCGTCGTCATAGGAGCGGTGAACATTCACTATAGTGTGTTCGACTTGATAGCGTCCGATCGGAGTAAATTTGGTGCCAATGGGGAAACGCGGCATGACTGCATGGAGTTCTACTTGCATGGTATGGTTCCTTAGAACGAGAATAAGTGGTGGGGTTGTTACTACCGGAACCGGGTTCAGCCCTCCGCGTGGATCCGCTCAAGGTCTGCGATGCTAGTGCCTTTCGCCAGCCGGACGGACTCTGCCGGGTAGCCGTGTACGGACAGCCCATAGACCGCTTCAGCCAAAGCGGAGACTAGGATTTCATCTCGTGTTAGCATCTTGCCGTACTCGTCCTCGGCATAGGTCTCCCTGGCGTCGATTAGTACTGCGAATGCAGCGGCGGCGGCAGTTTTGGGGCCGGCGTAGTAGTCGCCGTGGCTGTCGGTCGGGAGTCGGGTGGTGCTCATGGTTCTATCTCCTGTCCCTACGGATTGCCGAGGGTGGCTGCGTGTTTTGCGTGTCGGTACGGTATCATAATACGTTACTACGTATCAGGACAATAGGGAATTTCACACTAATGCGGGTTGCGAATTCGGTTGGCGGGACGATGCCAGGGGTTTATTCCTAGTGATGACATCGTCTTCATCAGGAGCAACCAACGTTCCAATCCAATAAATATCTATGCCAACATTGGTGTGACGAATCATGCTTAAAGTCTTCCGGTTATCGTTCTTTTTACTGATCGTTCATTAATCGTCTTGATAATTTCAGCCATGATGCGGTCATGCGCGGGCGATTTGTTGCGATGGATGAACCCAGGGGCTCGCCGCTCCGAGGCACCGAGCGGTTTTCCGTTGAGGTCGAAGGCAGACACTCCCAGCCGGAAACTCGTCATGCGCTTTTGCCACTCAGGCAGGAAATCACGTCAAAGTTGCTTAGGCATATCTCTGATGTTTTCCGTTCTGGATGTCGGTCCATGGTGTGTTCACTTTCGTGGTGGACCGTTTTAATCGCGCTGGGTATAGCGCGTGGGGAGGATGGAATCTTGACAAAAATCGACAAAAAAAGGCCGCCTGGTACAACCAGGCGGCCTTGTGGGCGATGATCGCGATGCGGGAAGAAATCAGCTATTTCCATGTCTAATCGCTACCATGGAGATGACATCGTCCGCTTCAGGTGAAACGATGGTTCCAATTCGGTACATATTCATAGTTCCGTCACTTTCGCGAAACATCAGGTAGCGCACGCCTCCATGATCGACACTCAGAACATCTTCCGATGTCACGGTAATGGTGCTCGGTACAATAAGGTCGTCCTCTATATCAAAGGTGTAGTCGGGACCGACCTTAGCGATGACAAAATTTGGGTCATCTTCAAGTTCTCCATATGACGAAGTTATATAATTACCAATAAATGTGTCGTTAACAGCATCCGGCCCATATGTTTTGGTTCCAACGAATGCTGCCGTGGCCATGGATGAGCTACTTGAGTATATACCAGTACAGGTGGTATTTGTCATGGATGTGATGGTCCACGTGGATGTTGTTGCGTCTGACGTGAACGAGTAGACATATCCAGAGCTGTCGATGGACACCCCTTGGTGCCCTACAAGTCCACTGAAGGACATGATGTAGTTCCCGCCGATCGAACCATCTTTGATGATCAAGAATGTTTGGTCCGGCAGCTCGTCTGAGATGTAATCGAATGTCCAGCCGCCACTAGCGGATTCGATAGAGGTGACATCGCCACCACCGCCACCGCCACCACCGCCACCACTGCCACCGCCGCCACCGCCGCCACCGCATGCGGTTAGTGCGATAAGGAGTGCAAAAATTGATGTGAAATGAATGGTATGCGACATGAAGGCTCCAGGAAGTTGGCAGAGTGTGTAACGATGGGCAGCGTCGTCAACCAAGGTTTTTGCATAGCTGTTGGGAGAGATTTTTTTTGCCTCGGTTCGTGGTAGCGAGAGACGAAAAATTGATTGCATGAATACCCCGTGGGTTGGGCTGTAGGAGAACAGAGATGGCTCGGAGGCCGTCCACCAGGGGCGGTCTCCGAGGTCCATCTATTCGAAGGGCGGAGGAAGGTGAAGTTTGGCAGTGTGTTCAATTGGGTGGTAGATACGCGCGATGCAGCTCGCAGGATGGTCAAGCATGCGTCTCTGGTCCATCTTCTGCCTGGCCCTCTTCATGCTGCGGGTGGGTCCCGCGGTTGAGGTGGCAGCTATCGTGAGTCGTCATGTGGATGGTGACACCATCCGGGTCACTTTTCCTTCACTTGGCGATGAAACGTCTGTGCGGCTCCTCTGGATCGATACACCAGAGAGCCGCGGGAATGCTCACGGCAAAGCGATGCCAGAGGGCCGGGCCGCATCCGCCTACCTTGCTGCGATCCTTCCCGTTGGATCGCAAGTGACGTTGTGGGGCCCCGGGGAAACGCTCCAGGCCGATGTTTACAAACGCACCCTCGCAGTGGTCCTCATGCCACCTGTGGGTGTGGCTGAAATGAAGCCCCGTTCCTCAGTGCAAGAATTGATGATCGCCAACGGCCATACGGTTTACTGGCGTAAGTATGGGGAAGCCCCAGAGCCTTGGCACGCTCGCTTCCTCCAGGCGCAGCAGGCGGCGGAGGAGGGGGGTGAGGGGGCTTGGGCCTCCGCGCCGAAATGGATGAAAGACAAGGCGAACGAGCGAACACGGCCAAAAGGGAAATAACATGGCGAAACGAAGAACTCCCGCACGTCAGCCGAACGCGGATACCGAAGAGCATCGCTTGGGGGATATGGCAACCCGGATTGGATAATCATTTTCAGTGTTATAAACCATCGAAGATTCCACTATACGATCTTAAATATGCCCATATTGATGGTAAATTTTACAAGACGGATGGGGTCCTTCAAATAAGTGGAGAAACCAAGGTCGTCGAAGGCTCTTTCGCGTCTTCATTGATACCTCGCGCAAAGAGACTGGCAAAGATAATAATAGAAACAGTCAGTTCATGAATATTTGCGATACGCGATGTCGTCGAGCCGTTACGGGAGAAGTTTGGACAATGACTTAGCGCGTCCAACCGCCATATAGAGGCGATTCGGAGTGCCGGCAGGGGTGAAGTCGTAGCGCCGATAGAAACGTATTGCATTGTCGTCAATAGCATCGACTACAATAAAACTAATGCCCAGCAGATCACTAGCCTGGAGTATGCGCAGACATGCGCGGGCCAGAAGTGCTCCCCCCAGGCCCTTCCTGTGGTAGTCACTTGAGACGGCAAGCCGCGCTAGCAAACAGGCAGGGATAGGGTGCTTCGGTAAATTTTGACGGTCTGTTTCGAGTATGTCTTCCATAACAATGGTCGCTGCGGCCAAGCTGTAATACCCAAGAATGGGAGCTCTGCCCGTCGACGGGTCACCCTCGATGAGTACGCGAGTATGGGCAGTGCCGGCATGCATGGCCTTGACGGCCGCACCGCGCAGCCATGTATCCAAAGCGAGGTTACCACACCGGAAAGATCGCACGTTATGGCGATCGTGTTGGAGGGTTTCCTCGATCATGGCCTTGCCTGAATGGTCACTGCGGCGCGGTAGGCCTGAGACCAGGGAGACCTGGGTAACGGTTTCCGGTTTCGAAGAATAGCTCGGAATTGTGCCTGATCGGTCGAACGTATGACGATGAGCGTGATGATATCAATGGGCATGAGGTCTGTCTCCGGTGGGTTGCCTGCATCCCACCGGAGACAGGCCTCAGGTTAATTTCTACTCGTGATGGTTCCCGCGACAGCCGCTGCTCGTTTCCACGGTCCGCCGAGGGGTCGTAAGTCAGTGAGGATCGCCATGAAAGCCGCGTGATGTTCACGGGCAATGGCAATCACAACGGGCGATGCGAGATCCTCATGAGCCTGCCTAACTAATGAAGTGGTTACGTAGTCCGATACCGTCCTTCCCGTTACCTGAGCCGCTGAATGGACGAGTTCCTTGATGTGGGGAGTGACCCTTACATTCAAAGTGTCGTTTTTTAGGAGCTGTACGCGTTTTACGCTTCCGCCGTGTGGGGTTTTGTGCGATTTTTTACTAACCAGCTTGGATGCAACTGCAGCCTTGCGCGAGTTCTTCTGCTTCGGCTTTGCAGCGAGATGGGATGTGGTGCTCATGTAAAACGATTGTGTTACATTCATGGCCAGTACAAGGAAAAATTGTTAACGCCACAGTTCACACCGATCACGGCGCATACTGGTAAACGCCCCCGTGGCAGTGATGACTACGTGATCAACGAGGTCGATCTCAACTGCCTTTGCTGCAGCAATAACATTTTTAGTCACGGCAACATCTGCGCTACTGGGGGTTGGATCGCCAGCGGGGTGGTTATGCACCATAATGGTTTTGACGGCGCCACGCATTAAGGCGTTTCGCAAGAAACTTCGGGGCCGAGCATCACAACTATCTATATCACCTTGGTAAATTTGTATGGGATAACCAATGAGTGCGCTATGCGAATCAAGTGCTAAGCACCAGAGTCGTTCATGATCGAGTTGTACATAGGGGATCATCATACTTGCCACAAGCTCAGGCGTTGTCAGTGGGCAACGTGGTTGCCGCGCCAATAATAATCGACGATGAAGTTCGAAAGCGGCGGCTAAGCATCGTGATTGTAATGGAGTCAATTTGAATTCATTTTCAAAGGCAAAAATATCGGTACCGACTAAGTCATGGAGAGACTGTGTCTGATAAATCCTTCCATCATCAGAGCAATGGGTACTCCTATCTTCTACTCCAAATAGTAGCTGTATGACTTCACTATCACTCAAGTTTTCCAAGATGGGCTTGGGCGATTCGTTTAAAAGGCATTGTACCATGGTTGATGCTCCTGGGGTTCACGCAGGAACCCCAGGAGCATTATCCGTGGTATTTATTTAATGTATCTCGGCGAAGCCGTGGTGACGTGCCCGCGCGTCGCGCTCTTCCCTGTTGTGATCATCGTCCAGTGGTAAATTAAGGACTACCGCGGGCTGGTGGCAGTAACGCGGTATGCCTTCAAGGCGCGTGCGCGGGCGAGGTCCAACACGTCGTCGGTATCGTCCATCACATACACGGTGTACCCTTCTGCCTCGGCGTGTGCTCTGCCATCGGCCAGCCGCGCCATGTCGCTCGACCACACGGCTGCACGTGCCTTGGGTGCATCCTCAAGCACGGCGCGATAGCAACCATCACGCAGGACGGTGCGCCCGGTGTCCTGGTATCCATCCACGATGACCCAGGCTAAGACGATGATTTTTTTCATGGAGGATTTGGCGATGATATTCATGGGGTGCCTTTCAGTTAGGTCGCCAGGCCGTGCCGAGTCCCTAGGCTCGCCAAGATATGCTCGGGCCAATTGCCCTGATAGGGCGTGATTTTCGATATTTTCCAGCCCGACCAATGTCGGCCCCCGGCCTTGAGGTAATAACCTTCGCCCCCGCTGTATTTCTCGCGATACTCCTGCCCACCTTCCACAAGGTGCGCAGTCTCAGTGATACGCCCGGCCGCTTTCCGCATCTCGGAGAAGATATCGCGAGTATGTTTCGATGTAGCAAGGACGACGGTCTCCACGGTTCGGCTTGCGTAGTAGTCTGTTTGCGAGTCCGACCTATCTTCTTGGCGAGAGGCGATTATGAGTGATTTGCAGTCAGATAGAAGGAGTGCGGCGATGGTCATTCCCCGCGCAACGGCGGCGCTTTCTTCAGCCTTCTCGGCAATGCGCGTCGCTTCCTTTTCGGCTTTCCATGTTTGGTTTCGCGAAATGAGGGCCGCAACCTCCTCAGCGGTGGCGCTTTCGCCGCGAGACTTCCAGCCAATCGGGGAAAGGTCGTGCCCATCGTGGAAACGGTCGGTCCGGTAGTCCTGTCCATGTGGGTCGATGAGAAAGGCCGTGCGCTCCCGGTAGAAGCACACGGTAGCATAATCAGTGTTGGTAGTGCCCATTCCCCAGGATGCATGGCAGATAGTGCCAATGGCTGGCATGCCCGCTGGTGAAGGGGGAAGGGTGAATGTGGGGGCGGAGAAAATAGAGAGAGTGGAGAGCATGAAAGATCCTTAAGAAAGTTTCATAAGGCCAGAGATAGTTGAGTTATCTTCGCCATCGTGAATGAAGTCAATTCGGACACGGACCCAATTAGCGTTTCGTTTGAATACCACTGTCCTGCCGGTTATGGTCACATCGCAGGCAACCAAGATGCCTAATCGCGGCAATTCAATCCGGAAGGGTGCTGCGGCCCAGTCACTTGGAATGAGTGGGGACCCTGTATGCCACCCAGCCGGTGCAATATAGGATCCGACAGCTGGGATGGTTTCACTGTAGATTGTTTGATGAATGAGTGTCATTAGGGATCCTTGGAGTTTGGGCTCATGGCTCGGCGGAACCGGGATCATTAGATGCATGATGAAGGTCGTATATCGTCACCGGGATGCCACGTGTTAAAAGATGGGTTTCTAGGAGCGCTTCAATCTGAGACCAATTGCCGCCGGCAAGACCAGCTCCTAAACGTGGACAATGAACACTCGCACCGTCCCGTTCAGCTATATCCGCCAATTGCACAAGGCAGCGCCGTAGAGCCAGGTAATTTAATGGAATAGGATTTTCGACACTGCGATAACCATGTTGAGCGAGCAGATTGGCCACGCACAAGTCCGGGAGGACTGGAACCACCTGGATTGCTCCAAGTTTAAATGGGCCTGATTCTGGATGTTTACCGCGAGCCCATTGGCGATACCACCGTTCCGGTCCTTGGTAGCGTTTGCTCAAGGCCGACACAAATCCGCGTCCCCATCCGCCCCGATCGTTAACGATATGGGCGATGATCTTGGTACCGTCACCCCTGCTTGGCTGGGTTGCATCCCCGATTCGGTAGATAATTGGCATCGACGGCTCCTGGTTCATCTTGATAACCAGGAGCAGTCGGAGCCAAACGCAAGCGGTTTACCGCTGTTGCTTGCAACATTGGGAGTGCTAAGACAGATTTTACTCGTAGGGTCGTTTGACCCTACAGAAAGAACCATGAGCGAATCCCAGCACGTCGAAGTCCGGCAACGAACATCCAATGGGATCGGCACGGCCTCGCTCGTTCTCGGTATTTTGGCGTGCTTAGTCAGTTGGATTCCATTCCTGGGTATTCTGGGAATACCGGTTGCCATTATCGGTATAATCTTAGCCGTCATCGGTTTGGTCATCGGCCTCACGCGGCGTTCCTCAACGGGTGGCGCTATCGCTGGGGGCATCGTGTCTGGCCTCGCGATTGTCATTTCCGTCACCATCACCGGGACAACCGCCACAGCCATAGCGGCTGGAATGAACGCCGCCCAGCAGACCGTTCAGACCGAGCAGACATCACGCCCTGTCCCCATGCCCGTCAGCGCGCCACAGCCTTCTGTGGCGACTATTCCCGCGACTTCACAGGAATCGACCGCCACGGCTCCGGTCGTCGCTCAGCCTGCTGCTGTGCTTGCGCCCGCGCCAGTTCCTGCTCCTGCTCCTGCTCCAGAAGGGCCCAAAGAGGCATCCGTGGAATGGGGCACCTACGGTCCGGACACTTATTTTGTACAGGGCGATATGGCGGTAAAAATAGGCCCTTTGACGGTTGGTAAAGTGAAGGTTGGCACCATCCATAATGAACAGGAATCGAAAGAGGATTTGTTGAGCGTGACGATCACCATCAAGAACCAGTCAGAGGGGAAGAAGGTGGATTACAACACCTGGGGGAGCAATGAAATGCACTTCCGCCAGGCAAAAGCAGCCTTGTCCGACAATTTCGACAACACCTACCGGCTGGTTGCCTTCGGAATGATGAGCAGACCAAAGGGCCAACTGATCCGTGAGTCCATCTATCCTGGCAAGGAAGTGACTGACGTACTGATTTTCGAACAGCCCGTCGATAAGGCGTCTGAACTCAAATTAGAACTACCCGCAGCTAATTTTGGAGGGGAAGGGTTCATTCGCATAAAAATACCAGCCTCGGTGATAGTTAAGTGACTCACGATAGCGAACGGCAGAAGCGCCTCGCGAAGATTCGCGCCAAAAGGAAGCGTATGCGCGCAAGATTCGTGAAACAGCGGATGTTATTCCCATTGTAAAGAAATGCATGGCGGCGGCTCAGCAGGGACGGGCAATGTCCTCACAGGCTGCACAGTTCTTCGCGTTTAGCACCGTTACCGGCCAAGCCTGGCTCTTGGAGGCGAACGAGCGTGCGTGTTTGCACATGGGCGATGGGTCGACCGCAGACTTCCTTGGGGGCGCTATCAAGGAAACCGCTCATCAAGTTCTGGTGGAATGGACTGGGAATTATCGTATTTTAGAGGGTGTATTTTATTACGACCCTATCAGCTTGGATGATGTTGACATGCCGCGCAGCTATGAAGGATTTCCTCTCG
>Ga0335395_10000043_pt1 | contig 91628 bp, 83 predicted proteins | sample MAT02_FD_205744 | JGI IMG/M metagenome (GOLD analysis project Ga0335395, IMG submission 205744) | Freshwater microbial communities from Lake Fryxell liftoff mats and glacier meltwater in Antarctica - MAT-02 (spades assembly) (version 2) ...
TGGAGGCGTTACGACAATTCGCCTACCTACCCAAACCCGGACGACACTATCCACGCGAATGCAAAAGTCCCCATGGACGAAGTATTCAGCGGAGGGCTGTTAAGTGAACAACATTGGTCCTAGGTCCTAGGTCTTGTTTGCGAGGATTATAAGGGTGAATGGGACACTTCCCTTCAGAAGGCGACCATATCACCACTGACGACATAGGACGATTTTCGAGGACCTAGGACTTAGGACTGGCGCCGAATAGGACTTAGGACGGTTATTGGACGTTTAGCGCAGCTTCTGCTGCGCTAAACCCAAACGTTCTAAAACGCGCAATTGCCCAACTTGCGCAAGCGTGTCGAATAAGGGTGGGCTTTCCTTGCGGCCGGTGACGGCGACGCGCAGGAGCATGAACACGTTCTTGTTCGCCCACAGCACGGGCTTGGCCTCCGGGTTGGCGGCGGTTTCTTCGCTGGCTTTTTCTTCCAACAGGGTGCGGAAAAAAGTCTCCAGGCCGACTGCCGTCCACTGGGCGCCGTCGCTGGCGACATAGCGCTTCAGAGCGGATTGAATCTGTTCCAGCACCGTTTTGGCTTGGGTTTTATCCATGCCCTTGGGGACCAAGTGGTCGGGATGGGGCTCGACTTTTTCGCCGTAAAATGGTTCAGACTGGGCGCAATAATCGCCGCCAAAGACCATGCGTTCGCGCAGCAACGGCAGCAGATCTAAAAAGCGAGCGTCGACTGCGCGATGGACTTCGGCGCGGACACGTTCGGTATCGAGTTCGCGGAAATAGAGGCCTTGCAGATGGCGCAGTTTGGCCAAGTCGAAGACTGGGCCGGCAACATTGATGCGGTCAAGGTCGAAGGTTTCAGCCAGTTCAGCCAAGGTGAATTTCTCGCGGCCGTCCGGCATCGAATGGCCGAGCAGGGCAAGGAAATTCAGCAATGCTTCGGGCAGATAGCCCTGCTGATTGTACCACAACAACGAGGTCGGGTTCTTGCGCTTGCTGATCTTGGACTTGTCCGCGTTACGCAATAAGCCGACATGCACGTATTCCGGCGCGGTAAACCCGAGTTTACGGTTGAGCCAAGTGTGCTTGGGCAGCGAATTCAGCCATTCTTCGGCGCGGATCACGTGGGTGATGCCCATCAGGTGATCGTCGACCACGGCCGCAAGATGATAGGTCGGCCAGCCGTCGCTTTTCAGCAAGACTTGATCGTCGATTTCTTTCCAGCCTTTGACCACCGGCTGTTTACGCAGGCGGTCTTTATAGACGTGTTCCCCTTCGAGATCAGTTTTCATCCGCACCACATACGGTTCTCCCTTGGCGATTCGGTCCTTGGCTTCGCCCAGGTCCATGCCGCGATGGCGACGGTCGTACATGACCGGTTCACCATTGGCGAGCTGACGCTTGCGCATCTGTTCCAGATCACGCGAGGTGCAAAAACAATAATAGGCGTCGCCCTGCTCGATCAATTGATCCGCATAACGCTGATAAATGCCCTGCGCGACGCGTTCGCTCTGGGTATATGGGCCGTGCGGGCCGCCGATGTCCGGACCCTCGTCGTAGTGCAGACCCAGCCAGTGCATGCTGTCGTAAATGGCCTTGGCACTTTCCGGCGTGCACCGCGACTGATCAGTGTCCTCGATGCGCAGGATGAATTTCCCGCCATGACGTTTGGCAAAGCAATAATTGATCAAGCCAATGTAGGCGGTGCCCACATGGGGATCACCGGTGGGGGAAGGCGCAATACGAACACGAACAGTCATGGATGGGAACCTGCCGGCAAAGGTCGGGGTGGGCGTGGGGCAGCATCATTGGCTGCAGGCGACGAGGGCAAGGCGGGCTTGACCGCAGGAGGTGCGGCGACCACTGCATCCGTCAAGCGCAGAGTGCCCACCAGATCGAGAGGAAACTGCGCTGGCAGGATCAATTCATCCATATTTTCTGCCGTCAGACGCTCATTCAGAAACACAGCGATGACGCCACCGGCGTTCTCTGCCGCCAAGCGCAGGATCAAGGAATCGCAGGCCACGATATGGTGTTCGCAGGTCGCGACCGTGGCCAACCCCGTGAAATGGGTGAAATCACCGCTGTCGCTGCGGTCGCCGGGCACTCGCCGCGCGGTCAGCACCACCGTGCCGGTCGCCGAAATGATGCGCACCTGACACTGCTGGGTGTCGAGCCACGCGGTCATTTCCCCCGCAACCGCAAACGTGCACTGCCAGGTGATGTGGTCGCCCTCCACGGTGGGCGGCTGATCGGCCTGCACCACGCTGCCGGGATCCAGGTGGTATTTCCAGCGCAGGTAGTCGTCTGGCCGCGAACGGCTGGCCGCCGCTAGGCGCTGATTGACCCAAGCCGCACCCAATGCCAGGTCCACGCGTGGAAGACCGGCGGTGACGACGTTGGCCGTCCAGGCGAAATCCAGGTCCGCGTCGCGCCAGCTGCCATGGGCGGTTAATCCCGCACGAATTGGCCACGTCGGCCAGGGGACCTCCTCTCGCCGCAGCTGCTCTAGTAGCCACGGGCGCGGAAGGGTCAGCGCAATGGGTGCCGCTGGCGGGGAACCCACCGACACCCGCTGCACCTCAACTCCGTGCGCAAGTGTCTGCGGCAGGCGCTGATTGGCGACAAAGGCCACGCCATAAGGCAGGGCAAGCCAGCCGGCTCCAGCCAGCGCGACCAGGGCAATCCCACTTATCCCCACCATCCGGCGCCAACGCATGCGCGGGAGTGTGGCGCCAGCGCCAAGGCAGACCAGGGCCCCGTTGCGCCACGCGACAGGCGGTTGAGACTGCCCCCCGTTAAGGAGAGCGGATGTCGCAGGGAATTCGCGCACAGGTCGTTGCTGTCGGTACTTGTCTGCCAGAACGTCGTTTGACCAACCAGGAATTGGAAGGGCTGGTAGACACCACCGATGCCTGGATCCAGTCGCGCACCGGCATTCGTGAACGGCGCATTGTCGAGCCGGGCACCCCCCTATCCGCCCTGGCGACTCCCGCAGCCCGTCAATGTCTCGAGCGGGCTGGAGTCGCCGCGAATACCCTGGACGGCATCATTGTCGCCACCATTTCCGGCGACCACATCATGCCGACGACTGCCAATATCGTGCAGCATCAATTGGGGGCGAAGCGGGCCTGGGCCTATGACCTGGCCAATGCCTGCAATGGCTTTGTGGCCGCCTTGTCGACGGCGACCGCCTTCATCGAATCCGGCCGCGCCCAGCGCATCCTGGTCATCGGCGGCGACATCATGTCGTCGCTGGTGAATTATTCCGACCGCAACACCTGCATCCTGTTCGGCGACGGTGCCGGGGCCGTGCTGGTCGAAGCCGGCCCCGCCACGGGCTTTGGCGTTCTCGGTTTCGAAATGCATTCCGATGGCAGCGGCGGCGGCGATTTATCGATTCCCAGCTCGGGGTCTGCCGAACCGAGCACGCCCGAACGGCTCGCCGCCAAACGCGACAAAGTGCAGCAAAACGGCAAAGTCATTTTCCAGCACGCCATCCGGCGCATGGCCGAGGTCTGCGCGTCGCTGCTCGAAACCCTCAAGCTCACCGCCAACGACGTCGACTTGCTGGTGCCGCATCAAGCCAACCGGCGCATTCTGGAGCCGATCGCTGAACGCTTGGGCATCCCGCTTGAACGCGTGGTCATCAACATCGATCTCGTCGGCAATACGACCGCCGCCACTATTCCCTTGGCCCTCGATGACGCCTTTACCCAAGGCCGCCTGCAACCGGGCAGCCGGGTGCTTTTGGCAGCATTTGGCGGCGGACTGACCTGGGGTGCGTGTTATCTGACGTGGGGGAGGTCGTGAAATTTTTCACGACCTTCCTTCAAACGTACGATTCTGGGCGTGCGGTCGTCCTGCGTCGCGATAACCTGACTCGATCCTCGCGGCTTTTCCAAACGTACGATTCTGGGCGTGCGGTCGTCCTGCGTCCTGCGTCCTGCGTCCTGCGTCACGATAGCCTGACTCGATCCTCGCGACTTTTCCAAACGTACGATTCTGGGCGTGCGGTCGTCCTGCGTCCTGCGTCCTGCGTCCTGCGTCACGATAACCTGACTCGATCCTCGCTTCTTTGTCAGGAGCATTCTCATTCCGGAGCAAGCGCTCCGCGTACCAGCTCGAAGACGCAGGACGCAGGACGCAGGACGGCTCGTTCGAGACGCAGGACGCAGGACGGCTCGTTCGAGACGCAGGACGAAAGTTCCACGAGAGATTCCATGACGTCACTTCAGATGAACGTATGAGAGATGTTAAACGAACTGATCCGGCCAGCCCCACCCAACGCGTAGCATTATTGCGCTGGATGATCGGTGCGCGGCTGATGGATGATCGCATCGCCACGCTCTATCGTCAAGGCGCCATTCCGGGAAAAGTATTCCTCGGCAAAGGTCAGGAGGCCTTGAGCGCTGCCCTGGGCATGCACCTGATCCAGCCCGGCCCGGAAGTTTCTGGCGATATATTCGCCCCGCTCATTCGCGATATGGCAGGCCGGTTGGCCTTTGGTGAAACCGCCGTGGATATCGCGCGCGTGCAATTCATGCGCCTGACCGGCGATATGCGCGGTCGCGACGGCAATATCCATCGCGGCAATCTGAGCAAAAATATCTTGCCGATGATCAGTCACCTCGGGGCAATGATGCCGGTCGTCTGCGGCATGCTGATGGCCCGGCGCCTGCGTGGGGACCTGGGCACCAGCGTGGGTGCCACCTGCATCGGCGATGGCGGCATGCAAACCGGGGCTTTCCACGAAGGCCTCAACGTCGCGGCCGTGGAAAAATTGCCTCTCGTGGTGGTGGCCGCCGATAATCAGGTCAGTTATTCCACGTTCAGTGATCGCACCTACGCCTGCGCCAGTCTGGTTGATCGTGCGATCGGCTACGGTATTCGCGGTTATTCTATCGACGGCACCGACGCCGACGCCTGCCTGCGCACCCTGCACGAAGCCGTCCACCGCGCCCGCGCCGGCGAGGGCCCGCAATTGGTGGTCGCCACTCTCCTGCGTGGCTCCGGCCACGGCGAACATGACGACGCCAGCTACGTGCCCGCGAGCCTGAAAGCCCAATTCGCCGATAGTCTCACCCGCTACGAACACACTCTGGTCGCCGCCAAAGTCGTCAGCGAAAGCGACATCATCGCCTGGCGCAACGAAGCCACCGCCGCCATCCGCAGCGCCTTCCAGACCGCCCAAGGCGAACCCGAGCCCACCGTCGCCGATGAAAATTGGCAATGCTTATCGTCGCAAGATCTCGCACAAACGATACAAGATTGGGATCTGCGGTGAATTTATTTATTGCCACTGTCCTAAGTCCTAGGTCCGAGGTCTGGGAGATTGCCACTGTTCGAGGTCCGAGGTCCGACCCCCAGAGTCCGAGGTCCGAGGTCCGGAGTCATCAAACAGTCTGCGGTGCACACCTATGGAAAAACGATTCTTCGAATGCGTCATGCCATTACACAACACGGCAAGTATGGCCGACAATGCATCGAAAACTAGAAATCTCGAAATACGCATCGCATACAAGACCTAGGACCTCGGACCTCGGACTTCGGACGAGGATAAAAACGAGTCATGATGCCAGGAATAATTCATGACCACCCTCGACCCATCTCTTGCTGGAATTCGCTATATTGATGCGATTCGTGATGCCATGGGTGATGCCCTGGCCGCGGATCCGCGGGTATTTGTGTATGGTCAAGATATTGCCGCGCCGTTTGGGGGGGCGTTCAAGGTAACCCACGGCTTGGGCGAACGATTTCCGGACCGGGTCATCAATGCGCCCATTAGCGAAGATGCCATCGCCGGGGTTGCCGTTGGAGCGGCCATTGCCGGCATGCGACCGGTGATCGAATTCCAGTTCGCTGATTTTGCCACCATCGCCTTCAATCAATTGGTCAACCATGCGGCGACCACGTATTGGCGTACAGGGAAACCCTGTCCGCTGGTCGCACGCTTACCCGTCGGCGGCACCGTCGGCGCCGGGCCTTTTCATTGTCAAATGCCCGAAGCCTGGCTGTCGCACCATCCGGGCTTGATCGTGGTCGCGCCATCAACCGTAGCCGATGCCTATCAGTTGCTGCGCGATGCCATCGCTTGTCCTGATCCGGTGATGTACTGCGAACACAAAGCGCTCTATAATACCTTGCGCGACGAAGCTGACCCGCGCCGCGCGACTCGGTTGCCCATGGGCGCGGCGGCGATTCGCCGTTCGGGCAGCGATTGCACCGTGATCAGCTACAGCGCCATGGTCCATGAATGTCTGGCCGCCGCTGAGCTGGCGCGGGATCAACAGCTCGATGTCGAAGTCATCGACCTGCGTTGCGTGCGCCCCTTGGACGAAGCCACCATTTTGGCCTCGGTCGGTCGCACCGGTCGCCTAGTCATGGTCAGCGAAGACTGGCCCTTCGGTGGCGTCGCTGCCGAAGTGGTCAACCTCGTCACCACCCGCGCCTTCCACGCCCTTGACGCGCCACCGCAGCGCCTCTGCGCGACCGACGTGCCCATTCCGTCGCACCCAACTCTGTTCGCCGCGCAACGTCCAGACCGTCATCGCATTCTCGACGCCATTTTGCAAACGACGAGTTTTTGATGCCGGTTATAGCAAAGTTCTGTTCATCGACAGATGAAGTGATGTCGGCAGGTAGGCTGCTGTCGGAAGTTCAGTTCTTGTCCGAGGTCCGAAGTCCTAGGTCCGAGGTCTCGTATGCAGGATATTTCTCAATAATCACACTGTTGGTATATCCGGGGTTGAACCTCGAATCATTGGCTTCCGGAATGAACCCGATTTTACCTTCAGAAAATCCCGCATACGAGACCTCGGACCTAGGACTTCGGACTGCGGACGGTGACCTCATTGTGCGCAACCAATTTCAACCATCAGTCGGTGTTCTTGCGCAAGAAAGTACGACATGCCCCGCCTCCCCATAGCCCTCCCCCAATTCGGTGAGAGTGCTGAAGCAACCGTGGTCACGTGGTTGGCTGCCATCGGTGATAAGATTGCGGCTGAACAAGAAGTGATCGAGGTTCAAACGGAAAAATCGGTGATGACGGTGGTCGCTCCCGTCGCTGGGGTCTTGCAGGAGCATACGGCGAAGGCGAACCAGCGCGTGCCCGTCGGCGGGATCCTGGGTTATTTGGAAGTTGCCGAAGGGGCGGTATCCACCGCGCCACAACCGCGTCCGACGCCGTCGGCGACTACCTCCTCCAGCGGCGTGCCTGCGCATTCTCGCCATGCTTTTGCGGCCACGATGACCGCACCTGCCGAACCCGGCGCGGATTATCTCAGCCCTCGCCTACGCGCGCGCTTGGCCGAGGCAGGTCTGTCGATTGCCGACCTCGCCGCGCTCACCCCCACCGGCGCCAATGGCCGCGTCACCGCGCGCGATCTGGAAACCTATTTGTCCGGCCTGGAGGGAGAGACCATTTCGCCGCTGCGCTTCGCGGTCGCCTCGTCGATGGCGCGGTCGTGGTCGCGCCCGCTGGCGACGGTCGCGCGGTCGGTGCGCATGGACGCCCTGCTCGAACACCGCCGCACCATTGCCGGCCGACCCAGTGCGACGGTCTATTGTTTGCGCGCCCTGGCCCTGGCCCTGCGCCGCGACGGGACTCTGTCTTGTAAATTAATCGGCAACCGGCTGATCCGCCCCCCATCGCTCGATCTCGCGGTCGCGGTCGAAGTCGGTGACGGAGTGCTCACCCCCGTTATTCGCGCCGTTGATCAACTTGATCTCGTCGCCCTTACCGAAGCGGTCCACCAAGCGACCGAACAAGCCCGACGTCGTGGTGTCACCGATCAGGTCGGCCCCTCGGTCGCCACGGTTTCAAATTACGGCACATTTGGCATTACCTGGGCGACCCCCATCCCGCTGCCCGGCCAAGCGCTGATCTTGGGCGCCGGCGCGCTGCGCAACGCCCCCGACTGGAATCCGGCGACCAAATCCTGGGACCGCGCCCGCGAAGCCGAATTGACCCTGACCTTTGATCACCGCATCGCCGACGGCGGCGCCGCTGCGCGCTTGCTGCACCATGTGGCGGAGATGCTGGAATCGCCAACGAAAATGCAGAATCCGGCCTGAGCAATTACTTCGTAAGCGGTTCACGGACGTTTTCCCCGCCTAGTCCCCCGCGCCCTAGAACCGCGCGCCGGAGACATGATCCATGCGCACGAGTCGCGAAGAACAACATCGTGTAGATATTCGGGGCTCTGCCTTTGGCTCAATCGCCGCCCGTGCGCGCGAGGCTCTGCGCCGCGGGGCGCGCTGGATTGTCGATCGCACCCGCGGGCTCTATCGCGATCCGGTACCGATTTCGGCTGCGTAAGCGAGAGCACTTTGTGAAAATCATGCTGTCCATCGCGCACTCGTGACGCGAGTCGGGGCCACCGTGGACCGCGGTCGAAAATGATCGCCGTTTATTGGCATTTCGGGGATGAATGTATGCCTGGCTGCCTGATTTACTTGTTTTACGTGTCGTTGGCCGAGGGAATTTCGGGGACGTAGCGGCTAGGGCGATTGAGGAAAAGTGCATGTCCACTGCTGCTCACACTGCTGCTCACACTGCTGCTCTGCTGCTACACTGCTGCTATGTCCACTGCTGCTCCCCGTTGAGCGTGGCTATCCACGATGCGGTGAATCTAGACCGTGCACCTATTGTTGCCTGTCAGATTGGCCAAGCTACCTGGGCCGCCTAGTTACCATGACCACTTCCAATCGATGCCTTTCCAAGGACGTCTAGTCCACGGACGTCTACTGACGTCTCGCGAGCGAAACGTTCAAGTCACGATGGGCGCGGGGATTGGAGGCACTACAACGTTGACCTGGCGTTCCCGGGCTCTGGGCAACCGTATATCGAAGCCGCCTTGGGGGAGATTGCCGCAAGAATATCTGTCACGTCTGCGTTTCCAACCCGATCTCAAGCATGACCACGGAACACGCCCTCGACGATCTGCTCGAAGCTCTGGAACAATTCCGTATCGCGGCATTCCGGGGTAAACATGGGCCGACCGTGCGGCGTAAGACGCTGGCTGGCTTCCGCCTGGATCTGCTCCGGTTGCGCCACCGCCGTATCGCCATGATCCTCAGCGACGGACCTCGTGACGGAGTCGGGCTGCTGCAGGCGTTGGATGCGGCGATCACCGCACTGCGCAGCGAGCAGGTGACCCAGCTGATCTGCCAGAGCGCGTGAACCGAGGGACTGGAGAAAAGCGTCGGCGAGCAGACGGATGGGCAGACATGGGGGGCAGACGTGGACAGCAGACGTGGAGGGCAGACGTGGACAAGGGCAGACGTAGGGCAGACGTGGACATGCATCCGAGCGTTCTGTGGCGAGCAGACGTGCAGCAGACGTGGACATGCACCCGAGCGTTCTGTGTCTCCTTGATTCATCTGCAACGATCTGCGGCTGAAGCTCACCACATTGAATGCAGTCAGTCCGGAATCGTTGCAGATGAGTCAAAAAACCGAGAATCGTTGGATAGAAGAATCGTTGGATAGACATGCACTTCCTCCGGCACGATCACCCTAGCGGCATCTCCTCCTTAAACCATGTCCCACCCAGGACTTCCAGATTTTTCTTGATATGGGTTTTTACAAACCCATATTCTGAATATGCCCATCGCCCGTAAGCATCAGGTCGACGAAGCCCTCCCGAGCTGCTTCCACTGCATCTCGCGTTGTGTGCGCAGAGCGTACCTCTGCGGCGATGCCGCCGAACACCGGCGCGACTGGGTGCGGGATCGTATCCGTGCGGCGGCTGCCAGCTTCGCGGTGGACGTGCTGGCCTATGCGGTGATGAGCAATCATCTGCACATCGTGGTCAGCACGGAACCCAGCCGCGTCATCGCGTGGACGGCGCGCGAGGTCGCCGAGCGTTGGGCGGTCGCCCATCCGCGTACCGGAGCCGGCGGCGCGCCGGTGCCGTGGAGCGATGCCGCGATCGCCGCCAAGGCCAACGATGGCGCGTGGGTGGCCAAGGCGCGGCTGCGCCTGCGCTCGCTGTCGTGGTTTATGAAATCCATCAAAGAGGGCCTCGCCCGCCGCGCCAATCGCGACGATGGCTGCACCGGGCCTTTCTGGGAAGGGCGCTTCCGTTCAGTCCCCCTGCTCGATCAGGCTGCGGTCATTGCGTGCATGGCGTATGTCGACCTCAATCCCATTCGCGCGGCGAGCGCCGACCGTCCGGAAAATTCACACTTTACCAGCGTGCAGGATCGCATTATCGCCCGGGAGGCCTACCAACGCGACCGCGCCGTTCGCGCCGCATGCATGCCGCCCACGCCCGTCCGGCCTGCTGAATCAAGGGCAACGCTGGTGCCGTCGCTGCACGCAGAAGCGGAAGCGCGTGGCGCCGACATTTCCGAAACTGAAGCCGAGGCCGGACCCGAATCGGGACTCTGGATCGCACCCATCGCCGCCGCCACGATAAGCCTCGGCAATACGCCGGTGATCTCTCTCGATGATTATCTCACCTTGGTTGACGAAACCGGTCGCTGCGTGCGCGGCGACAAGCGTGGCGCCATTCCCCAACGATTGGCACCCATCTTAGAGCGCCTCAACCTCGACCTCGCAGCATGGATGGAGCTCATGCACCACGGCGGTGCCTTTCACGGCAGCGCATTTGGCAGCGTCGCCGCCCGCGCCCGCGAGGCGGTGCGCCGCGGCGCACGATGGATCGTCGACGTCACCTGTGGGTTATACGGCACCACCCATCACGCCGCTTAGCAATGTAATCGCTACCCATAAGGCACGAACCATCAGCCGCCGCGAGGCGGCAGCGGCCACGTGAACTGAACGTGATTTGAGCCAGTATTGAAGAGTAAATCATGCATCCAATGCCATCACATCCGGTTTCAGGACCCTCTATTTTGGCTAAAAGCAGCGCGTCATAGCAGGACGGGCACATGAATATATTTTCTTTGAAATTCAGTGCATGTCCAGTATTCGCAGAGGACAAAAGAGTCGGTCGGGGGCGTTAGCAACATGAGTCAGAACAGCGTTGTAAATGATTACAACAGGTCGCATTGACATCATTCAATGGGTGCGTGTCCACAGATTCGCTCACAGATTCGCTCAGATTCGCCACAGATTCGGCGCACAGATTCGGCGATGCTGAAAGAATTCACCCCGCAGGTGGTTTCCGTGTGCGCGTATCCCGGCGACCGCGAAGCCATGTGCCTGGCCGCCTTAACAAACGGCGCACGGATTTTATGGATTGAGCAACCCTTAGCGACAGATGTGGGCGCGGCCCGGCGAATTCTTGCCGCCGCCGCCCAGCATGGCGCCCGCGTGGTGGTCAACCATAAGCGCCGCTACGGGGCCCCCATCGTCGCATTTCTGAATGAGGTAGCCACCCCCATCGGGGAATTGATCAGCGTCGATGTCGTCCAACCCTGCCCCAACCTGATGGATTTCGGACCGCATCTGATCGACATCGCCCTGGCCTGTTTCCCGGCTGAACCCATCCGCGCGCAAGCCGGCGGCGCCCGCGATCCCGGCCGCAGCCATCATGGCCTGGCGCAAGAATTGTGGCTGATCGGCAGCGTCCATTTCGCCGACGGCACCCGCCTAAGCGTGGAATCCGGAAATAACCTGCCAAAAGCATCCCCGATCATCCGCGCCCATGGCTCGCTGGGATTTACCGAATTGCACGTCTCCGTCCCCGCCGGAGCTCAATCCGTTCTCCGCGTCCAGGCCACAAACTCAGCCACCATCGAAAACCCGCCCTTCAGTGAACATTTCCATCACCCCATCGACCCTGCGCACGGGAACGCGTATTATGATCGCTTGCTCGCAGATGTGCTGACCGCCGTCCGCAACGAAACGCCTTGTCGCGTTGATGGCATGCACGCTTTACGCGGGCTGGAGATCCTTCTCGGTCTGTATAATTCCGCTGCGCAAAATCAGCACATGACCTGGCCGCTCACGGCCGAGGGCTTTCCCTGGCAAGAATGCCCTCCCCTTGCTTGATAGTACATCACGATTGCGTTCCTGCGTATTGCTCGAGTATCATCCCCTCCATGCTCTTCAGAACCAGGCCCCTGATCTTCATCGCTGCCCTCAGCATAGGCTGCGTGGCATTTGGTGCGGACGAAGTCCGGGTCACCATCCCGAATTCCCTCGATTTGACCCAGGCAGCAATCCTGGTGAGCGAAACCACCGGCATACGAATTCAGTACGATGCGGCCCGGATGGGCGGGTCGCTCAACGTGACCGACGGAACGAATCTTACGCCGGAAGAAGTCTGGTCGGTATTCAATCGCAGCCTGACCATGGCAGGTTTAGCGACCATCATGACCGATGACCCGGGATTCATGCAAGTGGTTGCGCTCAACGATGCAGGGGGACTTTCCAAGAACATTCCCTTCGCTGAACTCGAAGCCTTGCGTTTCCCGCCGAGTGTCTGCGCAACCACGATAACCACGAAATATGTGCCGGCCGACCAGATTCAAAAGGCTACGTCTGCAAATGGTCAAGTAACGAATGGCCTGCAGATTCGCGTGCTAGGAGGGGAACTTATTCAAGCGAGCGGAACCCTGGCAGCTTTACGGCAAATCCGTGAAACGGTCACCCTTCTCGACGTCCCGGAAAATGTCCCCGTCGTTCGTTTTATACTCCCCGAACGATCCAATCCTGGTGCGCTTGCCGCTTCGGCTCTGCAAGGTTGGAACAGCGTGAATCGCATGCGCGGCAGTGAGCGCCTCGCAGATATTCAAGTTGCGCCCGATGGTCGCCGTCTGGTGGTCATGGCTCCTGAAAACACCATCGACGCGCTCACGGCCTTTGTTCAAGATCTTGATCGCAGCGAGCCCAACGAACAGCGAACCTATCGTCCTCAATTTTTTGCGCTTGATGACGTTGCCCGGCTACTCGAACAGCTGGTCAATCCCAGCGACGGTGCCGGCGGGCGCATCAGTATCGTGAACGATCGACTGACTGGAAGTTTAGTGATTGCTGCGACTACTGCGCAGCATGCCCGAATTGCTGGGGTTTTGGCCGGTTTGGATCAATCCCCCGCAGATTCGCGGCGCCAGTCGCGCAGTTTTCAGGTCCGGCATCGCAATGCTACCGAAGTCGCGCGAACGCTTTCCAGTTTGTTGGATGCCGGCGTAACCTCCAGCGGATCAAGCGGATCCAGCAATTCCACCACCGCTGATACATCGACACCCTTTAAGCCCACGACCCCCTCAACCTCGCCGACTGGGCTGTCCCCTGTGAATCAGGGCGACAATGGCATCAACGCCCCGACCAACAACGGTTCGGCTACACCCGCTTCCTCCACTAGTCGAACGAAAGACGGCGGTCTGATTATTGCCGCAGATGATGTTACCAATCGGCTGATCTGCCTCGGTGAACCCCGTCTTCTTGACGAGGTTGCCCGCCTGTTGGTCGATTTGGATCAGCGTCAGCCGCAAGTTCAGCTCGAGATTATTCTCGTCAGTCTCTCCGACACCAAGAATCGGGAGCTGGGCATTGAACTCATTGGGCGCATCAGCCGCAATGAAATCAGCGCCACGGTTACCTCCTTATTCGGATTAAGTGCCATCCCCGCGAATAATCCGACCGCGCCCACCGTTGGCTCTCCTGCCGGGATGACGGGGGTGCTCATTAATCCGGGTGACTACGCCGGGGTCGTGCGCGCGCTGGAAACCCTTTCCATTGGCAATTCATTGATTCGTTCCACCGTCGTGGTGAATCAAAATGCCAAGGCAGAAGTTCAGGGAGTCGTCCAGGAACCGATCACCGCCATCAACAGCAGCCAACAGGTAGCCACGACCTCATTTGCTGGGACTTCTGACGCGGGAACGCAGCTCAGTCTGCAACCGCAAATTTCACCCGGTGATTACATTACGCTTACGTATGCCATTACTCAAAGTTCATTTTTAGGAACCACCACGGTCACCAATGATGGTGCCGTTATTCCGCCTACCCGCCGCGCTGATTCAGTATCCAGCATCGCAACCATTCCGGATGGCTTTGTCATCGCCCTTGGTGGCTTATCCAATCGCAGTGAAAAAAACGGCGAGTCCCGGATCCCATTCTTGGGCACAATCCCGATTCTCGGCCATTTGTTCAAGCAGCAATCCAAGGGGCGGTCAGACAGCCGCTTCTACGTTTTCATCAAGGCCAATATTCTGCGTCACCAGAATTTCACCGACTTGCGCCTCCTGAGTGGGCTCGAGCAGAAACAGGTGGATCAGAGCGCGCTCAAGGGCCCGATTCTCCAACCTGAGCGGATGCGTTAAGGGACCGCTTTCGGACGATCTCCGAGGCCTGCCAGTTGCAGCTGCGCCCAGGTTTTCCATTGCGAGTCCGAAGAACGTAGGGCAATGGCTTCGAGATCGTCACGCACCTCGGCGTGCTCAAGTCCCTCTGCGCGACACAGCCAAGCCCGAATTTGCATGGCGCCTAAATGCCCAGGGCGTTGCTCTAATGCGCCGCTCGCAGCGGTAAATGCCTCTTCAGTCCGACCACCGCGATACAGCGCAATTGCGAGATTGACGCGCGGCTCGGGATGACCGGGAAGCAACTTTCTTGCCCATTCAAATTCCTCAGCAGCGGCATAGAGATCCCCACGCTCAAGAAAAATGATCCCCAGATTGTTGTGTGCCGGGCCGTGGTAGAGATCCGCAGCTATAGCAGCGCGCAGGTATTTTTCTGCTACCTCGTTGTCGGCAGCGTCCATAGCCTTCACGGCTTTATCATAGGCGGCTTCAGCGGCCACGATATTGCGACCTTCAGGATCAGGTCCCGCGGTACGTGCGGCCCCGCAGCTGGTTATCGCTAAAAGCAGCACCATCCCGAAAAAGGCCTGAGCTATAAAGTGCAATCGCATTTCAACCTCCTTCGGGTGCAACGAGGCGCACCGTAACCGTGAATGTTCCTCTGTCGAGCCCAGTACTGATCTGGAGATCATCGATGAGCCAGGCCGCACCAGATCCCACGCCTAACGCCTCCAGCCACCGCCCGAGATCAGCAATACTGATCCCTCGCAGTTCAACCAGCGCGGCCTCTGCGGCCCCTCCCCGTCCTTGTTGGGGTAAAACGCCGACACAGGCAGATTCCGGAATGCCCGCCCGTTCCAATGCCATACGAACCATCGCCGTTATCCCACCCACGACTGGCGCATTTCCGTCGATATGTTGATTTGCCGCCGCCAATCGCCCGATCGCAACCTGAGTCTTCACATATTCTTCGCGTGCCACCGCTACTTCCCCGGCGGCATTCCACCACCCGAGCAGGGTGATCACTCCGATGACGCCTAGACCAAGCACACCCCACCGCGGCCACGACGACTTTCCGAATTTTGACGGGAACTGGACTGCGATAGCGGGTGAACCCTCCTCAGTTTTGTCGCCCATCGACCGCGTAGTTTCTGAAGCGGGAGGAGTTCCACTCGCCTCAATACCCTCTTCCAGCAGTTTGCGGTCACTCATGGCTGCCCCCATTCAAGGAGGGCGACCGCAGCGACCTTATCGTACTCCTGCCGGACCTGAATCGGGCTTACCGTGAGCGGACGACCGCGCACCTCGGCCCCTTGCAGCGAAGCTCCCAGAGCTTCGCAAATCGCCAAGGTCGGGGCATGGCCCCTGATGACGCAGCGTTGCCGATCAACACTGATGTGCTCGGCAGCAAAAGATGTATCCACCGGCCAGCGCTTGAGGATTGCCTGGAAAAGTTCCCAGGCCTCGGGCTGGGAACGGTTCCTTGCCTGCCCTTGAACGCTGTCAATTTTACGTAGGGCCATCACTAATTTAGCCGCTGGGGCCGCAGAACCAGGGACGTCCGCCACAGCCTCCTGAATAATCCGTTCCTGCTCGATCTGCAGCCGGTCGATTTCACTGCGTAATTCCCAGATACGATGCCCAGAGCCGAGCACCACGCATCCCATGATCACGACCACGATCACCGTGAGCCAACGCTGCGTGCTGCGATGCGTCCTGCGGATATCCTGCGCGGTAAATGGCCCGGTACAGAAATCGAGACGCGGCAGCAGATCCGCATGTTCATGCGCCGCAATATCGAGGTGGTCTGGAATTGACGCCGGACGTATGCCAGCGCGTTCAGCCTGCTCTTGCTTCTGGGCGTGACGCATCAGCGTCAGCGGAACCCCCACCAAAAGCCAGCCGCCCTCCGCGAGCTTGGTTTCCACGACGTGAACGTCTTCGAGCGCAACCGGCAGGACGGATTCAAAGGCATAGGCCCGGGCTTCGGAGGTGCGCCCGCCATTCGGCCCCAAGCGATGCCAATATAATTGCTCCGCCGGGAGCACGACGGGTTCCGCTGAAACCACGGTTTTCATCGGCTGATATCCACCCGGAGCTGACGCTGGGCTTTTTCAAATTGCACGCCGAGAGCATCAATGGCAGTTACCCGCCATCCCTGCAATTCTTGACCAACGACAATTCGCGTGGGGGCTTCTTGTCCTATCTGCACCAAAGCGCGGCGCTCTTCGCCCTTTTGCAGGATGGACAACAAACGAAATTGCGGATCGGGCTCTGGCGGCGGTGCGACTGGCATTTCTGGAGCAACAGCGGCGGTCAGCCCTTGCCAGGATTCGATCTCAATGCGCACGGGCGATACACGAGCTGTCGCGTGAGCAAGGACGGCTGGTAACGGTTGCCGCGGAACCCACGCCGCCCACCCCACAGCGCACGTCATGGCAAAGATGCCGACGACTAACGCCAAGCGCCGCTGCCGCACAGCTTGAATACGACGATCAGTAGTCTGCAACATAACGTCGCACCACCTTGAAGCCACTTGGGGTCTGATCAATGACGCACCACCAATCGGCCTGTTGCCGACCAACGCTGAGGTGCACCCTCGCCGCCCAGCGGTCACTGCTTGCGACCACGGTCTCTTGCGGGTTTTCTCCAGCTTGTGGCGGGGGTTGGCTCCACACCCCATTTTTGCGGTTTTCGAGCAGAACCTCGATCCCCACCAGATCAAGGCGCCGAAAGCGATCTGTAAGGAGCAACACCGGGGCCGTATTGATATTCAAGCGTCCATCCGACCAGGGATTGGTCACCGTCGCCCAGCTGGGCGAGGTGCCTATGGGCGCTGGTTGACCGGCAAAAGATCCGGATGGGATCCCCCCCCATTCGATCGGATTAGCCGGTAACACACCCGGAAACATCCTCTGACCACTTGTCTGACCACTTGGTCGCTGCATATACCACACGTATGGATCACTCGACACTGGCCCGGGTGGGGCGAACCCCAGAACTTGACGAATTTCATCGGCCTGGGGTGCTACCATGGCTAAACGATCATAGAGATCCACTTGAACGGTCATCATGCCATGGGCGGTGCCAATCCGGTCACATTGCCACACGAACCCCCCACCCTGCGGTGGCAAAACCACCTGATCGGCCTTGCGGTCCAACCACAGCACGATGCGCGCCTCGGTGCTGAGCAAAAGATCGCTGAGCACCTGCCCATCGCGGGCCACCGCCCAGCGCCGAAATGCATCACTGCGATGGGACAATACTCCGGTCACCGCCACCGTCACCAACACGGTGAGCAGCAGGACCATCAACAAAGTAAAGCCCGAACGCACTTTCATGGCAGAGTATTCCAGCGTGCATCCGCTACTCCCGCACGCGGTGGATGCCAAGTCCACAAAGCGCCATCTGTCGCCCGCCATTGCACTCGGACACGCCCTTCGGTTTGCAAAAATTGCCAGGATCCACCCAAGTCCACGCACACCCGCGCAGGCTGGCCATCCCGCTGCCGGCTGAGCCTGCCCGTCGCCGCATCGGCTTGCCACTGCACCGGAACAAATCCAACTTCACCGTCTTTCCCCCATTGCGCGCTGGTCCGCCAGGTCATCACGCGACCGTCTTCAGAAATATCAGGCGCGTGACCCGGATCTCCCGCGCACAACGCATCCTGGTTCAGTAATGTGGCCACCAAGGCCCACGCCTGCAGATGCGCCGCCGCACCATTTTGCCGCTGACTGCTCTTTTGGACGGCCAAAAACCATCCGCCGGCAGTGGTCGCCAGCACCGCGGACAGGATGACCGCTGCGAGAATTTCGATGAGCGTCATCCCGGACCGTTCCTTCATGGCGCGGCGTCGCAGCGGCGCAAACCGCTGCACGCCGAGATCCTTCAACGCAGAGCCTCTCCACCTCATGGCAGGCTGGCCTCATGGGGCAATAAGCGCCACGCGCGCAGCCGCTGGTGGTCATCTCTGATCTCAATAATCCCCCAACCCGTCACGCTGCCCGGCGGGGGCAGGTGCCCTACCGATGCTGGTCGAGACGGGTTGACCACCCGGCACGACCAGCCCGTCGGCAGCGGTGCGGTTGGGTCGGCCAGGCGCGCGCGCAGCCACGCTTCGGCCTCGACCTCGGCACCGCGCGGATAGCTGCGCAGACCGGCCGTGGTCATCAGGGCCACCACCGCCAGAATTGCGGCGGCCGCCAGCACCTCGATCAAGGTGACTCCCGCCCGTAAGCGCAGTGAGCTGCCGTCTGTCATCGGTGCGGATGGTGTCCCGAATATACTCCACGCCAAGCGCCGTCTGTTGCCCGGGCGTGCCCCGGCATACCCTGCCCAGCCATGGACGTTAGCGGCGGGAAAATTGATCCGGACCGGGCCTCGCCTTTGTTTCTGGAGCGCATTCCCCGCGACTTCGCGCGTCTCCACCACGTATTATCGCAAGGTGTCTACGGGGATCGGGAAGTGGTCGCTATCACCACCGAAACCGCTCCCACCGCCTTGTGGAACACCGCGGTGTGTCTGGGCCGAGCTGTCGATCCCATCACCGTTCCTGCTGAAGATTTGGTGACCGCCATCGACCGCGCCTATGCGCGCGAATTGACCGGACGCATTTTGGACCCAGCCACGCATACGGCAACCACGGACGGGGTCCCCAGCAGCGCTGATACCAGCGAAAGTTTAGAGCGCGTCATCCAGGATGCCGACCGCGACCTGTTGCGCACCGATGGCAAAGCCCCCGTGGTGCGTCTGCTCGACCGCCTCCTCTTGCACGCCGTGCAAGCCGGAGCCAGCGATTGCCACATCCATCCCACCCCTGACGCCGTTCTGGTGCGCTGTCGGATCGACGGGGTATTGGATGCGGGGCGCCGCTTGCCGCGGGGCTTGGTACGTCCCTTGGTCAGTCGCATCAAAGTCATCGGGCGTATGGATGTCGCCGAACACCTGTTGCCGCAAGACGGGCGCACCAGCGTGACCATCGGCGACCGCAGTATTGATATTCGCATCAGCACTATTCCGACCGCGCACGGCGAACGGGTGGTTTTGCGTCTGCTCGACACCGATCAGCATCTGCTGGACCTGCACGCCTTGGGCATGCCCGATGATATTGCCACCGTGTACCGCGCTGCGACCCGACGCAGTAGTGGCATTGTTCTGGTCACTGGGCCCACCGGCTCGGGCAAGACCACCACGCTCTATGCGACCCTGCGCCAGCAAGATACCGTCACTCGCAATTTAATGACGATCGAAGATCCGATCGAATATGAATTATCAGCTTTGGGCATACCGATTAGCCAGAGTCAGGTGAATATCCGCAAAGGGCTGACTTTTGCGACCGGATTGCGCCATATTTTGCGGCAGGACCCGGATGTCATATTAATTGGCGAAATCCGTGATGCCGAAACCGCCCGCATTGCCATTCAAGCCTCACTGACCGGGCATTTGGTTTTCAGCACCTTGCATACCAACAATGCCGCCGCCGCGGTGACCCGCTTGCTGGATCTGGGGGTCGAGCCCTATCTGGTTGCCGCGTCGCTCGCGGGCGTGCTGGCCCAGCGTTTGGTACGCACGTGTTGCCGTACCTGCGCGGGCCAGGGAACCCTTGGCGCTGAAAATGCTGCGGGTGCTGCGGGTATTGGTGCAACGTGCCCGACCTGTTTGGGCAGCGGATTCAAAGGACGCACCGGATTGTATGAATGGATGGCCATCGATGATGCGGTTCGCGCCAACATCGCCAGCGGATCAACCGCGCATGCGTTGCACCATACCGCATGCAGCAAGGGCATGCGCACCTTAGAGGGCCATGGCCTGGAACTGATCGCCAGCGGGCGGACGACGCATGCAGAAATAGAACGCGTCATTCACCATGGTTGACCCTGCCGCCACGGTATCCGCCGCCACCCGCTTTCGCTGGCAAGCCCGCGATCCCGAGAATGGGCGCATCGAGCAGGGAATTACCGCTGCGAGTACGGCGCATGAATTGCGCGCACGCTTACGCCGCGATGGACTTACCGTCGAACATATTCACCCCGTGGCCCCGCTTCGGCAGTCCGACCATACCCGCGGCCTGCGTGCGGCGTGGCTGGCACGGCGGCGGCGCCAACGCCGCGCTGCCCGGGCAGATTGCTGCGAAAGTCTCGCCACTTTGTTGGAAGCGGGCATGCCCTTGGACCGCGCCTTGGGCACCCTCGCCGCGACCAGAACCCGCACTGCGGCGGAACGTGAGCTTTTATCGACCCTGCATGACGCGGTGCGCGACGGCATTGCCCTCGCAGACGTGGCGGCCGCCCAGCCGGCCTGGTTCGATTCTTTCGACGCCGCCCTGATGCGGGCGGGACAAGATGCCGGGGATTTAATCGGCGCTTTGCGCGGTATCGCGGAAGTGCATCAACGCAGTGGTTCTCTCGCCCAACGCCTGACGATCGCTTTGGCCTATCCAGCGCTCTTGGCAGTCGCCGCCCTGGCTGCGTGGATATTTTTGAGTCTGACCGTGCTGCCGCGCTTGATCGCCTTGCTCAGCGAAGCCGGACAGACTCCACCCGCACTGACCGTTGCCGTCGCCACCTGGGGTGGGCGATTAGCCTTGGGCTGGCCGGTGGTCGTCGTGATTGGCGTGGCCGTGGTTAGCATGATTCGCTTCGGATTGGCGCGTAGCGCCCCTGACAGCGCGTGGCGCCAGCGCTGGGCTGCGACCCCCTGGGCCCGTTTTTCCAGCCGTGCTCGTATTGCCTTGCTGGCCCAGGCCCTGGCGCGCCTGCGCCGCGCCGGCATTCCTCTGGCAGACGCCTGCGCCATTGCTGCCCAGACCCTGCCGGACCGGCATTTACGGCGCGTCCTGGACCGGGCGACCGAGTCGATTCGCAACGGCCGCACCTTGGCCGAAGCTCTGGCGGAACAACCTGGTTTGGATGGCGATTTCGCCCGCTTGGTTGATTTGGGCGAGCAAAGCGGGGATCTCACCCGCTTGCTCGACACCCTGGCCGATCGCTATCGCTCGGCGGCAGACCGCGCTGCGGATCGTCTCGCCGCAACCCTGGGGCCGGTCAGTCTGATCGTGTTGGCGGCAATTATCGCAGTCCTGGTGCTTGCCTGTGTTTTACCCCTCGCCCATTTGGGAGATATGGTCTGATGTCGAAGTTCTCTCTATGCCCGACGCACTCAGCCATGCCTATTCGTCGGGCGATGACCTTGGTCGAAATTTTGGCCGTGGTGGTTATTTTGGGGCTGCTCGCGGTGACCTTGACCGTCGGCATCGCTGGCAAATTGGGGCGGGCGCGCAGCGAAATCGCCCGCACCCAGATTGCCCACATTGTTACCCAGCTACAGACTTTTGAATTAGAGCGTCGCGCCCTGCCCACGGTGGCAGAAGGGCTGACTATTTTGACCACAGACAGCCAAGCGGCGTGGTATTTGGAAAAGAGTCGGCTGGTCGATCCGTGGGGCAAGCCGTACCAATACTTGATCCCGGGTCCCGATGGAGCGCCATTCGAAGTCGTGACCTTCGGCGCCAACGGGCTGCCAGGAGGGACTAGTGATCAGGCGGATGTCAGTTCCAGTCCCGCCCGCCAGCGCTGATGATTCTTGATCGACCTGACGTCCTGGGGGACGGGGCCTTCGGGACGGGGCCCGGGATCAGGCCGATGGAACGCCCATCGACCTTGATCCCCAGCAGGGTGTACCTCTTATTGGGTCCGCCCCGTGTACGTTATGGTTTTACGCAAGATCAAGGCACCCTGGTCCCCGATCTGATCATACTCGTGCTGCGGATATCCGGCCACAGCCCCACTCCCTAAATCTGTTGAGGTGAAATACGTCCAACGCCGGATCTGCCCTGCATTGTCCTTAATGAATGGCGAGTTGCCGCTGGTCAGAGCGATGAGGTCGGTGTTCGTCTCATTATACCATTGGCCCGCCACATTTTGAAAGGCATCGGGCAAGATGTGCCATTCTAAGCGCCAGAGTGCGTTGTAACGCCAAGCCTCGACCCACTGCGCCGTTGCTCCTGCTGTTGGAAGACGCGCTCGCAGGAGCATCTGGCCTTCCCGATTGGAATAGACGATCGTCTGCGCACCATCTGGCAGGGTCTCCACGGTCTTTATCAGCCAATCGTTGGGACCGGGGTCAGTAGGGGGATTCGTTCGTGGTGTATAAGCATAGCCGTAGGTCCCGGACCCCTCCAGGTCGCTGGTCTGCAGAACCTGCTGGGTGACCCGGCCATTGCCGTCATAGGTAAAGGCCTTGTCGGTATAGGGTGCCAAAGCAGTGTTCGTCCACGTCGTCGTCAGCGGATCTTGCCCCTGCTGGCGAAGCCGGGCGCAGTTTCGCGGCCCAATCGCCACACGCAAAGCCCCCGAAAACCCACCGGATTCCCCCTCACGATAGTAACGATAATAATACTCGCGAATTAGTGTCCCCTGTGGGTCGACGACCTGGGCTGCCTTCAAGCAGTCATATTCCCCGTACTGCCCCGTCGATCCGGTATAATACACATAGTTCACAGCCTGCACCAAGGTCGAGTTTGCTCCAGACACCCGATGACGTTCGACTCGTTCGATCGGCCCATCCGTTCGATACCGAAAGCGCAACTCATCTCGAGCGTCAAGGGCCGCTTGACGCGACATAACTATCATCTGTCCTGCGTTGTCATACTCGTAGCTAATGCGGTCGCCGCCAGGCGTAAACAGTGCCTTAACCCGTCCCCGCAACGCGACCGGCGTCACTCCTAAGCCGTGAAACAACATACGCACGCCAGAGACATCCGCAAAGATAAGATCGTTGCCCTGGTTCTGAAGCACGCCCAGATGGTTGCGTACCGGAACATACACTCCACCGGTCACCGTAAAGGCCACTTGAACATCGGCACGCAAGGCAACTATCAGAAAATTTCCCGTCTGGGTGACCGCTGGCTGCGCATCAACCATCCAGGCACGGCCCAGCGGACCATCGGTCTGCGCCGAAAGATTCGAATAGCTACGCCTCCACGGCAAGAGATCAGCGGCCGCGTCCAGGTCGTCCTCCCACATCTGACTGTCGCCCGTCGCATAAAAAACCGGGTCTTCGGAAGCCCGCGGCGAATCTCGAAGCTGCTGATAGGCCATTTGCGCGTCACGGTCCAACAACATCAAATGAAACAGCTCTGCATTATTATCCCACGGATTACCGCTCGGGGCATCCGGTCGCCGGTTGCGCACCCAGAAGATAGGGACAAATGCTGACTGATTTCCATGTTGGTCGGCAACCCTGACATTAAATTTTCCCGCCAATTGTGGTCCATGATTGACGCTCAGTTGGCCCCATTGCGAGGTCCCGAAGGTGGCACTAGGGTAGGAAACCGTGACCGCTCCCCCGGTCGCACCTGAAATGCTGATGGTGGTTGGTATCGTGCCTATCGTAGCAAAAATACGGGGAGTCACATTCATTAATGAAACCGTCGGTGCTCCATCGAACAGTAAATTGGCCTGCGGGTCATTGATGTCGATAAACGCTGGCTTATTATAGAATAAAATCGTTCCCGTTTTGATCTGTATGCCGCCCAAGACCGTAAATGGAACCGTCACGGACACCCCGTCGCACGTCGCCGTGACATTGCAAACGCCAGGTTTCACCGCACGGAGGGTTCGGCCATTTTCGATAAATGCCACACTTGGGTCGCTGGACGTCAACGTAATGATCGGCGAACCATCGGGAAACACCTGTTTCTGGAGGATGTACCCAGCGTTGCCACGCGCATAACTGTCTGGGAAACCGTCTCCATTCGTATCCGAAAAGAAGTCGTGGTACCAAAACGGCCGCAGGTCACTGCGACCAGTGGTGTTGAGTTGAATGGAGTCAGCATAAACCGTCCCCTTTACTTTCAAGCTGAAGGAGCATCTCGGACTTTGCTCGCCGGCAATGGAACTATCCCACATTAAGGAATACGGGACTTTGACCCGATTATTGTTTCCCCGGCCTAATCCCTCCGCTTCATTTTCGACGGTAAAACCCGTCGATGGAATCGATTTAGGACCATATGGCAGAATAATGCCATAAGTATATGGTGGAACATACTGATTGTAATACGCGTAGTATCCCGTCGCCTGGTGAGGGGTCGTTACTAATCCACCCACCGTACCGCTAGTAACGATAAAATTGTCATCGAGAATAACCTGCGGGTTCTGCAGAGTCCCTGAAAAGGTGAACGATACCACCGAATTCGACCACTGCCTAACCCCCGGAGCAGGCTTCGGAGGGAAAAAATTCATCGAGTAGGTCTTCTCTTCCTCAATTGCTGACCACAGGGAGCCGCACAGAAGAGCACTGAGCAAGATAATGCGCATGACGCCGACTTTCGCACAAAGGGATGTTGAATTCGGGTGACAACCGAAAGGATTCTTAACGAATGCGAATAGGGGCATCTTCGCCTTTCATGGTTTGCGGCGGCGGCGCCAAAACGGGGTTGGGCCCTGACCAGTGCTCGCCCGGTGCAGGAGATGCTGCATCGTCACTGTTTTCAGCACTGGGATCTGTACCCGATAGGTCGCGGGAACCCTGGTTAAGAAAATGATTTCTGATCGCTAGGGATGCCCACAGCGTCAGGCCGCACCCTAGTGCTACAATAGCTATAATCGCGGCGGATTTCTTATTCCTCATGACCGTGCTCCTTTCCCTCGGCGTGCATCAAAAACGTATTTGATTTGTAAGGTCCCACGATTTGCCTTTGATCATCCATTCTCCGAGCGCCCATGATGGCCTCTGGTGAAACGAGGTCAGATTCACAAAAACCTCCTGTTAGTCGATAAACCCATCCGTATGAATTTTGTCTCACGGCTTCGATTTCACCAAGAAATGACACTATTTCGCTCATCCTAGAGACTCTAACCATTGACGGTAGAAGCGCCGTTGATCAGCCACAGTGGCTACCGATCCCCTTGACGTCTCGTCGAAAATATCGACAAGATCAGGCAACCGAGCCTGCTCCCCCATTTTCATTTGGTAGGCACGACGCCCATTCGACATTTGTCGCGACATTCTTGATGGGGTGACATCGAGTCTCGAACCATTACACAAGACAAACAAACCTTGCATTTCCAACCTCTCCCTGATGTAAATCAGCGCATCGAAAAGATCGTTTTTTGTCCCAGAAAACACATCCCCATCTGGAAGCGTTAGTTCTATGAACGCATCTGCCGGCTCAAACCGGAGCACAGCAAGACCAACTACATCGGTTTCCCGATTCCATATCTTTACGTGCAGTTCTTGCATTTTAACGCCGGAAATTCGGATTAATGTGAGACATGTTTTCGCCCGGCAGTGTAACGCCCCGGATATCGCTCGGAGCTATTCCCCCAGGAATGGCGATCTCTAGCTCATCCGGATACGGGGAACGAGGACCCAACGCATCGTTTACGTCTACACCGTTCCTTGGACGGACCGTATAGACGGTGGGGTCAAATCCGGCTGCGACTCCAGGTGACCGTGATGTAGGAACAAAGTTACTCGGCGGAAGCTTATTATCTACCGCATGCAGATATATATCATCGCTTGTTCCCCGCGGTTGGAAACCATCTTTGAAAATCACGTCAGGCGAACGCGGATCACCCCTGAACGTATACGGAAGATCAGCAACTATTTCTTTAGCCTTTGGCGCCGCATGAGTGGCCGCACGCGCGGCATCAACTGCAGTATCAGCAGCATTCACGACCCTCCTGCCAATTATCACCGCTTTCACTCCATCTCCTAGAAGCGGAACGGCACCAATACCATTCACGAGTCCCTCAGTGATGTTCCCACGACCTATTGAAATAGCGGCATTGATAAGATCCGCTAAAATTCCAATGCCCGGTGCAAATCCGATGCCATCAAGCGCTAGCTGAAGATTATCTAAGCTGGAGCCAGAGCCGTCATCGGGCGCCAAAGATGCCGCCAATCCGCTGGGATCGGCATAGAGCCAGGGATTGCCCATCGCATAGGCATAAAGACTTCCGCCATCAATATAGCCAGCAGGATCGCGGCTGACAAAGCGTCCCAAACTCGCATGGTACCATCGGGCTCTGAAATACCCCAATCCCGTAACGGCATCAAAGGGGCGGCCAGTGAAGGCAGAGCGCATCGCATACGCCGAAGTTGCCCGCGGGGTCTCCCCGTCGGCAGCGGTAATGGTTCGCGAACCGTAGGGGTCATAGCGATAGCGTTCGAGAACGGCGCTGACGCCGTCGGCAATCAAGGCGGTGACGCTGCCCTGAGGGTCGGTCAAAACGCCATACCACGTGGTGATCGTGCCCGCACCTTTACCGCTTCGCAGCAAGCGATCACCGGTCCGCGACCACATCGAGACCTCAGCCAGGGTACCCGCACCCGTACCGGTGCGCATTTCGAGCTGGCGCCCCTGCTCGTCGAGATAGACCGCGTAGGTGATTCCAGCCGCAGTCCAACGGATAAGGCGGTGCTGGCCGTCATACCGTGCGGACCACACTGTCGTCACACCAGTACGGACTTCGACCAGTCGCCCGAAGGCATCCCAGATCAAGGAACGTGGCGTGGTTTCGGCCCCAAGTGCCGGCATGGTGGTCATCGCTCCAGCGGCGTCGTAGACCGGATCGGTCCAGTTCATTCCCCCGGTGATACTGTCTCCGACTGGATCGCTATGGCTGTTGCTGACACTGATCTCATTCGCGAGATTGTGGCTGCGGTTCTGGGTCAGGGATGTTCCGGTACCAGCGCCGCCGTCCGCATCCAAGTTTCGTGTGCGCCAGTTGCCCACGTGATCTAAGGTCCAGGATTCCTCGCGACGCGACGCGCCTGGCGCAATCACGCCTGCGGCATCGGCTATGCCACGACGATAATTTTTCTGGCGGTCCAGATGGTCGTATATCGTCATCTCATCCCGATCGGGACGACCAGTCAGCCAGGTCGCTACACGGGTAACCGGACGCCCCAGACGATCATGGCGGTACTGCCAGCCATCCAGCGCCGCCGCCCCCACTGCCCAGCCATGCTGACTGATCGACCAGAAGCGGTCATAGCCAGTGGCGGCTCCGCCCGTGCTGCGTTCGACGCGGGCATTTCCTGCGTGCGGTAAGGTGACGCGAGCAGGGGTGCCGAGCCCCAAGTATTCGTACTGGGCAATATCCTGCCCATTGCTGACAATTGCTTCGAGGCGATTAAGCGCTGCGCCCAGGCCAGTGGATGGATACCGATACGTGACCCCATGCGCCGAACTAGGATAGACGACACCGGTGGCGCGCAGGGATCGTGCGACGCCGGACGCGGCCCGATCATCATAGGTGTATGTGACGGTGGGCGTACCGCTCTGAGCTGCGCCTTCATGGGCTTGAGCGGTGCTGGTGAGTTGTCCGTAGCCATCCCAGGTCCGCACAACATCATCTCGTTGGATCCCGCCACTGCTCACGCCTGAGGGATGCCCCTGCGCATCCAGGGTAATGGTGCCAGCGAGATCGAAACTGCCGATGGTGCGCGCCCGCCCCTGGTCATTGTAGCCGTAGTGGATACGGCGCACGGCGCCATCGACCCCGGTGGGGACCGTGGTCACCCGATCCATCAAGATACGCCCAGCAGAATCATAGTTGAAAGCGCGCACCACACCGCGTTGGTCCGTTTGCGTCCGCATCCGGCCCAGACGGTCATAGGTCGTCTTGATTTTATCTGTGCCCGTTATGGCCCCGTCCGCAGAATCCGGATACACCGTCACCGTGACGATGGCGGCATTGATCGGATCGGTTCTGAAATACCTGGTGTTTTGATTCTCCACCGCGGTCCCCGTAGCCACGACGACCCGTTGCTCCGCCAATCCACCACCCACCGCGGGCGTAAAGATCGTGGTCTGATCGGTATCGGTCTCGGCCGTGCTGACCACACCGTCGACGCGGTTCTTGATCGTGGCGACCACCCGCCCAACCAGATCATATCCGGTCTCGTCGATGCGCCCGAGATTATTGGTCACCAAGGCCAAGTGGCCAGCCGGTGAATAAGCAAAACGCGTTACCCGGTAATCATCCGAGCTGTTCGGTGCCGGGGGCACACCAATCGCGACAGTAGGCATTCTGTTCGCACCTATCAGGGCGCCCGTGGTCGAGATAACATAGCGCGTGCCACCATTGTCGCGACCATAGTCCGCCATCGCGATGGGACGATGCGCCAAATCGAACCAGTTTACCATGACTGACAGATGGCTATCTGCCGCCTGCAAAGCACCCGACGCCGTCGCCGTATCCTTGCGCAGATACCGGGCCGTGGCGATGACATTCCCGACTCGATCAAAGAACCGACATTGACGTTCTGCGACCACATCCTGATCAGCCGTCCGCGCGGCGGCCCAGGTTTCAATACCATCAGTGCCTACCCAGGTCTCAATCGTTCGACCGGCCCCATCCACTTGTACCTTGCTGAATGCCGCTTCACCGACCTGCTGTTTAATCACATGGCCCCGTCGATCAAACCAGGTAAGGGACGGCAAATGATTGCCCATTACCCCCGTGACAGGATCGACCGCGTATGCACGTGTTCGCCAGGTGCGACCCCAGGCATCACTATCGTTATTCGAGCGCGCCCGGCGCGCGGATACGGCCGGGGCTGCCAGCACATCCACAATTCCCGCGTAACGCTCGGCCTGGATCACCACATTGCGGTTATCATAGCTCATCACCGCTAATTGGCGATCTGGTGCTAAGGTCCGCACCAACCGTGCACGTCCATCGTAGGCGTGGCGGGTGACATAAGACACACGCCCTGCCCCCGTCGGATGATCGGAATAGGTCTGGTCCTCGGTGATCAGGCCGAGACCCGGCTGACCGCCATCGTAGACTATTTTTCGGATGAGCGCGAAGGAAGTGGTGTCATCCACGGTGGATTCAGTCCAGGAATTGACATTGGTGCCCTTCCAAACCGCGACTGCGCGACCCAAGAAATCCCGGATGGTGTGTTCGATAGTACCGTCAGCATGGATCACTCGGCGGGGATGCCCGCGCGCGGTATACTCCATGGTTTCCCGTTCATAGTGACCACCCAAGGCGGCGGACGTACGACGCACCCCAAGCACTGGCGTTGTACTCGAATACGAAACACCGGCGAGCGAGGAATATGTGTCCACTAAACTAACACGACCATTGACATCCAAATGTTCCCGTTGCAACGCGACCACATCCACGATCTCTTCGCCACCCGTCGGCCGGCCCCCGGCCACGGATGGAGGACCCGCGATAGCGAGGGCCTCACGGTAATTCAGGCCCCATTGCTGACGTGAGATACGCGTCGGGCCGGTCGGTCGACCCAGGGCAGCATCCCAACCTGGATAGACGCGGACTTCATGCGCAGCGTCCTTGTAGACCGTATAGGTAACATATCCCTTGGGATCCGTCACCTTGAGCGGACGGCCCTTGGCATCGTTCTCAATATCAATGATGAGATGGGTGCCACCGGCAACAGGATTTGCGGCGGTCGTAGGCGTCGGGAATGGAGCTGGCCCAGAGAAATCCGTGGATCGAGTGGTGTCGACATCGGTTATTGTCCGGCTCAAAGCGCCGGTGAGAGAATCATACGCAAGGTAATGGACATACCCGTCTGCGTCCCGACTCCACGTCACGCGACCGCGGCGGTCGAAGACCTTGCTGGTGGTTGTCGCCGTTCCGGGACCATTCTGGGCCGTGGAGACCACCGGCAGGGTGGAATCCCGGCGCGAGAACTGGGTGCTCGCCGGATGCCATTGATAGCTATAGGTAGTCGTCAACCGATCAGCCGCTGCCGGATTTGCGGTCTCCGATGGATAGGCGGTTTCGCTGGCAACCACATAAACAGTGTGCGGTGGCAGACTCGCCCAAATGGCATCGATGACGGTTAACGTCACGGTACCCGAAAGAGCTGCGCCATTCGCGTTGGTGACCAGGACGCTGAATTGCGCGCCGTCATCCAGGGCAGTCGCAGAGGACAGCGTGTACGAGGAGTTCGTCGCCCCACTGATATTAACACCATTGCGCCGCCATTGATAGCTAGGTGTCGGACTCCCAGCGGCGACCACCGAAAAGGTTGCTGGCTGGCCTTCGGTCACGGTCTTCGGCAACGGTTGGGTGGTTATGCTCGGTGGCGATGCAACCGTCAGCGTTGCATCGCCAGACGTCACTGAACCATGTGAATTCGTCACGACGACACTAAAAAGCGCACCAGAATCGGCCGTGGTTGCTGCGGGTGTTACATACGAAGCCGTTGTGGCCCCGGGAATCGTAACACTATTTTTTCGCCATTGATAGGTAAGCGTCGGGCTGCCGCTTGCCGTGACGGCAAAGGTGGCTGACTGACCGACCGACACTGACTGGGACTGGGGTTGCGATGTGATAGTTGGCGACGATAAGACGGTTAACGTCGCGCTGGCCGAAGTCACCGACCCCGCGCCGTTGGTCACTACGACACTGAACGCGGCATTGTTATCTGCGGCCGTCGTCGCCGGCGTGGTATAGGATGTTGACGTTGCGCCCGAGATGGCCGTGCCATTTTTGCGCCATTGATAGGTTGGGGCAGGGGTACCCGTCGCTGCAACAGTAAATGTCGCTACCTGCCCCACAGAGACTGTTTTCGCAATCGGTTGAGTGGTGATGACGGAGGGCACCATCGTTACCAACTCAACTCGAAGACTCCCCCCAGAACGGACGCGAAAGCCATCGCGCAAGGCAACCTGGATTGCCCGTAGGCGTATGGATGCCCCGCTTTCAATGGAGGTAGTTACCCCGGACTGATTGACGATGCGATTGTCGGGACCAAAGGTTTGGGTTCCAGTTATCGCCCCCGCAGGAAGGACCATCTCTGCTCCGGCGAGGGCGGCGAATGGTAGCGCACCCAACGCGCACAGGCAGAGCAGAAATTTTGGAAGCATGGGCATCATATACAGGATCGTTCTATTGGGCCGAAGGAGTCAGGGGCATTGGCGAATATTATATAGACAAGAGCACATTCATCACGATTTCGTCAGTCACGATGGGCCGTAAAGAGCCAAGGTGAGGTGTTCCGTAGGCGCCCATGACTTTACGTCGTGTTCTTGTCGGACGGTGGCAATACATTCATGAGAATCTGGCTGATGTCGCCGTTAGGGGGCATTCGAGACGTGAGCTCTAGGCGCTCAATGGACTATACGAGACGGTAATGTCAAATTCCCCTATCAGGGCTGAGGAATCGGAATCCACACTGGGGGAACAGGACGAATGACCTGATGCGCCATGGTTGAAAGATAGAACCATTTGATGTTGCTGGTCGTGCTGTAATAGCGCGCCGCAGGCCTCCATCTCCGCATCGCGGCCGGCAAATTGGTGGTATTCGTTTGGTCAAATACCGGAGCACCGGTTCCAGTTACATTATCCCAGATGCGAAAGCGTGCGCCGGTGTATTGTGAAAAATTTATCATAAATAAATAATGAACATTGGTGGAATAGTTAAATTCAATGGCATTTGTTGTTCTGGTACCGTTATTGCCCGTGCACACCCGAATGGTCGAATTTGTGATACCTTTATTAAACCACGCTCCATTCGATGGGAGAGACCCCGAGGCGGCGACACCATCGTGAAACCCAAAGTCTATTTCGGGCTTATCATCGTTGGTATAGCCAAGGCCAGCCCGGCATTGGAATTGAAATACCACCTCTTTCCCGACACCCTCGCCGGAAAATGTATACCACGGGCCGGAGCTCATCCAGGTTTTACCGCTATCAAATTGGAGCGAGCGCGTAAAGGGAAAGTCCGGAAATATCGTTCTATTTATAACGGCCGAGGCGGTCGCTTCTATTATATACGTCGAATCCAGATCCACGGGCGATCCTGCGAAATCCGTGAAAGATGAGGAAATTATCGTAGGATCGCCGCCAGCGGACCCACCCGTGGCGGGAAGCTGACTAATAGGAACTTTTCCAGAAGGGTCCAGGGTAGCGACACCGTTTGCGGCGCCTTTTTGGGTGACCGCCACGAAATCAGCGGGGAGTTTCCCTCCAACCGTCGCGGCATTGCCGCCGTTGGCGAGCCTAGCATCCGTGAGGCGCGTGTCGTTACCCCGGACCGCCTGGTTCGCGGCTGCCTGTCCGGTTTGGGTGATGATGATTGACCCTGCGGTAATGGTTCCGGCAGCCGTGATAACCCCCCCACCGATTTTCACCTCCCCGGTCGCCGGGGCAGCAGGGACACTCCCACCGACGGTGAGAACACCGGCATCAACGACGACGACATCTGCCGTGGCAGCGATGAGCGGGCAAACCCCGACGAGCGTAGCGACAAGCGTAACGAAGAGCTTCATGGGCACATTCCTAGGCGGCGGTGAGTGATTTCGATCCGCAGGCGGACCTGGGGCTAGGAGATATCCACTACCTCTTTCGTGCGCAAGGGCCAATATTGTTACAGAAGTACTTCTGGGTTTCTTCGTGAATTCCACTTGCCGACGCGCGCGCAATCTTCTTTTTCGAACCTTACCCACATCCTGTTCCTGCGCCCATCTTGACTTATAAAATTGCACACAGCTATCGGATAACTCCAGCTATTTTCAATTTTCTCCCTCCGCATTCAACGTGCGGCCACCAAGCATCAAGACGCCCAAAGAGCTCGATAACGAAACCTCCTGCGCCGAACATCCTTCAACTGCCTGACTGCGCTATTGAGAAAAACTCCCACAAGCGCGCCAGCAAGATGCCCGCTGAGCAAAAATTGCGCGGCCTTTGGGGTGGAGCCTGGCTTTCGATCCACTCTCTTAGAGGGTCAAACTAGAAATCCCCCGCTCGCGCGATGGCCTGCAAGGTCGCGGTCGCTTTGCGGATCGTTTCTTCCCATTCTTTGGCGGGGATGGAATCGGCGACGACGCCGGCGCCGGCTTGGACGTGGACTTCGCCGGGGGTGAGAATGGCGGTGCGCAGGGCAATGCAGGTGTCGAGATTGCCGCGGAAATCGAGGTAGCCGACGGCGCCGGCGTACGGACCGCGTTTGACGGGTTCGCATTCGTCGATTATTTGCATGGCGCGGACCTTGGGCGCGCCGCTGACGGTGCCGGCGGGGTGGCAACAGCGGAGGGCATCCAGGGCATCTAAGCCGGGGCGGAGTTCGCCCTGGACGTGGCTGACGATGTGTTGCACGTGGGAATAGCGTTCGATGACCATGCGCTCGGTGAGCTTGACCGAACCTGCGGTGCAGACGCGGCCGACATCGTTGCGACCAAGATCGATGAGCATGGTGTGCTCAGCGACTTCTTTCGGGTCGGCGAGTAATTCCTGGGCAAGGATTTCGTCTTCCTCGGGGGTGGCGCCGCGTTTGGCGGTGCCGGCGATGGGGCGCACGGTGACGACGCCGTCTTCGACCCGGACCATGATTTCGGGACTGGCGCCGATTAGGCTGGCATCGCCTAAACGCAGGCAAAACAGATACGGACTGGGATTCAGGCTGCGTAGGCTGCGATAGACGGCGAAGGGCGTGGCGGTGCACGGTGCGCTGAGGCGCTGCGAGGGTACGACCTGAAAGGCGTCGCCGGCTTTGATATATTCTTGAATGCGAGCGACAGCGGTTTCGAAATCGGCGCGTGAGGTATGACTGCGGTAGGCCAATTCACGCGGCGCAGAAATCGGCACCAATGATAATTCCACCGGTGCCGATAAACGTGCCGTGAGAGCATCCAATTCACGGGTCGCCACATCCCAGGCCGCGTCGATTTCATTTTCGTTGGTCACCTCGAGATGGGTGATCAGCAATAAATGATTGAAGCTGTGATCGAAAACGAGAACCGTGTCGAAACGCATCAGGTGCACGTCGGGCAAGCCCAGCGGGTCCGGCGGACAATTGGGCAGCGGTTCGCTGATGCGCACCGTGTCATAACCGAAATAACCGACCAGGCCGCCGGCGAAACGCGGGAGTCCGGCGACTGGGGCGCAGCGGATCGGTTTCATATAGGCGCGTACTGCTTCGATCGGATTGCCTGCTAATTCACGCACCCCCGTCGCGTCATGCACATGTACGGATTTCAGGTCGCCAATTAATTGTGCACGTGGGCGCACGCCGAGAAAACTATAGCGCGCGAGGCGTTCGCCTCCGACCACGCTCTCAAATAAAAAGGCGTTGGGTTCATCTTGTAGGCGCGCTAACGCGGATACCGGGGTCAGACCGTCGGCCACTAAACGGCGGACAACAGGGATCAGGGTATAGCCGGCGCGGGCATGCGCGCGGCAGGTGTCGCGGTCTGGCGTCATGGGGCGGCTGTCGTATCGGACCACGGCCTCGACGCGAGCAGGAGGGCGCGGCGGGCTAGGGGGCAGGATGTATTTTATGGAAGGGCACTTCCAGTTCAGAGGTAGGGGTGGTCGGTGTCCTCTTGCGACGCAGAGCGTCGCGTTCCGGGTGGCGGCAGGCGACACCTGCTGGGTTGAGTGCAGACCGGGGGAGAGGCAACCGCGCGATGGGACAAATCGCCCGCGAAACGGACGGCCCCCCGGTGCGCGACGCTCTGCGTCGCCGGGGAATACTGCAAAAAGCACGAAAAAATGCGCAATTCATGGCGGTCCTCACGCCATTGGCTTGCGCTGCTTGACGGACCTCTCGGGAATACGTCTGAATCCGTTGCGGAAGCTCTCCCAGGCGTCTGACGAGCGACCGTAGTAGCCATAAAGAGGGGCAATCTTTCTCCACGAAATCTTCATCTGAGGCCCTTTGAGAGCCGAAAAAGTGTTGCGCGAGCAATCAAACCACGATCCTAGAGGAAACGATCGTTTACATGTAAGGTGCTTTTATAAAAGCACTTAGGTCACTTCTTGGCTTTTCTGGCACGGATCCTGCATTTGTAAACGAACGCTTGACCTCAGCATCGGGCAGCACATAGTCCCCATCCATCTACGCTACCGGCGCAAACGCCTGAGCTCCTGTGTGGGGAGTTCGGGTTTTCCATCCTGCCGGAGCCACGCTGAAGGAACTTCCCCGTGAAGCTTCGTTACCTTGTGCCCGCGCTGGGCGTCCTTGCCTCTCTCTCCACCGTTTCCGCGGAAACCATCGGCGGCCTGACCGTCGGCGGCTACGTTGATGTTATCGCCACCGCCGGCCATTCGTCCGTCGATGATGCTTCAGATCAGACCGACGTCGAATTCACCTCGTTTGTTGAATTGCGCGTCGGCTACAAGGTTGCCGACAACGTGACCGCCCAGATCGACCTGGAGTTCGACGGCGCCAACAGCCGTGGTGACGACGTCAATGTCGCCTACCTCGAACAGGCCTTCATCAACTGGGCTATCACCGACGGCTTCTCGCTAACCGGCGGTAAGTTCACCACCTACGCCGGCTGGGTTGCCGCCGACGCCGATGGCCTGTACCGCATCAACGCCGGTCCTATCACCTCTCTCTACGGCGGCGAAATCACCGGTGCCGCTGGTAACTTCGTCGTTAACGAAGAGTTCAATATCAGCGTGTTCCTGGTTAACGGCCTGGATGTCGTTAGCGGCGGTAATTCCCTCACCCCCGACACCGCGGCCATCGACTCTGAAAACGACGACTTGGCTCTTGCTGTCGATGCCGTCTACAAAATGGAGGGCATTGGCTCCTTCAATCTGGAAGCCGGCTATGACTATTTGAGCGCCGATATCAGCGAATTCAGCATCGGCCTGAACGCCACCATCACCGCGGTCGAAAATCTGACCCTGGGTGCTGAAATCATCACCCGTATGCTCGACGTTGATGGCGTAAGCTTGTCCGCCCTGGGCGCTCTGGCCATGGGTAACTATAAGTTGTCGACCACCCAGCCGATGTCGGTCACCGGCATGCTGCAGTATGTCAGCTATGATGAAGGTGATATCGGCGATGGCGAAACTGCCAGCGTTCTCGAACTCGCCGTCGCTTTGCTGACCAATCCGACCAACAACCCCAACTTCGGTCTGAACTACGAAATCTCGTACGCAACCGTTTCCGATGATGGCGTTGTGGTGGAAAACGTTGGCGACCCGAGCCCCTTCGGCTTCGACAAGCAGAATGATCTCCGCTTTTCGATTGAATTGCTCGCTCTCATCCCCTGATTTCGATCAGCGGTTGTAAGCTTGCCCGAAACCCCCTGGCCTATGGCCAGGGGGTTTCTTTTTTGGTCGAGCACGGCCCATTTCGTGTGGCGGTTTGCGTGGGTTGTGGCGCGCATGCTTGATTACGTTTGTTCGAGCGACCCAGAGGGTCGCGTACCGTAGGGAATCCCGGTGCGGTGAATGGAATAGGGCTCGGACGGGGCTCGACATTATTCGTGGGCATGGCGGGACGAGGACGGGCGGACCCCGTGGCGATACCGATCTCCGGGGACCATTTTCATTTTCCGGTGATTTCACGGCTACGGTAATGGCTGCGCAGCGCAGCCATCTCTTGCGCAGAAACCGTGCATACGTTGCCCATTGAGCAGGGTTTGGATCCCTTTGCAGGGAGATGTGCTGAGGTGTGAAGCATTTCGAGGCCTGAAGGGACGGCATGTTTTGTGCCAGGGGGTGGGGCAGTGGCTGGTCCATCGATCGGTCTCTTCTTCACCACCTCTTGGGAGTACACCCGCATGCAGTCCATTCGTTCCACCGTCCTCGGCGCCACGCTCGCCGCCGGCTTGGTCTCAGGCGTTGCCGCCGAAGATGTTAAAGTCGGTATCCTTCACTCCTTGTCCGGCACCATGGCTATCTCTGAAGTGTCCTGCAAGGATGCCTCGGTTATGGCTATCGACGAGATCAACGCCGCTGGCGGCGTTTTGGGCAAGCAGCTCAAAGCTGTGATCGTTGACCCCGCCTCGAACTGGGATCTTTTCGCCGAAAAGGCCAAAGAACTGGTCACTCAGGAAAAAGTCGCGGTGACGTTTGGCTGCTGGACGTCGGTCAGCCGCAAGTCGGTCCTGCCAGTCTATGAAGACAACAACGCGCTGCTCTTCTACCCCGTCCAGTACGAAGGCGAAGAACAGTCCCTGAACGTATTCTACACCGCCGCATCGCCCAATCAGCAGTTGATCCCCGCGGCCGAATACCTGATGAGCGAAGAGGGTGGCGGCTTCAAGAAGTTCTACCTCTTGGGCACCGACTACGTCTTCCCCCGCACCGCCAATAAGGTGCTGAAGGCGTTCCTTATCGCCAAGGGCATTCCCGAAGCGAATATCGAGGAGGAATATACCAATTTTGGTCACACCGATTACCAGACTATTGTCGGTAAAATAAAATCGTTCGCCGCAAATGGCGATGCCTGTGTATTGTCGACGATCAATGGCGACTCGAACGTGCCGTTCTATAAAGAATTCGCCAACCAGGGTCTGACCTCGGCGGATTGCCCGATTATGGCCTTTTCGGTGGCTGAAGATGAATTGCGCTCGATGGACGTGGTGCCCTTGGTCGGTCACCTCGCTGCCTGGAATTATTTCCAGTGTATCGACACCCCCGAAAACAAGAAGTTCGTCGCTGCTTTCAAAGCCAAATATGGCGCTGACCGCGTGACCGATGACCCCATCGAAGCCGCCTACTACGGCGTCTATGTGTGGAAGGCCGCCGTCGAAAAAGCCAAGAGCTTTGACGTCGACAAGGTCCGCGAAGCCGTCTACGGCCTCGAATTCAAGGCCCCAGGTGGCATGAAGAAAATGGATGAGAAAAACCAGCACACCTACAAGCCGGTGTACATTGGTGAGATCCTGAAAGACGGTCAATTCAAGATCGTGTGGAAGTCCAAGGGTCTGGTGAAGCCTGATTCCTACAGCAGTTACCTGCATCCTGACCCCTCCAAGATCCCGGCCCCGACCGGCGGTCCGAAGAAGTAATAGTCTGTTTCCACCTGGTCGGACTCTTGGTCCGACCAGGTGGAACGTGTTGCTCGGCAGGTATTTGCATTTCACCTTGGCCTATGTGTACGGGGAAATTGGCGACTCCAGCTTGCGCCGACGGTCATTGCCACTGGGCGAGGCGGACAATCCTGGAGTCTCCCATTTCTCTTCAGCGCTGGTGCTCTTGATCGTTGATGCGCACCGATCATTACAAAGTCTTCGTGCACCCCACCCTCGCCCCCTCCACGAGGATTCCGTTGTTGTACCGAATCTTAGTTTTTGTCCTGATTGCCTGCTCTGGGATGTCGGCCTTCGCTGCCGAAACGATGCCAGGCGACGCCGATACCCGCATCCGCCAGCAGTTGGTGATTCTCGCCACTCCTGACCTAGCATTGGACGCCTACAAAGCGGCATTTGCCGCTTTGGTCGATACCGAAGATGTGCGCCTGAATGCCATTCTCGAGGATTACAAGACGCGCAGCCTGGCCATCCTGAATGGTGAACCGGTGTTGATCCCCAAAGTCATCACCGCTGCGGATGAAACCAAGCTCGCGCTGCCGCTTGATCCCCTGACCCGGGAGCCCGTATCGAAAGAGCCCCTGCCGCTGAGCGCGTACGTCGCGCACTACGCCAGCCGCAATGAAATGGTTCTCGCCAATAAAACCCTGATGTTGTTGCGTTTCGCCGACCCGGATCCGGACAAGCGCCTGCAAGCGGTGAACCGGGCTGGCGACGGGGTCGATGCCACGGCCCGCGAAGGCCTGGAACGCCGCAAACCACATGAAACCGATCGCCGTATTCTCCGCGCTATTGAGGAAAGCCTGGCCTTTCAGGATCTCGGTGGCACCGATGACGCGCTGCGGATTGCCGCCGCCAACCGTCTAGCCGATCTGAAGTCCGAACGCGCAGCGGTCCGCCTGGCGCACTACCTCGAAGCGAAGCCACAGCCATCTGCCGAGGTAGCCCAGACCATGCGCCAAGCCCGCGCACGCCTGGAATCGTGGGGCACTATCGCAGCGGGTCTGAAACATCTGTTCAGTGGATTGTCCCTGGGCTCGATCCTGATCATCATGGCCTTGGGGTTGTCGATCATTTTTGGTCTCATGGGCGTGATCAATATGGCGCACGGGGAAATGATGATGATTGGCGCCTATTCGATGTGGGCGGTGCAACAATTGCTCGGTGCGGCGATTACCCGGGGCTGGCTCCCCGCTGGACTCATGGAGTGGTCGCTGATCATCAGCCTTCCCGCCGCATTCGTGATGGCGGGGGCAGTCGGGTGGTTGGTCGAAGCCTTGGTCATCAGATGGCTCTACGGACGACCGCTGGATACCTTGCTCGCTACGGTTGGGGTGTCCTACGTGCTGGTCCAAGCCGTGCGCCTGCTCGCCGGCGACAGCAACGCGATCTCCGCCCCGACGTGGCTGCAAGGCGGCTGGGAGGTCCTGCCCAGCGTCATACTCCCTTACAACCGGTTATTCATCATCGTCCTCTGCGCTGGCATCGTCGTCGGCATGCACCTGCTGCTCAATCGGACCAAGATGGGCTTGCTTCTGCGCGCTACGACCCAGAACCGAGTCACCGCGCAGACCCTGGGTGTGCGCACGCGTCGGGTCGACGGAATGACTTTTGCCCTGGGCTGCGGCATTGCTGGCATGGCCGGCTGCGCCCTGACCCTGACCGACATTCTCAAACCGGATATGGGATCTTCGTACATTATCGAATCATTCATGGTCGTGGTCGCGGGCGGTGTCGGCAAACTGGCAGGCGCCGTACTGGCAGGGCTGGGCCTGGGTTTCTTCAATAAGCTGTTGGAGCCGGCTTTCGCCGCGGTGTGGGCCAAAGTGTGGATGATCGCCGCGGTCATCATCCTGTTACAGTGGCGCCCGTCGGGGCTGTTCCCGGCCAAGGGACGGCTGGCGGACACATGAGCCTCAAGCCTGCCTCTGCGATTTCCGTCCATCCCATGCCCCCGGTGCACCCGCTGGTCCTGTCGCATCGGCTGATTTCCCATTGGGGTATGTGGGTTTTCTTCGTCGTGATTTTAATCGGCGCCCCGACAGCGCTCCACTTCGGCTGGACCGACATCACCAGCGTCAACAAACTGGGAAGGTACCTGGCTATCGCGCTGGTCGCGCTAGGCTTGGATCTGGTGTGGGGATACGCCGGTATTCTCAGTCTGTGCCAAATGCTTTTCTTCACTTTTGGCGGCTACTGTATCGGTATGCATATCTGCATGCACGGCCCGTTGACCCAAGGTGTGCCGCAGGCCCTGGCTGTGGTGTCATCCAACGTCAATGGACCGGTTCTGCCGTGGTTCTGGAAGCCATTCGATTCGGCGACTTTCAGTCTGTTCGCCATTCTCGTCATTCCCGGCCTGGTCGCATTTCTCTTTGGTTGGCTCGCTTTCCGCAGTCGGGTGCGCGGGGTGTACTTTTCTATCATTACCCAGGCGCTGACCTACATCGCGGTCAATATCTTTTATCTCAATGAAATGAAGCTGTGCGGCACCAACGGTCTGACCAATCTGGAATCGCTGCTCGGCTTCAATATCCGCGCGCCTACGGTCAAAGTCGGCCTGTTCATGACCACGGTGGTGGTGTTGGCTGGCGCCTATGCCGCCGCGCAGTGGCTTATTTCGACCCGCACGGGACGGGTCCTGATTGCGGTACGGGATAGCGAAATGCGCCTGCGCTTTGCGGGATACCAGCCGGTCGCTTATAAAACCTTTATTTTTACCGTCGGCGCCTTGCTCGGAGCTATCGGCGGGGCTTTGTATGTGCCGCAAAACGGCATTATTACTCCGGCGAAAATGCTGCCCATCGAATCGATCCTGATCGTGGTCATGGTCGCCCTGGGTGGCCGCGGCACCCTGAGCGGAAGTATCATCGGCAGTCTGGTGGTGAGCTATCTGTACAGCTGGCTGACCAGCAAGGCCCCTGCGGTGTGGCCGTTCTTCCTTGGTGGTCTGTTCATCGCAGTGACCATCGGCTTTCCGCGCGGACTGGTCGGTGGGTGGCGTAGCCTGGGTGCCTGGCTGCACCGCATAACGACACCGCCGAAATCTAGCACCCCTGGGCTACCGGTCAAAAGTGAGGCTACGTCATGACCCCCGCCGTCGCGCATAGTCCTACCGAACTTTACCAACCATCAGGCATGGACCTGATCCAGTTGGAAAAAGTTGAAGTCGTCTTTGATGGCTTCAAGGCGCTCGACATCAGCTATTTTGGCGTCGATCGTAATGAGCTGCGCGTGGTCATTGGACCCAATGGTGCAGGCAAGACTACCATGTGCGACGTCATCAGCGGCAAGACCAAACCGACTCGCGGCCGGGTCACCTTTGATGACACCGACATTACTACGTGGAAGGATACGGATATCTCTGCCCTGGGCGTCGGCCGGAAATTCCAGACCCCATCGATGTTCGACAGCCTGACCGTGTTCGAAAACATGGAACTCGCGCTGCCCGGACGGCGTGGGGTTTTGCGCAACCTGCTGCAGCGCAAGGCCGCCCCCGTTGACCGCGATCTCATCCTGGACCAGCTTGAGCGGGTGCGCCTCCATGAAGTCGCGTTTAACGAAGCGCGGTCACTGAGCCACGGCCAACGCCAATGGCTGGAAATCAGCATGCTGATGATCGCTAAGCCAAAACTGCTGCTGGTCGATGAACCCGCCGCCGGTTTAACTGATCACGAAACCGCGATGACCGCCGAGCTGTTGAACAGCCTGAAGGGTCAGCACACCATTCTGGTTATCGAACACGATATGGAATTCGTCCGCATGCTCGACAGTCGCGTCACCGTCCTCTGTGAAGGTCGCGTGCTCGCCGACGGATCTCTCGATCACGTCCAGGCAGATCCGCACGTTATTGAAGCGTACTTGGGTCGGGGTAAAGACAAATGACACTTCCTTTGGTTCGTTTAATTTTCGGTGTGACGTCCTACGTCCTAGGTCCTAGGTCCTCGAAACCCTCAGGCAGACGAGTATGCGTTCCGATGTCGTATGTTCGCGTTTCGAAGGATCACCATCTTGACGGTAGACCTAGGACTTCGGACCTCGGACAGAATCAGAGTATACATACCGAAAATGCAAAACCACAAAACGCAGGATCACCATCATGCCGGTAGACCTAGGACTTCGGACTTCGGACCTCGGACAAAATCTCACGTCCAGTGAGATGGGTTTATCTGTAGAAAATGTGCATTTCGCCTATGGTTCCGTCAACGCGTTGAATGGGGTGAATCTGGTTGCGCAGCCGGGGAAGATTCACTGTGTGATGGGTCGCAATGGGGTCGGCAAGACGACGTTGATGCGGACTATTATGGGCGTCTATCGCGCGAGTGCGGGTTCGGTGGTGATGCATGGAATTCCTATCGATCGCTTGGATGCGCCGCGTCGGGCGAAGAATGGCTTGGCCCTGGTGCCGCAAGGACGTGAAATATTTCCCAAACTGACGGTCGAGGAAAACCTGCGCGTCGGCCTGGAGGCGCGCACGGACCGGCGCCGCAAGATCGACGAAGAAGTGTACGAATTTTTCCCGATCCTGAAGCAGTTCCTCAAGCGCATGGGCGGCGATCTGTCAGGCGGCCAGCAGCAGCAGCTTGCCATTGCCCGCGCTCTGCAAGGAGCGCCTCAGGTGCTGCTGCTTGATGAGCCAACCGAAGGTATCCAGCCCAATATCATCCAACTCATCGGGGATGTGCTGCAGAAGCTGGCACATCAACGCGGCATGACCGTGGTCCTGGTCGAACAGTATCTGGACTTCGTCAAGGAGATCGGCGATACCTTTGCCATCATGAATCGCGGCCGCGTCGTCGCCGAAGGGACCACGGATCAATTGCATGGCGAACTCATCAGTCAGCATTTGTCGGTCTGAGCCCGACTTCCGGGAGTCCCGAAGTCCGGAAGTCCGGAAGTCGGGGAGCATTGTGTGCAGTGCTGTTGGGGGGCAGTCGGCGTTGACCGTGGTTGAGGCGGGGAATCCGTTGAAATTGATTCCGGTGCGTGGACGTGGTTTGTCCTGCACGGTGTGCGTGGCGACATATGGCGGGGGCTTTGTGGCTGGTGATACGGTGGAACTGGCGGTCGCGGTTGAGCGCGATGCGCGTTTGATGTTGACCACGCAAGCCAATGGCAAGGTTTACCGCAGCGATTCGGGCGCGACGGCGGTGAATACGGTACACATGCACGTGGACGCTGGCGCACTCTTGGTGAGCCTCCCTGATCCGTTGACTCCGTTTGCGGGTTCACGGTTTCGTCAACGGCAATACTTCGCATTGAACGCGGGCGCCAATGTGGTTGCTCTCGATTGGCTGACCGCTGGGCGCATCGCCCGCAAGGAAACGTGGGCTTTTCACAGCCTCGACCTGGCACTCCACGTGCATCGCCAGGGTAAGCCCTGGGTGGTGGAAAGCCTGCGCTTGGATCCCGAGCCCCCCGCGCGCTGGGCGCAGATGACCTGCCTGGGTAGCTGCATCATCGCTGGGCCGATGATGCAGGAAATAATCCAGTCCGTGCTGACCACCGTAGCCGCCATGCCGATCGACGCTGACGATTGCCTGATCACCGCCAGTCCGCTGGACGGTGGCTGCGTGCTGCGCTTTGCTGCGACGCGCAGCGAAATAGCGTTGGCGCGCCTGCGTACCCTGCTCACTCCCCTCACTCCCCTGCTTGGGCATGACCCCTGGGCAGGGCGGAACTGAATCGGAAACTGCCCTTATGCACCTGAGTCCTCGCGAACTGGATAAACTGACCCTGCATCAAGCCGGCGTTCTGGCCCAAAAACGGCTAGCCCGGGGCGTGCGCCTGAATCAACCCGAGTCCGTTGCGTTGATCGCGACCCAGATTTTGGAGTTCATTCGTGATGGCCGCCGGGTTGCTGAATTAATGCAGGTTGGGCGGCGTTTGCTGGGTCGACGCCAAGTATTGCCCGGCATTGCGGAATTGGTCAGCGAAGTCCAAGTCGAAGGGACCTTTCCCGACGGCACGAAATTGGTTACCGTGCATGACCCCATTGCCGCTGAAGATGGTGATCTTTCCCTGGCGTTGTACGGCAGTTTTTTTCCAGTTCCGGATCTCAGCGTCTTCGCTGCCATACCTGGCAAACAGCTTGGCAATCTGCCGATAGACCCGCCAGAAGCGGGTATCCCTGGACAGATCGAAACCCTGCCCGGCGATATAGAACTCAACGCCGGACGCCCGACGATCAGCGTGGCGGTCACCAATACGGCCGATCGACCGATCCAAGTCGGCAGCCATTATCACTTTGGCGAGACCAATCCCTATCTGCGTTTTGATCGCGGAGCGGCGTATGGTCATCGCCTGAATATTGCTGCCGGGACTGCGGTGCGCTTTGAGCCTGGCGAGACCAAGACCGTGTCCCTGGTCCCCATCGCCGGCGCCCAGATCATTCGCGGCGGGAATAATCTTGCCGATGGACAAGTCAGCGCCGCCAACCGTGCCAGTTACTTGGAGCGGGTGGTCCAACAGGGCTTCGCGCACACCGCCACGACCGAGAAACCGAGCAAGCCATGAAAATTTCCCGCGCAGCCTACGCTGACCATTACGGCCCGACCACGGGTGACCGTATCCGCCTGGGCGATACCCTCTTGTGGGCGAAAATTGAAAAGGATTTCACCGTGTACGGCGATGAATGTAAATTCGGCGGCGGAAAAGTGCTGCGCGAAGGCATGGGCCAAGCCGCTGGGCGTGGCGATAAGGAATGCTTGGATCTGGTCATCACCAACGCGGTGATCATCGATTGGACCGGAATCTATAAGGCGGATATCGGCATCAAACACGGGGTTATCGTCGGCATCGGCAAGGCAGGCAATCCAGATGTCATGGCCGGCGTCACCCCCGGGATGATCGTCGGGGTCACCACCGAAGCGATGGCCGCCGAGGGCATGATCATCACCGCCGGTGGTTTTGACGCGCACATCCATTTCATTTGTCCACAACAAGTCAACGAAGCCCTAGCCAGCGGGGTCACCACCTTTGTCGGTGGCGGCACCGGCCCCGCGACCGGCACCAACGCGACCACCTGTACGCCCGGCATCGAAAATATGCGCATGATGCTGCGGGCGACCGATGAGCTGCCGATGAATTTTGGCTTCACCGGGAAAGGCAACACCGCCAAGCCCGAAGGCCTGCTCGATCAGATCGCCGCGGGCGCGGTTGGCCTTAAACTGCACGAGGATTGGGGCACCACCCCCGCGGCGATTGATTGCTGTCTAGACGTGGCTGACGCGCACGATATCCAAGTCACCATCCATACCGATACGTTGAATGAATCTGGCGCGGTAGAACATTCTATCGCTGCATTTAAGGGTCGGACCATTCACACCTATCACAGCGAAGGGGCCGGCGGCGGGCATGCCCCAGATATTCTGCGCGTGTGTGGTGAGCCAAATGTGATTCCGTCGTCGACGAATCCGACCCGGCCCTACACCGTCAATACCATCGACGAGCATCTCGATATGCTGATGGTCTGCCATCACCTCGATCCCAGCATTCCCGAAGATGTGGCATTTGCTGAATCGCGGATACGCGGCGAAACCATCGCTGCGGAAGACCGCCTGCACGACCTGGGCGCCATCGGTATTATTTCTTCCGATTCACAGGCCATGGGCCGAGTCGGCGAGGTTCTCAGCCGCACCTGGCAGACTGCCGACAAGATGAAGCGTCAATTCGGGTCGCTGGCCGGCGACTCTGGTCATGACAACGCCCGCATCAAACGCTACATCGCCAAATACACCATCAACCCTGCCATCGCGCACGGCATGAGCCACGTAATCGGTTCGATCGAAGTTGGCAAACTGGCTGATCTGGTGCTATGGAAACCCGCATTTTTTGGCGCCAAACCCGAGGTGGTTTTCAAAGGAGGAATGATCGCCTGGGCGCAAATGGGCGATCCCAATGCATCAATCCCAACTCCGCAACCGGTGATGATGCGCCCGATGTTTGCGAGCCTGGGTAAGGCCGTCGGCCCGACCAGCATTGCTTTTGTCAGCCAAGCCGCAGCCCAAGCCCAAGTCGGTCAGGCGTATGGTTTAAGCAAACGCGTCGAAGCCGTGCGCGGCTGCCGCACCATCGGCAAAAAAGATCTCAAATGGAATAACGCCTGCCCCCGCATCACCGTCGATCCAGAAACCTATCACGTCACCGCCGACGGCGAACGCCTGACGTGCGCCCCAGCCGAGACAGTGGCGTTGGCCCAGAGATACTTTCTCTTCTAGCGGAATCAGCTTCGTAGGGAGTATTTGCCCTGTTTGGAATGTCCGGATGTCCGGGAGTCGATTTGAAGGTCCGGAGGTCCGGGAGTCCGGGAGTCTTGTTTGCGTTGTCTTTCCTACAGAATCTCATTTTTCCGAACCCTCTCCACCCATGTCAAACATTCCGGACCTCAACGACAACCGGACTTCCGGACTTCCGGACTTCCGGACCAGGGGCAATGACGACTTCCGGACTTCCGGACCTCCGGACTTCCGGACCAGGGGCAATCCCCCCAGCTGCAATGTATCGTTTCTCACCTGGCAACTCATCGACGCGACTTTTCCCAGCGGTGGTTTCGCGCATTCGGGCGGGGTCGAGGCGGCGATGGCTTTGGGCGGCGTGCGCAGCGAAGCAGACCTGGTGGGCTTGCTGCGCGATGGTATTCGGCAGTGGGCGACGCAGTCGGGGCCGTTGACGGCAGGTGCTTTCGACGTGAGTTCAGACCTTCAGCACATGGAGGGCATCACGGAAATTGATGCGTGGTGCGCGGCGCTGTTGGCGGGTAATGCGGTGGCGGCGCAAGCTAGTCGGGCGCAAGGAGTGTCTTTTCTGATGGCTGCCGAAGGGCTCTGTCCCGCGATTGCCGAATTGCGCCAGCATCTGCGCACGGCGGCATCACCGGCGCACCTGGCGGTGATCATGGGCGCCTGTGGTCGCCTGCTCGGCTGCGATCGCTCCACGACCTTGGCTATGTCTGCGTACGTCAATATGCGTGGCTGCTTGTCGGCGGCGGTGCGTTTGAATGTGATCGGCCCCCTCGCGGCCCAGGTCGTTCAAGCTTCTTTAGGCGACGATTTGGCAGCGGCGATCACCACCGCGAGTGCGCTGCCATGGCGTGACGCCGCAACGTCCCGTCCCTTCCTCGATCTCGAGCAGGGCCATCACGGCCGGCTCTATTCCCGCCTTTTCCAATCCTGATCGGAGTCATCCTATGATCCTGCGCCACCTGTTCCAACATATGCACCACGATCACGGCGCCGGCCCCGGCAATTTTCAGACGCGCGAAATGCCCCGATCGCGCGACCTGGGTCGGCGCGCTTTCACCGTCGGCATCGGCGGCCCGGTCGGATCCGGAAAGACCGCACTGATGTTGCAATTATGCCGTCGCTTGCGCGAATCGCACCAGATTGCCGCGGTGACCAATGACATCTTCACCAAGGAAGACGGTGAATTCCTGGTTCGCAACCAGGCTTTGCCGGCCGAGCGCATCCGCGCGGTCGAGACCGGTGGCTGTCCGCACGCCGCCATCCGCGAGGACATCACCGCCAATCTGGTCGCCCTGGAAGAGTTGCACGCTCAATTCAAACCGGAAATATTGTTGATCGAATCCGGCGGTGACAATCTCGCCGCGAATTACAGCCGTGAGCTGGCAGATTACATCATCTACGTGATCGATGTCGCCGGCGGCGACAAGGTCCCCCGCAAAGGTGGCCCCGGCATCACCCAGAGCGATCTGCTGGTGATCAATAAAATCGATCTCGCCCCCCATGTCGGCGCCGATCTAACGGTGATGGAAAATGATGCCAAACGGATGCGCGGCACCGGGCCCACCATCATGGCGCAGGTCAAACATGGCGGCGGCGTCGACGCGATCATCGCGCATATCCTGCATGCGTGGCAGCACGCCAGCGGCGCGGCTCATACTCACTAATTCTCCATGCCCAGCGCATTCGCCAAGTCGAGACCACTGCCGTGGGTATGGCGGCAGTTTCATTTATGCCGCGAGTCCGTACGCGAGTCCGTAATAACAGATCCCCTTCTTCCGCTGCTCCTCCATCACCCCTGCTTCGAGTCGTATTCTGATTGGCGATTCCATAGCGGCGGTCGGCATGATGAATCCGCAATAAGCAGCGCACTCGTTTATCGGCTTGACCTAACATTTGGCCTGCGTGAGGGCCGCGTAGAAAACCTTCCACACGATGCAGCGGCGCACGTGAAGCAGATCCTTGCATTTTTGCCAATCAGGCATATATCTTTGTCCATGCGTCACTCCTCCCACCTTTTGTGTTCACGACGAATGCGCTCCCGCTGCCCGTCCGTGAGTCCAATGTGGCGCTGGCATCCGTGCGGCGCCGAGACCTGACTAGGTCTCTCCACACCGGACCTCAGGACGCGCAGCGGGCCACCCACACGGGTGGCCTTACGTATTTTCAGACATCGTCTGCCGTGTCCGGCGACCGCTGAATCTGCGCTGGCGTTCTTCCCTTCATTTTTTCTTTCGTCTTCATCTTTTCGGGCCGCAGGCCCGGTCGTTCCAGCCGGAACGATGTGCGACGTGGTCGCACGGAGGTGGAGCGCTTTTCTCCCTGGTATTCCCATGACCCTGACCGCCCCTCTTCCCCTGCGGATCGACACCGGCATCGCGCCCGCGCTCACTGATCCCTTTCCCATTCCACCCACTCCACCTGGGCTCCAGCCGCGCTTGAATCAGCCGCACTTGAATGACGAGCGTGCGCTATTGCTGCTCGGTGAATTGACTGGTTTCTCGCTGCTGTTTGCCCTGGTTACGGGATAGCCACCGGCGCAGCCGGTGCACCAGTATCGAGCACCACCGTGCCGCTCTCCCGTTCGAGCACAAACGTCAATGGCACCGCCACGCTTTCTTCGCGCCCGGATGCGGCCACGCAGGATGCACGCGCGGCCAGCGCGGCCTGCTGCTGCGCGGGGGCAAGCCGTTGCACGTTACTCCATGCGGTGGAAATCGGCAATACACGTGTCATGCCGCTGGAATCGTGGCGTTGCACATCCGCGGCGAAGGGGTCGCCGACGACGGCGATCCCTTCGCCGCTGCGCGACCAAATTCGGCAGGGCACGGCAATAATCACCCGAAATGGCGTGTGCACTTCGCCAGTGCGATAGGCCGCCCGATCCACCCGCGGTTCGCCGTAGACAACAATCCGTTCATGCGCCGCTACTTGGCCGAGCGCCGGAAACCAACTCAGTTCCGGACCATCTTCGCCATTATTCAACCGGGTGTGGGCGGCAATCACCGTATGCGCAAGGTCCAGGGCCTGCGCGGTGACCTGCGCAGCGACACGTTCCTCTTCGGCGAAGAATGGTGTAAATGGTGCCTGCTTTTCTGGCTCGGCATGACGAGTAACGGTAGCCGGAGCGCTGACTGGTGCGCTGGACCGCGCTGATGCGGGGGATTGGCAACCGACGAGAATTCCGCCGAGCAGACCAAACCCGAGCGTTGCGCAGAGCGCCCGGCTCATGGCGCGGGCTCCTCGGTGATCACCGTCGCACGCACTCGCCGGATCACCAGGGCGGTGAGATCATCGTCAGGGCCGTGCATCGCATGCCTGATCGCATCCTGGGCGATAGCGTCGACAAACACTTGCGCCGAGGCCGAACGGTGGCGAGCAATGCTGGTAAACAATCCTTCAATCCCATATTCGCGACCGCTGCGATCGAAGACCTCGGTCAGGCCGTCGGTGAATAACAGGACATCACTGCCGGGTGCCAGGTGCAGTGATTCGGTACGCACCTGTTCGCGAAAGGCCTCATGCGTGCTCAGCCCCAATGCCAAGCCGATTGGGCCGATCTCATGCTGGGGAGTCGGCTTACTGAGGTCATCTTCGTTGGCGATTAAATACGCGGGCGGGTGACCCGCCCGGGCGCAATCCAGGGTGCCCGACCAGGGATCCAAGGCCACCGCAACCAGGGTCACAAACAGTCCGCGCGGTAGATCATCGGCAATTGCCGCGTCCAGGGCGATCAGCCAATCTTTCACCTGCGTATGAGAACCCGCCAGCACCTCACCGGCCTTGGCCACCGCCGAAGCGACCAGCGCTGCCCGCACCCCATGCCCGCTGACATCACCGACGACGATCAGGGCACGACTATCGCGCAGACCGGCACAAATATAAAAATCTCCACTGACATCGGCGTGCGGACGATAATGGACACCGATTTCCCAGCCATCCAAGTCAGGCAGCTTGGAGAGCAACGAACGTTGGATCGCGCCGGCCGGAGTCGGTTTCGGCGTCGAACGCCGGTTCCAGCGAATCTGCCAGAGCATGATCGCCAGCAAGGCAATGATCGCGACCAACAATGCGACAGTGCCCCACGCAGTCGGCACAGCGGGTTCTTCCCAGCCCTGCGCTGGCAACTGAACCGGCACTCCCACCGCGTTCAGGCTTTTGGCGAGCTCCTGGAACATTTCTGCACTGGGAGTGGTCGTCGAGGCGAGATTCGTCAACGCCAGATCGGCCTCCTGAAGAAGCACGCCGCGCGGAACATTTTCGGCGCGCGCAGCCAAAGCCGCGACCAATAAGCCGGGCTGTGCCCGGGCGCGGGCCCAGCCCGCCAGCAGCATATCGCGCAGACGCAGACAGGCCGCCTGCTGCTCCTGCCACGCTTTCTGCGACACCACCAGGGCAACGCCGAACCCCAGCACCGGATCACGCAGAGGACGCACTGCCAACCCGAGAGCGCTCAATTGCGCCCGATCCCGCCAGGTCGCTGCGATCACCACGCTCTCTCGATCGAGGAATGCATTCAAGCTCGGATCAATGCGGCTCCACGCCCTGGGATCCAGGCCTAACGGACGGGCCGCCACCAGCAGATCCACCGGTACGCCTTCCTGCCACGCCGGCAAGGCGCCGGCGGGCATATCCACCAGCCCAGCCAAGTTGGTAATTCCGCCATCGGCCCGGGCCAAGAGCAGGCGTGCCCCCGGTTGATGGGTGATGGCCAACACGCGGGCGGTACTGCCATGGCTCCAGGCCGCGAACACTCCGTCGCCGATCAACGCCGCGTCGACCCGATTCTCGTCCAAGGGGGCCAACTCCCGTTCGCCCAGCGCGCGTTGGACCACTGCGACGGTCAGATGGTAATGCGGCGCCAAGCCCTGATCGAGGGCGACAAAAAGCCCACCAGCCCGCGCATCCGGGGCATCAATGAGCACGCGCAGAGGCTCTCCCCCGGCGAGGGACGCCCACCAACACAGACAAAGAAGCAGGACAGGGCGCATGGCGTGGCGGCCCATCCTGGCGTGCGCAGCGCGACCGCCAGTGAAAGGAAGCGCGAGCATGCGGAGCCGATCACCCTCCTAAACCGAGGGTTTCGCCGAGCCCCACCGGTCCTGGCGGAATGCACCCTCAACGAGCCAGCCAACCGTCGATGACCCCACCCATGTCGTCTGCCAACGCAGAAGCCCTGGCCATGGCCAGGGCTTCTGCGTTGGCGGACCCGGTGAGATTCGAACTCACGAGAGACTTGCGCCCCTGCCGGTTTTCAAAACCGGTGCATTCAACCACTCTGCCACAGGTCCAGGCATGGGTGTCCTTCATAAACGTGAATCGGCCTGCGGTCTAGGGGTTCCTCTTTTCGTAGGTTTGCGCTCGGGTTTCCTTACGGTTCTCGTTGTCACTTCCGTCCTGCGTCCTGCGTCTCGAATGTTCGAAGACCGTACCTACCCCAACTTCCGTCCTGCGTCCTGCGTCCTGCGTCCTGCGTCTCGAATGTTCGAGGACCTCGAAGACTTCGAAGACTTCGAATGTCCGAGGTCCTAGGTCCGAGGTCCCGAAGAATCCAAGCACACGAGTTGGTCATTGCGGAGGATGAATTTCCCTCAGCGAGTTAAATATTGCACACGCGACCTAGGACCTAGGACCTCGGACTTCGGACAAAAATGACTCAATAGATTCATATTTTTCAACCTATCTCGCAATAGGCAGTACTTATGCCGCCCACAACTGAATGCCGAGTCGGCGTAAGCAGGTGAGCCACGCATTGCGCTCTTTGGCGCGGACGGTGCGCAAAAGGACCTGGACTTTTTCATCGTCGGTCAGGGCACGCGGACGCCGCGATAGGGGCATGAAGGCTTCTTCGGGAGTGCGGGCGGCTTTGCGGGTATTGCAGACTCGACAGGCGGTAACGACGTTGGCCAGGGCATCGGCGCCTCCGCGAGACACCGGATGCACGTGATCACGGGTGCCCGTTTTCATGGTCACGCGGACGCCGCAATATTGGCAGATAAACAAATCGCGGACGAAAACGGCACGCTTGCTGGGGGTGTGAAATAATCCGGCGCGGCGATGGCTGGCCACTTGATAGCGCATAACCAGTACCGCGGGTAATTGAAAACGGCAGTGCTGACTGCGCACGACATCGGGATATTCCTCAATGACATCCGCCTTGCCGGTGAGCACCAAAGAGAGCGCATCAATCCAGTGCTCCTGGATGGTCAGGAACTCATAGCTCGCATTGAGAACCATGCAGCGGGACATGAGAGAAGCTCTGGGGAGGCTGAGGTGCGGCCCATACTGCCAAACACGTTTCAGATTGCACGCTCGCTCCTTGGGCCGGGATGTGGACCCGGCGGGGCCTCACGGGACCAAGCGAAACAGGCTTTTCAGAGCCAGGATCTCGAGCCCCTGCACCGCCCGTTCATGGGCACCCTTGATCTGCACGGGATGGTCGCCATCAGAATTATACTGCTGGTGCAGGCGGTAGAGCCCCGAGTAGAAGCTGGAATTGACCCGCGGGCCCATGGCCGCGATATCAATGGTCACGGTCGCGTAGGGGCCGGGATACCGGGCGGCGATTAGGCCGACCCAGTCATGTTCCCGGCCATTGGCATCAAAATCCCGGTGCAGATGAATGGCCAGGTCGTCGCCGACCAGATCAACATCAAATGCAGGACGGGGCGTAAAAGCACTCACCCTGGTCAGGATAAGGCGTATTTTTCCAAGGTCACTCCTTAAGTCTTGTTCGCGGTGGAGTTTCTGGGCCAGGCGCTGGCAGATATACTACCTTAATAGTCTCAATTGAATCATCGCCATGACCGCCACTACCCGCCGCGGCAACCCGTCGCCGAGACACAGCCCACGGGACCGGCGCGAGAGTACAGTTGCGCGGCGGTTCCGCCTCCCGATTGCCTGCCGCTGCGCGAACTCGATCGCGCAACCGTGCGGCAGGTACGCCAGCATGAACGAGACTGGCACGCTTATGATTTCCATCTCGGTCGCAGCGAATTGCGGATGCCTGTGGCGAAACGTCTGATCGATCTCGGTTGCGCCATGGCGCCCGATGAATTGATCATCACTTGCGGCGCGCAGGAAGCCCTGTCCCTGGCCCTACGGGCGGTGTGTCGCCCCGGTGACTGCCTCACGGTGGAATCGCCGATTTGGTACGGCGCCCTGCAAGTTATAACGGCGCTGAATCTGCACGTGGTCGAAATTCCCAGCCATTGGCGCAACGGGCTCGATCTGCCTGCGTTGCGCTTGGCTCTGGACCAGCATCCCCTGCGGGCGGTGCTGTGCTGTGCTGCGCGAATATTTCCAATCCCAGCGGCGGCACGATCTCGCAGGAAGCCCGCCAGGAATTAGTCGAATTGCTCGCCCGCCGGGATATTCCCCTGATCGATGATGACACCTAGGCGATCTGCTGGGCCCAGCACGCGACCCAGCGCCCTGCGCGCCTTCGACCACGTCGGCCGGATACTCTATTGTGGGTCCTTTTCCAAGACCATGGCCCCAGGCCTGCGAGTCGGTTTTTTGGCGCCCGGGCGCTACCTCACCGAGGCTACCCTTCGGTATGTCCACGATTCGCATCGCGAGCGTAGCTCTGCGCATCGTGTCGGATCGAGTGTTCACCGCCCGAGCGGGAGGACTGCCCGCGCAACGATCTCGGCATTAAGGATTCGTTAAATTATCTTGATCCGGTCCTATGAGTGAAAGGATACATCATTGGAGACCTTATGGCTAAAAACACTGAACAGACCAGCAAGAAAATCGCTTCACAGGCGTCCAAATTCCTGGCCAATCCGAAATCTGCAAAGGCCGTCAAGTCGGTCGCAGCATCCGCGCTGACCCAAGCTCCAAATCATACCAAGGGCAAGAAGAAATAGGCGCTAAAATTCCGCTGTCGCCGGGCCGCCGTATGGGCCCGGTGGATCGGATGTCGCGTTCAGTCGCGTCCGGCAGGATACTGCAGCTCCCCGCAGCTATGAACTCAATGAACTGAGGTAAGCGCTGCATCCAATCATACCGAGGACAATGCCGTCATCGCTAGTCACTCTTCATATAATCGGCATGGCTGCAATATGGCTGCAATATGGCTGCGTCCCAGTGGTCCCATTTGCTGAGCGCAAGACCCAAAGCCCATATGCCCCGACCCCGCAGATATCTTTCGACTGGAAGAAGGGCAATCTGATTATTGACGCACCGGGTGCCGTCGCATTCACCGGACTTATTGATTGCGATGGCAGCGAAGTCCGCTTCCAGCAGGGCATTACCCTGCGCGCCGTGTCGCTGATCAATCGCCCGGCAGTATCAGCCCCATCAGTGAGAAGGACCGCTACCTCGCCTTTTCACTGTAAACCAAGGACGGACAACCGCTGGCCACTACCCGCTCTGCCGCGATGTCCCTGGTCAGCACCAGTTTTAATACCGGCTTCAGCCTGGGTACCGGGATCGCCGAGCCTGCATTCAAGATCCCACCGGGTACCAAGGCGGGCAGATCACCTGTGCTCGTCAGCCGCGTCGGCGCCACGGTGCACGCTCCCGAGCTGGCCGGGATGACGTGGCGCTTTCGCGATTGAAACCTAGACACCATCGCCAGCGGCGTCATCACTGCCGATGGGATTCTGGTGATGCCGGCAGATAAGCCGGTATTTGTGGTCGATCTCGAACGCTGTAGCTTTCGAGATCCGTGCCGCAATCAGTCGTGGGTTTCTGAGCCCACCTCATCGCCGACGGTATTGCGCAGGATCTCATCCACCGTCGACATGCCGCGCATGACATTGAGCAGGCCGGCCCGGCGCAGGGTGATCATGCCGGTCTCGACCGCGACTTTACGGATTTCGATGTCACCGCCGCCGGCAACGATAATACGGCGCAGGGCGTCGTTCATTTCCATGCATTCAACCAAAGCGAAACGGCCTTTGTAACCGACATTACAGAGCGAACAGCCGACTGGCTTCATCAACTTCAGCCCTTCCAGCTCTTCCGGCTTAAACCCAATCTGGACCAACAGATCCGGCGCGGGAAATTCCGCTTTCGGCATTTCCGTTTTGCAGTTGGCGCACAGCCGCCGGGCGAGGCGTTGGGCCAGGACGACATTGACCGTTGAGGCGACCATCAGGGGTTCGATACCCATATCGATGATACGAGTGATGGTCGAAGGCGCGTCATTGGTATGCAGCGTAGACAACACCAAGTGACCCGTGAGCGCGGCTTTCACCGCGATCTCGATGGTCTCTTGGTCACGAATTTCCCCGATCATGATGGTATCGGGGTCTTGACGCAGCAGGGCACGCAGGGCATTGGCGAAAGTCAGACCACGCTTGGGATTCACGTGACACTGGTTGATGCCTTCGAGTTCGTATTCAACCGGATCTTCCACCGTATTGACGTTCTCTTCTGGGTTCATCACGGTTTTCAAACAGGAATACAAGGTCGTCGATTTACCCGAGCCGGTCGGCCCGGTAACTAAAACCATGCCCTGCGGCGCGGCCAAGCCCTTGCTCAGAATATCGAAGACCTGGGTTTCCAGATTGAGATCCTTCATGTCGACCAGGTTGCCCTTGGCCAGAATACGCATGACGATCTTTTCGCCGTAGACCAGCGGCAAGGAACTGACGCGAATATCGCACTTTTTCCCTTCCATGGACACCGCGATACGGCCGTCCTGCGGCTTACCGCGTTCGGCGATGTTCATGGTGTCGGTCATGATCTTGATGCGAGAGCAGATCGCCTTTTCAATCTTTTTCGGCAGATCCATGACTTCGTGCAGCACGCCGTCGATGCGCAGACGGACGCGGGTCTTCTTTTCATAGGGCTCGACGTGAATATCCGAGGCCCCCTTCTTAATCGCCAAGCTCAGCATCGCCTTCACGGCCTTGACCGCGGGGCTGTCTTCGCCGACGGCGGCCAGATCGGCATCGTCGTTTTCTTCCTCCTTATTGCCCTGCTCCGTTACTTCCAAATCGTCGCCTTGCGAACCCAGGTTATTCATCAATTCGGCGACAGCTTTTTCCTTGGCGTGGTAACTGCGATCAATGGCGGCCAGAATAGCCCGCTCCGAGGACACCACCGGCAGCAATTGCTTACCGATCTGGATCTTCAGATCGTCGAGCATGACCACGTCGTAGGGATTGGCGACCGCGATGGTCAGATAGTCGCCGACCATGGCCAAAGGCAGGATCCCGTGAAAGCGCGCGATATCTTCGGTGACGGTCTCCTTGCCTTTGTTTATTTCGGTGAGGGAATCGAGATCGATAGTTAATTTATCGAGATCAATCGGAGTGATATTGCAGTCTTCACTGACTAGGCCGAGTAGGGTCAATTCATCGACCAGATTGCTGCTAACCACCATGGTCGAGAGCAGGCTGTTTTCACGCGCAGCTTTCCCGGACAACTCCCGCATCTGGACGTCGTCTAGCAGGCCATGCCGTTTCAGAACGGCAGCAAGCTTGCGATTATAGCCGGCAACATTGGCCATGGGGACTCATCCTCTGCTTTACAAGCCGTGACCGGCTAGAACGGCGTTTATTTCGCTCATTTTCGCCAGGAAGAGCTGCAAGGTGCAGCCTGTCTGGCCCTCAATCTCCCGGAGAAGATCTTCAGACAAAAGTCCGGCGATGGCGACCACCAGCACCGAACCGATCGAATCGATGGGCACGAACTGGAAACGCCGCATCATCTGCGGATCGAAAATCTCCAACAGTTCCTTGGGGATACTGTAGGCCGTGGGCAGGATGTAAGGGATGCCAAACTGCGATACCAACACGGACACCAGCTTCTCTTCGCTCAGAAGCTTTTGCTGAACCAGGGTCTCACCGAACAAAAGACCCAACTGATGTTGCAGACGCAGGGTATCCTGGACCTGTTCTTCCGACAAAAGCCCCTGTTCAATCAATATTTCCCCAAGCTTTTTCCGGGTCAGACGATTGAGAGCTACCATACAAAACTCCCCCGCTTACGCGGTGTCGGTCCGAGGTCCGAGGTCCGAGGTCCTAAGTCCCGCAATGCGGGTACGATCGCAATTCCGTTATGAGAGGCAGAATTCCGGTAAAAACGCAGTTGGAACAGGTCGATCTGGCAGTCAATCAAAGACCTAGGACTTCGGACCTCGGACCTCGGAGCTCCATTCATTGTCCAAAAAGTGCAGAGATCCACGTTCAGCTTTTCCCGTCACGTTGCGATGTCCGTTTCAGATCTTCCGAATCTGTCGAATACATCATCGCATCATCCCAGGTGATTTGATTTGTGCGGTAGAGCTCATACAGACTTTGATTCATCGTGCGCATGCCGAGCTTGGCGCCGGTCTGGATGTGCGAGAGAATCTGATGGCACTTATCTTCGCGGATCAGCGAGCGGATGGCGGAATTGGGCATCATCACTTCGGCCGCGAGGGCGCGACCGCGACCGCTGACCCGGGGCAGCAATTGCTGACAGAAAACGCCTTCCAACACGAAGGAAAGCTGAGTGCGGATCTGATTCTGCTGATACGCGGGAAATACGTCGATGATGCGGTTGATGGTCTGCACGCAGTCTGAGGTGTGCAGGGTCGCAAACGTTAAATGCCCTGTTTCGGCCAGGGTAAGACCAGCCTCGATGGTTTCCTTATCGCGCATTTCACCGATCAGCACGACATCGGGGTCCTGACGCAGTACTCGCCGCAGCGACTGATTAAAGCCCTGGGTATCGGTGCCGACTTCGCGTTGGTTGACCAAGCACTGTTTATTGCGATGGACGAATTCGATCGGGTCTTCGATCGTGATAATGTGCTCTTGGCGGGTCTGGTTGATGTAATCGATCATTGACGCCAGCGAGGTCGATTTCCCGGAACCGGTCGCGCCGGTGACCAGGACCAGGCCTTTGTTGATCTCGCACAGGCGCAGGCAGACGTCGCGCGGCAGGCCAAGTTGCTCAAAGCTGAAGATCTCATACGGAATGGTCCGCATGACCGATCCCACGGCGCCGCGCTGATAAAAGACGTTCACGCGGAAGCGCCCAACCCCGGCCAGGCCGAACGACATGTCCAACTCCAGGTCTTGCTCAAAGCGGGCGATCTGCTGCCCATCGAGGACGGAATAGATCAGCTTCTTGGTCTGTTCCGGGCCCAGGACCTCGGTCTGCGGAATCTCGGCCAAATTGCCATCCAGGCGCACCCGCGGCGCGGATCCCGCTGAGATGTGCAGGTCGGAGCCGCCTCGCTCGACCATGATGCGCAGCAGTTCTTCCAGGGTGATCATATGGTACCTCGTTGCAGGGGGCTTTGCGGTCTGATTGTGGTCGACCGCCCCGGTCCCTGCAAGGGGTGGAGGAAGGCCCCCCTTGGATCTCTTGCCTGGCTGGGAACCCCCAGGCCGTGTCGCCGCTTAGGGAGCAATCACCGGCACGAACACGGGAATCACCCAAACACCTGCCTCGGCCGCCAGACGTACCAGCTGCGTCCGCGTTTGCACCAGGGTCTCGCCAGTCACGGTGGCCGGCACCCGCACCGCGACCGCGCGCAGCCCCGCAAATGCGGCGGGGTAGTGCTGCTGCAAGAGGGCCGCCACGGCGGCCTCTTCTAACGCAGCGCCATTCTGGCCGAGCTGCCCGCCCCCGTGCAGGTCGAGCGTCAGGGGAAGATCTGCGGGCGAGATGGTCAGGCGGCACGGCGTGTTGGGTCGGGCCATCACTGCGCTGTTGGCCTCATAGCGACTGTCGGTGTCGGCATGCAGGAAAGGGCTAGCGAGCAAGGCATCGGCCTCATCAAAGATCACCGCCACACTTTTGGTCACATCCAACATGAAGCGCTGGACTTTTTGCGGCTGACCGTCGCGCCCGTTCGCAATCATGCTGACGATGCGGCTGCCGGTATAGATGAAGGGTACCGCTGGATACGCGCGATCGATCGCACGATCACGGACCAGACACGATGCATCGATCTGCTGCCAAGGCCCCTGCGGATCGCCGACCGGCCATTCCAGACAGACCCGCACGGGCGTGCCCACGGCGGGTATACCGCTGGATTCTCGTGCGGGTACCCCGTCCTCAATGCCGAGCACGCGAATCACCGCGAATTTGACCAACTGGCCGTTACTGGTGGCAAGACGGATCAGACTTTCGTGCCCTTTGCCGCCATCCAGACAGGCAATGACCTCGAGCCCGTCCGCGGGTCCGCTGTCAATAAGGGTCACGCCTTCGAGGATCACGGTGTCGGCTGTGGCCGTGATCCCAGGCGCGATGGTCGTCACCTCGCCACGAACAGGAACCGGCTGCGGCTGCGGCGCCGCCAGAACCGGCAATTGCGAAAGCGGATCAACCGGCTCCTCCGCCGCGCCAAGCATCAGAGTCACCGACAGCGATAGGCCGCAGAGCAGAGTTCTCAGGAAGTACGCCATGACACTACCTCACCATCGCTAACGGGCAGTGCAAGGCCTGCCTCTGCGCAGCTGAGCGACAAGGAGAGTGCATGGTGCTGGATACCTGCACACACCAGCGGGCGAGCACCTGATGAACTATGAATTCTTTCGCGAAACCCGTCGGGTCGGCAGAGCCGGGGTCTTGGGCGAGGCCAAGAGATCACGGCCGCTGGCTTTTGCCGCTGCCACCACCGCTTGAGCCAGGCATTCGGCACCCGCGGCGCTATCGCGGATGGGATCGGCAGCGGGCAGGCCGGTCGCTTTAGACGCGGCCGCGATTGCGGCCTGGGCGGCGGTTGGGGTCATGCCAGCGGTGTTCAGGCTGATTGCCACGACTTTGGCCGGATGGATATGACGCACTAATAATTCATAAGCCGCAATATGATCAACCAGCGGTGCGATGGGGATGTCGGTATGACGGTGGATCGAACGGGTCGGGACGTGGCACAGGATCATCGCGTCGGGGCAGGTGCCATGCAGCACCGCCATAGCGACGGGCGAATAGCACGGCGACATGATCGCGTCGGGGCCCTCGACAACGAGCAGGTCACGGCCGCGGGCCTCGTGCAGAACCAGCGATTCCACCGCGCCGCTGGCGAAATCGGTGATGCAGCGATCGACACAGACCCCGCGACCTTTGACCAGCATGCCGTCTTGGCCGGTAGCGACAAAGCGCAGGCGTACTTTGCGCTCCTGAAACCAGCGTTCGAGCATCAGGCTGGTGGTGGTCTTACCGGAATTGGGATCGGTCCCCACGGTCAATAAACGATACGCCTTAGAAGAGCGGGATTTTCCGGTGCCGATTTGATGCGTCAGCGCGGTGACCTTGCGCACGTTGGTGATTTCAACGGCGTGACGAGCAGCCAAGCTGGCAAGATTCGGATCGCCATCGATGCTGGAATGCAGGCCGGAAATCACATTCATGCGATGGCGGATTGCATCGTAGACGATCGGGCGCATTTCCGGCGGCAAAAAGCCACCCGGTGTGGCGACGCCGATCACCAATTGCGTCGCACCGAGTTCCATCGCGTCATCGACACTGCCGACCACCGGAATTCCGGCACCGGTGCCGAGCAAGCGCTCCAGATCCGCGCCGACATGCCCCGGGTCAATGACGCAAACCACTTCATGCGGGCGGAAACGCAGCAAGGCCACCGCGGTTTTATTCATGAATGTATCCAGGCTCTGGTCGGTCAGAACCGCCATCTTGCGGCTGGCGCCTTTGCCCTGGGGAAGCTGGATAATGACATCTGACATGGCGGCGATGTTGCGCAGGCGATTATACCCTACAAGGCCCGGCCCACGGCTTGGTGTATGCCGGTTAATCCATGTTGATCCACTAATCGTGAGAGGCCGCGATGGATACGCGCCGGCAGACCCGGTCCAGCATAGATGAAACCGGTGTACAGCTGGACCAACGTAGCGCCGTGGCTGATTTTTTCCCACGCTGCTTCCGCCGAATCAATGCCGCCGACCCCGATCACCGGCAGGCGCCGATCCAGACGTCGGGCGACGCGGGCAACCACTGCGGTCGAGCGCGCCCGCAACGGTGCTCCGGATAGCCCGCCCGCACCGATAGCTTCCATGCGCTGGGCTGGCGTGACCAGACCAGCGCGAGTGATGGTGGTATTGGTGCAGATCACGCCGTCACAGCGGGTCTCTAAGGCGACATCGACGGCGGCGTCGAGTCCAGCGTCGCTCAGATCCGGAGCGATCTTGACCAGCAAAGGAAGTCCCGGACGGACGGCATCCAACTCTGCGCGGACTCCTGCCAGCAGCGGGCGCAGAGTCGCTTCGCTTTGCAGATCGCGCAGACCGGGCGTGTTCGGGCTGGACACGTTGACGACCAAATAATCGGCGACTTCGGCGACCGCGCGTACCGAGGTGCGATAATCTTGCAGCGCATCTTCCAGCGCCACCACTTTGGTCTTGCCGATATTCACGCCCAGGATCGTGGCTGGGCGACGCTGCGCATAGCGCCGCTGTAAACGCTCACCGGCGGCTTGGGCACCATCATTATTGAATCCCATGCGGTTGATCACCGCGTGGTCTTCGATCAGGCGGAACAGGCGCGGCTGTGGATTGCCCGGTTGCGCCTGCCCCGTCAGGGTGCCAATTTCCACGTGGGAAAAGCCGAGCGCGGCCAAGGCATCGATCGCGACCCCATTTTTGTCCAAGCCAGCGGCCAAGCCGACCGGGTGCGCGAAGGTGCGCCCTAAGACCTGCACCGCCAAGCGCGGGTCGCGACAGCGCGCGGTCGCTGCCACCAGCTGGCGAATGCCGGGCAACCCGATGCTGGCGCGAGCGGCGAACATGCCCAAATGATGGGCTCGCTCGGCATCCCAGGCGAATAACAGCGGACGAATGGCGCGGTACAGCATGCGGCGTTGCGGGTTTCAGCTTTCCCCGGTCCAGGCCGGGCGTGCGGTTGTATGCTCACGTGACCCCATACCAGAGGCGAACTCGGGCGGCGACCTGCGGCATTGCCATCTCGCAGGGCAACCCGATCTGATCAACCCGAACTGGCTCCTGGGCCTCCCTCCTTACAGTCTTCCCTGATGTCCTTTGTCCACCTCCATGTCCATTCACACTTCACCCTGCTGGAGTCGACCAATCGGGTGAATGACTTGGTCGTGCAGGCCAAGACCCTGGGCATGCCCGCCGTCGCGATCACCGACCGTGGCAATCTGTGCGCAGCGTATGAATTACAGGCGGCGTGCACTGCCGCCGGGATCAAGCCCATCATCGGCTGCCAAGTCAATGTCGCTCCGCTGGGCATGATCGAAAAAAACCGGGATACCCATCAACTGGTTCTCTTGGCGATGAACCAGATCGGCTACACCAACCTGTCCGCGTTAGTCTCGGCGGGCTGGTTGCGGGGCTTTTATTTTGAGCCCCGGGTCGATCTCGAATGTCTCGCCCAGTACGCCGAAGGGCTGATCTGTCTGACGGGGGCCGGACGAGATGGCTTTCTCAATCGTCACCTGCAAGTCGGCGCCGACGATGAGGCCGAACGTCAGCTTGGTCTGTTGCGCGACATCTATGGCGACCGCCTCTACATTGAACTCTGTGATCACGGCAATGATGGCCCGGTCAGTCTGGTTGCGGCCAATCAACGCTTGGCCGAGCGCACCGGCGTCCCGCTCGTCGCCAGCAACTGGGTGCATTATCTCGACCGCGATTCGGCCGCGACCCATGACGTGCAGTTAGCGGTACAGGGCGTTACCAGCCTGAGCGACACCCGGCGCAAACGCATGAGCGGGCCGGAATACGGCTTCAAGAGCGCGGCTGAGATGTCCGCCTTGTTCGTCAGCTGCCCGCAGGCCCTCACCAATACCCTGGCCATCGCCGAGCGCATCGAGTCCAAGGTCATTGAGACCGGCGTCTACCATCTGCCAGTCTTTTCCTGCCCGCCCGGCCAGGATGAAATGTCGACCCTGCGCGCACTTTGTGACGTAGGAATCACCCGCCGCTACGGCGACGAGCGCAACCGCAGCGACGTGGTTGAACGGTTGGCTTTCGAGCTGGAAACCATCGCCAAGATGGGCTTCGCCGCGTACTTTCTGATTGTCGCCGATTTCATTAATTGGGCCAAGAATCGTGGGATTCCCGTAGGGCCCGGTCGCGGGTCCGCGGCGGGATCTATCGTCGCCTACGCGATGGGCATCACGGATATGTGCCCGCTGCGCTATGGTCTGCTTTTCGAACGTTTTCTGAATCCAGGCCGCAAGTCGATGCCTGACATCGACATCGATTTCTGTAAAGATCGGCGCGGCGAAGTTATCGATTACGTCGCCGACAAATACGGCCACGACGCCGTCACCCACATCATGACCTTGGGCACCATGAAAGCGCGCATGGCGATCAAGGATGTCGCCCGCGCCAACGACTGGACGCCTGAAGAAGCGCAGGAATTAGCCAACCTGATCACCGAGGATCCCTCGGGCAAACACACCATTGCGGTCTGCCTTGGCCTCAAGCCGCTCGACAAGGACAAAGCCCTATTCGATCAGGTCGACGCCCTGCGCAATCGCTACGACAATGATCCACGCACCCATTCGGTGCTCGACACCGCCATGGCCCTCGAAGGGCTCGGGCGCAATTTCGGCGTGCACGCCTGCGGCATCATCATCGCCCCCGGTGCGGTGAGCAAGTACGTGCCGGTCTGCGCAGTCAAAGGCAAGCCGGCAACCCAGTTCAATATGTCGCAGGTCGAATCCTGCGGCTTGCTCAAAATGGACTTCCTCGGCCTGAAAACGATGTCGATCCTCAAGAAAACCGCGGATATCGTGCGCAACAGCGGCGGCGGCGAGATTGATTTCACCCAAGTCCCTTTGGCGGATCCGCGCACCTTTGAATTATTGGGCACCGGCCGCACCCTGGGTGTCTTCCAGTGTGAATCGTCGGGCTTCCAGGAACTGATCAAACTGCTCAAGCCGGACCGTTTCGAAGATCTGATCGCGCTGGTCGCGCTGTACCGCCCTGGTCCGCTGATGGCCAATATGCATATCAGTTATTGCGATCGCAAACATGGCCGTGAACGCGTTGATTATCCGCATCCGGTTCTGGAAGAAGCGCTCAAGGAAACCTATGGGCTCTACATCTACCAAGAACAGGTGATGACCATCAGCCGCACGCTGTGCGGATTCACTCCGGCAGAAGCCGATGATCTACGTAAGGCGATGGGCAAGAAGGACATCAACGTCTTGATGAAGCTGCAAGAGAAGTTCATCGAAGGTGCTTGGCGTGAACATCAATTCGACAAAAACAAGTGCAAGGAAATGTGGGAGAAGATCCTCGGTTTCGCCTCGTACTGTTTCAACAAATCCCACTCGGCTTGTTACGGCCTGATCGCCTATTGGACCGCCTGGGCCAAGGCCAACCATTACGCCGCGTTCATGACTGCCAACTTGATCTACGAAATGGACAACAAGGACAAGATGACCTTGTTTGTCGAAGAACTGCGCGGTCAGGGCATTCCGGTCATGCCGCCCGATGTCAACGGTTCCGGTTGGGAATTCACCGTCAACCAAGTCGATGCCCAGGTCGATGCGAAGGCAGAAGCAAAAGACAGCGCACGACAAAGCATTCTTTTCGGCTTTGGCGGCGTCAAAGGCATCGGCGAACAGGCGGCCCAGCACCTGATCGCCGAGCGCAGCGCCAACGGCGCCTTCACCAGTCTCTTCGATTTGTGTGAACGCATCGACACCCGCACCGTCAATAAACGCGTGATCGAACATCTGATCAAGGTCGGGGCCCTGGACGCCCTCCATGCGAACCGCCGTGGCTTGATGGAAGCGGTCGATCGCGCCTTTGACCGGGGGCATACCCTGGCCAAAGTCCGCGAGCAGAATCAGGAAACGCTTTTTGGGGCATTCGAACAGGATGATTCTTTTCGCCAGGATACCCAGGGCTATCCGGATGTCGCAGATTTTCCGGCCCAGGAGCGTCTCGCTTTTGAAAAAGCCCTGACCGGATATTGGATCTCGTCGCATCCCGTCAGCGAACACGGCACCGACATCGCCCAGGTCACCGCGGTTGATTATCGATCTTTCGCGGTGCTGCCATCGGGGTCGACTACCAGCATTGCCGCGGTCGTTATCGGCAAACGGGTGATCAAAACTAAGACCGGACGGATGATGGCGATCCTGACTCTGGAAGATCCTTTTGGCCGTTTTGAGGGCGTGCTATTTCCGGGCGGGAGGGTCATCCGCGGCCAAGCGGAACCGGGGCCTTATGAAAAATTCGCCGCTGAATGCAGCGATGATCTGGTCGCCGTGTTCACCGGCAAAGTCGAACGCCGCCAGCGCCAACGCCGACCCGTGCGACCGCCACAAGACGGCGAAGAGGAATTACCAGTCGATGCCGGCGAAGACAGCGCTGTCGTCGACGCAGAACCGGCGGCCGAAGAAATCCCCAGCCTGCAGATCCAGGAAGTCATTCCCGCGACCCTAATCAGCGAACGGCTGACCCGCGCCATCGTTCTCGCGGTCGACGCCGCCGATGTCCAGGATCAACAGCGCATGGCGGCAACCGAGGCGCTGTTTCGAGAGCATCCGGGCCTGTGCCCAGTGCGCCTGCTGGTGCATGCTCCCGGCGAGATCCTACTGACCCTCGCCATGGGCGATCGCTGGCGCATCCATCCAAGCCGCGATTTGCTCGCTGCCCTACGCGGGATCTGGGGCGGTGAGCGCCTGCATGTGCAGTCGACCCAGGCGGCGCAGGTCGCGTAGCCATCAATAAAAGTCAGTCAGCGGGAATTTTATGCGGCAATCAGCGCGAGCAATTGCTGTGGCGTATCGATAACCGCGAGAAACCCATGCTGGGTCAACGTTTCACGTGGGGTGATACCCCAGGTGACACCGATACACGGCATGCCCGCCGCTTGGGCGGTATGCAGATCACCGACGGTATCGCCCACATACCACACGGCGCCGCGCTCGCGCTGTAAGCTCTGCGCCACGGCGAGGAGACCGCGCGGATCCGGCTTCGGCGCCGGCATATCCTCTTCGCCGACCACCGCGGAAAAATGTGCGCCCAGGCCGAGATGGGCCAGGACATTGCGCACGAAATTCCCCTGATTGTTGCTGACCACGCCTTGGGCGATGCCGAGGCCGCGCGCGGTCACAAGCAGGTCGATGATTCCCGGATAGGCCCTTACCTGCCGTGGACTGAAAGCCTGCGCGGCTTGATAAAATTCTGCCGCCAGGCGCTGGCGCGCGGAGACGTCGGCAACACTGAGCAATAAGCCCATGCGGATGGGAGTCGGCTCGACCATGCCCTGAATGATGGCGTCCCTCGGCTGCGCTGATGCGCCGTGTTTTTCCAGCACGGCATTGGTCGCCGCGACGACGACGTCCAGCGAATCAACCAGGGTCCCGTCGTGATCGTAAATGATCGCGCGCGGGCGGACGCGGCTCAGAGATACTCGCACAGATAGGAAGCCGGGCCGCCGAGCGCCTTAACCGTGAAGCCGCTTTTAGCTCCGATTTCAAAGGCAGTTCCGGTAGCGTAAATCGCCCAGGTGACACTGCCGTCGCGCTTGGCGTGCAGTTCGCCACTGGTGACGGTCATGCGTTCGGCGGCGTCGGTACCAAAATGGTATTCACCTTCGGCGATGACGCCGACGGTGAAGCGACGGCCATTGCGGGTGCTGCCGACGGACTGGACCTTGTCGTCGAAGTAGGAGTTATGCGTGATCATGGCGATTCCTTGAAAAGTGCGCTGAAACGAAGGGGTCGGGGCAAAGCGCCTACGAACGTGGTTCGTCGCGTTCGACGGTGGTTTCAATGATTTTCGGGCGCTGCCGTACCGAATCATCGGGCCGCAGGGGCAGTTTGCCGCGAGGCTGCATTCCGGGAAAAGGTCCTCCGGGAAAGCCGCCCGGGAAGCCGGCGAAACCACCTGCTTTGCCTGAGGAACCCATCTTTACCATAAAGTGCCGCATCAGCCCGCCGGCAAGCACATTCCCCAACCGACCAAGCCCACGTTGCACCGGCGGCAACAACAGCGGCAGGGCGAGCGCGCCGGTGATAAACCCAGGGAACAACAACAGCGCGCCGGCGATGACGCCGATCAGGCGGCGCCCGGCGCCGCCACTGAGAAATTCCATAGGCAGGCGTTTGATATTGAAACTGATGATGCGAAAGCCGGCGATCGACATCATGATGATGCCGAGCAAGGGAATGACCCAATCATCAACCCGCTCCCGAATGAGCAGGAAAACCCACAATTCGCCACACCCCAGCCCCAGGATCGCCAATAAAACCAGACATCCAGCACCGCGCATGAATGGGTTCTACCGGTTCCGCGGGGACAGAGACTGATTGACGTCGGGCACGGCTGAATTGAGATCGCGCACCTGGACCGTCACTTTATCGAGACCCATCTGTCCGCACCAGCCGAGGAATTCCTGCACCCGGGAATAGCGCACGTTGCTGGAGTGATAGACCCGCACCACCATCCGCGCGGTGCCCGTGGTGGGGCGCCGATATTTGTCGACCATGGCTTGGAGCTTGGCATACGCGTCACGCGAGAACATGCGGTCGCCATCGATCTGGAAGACGCCGGGCTCATCGAGAATTTGCACGACGACTTCCGGCGGTGGCTTACGGCCCTGATTGCCGCAACCGGCCAGACCCAGCAGGGTGCCAAACATCAACAATCCGGTAAAAAGACGCAGCATTAGCGCACCAAAATGTCGGGGCGGACCAGCGTCGCACCGCTGGGAGTGTCGACCTCGATAGTCGGCCACTGGTCGGAGCAGGCGGTAACGACGATACGGTCATCACCATCGATAATGAAGGTGTCCTCGGTCTTGGTGCCAGTGATCGACGGATTCCACGCCACCGCTTGACGTTCCACGACCTTCCGGGTCACGCTGGGCGTCGCCATCAGATCGCGACCGGCGTAGCCCGTCGGTCCGCCCTGATGGTGCAATTCCCATTCCTTGGCGAAGCCTTCGGTTTTGTACTGCTTGTGTCCGGCAGCAAACGCCTGTGCCCAGGTCGCCCCGGGGACGGTGGCTTCCCAATAGGCGGCTTCGACGCGGCAGACGGCGGCGTGACGCTTGCGCAGATCCGCCGGCACGGCGCCGAAATGGATGAAGCGGGTCAGGCTGGCAATCAGCCCATGGCGCTGCCCGCAGACCACCAACATGCCGTGCTTACGCAGTTTCTTCGGCGTCGGCGTCGGATGGCGATACGTGCGGATGCGCTCATCAAAGGCGGCGAGCAGAACAAAGGGTTGGATCCCGCGCGCGAGCAGATGGCGGGCAAGATCGGCTTCGGCCTGCTGTTCGCTGTCCCCGATCGCAATGCTGCGACAGACCGTTTCCATGATCAAGCTGCAATCGCGACCGAGCGCTTTATAGCGCCGCACTTCCTGATCACCCAAAGGTGCGCGCAGGGTATCGACAAAATCACCGGGCAGGCCGGGCAGGCCCAGCGATCCATCGTCGCCGACATAGCGACCCTTGGGCAGCAGTTTTGTCAGCGCGGCACTGGTGGGTTGGGTCCACGGAAAAGACTTGGCGGTGAATTCGCTCAGCGGTTCTTCCGCCGTGAGCCGCCCGATCTCAATAGTATTCGCCACCACTACCGCTTGGCGCTTGGTCACCACCAGGGTGCCGACACCCAATTCCGACTGCGAGACGATGTGATTGTCGCCGCCGCTCGACAGCCAGGCGAAATTGGCCCGGCTGGCAAAGGCAACGCCATCCAGGTCATGGCTTTTGAGCCAGGTGCGAACTTGCGCGATACGGGTGCTGGTTTCGGACATGGATCAATATCCGCTTGGCGGCATCGGAGGATTCTGCGGTGCCGGTGCCTTGACTGGATTGGTCGGGGCAGAAGCGAGGCCCGGCGAGGATGCGCCGGACTCACCGCGGCTGATCGCGCCCGGGGGGGCGGGATTCGCTGCCGGTGGCACCGCGGGCGGGGCCTCGTCGGTATCCAGGCCTTTCTTGAATTCACGCACGCTGCCGCCCAAGCCGCGCATGATTTCGGGCAGGCGCCGACCGAAAAGGAGCAACGCGATGACCAGGATGACTATCCACTCGACTCCGCCTGGCAGTCCAAACATGGCAATCGGAAATAGAGCGTCGCAGATCATAGAACCCCCGCAGAAGGAAGGCAGACGCTAGGTCCTCGCACAGGTGAGTCAACGCAACCAGGACGTGGCTTTCCTCGGCAGAATGGCGCTGTTAGAACCCAGCCTATCCTGTGGAAAGGCTCTCTATGGACCTGCGGCCCCTGATTCGCGATGTGCCCGATTTCCCCAAGCCGGGGATCATTTTCAAAGATATCACCCCCCTCCTCGCACATTACCAGGCCCTGGCATATGCCATTCACCGCACCGCAGCGCAGTATGCCGGACAGGGGATCACTGCGGTCGTTGGCATCGAAAGCCGCGGCTTCATCTGCGCCCCCGCGATCGCTTTAGCCCTCGGCGTCGGTTTCATTCCCGTGCGCAAGCCCGGCAAGCTGCCGTGGCAGTGTTACGAAGAATCCTACAGCCTCGAATACGGCGCCGACCGCCTAGAGATCCACGTCGACGCCCTGAAGCCCGGCGACCGCGTCCTGATCGTCGACGACGTCCTTGCCACCGGCGGCACCATGGCCGCCGCCCTGCGTCTGGTGCGCACCTGCGGCGCTATTCCCATCGGTTGCGCAGTGTTGGTTGATCTGGCGTTCCTGAATGGGGCACAGCGGCTCGATGTGCCGGTGTTTGCGCTGGAGACGTTTCCGGAATGAGCGGCGAAGCCCCTGCACGCTCGGTTGGGCAAGGGCGGATAGACGAGCAGCTGGCGTAAAACTATTAGGACTTCACTTAACTCAATGAGAATCATATATGAGTCGTTGAAACCTGATAGGATTCATATATAAGTCATTCCATGCGATCCGCCGTGCATGACATTCTGCCTAATCAGGTCCGCCGATCCCTGGTGAAATTGGGCACCGATCTGTCGCTCGCACGCCGCAAGCGGACGCTGACCGTGAACATGATGGCTGAACGCCTGGGCGTCTCTCGTGCAACCTACACCCGCATGGAAAAGGGAGAACCCAGCGTGGCCTTAGGTGCCTATGCCCAGGCGCTCTTTGTCCTTGGATTCGGTACCATTCTGGGCGATCTGATTGATCAACGAAAAGATGATCAGGGACTTCTGCTGGATGCCGATCGGGTGCCGAAGCGCGTCCGCATCAAACTCGCGAAACCCCGGCAATCGAAGAGACCCTCGCCATGAAACGGGCGATCCAGATGTGCGTCGGCCCAGACGATGATGCCCGCGTGGTCGGCGAATTGCGTTACGATCAGCAAGGCAATCGCACTTCCGCAGCTTTCGCTTACGCTACCGAATGGCTGGCGGCACCCGACCATTTCGAGATTGATCCACAATTACCGCTGGTGACCGGTTTCCACTATCACAATCGCAGCGGCGATGGATCTATATTCCACGGTGCTATTGCCGATTCAGAGCCTGATGGCTGGGGCCGCAAGATTATCGTCCGCGATCATGCCAAACGTCGCGAAAATGCCCGTGCCTCTGGTGCAGGTTCGCCACCGCCCGTACTGGGCGCACTGGATTTTCTGCTCGCGGTGGACGATAGCAGCCGTTTGGGCGCGCTGCGTTTTCGGGATGAATCGGGCAGCTTCCAAGCCAACCCCGGCGCAGGCATGCGCCGAACTCCTCCCCTGCTGGAGCTCCAACAATTGCTGCATGCCTCGTGGGCTGTCGAGAACAGCCGCGAAACCGCGGCGGATCTCGCCTATTTGCGTGGCAAAGGAACTTCTTTAGGCGGCCTGCGTCCCAAATGCTCGGTCATCGATGAGGATGGCCACTTGGCCATCGGGAAATTCCCAAGCGTGTCCGATGACCGCGCAGTTACCTGCGGTGAGATTCTGGCGCTGCAATTGGCCCGCCGAGTCGGAATCACCACCGCGGATGCGCGGCTTATTTTCAGCGATGGATCGCCGGTTGCCCTGATCCGACGTTTCGACCGCGCGCCTGATGGCACCCGTATTCCGTATTGCTCGGCAGCAACCCTGCTCGGAGTAAACAGTCGCGATAGCGGACCCCACTTTTACACCGACATCGTCGACGCGATCCGCGTGTATGGCCTGCATGCCCAACCGGACATTGAAGAGCTCTGGCGCCGGATCGCCTTTTCTATTCTGATCAATAATGTCGATGACCACCTGCACAACCACGGATTTTTGTACGCCGGGAACAATCGTTGGGGCCTGTCACCAGCGTTCGATCTCAATCCCTTTCCGGACCGCGCCCCAGAACTAAAAACCTGGATCTCAGAAGACAGCGGCCCCACCGCCTCGCTGTCCGCCCTGCGGGCAGCGACCCCGTATTTCCGCATTTCCACCACCAGCGCTTCCGCATGGATTTCGGACGCGCAAAAAATAGTTGCCAGCTGGCGCGCGGTCGGAGCCGAGCTCGGCATGACTCCTGCCGAACTCAATCCATTCGCTGAAGCTTTCGCTCACGCGGAGGAATAGCATGGGAATCACGAGGGTGGTGGCACCAATCTCACCTTCCGCTATCGTAGCTATGCACGTCGCCCCCCAATCGCTGCATCATCGCCATGCAGGGGAATGTGCATAATATAAAATTCATCGTGATCTATTGAGGAAAATTACCCACGGGAGTCAGCGTGCACATGCTCATCACGGGAAGACGAGTAGGGCATGACCTCCCCCGACGATCATTTTCATGCAAGATTAGAACGGTGGCGGCCCTGGATAGGGTTGTCCCAACGACCTGCTGTTTCCTAAACAGCAGGTTCAACAGAACACCCCCAGGACGCCGCGGGCGGATGTTGGCGGCCCCGGTTGGACTTGAACCAACGACCTGCTGTTTAGGAAACAGCCGCTCTATCCGCTGAGCTACGGGACCATAAGGGTTTATGACTATTCAGCGCGTGTGCCTGTGGGCACTGGCACCCACCACGGCGACCAGCTTGGTCCCCAGCTGCCTAGGGCAAGCCTACTCTCGGTGCTAGGAGTCTGCTGCCGGCATCGGTTCTCACCCCCATCTCATCGCCCGCTCACCCTGGGCTCAGGATCGGTGAATAGGCTACCATCATGATCCGCCCTCTTACCTGCGCGCTTTTCGTCCTTTCCCTCGTCGGTTGCGGCAGCGCCACGTATTCCGGTTCGGTCAGCGTGACCTGGCGTGACGGCGGGGGTTCGGACACGGGCGAGGCCTGTGTCTGTGCGCCGTCGTTGCTGGCGATGCAGGTTGAAGAGGTCGGCGATGCCCGCGTCACCGGCGGATGGTGGACCGTCGTGCAAACGCCGCCCGGCGCCGTCGTCGGATTGAGTGATGCTTACGCGTCCGAAATCGTCGCCACCTTCGATCAGTCGGGGTGGTACACCTTGGACTACACGGTCGAATATGCGTTGGGATTCTCGCGCTATACGACCACCAGCCGGCTGTATCTGCACGCGATGCCGGCCGGGGCTGGCTGATCTAGCTGACACTTGCGGGACAAGACGCCAACCCCGGCCGGGAACGGTCACACTTTTGCAGTGGCTTTGGCTTGTCCTTCGGCTGGGCGCTCCTGCGCCTTGTCTGCCATCTCGGCATTCTTTTGTGATTCGGCGCGATTGGCGCGCATCTCTTCGACCGACTTGGTCTTGAGGCGGGCAGCACCTTGGTATCCCGTTTTGGTCGGTAAGCGCGGTTGCCCGGTAGTACGTTTTTTCGCGGCAGCAATCGCGGCTCCGTATTGCGGCAGCCAAGCCTCGCCCGCGATCAGCATATCGTCGACCATCTGCCAGATTTCCGGCGGGGTGCACACTGCCCCGGTGAGCGGATCCATCATGAAGGCCTGGCGCAACAGACGATCATCACCGTGCACGGCGGCTTCGACCGCCAAACGCTGCACCGAAATTGATTGGGTGCACACTGCGGCGCAGCCCAACGGCAAGGCGCCGACCTGGGGAATATTGATGCCGTTGCGATCGACGTAACCGGGCACTTCGACGCAGGCATCCGCGGGTAAATTGGTGATACAGCCGCGATTGATGACATTGAAATGGCCGCGGAAGATACGGCCAGTGACCAGACTTTCGATGATATAGCTCCCGCGTTCGTGACTGCGCTGATCGGGAGTAAAGGCTTTCGGCGGTTCCTGGAGCCATTGCGGGAATTCGGTCTCAAACCAGTTGCGCCCTTCGGTGCAGACGCGTAGATAGCCGCCGGTCTCGCCGTTGATCCAGCACCCCATGTCGATCCAGTCGCTGATTTCCCCGGCCCGCTTGCGGTACCACGGCACGTATTCGCTGAGATGTCCATTCGATTCGGTCGAATAATAACCGAAACGACGCAGCATATCGATGCGCACTTTTTCGGTTTTCGGATAATCGGGGTGGCCTTCGAACAGGTCGAGCATCTGCGGAATCAGATCGATGCCACGCCACGTCGCTTGCACAAACCAGGTCTGGTGATTGATGCCGGCGCAGACGATGTCGACGTCGTCGGTAGAGACTTTTTCGTCGGCGCCGATCAGTCCCTGCTTGCGCGCCCAGTGGGTGGTGCATTCGGCGATTTGATGATGGCCACCTTCGACGCCATGGCACAAACCGATGGTCTCGACCCCGCCATACACATTACAAGCCCAGGTCAGCATCGCCATGGGGTTCGAATAATTAAATAGTTTGACGCCCGGCTTGGCGACTTCACGGATGTCCTTGCACATCGCGAGCAAGGCAGCGACGCCGCGCTGGCCATACATGATGCCGCCTGCGCACAGGGTATCACCGACGCACTGATCAACGCCATAGGTCAGCGGCACGTCGATATCGGTGGCAAAGGCCTCCAAGCCACCAACGCGGGCGACGCAAAAGACATAGTCGGCGTCAGTGACCGCCGCGCGGCGGTCGGTGGTGCTCTGGATGGTGGTGGCGACGCCATTGGCATCGAGATCGCGCTGACAGAGCTGGCGCACCATGTCGAGATTGCGCGCACTGAGATCAGTGAAGGAAAAATCCAGCCGTGCCCGCAGTTCAGGAACGGTCATGAGATCGCGCACCAAGGTGCGGGTAAAGCCGATCGAACCCGCGCCAATGAAGGCGATCTTGATGCGGGGCAAGGAAGAGGCGGCAACGGACATGGGTAGGCTCCTGGGCGGGTGGACGCCAGCGCCGGACCGGAAGCGGTCTGGCAAGGCTGGCATTCCTGTGCCTCAGGATACCGTAGGAAAACATGGAAACAGAGGACGCTGATGCTGACACCGGTACTTTTGTGCGCACGTTTCTGGGGGTCGATCACGGAGCGCACCGCACCCGGGGCCTCCTCGCTCCGCGTCGCGTCCTCTTGCATGCGATGATTTCCTCCGCGGGCTATGAGGGCAGCGTCTCACCCGGCTATGATTGGCACGGCCGCCGCCGGGGCACGGCCGAATTCGTGCTGATCCAATACACGATCAGTGGTCGCGGCCAGCTGATGTATCACGATGAAAATTATGTCCTGACCCCGGGCCAGGCAATGATTCTGCACTTTCCTGATGACAACCGCTATTGGCTTGCCCCCGGCGATTCCTGGGAACATGCCTACGCCTGCCTGCACGGTCGAGAGGTCCTGCGCGCGTGGCGGACGGTCAGCGATCGCCTGGGTCCGATTCTGCCTCTGACCAAGGATTCTGTCGTTCTGCGCACCTTCTTGGAACTGGTCCGCGCCACCCTGGATGATGCCCTGACCAATCCGTTCATGGCTTCGGCGCAGGCCTATGCCCTGGCAATGGCGCTGCTGGCCAGCGTGCCCGCGCAGGCCGACGCTGGCAGCGAACATCCTGGCGTACAGCAGGCCAAGGCCTGGGCGCGCCAGCACGCCAGCGAAGACATTGGGGTGGCGGATCTTGCCCGCATCGCGGGGCTTTCACGTTTCCATTTCTCGCGCCTATTCCAACGCCAGGAAGGGCGCACGCCCGCCACCTGGATCACCGATCTGCGCCTGCGCCAAGCCACCCGTCTGCTGCGCGATCCCGCCAGCACCATCGCCTCGGTCGCTGCAAGCTGTGGCTATCGAGATCCAGCCTATTTCAGCCGCACCTTCCGCAGGAGTTTTGGCGTATCACCCGGTGAATTCCGCAGTTCCGGCATGTACTGAGGCATCCGGGCAGTAGCGTACGCCCACTTGCTATCTAGACTTCAGTGGTGTCCTGTTGGCGCTGCATCCTGGTAGTGATTCCTCTGCTCATGTCGGCTGCCGAGGTCGAACCAGCGCCCGCGCCGCCGACAGCAGGCGCCCAGACCGCACCGGCTCCAGCGGGGCAGGTCGCGCCCGCACCAGTTCGTCCGGCCGAAAATGCCGGTCAAGAGCAACCCGAGACCACCACGTGGCCAAGCAAGCGTCTGCGCGCTGCCAGCCGCGCCGCTGATCTGTTGGGAACCGCGATCTTCGAATTAATAGAGGACCTGGACCTGTACGATATCCCCCTCGGTGAGGGCACGATCGGCTTCAACGTCGGGCGCAGAGTCTACGACAATTATGATGTGCTCGGCAGCTTCACCGTTGTTGATCGCTTCCGAGTCAAACTGGGCTATCCGCTCTCATCCTGGTCGGATCCGGTCAATGGCACCCTGACCGCGCGTTTCGGGGTCGGTACCGATCAGCGGCTTGAATGCGTGCATATCCGCCAAGTTCGTCCCACGGATTTCACCCATCTCGACGCCGGTGCAACTCTGCCAGAGGACCTGTTCGCCCCCGGCTGGAACCAGACCACCGATACCCACCGATCCGTGGCCGCAGACGGTGGCTGGAACCGCCTCCTGCCCGCAGCCAGCACAAGCGCGGAAGTCACCTCAGGTGAGGCCTTTGACGGCCTGGGCCGGGCACGCTGGGGCAAATTGTGGAATCTGCTGATCGTGCCGTTCCGGGTCCCCAGCAAACCCGATTGGATCGAACGCGTCGCTCCTGGCGATATTGTCAGCTGGAAAGCCACCGGGAGCGTCGAGGTCGGCCCCGGCGTCGATGTGTCCTTGGCCGTCCCCGGCGCGTTGAAGTTTTATGATGCTGGACTGTCCTTCCGTATTTTCGTCAAAGGTGAATTTAATGTGGCCGTGCTGCGCGAGGACACGGATCACGTGCGGGTGCGGATATCCCACAAGGGGACCTTTGGCGATCGCATCGCCTTCGGCGGCAAGACCGATGGTATTATTTCGAGTCTCGATTTTGGCTCCAATCCACTGGATCGCCTCAGCCGTTTTTCACCACTGTCGGCATCGCGCCGCCGGCAGGTGGGACGGGGGTTCGATCTGGTCTATCGCTATGATCTGCGCGATCCCGAGGCACGGCAAGCCTACCGCAATGCCGTCTTCGGCAATCTCACCGCATCTGACCGACTTGCAGGCGGAAAGCGCTGGATGGAACAAGCAGATACCGCGGCGGTCCAACGCATCGGCGAACAACATACCACGTCGCGGGGATTTTCGCTCGATACCTCTACCCGACTGGGCAGCTTTTACCGGCATTCCCACGAAACAGAGGTTGAGCACAGCGACATCGAAATCAACGTTGGTCAAGGACGGCAAAAGGTATTCCGCAGTAGGGCGCGCAATCTGATGCAGTGGCGCTGGTTCTGGGGTGCCAAAGAACGGAACGAAACCGAAGTGACCGTTTGGGCAGATCGAGACCGGCTCGAAGCCGGGGCCCAAGATGCTCTGACGCTCACCGTGCAGCACGAGATTCTGGATACCGTGACTACCGGTACCGAATTATTGCAGGATATTGATTTGGTCGAGTCCGCGACCGGACGCGTCGGGTTTTTTCCACGCCCGCCCCCCTACCAACCGCAAAATTCAGTCGCCGAACCGTATGGCCAAGGCGAGTTCGACCGGCGGCGGCAGTATGATGTGCTAGTGCTGCATCCGACTCGGCTGGGTCGCTCCAGCTTTTTTGCACAAGTGACATATAGCCAAGATCAAATCCAACGTTTTCTGGACGTACCGCAACGAGAACGTTGGCGCGATCTGGAAACCGTATTTGGTGTGGCACCAGGTACGTGGAGCACGGCAACCCGGCGCGGCCTCTTTTACGTCGAACACAGCTTAGAGTCCCTTCTCAACCTGCCTTTGTATCCCATCAATCAGCATCTGCGCCGTGGTTCCATTCTCGCCACGGCACAGAGTGCATCGCGATCTTGGCGCCGAGCCGATCGCACTGACGACCTGTATCGGCGGGTCAGTCTGCTGGTAGAATTGTTCGCCAGTCGTCGCCACGGCTACGAACTCACTCAATTGTTGCGGCTGCGCCTGGGAAAGGAGCCGGTTTCCTACGTTCTACGTGGCTCCAATTTTGCATTTGGCACGCTCCGCGCCGAAGGCCAAGGCACGGCACCTCTCGATCCCCTCCCCGAGCAGATCACGGATATCATCGAATTCGATGCCATCCGCGCCCGACGCAATTCGGCCCCAACGGCGATCATCAATAAACTGGAAACGGAACCAGTCGATCATGATCGGCTCAAGGTTCGCTTGGAATTGGCCGAAGGCATCGAGGCCTCTGCGGTCTATGTGCGCTTGATCGAACAGCGGCCCTGGAGCCAGTCGCAATCTATCGGTGCCGCGGTGGTCGCCCGTCTGGAACATCCCCTGCATGGCGGCGTCAATGAATGGATCATCGATCGCAGGAGCGGCCCCTTATCAGATATCCTGCGGCGCACCGAACCGGGATTGGAATATGAGCTGGCGGTAGCGATCTCAGTCGATGGCCGCACCTGGGGTCGCGTCGACTCGGCCAGCTTCGTTATGCCGGCCCCGCCGGCCGGGGCGCAGGATGTGCTGCGGCCACTCTTGATGGAGGAATGAGCCGGCGTTGGTCGCGCGCAAGAAGACCTGCTCAGGCCGTGCCCTCCAGGGCCTGGACATCGGCCGCCGCTTCGAGCCAACGTTCCTCGGCCTGAGCGATGGCTGTCGCCAACGCAGCCAGGCGCGGGCCGACCGTCGCACCAGCCCCGGCCGGATGAGCCTGCATGGTTGCGGTCAACGCATCACGTTCCGTTTCCAATGCTCGCAAGGCTTTTTCCGTATCGCGCTGGCGATTACGCGCAGCGCTGAGTTGCTTACGTTGGTCGCGGCGATCGCTGACCGCGTTGGCGCCGCTGGTCGGGGCTGGAGAAGCAGCAGGCGCCGCGGTTCCTTCCGGTTCGCGCATTTCTTTTTCAATCCGCCACAGATACGCTTCGTACCCATCGGTAAAGGTCGAAGCACGGCCATCACGCAATTCGACAATCACCGAGGCCAAGCGCCCGACGAAACCGCGATCGTGACTGACCAAAAGAACGGTGCCGTCGTGTTCGGCCAAGGCTTCGGCCAGAGCTTCGGTGGTTTCGACGTCCAGGTGGTTGGTGGGTTCGTCGAGCAACAACACGTCATATCGCCCCAGCAGCAGACCCGCGAGACACAGCCGCGCCCGTTCACCGCCCGATAAGACGCTGACGGTTTTTTTCACCGCGTCGCCCCGGAACAAAAATGCGCCCGCCAGATCCAATACCTGTTGGGTGGTGGTGTAGCCGGGCGCCTCGCTGGCGCAGCCTTCGAGCCAGCTTTGCACCGAAGCTGCCGCGGGAATGGCAGCATAGACATGCTGATGATAAAATCCGACTCGAGTCGCATGGCCCCAACGCAGGCTGCCGGACAGTGCGGGTTGCACCTCGGCTAGGGTCTTCAGCAGGGTGCTCTTGCCTTGGCCGTTATCGCCCAGAATGGCAACCTTACTGCCGCGTTCGACTTCGAGATCGATCGGACCAGCAATAACGTTGTCGCCATAGCCGATCGCGAGATCCGCACAGCGCAGGGCTGCGCCTGGCCGGCGTTCACCTAATGCGGGCAGGCGCATGACCACGGCAGCCGAGTCCGTTTCTTCAGCAATGAAATCGCCTTTCAGACGCTCCAACTGCTTGGCCTTGGACTGGGCCTGGGTGGCACTGGATGCGCGGGCGCGATTACGGTCGACGAAATCCTGCAAGTGCTTGGCCTTGGTGGTCAGGTTGGCATTCCGACGCTTGGCCATCTCTCGGCGTTCAGCGCGCCCATCAAGCCAGGTATCGATCCCGCCTTCGACCACTTCCAGGCCCGCATTGGCAACGACCAGGACTCCCGTGCAGGTACGGCGCAGAAATGCGCGATCGTGGCTGACGACCAAAAAGCCGCCCTTCCACGAGGATAGGAATCCTTCCAACAACAATTGTGTGCGCAGATCAAGATAGTTGGTCGGCTCGTCGAGAATCAGCAGATCCGGTTCGCCTAGCAGTAATGCGCACAGACGGGTGCGCGTCTGCCAGCCGCCAGACAAACTTAACGCCACCTGATCCAACATCGCCGGGCCGATACGAAAGCGCGCCGCGACTTCGGCGCAGCGCCACCCTTCGCGGCCAGACAGACGTTCGAGCGCTTCCTGGACGGTTTCGCCGGCTTGAAAGGGATCGCTCTGTTCCAAATAGGCAATGCGGAGGCCGCGGGCGATACTGATGCTGCCGCTGTCGGCAGCATCCTGGCCCATGATCATCCGGCACAGCGTCGACTTGCCGGTGCCATTACGCCCGACCACCGCCAAACGCATGTCATCGCGAATAGTCGCGCTCGCCCCTTCAAAGAGAATTTGCGCGCCGTGCGCTTTGTGGAGATCGGTGATGGAGATGGCGTCGCGGGGCATAAGATTCTAATTTTTTGCAACTATTCTTGGTCACACTTCATTGCCACTTGGTCCTGCGTCCTGCGTCCTGCGTCTTCAATTCGCAGTCCGAAGTTTGCAGCTCGCAGTCCGAAGTCCTAGGTCCTAGGTCTCGTGGGCAATATTTTCAGTGGGGCAAGAATGGTTCGATGAAAGGGATGGAAACAGGATGATTGAGGGGGGTAAAGATGAGAGAGGCTTGGAAGAACATAACCATGACGGCGCAACTGAGCTCGAATAAAGACGACCTGCAAAGACCCGTCCTCAACCCGCCAGGCCGCCCCGCGCCTCAAGACCTAGGACTTCGGACTTCGGACTGCGGATCAGGAACCGAGTTACGAAGTTCAAGTATCGAAGACGCAGGACGCAGGACGTAGGACGCAGGACCAGTGGCAATAAATCAGTAGCAATGAGCAAATTTACCTCACCTTACGGCGAAACGGGATCGACGCGCTCCCATCTAATCCCAGACACGTACGGACGCTGCGGGCGATGCCGACGGCATCGATGCCGTGATCGGCGAGTTGGCGGCTGCGCGGGGCGTGGGCGACTAATTCGTCGCGGGCGCCGAGACGGGTGACCCGCAGGCCTAAGCCCTGATCGGCAATATGTTCAGCGACGGCAGCACCGAAGCCGCCGGGCAGGGCATGATCTTCGATGGTCAGAATCTGAGTATGGGTCTGTGCCAATTCCGCCATCAGGTCGGCATCGAGGGGCTTGCAGAAACGCGCGTTGACCAAGGTGACGCCGGCCACCTCGGCGCCGAGGGATTCCAGGGCCAACCAACTTTGATACACAGAGGCACCATAAGCCCAGATCATCAAGGGGCCGTCGCCGCGCTGCAGCACTTCGGCCTTGCCCAACTCCACCGGCACCGATGCGGCCGTGGACCAGATCGGCACCAAGGGCACTTCGTCCTTCGGATAGCGAATGACGTAGCCGGCAGCGCGTTCGTCGGCGCAGCGGGCGGCGTGGGCCCAGCGCAGCATTGCGGTCAATTCCACCCCGTCTTTGGGCGCGAGCAAAATTAATCCGGGAAAGCAGCGGCTCCACGCAATGTCGTACAGGCCCTGGTGGGTTTCACCATCTTCGCCGACCATGCCGGCGCGGTCCAAGGTGATGACGATACCGAGATCACGTTGCACCACGACTTCCTGGAAAAGCTGATCATAACCGCGCTGGGCGAAGGTCGAATAATGGGCCAAAAACGGGCGCATGCCGCTCGCGGCGAGACCTTGAACAAAGGCGAAGCTGTGCTGTTCGCAGATGCCGACGTCGTAGACCCGGTCGGGCATTTTCTGAGCCACGGCGCGCAGGCCGGTACCCGACGGCATCGCCGCGGTAACTCCGACCACGCGCGGATCCTCGGTCATCAGCTCGAGCATGGCATCGGCAAAAATGTGCGAATAGGTCTTGCCCGACGGGGGCTTGGGGTGAAAAGCGCCAGTATCGAGGTCGAAACCCTTGGGCCCGTGAAACGTCAACGGATCGGCCGCCGAGGGCTGCCAACCGCCGCCTTTTTTGGTCAGCACATGCACGAGCACCGGTTCGTGGAATTCAGCAACGCGATGCAACAGATCTTCGGTGGCAGATCGATCATGACCATCGATGGGCCCGAAATAGCGGAAGCCGAGGTCCTCAAAAATATAACCGGGCGTGACCAACTTATGCGCCGCCAATTCGAGATGCTCGGCGGTCTTTTCCAGCGAACCGCCCCAGGGCATCTTGCGCAAAATACCCAGAATGCGCTCACGCAGATGATTGTAGAATCTGCCGCTGCGAATGCGGTCAAGATAGGTATGGAGGGAGCCGACGGGCGCATCGATAAAATTGCCGTTGTCATTGAGCACGACCAACAGATCGCTCTTCAATTCGCCGGCATTGATCAGACCTTCAAAAGCCATGCCACCGGTCAGAGCACCGTCGCCGACCACGACCACGGTCTTGCGCTTTTGACCAAGTTTGCGGTAGCCTTCAGAGACGCCGACGCCGGTCGAAATCGCCGTCGAGCTGTGCCCAACTTTGGCGATGTCGTAGGGCGATTCTTTCGGGTCGGGGAATCCCGAGATCCCCCCTTCTTGGCGATTGGTGTGAAAGCGGGTCGCGCGACCCGTGAGCAACTTGTGCACATAGGCCTGATGGCCGACATCCCACAGCAGGCGATCCGAACTGAAGTCAAAGACCCGGTGCAGGGCCAGGGTCAGTTCGACCACGCCCAGATTCGACGCCAGATGGCCGCCATGCCGGGAGACAGTCTCTTTGATGCGATAGCGGATCTCGTCCCCGATCTGCTCCAGATCCGCTTTCGCGAACTTGCGCAGATCACCAGGAGAGAGCAATCCATCGAGCAAGGGCTGATGGGTCGGCGGGAGGGCGTCGGCCATCCTTGGAGTCTAGAACGGTCTTACCCCGCCGAAAGCAGGGAAGTGGCCTGGGCCTTTCGCACTGTTTGCACCGTTTTTGCAGGACGCCTTATTCGAGGCCCGCAGGGCCGGCCTTGACCTCGGTGGCGATGATAAAGGTCTGCGGTGCGATCACTTCTCCGACATTGCCGGCTTGGTCGACCGCCGTCACCTTGATCCGCGCGGTGCGGCTAGCGGTAGCGGGGATCTCAAAGCGGAAAGCGGCATCGGATGCCAGTTTTTCACCCAGGACTTCCCATTTTCCGGGCGTCGTAGAGATCCACACCGTGACCGGGGTCGCTGCCAGGGCGACATCCTTGACGTCGAACTGGACCGCGGCGCGGACGCCATCGCGGAAGGCGGTGCGCGGCTTCATGCCTTCGGCTTCGACCACACCGTTGGCCTGGGCCAGGACCACGGTGGGCTTGGTGGTGTCGACCAGAATCACGCTTTGATCATCGGTCGCGCCGCGCGGCGAGGGTGATGAATTGCCAGCCTGATCGACCGCGACCACCGCGAAACGAAAGCGCCCGTCACGTTCGGCGACCCATTTGACCGAGGAATACGGCGCTTCGATGACCGGACCTTCGGTCCAGGTCTGGCCGTTGTCCTGGCTGACCATCAAACGGGCGCTGGCGAGACCTGCGGGGCCCGCATCAGCGATTTGCAGGTTGAGCACGTTGCTCAAATTCGCGCTGATGGTCGGGCCGGTGACGCGGCCACTGGGGGCGATGGAATCGATCAACAGCTGGGTGCTTTCCTTGCTGCCCACATTGCCCGCCTTGTCGGTGGCGGTGACGCGCACGGCGCCGCTGATGGTCATGTCGGTGGGCACCAGCCATTCAAAGGTCCCGCTATTGGCCAAACCCTTGGCCACGGCGTCAAAGCGACCGTCACCAGCCCGCGCGTATTCGATGGTGACGGAATCGGGGCTCATATTGAGATCTTCGACACCCCAGCGGATGGTGACCTTGTTGCCACCGCGCAGCTTGGCCTGGCTGGCCGGATTTTGAATGGCCACAGCGGGGCTGGTGCGATCGATGACGAACTCAGTGAACAGACCGGCATCGGTGACCTGGGCCGGCGCCGGCGACTGTAACGTCGAGATTTCGGTGTACTGCACGTAGGTGCGCCAACGACCCTCGGGCACGCTCCACAGCACGGCGTCTTCACGGCCAAACGGCAAACTATGCTTCTGCCATTGCCCCCACTGGGTGCCATCATGACGGCTGTACCACAGATCCTTTGACTGCACGTCCCCATCATCGCGGCTGCGCAGGGTCACATCGGTCTTGTTCAGCACCGGTACCTCCACCAGGACATCGGCGGCAGCAAGCCAACCGGCAGCAAGAGCAGGAAGCAGGGCAAAAAGGCGAACACGGGACATGGGCGACTCCGAAACGGGGACGTTGAGGTGGCAGAACCCTAATGCGCTGGGTCGGACTGGCCAGTCCCAGTCCATAGATTCCTTCCTATGGAGGGTGAGTGGGATGGTCTGTACACATTTACAGTCCGTGTCCGAAGTCCTATGTCCGAGGTCCTCGATTCCGGCATTGAATCCGCAAAAATAATTCACCTGTTCTCGTCACCTTCTCGTCACTCTCTCGTCACCAAAGGAGCCACCCACGTTTGTGCCAGCCCAGGCCCCGACCTAGGACCTCGGACATAGGACTTCGGACCGCCTAGACCCTTGCCCCACCAAGGATCGACAATCAACTGCCTCACCATGCCGAAGCCTCGTGTCCTTGTTGTGCGTGCCGCCGGAACCAATTGTGAGATGGAGACCGCTCATGCGTTCACGATGGCGGGCGGCGCGCCCACCATCCTGCACGTGAATCGCCTGCGCGAACAGCCGGCCTTGCTGCGCGAACAGCAGATCTTGGCCATCCCGGGCGGCTTCAGCTATGGCGATGACATTGCTTCGGGGCGGATCTTCGCCAATGAACTGATGACCGCCTTGCGCGATGAACTGCTCGGCTTTGTCGATCGCGGCGGCTACGTGATCGGCATCTGCAATGGCTTTCAGGTCCTGGTCAAAGCGGGACTGCTGCCCCGGCTGGATGGGGCCGCGGTGCAACAGGCCACCCTGACTGACAACACCTCGGGCCTGTATCAGGACAGCTGGGTGCGCTGTGTGGGCAAGACCGGCCTGTGTGCCTGGATCCCCACCGACGGCGAGATCGAACTTCCCATTGCCCACGCCGAAGGCCGCTTCGCCGCCGATGACGCCACCCTGGACCGACTCGACGCCGCGGGCCAATTGTGCCTGCGCTACGCTCCCGGCGGCAATCCCAACGGCAGCGCCCGCGACATCGCCGGCATCTGCGATCCGACCGGCCGCGTGTTCGGCCTCATGCCGCATCCCGAACGCTTCCTGCGCTGGGAAAACCATCCGCGCTGGACCCGCGAACCACGTCGACCCGAAGGCGATGGCGTTCAATTCTTCAGGGCTGCGGTTTCTCGTCTCAGTTAGATAGACGTAAATTAGATAGACGTCTATTCATATAATAATGTATGAACATATGAGATGTCCTAAGTCCTATGTCCGAGGTCCTAGGTCGGGGCCTATGCACGTGGTAGCCGTGTCGGCTCATTTTCGCACGTAAGGGCATGTCTAAAATCCAGCATAGATTGCGTCAATAATAAAGAAAATAATTCCCGCACACAAGACCTAGGACTTCGGACTTCGGACCAGTGGCAATGAGATGTCCTAAGTCCGAGGTCCGAGGTCCGAGGTCGGGGCCTATGCACGCGGTAGCCGTGTCGGCTCATTTTCGCACGTCAGGGCATGTCTAAAACCCCGTACACATCGCGTCAATAATAAAGAAAATAATTCCCGCACACAAGACCTAGGACCTAGGACTTCGGACCAGTGGCAATGACCCAGTGGCAACGACTATTTGCCAAGATCAGGTTTTGCGTGTGGATCAAAAACCGTCTGACCCGCATCTTTGCCTACATATTGGCTGAAAACCAGTTCGATGCGGGGCTTTTTCGGATGATTGGTGTGGATGACGATGGTTTCGTCGCTGAGACCTTCGGGTGCGTTGGCGTCTTTGCGACCCGTTGCTTCCAAGAGGACACTGCCGTCAGCCTGCGGGATGGCGGTCATCGCCCAGATCGGACCGGGGGCTTCGATGCTTTCGACTTGGAGTCCACCCGTAGGCATTTCTTCGGGTGGTGACCACAGCCGGATGCGCTTACTCAGGCGGTGCAATTCATCCGGGCGGGCTTTGCTGGGATAGCGGTAGATATCACGAAAAGCGCGCACCGGCCGGGTGGTGATATCGTCTTGATACAGATGCGAGTCGACGGCGACGTGGGCCCGCACTTCCCAGAACGCGACGATTTCGATCGGCTCCAGGGCGGGATCGGTCAGATAGAGCGAGACTCCGAGCCGTTCGCGATCACTGCGATTGCTATTGTCGACGCTAATTTCCAAGGTCGTCGTGGCGTGCGGCAACAGAAAATGATCGGCTAGGGCCAGGGTGCTGCACGTGCAGGTGCTGTCGATGGAACCGACTTTCACTGCCTTGTCGTACGGATTCTGCACCGTGATCACGGTGTGAAAGGGCATCGATTCGATGAAGATGGGCAGGACCGCGGGATCGCTGACATTCGTATTGATCGGCGTCTGCGTCGGTGTCAGTTCGGACTCCGCGGCATGCACCACCAGCCCGGCGGACATCCCCAGCAATAGGCAGCAGCAGAGAACGGTGCGCATGGAAACCTCGGTCGACATGATGGGGATAAACGTGCAGGGCTCCAGAGGTTCAGCCCGATCTGCCGGGCAGCGTCCGCTGCACTCAGGGGGCCGATGTCTGCGCGGCAGCTTCGAGCACGGCGCGCGCGAGATCAGCGGTGAGCTGTTCACGCTGCCCCAGACCATAGGGAATGTCCGCCAGAATCGGGGCCGCACACAGCGCAAACAGCTCACGCGCTGCGCTCGTGGTCGCTTCCGATTCTTCCACCGGCCGGGGGCGGTTCAGGACCAGGCCGAGTACGGATAAGCCTCGCCGCCGCGCAGCCTCCACGGTCAAGGCGGTGTGATTCAACGTGCCGAGATCCGGACGCGTCACGATCAGCAGGGCAAATCCGCGGTCTCCGGATAGTTCACCGAGGAGATCAGCGATCGATTCGCGGGCCGAGGTCAATGGTGCCAAAAGACCCCCCGCACCTTCAACGATCACATCATTCGCGCCCTGCACCGCGTCTAGAACCGCGCGGAGCATGGCCAGGCTCAGCGGTTTTTCCGCGATTTCTGCCGCGAGATGCGGCGACGCCGCAGTGGGGAATTGCCACGGACAGATACTGACCAGCGGCTGGCCGTCCCCGACCAGGGCCGCGAGCAGACGGCCATCCTCGGCGGTATGGCCATCCCAATCCCCACACGCCACCGGCTTATGCACCCACACCGGTCGGCGCACGGCGCGCAAACCCTGCACCAACAGGGTGGTGATCGCGGTTTTGCCGATGGCGGTATCGGTACCAACCACGGCGACCCTTATGGAGGAAACGGCCTCTTCATTCCGTCCATACCGTCGTGATCGTTCCAGCCATGCATTGTACCCCGCGCTGGCGACGCTAGATTGCGCCGCCCATCCGCACAACCCCGAATGGGCTCCCCCCTGCCATGCCTACCTACGAATACGCGTGCCCCAAATGCGGCATTGTCGAGCATTTTCAGTCGATCAAAGCAGAGGCCCTGACCATATGCCCGCAGTGCCAGAAAGCCAAAGTCACGCGCATGTTCAGTGGCGGCGGCGCAGTGCTGTTCAAAGGCGATGGCTTTTGGGAAACTGATTACCGCAGCGAGGCGTATCGTTCTCAAGCCAAAAAAGAGCAGGCTCCGCAGGCAGCCGCCGCCCCGGCCAAGGCTGCCACGCCGCCGCCTTCCTCCCCGTCTTCCCCATCATCGACCTAAAAAAGCTCATAGTGACCATCGTGCACCAGCACCCTGTCAGTCTGACCCAGAGGGTCGACCTGGCCATGCGCGTCGCCCCCTCTTTCGTCGTAAGTCTTTCTATAAAAACGACTTGAGATCTGGCACATCGCGTGCTCTACAGCCGCCACTCTTCGGTTGAATCCCCATTTACCCGCACTCACCCTCATTCTGATCCGTTCCTTTAGGAGAACCCATGGCTGCAAAAACGATCCTCTTCAATGAAGATGTCCGCGACAAAGTTCGCAGTGGCGTCGAAAAGCTCGCCCGTGCTGTCAAATGCACCCTCGGCCCGTCCGGCCGCAATGTCATCATCCATAAGAGCTGGGGTTCACCCCAGGTGACCAAGGACGGCGTCACCGTCGCTGAGCAGATCGAGCTGCGCTGCCCCTTCGAAAACATGGGCGCCAAGATGGTCAAAGAGGTTGCCTCCAAGACCGGTTCTCAGGCCGGCGATGGCACCACCACCGCCACCGTGCTCGCCGAAGCCATTTTCAGCCAGGGCCTGAAGGCCGTCGCCACCGGCGTGAATCCCTTAGACATCAAGAACGGCATCGACAAAGCCGTCGCTGCCGTGATCGCCAGCCTGGAAAAGCAGGCCGTGCAGGTCAAAGGCAACTTCGAGAAGATCGCTCAAGTTGGCTCGATCTCGGCCAATAATGACAGCGACATCGGCAAGCAGATCGCTGACGCGATGAAAAAGGTTGGCGAAGACGGCGTCATCACCGTCGAAGAAGGCAAAGCCTTGCAGGACGAAGTCGATGTCGTCGAAGGCATGCAATTCGACCGCGGTTACATTAGCCCCAACTTCATCACCGACGGCGACAAGCTGATCGCTGAACTCGAAGACCCCTACATCCTGATCGCCGAAAAGAAGATCTCGAACGTTCAGGAAATCATCCCTCTGCTCGAGAAAGTCGCCAAGTCCGGCAAGTCGCTGGTCATCATCAGCGAAGATGTCGAAGGCGAAGCGCTGGCCACCCTGGTGGTCAATAATATGCGCAAGATCCTCAAGTGCGTCGCCATCAAGGCGCCGGGCTACGGCGATCGCCGTAAGGCCATGCTCCAGGACATCGCGGCCCTTACCGGCGGCAAAGCTCTGTTCGAAGATCTCGGCGTCGAGCTCAAGAATGTCGAACTCACCGACCTCGGCAAAGCCCAGTCGGTCAAAGTCGAAAAAGAAACCACCACGATTATCCAGGGCGGCGGCAAGCGCGCCGACGTGCAGGCCCGCATCAAGGCCATCCGCAAGGAAATCGAAGACACCAAGAGCGACTACGACCGCGAGAAACTGCAAGAACGCCTGGCCAAGCTGGCCGGCGGCGTTGCCGTCATCAAGGTTGGCGCCGCCACCGAAGCGGAAATGAAAGAGCGTAAGGATCGCGTCGACGACGCCCTGCACGCCACCCGCGCCGCAGTTGAAGAAGGCATCGTCGCCGGCGGCGGCACCGCCTATATCCGCGCCATCGAAGCGATCAGCAAAGCTGATCTCAAAGGCGACGAAAAAATCGGCGCCGATATCGTCAGGGCTGCCTTGCGCGTCCCCACCATCAGCATCGCCAACAATGCCGGCCAAGAAGGCGAAGTCGTCGCCAACGAAGTCGCCAAGGCCAAGGGTGCGATCGGCTACAACGCCAAGACCGACACCTACGAAGACCTGATCAAGGCCGGCGTCATCGACCCGGTCAAGGTCAGCAAGAGCGCCTTGATCAATGCCGCCTCGGTGGCCGCATTGCTGCTCAACACCGAAGCCATGATCGCCGAGATCAAGGAACCCAAGAAATCCGGCGCGCCTGCGGGCGGCGGCGAAGATGACGAAATGGGTGGCATGGGCGGTATGGGCGGAATGGGCGGAATGGGCGGCTTTTAAGGCAGGGGGGCTTTGTTCCAGAGGCGCGGGATGGCTGACGCCATTATCCCCCGCGCCTCTGAAAGCCGCCCCCCCGCACCCCCCTGCCTCTCAACAAGCAGGCTGCACCCCCTTCGAATATTTGCGATGACGCGTTCTTTTTAACACATAAACCAACCTTCAATCTTCTAGGAATAACCCATGGCCACTGCTGCCAAGAAACTGACTCAGATCCAACCCCTCGACGACCGTATTGTCGTCAAGCGTGTCGACGCCGAAGAGAAGACCTCGGGCGGCATCGTTCTGCCCGAGAACGCCAAAGAGAAGCCCCAGCAGGGCAAGGTCGTGGCCGTCGGCCCCGGCAAATTGCTCGATGACGGCACGCGCTCCAAGCCCGATGTCAAAGCAGGCGACACCGTCCTGTTCGGCAAATACAGCGGCTCCGAAATCACCGTCGATGGTGAAGATATCATCATCATGCGGGAATCGGACTTGCTCGCTAAGCTGGGCTGACCCCGCCGAGCGGGGTCCGGAAGTCCGGAAGTCCGGAGGTCCGGAAGTCATGCATAATGACAGCGATTTCGGTCGCCCTCGCTCTGCTTCGCTTTGACATCACTCGTCCCTTTCTCTTTCACTCGACTACTGGACTTCCGGACTACCGGACTTCCGGACCCTCTCTCTAGGAACTATCTCTCATGGCTAAGCAACTCATGTTCGGCCCCGACGCACGCGCCAAAGTGCTCAAGGGCATTCAAACTCTCAACAACGCCGTCAAAGTGACGATGGGCCCGACCGGTAAGGTCGTCATCATCGAAAAATCCTTTGGCGCCCCGACCGTCACCAAAGACGGCGTCACCGTCGCCAAGGAAGTGGATCTCAGGGATCCTTTCGAGCAGATGGGCGCCGCCCTGGTCAAAGAAGTCGCCGAGAAATCGTCGAAGGTCGCCGGCGACGGCACCACCACCGCCACCGTCCTCACCGAAGCTATTTACCGCGAAGGCCTGAAGATTATCGCCTCCGGCGCTAATCCGTCGGAAGTGAAGCGCGGCATCGACAAGGCCGTGGCCGCTGCGGTTGAATCGGTCAGGAAATCCTCGACCAAGATCAAGGGCACCAACGAAATCGCCCAGGTCGGCACCATCTCGGCCAACAGCGACGAAGAAATCGGCAAGCTCCTCGCCGAAGCGATGGACAAGGTCGGCAAGGACGGCGTCATCACCGTCGAAGAAGCCAAGAGCACCGAAACCAAGCTCGACCTCGTCGAAGGCATGCAATTCGACAAGGGCTATATCTCGCCCTACTTCGCCGCCGGCTCCGAAGACCAAAAGGTCAACATGGAAAAGCCGCTGATCCTGATCTACGAAAAGAAGGTCAGCAACCTGCGCGAATTCCTGCCCCTGCTGGAAAAAGTCGCTCAGGCCGGCAAGCCCCTTTTGGTCATCGCCGAAGAAGTCGAAGGTGAAGCCCTGGCCGCCCTGGTGGTCAATAAGCTGCGCGGCACCTTGAATGTGTGCGCGGTCAAGGCCCCTGGCTTCGGTGATCGCCGCAAGGCCATGCTCGAAGACATCGCCATTCTGACCGGCGCCAAGTTCCTCAGCGAAGACCTCGGTGAGAAACTGGAAAGCGTCGAACTGGCCGACCTCGGCACCGCCAAGGTCGTTACCGTGGAAAAGGAAAACACCACGATCATCGAAGGCGCTGGTAAAAAGGCTGACATCACCAGCCGCATCAACCAGATCAAAGCGCAAATCGACACCACCACCTCGGACTACGACCGCGAGAAGCTGCAAGAGCGCCTCGCCAAATTGGCCGGCGGTGTTGCCGTCATCAAGGTCGGTGCCGCCACCGAACCCGAGATGAAGGAAAAGAAGGCTCGCATCGAAGACGCCCTGCACGCCACCCGTGCCGCCGTCGAAGAAGGCATCGTTGCCGGTGGCGGCGTCGCCCTGCTGCGCGCCAAGCCCGCGATCGAAGCCGCCGCCAAGGGCCTGGAACACGACCAAAAGCTGGGTGCCGAAATCATCCTGCGTGCGGTCGAAGCCCCTGCCCGTCAGATCGCCGAAAATGCCGGCAAAAACGGAGCCGTCATCGTCGCCGAGATCCTGGCCAACAAGAACGTCAATTACGGCTACAACGCCCGTACTGGTCAATTCGAGGATCTGGTCAAGTCCGGCGTCATCGATCCGGCCAAGGTCACCCGCGCCGCCCTGCAGAATGCTGCCAGCGTCGCCGGCCTGCTCCTGACCGTCGAAACCATGGTCACCGACCTCAAAGACGACGAAAAGCCGATTGCTGGCGCAGTTTACTGATCTCTGATCAGTATTCGTGATAGTGCAAATACCCCGGAGGTTTCCTCCGGGGTATTTTTGTAAGTATCGTTCTATGTCCGAGGTCCTATGTCCGAGGTCCGAGGTCCGAGGTCGGGGCCTCTGAGCGCTGGAGCGTTCAAGGACGTTCACTCCGCATCGAATGCACATTTTATCCAGAGCGTGGACGGATAAATACTGAATGCCTCGGCTTATTTCGTAACCGTTCGGTGAGCGTACTTTGCACGCCATCGATCCCATGCGTACGCTGGCCGCATGACCGAACCGATTCTCAACTCTTCTTCAACTCGACCCTACCTGCCTCTTGTTGAGGCGCGGGCCTT
>Ga0335395_10000044_pt1 | contig 91605 bp, 72 predicted proteins | sample MAT02_FD_205744 | JGI IMG/M metagenome (GOLD analysis project Ga0335395, IMG submission 205744) | Freshwater microbial communities from Lake Fryxell liftoff mats and glacier meltwater in Antarctica - MAT-02 (spades assembly) (version 2) ...
CATTTCGTTGAAACTCATGACTGGTCACCACCTTCACAAATGGTGACCGGGCTCCTCAACGGATCACTCGAAAGTGACCGTCGATGGATTCTCTCACGCATCTCCCCGTTCTTGATTTGTCAATCGGCATTCGTGCCGGATCGCGCCGAAGCGCTTTCTGGCACCTGCCACCCGTCCCGTTTCGACTTTCGCCGTCTCAGTGGGGTTGAGCAGTTTGAAGATGTCGTGAAGGCCGTCAAGGGGCTTTTTTCAAGCTCCTTGCCCCGCTGTCGTTTCCACTCTCGTGGTTGCGATGACGGGCACGACTTGCGGCCAAGGCCGGTTCGTCGTGGGGGCGCTGGTTCTAGCAGTCCCCCGGCCCTGTCAAGGGCACCTTTCCCGTGGCGCCCGGAACCTCGCGAACAAGGCGCGGAACCAGGTAGCCCGGCAGCCGCGCCGCTACCGCCTGATGCAGAGCCACCGCACGTGCATCGGGGATCGCGAAGTGGGCAGCGCCCCGCACCGGATCCAGGGTGTGCAAATAGTAAGGAAGAATGCCCCCTGCAAAAAGCGCCTCGCTGAGGGCGAGCTGAATCTCAACGCTGTCATTTATTCCGGCCAGTAAAACCGCTTGATTCAACACGGTTGCCCCGGCCCGCTGCAAACGCTGACACGCCGCCACCACGGTGGCATCAATTTCGGCAGGATGGTTTGCATGGATCACCACCACCACACGCAAGCGCGTCGCTGCGATCCAGTCGCACAAGGCAGCATCGACCCTCTCGGGCAACACCACCGGCAGACGGCTGTGGATACGCAGACGCCGCAAAGCGGGATTGCGTTCGGCGTCCGTGACCAGGGCCGCCAGTTGCGCATCCGGCAGGGTCAGCGGATCGCCGCCGGACAGGATCAGCTCGCTGACGCTGGGGTCAGCCGCCAGATGCTGCAAAGCCGCGTCCCACCACTGGCGACCGCGCGGGCCATCCGCGTAGGGGTAATGTCGGCGAAAACAGTACCGACAGTGCACGGCGCACGCCGCGGTGGCGACCAACAGGGCTCGGCCGTGATATTTGCGCAATAATCCCGGCACTGCTGCGCACCCCAGTTCACCGACGGGATCATCGCCAAAGCCAGGCTGGGCCACGAGTTCTGCCGCTGCAGGCAGAACCTGGAGCAGCAGTGGATCACGTGGATCCCCGGGCCGCATCCGGCTCAAAAATGAGGCGGTCACCAAAAGCGGAAACTCGGCCACGGCGCCCTCCGCGCCGGCCACCTCCTGGGGATCGAGCCCCAGGCGACGACATAATTCGCCGACATCACGAATCGCTTCCCGCAGCAGGGCGGGCCAGGCCGGAGGCGGCAACGAATCTGGCCGTGTTGATGCTCCCGGGTCATTTACACCCGAAAGGCCCCCGCTATGGTGCGCGCCGCTTTGCATTCGGGGGGTTCCTACACCCTCGAACCGACGACACCACGGCAAAACCCGCAAAACCCTCAAACAGGACCAGCAACCCCATGGATACCAGCGAACTGAAGAACGGCGTGAAGGTCCTTTTTGACGGAGCCCCCTGGGTCGTTCTTAACGTAGATTTCGTCAAGCCCGGCAAGGGCCAGGCATTCTACAAGATCCGCGTCACCAATCTGCTGACCCGCAATACGCTGGAAAAGACCCTGCGCTCGGGCGAGAAAATCGAACAGGCCGATGTCAGCGACGTTGACATGGAATATCTCTATGCCGAAGGTCAGGGCTATGTGTTTATGGACATCGCCAATTATGAGCAGGTGACCATCCGCCCCGAAGTGTTGGGCAACAATAAGGATTTCCTCCTCGAAAATATGGCCTGCACCGTGACCATATGGAATGGCGACGCCATCGCCGTGCGCCTGCCCAACACCGTTACCCTGCAAGTCGTGTACACCGAACCCGCGATCAAGGGCGATACCCAGAGCCGCGTGCTGAAACCCGCGAAATTGCAAACTGGCGGCGAAGTGCCGGTGCCGATTTTCATCGAGATCGGCGAGAAGATTCTGGTCAATACGCAGACGCGCGAATATGCGGGGCGAGTGAAATAGGGATTGCCACGGTCCTGGGTCCGAGGTCTCAGGTCTTCGATCTTTGAAACGAGCGTGCTATGACGGACGATCACATCTGGCGGCCGCGGGCGTCTTTCGCGACGTTGCGGGCGCGGGCGCGGATGATGCAGGCCACGCGTGAGTTTTTTCGCGCGCGTGGGGTGCTGGAAGTCGATGTGCCGGTCCTGCAAGGTGGGGCCAATTTGGATCGTGGCGTTGAATCTTTTCGGGTGGAAACGGCGGCGGGGCCACGGTTTCTGCCGACCAGCCCTGAACATCCGCTTAAACGCCTGGTCGCAGCTGGCAGCGGGCCGGTGTGGGCGCTGGCACCAGCGTTTCGGCGCGGTGAAAGCGGCCTGCGCCATCGTCCGGAATTCCGCATGCTGGAGTGGTATCGCCCCGGCTGGGATGATGGCGCACTCAGTGAAGAATGCGTCGAGCTGCTGGCCGCCCTGACTGGACTTGCGCCGAAGGTCGAACGCGTGTCCTGGCGCGAGGCCTTCGCACGCCATGCGGGCCTCGATCCGGTTACGGCGGATGATGCGGCTCTGCGCGCGGCGCTGGGTGAACACGGGGCAACCCCGCAGGGCCGCGACGAAGCGCTGGATCTGCTGCTCGCCCTGCGCATAGAACCCGCGCTGGGGTGCGGACAATGGACGATTCTAACCGATTATCCGGCCACTGCCGCAGCGCAGGCGCGGGTGCGCATGGATGCACAGGGACAGCTCATAGCGGCACGCTTCGAAATTTACCGCAACGGCCTGGAATTGGCGAATGGCTATCATGAGCTGACCGACGCATCCGTATTGCGGAAGCGCCTGGAACACGAACGTCTCCTGCGCAGCGATGCGACCCAACTGCTGCACGATGAACGCTTCGCCGCGGCGATGCACGAAGGATTAGGCGACTGCGCCGGGGTCGCGGTCGGCTTCGATCGCGTGCTGATGATTGCGCTCGATCGCACAGATATCGCAGAAACCATGGCATTTCCGCACGAACAGGCCTGAACAGATTTAGGGGTATACGCTTGGGATGGCTTCCGCACGATGCATCGCGCGATGCCACCGACCGCTGATCTGAAATCATTGATCGACCTGCACGTGCGCCCCGTGCCGGCGGTGCTCAATCGCGATGCCACCCTGGATGAGGCTCTGACGTCGCTACGGGCGCAGAATCTGCCCGCAGATATTCTCTATCTGTATGTGGTTGATGACGAAAACCATCTCGTCGGCGTGTTGCCGACCCGGCGTGCCTTGATCGCCGATCTGAAAAAGACCGTCTACGACCTCAGCATCAAGCATCCGGTGACGCTGCGCAGCGGCATGACGGTGGAAACCGCCTGTGATCATTTTCTCCATCATCGGTACCTGGCGTTTCCGGTGGTGGACGCCGAGAATAAACTAATCGGAACCATCGACGCACGGTTGTTTACCGACGAGATCGCCCAACTCAGTGAAGGCCGCGCCTCGGAGGAACTGTTCCAGGTTATCGGTATTCACATCGCGCAGGGCCGCAAAGTCACCACGTGGCGCCAATTCAAGGACCGCTTCCCCTGGCTGACCGCGAATATCGCAGGCGGCTTGGCCTGCGCCGTCCTGGCTGGGGCTTTCGAGGATGTCCTGGATCGGGCCATTGCCCTGGCCCTATTCATTCCGGTCGTCCTCGCTCTCGCTGAAAGTGTGAGCATGCAGTCGATGACCATCACCATTCAGGAATTGCACCACGGCCCGGTCGGGGTGACCCGCGTCCTGCGCGCGCTGTGGCGTGAATTTCAAACGGCAAGTTGGATCGCCCTGTGCTGTGCTGCCATCGTCGGTGGCATCGCCTGGGCCTGGAAGGGTCAGGGCGACGTCGCGGCCACGCTGGGTCTGGCCCTGCTGATAGCGATGGTCACCGCTTGTTTACTCGGTGTCCTTTTACCTGGGTTGGTGCGAGCCAGTGGTCGTGATCCGCGCATCGCCTCCGGACCGTTGGTCCTTGCTGCTACCGATTTGATTACGCTGACGGTGTTTTTTATGATTGCGAATCGGCTGGTGTGGTGAAGCGCCAGCGTCTGCGTGTTTCGCGCAACCGCCAAGAGCGCAGCGGAAATGGATACCATTGGGGAGCTGCGGGTTATTTTCTGCTGGATGCCCCTACGACGCAGAGCCTCGCGTACCGGGTGGGGCAGTCCGCTGCGTGGGCGATTTCACCTATAGTCGCATATAAATAAAACCCCTCGAACACGGGGAATCACACCATTCACGAGTCCCCAAGCAATGATTGCAGAGCGATCCAGCGGATTACGAGAATGAGCGAGAGCCCGATGAACCACGTAAACCAGGGCCCCCCAGCATTGATCGCAAATCGATCCAGCGGGTCCAGGGCCGGCGAGGCCCTGGTGGGGCGTAGCGGGGCCTAGCCCCGCGAAAAACAATCCCCCGAGCGCGCCTGCGCGCGCGAGCGGGGACGGGTTTGGTTTTGCGCAGCAAAACACCCCGGCGTAAGCCGGGGTCGCGCGAGGCCGCTCTCCGCGCAGCGGAGCCGGCGTAGCCGGTGAGCCGCAGGCGAAAGCGGACTCGAGCGCAAGCCCAGCTAGTCTTCGTCGCTGGCTGCTCGGCGCCGACGTTCGGTTTCCTGCTGTAACCGCGCCCGGCGCACAAATTCCTTAAGCACCCGGTTCGGCACCGCGATGTCGTGGATGCGATGCTTAAGATCAGCAGTGCAGCCGTTCATCAAACTGTCGAAGGTAATATCGCCCGTTGGCACAAACCCGCGTCGGTCATTGGCGGCGATGGCTTTGAGCAGGGTCCGCTGCGAGGTCAACGGATCGCGAATGCCGCGAATCGACCAACTAAACGGATGAATACCGGTGACCACTTCGTAAACCACGATGGCCCACGAATAGATGTCGCCGCGAATATCGACCAATTGATCGCGCTGACCGGTGAGGGCGTAGAACGCCTGTTCCGGGCTGGCGTATTTCGGGGTCAACAGCACCGCCTCTTTGGGCGACCGGCGCGAGCGCCAGCGGGCGATACCGAAGTCGCCGATCTTGCCCTGGCCGGGGCCGAAGATCAGGATGTTCTGTGGCTTGATGTCGCGATGCGACACCTGGTGGTCGTGCGCCTCTTTAATGCCTTCGGTGGCGGTGGTGACGGCTTCCAGCAGGCTGATGCGATCGAATCCCGGCAGGCTGCGCCGTTGTTTCATCACCCGGTCCAGTGACCCAAACGGGGCGCGGGCGGTGATCATGAACGGCACGATGTGCAGCGGGAAGAATTCGCGCAATTCCGCAGCCATGTCGGTGGGCAGATCGGCGTCGCCGTATTCGATCACCGGCAAGATATCGCGCGAGCGCCGCGATAGGATCATGGTCTTTTCACACTCGATCTTGAACGCCCCGAAGGCAGAGATCGCATCGCGCATATCATCGATGGCCGGCACGAAGATCTTCACCGCGACTTCTTCGCCGTGGTACAGCCCGCCGTACACAATGGTTTCCTTGCTCGCCTTGGCGATCGGTTCCAGCAATTGCACACGCTGCTGCAGGAAGACTTCCTTCAAGGTGGCTTCAAATGCCGCCTGATGGGCGACGCGACGGCGCAGCATCTCGCTCAAGCCGGGATTGGCCGTGGTGGTATCGCCATTGGGGCGATCTTCGTCAGCGTTCGATTCGCGCGCGAGTGCCATGCGTGGTGAGTCTTGTACCATCCTCAAGCAGAATGCACCACCCCCCGGGAAGTCGCCACCATCGCGCCCAGCCGCGCCACTGGCATGTCACCCGCCCGCGGCCCCCGGACACCGCTCCCGACCATTCCAGGTAGCGGCGGCGATGCGGCGGCAGCCATGCGGCGGTCCAGCCGCGACCAACGCGGGTCAGTTGCAAGGTTGGACAGGTCGGACCAGCACCCAGCACCACATCCACATGCGCGGGACCATGGCCGACATGATGCAGAAGGCTAGCCCGGCGCCGACGCATGCCGTGCCCGGACCGCATCGGGTCCACCGCCAATAGGTCCGGGGGCGGCCATCAGACGCTGCCACTCGTCGGGCTCCACGACCTGGCTGTCCTCGACCAGCATGACCGGGATGTCGTTCTCGACCCGGTAGCGACGGCGGCCCGTCGCGGCGGTGCTCAGGAGACTGCCTTCAACCCATTTCAGGGGCACCCGATCCTGGGGACAGACCAGGAGGTCGAATAAGTCGGGATCAAAAGGCAAGCTCAGGCTGTCAGTCATGTTTGTTTGCACCGACGGGGTGTGCACCATAGCTTGTTCAGCCAGATGAGCACTCCCGTCGACGATCCCCCTCCTTCACAGATTACGGTCATTGGCCACAACAGTCAAATCGTCGGTCTGGTAGCCTTCTTTGTTGGCGGTGAACTGGCGGTCGAGGTTTTCACCAGCGACCCCACTCTCGAAGAGACCCTCGCCATTTATCCGGATGTGCAGGTTCGCACTGTCACCGACGACTATGCCGCCGCACCGGCAAATCTGCCGCCGCCACCGTATGTGCTGGCGACAGAGGACCCCGACGAGGTCCAGGCCATCCGCAATTGGTTGCCACCCACCGCCGCCCGGTTTCTAGCCAGCAATGCGCATCGGCGCCGCAAGGTCCCTGGATTTTTGACGCTGCGCGATGCGCCAGAAGCCGCCCGTCAGGAATTGCTCGCCCGCCTGGAAGTCCTGCGCCGCTTCGATCAATTGATGGCGTTGGGGAAGGCCGCGAAGAATCCGCTGATTCTGATGTACGGCGATCCCGATCCCGACGCCGTGGGTGCTTCGCTGGGCCTGGCGGCGATCTGGCGTTCGGTAGGCGTCGAACCACGCCTGCGCTATTCGGGTGAAGTACAACGCTACCAGAATCGGGTACTCCTCCAATATCTCAAAGAACCCTTTGAAGAATTGGGCAACGAGGAATTGGCCGAGTCGGACTGCATCGCCGTGGTCGATTGCCAGCCCGGATTTTGGAAGACCAACTCGCCGCGCGCGCACATTATCATTGATCATCACCCCTTCCGCGCCGATTCGGTCGGGACTTTTGTTGACGTGCGCAGTGTCGGCTCGACATGCAGCATGCTCACCGAGTATCTGGTCGAAGCAGGCCTGCCCATTGATCGCAACCTGGCCACCGCACTCTTGTACGGGGTGTCGACGGACACCGACGATCTCAAACGCAATGTGTCCTCGTTGGATCTGCGCGCGTATGAAATCCTGCAACCCAAAAGCGATCGCCATTTCCTGATCCGCCTGCAGAAGAGCCAGGTGCCGATGAACTTGCTCGACTGGATCGCGTGGGGTCTGTCGCACCGCGTCGTCTACAACGATTGCATCCTGATCCATTTCGGCGTCGTCCCCACGCCGGACATCTTAGTGCAGACCGCGGACTTGGCCCTGCTGACTTGCGGCATCCATTGGACGGTCTGCGCGGGAGTCCACGACGACAAGCTGGTCGTCGTCTTTCGCTCGGACGGTCACCACATTGATGTCGGCAAACGAGCGCATTCTGCCTTTGCCAGAGATGGCTCCGCCGGCGGTCACCGCACTATGGGACGTGCCGAAGTTCCCCTCAGAGGCGAGCACCCCGACACCAGCATCGATTACCTGGTCGACAACCTGTTCCAACGTATGCCCGAAGCACGCCGGGTCATTTTCATCCGCACCTTGCGCAACCATCTGCATGGGGCTGGGCCAGCTGATCCAGCACAAGCCGTTTTGGCAGACTAAATCATCTTTTTTAGCTATTCATTTATGTATCGGTACGGATCTCGTGCCACTCGTCCTGCGTCCTGCGTCCTGCGTCTCGAACCTGTGCGTGCGGCAGACTTCGGTGAATATGAAGACTGAAATAGCAGGAGATCCCGCCCGCGTGAGTCCAAATAAGCAAGGTCACCTATTTTAGTATCGAGGACGCAGGACGCAGAACATCTCTTCGCGTGAAACATCTGGTGATCCTTATGCCGGATTGCTGGGAACCACGATACGTCCCTGCCGACTGAAGTCGGCGGTACGGAGAGCTGGCCTATCCCTGCATTCGCTGATCGCGCCTGGGTGAAGTGACCGTGCGCCAGAGGGGGTTGCGCATATAATTGCGGAGACCTCGGACCTCGGACCTCGAACATGCGAAGACGCAGGACGCAGGACGCAGGACGCAGGACGACGCGCGTTGGATGCGCAGGACGAAACGGTAATCCTGCAAGATCCCCCCCTTTCAGAAGAAACCGGTCGTGACAAAGTAAGGATACGATGACTGAACCAGATTTTTTAGAGCCGTATCGCGGCAATGTCGTGGTGTTGGAGTTGGGGGAACCGTATCTGGTGATTGGGACGTTGGTCGGGTGGTCGACGCAGCATCTGAGTCTGGTCGATGTGGACCTGCACGATCGTCGCGAGGCTAACAGCACCAAAGATGTCTATCTGATCGAAACTAAGCGGTATGGCGTGCGCGCCAACCGCGACCGGGTGGATATCCCCCGGCGGACTTTGGTGGCGATCTGCCACCTTGCTGACATTAAGGAATAAGCATGCGTGCTGCCAACGTTCTCGGTTTGATTATTGCGTGTCTGTGGCTGGGGGGATGTCTCGCGCTCGGGGTTTCAGCGGGCCTCCTGTTCGGCTATGTCGATACCGACGCCCTGGACGTAAATCGCGAACAGCTCGGCGAGTTGTTCGGCGTGATGTTCGAAACCTGGACCCGTATTGGACTGGGCTGTTTGGCAGGAATAGTCCTGACCCGTTTGGTGGCTTGGGCCATTCTCGTCAAGCGACGGCAATTTGGCCTGGCCCAAGCGATTTCCGTCGCCGTGCTGGCGGCGCTGATCGTCACCACCCTGGCTGCGGCCCGGGCGACTTTAGCGGCCGGGGCCGCGCACGAAGCAATGGAGAAGGCCCGAGAACCAGAGGCCGAAAAGACGGCTCTCGCCGACTTCAACCTAGCGCACAAGGCCTCCCGTGAACGCAGCAATTGGATGGTCATCGCCTTGGCTCTGGTCATCGGCGGCCTTGGTATCGGCTTGGCCCGTCGCGGTCGCGACAGTGCTTCCGCCCCGGGCGAGGGGGCGTAGGCTGGCCCGGATGATCCGGCGTCCCGGCACTGTCATTCCCCTCACGCTCGTCGCGCTAATAGGCGCCGTTCTCGGCAGCGGCTGTGTTTCGCATCGGGCAGAGGTGACACCCGCGCAACCACCCGCCGATGGCATCGCCCTGCGCGGACGAGTGCTGAAACCAGGCGAGCCCGCGGTGGTCAGCGGCCCCTTACCCAGTGAGGTCCCGGTCACGCTGTGGCGCCAGGACAGCGACGGCAACCTTTTCCGCAGTGATACCGTGCTGCGCTCACCGACGCCGTGGTGGCAACGTTTCCCCAGCGACGTGATCACCGATGCGGTCCTGCCCGGACAGCGGGTGATTGCGCTGTCCTATGTGCCCGTGTGGGAACCCGCCGGCGGCCACAGCACCGATGGTCTTGGTGAACGCGCCCGTCGCGCCGGTTACGCCCGCCCCCAGGAACCCAACAGCCGATGAGTGCGATCCGATCCCCTTGCCTGAGTTTCATCGTCATGTGCGCACTCGTGCTCGGTGCCCAGCCGGGTGTGGCAGCAGACGCCCCGACCCAGGATGAATGGGGTCCAGTGCAGGCGGCCTTGGCCAGCGACGCTGCGGATGCCGGTACTCGCGTCGCGGCGATCACCAGCGCTTACCCCAATTGGGTCGACGGCTGGGTCGCCGCTGCGCGCTATGAATTGCACCACCAGAATCCGGCCCAGGCCTACACGCACGCACGCAAAGCGCTCCAGCTGGAAAATACGAATGGCGATGCCGCGGCCATCGGCATGCAGGCGCTGATCGCCCACCAGAATCCGGAAGCCGCGATCAAACTCGGCAGTGTGCGCGCCAAGGAACCCAGCCTGGATAAATTGAGCGACGGTCGCGCCGGCTGGCTGAGCTATTATCTCGCGCTTGCCCATCTCGCATTAAAGGACGGCCCGGATCTTGACGGCGCCACGCAAGCGATGCGCATGGCCAAAACCCATGCGGGGGCGATCATTCCGGCGGAATTCCATCTCCTCGATGCGCGCATCGCCGTTCTCAGTGGCGATGTCCCCAAGGCCGAGGCCCTGCTCAGCCGGACCGTCGCTGGTGAGCCTAAGCATTATGATGCGTGGTATGAATTGGGTCGCGTGCGCGCCGCCCTGGCCGCCGATGAAGGCACCCCCGCCGGTAAACGCGCGCGTTTAGAGAGCGCCGTGCAGGCGTTCAACACAGTCACCTCCGCCTTGCCGCAGGATCACGAGACCTGGGCTGTGCTCGCGCAGACGCGCCTGGAGCTGGCCCGTCTGGCCTTGAACGACGGCAGTGACGCCGGTGTTTTATTGCGCGAGACGGCCGCCGCGGCGCGGCATGCAACGAACGCGAAACCAGATTTTGGCGCTGCCTGGGCCATCCTGGGCGAGGCCGAATTGCGCCTGGAACGCTGGCAGGAAGCCAGTGACGCCCTGCGCAAAGCGCAGCAATTTGGCAGCGACGATGCCAGCGTCCGCGGCAATCTCGCCATCGCCTTGCAGAAAACCGGCAACGTCGAAGAAGCCTTGGCCGTGGGCGGGGCGATGGTCGGCGATGCCACCCTCAGCGCGCTGGTCACCCGTGGCCTCAGCGCGTTGAAGGCCGACCGTTATGAATGGGCGACCGCCTCGTTGCAGACAGCTACCACGCATGCCGAATTCAAGCAGCAGCCCTCCACGGTGCAGGGCCAGATTCTGCGCTTTCTCGGCCACGCCTGGACCGGGTGGGCGATAACCGAAGATCTCACCCATCGCGAAGAGCGACTCGATCAGGCCGCCGCTGCCTACCGCAGCGCTGCCGAGGTGGGTGATGCGTATGCGAAACGCCACTTCGCTGCCGTTCAAGGTCGTCGCGATCCGCCCATCGCCTACGCCGCTGGATGGACATTGATCGGTTGGTCGCCCCTTTCGTTTCGCGGCTGGGCCCTGGTGCTGGTCAATTACGGCGCCAGCCGGGCATGGACGAACCCACTCCATCTGGTGATCTGGGGTCTGTTGATCGGCTTGCCGCTGCTCTTGTGGGTGAAAAGCCTGTTCCACCGCAGTATTCCGGCCGAAACCGTGCGGACCTCGCGATCCGCATCGGCACCGGCAGTCGACGCTCCGCGCCAGCGTCAGGCCGACAGCAGTTCCATCCGCCCATCGGTGCGGCCGAAATCCGACGCAAACGCCCTGACCGCGCGCAAATCGCGCGACCGCAGCACCGATGCGGCAACCGCACCCCGCCCGACCGCGCCACGGCCCGGGACCAAACGCCGGGCTCCGTTACCGGAAACCGAAGAAATTCCCAAACCCGGAGACAAACCCGGCGCGAAGCCCTGACCCATGGGCACCTGTCTGGTCCTGCCCGCCGCAGGCAGTGGTTCGCGTTTCGGCTCGGCAACTCCGAAACAATTATTGCTGCTCGCCGGAGTTCCCATGCTTCGCCGTAGCCTGGTGCGCTTTGTCGGTTTGGTCGACGCCGTCATTATTCCGGCTCCGCCCATCCTGCATGCGGACATTCATACGGCGCTGGCGGGAGTGCCCCTGCCGATCCAATTGGTGCCGGGCGGGGCAACACGGCAGGCCTCGGTCCACGCCGGCCTGCGCGCATGTCCCCCGCAACACGCCTGGGTGCTGGTGCATGATGCGGTGCGGCCTTTCGTACCGCGCCGCTGCATTCGTGCGTGTATCGCCGCCTTAGCCCGTTTTGACGCCGCCGTGGTCGCGGTCGCCTGCACCGACACGGTCAAGCGCGTGGACGCGGACCTGCCTGGCCGGGTCGCCACCACCGTGTCCCGCGACGGCCTGTGGTTGGCGCAAACGCCCCAGGGCCTGCGCCGTGAATTCGCCTTGGCGGCTTTTGCCCGCGCCGAAAGCGAAGGCTGGGCAGCCAGCGACGATGTCCAAGTGGTCGAACGTGCCGGGGGTAGCGTGGCGGTGGTGCCGGGTGATCGGCGCAACCTTAAGATCACCACCCCCGACGACTGGGCCCTGGCCGAAGCCCTGTGTCAGATCATGCACGACTGACGCAGACCGCGTTCGTCCCACGGGCAAGTCCTGGCGAGCGCTTGTTCCAGTAAGGCCACCCATAGGCTGCCGCCCCTGCGGAGGACGCCAGTGTCTATCAGTGAAAAAGAGGTGCGGCATATCGCCACCTTGGCGAATCTTGCCCTCAGCGATGCCGAGATCGGGCAGATGACCCGTGAACTCGGCGCTATCGTTGGCTACGTCGAACAGCTCAGCGAAGTCGATACCGAAGGCGTCGACCCCATCGCCCAGGTCACCGGCCTGGTCAATGTCACCCGCGTCGATGAGCCGGGCGAGATGTTCGCCCCGCGTGAGGCCTTGGCCAACGCGCCCAAAGCCGACAGCGTTGCCTTTCTGGTGCCCAAGGCGGTGGAACGATGAATACCGCCCGCGCCATTGCCGCTGCCGTCAACGGCGGCGCTCCCGCCCGTACCGCAGTCGAGATCAGTCTCGCCCGTGCTGAGGCCGATACCCACAACGCTATTATTCGCATCCACCGCGAGCGGGCCTTGAACGCTGCCGATGCGGTTCAAGCCCGGGTCAAAGCCGGCGAATTTTTGCCCCTTGCCGGGGTGCCGATCGTCGTCAAAGACAATATTAGTGTCCGCGGCATGCCGGCGACGGCGTGCTCAAAAATTCTCACCGGTTACGTGGCGCCCTTTAATGCCACCGCCGTCGAACGCTTAGAAGCAGCCGGGGCCGTGATCGTCGCCACTGCGAATATGGATGAATTCGCGATGGGGTCCTCCAACGAAACGTCGGTGTTCGGACCCGTGCGCAATCCTGTCGACCCCACGCGCATTCCCGGCGGCAGTTCCGGCGGCAGCGCCGCCGCCGTCGTCGCTGGTATCGCGCCGATTGCCTTGGGTTCAGACACCGGCGGTTCGATTCGTCAGCCCGCTTCGTTGTGCGGCTGTGTCGGCCTGAAGCCGACCTATGGCATGGTCAGCCGTCATGGTCTGATCGCGTTTGGTTCCAGCCTCGATCAAATTGGCCCCCTCACCACCACGGTCGATGACGCCGCGTTGTGTCTGGATGTGATGGCCGGTACGGACAGCCACGACAGCACGTCGGCCCCGCGTCAGCACGTGGCCTTGGCGCCCATGCTGGCTGGTGATCCGATCGCCGCCATCAAGGGCCTGCGCGTCGGCTTTGTGCCCGAACATCGCGAAGGCTTGCAGCCCGAAGTCCGGGCCCGGCTCGATTCCACACTGGAATCATTGCGCAAAGCTGGGGCCGAATTGGTCGAAGTCCACGTGCCGCACGAACGCTATGCCATCGCGGTCTATTATATCGTCGCCACCGGCGAGGCCGCCTCGAACCTGGCGCGTTTTGACGGCGTCCGATTTGGCCACCGCGAAGACGCCGACAGCCTGCACGGCATGTACGCCAAAACGCGCGCCAGCGGTTTCGGCACCGAAGTCAAACGCCGCATCATGCTGGGCACGCACGTGCTGAGCTCGGGCTATTACGACGCCTATTATAAAAAGGCCATGGCCGTGCGCCGTCGCCTGTGCGACGACTTCGCCGCGGCCTTTACGAAATGCGATGTCTTGCTCGGCCCCACCAGCCCGACCACCGCCTTTAAGGTCGGTGAAAAAATCGCCGATCCGTTAACGATGTATCTGTCGGACATTTTCACCATCGCGGCGAATCTGGTCGGTATTCCTGGCATCTCGGTACCCGCCGGCAGCGACAATCAGGGCCTGCCTATCGGCCTGCAATTGCAGGCTGCGCAATGGGGCGAGGCCGCGCTGCTGCGCGCTGCCGCGGGAATTGCCGCACTGGGGCGGTAACGCGATTTCGTTGTAAAATGCTAGGCGAGCCCCAACTCGCCTGGGAAAAGTCCACCCGCTTCGAAAGCGTGTGAATATCCGCTGTGCTGTTCAACCCGAATCGCGATTACGGCTTGGGCTTGGACTGCGGCCGCATCCGCGGCTCGCCTGGGGCAATCGGCACCATCGATGGCGGGGATTGCATGGGTTGGCTATTCGCTGGCCCGGGGACGGCGGTGTTGGGCGGCGTCCCTGGGGTCGCTGGGATCGCGGCCGGGGAGTCTGCAGCGGGACTGATATTACTGGCGGCGGGTCCCACCGGGAGGATTTCCTCACCGCCGTCTGGGCGTTCAAAGGTGACCACGCCGACGCCGATGGCGCGCAGAGTCCAGCCGGCGATGACCTCGCCGACGGCCAGGGGGCGCACCGCTTCGTTGGCATTTTTCGTCATGACCACCGCTTGGCCGCTGGGGCCATGGCGCAGAATACCAATGCATTCGGGGGTGTCATCGCGCTGGGGTTTGCGCGTAGGCAGAACGAGTTTGGGCGGTGCCGCGACGACGGGTGGCTTTTCCGGCGGCGGTGCCGGGCGGTTGGTCAATTCGGTCGGTTTAGGCCTGGGCCGCCCTTGCGTTTCGCGTTCAATTTTGCGATCTGCAAAGGGCACAAACGGATTGTCGACATTAACATGAAATTCGCGGTCGAAGTCACCTATCGGTGGCACGCTTGCGGCCAATAAAGCTGGGGCTGTGGCTGTCGAACGTGGGGGTCCGGGGCTGACCACCGGCGTTTCGGCCAGGGACATCCAGGTAATGCTACCCAACAGAACAGCAACGGCGGCAAGGACGGTGAGCTGATGCGGATTCATCAGAAGGTCCTCGCCTCAATCTTATTTGACGAACCGCCCGCCGTGTTGACCTTGCGCAAACTGACGCCCGGACGGGCCAATTCGGTGCGTTCTGCATCGGTGAGAAAATGCATGCCGGCCACGGTTAATTCGCAGTCGATGAACTGAATGCCATCTACCGGACTGCGATTGTCGCTGGTGATCTTCAGGGCCTTGAGCACCAGAGGATATTCATCCCCAGTGGCTTCGCGTCCCGGGCTGAGTCGATGGATGACCCAGAGGATATCCTTGAGCGAGCCGCGGATGACCAGGCTCAGACGGTATTCCTGCAAAACCGGCGGGCGGCCAGGGGCGCTGATGCTGATCGGGCGCACGTCGCCGTGCGGAATGACGAGTATTTTCTGCATGGGCGACGGCGTCTCTAAACAGATCGACACTGCTTGTTCGGTTAATTGCAGCATGCGCAACAGATCCAGCGCTAGGTAGTCCTCCGGCGGGGTCTTCGGCGGCGGCCGGTGCTGACTGACGCCAAAGCCGAGATATTCCTCGAATTCGTTGATCCCTATGTCACGAGCCCGGTTACGCAGACGCTGAGTGATCGTATCACGCTTGGTGACAAAAAAGTAGCCGAGCTGACGTTTGAATTCCTCCGCATCCGTGACTTGGAATGCCTTTTCGGTATTGAAACCGACCGCGCTTTTCAGCGCGTCGATGGTCTTGGCCAATTCGGCGTTGGCAGCCTGGCCGCGACGCACCTGTTCACCCAGATCCTGCGGACCCTGAACGACGGTTTCCTTGGCGGCCTGAACTTGTTCTTCCAGGGCGCCGCCATCCCAGACCACATAGAATGCGATCAGGCAGACCACCGCGATGCCACCAAGGACTGCCCATCCCTGCATCTGCTGTCGGCTCAGATCCAGTTGCATTAGGGCACGCTCTCGATCGTAGCGGTAGCCTGCGACAAATCCGTGGGCAGAAAGACAAAACGCACGCCAAATGGGAAACTGCCATCTGCGGGGCGCTGCTTGCTTCCCGCCTTGGTTCCCGGCTTGATCTCCTCCTCGTGCTGCCAATGCAGGAAGACCTTGGTCTGGGCGGGATCGAACAAGGCTTGGCCGCTCGACCCAGCCACCGCGGCATCGAGCGATTTCATATAATTATTGAAAAACAGGTTGGTCGCTTCGACGTCCGGATTGCGGCCCTGATCGAATTTGACTCGACCCTCGATCTCTACCGCGCCACGATCCAGTGCAGTTTCGGTGACCGCGTTGGCCTTGGCCGTACTCGCCCCGACTCCGCCGAGGGTTGGCCGACGGCCTGGAGTCGCCTTTTCCAATTGCGGCGGCACCGTCTCTAAACGGGTCACCCATAATTCTTTGTTGGTCAGGGTCAGTTCCTTGAGCACGCGAATGACATACAATAAGTCGCGATTGAAATGGATGCCGCTGGCGATGGTGCGTAGGTCGTCGCTCAGGGCGGTGCGATCTTCTTCCTGGGATTTCAATTCGGCCAAAAGCTTGTCACGATTGGCTTTATACGCTTCTAAATTGGTCAAGCTTTCCTGATGGGCGGACTGCGCACCGAGCACGGTCCACGCCAGGCAGACGGTGGCGACGACCAGCAGGGCCGCCGCGACATAGGGCCACGCTAAGCGGTCACGCCACGCGCGGGAAATGACCTCTTTTTCGGGCAGCAAATCCAGGCGCACGGCCGCGGGGTCCTCGCTGAGGGCCAACCCTAATGCCAAAACGTATTCGTGTCCGAGCGGGATGCTTTCGCCATCGGCGACAGGGTCGTAGCGATCGACCGGCAATTTGAAGCGCCGGCTTAGGTAGGCTTCCAAGCCGGTGAGCACCGCACCGCCCCCGCACAAAGCAACCCGGTTCGGCACCACATTCGCATTTTGCAGCTGCGCCTTGAACCATGTCACCGTCGAGGCCAGTTGCGTATAGAGCTGTTCGGCGACGCGGGACAATTCCGGGCCCAGAACATTGCCGCCGATTTCAATGGTTTTATGCCCCGGCGCCGAGGGCGCGTCGTCCTCATCAAAGGCGAGATGCTGCGATGAGCGCGCCGCCATCGCCGGAATGGCCGGCGGAAGCGCTGTTGGCGGTGCCGAAAGCGTCGTTGGGTGGGGCGCCGGCTCGTCGAGAAATCCTGGCAGTCCATCGTCGGTGGCGCTGCGATCTTCGATGATCAGGAATTCCTCCTCACCGGGCTCGACCACTTCGGTGGGGGCGGCGGCGGTGGAGACCGGGATCACGCCCAACGACCACGCCTTGGGCGTCGCCACGGCGGTCGCGCCGGTCTCTGCCGGATCGCTGCTCGGATCGCTGACCGCTTCGCGGCCCAGCTTACGCCGCTCGGCCTGATTCGGAGTCAGACCATGCGCCTCGGCCAAGGCGTGAGTAAAGGCATCGCCGCCGATCGCCAGTTCGCGGAAGGCAAGCAGCCGCGCACCGGCGCCGACCAGGGCAACGCGGGTGGTGGCTGAACCGATATCGACCACCAGTGCCAATTCCGGATCTTGGACCACCGGCGCAACCAAAGTGGCATTCGCCAGGGCCGCGGCGCCAACGTGAATCCGCTGCGGAGTAATTTTCATGCGGCGCAGGTCAGTGAGCAGATCGCGGATCTGTTCGGGCTGCGCGAGCACGGCGCCATGAATAACTTCTTCGCCGGCCAAAGGCACTTCGTAGACGTCCGCCGCTAATTCACCCGCTTCGCCGGCGTGCTGCGCCAATTCCAGACGCAGCAATTTGACCAGACGATCCGGCGGCAGCGGCACCGTCGGCAGATAACGCACCAAGAGATTGCGCGCACTATCGGCCACGCTCAGGCGACCTTTGGTCAACGGCACGATGGCGTCGAGTTCGGCCAGCACCGCGGCTAATGGGCGCGGCTCGCCGCTGGCATCGCAGCGCGGCACACTGCCGAAAGCCACTACACGCCAGCCAGCACGCTTGCGCTCGCCCGCCAGGGCGCGCACCGTGTGGTGACCGATATCAAGTCCGATGTCACGCGTCATGAGCTTTTCCCGAACGCCAACTCAGCGCCCGCGTCCCTGTTGCCACGCAGGCCGCGCGCCGGTATCAGCTTCTTTGCTGTCCGCTTCTTCACGCGAACGGCGCAGGATTTCTTCGCGAACAGATGCGGGCAGTGCAACCCGCGCACTGTCGCGCAATACGTTGACGTCGTCGCTGACCTTGGCTCCGGTCGGTTCGATCAAATAGGCGGTGACGAAAATAACCAAATTGCGGCGATCGCTGCTCTTGGTGTCAGTGCGGAACAAATGGCCGAGGACCGGCACTCGCGAAATCCATGGCAGGCCTGTCGTCCCTTTTTGATCGCGGGCCGACACCAGGCCACCCAAGGCGACGGTCTGGCCATTTTGGACATGCAGAACGGTCTCGAGACGCCGGTCATCGAATTCCGGACGTTCGACCTGCACCGTGATCAGATCGGAATTGGGCGACGGCTGATATTGAAAGGGAACCTGGTTGATCTCACGCAGTTGACGCACGCGCGGCATCAGGCGTAAGGTAATGACATCGCTGTTGCGGGCCACCGAGGGAATGATCTTGAGACTGATCTCTTCCTTTTCGATCGCCAGTTGCGGACGCAGCACCACTGAACTGGTGGTGACGATATTGCCGTTATTGGTCGGGGTGCCGGCCGTACTCTGGCTTTCGGTCTGATAGCTCTCTACGTAGGAAACGTCGTTCTCAAGAGACAGCATACCGGTGGCGTTATTGAGGGTGAGAATCTTCGGCTCAGCCAGGGAGCTGACCTTGTTCTGCGTCTCCAACGCGCGCAAGGTCGCACCAAGGAATTCCCCACCCAGGTCGCCAAGAACTCCGGAGACCAGCACACCGCTAGGCAGACTACCGCTTGATGGTGGATTACCCAGGGGGTTATTGACTGACCCACCCCCGGTATTGGTGCCACCTTCAATCCCGACAAAACGACCATTCACCATGGTGTTGGTGCGACCCGCCCAATCGATGCCGAGCTGAAATCCGGCAGTTTCACTGACCAGCACGAAACGGGCTTCGATCAGTACCTGCACGGTGTTGAAATCGATGGCCGTCAGCAAGCGTTTGAGCTCGGCGATGGTGCCGGGCGTCGAGCGCACGAAAATGCTGTTCGATTTGCGATCGAGGTAGATATTCCCTTCGGCGGGCCAGCCGACGATGATATCGGGGATCTTTTCCAGAAATCGTTCCAGATCGGACTTGGCTTCACCCCCCTGCTGCCCCTGCTGACCGCCAAGGTTGAAGGGATCGACTGGCGGCGTGTTGCCCCCCGCACCGCCGCCGCCCTGCTGGAAGCTTACCTGGGCCATGACATCAGTCAGGCCCGACTGCAGACGGATGATCTCGGTCTCTAAGACATTGCTGGTGGAACCCGAGATATAGACGGTGCCAGCGATGTAATTGTAGCGCAGGTCAACCTGACGACTGATGATGGTCAGGATGTTTTCGAGCGATTCATCGATGACATTGATGGTCAGGGTCTCCGTCGAAATAGCCGAATCAACGATGACGTAATTGATCCCGGCGATGGCGAAGAGGGTCTCGATGACCTTGCGCACTTCGACGTTGGTCATGTTCTCCAGGCTGACGCGCTCTTTGAGGCGGCGGCGGACGCGTTCTTTTTCGACCTCGGCGATGTCTTCGTCAAATACCACCACGGTGCGCGCGACCTTTTGCTTTTCGCGCGGCATGATGGTCTTTTCGATCACCTCATTGATGACCTCCATATCGCGCACGTCCTTTTCCTTGATCAGGCCCTTGCGTTGATTGCGGGCGCGGCGCTCCAGGACTTTAAGCAGGTCGAGTTTGAGCGCGAGCACTGCTGGATGACCGACATGGTCGGTCAGAATTGCATCGCAGGCGTCGATGGCTTCACCAAGGCGATCACGCGCCTGGAAATATTCGGGGATGACCAGGCGGCGTTCAATCTGAGCGGCGGTACGCTCCTTGATCGCGCTATAATCCAGCTCAGGAGCGGCGGCGAGGTCGCGGGTTTCGACGCCACGCCACAGGATGGCGCGGATTTCCTCTTCCAGTTGCGCGACCCGCGCCGCGAGCAGTGCATGCAGGGCTGCAGTATCGTCCGGATCGCGCTTTAAGCGATCTTCCAGCAGGTGCATGGATTCATCGCGCTTGCCATGGGTGCTGGCCTCGCCGGCGCGCTCCATGGTTTCGTCCTGCGAGAGTTCGGGGGTGCCACTCTTGGGCGTCACGGGCGCGGGGGCCACTTCGGCGGCGCCGAGCGCACAGGTGACGGCAAGAAGAAACGGCGAAAGAAAGCGAGGCATCAGGGAACTCCGGGCACGACTTGCAGCAGGACGGGACGGGGGCATCGTTCGGCTCGCGCCGTGGGGGGGAAGTCCCTTCCTGTCAACGCCCCAGGGAGGTGGTCTGTGACCAATCGTACGGTCTTGCATGCGGTCCAACTCGCAGCCGGCGGGCGCTTTGTCGATTTTGCCGGCTGGGACATGCCGGTGCAGTTCGCCGGTATTGGCGCCGAACACCTCGCCGTCCGCAGTGGCTGCGGGCTGTTTGACCTGGGACATATGGGCCGGCTCCGGGTGGACGGCCCAGGGGCCGCGGCGTTCCTCAGACGCCAGGTCTGTCGCAAGCTAACCGGAATCCTGCCCGGTCAGGTCCGTTACGGCATGGTCCTAGCAGCGGACGGCACCGTCGAGGACGACATTCTGGTCAGCAAAGAGGCCGATTTGGCCTGGCACGTCGTGGTCAATGCCGGTAATCGCAGCAAAATCCTCGAGCTTTGGCGCACGGATCTGCCTGCTGACGTGATCCTGACCGATCTCTCAGATGAACAGGCGATGATCGCCGTACAGGGGCCGCAGGCAGCAGCCCTGCTGAAGGGCCTGAGCCTGGACGGCAGCGGAATGGGCTACTACCGCTTCGCTGACTTGGCTTGGCAGGGCACCACCGTGCGCCTGAGCCGCACCGGCTACACCGGCGAAGATGGCTTTGAATGTTTTGTCCCTCAGGCCCACGCCATCGCTTTATGGGAAGCCATTCGCGCCGCCGGCGCCACCCTGTGCGGTCTGGGCTGCCGCGACAGCCTGCGCCTGGAAGCCGGCATGCCGCTCTACGGCCATGAACTCGACCGCACCATGACCCCGGTCGAAGCCGGCCTGCGCTTTGCCATCAACCCCGAAGGCGGCTTCATCGGCGCCGACATCGTCCTCGCCGAAATGCGCAATGGCCCTGCGCGCACTTTGGTCGGCTTGCGCATGCTCGACAAACGCGTGCCGCGTCAGGGCTATCCGGTTCTGACCGGAACCACCGTCGTTGGCCAAATTACCTCAGGCACTTTGTCGCCCACCTTGGGTTTCCCCATTGGCATGGCATTGGTGGCCACTGCGCACAGCGCTGTTGGCATATTATTGCAGGTCGATATTCGGGGTACGGCGTGTCAGGCTGAGGTGGTGGCGTTGCCGTTTTATAAGCGCGGGTAGACGCATTGAGACGGATTGAGACGCACTTAGACGCGTATATTCTGCGGTAATTTTTCGTCCGGCGTCCTGCGTCCGGCGTCCTGCGTCTTCGCAGGTTCGATGTCCTATGTCCTATGTCCTATGTCCTATGTCCGAGGTCCGAGGTCCGAAGTTCGAAGTTCGAAGTTCGAACTTCGAGGTTCGAAGTTCGAGGTCCGATGTCCTCGAATTGTCGCACTGACTCTTAGTCGCGGCTTGAAATTTAATTTTCATGCCACTGCATTCCGTGATCTCCACTCGCAAACACGGCTGCGAGGACATAGGACATAGGACCTCGGACTTCGGACCCGTGGCAATGGTATGCGAGACGCAGGACCAAGTGGCAATGAACGAGAAACGAAAAATCGAAAAAATCGAAATTAATCGTCCTCTTTTCCCATTTGCCGACGATCAGGTCGGCCAGCAAGGCACCAGCGTAGATAACTGTCGATGAACGGTTGCAAGGCGCCATCCAGGACGCTGTGCGCTTGGCTGGTGCTGTGACCGGTGCGCAGGTCGAGCACGCGTTGGGTCGGCTGGAGGAAATACGAACGGATCTGATGACCCCAGCCGATGGTCCCGCGATCGGCGCCGAGGTCTTTGAGTTCGTCCAGGCGTTCGGATTCTTTGAGCTGCTGCAATTTGGCGAGCAACATTTTCATCGCGGTGGCGCGGTTCTGGATTTGGCTGCGTTCTTGCTGACAGGCGGCGACCAAGCCGGTGGGGATATGCGTCAACCGCACCGCAGAATCGGTTTTATTGACGTGCTGTCCACCGGCACCGCTGGCGCGATAGGTATCGATGCGCAGGTCTTTGTCCGGAATGGTTTCGACGACTTCGGTGTCGTCGATTTCGGGAGTGACCTCGATTGCCGCGAAACTGGTCTGACGTTTGCCGTCGGCGTTATAGGGGCTCATGCGGACCAGGCGATGGGTGCCCATTTCCGATTTGAAATAGCCGTACGCGTAGGGGCCTTCGATGCGTAAGGTGCAATATTTCAAGCCGGCTTCTTCGCCCGGCAACATATCCATGATCTGCACGGTGTAGCCTTGGGCTTGGCAATATTGGGTATACATGCGGAAGAGCATGCTCGCCCAATCACAGGCCTCGACCCCGCCGGCACCGGGTTTGATGGTCAGGTAGACGGCGCTGCTGTCATAGCGACCCGAGAGGGCGAGTTTGACCTCGACCGCGTCATAGGCCTGGACCAGACGATCCAATTCCGCGGCGGCCTCGATTAATAGGCCGTCGTCACCTTCGGTCTCCCCCAGGTCAGCCAGTTCGCGCAGGTCGCGCGTCTGGCGAGAGAGATTGAGATAGGGATCGACGACGTTGCGCATGCCTTTTAATTGATCGACGATGCCCTTGGCTTTGCTGGGATCATCCCAAAAGCCGGGACCGCCCATGCGCTCTTCCAATTCGGCAATTGCGCGGGCCTTGCCGTCCGCCTCGACGGTGCGACCGAATCGCGCTACTTTTTCGGCAAGTTCATCAATGGCAGTGGTTAGTTCGCTCACGGGAGCGGGAGTCTGCCGTGAGCCCCGCGCCAGCCAAGGGCGAGCATGTGCAAGGCGCGGCGCGCCCTTCTTGCCCACGACCGTATTGGGTTGGAAGCTGTAACGAGCGTTATGCCTTCCCCCTCCCCGACCGCTCGCGCAGACGAATCGCAGGCCTTTCGCCGGCGCCATAACCAGCGCATGGATGCCCAACTCGCGCGGGTCAGCCTGCTTCTGCATGGCATCATCGCCATATTGCCCTGATCGCCGGTCCGAATGTACTCACCGTCTGGCGCGAGCGGCGTGAAGCGTGGCAGTCCACGCTCAATGCCCTGGGCCTGACCGCGGATCTCGATTTCACCGTTGCTGGCATTAAACCGGAACTGGTCACCGCTGCCTGCCTGGAATGGTGGGGCAGCGGCCGCCACCCCACCGCCGTCGTTGCCGCCAGTGATCAAATCGCCGCTGGCGTCTACGTCGCCGCCGACCAGCTGGGTCTGCGCATTCCCCACGAGCTGTCGGTGGTCGGTTTCGACGACCTGGAATTCGCCGCCCGATTGACCCCGCCGCTGACCACCATCCTGTCCACCAAACAAGGCACGGGTGATGCGGGTATGGATCCGCGAAACCTGATGAGGCTCGCTCAGGCCCTGCACACGCGCACGGATTGGGCGATGCGTGCGAAGACATCGGCGATCTGGTTTTCGAGCAGGCATGAAAATGCCACGCGCAGATCAAATTCGCCCAAGGCAATGGTGCCCAGCTGATGCTCATTGAGCAAATGCTGGCGCACCGTTTCGGCGGTGACACCCGTCAGGCGTAGACACATGAAATAGCCGGCGTTAAACGGATAGACCTGCCAGCAATCGGCGTATTCGCTTTTGCGACATTCAACGGCGGTGACTTCGGCGCGGCGGCGCAGCATCGCGACCTTTTCCGCCTGCTGATCGCGAAAAGCGGGGTCGTTGAGGGCCTGGAGAATGATCGACTGACCGGGGTGGGTGATATTCGACACCGTAGCGCGAATCAGACCGGCGGTCTTGGCTTCGAGCACATCATAGGCGGCCTTGGTGCCATTTTTGGTACCGTAGGTAATAAATCCCACGCGCAGGCCCCACACGAATGCCTCTTTGGTCGCGCCGTCGACTTTGATCGCGAGTATATTCTCGTGCGCCTGCGCCAGCTTCCCAAACAAGGATTCGGTTTCGCAATCATCGCTGAAAAACATGCCGTAATACGCGTCGTCGCAGAGCACGACCAGTTTCGAGCCCGCTTTCGCGGCGGCGGTCAACGCCGAAATAATCGCCCCGGCTTCGGCCCTGGTCGGCTGATACCCACTGGGATTATTGGGGAAATTGAGGACGACGACCAGCTTGCGCCCCCGCCGTTCGGCCAAGGCTTGAATGAATGCTTCTTGATTGAAGCCGCGCAAGCGGGTGTCGAACAGGGGAAAGGTGCTGATGCGGGCACCCTGGCGGACTTCCCAGCACAGTGGATAATTCTCCCACATTTGGTCCGGCACCAACGCTTCGTCGCCGGCATCGAGAAATAAATCACCGACCAGGGACAGGCCGTGGGTCAGCGCATTGGTCACCACCGGCAGTGAAATCGGATGCGCGCCCAAAGACGGAGTTTCTTCGCGCTGCTTTTTCTGCCACGCCGTGCGCAATTCCGGTTTGCCCGGCGACGGGGCGTAGACGTAAAGATCAGCCGGCTTCATTCCAGAAAAGGCCTTGTGCACGCAGTCGAGGTACACCGGGCCTTTTTCATCGGTGGCAATACCGATGGTCGCGTTGTAACGCGTGGCCTTGGTCTTGGCCTCAGCGCCCTGCGACAAAATACCTTTGGCCGGAAAATAGAAGCGCTGGCCCAACTGCGAGAGTAGGGACAGCACGACCGGGGTCTCGGTCGCCAGGATGGCATTGAGCGCGGCAGCGGGGGCGGGAATGGGCAGGGCGGCGGGCTGGTTCATGACGGGGCGTGATGCTGGTTGGATAGCCCCGCGGGACAAGCCCGCTTCCGCGTGCCCATCCCCAGCCACAGTGCGCGCATGCCGTCACCAGCATCCGTGCCGCTGCTGCTCGCCCTCAGTGTCATCCTGGCCCTCGCTGGCTGCGGCGGCCCCGTGGAAATTCGGGTTCCTGCCGAGCAAGCGCTCACCCTGACCACGCCGTGGACCTTCCGCGTCACCGGCATCCACGACGCACTGAAAGTCCGCGAGCCTACCCCCGGCGCCACCCACCTGATCGACATCACCATCACCGGCCCGCCCGAACTCGCCGGAAAGGTTCTGGCCTTACCCTACGACGAATGGGCCATGGGCGCCCCGCCGCCTCGCGTCGGCAGTGTGCATACCCTTGCTCCACGCACCTGGATTGCTGGTAATCCGAAGAGTCGCGGGCGACCAATGAAAGGCTTTGATCAATAAATTTTCTTTTCTCGATTATTTAGGCTTCCGGAGTCAATATTTTATTGCCACTTGGTCCGGCGTCCTGCGTCGCGACAGTCCGAGGTCCTTCAGCAGTCCGAGGTCCTTCAGCAGTCCGAGGTCCGAGGTCCGAGGTCCTTCAGCAGTCCGAGGTCCGAGGTCCGAGGTCCGAGGTCCTTCAGCAGTCCGAGGTCCGAGGTCCGAGGTCACGAATTGAATGCGAGGCGGTGAGTGAGAGCTGAGATGCCGGGCATTCCGCGTCACCTTGGAGGTGAATTATTGCGGGAGCGATTCGAACCACTGCACGCCACTGCCGACTGAAGTCGGCGGTACGGAGAGCCGGCTTATCTCTGACTGCGATGATGACGTCCTGGTGAAGTGACGATGCGCCAGGCACTGCCCCGAAGAAAATTGCGAGGACATAGGACCTAGGACTTCGGACCTCGGACAGTCGCGACGCAGGACGCAGGACGATCTCCAGCGGACGATGATGCCGTATAGGCCCCGAACTATTCCTTGTAACGAACGCAGGTCGTGCAGACATGTGCTTGTAGGAGAGACCATGCGCTTCCTCGCCATTCTGATTCCCATCCTTGCCGTTTTCGGCGCCGACCTTCCCGTCGAGCAATGGCCGTTACCCAACGGCGCCCTGCAACCCCGCGTCGCAGTGGATGGCCAAGGAGTGGTCCATGCCGTCTGGCTGCGTGGTGATCCCCAATCAAGCGAGGTCTGGTATGCGCAACGCAGTGCGGATGCAGGAAGCTGGATGCCAGCGGTCCGCGTAGATCGCGGCGCCGGGTCCGCCGTCGCCATGGGCACGGTCCGCGGCGTACATATCGCCCTCGACGGCAAAGACCGCGCGCACCTGCTGTGGCTGGGTTCGGCCAAAGCCGAGCCCAAGTCTGAGGATGGCAGCGCGCCCATGCTTTATAGCCGCACCGGGGAATCCGAATTCTCGGTGCCGCTCAATATTATCGAACGCGGCGTCGGCGTCGACGGCGGCGGTGCCATTGCGGCAGATGACGAAGGCCGGGTCTGGGTGTTCTGGCATGCCAGTGCTGGCGCCAGCGAAGACGCCAAGCGGGTGGTCATTTTTCGGCGTTCCACTGACGCGGGGGCGACTTTCGGCCGCGAAAAATCGGCAGCGAACCGCCCCACCGGCGCCTGTGCTTGTTGCGGCATGGCGGCCTTGGCTGATGGCAGCGGCGGAGCCTTGGCGATTTTCCGCCAAGCGGCGGGCAACGAGGACCGCTCCTTGATCCTAGCGCAGGTGAATGCGGCAGGAAAAGCGGAGCCAGGAATTGCCCTCAGTCCGTGGCCAACCATTTCCTGCCCGATGTCCACCGCCACGGCCGTGCGCAGCGGCAAGCGCATGCTGGTGGCGTGGGAAACCAACGGTCAGGTGTCATGGACCGACATCACCGCAGGCCGCCCCGGTACGCGCACCGACGCACCCGGCGCGGGGCGCGGGCGCAAGCATCCATCCGTGGCAGTGGACGCGAGCGGACGGCTCTGCCTTGCCTGGGTGGAAGGATCGGGATGGAATAAAGCCGGACGTCTGCGTTGGCAGATATGGAGCGCAGACGGCAAACCCGAAGGCGATATCGGCAACGGTGGTGAACTTCCGGTGTGGGGCACCGCCGCGGTCGCACCGCGTCCTGGTAGCGGCTTTGCGATTATTCGCTGAATGTGATGACTGAGAATCAGGCCGGTCGCCCGGGCGGCCGCACCAACGGAAAAAAGCGAGCGCATGCGCATTGCTGCGGGGATTCTTTTATCCTGTGCATAATGTCCTGAATGGCGGCAAGCCCTAGCCGATCGCCGTGCGCAATGGCGATCAGGACTACCGCACCTGAGGTTGCTGGCCGGGACTCTGTTCGACCTCGGGGAAACGCTGAGGGGCTATGCCCCCAGCGGTGCTGACCGGAAGCACGTGGGTCCGCTACGCCCACCGCCCATTTGTAGTGTACTGACCGGCGGGACCCCTAGGATGCTTCGCGCATGCTTCGCTGCCTCCTTCTTGCGTTATTCACTCTCACCATCTGGGCAGCTGACAGCACCCGCACGGCTCCGGCAATGCCAGCTCCTGCCACCGGGGAGGGACGTACCATGACCGCGGCGGAAACGCCCGCTCCCGCCGAAGCTTCGGATGCCCCTGCACCCGACGCAGCCCCCGCAGGCCAATGGAGCAAGCCGGCCCTGATTGTCATCGATGGGATGATCGATGATGGCCGCGCCGCCTACTTTAAGCGCTCACTGGCGACGGCGCGCGAAGCGGGCGTCGATCTCCTGGTCGTCCAGCTCAGCACCGATGGCGGCTACCTGCATTCGGCCCTCAGTTTCGTCGATGCTGCTCTGACCGAGGCCCGCGAAACCAAAATCCATATGGTCGCCCTGGTCGATGGGCGGGCGTGGTCCGCTGGTGCGCTGATCGCTTACGCGCACAAAGAGATCTACATGATGCCCGCCTCGCACATCGGGGACATCGGCATCATTACCCAGACCCAGGAGGGCAAAATTGAATATCTGCCCGAAAAGATCGAAACCGTGGTGCGCGCTCACATGCGCACGATCGCCGAGGCCAATGGCTGGGACGCCGCGAAACTGCTGAAGATGACCGCGCGTAATCAAAGCCTTTTTCGTTTTGTCTTAGCGGATGGCACGCATCGCTTTGTCATCCAGGATGACCTTGGCCTCTTCGAGTCCGAGGCCAGCGAAGCGGTGCGCGCGAGCAAAGTCCTGATCGCCGGTGAAGATCGACTGATCAGCTACACAGCGCAGGAAGCCATCGACGCGGGCATGGCCACTGGTCCCATCGCCGATCTGCCGGCACTGTGGGAAAAGCTTGGTGTCGACGTGGCCCAGGTCCTGGATCTCAAACCGACCGCGAGCGAAGAATTGAGCTGGAGCTTGGCCGCCCTGGCGCCGCTACTGGCCGCCCTGGCGGTCCTTTTCGTGATTCTTGAAGTAAAAACTCCCGGAGTTGGCATCTGGTTGATCCTGGCGGTCATCTGCGGCATGGGCTTTTTCGTCTGCCAATACTACCTCGACTTGGCCAATGCCTTGGAACTGATCCTAGTCATCATTGGTGTGCTCATCATCATTGTCGATCTATTCGTGCTGCCGACCGGGGGAATACTTGCCATAATTGGAGGCAGCTTGGCGCTCTTCGGGCTACTGCTCGCCTTCATGCCCGATGATCTGCAATTCTCGCCCAACGCGGTCGGATTTGGCGATTCCCTGGGGCGCGCCTTTACCGATAGCCTACTCGCCATTGCCGTCGCTACCGGCGGCATCGTCTGGCTGATCCGGGTACTTCCCGGCAGCAAGGCTGTGGCTCGTATTGCGGTGCTCGACGAAATCACCTCAACCTCAGCTGGAGTACGTGAACAGGCTGCCGCTGCCATCGTCGGTCGCCGCGCCACGGTGCACAGTGATCTGCGTCCTGCGGGCAGTATTCTTCTGAATGGAGATGTCATGAGCGCGACCGCAGAACATGGTGCCTATGTTACGGCCGGCAGCGCGGTGACCGTGGTCGCCATGCGTTTCGGTGAAGCCATCGTGCGGCCGGTCATTGCGGAGGCCGTGACATGAACGCCACGGTGATTTCATTCTTGGCGACAATATTGGCCGCAGTCGCCACGGTCGCAGAACCTGCTCCGCCAATGGCCGAGGAAACCTCGACCACCGGTGCTCTACTCGTGGCGATTGCCCTCTTGGCTGCCGCGTTGGCCTTGGCTGCTCTTGAATTTGTCGTCGTCAGCGGGGGACTGCTGGGCATCGGGGCGATCGGCTGCGCCATTGCCGCAGTAAGTTATGCCTTTGCCGCTGGCCCCTTGGCGGGCTGGGTTTTCACTGTGCTCACGCCGCTGCTGGGCATCATCGTCTTCAAGTCCGGCTTGCAGTGGATCCGCCGTTCCCCCCTGGTGATCAAGGACGAAATCACCAGCGATGCCGGTTATCATCACGCCTTTACCGGCAGCGGCATTGGCCCTGGCAGCACGGGTACCTTGGTCACCGACGCCTTTCCCAGTGGTCGCGCCCGTTTCAGCGGCAGCGCCGGGTCCGTTGAAATCGACGTGCAAATCCGTGGAGGCACCGGTGCCCGCGGCGAAGCCGTGACCATCATCGCCATCGATGGACCCGTGGTCACCTGTCGTATTCCTTCAGCGGCACCGGTGTCTGCCCCGCTAACGGCTCCCGAAATCGATTCAGCTTCTCAACCCCTTTCAGATACACCTTCCATCAAAGGACCTCTCGCATGATTTCGCTCCCTGTAGCCGCCATTTTCGGCATGGAAATGCCAACGCTTATTCTCATCGTGGTCGGCCTAGCCGCCTTCGTCCTGCTGATCTTCATCGGCAGTGCGGTTGGCCTCTGGTGGCAATCGACGGTGTCGAATGCCCCGGTGCGCTTGTTAGATATTATCCTCATGCGCTTCCGCAAAGTGAATCCCGCTATCATCGTTACCGCGCGCATCACGGCGAAAAAGGCCGGCATAGAAATTTCTGCCGGGCAGCTCGAAGCGCACTTGCTGGCCGGTGGCCGCGTCGGTCGTGTGGTGTCAGCGCTGATCGCTGCTCATAAAGCCAACATCGCCTTGAATTTCGACCGCGCCTGCGCCATCGATCTGGCGGGTCGCGATGTGCTCGCGGCGGTGCAGACCTCGGTCAATCCCAAGGTCATCGATGTGCCCAGCGGTGAAATGCAGCGCGCCACCATCGACGGCATCGCTGGCGATGGCATTCAGCTCAAGGTCAAGGCTCGAGTCACTGTACGCACCGCCCTGGACCGCCTAGTCGGCGGCGCCACCGAAGAAACCATCGTCGCTCGCGTCGGTGAAGGCATCGTCACCACCATCGGTTCGGCGAAGTCGCACATGCATGTGCTTGAGAATCCCGACATGATTTCCAAGACCGTACTCGCCCGCGGCCTGGACACCGGCACCGCTTTTGAAATCCTTTCCATCGACATCGCCGACATCGACGTCGGTGAAAACATCGGCGCCCGTCTGCGCACCGACAAGGCCGAGGCCGACAAGAAGGTCGCCCAGGCCGAAGCCGAACAACAGCGCGCCCGTGCCGTCGCCGAAGAACAGGTCCAGCTCGCCAAGGTCCAAGAAAACCGCGCCAAAGTCGTGCTTGCCGAAGCGGAAATCCCCTTGGCCATCGCCGAAGCTTTCCGCAACGGTCGTTTAGGGATCATGGATTATTACAACATCAGAAATATCCAGGCCGATACCGCGATGCGTGAAACCATCGCCAAGCCGCCGCAAGCGCCGCGAGAGGGGGTCTAAACCATGAGTCTGCTCGGCGATGTCCTGAAGACCATCAAAGAGGCGGTCGAAGAAGCCCAGGCCCAAGCCCAAGGCAAGCCGGTACGTCCGGGCAGCCTGCCGCGCCCGCACCAGGCTGCGCTGGAGGCGGAGCAGGCGGCGCAGGAAACCCAGCAACGCATACTCAGCCAGGCAAAAAATCGTGCGGCAGAGCCAACGGCGGATCAGAAGCGGCGTCAGAAAACCTTGGCCGAAGAAGCCGCCCGCCGTGAGCGCCAGGCAGCGGTCCGTAGTCAGCCTCTGCCCAGTGGCGATCCGCGCCGTATCGCGGCATTGATGCGTCAGCCCAACAGCCTGCGTGAGTTAGTCATTCTCAAGGAATTACTGGATCGTCCGGTGGCCTTGCGCCATCTGAATCGGCGCCAACCCTGGCAGTAAGTTTAGCGCGTACTGTTATTGCTGCCTGCAGCAGACCCAAACCCGGGTCGTTGAGATTCTCTCCAGGAATCTCGACGATCCGGGTTTTTTGCTGGAAAAGACCATCTGCTCCCGGCAACCGGCGTAACATGTCCGCACTGCCTTGCGCGGTGATGATCACATCCGGTGCCAGCGCATACAGATCTTCCATGCTCAGGGTTGGCCAGCCCGTAAAGCGGGTCGCCGCGACATCGCTACAGCCGGCAAGCGTGAGCACGTCGTGATAACCGCTGCCGACGGTGCCGCCGAATATCTGCGCAGCCGTAACGCCCACATACAGGGCCCGTTCCGGAACCGCGGGCCACGCCTGGGCCAGGACCGCCTCTTGGCTTGCATATTCGCCCAGCAAGCGCTGCGCCGCGGCGCTGGTGCCGGTCAAGGTGCCGAGCTCGGCAATCAAGCGCTGCGCAGTCGCCCAGCCATCGAGATTGCCCAGACAAAAGACCCGGATTTCCTGATTGCGGAGTTGCTGCACCGCCGGTCCGCCGGTTCCAGCGACGATCACCAGATCGGGCCGCAGCGCGAGGAGCGCCTCAATCTCTTCTGCTCCGCGCAGACTGGGTTTATCCACCCACGGCAGCAGCCAGTCGCCGTCGCTCCACGCACAGCGCGCCACCACTCGCTGCCCCGACACCAGGCGCATGAGGACCCGATCGCTGAAAATCGAGAGGCTAACGACACGTTGTGCGGACCCCACCGGCACTGCCGTACCCGTGGCGTCGATCACCGTGATCACCACTGCAGACGCAGTGATATTTTCTTGCGGTCGCTGCCCCAGCCCAGCGCCGACGGCTAAACCGATGGCAACCAGGAGCGCGATCAGATTCAGCACGGTTCTGGTCATGGTGGGACCTCCTTGGACGCCAGCAGGCGCACCGCAAAATCCAAAGTCGAATCCGGTTCAACGCCGTAAATCGTCCCCAAGTGGGCCGCGGTCAAAACTGCCGCCGGGATGCCGTCCGCAGCAACGCGGCCACCGTGCAGGACAATAACCCGATCCGCGCTGCGCTGCACTTCCGCCAAGGCGTGCATGGCGGCAATGATGGTCCGACCTTCACCGGCAAGACGCTGTAATAACGCCAACATACTCAACGCCTGCCGCGGATCGAGACCGGCAGTGGGCTCATCACAAAGCAATACCGGCGCCCCGGTCGCCAATGCCCGCGCTATCAATACCCGCTGCTGTTCGCCGCAGGACAAGGCTGTAAATGTGCGCTCAGCCAGATGGGTGACGTCGGCCGCTGCCAGCGCCTGGCGCACGGTGTCGCGGGCTGCGATATTTTTTTCCCGACTAAAAAGTCCCGCTGGTGCCGCGCCGCTGGCGACGACCCGGCTGACGCGCAGAGGTGCGCGCAAGTGCGAGCGCTGCGGAACCCAGGCAATTTTCCGCGCCCGTTGCGCAGGCGTCAGCGACGCGATAGCCACCCCGTCCAGGGAAATGGCGCCGCGGCTGGATAGGCGCCCCAAGAGCGCCAATAACAAAGAACTTTTTCCGGCCCCATTCGGGCCGGCCAAGGCGGTGAGCTGCCCCGGCTGCAAGTGCAAGGTGATGCCACGCAGCACCGCCATGCGATCACGCAAAACGGTGACGTCGTCCAGACGCAAGCCCTGACGGTTGGGCTCCGTCGTCATGCCAACCAGCCCTGACGCCGCGCGCGCGCTAATAACAACAGAAAGACCGGGGCGCCGACCAAGGCGGTGATCACCCCCAGCGGCAATTCGCCACCCGGTACTGAGCGCGCCACTACATCGGCGCCAATAACAAAAACCGCGCCGCCAACCGCGGCAGCGGGAATCACCAGCCGGTGATGGTGACCAACCACGCTGCGGACCACGTGCGGCACAATCAAGCCAACGAATGCTACGCCGCCTGCCACCGCCACCGCTGCGCCGACCAAAACCGCGGTCCACACCAACATCCAGCGGGTCAGCGAAGCCGTATCCACGCCCAGGCTGGCGGCCTCATCGACGCCGCTGAGCATCAGATCCAGACTGTGCGCCCAACTCCACGCCATGACGATGCCGATGCCCACCAAGGGCGCCGCCATCACGACCTGCGCCGGTCCCGCCTGGGCAACCCCGCCAAGACCAAATGCGATCAGCGCGCGGCCGATCTGCCAGGCGTCCAAGGCCAGGGCGGTGATTAACGCGCCGACGCCAGCCAATAATGTCGCGACAATAACCCCGGCCAATAAAACCGTGATCGGATCATCCGAGCGTCCGGCGATGCCGACCACCACGAGCAAAGTCAGGCCAGCGCCGACTAGGCAGCCAAGCGGCAGGACCGCCTCGGGTGCCACCCACCACGGCAGCGCGGCGACCATCGCCGCATGGGCGAATAGAACCACTTGGCCGCCCAGGGCCGCCCCCGCCGTGGCGCCCAAGACCGACGGGCTGGCCAAGGGATTACGGAATAATCCCTGCACCAACACCCCGGCTACCGCCAAGGCCGCCCCCGCTAAGCCCGCGGCGGCGGCGCGCCACCCGCGCAAGGCCAGGATCTGGGCGCGCAGTTGTTCGTCGGCCAGATCCGCATGGCCGATCAGCAGGGCTGCTAGGCCCAGCCCGACCACTGCGAACACGGCGACCACGGCAAACACCCAGCGCATGCGCGTCAGTACCGAGCTTCCACGCCGATGGAGAATTGCCGCGGCGTGCCGCTGTAATACTCGCCCGGGGTGAAGGTGGAATTGGTCACGTAGCGCTCGTCGAAGACATTATCGACGCGCAGAGTCAGCTCCAGCCACGGGCGCGGCAAATACCCCGTGGCGACGTCCACGGTCGTGGTTGGCTCAAGCTTTTCATCATTCGCCGCCAAGCGGCTGCCGAGCAGGGTGGTGGTCGCGGTGGCGAACCAGGCCTCGGTCTTCCAACCCAAAACCACGGCCCCCTTCCATTCCGGCACCAACCGAAAGGGGTCCCCATCTTCGTCCTGGCTATCCTGCCAAGTGACAGCCAGACGGCCCCAATATGGCGCCGTGGACTTCCACGTCGTCGCTGATTCGACGCCTACGGTGCGCGCCGAGGAGGATTCGTTAACCAGGGTGCCCGTGAAATCCGGTGCCGGTTCGAAGACCGCGACAATGCGTTGGTCATAATGGGTACCAAAAGCGGTTAGATCGCTTTCTAACCCGGTGCCAGAGCGCCACGTCACCCCCGCATCCCAGCCAAGTCCACTCTGCACTTTGAGATCGGGATTGGCGAAGAAGTTGAAGTCGAGATAATCCGCGAAGCGCTCGTCTAGGCTCGGTGCCCGATAGGATGTTCCCAGACTAGCATGAAGGCGCCACTGGTCTTGACCAGGAAACCATGCGCCGCCAATTTTCCACGACCAGGGATCTTCCCCCTGAGAAAAATCATCGAAACGCAGAACGGCAGTGGCTTCCCACTGGGGGCCGGCGAGAAGCGCCTGGCCCCAGACGCCGACGGTACTTTGCGCCCGATCACCGAGAGGCACATACGTTGCCGTCTGCTGATCCAAATCCGCCCCGACCTGGACCCGCAGCATATCGGTCACGGGCGTCAAAACGCGCGCGGCGACATAATCCGTGGTGCCGGTAGAAGTTGAATCTCCATACACAGAGTGGCTATCGCGATGGGTACGCGTGCGCGCCGCATCGACAACGATTTCTCCGTCCCCCGGCAGGGCGACGTTGCCACCCGCTACCGCCCGCCACGTGCGCGAACGCGTGGATGACCATTCATCCTCCGGGCCTGTCGTGTCATATTCGTGGCGGCTGCCGCCGAGCCAACCACCGGCATATAAGCGTATTCCAGCGATAGGAGAAAACACCAGGCGACCATTGACTCCGGTACGCCATAAGCCATCAGCCTCGGCGGCGGTAGGATCGGCATGCTTGCCCGTCACCGTCGCGCTGATGCCATCGCTTTCGATCGCCGAAGCGGAAATGGCGTAGCCCCAGACCATATGACCGTCATCGACCATAAGCGGGCCAGTCGCCTGACCGGCAATACTGCGCGTATGGAAACTACCCGCACGCACGCGCACGAAACCTTCCGGCGTGGCCGTTGGTCCCGCGGTGCGCACGTGGATCACCCCGCCCAGAGCGCGCGATCCATACAGCCCCGACTGTGGTCCGCCCACCACTTCGATCTGCTCAATGCCAGGCATTTCCAGAGAATGAATGATCGGATCGGGGGAAGGAGTCGTCGCATCTCCCCAGGGAATGCCGTCCACGATCAGCGCGGTATCGGCGTTCGCGGCAGCGCCGCGCACCAATAGTGTTGGCAAACCACCACCATCTAATCCGCCTGCGCTATTTTGAATATCCACGCCCGGCACCGTGCTGAGCGAGTCCGTCCAATTATCAGGCGAACCCGTGAGATGAATTTCTGCGGCAGGAATCACCGCAGTGGTCGCCGTGGTCCGCCACGGATCGGTTTCGGTGCGATCCGCCGTGACGACGATGATCGGAGTCGGCTCGTCGGCCGCAAAGTCGACCGCAAAAAGGGTGAGCGGCAGGGACAGGGAGAGCAATGTCAAAGACAGATGGCGCACGGGATGTGCTCCGGGGTAGCGTGAGGAGACCGGTCGCACGCACCGCGCATGCAAGCCGCACCCGACCAATCCCCGCAGATCACGAGACCCCAGCCATGGCATAAAGCGCCATGCTGCACGGCCGGCAGAATGCCAGCGGGACTCGCACCCCAATCCCGGGAGCACTCGTCGTGTGGGTCAGGCCGGTCTCCCGGCTCCCGGATCAACCCACCTGGACGCCTTCCCGCTTACGCAGTGGTCGCGTGTCCATGCAGTCCCCGGTCACGGTGGCGGGTCCGCGCCGGTATTGCACCGGCTTCCCGATTATCCGCAGTCCCTGACGGGGTGCGGCACCTGACCGGGGGCGAGTAATAGGACGCCGGCCCGCCTACGCAAGGACGCACTTGGCGTAGGACGCGGTGAAGGCCGCAAGTTCAGTCGCCGTGGTCGTCCAGCCAATCGATACGCGGATCGCACTACGGGCAAGATCATCTGGCATGCCCAATGCCGCGATCACGTGCGTGGGCGCCGTTCCCGCCGACATGCAGGCAGAACCACGCGACACCGCAAATCCAGCGAGGTCCAAGCGCGTCACCATTGCCTCGGCAAGTACGCCGGGATGCGACAGATTGAGCACATTTGCCAGGCGTGGTGCGGCCTGCCCATTCCATTTCGCCTGCGGGCAGCGCTGGCTAATATCGGCGAAGGTCTCGGTCAATAATGCACTTTGCCGCGTCGCTTCGGCAGACATCGCCGTGCAGCGTATTTCCAGCGCCGCGGCAAGGCTGGCAATCAGGGCGGCGTCTTCGGTACCCGAACGCCGATCCTGTTGCTGGCGGCCACCGCGGACCAGCGCCTCAATGCTTTTTCCGCTGCGCACCCATAATAAACCAACGCCTTTGGGAGAACCGCATTTATGCCCAGCCACCGCCACCGAATCGACGCCCAGTTTGCGCACATCCACAGCGGTCTTGCCTACGCCCTGCGCCGCATCGACATGAAACCATGCCTGCGGCGCGGCGGCCCGAACGATGGCAGACAACGTGGGAATATCCTGACGAACCCCCAATTCATTATTGGCGAATTGCATGCACACCAGACGCGTTTCTGCTCCCAGCGACGCCCCGAGAGCGGCAGCATCGATGCGGCCTGCACCATCGACGGGGATTTTTTGCACCGGCGCATGGCTCTCTGCGTTGCGCAGGATACTCGAATGTTCGGTGGCACCGCAGACGATGGTTCCCGCCGTGCTCATCGCACTGGCGATGGCCAAAGCATTGCTTTCACTGCCGCCCGACGTCACCACCCATTCATGCGCCGCGCCGCCGAGCAGGCGGGCAATGGTTATTTTCGCCTGATCAATGGTGTGCCGAGCCTGTTGTCCATAAGCATGCACGGAACCGGGATTAGCCCAACTCGCATCTTGTGCCGCTAGCCATGCAGCGCGTGCTTCCGGCAATAATGGCGCGGTCGCATTCCAATCCAGATACACCGGCGCGCTCATGTTTCCGCCCGCAGCAACACCAGCTCTGCGAGCAGATCATGTGGGCCCAGGCAGGGCGCGACATGCCAGGTCACCCCGGGATGCGCCGACGCCGCGGCTTCGACCAGGGCGGGAATGTCGGTACTGGCATGGCGACCCGGGGCGAGGAAATATGGCACCACGCGGACTTCGGTCGCCCCGGCCACCACCAGCGCGGTGAAACTGGTGGCGATATCCGGCTGCGCGAGCTCCATGTGCGCATGCAGGCACAGCAGTTTCGGCCGCAACGCTCGCAAGCGATCCGCCATCTCCACCAGGGTTGCGTTGGCTTCAACCCGGCGCGAGCCGTGGTCCACGAGAAGAATGGCGATCATGGCCGCGTTGTAGACCCTCGCGGCAAAAAATCAGCGGATATGGCCGCGAGGTTGCCACTGGCCAGGGCCACGGACACGCCCAACCTGCGGCGATGCTTCCTCGTGCGCACGCCGACGCTTTGCTCACTTGGCTGACCCAGCCCGGCACCGACGCGAACCTGATCGCGCATGCCGATGCCTTAGCGGACGCCGCTGATGCGGATGACGAATCTGTGCGCAACGCCGGGCTGCAGGCGCTGTTTGCCGGCCTGGTCGAACCCTTGAATGACGGCTTCTCGCCCGCCGGGCGTGACCTGTATGCGCGGATATTTCCGCGCATCATCTGGCGGGTTGCGAATCGTGACCCGGCGCTGCGCGAGCGCCTCGCCCGCTTTGGCATCAGCGATGAGGCCAGCTTGCTAGCGCGCTATGCCCGCGCCCGCAGCGGGCGTGATCCCGCGCCGGCCCAGGCCCAACGTATTGCAGTCTTGTCGCGGGTGACCATCGGGGCGGATATTCTGCTGACCTCGGTCGTGTTGCAGCGCCTGCATCAGCGCTATCCGCAGGCGCGGATTGATCTGGTCGGCGATGCAAAATTGGCGCCGTTGCTCGGTGGTCTACCGGGCGTGCATATTCTTCCCGTCGCCTATGGGCGACGGGGCCCTTTGCGGCAGCGCCTCGCCAGTTGGCTGGCGGTGGCCGATGCGGTAGCGGATCACGATCTGGTGGTCGGGCCGGATTCACGTCTCGATCAATTAGGCATCCTGCCGCTGACCCGCGATCCCGCCCGCTTTCTGTTGTGGGAAAATACCCTGCCGCCGGGAGCCCCAGCAAGTTTGAGCACGGTTCTTGATGATTGGCTGGCCCAAAAATTCGCGCCCGTCTGGGGTCGCGTGTGCACGCCAGCGCTGGGCTTGGATGCCGCAGCGCGGGCAGCGGCGCACCAGTGGCACGTAGCGTGGGCGACCCGGCGGGTCTGCGCGGTCAAACTCGATCACGGAGGCAACGCAGCGAAGGCGCTGCCGCGTGCGCAAGAAGTCGCCCTCCTGCACCATCTGCGCGCGCAGGGTTGGACCATTCTGCTCGACCGCGGTTTCGGCGCCGAGGAATTAGCCAACAGCGATACCTTACTCGCGGAAGCGCAATTGACCGCAATCGACGTTGATGACAGCGGCAGCGGGAAAGGACTTCCCATCGGCGAGTTGCATCCCGGACAATTCGCGGAAGCAGAAATAGTCCGTTTCCATGGTTCGATCAGTGGCTGGGCCGCCGCGGTGACCACCTGTGGTCATGCGGTCAGCTATGACAGCGTCGGCCACCACTTGGCCGCCGCCGCCGGCATTCCGGTCACCGTTGCATTCACCGGCCATGCCCATGCTGATTTTCCCATCGCTTGGCAACCGCGTGGACCGGCGGCAATAACCGTCGTGGTTATTGAGAGCACTGAAAAAGCAAACGCTTTGCCGCGCCTGTTGGCGGCGATTCCGACGCCGTCCTAGTGGTGCTCAGCCAGGCGCAGCGCTACCAGCGGTGGCGCTGCGCTGCCAGCGGTCGCGTACGCACCAGGCGATCAACGCTTCGTGACGCGGCAGCGACAGGCTGTGATCGCCGTTGACCAGATGCAGGTCGACCGCGGTCGCATTTTCGGCGTACTGATAACTGCCACGCCAATCGACGCTCTCGTCCTCGCGCCCATGCACGATGCTGGTGCCCAGCGTGGTGGCGGCAGGCACATCGGTCAGTTCCGTACACGATTCAAGGAATTGTACGCCCAACGGCAATTCGGCTTCGGCCCCGTAATGCCAAAATAAACGTTGCCCGTCGCGACGCCATTCCGCCACGCCGTCTTCGCCCAGACGCTCGCGCCAGCGGCTGGGAAAGCCAAAGGCTGGCGCGATCAAAACCTGCGCGCAGACCTGGGGCAGCGCCCCCTGCGCGGCGAGCCAGGCGGCAACATAACCGCCGAGACTCGATCCGATCAGCAGGACGGGGCCGTGGACGGCAGCCTGGGTGATCGCACTGAGCGCCCGCTCTGCGATGGCGGGCATGGTCAGATGAAAAAATTCACCGCCATCCAGGACCGGCACCTGAAAATGCTGGCAGTCACTGCCCAATAATTGCTGTAAAGCCTTGGCCTTGGCACTGGCCGGCGACGAACCGAAGCCGTGCAGATAAACAATATTCATCCCGGCAGCGCTCATGCCAACTGGCGTTCCATATCCACCTGGGTGATGCCCCAGTGCGAGGTGGACCATACGACTGCACCCTTGTGCAGGCGGAATAATTGCGGGCTCTGATGGGTGCGTTGCAGGCGTTCGGCAATCGCATTCGACACTGGGCGATGGCTTTGCACGATCACCCGGCCGATGGTTTCTTGCGGGTGCGCGGCCGAAAACGCATCGATGACATCCTGCGCCGCGGCACTGACGCCGCACGACGAGGAATGCTTAAACACCCACGCCGGCTCAGGGCGGGCAAGGAGGGCCTCGACATCGGCAATGGATTCAAGGGCGATCTGGGTCATGGCGCAGCTCCGACGGGTTTGATGGAAAAGCGGGCGGCGCCGGTGATGCCATCAATGGCGATGGCACCATCCAAAAATTCAAGCTGCACGCCCAAAGGCAGGGCTACCCCATCCACCGAACGGACTTGACCATCGGCCAGGGTCGCGGTCCAGGTCATCGCGGTTTCACCCTCGAGATGGGATGCCGGCGGCAGCGGCACCAGCGCCAAGCCATCCGACAACCAATGCAGATCAATACGGTCAATGACCCCGGTTATGGTGCCGGTGATTCCCGGCGCGATGGTGCCTTGCAAGCCGGCGGTAAAGCCAGTCGCCAGGGGTTCGCCAGCGGGCGTGGCGGCACGTGCGAGCACATCATGCAGGTGCAGGCCGGTGGCATCGTTGAGCACCGTCGCGGTGAAACGCGGCCGATTCCCGGCCAGATCCAGCCAGCGTCCGGGCAGACCCACTTCGGCTGCGTGTAATTGACCGTCAATTTTTGCCTCGACCCCGGCGTCGGTCCACGCATAGGTGCCGGTCGCGGCGAGCGCGACATCGCGCACCAGGCCTTCGATGGTGAATCCGGCCACACCCAAGTTTTTTAAACGTCCTTGCCAGGTGCCGGCGTCGGTGGCCTCGAGGGTGGCGACGAGCTTGAGAAATCCTGCGCACGGCGGGATCGGCACCGGGCCGGTCAGGCGCTCGGCCAAGCCGGCCATATCCGCGATGGTGAGCTCTAATTCCCCACCCGGCAATAAACCGCGATGCACCATGGCTCCAAACGGTAGATCCAGGCGCACCTCCCAGCCGTCATCCGGCGTATCCGCGCGGATGGGATCGACGGTGACGGTGCCCGCGAGATCGTGCATCCGCCAGGCGCCGATGCCGCATTCCAAGTTGGCGACCTCCAACATTCCACGGCGCAGGAATCCATCCCAGGTCAGCGAAAGTCCAGAAATTGCCCCGGCATGAATCGTCCACGCGGCGGGCAGATAGTGTTGCGCCAAGCGCAACGGCAAGCCACCTCCGTCGACCTGGATCGGGGCGTTGGGGCGCCAGACTCCGGTGATCCACGCGGTGTTTGCCGCGTTATGGAAACGCGCTTCGACCCGAGGCTGATCGCCACCGATGACATCCAGCCCGGCGTTTGGTAACAGTTCAATTAATTCATCTACCGGCACGGCAGCGGGAATGCCCAGCCGTGGTCCGGGGTGCCAGGCAGTTAAGGTCAGGCGTAAATGCCGATCCGCGTAGGCAATCGCCATGGTCCCGGTGGCCGTGCCGAGGCCTTCATCGTGGACCTGCACGGGGTCTAAGCGGATACCGGCGGCATCCGCGCGGAGCGGTGCCTGAATACCACCCATGGGCCATGCCGCGTGCAGGCTGCCCGTCATATCGCCGCTGCCAGTTCCGATGTGCAGAGTGGTCCCCGCCAGATCGGCTTGCGCTGGCAACCACGGCAATAAATAGGGTTGCGGATCCAGCACACCCAAACCCGCCAGGGCGCCCAGGGCATCTGCCACCGGGACAGACAATGCGCCACAGGTCACCACCGTGCCGGGGTCTGCAACCGTCTGCGCGGCAAGGGTAATGACTGCGGGCTGATCGCCCAAAATACCGCGGATTTCCCCAGTCATGCCCGGTGGAGCGATGCTGAGGGTGCAGGTCAGATCGCGCAGCAACAGTCGCTGGGCCAGGGCCAATTCCCCTTGCGCGGAAATACGGAGTGACGTGGTCGTTTGTCCACTGCGGGGGGCGGCTGCGACCGCCCGCAGCCAGGCGATACCATCGCTGTCTACGCGCAAGCGCACCCCATCTAGGGAGATTGCGTCGACCGCGCCGGCGAGAAGATCCCCGCTGATGATGGCCTCGCGGACTGTGGCTACGGGATCGCCACCGGCGGCACTGTAGAGGCGCAGATCCTGGGCGATGGCCTTGCCCAGACCGGCCAGTTTAAGATGACCAATGTGCAGCTGACCGGGAAAGCGCGCCGCGAATTCTCCTTCGATACGCCGTTCCAAGCCGCCTGTAGCGACAAAAGCCACCACCCCGACCGCAATGAGCAGAGGAATTCCCAGACCGACCACCAGAGCGATCACCGTAATGCGAAGTCGACGACGCATGAGAAGTGCGGATCATCCGTCGTGCGCCGCAGCGGGCAAGGCGCCTGGGTGCGCCACCTGCACCCGTATGGGTCAAGCACCACTGGCACCGAGGCCGTGAACGCGACGCTGTCTCTATGCTGCCCGTGCTCGCCACCTTGGATCATCTCCTGCGTCTCAATTCAGACACCGTGATTGCTCTCAGCAATCACGGTGAGACCGCCTAGCGCGCGCCGGATGCACGCGGCCACCACGCATTCTGGATCCTGGGCAACTGCGCTGCCTACCGCCATCGCATGCTGCGCCTGGTCGATTGCGAACCGCCCACCACGCTGTGGGAGGCCCAGGTCCTGAAAGGCAGCCACGCCAGCGGACTGTCACCTAGCCTGCGTTCACTGACCTTCCGTGAAGCCCTGCTTGAAGCCGGCGACCGCCTGACCCAACGCTTTACGGAAATGGACCGCGCATTCTGGGAAGGGCCGTTCAGCGGCACCCTGCGCGACGGCTCAACCACCATCGGCGGCGCCCTGCGTTATCTGACCTATCACGAGACGCTCCATATCGGCCAGATTGGGTTTTTATTGGCGAACTGAGATTCAAGAAAGTGGTGGTATCCGCTCCTTCCCGTGGCCGTATTGGCGCTCAACATACGCCCATGCGTTTCACCAAGCTCGAAGGCTGCGGCAACGACTACATCTATGTCGATCTGTGGGACGAACCTCTCGCTGGCGTCGACGTGCGCGCCTTGGCGCGGGCAATCAGCGATCGTCATTTCGGCGTCGGCGGCGATGGCTTGATCTTGGTCGGGCCAACGCCCGAGGCCGACGCGCGCATGGTCGTCTACAACGCCGATGGCTCGTCGGCGGAAATGTGCGGCAACGGTCTGCGCTGCGCAGGTCGCTTGGCCTGGGAACATGGTCGTATCGGTGGCAATCGTCATCCGCGCTTTGCCACCGGGGCAGGCATCCTGACCCTGGAATTGACCTTTACCGAAACGGTGTGCACTGGCGCCATCGTGGCGATGGGCTCACCGCGTCTGACGCCCGCAGCGGTACCGGTGCAGCATCCCGGACCCGGCCCTCTCCTGGAATTGCACTTGGAAGCAGGTGGCAAAAATTGGCGTCTGCTGGCCGTCGGCATGGGCAATCCGCACGCTGTGTGTTTTGTCGACGATGTCGCCACGATCGATCTGGCCCGCATCGGCCCTCTGCTTGAACATCACCCGGTTTTCCCGCGCCGCGCCAATATTGAATTCGTCAGCGTCTTAGCGGATGAGCGTGGCATTCCGGTGCTGCGTCAACGCACCTGGGAACGCGGCAGCGGCGAAACCCTGGCCTGCGGTACCGGCGCCTGCGCCGCCACCGTCGCCGCCATTCTCGACCAGCGCATCAGCGGTCGCCAAGCCATTGTCCGCCTCAACGGCGGCGACGTCGCCATCGCCTGGCCCGCCAATACCGCCGAGGTGACCATGCGCGGGCCGGCAACCCGCGTTTTTGCGGGGGAGTGGCGGTGATGGATTAAAAATGCCCTCAAATATATCTAACTGATGGGCTCTACTTACTCGGCTTTTCATGCGGAATGGCGCGTCGTTCCCCAAATAACGAATCATTACAATCGCCAGTCAGCGAACCTAAGATGGAAAAATGCCGACTTATGGACACGCATTAGTTTGCCGACAACCACGTGCTTTCTCACGCTGTTCTCGTGCGGTTACGATTTCTTACCGTTTTGCGTTCTCATTCACAGCATTTCCTAACCGCTTCTAGCAGGGTCTGCTTGGCTTTGACTTGTCCATAGAACCAATCGGTTGACCATATTCGGTGCAGGTTCCAACCACGCTCTCTGAGAATTCCTTCGCGTAGATGATCACGATCACGTGCTGCCCGGCTGCTATGGTAGGTAGCTCCGTCACATTCAATGCCCAACGCAAAGCGGCCGGGGTCACGAGGATGGCGGACGCCAAGGTCAATAAAGTAGCCACATACTCCAACTTGTGGTTCAACCGTATATCTTTCCGCACGCAGGAATGCAGCCACGGCCTCTTCAAATGGCGAATCCATAGACTGACCCGTATGGGAGCCAAGGTCGGGAACGGCGAATCGGCGATCGGCCTCACAGTAGCGTAGGAACCGATGGAAATCGGTAACGCCTTCATTCTTCCCCTCGCCGATAAGAACTTGTTCGCTGCGAATGGAGGTAAACACCACCATCTGCTGCTTGGCTCTCGTTATCGCGACATTGAAGCGCCGCTTACCCGCGCTGCCGTTTATAGAGCGGAAGCGCTGATGGACCTTATCTGTGCCTGGGTACTCTGGACCATAGGTGCAAGAAATGACCATGATGTCACGCTGATCACCTTGGAAATTCTCGAGGTTCCGCACTATGAATGGCTCAGAACTGCGATTTTCCTCTTCAAGCATTATTTTGGCCACCGTGGCATCGCCTTGACGGGCTTGATCCAGTAGAGTCGTAATCGCCTCTTGATGTCGCACATTCATGGTCAGGACGCCAATCGTTGGTCGATCCTTCGGCGTGATGTTAACGTAAGAACGGAGAATTTTTACGAGGTAACCGACTACCGCTCCAGCCTCAGCCGGATTGACTTGGTTACGGAAAAAACCGTTAGAAACATAGTGGTGCTTAATCCCGCGATCGTGGTGACGATCAACAGCTGCCGGGAAGATAATGAGTCGGTGGTGGTAAGAGAACGCATTAGCGGGAGCAATGAGCTCTTGGTGCTGACTGCGGTAGTGCCAGATCAGACTTGACCCTGGCAATGATGTTTCAGCCAATTCAAGAATGCTCTCCGCGGTTGCCGCCTCAGCTTCCTCATCATCCTCCGATTCGGTGGTCGTCGTCGACTGGAAGAAATTGCTAGGTGGCATTTGCGCGGGGTCTCCGACTATGAATACCTCTTTACCACGGGCGATTGCTCCAAATGCATCCTCGGGCGTGAGCTGAGACGCCTCATCCATTACTACTAAGTCAAATTCGATAGCTCCTGGCGGCAAATGTTGTGCAACAGCGAGAGGAGTCATGAGCCAGCATGGACACAAATCTTGCATCGCTTTGCCTGCGCGCGAGACGAGTTTCCTTATGGGAAAATGTTTGCGTTGTTTTGTCCGCTCCTTGTTGAGAAGTGCACGCTGGGTCATCTCGGCAGTTACTCGACCGCCATGCCCCTCCTCGATGGCTCGACCAGCTATGGCTGATTGAATGCGTGCGCGGTTCTTCGTGAGCATACCGAAATCGTTTGCTGCATATTCTGCTCGCTCTGCTTGAAAGCGGGTTCCCCCAAAATTCGAGAGCAAAGGTTGAGCTTGGATGGTGGACTCCGCCTGTTTGTAGAGGACTACCGCAGCGAAAACCGCGAGCATGTCTTCCGTCGGCGGTCGAGTTGGGCGAACCGCATCAAGGACTTGACTCAGTCCTGCTTCAATAATTACCTCCTCGATTCGCAACAGTTCAGCGCATGGCAAAAGGGTGGCCTCAGAGCCAAGAAGCCCTTGGATCGCTTGGCGACGTTGAATGACCGTTTGAGTCCAGGCCGAGGTTCCAGACGGGCCTTCGCCAGACAGATGTCCGAATCGTTCATAAATTGCATTCTGTTCTTTCGCGGCCGTGATTTCTGCCTGCGCCAGGCCCGGAATCGCGAGCACGTGATCAAGCGCCACGCGAGTGCCAGAACGTAGCAGCCATTCGCACATTTTCGATGGTAACTCGCGTGATTTAGCGACAAGATCCCAATGGGCGCGCATGGTCTCAGGAGTTAGATTTGTGGCGGGAAACCCGACGCGACTGTCATAAGCAGCAAGTTCGCAAGCGGTGGCCGCAGCCCGTGCATGTGACTCGAGACTTGTCGTTAGGTCCAAGAGTGTGAGATCCTGGCTTGAACCGGCGGCGATTAGAAGCTCCAAGGCCGATCTCCACTCAGCGAGTAGCTGAGGAAGCCTATCATGCCACACTGCTACCTGTCGGTCTGTGGTCGCGTCTGCGATGTTCAGCATTCCCATCGCACATGCGATCTCGATGGCCTGTTTGACCTGAACCGAGCTAGACGCAAGACGGCACCACCATTTGGCTCGATGATCGCAATCCACGGTGATGATCCACTGCACGAGCCTAACCGGCACGTGGTTCGCACGTACCGCGCGCGTCCAATCGGTGCTGAGTTTAACGGGCTCGAGGTCCGCTGCACTCAAACCCTGGCCCAGCTGGCGGCACCACGGTGCCAGGCTGGTGAAAATGACGCGAACCAAATGAGCCCGATGAAGGGTATCGGCAAGAATTCCAAGTGTCGGCTCTCGTTGAACGTGCAATAACGGCAAGATCGGTTGAATCTGGATGAGAACATCACGGACCGACTCTAGCCTCGACACAAGATCAATGACTGAGCAGGTCTCTTCGATCCCCACACGGGCGCACAAATTTCCCAACATCCCTTCAATCCCAATGAGAAACTCGCGGCTGGAGCAAAGTGAGGCACGCTCATCGCTCTCCATGAGGTCGATCATGAATTGTTTGGCCAGGCCACTTGCCTCAAGGCCTGCGATCCACTCCTGCGCTTCCCGAATGGACTGTGGGCGCACGTTTGTCCACAATCGACCTGAAGCCACCGTGGCGAACGGCACCAATTCCTCCGCGGCCTGTTCGCATTCGACATGTGCGTCAACGACCTGTAGCACCTCGTTCGGTGTAACAACTCCCCGGGCGCCGAGGGTTTCGAGGTCAGATACTAGAGTATCGAGCTGAACTGCTGCCAGCGACAGAACGGTTGCCTGCTCATTCAGGGATGGAGGAAGCTGTTTCGCCCCCGCCGATTCTTGCCAATCTGCCCACCTACCCATTGCAGTGGTATGCATCGAGGTTGGCTGCAGGCCCGAGATCTGCGTTGTGACCAGCCACCTCAATACGTTGCCTAGTGCCTCCTTCCGCAGACCACGAACCCAACACAGAATTTGGAGCATTTGCGGCCAGTTGGTGTCGAGTCCCTTCCATTGGATCCCAAGTGACATGGCAGCTACACCATCTTGATCCAGAGCACCCACATTACGTTTCCAGGTGGCCAGCCGGTCCAACAGGCTGGGCATCTCGCTCATTCGAGGCAATTCCCCAGCACAAAACCTCATCACTCGACGGCGAGCCGCGCGCCAGGAAGAGCTGAACCATCGGAAGGCACCGCGATTGGTAACAAAAATCTGCTTGAGCGAAGCGATTGCCTCGGGCTCCGGGGCCTCTACCAGCAGGAATGAGATAGCGAGCTGAGACCGTTCCACAATCAACTGCTGGGCAGTTTGGCCTATGGCTTCCAGGGTATCTTGGAGTGGTGCCTCCGCCCATCGTCCGAGTCGCTCGGGGAGGACAGGGCTCGGAAAAGATCGCAGAGCATCCACGGTGGCAAAAGCCTCGATGACCTGTTCGGAGGTCGTTGCCTCCGGCAGCCTCCACGATGTCAGCAACTGATTCGCAGCTTTAGTTGCCCCCCGAAAATCTTCCTCAAGGCGAACCATCGAATCCACCTCATGCCGAAGATCGTCCAATGAGTGATCCCCCCAACTCGGGGTGGCACCTAAGGCAACCCGTATTGATGCTACGGCGGCGGCGGTCTGCTCACCGGGTGATGAAGTAAGGCGTCCGCGTATACGAACAAGTTGCGCATCCGCAGCTTGGTAGGTGGTTAACTTCAATACGAGGCCGGACAACTGCGCTTCGGTAAAAAAACAATTGCAGACCGCTTCGACCGCTGGCCGATCCACATCCGTGAGCGCGAGCGCAAGCGGAAAATGCGAGTTTCGAGTTAGTGCAAGGATGGTGCCGACAGACGGTACCTTGAGACGGCGAAGGAGGAATGCGATGCGTTCTTGGATCGATTCCCAGCAGCCGATCAGCTTAGAAAGCGAAGCAATGAGAGCGGGTACTGATGAGACTCGTTCCCGCAAGGAAGGGGGAGGGAGCGATTTCAGCAGATTGCCGAATGAGTTCTGTTTGCCATCCTCGACATTTCCGAGTCCAATCCCGCTTGAGTTCAGGGCCTGCTGATGATCCCGCAAGCTTTCAAGAGTTATAATCAACTCAGCAATGCGCGCGAAGGTATCTTCGCCTGTGAGCAGATAGAGCACAACTCGTTGGTTGAGTTGTCGCGGGATTGATGGCACAGCGTCGTGCGGAAATTCCGCGAGCGCCCTCAACATTCCCCAGGTAAGCCCATTGAGGGCCTCTACGCCCGCTGGTTGCTCCAATGCTATGGCCCGCAGATTGGTGAGCGTTAAGTGGACCGAATTGATCTGGTCGAGTGTTGAACCTCCCTCCGCCAGGCGCGTCCCGTGCACAAGCACACCCGTGAGGTGCCGCACGGCGGGAAGAAGGCGGTCGATCAGTTCGGCTGGAGTCTCTGATCGCAGTGGAAGGCACTTAATCGCTGCTTCCATATGCCCCGCATACTGTTTTACCAAAGACTCAAGCCTAGCGACCTGCTGGATTTCACCGCCAGAAACCCCTGCAATCTCCGTAACGATCCACGGACTTGGGCACTCCATGAAAGGCAGAGCACCTATTGCGGGCAGGCTCGCTTTAACATTCCCCATCTGGAGCTCCGCGAGAGAGGCATCTACACTAGTTAAAGCTACTTCAAGGGATTGCGCCGCGACGCACCAAGCATGCAGGGTTCGCATGACTTGCGGCACATGTGAGGCCATCAACTCGATAGGTGCCCAGCCAACCCACACATCACTGGTTGCGTCCAAGAGCCTACGCCATTCGCGAAGCTCGTGATCGGCCTTCGATTTCCAAGACCCCACTGCCGCTTCGGTACTTGGAATAGAGAGATGAATGCCCTCCGGCGAAAAATTTGGACCAAGGATTTGTTGGGCAAGCTCACGAGCGGCGTTCGCTGCTTGGATAACCTTCGCTGATACGCCGTAGTCTCCAACTCCCCCCAGGCAGTTGGCTACCGCATTCAAGCGCTGAGCCGCATTGGTGTGATGCTGATTTCCTGCAACTCTGCGCGGTGCTTTTTTTCGTGCTAGCTCGGCTTTGTGGAAGTGCTGATGTACCTCTGAAGGCTTTGATTTGTCCGTATAAAGCGGCAGACAGAAATCATCTATGCCAACCTCGTTAAGATTTGCCATCACCACGTTCAGCGCTGCCATTTTCTGCGCAACGAAGAGCACTCGCTTGCCCTCATGCATGGCAGTGGCGATTAGATTAGTGATCGTCTGCGATTTACCGGTACCAGGGGGCCCTATAATGGTAATCGACTTGTTATTCCGCGAAGCCAGCAGCGCCGCGTATTGGCTTGAATCGGCGCGCAAAAGAATAGGCAGGTCTTCGCTAGCCTGGTGATCCGCGACCTCGTCGTCAGAAGGAATGGGCGAGGAATTGCGCGTATCGTAATAGGGGCGACGCTCAGCTAGGGCCGCGATAAGGGGATGCCCGAGGAGGGCAGCCGGATCGGGCCAGCTCTCAGGGTCCAGGTCTAGCCACATGCGGTACTTGGAGAAATTGAAAAAACCGAGGCAGATAGTCGGATGGATTATAAAACCTTGCTTACGACTCACTGCGTGGGTGATGGCAGTTATGTACGACGACCATCCATCGTGCTGGTCGGGGTCGAAATCCGGAAGCGTGACATCGAGATCAGCTTTGAATTTCTGGATGAGACAAGGGTTGCCTTGCGGAGCACCTACATCCATCTCAAGAGTGAATTTGAGATCTCCGCCACCGGGTGGCGCGAGCCTTTTCAACTTCACATGGACGAGCAGAAGCGGACTGCAAACCCGCGTCTGTTTCGGCTGATCATTTACTCTAATTGTACCCTTTAACCCGGGCGTCCCTTCTTCGATCTGCCAATCGAGAAAGCCAATAGCCAGAAACAGACAGGAATCGCCCGTTGACGATTCAAGCGTCTCTTGTTTGCGAAAGATGGTCAGCAGCTTGGCAGTGCTCGCCTTTAAGGGGAGTGGGCTGATCAGCCCACCATCTGAAATGTAACCTTGGAGCTTCTTGCCAATGTCCTGTTTCGCGCGCCCTGGCCCCGGGCCACTTGCCTGAGTGCGCGTGCTCAAAGTATGGCCCACTATCTCTGCATCGACCTCACCGGCTCGAAGACTTCCGACCACCTCCTTCTGTTCCTGCTCGGTAAGAACCAGAATTTCGCTAGTCTGTTCTTCATTAACTATCTGTTCCCACGCGGCATCGGCCTTTCCAATGAGCACCAGGGAATCTGAAGTCGGCTTACCACTTTCGGGATTTCCTGGTCCAAAATGGACTAGGCGATTTCGACGCGTGAGGTCGAGAAGCTTCTGACGCGCAGCGGCAATTACTTTACTGACAGGATTATTATCGACGGCTTCCAATGGTGTGCGGCTTGTCGCATCAATCGGCTCTGGTACTTTCGAAACCCCCAAACGTCGCTCAATGAGCCTCGCGAGCTCATGTGCGGCTTGCGAATCACGATGCCCCAACTCTTCTAGGAGTTGGCTAAGCACGCCGGGGTCGGGTGAGGTGGCGAGCTCTTGGAGCTGACTGATGCGAAGGTTAAGATAAGGACGGGCCATGGGCATGGTATTTGTATGTCAAACACGTGGTACCGCTAGGCCTTAATGCGCAGAATTAGTTGCCACTCCAATACCGATAGGAGTCAGTATGAACTGGCTCACCCCTTGCCGCAGCTGTACTGTGTGTACACTCCAAGTGTTCACTTGGGGAAGCCATGAAAGCCAGCGTTCTCGGTCTTCGCCGCCGGATGCCGGAGATCCTTCGGGCCCTCGATCGTAACGAGCGGGTGACCATTTTGTAGCGGGGTCGTGAACGAGCGGTGCTTGTGCCCTCCGGCAACCGCACGGAAACGGGGACGCGCATGTCGGCCGGTCAGCATCCTGCTTGTGGGATGTGGGCTGATCATCCCAATTATACGGACATCGCCGCCCAGGTGCGAACCTTGCGCCAGGGCCGCAAGCATGATCTTTGACACAGATGTCATCATCTGGTGTTTTCGAGGAAATGCGAAAGCAGTCAAAATCCTCGATGATACCCAGCTGTGATCTATTTTCGCAGTTACTTACATGGAATTACTTCAGGGCGTACGCAATAAACAGGAGATGCGTGGGATTCGTTCTTTTCTCAGCGAGCTGAACATCGCGATTATTCCGCTAACCGAAAATATTGGTCATCGGGCGGCGATCTATCTAGAAGAGCACGTCCTGCCCTCAGGCTTGACGATGGCGGATGCCCTCATTGCGGCAACGACTATGGAACTTGCTTTGCCTCTCTGCACCGGGAATGGCAAACATTTTACCTGTATTGCCGACCTGGAGGTGAACCTGTTCAAACCTTGAATATACCAAAGGTATGTGCCGCCAGTCTGGACGCCGGAAAGGCCTGCCTTCAGGTCACTTTGCCAAATCGACGATCGCGGGCCTGATACATGCGTAGAGCAGCATGAAGTTCCTCTGGCGTGAAATCGGGCCAGCAGGCGGCAACCGACACATATTCGGCGTAAACGGTCTGCCAAGGCAGAAAATTGGAGAGTCGCTGTTCGCCCGCGGTGCGGATGACCAGGTCAACATCCGGAGCATCGGGGGCGTAGAGATATTTCTGTACGGTCTTGGCGGTTATGCGGGCCGGATCCAAGGTGCCGGCCTGGACGGCCTGAGCGATGGCCTGGGTGGCGTCGGCAATTTCGTCGCGGCCGCCGTAGGACAGGGCCAAGCACAGATCCAGGGCGGTGTTCTTCGCCGTCGCATCGGCGGTGTCCTGCAAGGTTCGGCGCACGGCGGCGGGCAGGCGATGGAGCTGGCCGATAGCGGTGAGGCGGATCTGGTTGGCCATTAAAGTCGGCAGTTCGTCGCGCAGAAATTGTTTCAGTAATTGCATCAAAGCGGCAACTTCGGTGGCCGGGCGATCCCAATTTTCCGTCGAAAACGCGTAGAGGGTCAGGCGTTCGACGCCTAATTCTGCACAGACCGTCGTCGTGCTGCGCACCACTTCGGCGCCCTTCCGATGACCGCGCACGCGCTGCCAGCCCTGGGCCCGCGCCCAGCGGCCGTTGCCATCCATGATGATCGCGATGTGGCGGGGAATCCGTGCGGGATCGAGAGCAGGAATGGGGCAAGCGGGCGCCGCCTCTGGCACCACTTCTGACGCCACTTTGGGCCGACGCTGAAACAGACGGCGGGGGTTCATGGCGCGCAGCGCAGGTCCGGAAGTCTGGTGGCAGCTGATCGTTGGCTCATAGAGGATTCAACATTCCAGCACACCCACCACGCCGATTTCCACTCCCATTCCCGCAAAGAAGACTTCCGGACTTCCGGACTGGTGGCAATGCATGCGACTTCCGGACTCCCGGACTTCCGGACTTCCGGACTGGGGCAATGACCTGGCCGCTCATCGCACGATGATTTCGTCCCGCCCGGGACCGGTGCCAATCCAACTGACCGGGACGCCGATGGCTTTTTCTAGATACGTGACGTAGTCCTGGGCAGCCTTGGGCAGCTTGGCGTAGTCGCGGCAGCGGCGGATGTCTTCGCTCCAGCCGGGCAGATATTCGATAACGGGTTCGACCCGGGCGAAGTCTTCGTGACAGCCGGGCACGGTGTCGATGACGTTGCCGTCAAGACGATAGCCCGTGCACACGCCGATGCGATCTTCGCTGGTAAGCACGTCCAATTTGGTCAGGGCGATTTTATCGACGCCGTTCAGGCGACAGGCGAAACGCAGGGCGACCAGATCAATCCACCCGCAACGCCGCGGGCGGCCGGTGGTGGCGCCGAATTCACCGCCGCGTTCACGCAGGGCAGTGCCGGCGGGATCGGGCAATTCAGTCGGGAATGCGCCCGAACCGACGCGGGTCGTATATGCCTTGACGATGCCGACGACCTGGCCGACCGCTTTGTGCGACACCCCGGCGCCGGTGATCACGCCACCGATTCCGGTATTGGAAGAAGTCACAAAAGGATACGTGCCATAATCGATGTCGAGCAAGATGCCCTGGGCGCCTTCAAACAGGATCATTTTTCCGGCCGCGACGGCGTCATGCAGAATCGTCGCGGTATCGGCAACAAAGGCGGCGATACGCTGACAATCGGCGAGCACCGTGGCGATGGTCGCTTCGACCGGCAGCAATTCCGCGCCGAACAAGGTGAGTTGACGGTTGACCAAGGCGAGCTGCGCACGCAGGCGTTGTTCGAATGCGGCCAGATTACGCAATTCACCGCAGCGCAGACCCGTGCGGGCGATTTTGTCGCCATACGCCGGGCCGATGCCACGCAGGGTGGTGCCGACTTTAGCTGCGCCTTTGCTTGTTTCGGTCGCGGCGTCCAAGGCTTTGTGCCACGGCATGACCAGATGGGCACGGTCGCTGATATGCAGCCGACCCGCAAGTTGTTCGCCAGCTGGACCAAGATCGGCCAGTTCGTGCAGCAACGCCGCGGGGTCGACGACCACACCATTACCGACGATGCACAATGCACCTTCGTGCAGGGCACCAGACGGCAGCAGATGCAGCACCACCTTGCGCTCACCGACGACGACGGTGTGGCCGGCGTTGGCACCGCCTTGGCACCGCACCACCAGATCGGTTTTGTCACTGAGCAGATCGATGACCTTGCCCTTGCCCTCGTCACCCCATTGCAGTCCGAGGACCACCGTATTGCCCGTCATGAAACCTCTCCGTGAGAACCCGGTCGTTTCCGGGCGGCTGGACAGGCTAGGGCTGGTTCCGCCACAGCAAGGCACGCTTGTCCGCCGCACAGAAGGATAGACGGGGTCAAGAGCGTTCACCAACCCCAGCCGCCCCCAGTCGGGGCTGGCATTCGCAGGGGAATCCTGGCATGACATCCACCATGCCTAGCCCAGCCGCCGAGTCCGACGACGATCCCGCCCTGAGCACCCTGGAGTTCATCGCCGAGGCCCGACGCCCCCTGCTGATCGAACGCCACCGTGAATTAGTCGAGGAAATGGAAAGCAGCCTGTCGGATGCTTTTATCGCGGGCACGGTCGAGAACCCGCGTTTGCAGGCAATCCTGCGCGAACTCGACACCCCCTCTGAACGCACCCGCGTGCTAAAAACCGTGCAAACCCTGGCCGATGACGCGCATTATCGCACCCTGCAGCTGCGCGAATCCCTGGTCCAAGAATTGTGTCTGCTGCGCGAACGTGGCGCCGTTGAGATCGCGACCTTGCAGAGCCACGTCATCGGCGTGTATCGCGCCGTGCAGGCGAGTCTGGTCAAGCGCCAAGGGGCCACGGCGACCCTGGCTGATCTGCGCACGCTGTCGACGGCGATGCTGACCCGCCTGCTGAACCCGCTGACTCCGGATTTCGGGAGTTCGCGCCTGCGCGATGCCCTGGTGTTCACCGATGCGGTGTCCGAACGTACCCTGGCCACCTCCAAGCGTCTGCGCCGAGCTGCGACCGGTGATGACCGCTGGCAAGAGGCCGCCGGCGAACCGTCACTCCCGCGCGAGGTCGAAGCCCCCTTAGAAGGTCTGCGCGATACCGAACGCCGCGTCGCTCGCGGCATGGCTATCCAGCACGCGATCCGCAGCGTGTTCTATCGCGCGGTATTTCTGCATTACCTGGATCCCAACGAATTGGATCCCAAGGAAATCGAGGCCCACCCCTCGGTCCTGGCCTGGCTCGAAGCCATCGAGGACACTCCGCATCTGTTCCCCTTTATGCAAGGCCAGACGCCTGAACAAAAATTGTTCAGGCTGTCGCAACTCTTGCAGAAATTGGTGCAGATCCACGAAATGTACGCGCGGCGCGAACATGCTAGCGAAAGCGCTGAATTGCGCGATGCCTTTGTGGGCAAACGCATTCGCGAGCAACTCATGTTGATGGCCAAGGCGCAATACCCGCCGATCACCCTGTCGAACACCATGACCATGGCCGTGCTACTGTGCCCTTTCCCCGCCTTCGTCAGCTGGGTACAGAATCTGGTCATTAGCCACGACTTTGTGATTCCACCAGATCCCAAGCGGTAGATGGATCCGCCTGCGCTCCCTGTTCCCCCAGTGTTGCCGGAATATCCTGCACCAACGGATGTGATCAGACGACGGTAGAACTGATGCACACACCTGCGGTCGTCCGTGCATCCCCGCCTGCCCTGGCGGGGTCAGACGGCGACCATGGCCACCCCCCGGAGATCCCCATGCTGCGCCTCCTCCTTATTCCGATGCTCCTGGCCTGCGCCTTCGCGGTCCCGCTGTCCGCCCTGGAAACCCCGCTGACGCTGGCCAGCCCCAACGGTGTGCTCTGCGCTACCGTCAATCCGTCCTTGGGCACGATGACGATGTATCGGCTCAATGGTGTGGCCACCCTGGACCGGGTGGGTTCGGCCAACTTTCTCAACGATGTTGCCTTTCTCGAACGCTACATCGTCGCTGATCGCGGCGAGGATGTCTTTTCCGCCCTGCGCGTCGGCTACGGGCTCAACAAGCCGACGCCCGAGGAATGGCTGGGCAGCGTCTTGGGCGCACTAAAGAACACCCGCGCCGCGGGCGATGCCGGGATCATGTCCTTGGAGAAACGCGCACGGAATTCCGAGCTCGATTTCTGGGCCAAAGAGAACCCCTATGACGGCGTCGTCCGCGCAGCTCTGGGTGACGCCTATCTCATGCTCGTCATCCCGGCCAAACGCGCAGTGATGTTCTACGATGTGCAGAATGAGGGCTTCAAACTAGTTGCGGTGACCAATTTCGGACCCCTGCTGTACCTGCCCCACGTCTACAATTCGACTCCGACCCCCAGCGAGCTGATCAAACAACTGCCCAGCGACATTCAGGAAGAACGGCGCAAGCAAATGGAAGACCAGATGGTGGCGATGTTGGAAGAGCCCGGCCAGACCATTCAGGTCAAACCCAGCGACATTTGGGTCGCCTCAGCCGTGGGCGAGAAATTCCTAGTCTTCGACATCGCTAATTTACAATTGATGAGCTACGAATACGCCGGCAAGAATTTGGTCGTGAACGCGGTGCGCAATATCGAGGTCGACCTGATGATCCCGTCGGCGTACAAGAGCCAGCCGGACTTGCAGGGCATGTATCAGCAGTTCCGCAACGGCAAGGACAACAAGGCCTTTCTGGAAGGCGAAGCCATTAATGATCTGATCGAGCTCGAAGCGTACGTGCAGAGCCAACAAAGCAGCAATACCAGCGGTGGCGGGGCCAGCAAGGCCTCGTCCGTGCAGCCGACGGTGATCGCTAAAACCGGTGACTTGATCGTCGATTTCACCGATCAGCGCAAGGTCATTTCGTATCGCTTCGGTGGCGGCAATACGGTGATCGAACTGCGCAGCATGCGCGATTACACCCTGGATGCCGGCATTGCCCTGATCGAGGCCGAAATCGCCAACCGGCGGTACGGCGCCCAGTTTCTGGAGCAGGCCAAAAAGCAACGCAACCCGGCCCTGGCTATGCGTCTGGTGCAGAGCGCCCTGAAGATGTACCCGCCGCTGTACCAGGTTGTCGAAAAAGACAGCCGCTTGGTGAAGAATATCTCGGCCCAGCCCGAGTATGCCGCGGCCATTGAAGACGCGATTGCCAAGACCAAAGCGGCGGCCGACGCGCGCGAAGCGCGCATCGCCGCCGCCAAGGAACGGCGTGAGAAAAATGCCGAAGCGGGTGCTGGGCGCCGCTGAGCGGCATCGAGCGACCAGCCAATTACCGGGTCAATAACTCAGGAAACGCTGCCCGAAGCGCGCCAGGTACCCTGGCGCGCTTCGGGCGTTTCAGCGTTTCAGCGTTTCAGGCGCCGCGCCATTTCGCGTTCAACATCGCGCCCTTGCGCCCGTTTGACCAAATCCTGACGTTTATCCTGGTGATCCTTGCCACGGCACAGACAGATCACCACTTTGGCCCAGCCCTTGCGGAACAGCAGCACTTCCGGGATTAGGGTCAGCCCCTTGGCTTCGATCTTGGCGGCAATGCGATCCAGTTCGCTGCGCGACAATAATAATTTCCGCGGCTGTGCCGCGCGATGGCCAAAGGCCACCGCCTGCTTGTATTCACCGATATGCAGGTCGTACAGCCAGCATTCGCCGTGGTGATCAAGGCGGGCGTGCGCGCCCGACCACTGTACATCGGCGTTGCGTAGCGATTTCACTTCACTGCCCATCAGGACCAAGCCGGCTTCCCAGCGGTCGATGATTTCGTAATCATGCCGCAGTTTGCGATTAAACAAGATTTGCTGGACTTCGGGGGCCACAGCCTTGTCACCGCCCTTGCCGCTGCCTGCGCTTTTGCCGGTCGGATTCCCTTTTTTCGGCCCAGCCATATCAGCGCTCCGCCAGAAAGGCAGCCACCGCGTCGGGGTCCGCGCAGTCGCCTTCCACTAGGCGACCGACTTCGCAACCGTCGCTAAAGTGAAGGAGAGTGGGAATCCGCTGCACGCGTAGGCGCGGATGCAGTCGATACGGATGGTCGGCCACCTGCTTCCACGCCGAACGAACCCCAACTGGACATTCCAGGCATGGGGCGTCGGGACGCAGGCGCTTGATCGCCGCGCGCAGCACCGGATCAGCGGTAACGCAGTCCGGACACCAGCTTTCTCCGCTGTCGGGATCCTCGGAGCCGAAGAACAGCAGGAGGACCTCACCAGGCGGGGCGAGGGTCACATCAAGGCTGGTCAGAAGCGCGGCAGGTTCGGCGTGGCGCGTGAAAGGCATGGGCGGGGACGGTAGCGAACCCGGCGATCGGTGCCACCCGCACCGGCAGTTTCCTTCCCTCGTGCCGCCCAATCCCCAGGTGGCGGACGAATCGTTCCAGGTGTTGCCACGACACATTGACAGTTCTCTGCCAGCGGCGAACCTTGGAGTTGCGGCATGTCTCGTTACACACTCGTATTGCGCGCCTGCTCTGCCGAAGGGCAACCTCACGTAGCTCAATTCCTGGGCAAGGCGTTCAGTCTCAAAGAATCGACCTGCGCGACGATCGCCGCGTCGGCGCCGATTGCCCTGCTTGCCGATTTGAGCGAGGAGCAGGCTGCGGTGTGCCAGGTCTTGCTGGCGGGTCTCCATCATGCCGGCGTCACCTTTGAATATCTCAGCGATGCCGCCGCCGACCTACCCAAGATCGATTGGCCACGCCTGCCGCCCATCTTCAAACGCGATCTCGACGATCACGTCAGTGACTACGGCGGCATGGCCTTGGCCTGCCCCGACTGTTCGGCGGCGCACAGTCTGCTCGCCCTCATGGTGCACCGTCTGGGCAGCCGCGGTCCGGGATCCACCACCTCGGTCTATGCCCCCCAGGCGGCCACTGCATCGAATCACGAGATTGGTGCCACCACCGGCGCTCGCCCCGCAACCACCGCGGCGCGGGAATTTAAAGGCGCGCATCTGCCTGAGATCACCCCGTTTTCGACCCCGATATTGCCTTCTGGCGGCATGTCAGGCACCCGATCCGCGGCTCGCCGCGAACCGTCGGGGCCGGTGCAGGTGGCCGACGGTGAAAGCGCGGATGCCGTCAGCCGCCTCAACGAACTATTCCCGGACGATGACGGCGGCGGGCAGTTCATGCCCGACAACAATGACATCACCAGCATTCTCAATCGCCTATTGCCGGACGAAGATTCTACCAATACGCGCGCTGGCACGGCGTCATCGTCACGCCTGACTGCCCTGCCAAGCAGCGGATACTCGCTGTTCCTGGCCAAGATTACTGACAATGCGCGCCGCGAAAAAGCGGTGCCGTTGATCGCCGAGATGGCCAATGTCAGCGCCGAAGAAGCTGAGATCCTGTCGAAAAAGGTGATCATCCCCGTCCTCAAAGGGACCACCAAAGACGAATGCGAAGCCGGTAAGCAGCGCTTTGCCAAGCTCGGCGTTCTCGCCCGCATCAAAGGCGCCGGCGAACGCTGAAGAACCTCGCCCGCTTGGGGGCTCACCAAAGCCCCCTTACAAAATACCCGTGCTCACCGTGCCGCGCAGGCGGCGGATCGCCGCCGCGGGATCGGCGCTGGTCATGAATGATTCGCCGACCAAGACCGCATCAACACCAGCGCTCTCCAAGGCCTGACATTGTTCGCGCTGCGATATTCCACTTTCGCTGACCACGACCCGGCGGCCATCGACCAAGCCTGGCAATAAATCGAAGGTCGTATCCAGACTGAGGCTGAAATCCTTGAGATTGCGATTATTGATGCCGATCAAATCGCAGTCCAGGCGCAGGGCGCGGGCGGCTTCGTCGGCGTCGTGGACTTCGACCAGGACATCAAGGCCGATTTCGCGCGCGAAACCGTGCAGATCGCGCATTTGGCCATCTTCTAGGCAGGCGACGATCAGCAGGATGCAGTCGGCGCCGACCACGCGTGCCTGGGCGATTTGCCGGGCATCGATTATGAAATCCTTGCGAATGATCGGCACCGTCACCTGCGCGCGGACTGCCTCCAGATCGGCCAGACTGCCGTGGAAATACTGTTCGTCCGTCAATACGGACAGGCAATGGGCGCCGCCGTGCACGTAATGAAAGGCGATGCGGACGGGATCATAATCCTGGCAGAAGATGCCTTTCGAGGGGCTGCCTTTTTTACATTCAGCGATGACGTGCACGCTCTCGCCGCGCTGACGCTGCAACGCGGCGCGGAATCCGCGGGTGGCGGGCAGATCGCTGAGCGTGGCGCGGTCGACCATGCGCAGGCGCCGGACCTCGATGCGCTTGGTGTCAATAATGCGGTCCAGGATCGGGACGCTCATCGGCGGTCATCCTTGAGGTGCGCTTCACGCTCGGTCTGATGCACCAAGGCATCCAACAGCAGGAGCTGATTGGCGTCGAGTTCGATGACATGTTCGGTCAACCAGCTGAGCATCAACGGCGGCGTCAATTCGGGCCGGCGGCGGTCGAGATCCAAGAGCAGATCGCGCGAGGCCCCAGCGATGTCGGCGCTGGGTATGCGACCTGCGCGGATTGCCGCTTGGCGTTTCGGCTGACTCTGGATCGCCAGCAGTCCTGCCTGGTCATGCAGGGCTCGCGGAGGCGGCAGTGGTACATTCATGGCGGTGCAGGTCGTGCGAATGCCGGTGGTCAAGGCGGTCACGACCTCGGCGTCCAAGGCCGGAGGTGCGGTGCAGCCACAGGCGAGCACAAGGACGACAGCAAAAACGAGAAGGCGCATGGCGGGCGGCGATTCAATCCGGTTCCCCGGCCTTCGGAAGGGCGGATCCCGACTCCGTGCGGCCTCGGTCAATCTCTCGGGCATTGTCTCGGGCGAGGCCACGGCAAGCTCGCCGACCCGCACGCTCTAGCAACGATGACCCGTCCTCTTTCCCCTTTTTCTCCAGCGTCACCTGCAGGACCGCGCGCGAAAGCCGCCCTCCTAGCGCCCTATTGGTTTCTCGCCCGGCTCACCTTCCTCAAAATGATGGCGTATCGCATGCGCTACCTGACCGGCATCGCCACCTACGCGGTGTTCGTTGGCGGCCAATATGCGATCTGGCGCGCCATTTTTGCGGCTCGCGGCCAGGGCCCCGGGGCGGTGCTCGAGGGCCTAACCTTCCCTGAATTGACCACCTACATCGCCATCGGCTATATCGCCCGCTCGGCGTATTTCACCAATACCGATAGTGAGATCGCCGCCCGTTTTCAGAGCGGCGACGTGACCCTGGATCTGCTCAAGCCGCTTTCTTTTCAGGGCCAGTGGTTGGCGCAAGCGGCGGGTGAAACCACCTTTCGCGTGGTGTTCTTTGCCCTGCCCATGGCCGTCATTCTATTCCCCATGTTCGGTATATTACCGCCACAAGGCCCCGGCTGGTGGCAATTTCCGCTGCTTTTCATCGTCGCATTTCTTATCAATGCCGAACTGAATGTGCTTGCCGGAACCATGAGCTTTTTCCTAGAGGATATCACCGGCTTGATGAGCTTGAAACGGAATCTGCTCATGCTGCTCTCCGGACTGTTGGTACCGCTGCATTTCCTGCCAGGCCTGATCGGGGACACCATGGCATACTTGCCCTTCGCCCTGATCAGCTATTACCCGACCATGGCGTATGTCGGGAAGATAGGCGGCGAAACACCCGCCATTGGTCACGTCTTGCTTCTCGCTGCGGTGTGGTGGCTGCTGCTGCGGGGGGGCAACATGCTGCTCTGGCTGCGCGCCCGCGGTCGCCTGGAAGTGCAAGGCGGGTAGGCCACCTCCTTGCCGCGCTGATGCCACGATTACTCACCAACCTCTTTAAACCGGGAAACCCTTCTCCGTCTCTATTTTCGGACTTGAATGTCTTTTTATCCTTATATCATGAAGCCCACAGCCCGGGGCAACGACCCCAGGCGCATACCTCCGGAGAAACCATCATGTCCACACCCCGTCCGCTGCTCCTGCTCCCATTTCTGCTCACTGCCGCGCTGGCCTGCCTCCCCGCGGCTGAGCGCGCCTTTACCCTGGAAGCCCACATGACCGGGTACATCGGGCTTGATGGGGACATCAAAGGGCGGAAGAATCCAACCCTAATGGTCGATGCCGGCGATCAGGTGATCATTATCTTGGTCAACGCCGAGCCCATGGCGCATGACGTGGTCTTGGATGCCCATCAGGCGAAGACCAAACAGATCCTGAAAATCGGAGAAAAGACGGAGGTCACCTTTACCGCTAAATTGAGTGAACCCTATTACTGCTCCATCCCTGGTCACCGCCAGATCGGCATGGAAGGCAAGCTCGAGGTCAAAGGCGGCGAGGCCGATGACGGTCACGGCATCGCTGCCCTCCACCGTCCGATGGCTCAGGCTGCCATAGAGCCCGCGCGTCCGGTGACGGTGGCCGAGATCGGGGCCGATCCCAGCAAAATCCCAGGGCCGATCGCGCGCAGGGAACCTGCCATTGTCCCAATTGTCCTGACCTCTTCGGAGGAGATAGCCTACCTCGCCGACGGCACCACCTATGAATACTGGTGCTTCAACCAGCAGGTCCCCGGACCCATGCTGCGCGCCCGAGTCGGTGACACCGTCGAAGTGACCCTCAAGAATGCCGCTGATTCGAAACTCGTTCACTCAATCGACTTCCACGCCGCCACTGGTCCCGGCGGTGGAGCGAAATTCCTGCAAGTGCCCCCCGGCCAGGAAAAGACTCTCAGCTTTAAAGCCCTGGCGCCCGGTGTTTTCATCTACCACTGCGCCACTCCGCACATCCCCTCGCATCTGACGCGTGGCATGTATGGGCTGATCGTGATCGAACCAGAAGAAGGCCTGCCGAAAGTCGACCATGAATTCTACGTGGTCCAGGGTGATTTCTACACCACCCATAAGCCGGGCACCCAAGGTCATATGAACCAGGATGACAGCCGCCTTTTCGAAGAACAGCCGACCTTTATCTGCATGAATGGTCGCATCGGTTCCTTGACCGGCGATCGCACCATGCAAGCCAAGGTTGGCGAGACTGTGCGCATCTTCTTTGGTGTCGGCGGTCCGAATATCACCAGTTCCTTCCACGTCATCGGCGAGATTTTCGACAAGGTCTATCGCGAGGGTGATCTGACCTCCGCACCGGCTTTGCACGTGCAAACCACCATGGTTCCCGCCGGCGGAGCCTGTGCCGTCGAATTCAAACTCGATACCGCTGGAACCTATCTACTGGTCGACCATTCGCTTTCGCGGCTCGACAAAGGCTGTGTCGGCCTGCTCAAGGCGACCGGCGCCGATGATACCACCATCATTGGCGCGAAATAACGTACCGTCATTACATCGGCCGCAACGCAGTCTCAGCCTGCGCTGCGGCCTTGGAGGCGATGCATCATGGTAAAATATCTGCATCTTCCCGCCCTCTTGCTGATCGCCCTCTGCGCTTGGTCGTTACCCGGTGCCGAGGGCGATCGCCTGCATGGCATTCATTATGATCCACCTCGGATCGCCAACGATCTCCGTGGCCTGGATAGCAATAATCAACCGTGGATCTTCCACCGCCAGCCGCACCCGTTGGCCTTGGTTTTATTCGGATATGTGAATTGCGTCGATGTCTGTTCGACAAATCTCGTGCGTATGCAACAGGTCAAGACCTTGCTCGGCGATCAGTCCGATCAGGTCCTCATCGTCTTCGTCACTATCGATCCGCTCTATGAGACCCCGGCGATGATGAAGGAGGCCCTGGCTTATTACGGCGGTGAAATCGTTGGTCTGTCTGGTAGCATTGATGACTTGGCTCCGGCCTGGACGCGCTGGAATGTCGTCCGCGCCAAAAAAGAGATCCCGGTCAGCGAAGATCCAACCGGTCGCGGGTTCAAGTGGGATCATACCGCGATGATCCATCTGGTGCAGGGCGGCAAGCGCCTGCGTGTCAGTTATCCCTACGGCACCGAAGCCGACACCATCGCCAACGACTGCACATTGCTGCTCAGTGATCCGGGATTCACCCAGCCGGCCTTGCCAGCAGTAGGTGAAGTCCGCGAAATAGTCTTGCCCGCTGGCGCTTACACCCTCAGCTTTCAGAGAAATCCTTCGATCCCGACCTATATTCGCCTTTTCGCCGGGGACACCCTGGTGTGGCGGAATGAAGATTACATGTACCACTTCGTCGGCGACATCGCCCTGGCACCCGGCGATAGTGCGACCATCACCTACGACACGCCCGGTGATACCTATTATCTATGCACCGCCACGCCCGGCGAAGCCCTGCGTGTTTCGGCCCTGCCGCGACCAGCCGAGGTGGTAAAAGAAGAATAAATTCTGCCGCTTGGAAAAGAATATTTGCCCTCCCCGGAGTAGCGATCGAACCAGGCTGGGCCAGCGGCTTGGGTGGCAGGCACGGAGTGGACCACCCCATCACGGGAGGCCGTGGCGTTGCCGCCATGGTCCAGGCGCCAGGCCGGTAGCGCGGCGGAACATGCGGCTGAAATGCGGTTGGTCGTCCCAGCCGACTGCGCTGCCGATAACGGCGACGGGGTCGACGGTTATGGTGAACAACTGCTGCGCCAGGCGTACGCGCTCGGTGTGGACAAGTTCTTGCAGACTGACCCCGCAGGCCTCACGCACAGCATGGCTGGTGCGCAGTGGCACTGATGCTGCCGACACGGCGCGCTGCGCTGCGGACAATACCCAGGCTCAACTGGCAACACAGCCCGAGGTCCGTCTGGTGGCGGTGACCGTGGCGAGGCAGCAATGGTTTCTGCTCGCGTTGAATCGCAGTGATCAGGACCAATCTGTTTCGCTCCCCAGAAATGTTTCCATCTGTGGCGGGCCTGGCATTCTCCATGCCAACTCTCTCACTTTACCCAGCTATGCGGCAACCTTACTGGAGGAATGTCTGCCCTAAAGAGTCACGGCGCATAGCGGAATACATTCCGCCCCGCCACGGTATCAACCGTAAACGCCCTCGCCGTCTCGCCGTTGATCACCTGCACCGTGATGGTCCCGGTGGCCACCGCGATGCCGGCGAAATAGGGGCGATTATCCGCAGTGACGCGGGCCCCGGCGGGCAGGCCGAATAATTCCAGGCGAGCGGGTTCTGGCAGCGGGGTGCCGATGCGGGTGACGCGGCCCCCGGCCAGGACGATCACGGTGCGCTCATCCAGACCATTGCCATGCACGCGAATCCGATGCTCGCCAGCGGTCAGATTGGTGATCAGACACGGGGTGGTGCCTTTATTTTCGCCATCGATTTCCACGGTCGCACCAGCGGGGAGCGATGACACCGAAAGGCTCGCTGGGCGTGCCGGCGCGGGTGGCGGTAGGGTGGCGATGGGAATCAGGGCCGGAGCACTTGCGTGCGCGGACTCGACCGCTGCGGGTTCGGGCACGGCGGCCCGTGGAGGGGCTTCGGGTGGCAAGGCCGGGGGCATTGCCGATGGCGATGGGGCACTCAATGGAACCGCGGGGCCTGAAGGTGACGTCGGCGTCTCCGGCAGGCTGGCAACTGGCGGCGCTTCCGCAGGCAGAGTCGGGGCGGCTACCGGCAAGCTCGGTACTTCCGGAATTATGGGCGCTGCAATCGGGGCGGACGCTCTAGGCGGATTTATTGCCGGTGGGGCCATCATGGGCGCCGTGGTGGCGGCTATGTTCTGAGGTACCGTTGGCCTTGGGGTGATTTCAGGCGCCTTTTCGGTCGCGATTGTTGGCGCGTCGGCGTTCGTGTTGGCAGGTGCTGCAGAACCGGTGCTAGACAGGGATGCCGGTTCAGCTGGAAGCAGCGGTTCGCCCGGCTCAGACACATGCCCCGCAACCACCGTTGAGGTCGCGAGGTCAGAACCTGATTTTTCCTGCATGAAATACCAACCCACGCCCACGACCACGCCGATCAAAAGAAGAATCACCACCACCGTCACCGCAGTGGCCGCACCATGTCCGCTCGCCGGGGAATCGGCCGCGGTGTCCAGCTGCGCATCCGCGACCAAGCGGCGCTGATCCCAACGCAAGTGTACCGTGCCACCACAGAGGCGCTGTTCGAGACGATGAATTTCGCGCACTAATTCACTGGGATCCGCAAAGCGATCCGCCGCGCGTTTGGCCAGCAAACGTTGACAGAGGTCCGCCACTGGGCGCGGACATTTCGGTACAGCGTTGGCCAGATCCGGCGTGGCGGCTTCTATGTGTTGCACCAGCACCTGCACCGGCGTTGGACCGGTAAAAGGTAATTTCCCCGCGATACATTGCCACAAAGTGACGCCCAGGCTGTACAGATCCGCGCGGATATCCGCGGGTTCGCCGCGCGCGGCCTCAGGGGAAATATAATTCGGCGTACCCAGAATCATTCCGCTCATGGTTAGCGAACTGTCGCCACTGCCCTCGGTTGGACGGGCCAGACCGAAATCCATGACCTTGACCCGCGCATCGGCATCTATCATCAGATTGTCTGGCTTAATATCACGATGGACCAAACCCTTGGCGTGGGCGCCGGCTAACCCTTCGGCGGCTTGGCGGATGACCGCGAGGGCCAGCGGTATCGGCAAGGCTCCCTGATCGCGAATGACCTCGGCCAGGCTGCGCCCATCGACGAATTCCATGATCAGATAGAGCATGCCATCGTCGCTGCGCCCGGTGTCATAAACCTGGACCACGTGCGGATGATTCAACGCGGCAACGACGCGGGCTTCGCGTTGAAAGCGGCTGGCGAATTGCGGATCGGCATCGCGACCCGGCAGCATGACTTTCAGCGCAACCGCGCGTGATAAACTTTGCTGCTGCGCTTTATAGACCGCGCCCATGCCGCCCCGGCCCAGGAGCTTGCCGACAATGCAGCCACCCAGCGTGCGCCCGACCAGGGCATCGAGCGGATTTATGGCCGCAGCGCCCGCTGCCGTTGCACCGTCTTGGTGGCCAATGACCGTCGCCGCCTCGCCGCTGGCCGCGACCACGGTCGCGGCGGTACCTTGCGCCGATCCGGGGATCGCGGTCGGCGCCGTTTGATTCCCCGGCACATACGTCATCGCGGTGGCGGGATCGACCTGGGCCATGGAGCGGTCGGAATCAGGGGACAGGTTCGGCGCAGCAGGAGCCATGCTGGCGCAGGCTATGCCCGAACGGTCGCTGGCCAAGATAGGAATAATGCAATCTGTTCGGGGCTTTCCCGCGCCGGGGTCCCGTCAGGCAGCTTGTGCGGTCATCTACGGTTGCTCCTGCCGGGATTCCCCCCGAGCGACCCAGAGGATCGCGTACCGTGACGCTATAAAGCACGGTACGCATTGATGCGCGTTGCTGGGGGAGTGCGCGTTGCTGGGGGAGTGCGCGTTGCGGGGAAGTGCGCGTTGCTGGGAAGTGCGCGCTGCGGGCGAGACAACGCCACGCGATCGGTGAAAACCCAACCCCAAACGGACGGCCCCCCGGATCGCGATCCTCTGGGTCGCTCGGGGGCTTACCGCAAAAAGACAACGCCTCCATCCCTGTGAACTCCCCTGCTGCTCACCAAAATATTAATGACCCCGCAAAATAGCCCCCGCCACCGCCCGGCCCGAAAGCCACGCCCCTTCCACCCGCGGCGCCGCACCAAAGGCATCACCGGCACCAAATAATCCCGACCCCGGCGACCACAGCAATTCTGGCACGGTCTGCGAACAGCGACCATAACGCCAGCGCCGCACTTCAGCGTTGTCGGGCGTCCAAGACACGTCAAGACGGGCCAGCACTGCGGCCAAACGATCGCGCAGAATTGCCATCTGCTGGGCAGGCTCGTCGTCCCACAAGTTGGTGCTGAGCTGCGCATCTGCATGCAGAATAATACCTTCACCACGATCACGCAGGCCGCGTTGCCGCGCACTCGCAATCCAGGTGCAGCCGAGGGCACCGTCCTCAATGCGAATGCCACCGGGATTGGGCAAAATCGCTTCACCCTGATTCTTTTCGGCGAGGAGATATAAACAGCGGTCATACTGCACCGCCCCAATTTCTGGCGGTATCGGGAATGCGAGCGGCGCGAGCAAGGTCAGTATTTGCGGCACCGGCATGGTCATAATCACGGCATCAGCGCGTAGAATTTCCGCCGGAGCGGTGGCCTCACCGCGCACCGCGTCACCGCCGACATGGATCACTTCCCACGCCGATCCGACTGGCTGCAAAGCGGTCACCGTACGCGGCGCGCGCAGATCTAATTCCTGCGCCAGATGCCGGGCCAAGGTCACCATGCCACCGACCGCGCGCCAGCGCGCGAAGGCGTCGCCGCCGACGTGCAGTCCATTGGCGTTCAACAGCGGAAAGCCCTGGCCCCACGCTTCCGCCCAACCGGCCTGTACCCATGCCGCGGTGGCCGCAGCGAAGGCGGGATCGCGCGCGGTCCAGAATTGTGCCCCGACATCGCAGCGCTGACTGCGATCGCTGAGATACCGCGTCGCTGCGCGTCCGCCTGGCGCCCGGCCTTTATCCAGGACCACGACCTTCCAGCCCCCTGCCTGGAGTTCGGCGGCGGCAGTCAGTCCGGTCAATCCGGCCCCGATAATGCACGCGGTGCGCCTAGCTCTCGGCTGGTCGGAGGATGGGCCGGTCGCCTGGTCAGTCACCATGACCGCGGTCGTAGCCGTTGGAGCGCGATCCGCGAATGGATTCGCGCCGAGGGTCTGCATCATGGCCGCCACCAGAGGCCCCCTGCCGTGCTTCTGGCATCCTGTCCCCCCCGCTCCCGATTGCCTGTGCCCGCTCCTGATTCTCATCCTGCCCCGGCCCGGACCGCACCGCGCATGCGTCGCCCGCAAGCAGGATCGTCGGGTAATCGCAATGAGGATCTGCTCGACCTGTTGGCGACGACCGCGCGAGCTCGGCTGCGATTACTGGCCGTCCTGGGGTTGACCGGATTTCTTATCCTGGCTTTGCTGGCCCTGGCGGTGCCGATTGCGGTGGGCACGCCACTGCGCAGCGCGGGTATTCTTGGCGTCCTTTCATTATTCTTGGCCGTGGTTTCCGCTGCCGTATGGTGGCTGTCGGCGCAAGTGACGGCAAGCAGTCGTGGCGCCATTCGCTTGGGATTGGCCTATGCCTGGATCTGTGGGCAGGCGATGGCAGCAACCGAAATCGCCCTAGCGCCGACCAATGGGGTATATAACGGGGTGCCGGGATTGTGTGTGTGGATCGTCTTTTTTCCGACCATTATTCCGTGCCTACCCCGGCAAGCGCTCAGCACCGGCCTCGCCATCGCCCTCGCCTTGCCGGTGGATTATGGCATCGCTCGCCTGTTCGGTTTAGAGCCTGTCGCTGGCCAAGCTCTGGTCGGCTGGTTTGTGCCGCCCTTATTTTGCGCAGCGCTGGCTGGCACCGCCGCGCTGTTAGCCAATCGTTTAACCGCGCAACTGGCCGAGGCTCGCCGTGCGGTGCGCGATCTCGGTGCCTATGCCTTGGAGCAACGCCTGGACCACGGCGCCATGGGCGAAGTCTGGCTGGCCCGCCATCGTCTGTTGCCCCGCGCGGCAGCGGTAAAATTCCTCAAGCTCAGCGTCGAGGCCGGCCCCGATCCGCAGCGCAATGCCCGCTTCGAGCGCGAGGCCCGCGCCATCGCCCTGCTGCAATCGCCGCACACCATTCAAATCTACGACTTTGGCCTCAGCGAAGACGGCGAATTATATTTCGCTATGGAATTATTGGATGGCCTCGACCTGGCGGCCTTTATCACTGGCCATGGCCGTCAAAAAGAAGCCCGTGTGGCCTCGATATTAGCGCAAATCTGCCTATCCCTAATGGAGGCCCACGCCCAAGGCCTCATCCATCGCGATCTTTCCCCGCGCAATGTCATGCTCTGCCGCCTCGGTGCCGAGGTCGATCACGTCAAAGTCCTCGACTTCGGCCTCGTTGGCGTCGCCAGCGTCGCCACCAGCGCTGGGGGCATGGAAACATCAAAACCGAATTCAGGCACCGCCCGCATCCGCGCGCCCGGCCCCGTAACCACCCTGGTCGGCACCCCCGGCTATATCGCCCCCGAAGTTATCAGCGGCGGCACCGCCGACGCCCGCAGCGACCTCTACGCCCTCGGCTGTCTCGGCTACTGGATGCTCACCGCCACCACTCTGCATCCCGACCCGGAATCAGATGGCGAAGATTTCGAAGCCCACTGCCGCCTCAACGCCCAGCCTCCTTCGGCGCGCCTCAACCACGAATTGCACGTCGGCTTAGAGGAAATCATCCTTACCTGCCTGGCCCGCGATCCCCAGCAACGCCCAGCCTCTGCCGCCGACGTCCGCGCCCAATTATTGCGCCTGCATTTTCCTGATGCGTGGAGCGAAGGTCGGGCGCGGAGATGGTGGGTGGACCATCAGCCCAGCTAGGGCAATATTCATTTCGGAAGAACAGGGCAAACAGGCTGGGGCCAGAATATCTCTCCACTGCCTTCAAGAAAATATTAACCACGAATGAACATCCCCATCAACTGAGATCGGGCTCACTTCTGATGGATACGGACGGTTCGTCCGAGCGGCGTCCTGCACGTCCGCACAGTGGCTGGTGAGATACCGCCGACTATGCGAAGACGCAGGACGCAGGACGAAAAACCACCGAACTACAAAAAGGGGCAATCCGACCTAGGACCTAGGACTTCGGACCGTGGCAATCCCCCGACCGTGGCAATGAATGACCGTGGCAATAATTTACACGTCCAATTTTTTCGCCACCGCCAACGCAAAGCGTTCGATAAAGTCACGGCGAATGGCCACGTCGGTGCCCATCAGGGTCGAGAACATGCGTTCGGCCTCGATGGCGTCGGACATGGTGACTTGTTTGAGCCGGCGCTGGTTGGGGTCCATGGTGGTATCCCAGAGCTGGTCGGGGTTCATTTCGCCCAGACCTTTGTAGCGTTGGATGTCGTCGAGGCCGTCGGTGCCGACTTTTTTCACGTGTGGCAATAATTGACGGAGCGCGGTCATGATCACCTCGCCCTTGTTCCAGCGCAGGGTGAAGGGGTCGATGCGGCCTGGGCCGTTGCCAAGGAATTCCGGATTGAAGCCGAGGGCGCGCAGGCGGTCGAGACTTTTTTCTATCGGCTCGCGTTCGGTGAATTCGATGATTTCGGGCTCGACGATGTTTTCTTCATCCTCGGAACTGGTGCGGGCGCGCAGCTCGGACAACAGGACTTGGACTTCCTGATCGCTGGCGAGATAGCGCGTGGCAACACCGATGCGGGTGTGGTAGAGCGGCAGCAGGCCGGCGCCGTCGCGCAGGGACAAATATTCATCCAAGGTCAGACCCTTGAGGGCGAGCACGCGGTCGTGTTCTTCGATCTCGCCGAGCACATCGGTCAGGCCCTTGAGATCGACGCCGCGCAATTCGCGTTCGCGCACGGAGTGGCGATCGACCAAAATGCATTCGTCGAGACCCATGCGGGTGATTTCACCTTGCAGTAATTTCTCGTTGAAGACGTACTCTTCTTTGCGGCCACGACGCACTTTATAGAGCGGCGGGCAAGCAACGTAGACGTGCCCTGCGGTGATCAGTGACTGCATCTGCCGGAAGAAGAAGGTCAATAACAGGGTACGGATATGCGACCCGTCGACGTCGGCGTCGGTCATGATGATGATCTTGCCGTAGCGCAGGCCTGCGAGGTTGAATTCCTCGCCGATGCTGCAGCCAAAGGCTTGGATCATCGCGGAAATTTCGCTATGCCCCATCACCTTGTCGATACGCGCTTTTTCGACATTGATGATCTTACCCTTGAGGGGCAAAATTGCCTGAAAACGTGCGTTAGAGCCGCGTTTGGCCGAACCACCGGCCGAATCACCTTCGACCAGGAATACTTCAGTCTCGGCGACGTTGCGCGACGAACAATCGCGCAATTTGTCGGGCATGCCGGCGCCATTGAGCAGGCTTTTGCGATCTTTGCGCGCCATTTCGCGCGCCTTGCGCGCGGCGTCGCGGGCGTACATCGCCAGCATCGCCTTGCCGACGATCAGCTTGGCGATCTTGGGATGCTCTTCGCAATAATCCTTGAGCGCCTGCGCGACGAGACCCTGCACGGTGCCGGCGATTTCGCCGTTAATCAGGCGGTCTTTGGTCTGGTTGCTGAATTTCGGTTCGGGCAGTTTGACCGCGATGATCGCGCAGACGCCTTCACGGAGGTCATCGCCAGCCGGCGGCTTGTCATTCTTGAGCAGATTATTGTTCTTGGCGTAGGTATTCAGCTCGCGGGTCAACGCAGTCTTGTAGCCTTCGAGATGGGTGCCGCCGTCACGATTGCGGATATTGTTGGCAAAGCACAAGACGTGTTCGTCGTAGCCGTCGTTGTACTGCATGGCGACTTCCATGCTGATATGGGTCTCGGGATCCTCTTTGATGAAGTGGATGACCGGGTGCAGCAGGGTCTTGCCCTGATTGAGATATTTGACAAAGCCGGCTAGGCCCTCTTTGCTGAAAAAGACTTCGGCCTTGCCCTCTTCGCGCAGGTCCTGCAGCGAGATGCGCACGCCGGAATTCAGGTAGCTGAGTTCGCGCAGGCGGCTGGCGATGGTGCCCCATTCGAAGATGGTGTTCTCACCAAAGACTTCGCTATCAGGCTTGAAATGAATGCTGGTACCGCGGTCTTTGGCGGGGCCGATCTCTTCCAGGGGGGTGACGGCGTGACCCTGTTCAAAGCGCATGCGGTACTGTTTGCCGTCGCGTTTGACGTCGGCGACCAGCCAGCGTGAGACCGCATTGACGCAGCTGACGCCGACGCCGTGCAGACCACCGGAAACTTTATAGCTGTTACGGTCGAATTTTCCGCCTGCGTGCAGGACGGTCATAACGACTTCGAGAGTCGACTTCTTTTCGGTCGGATGCGGCGCGACCGGAATGCCACGGCCATTATCGCTGACGCTGAGCGAATTATCCGGATGGATGGTCACCGATACGTCGGTGCAGTAGCCGCCCAAGGCTTCGTCGATCGAATTATCGACGGCTTCCCAGACCAGCTGGTACAGGCCAGAACCGCCCGGATCGCCGATGTACATGCCGGGCCGTTTCCGTACCGCCGCCATACCTTCCAAAACCTGGATCTGATCGGCGCCGTACTCGCTTTCAGCTGGCATTTCTGCGGGCTTTTCTGCGGGCATCGGCTGAGGTTCGGTCTGGCCATTTTCGGCAGTCATGCAGGCGCTCCTGGGGCGAGCGGAAGAGTCTAGGGGCGGGCGCACCAGGGCAATTGGGTTCTCGGATTCGCAGGGCTGGTTTGCACGCCTGCCAGGCACGCAACTATGCTGCAACCCAGGCTGCGAAACGGGCTGGTCAGTCCCGGCGTGCACCGTACCGTGCCGACCATGCCTGATGCTGCGCCCGCTTCCACCGGCTCGTTGTTGACGCGCGCTGTCACCCTGGCGGATGCGGCGCTAGAACAATGGCTGCCCGCAGCAGACGCGTGGCCGAGTCGCCTGCATCAAGCGATGCGCTATAGCGTCTTTGCTGGCGGCAAACGGCTGCGCCCTGCTTTGGTTTTGGCCTCTGCCGAGGCCTGCGGTGGCAGCGGCAACGATCCCCGCACCCAAGCGGCAATGGCCGCAGTCGAGTTGCTGCACACGTACACGCTGGTGCACGATGATCTGCCCGCGATGGATGATGACGATCTGCGCCGCGGACGCCCGACCTGTCATAAAGCTTTTGACGAAGCCACCGCCATTCTCGCTGGCGACGCCTTGCAGACCCAGGCCTTTGCCGCCTGCGCCGCTGTGTCGGCCGCCGCCGTGCGCGATCTGGCGCTAGCAGCCGGCAGCGTCGGCGTGGTCGGCGGTCAGCAAGAAGACCTCGACGCCGCAGGCGAACCTCTGGACACCGGCGCCGCCGGGCAAGCGCGCCTGCTGCGCATTCATCGCGGCAAGACCGCGGCTTTGCTGCGCGCGAGCTGTCAGCTCGGGGCGCATGCCGCCGCGGCCAGCGCGTCAGAACACCAAGCTCTGCGCGCGTATGGCGAAGCCGCCGGCCTCGCCTTTCAAATCGCCGACGACATTCTTGACACTACCGCCACCGCGGCGGTCTTGGGCAAAACGCCGGGCAAAGACGCCGCGCAAGGTAAACTGACCTGGGTTGCGGTGCATGGCCTGGAGGCCGCGCGCGGGCAGGCGCAACGCCTGGTTGACGAAGCGGTCGCTGCCTTGGCGCTCTTTGGCGCCAAAGGGGAACCTCTACGCGAGTTGGCCCGCTTCATCGTGGCTCGGGATCGCTGATGCGGATCTGGCACGCACTTGCCCTGTTCATGCTGCTGGGCAGTGGACTCATGCTCGGCCGCGGACAGCTGTGGTGCGAAGACACTCCGTCCCCGCCCGACCAGCCGGCGCCCAACATCGCGACCAGCTACGACTTCCCGGTCAATACCGTGCGCATGTACCAGTATGATCTTGACCACACCGTGGCCTGGTCCAGTGCGGGCGATGAGCTGACGTATCAGCAGACCCTGAAATGGACTTTCTTTCTGCGTGCGGCCTCGGTTGCCGACGGCGTCGCCACCGTGAAAGCCACGGTCGTGCGCGTCGCCGCCAGCAGCCAAGGGCCGGGCTATGAACGCAGCTTCGACAGCCGCACTCCGCCTCCGCAAGCCGATCCGCTATTCGGCCACCTCGCCGCTTTAGAAGGCATCACCCTGACGTTGAGCATTCAGCAGGCGAGCGGCGCGGTCACCGCGGTTGAAGGCGGCGCGGCCCTGATCGCGCGCATGGAGGCCCTGATGCCAGCGACGCAGCCGGGCAAGCCATCGCCGTTTGCGGCCGATCTCGCCGCGCTCTACAGTGATGAGAGCCTGGCCCGCTGGTGGAGCGCCCTGTTGGTGCTGCCTGGTTCCACCGCAGCTTTACCCCTGACGGTTGGTCAGCCGGCCAGCATCGAACGCACCTGGGACGCCGACACCTTTACCCTGCGCCTACCCAAGGATGGCATCCAGCCCGTAACCCTGGCCAACGACCCGACCCCGGTCACCGGGACTCTCGGCGACCTCACCGGCACTGGCACGGTCAGCCTCGCCGACGGGATGCCTGCGGTACAGACGGGTGAACTGAGCTATACGCTCACCTTGAAGGCCCTGACTCAGACCGTGCAGCAAAAGCACCAGCTGCGCTGGACCCTGAGCACGGTCAAGCGAGCCGATAAGTAACAACTCGGGGCTATTGGCCCACCTTGTCCCCGCGGCCCAGCCGGGACTTGCACTACCTGGGGGTGTCTGGCTAGAGTGGGCGTGCGGCTCGGTCCGAGCCCGTTGGAGGTTACGCATGTTCGCATCGAAGACGGTAGTCGGCCTGGACGTCGGCTCGCACAGCATCAAAGCCGTGGCCCTGACGCCGAATGGCGATCGCATCACCTTGTCTGGCTATGCCCAGGCCCGCATCGGCGCCAACGATCCGGCCATGGTCGTGCGCCAGGTGATCGACCAACTCGGGGTCAAACCCAAGCGCTTGGTCACCGGGGTTTCGGGGCGTTCGGTCATCGTGCGCCAGGTCGAAACACCGAAATTGCTCGGTGAAGAATTGAAAGCGCACATTACCTACGAAGCCGACAAATATATCCCGTTCGGGAGCGACGAAGTCATCATCGACTGTCAGCCGCTGTCCTCGGTCCGCGAAGGTTCCTCCGGCACCACCCAGCAGGTCCTGCTGGTCGCGGTGCGCCGCGGCTTCGTCGAAGATCACGTCAATATGCTGCGCTCGGCTGGTTTGCAGCCCGAAATTATTGACGTCGATGTCTTCGCGGTCACCAATGCCTATGAATTGTTCGGTCCCGGCGCCGCGCTGAGCGCCCAGCAGAATGGCGAAGCCATCGCCTTGATCGACATCGGCGCGTCGAAATCGAATATCGCCATCGTCAACGGCGACCGCCTGTTGTTCACCCGCGAAGTCTATTTGGCCGGCAACGAAATCACCGACGCCATCGTGCGCACGTTTAACGAACCGCAGGAAGAGATCGAACGCATCAAGGCCGCTCCGGGTGAAGCCCTGGACGCCCTGATGGATGCGGCAATGCCCGCCTTCGAAGATCTCGCCAATGAAATTCGCCTCAGCTTCGATTATGTCGAAGGGCAATTCGACAAACAGGTCGGCAGCGTCGTCCTTACCGGTGGCACCAGCCTGCTGCCCAACATTGCTGAGATCCTGGGCAATATTCTTGGCCGCCCGGTCCAGGTCTTCGATCCGCTCGCGGGTCTCGATCTGGTGCCGTCGCGCTATGATATCCACGGCCTCGATGCCAATGCGCCGGGCCTGGCCATCGCCTTAGGGCTGGCCGCACATCTGCTCGAAGGCAAGGTCGGCACCGGCCTGGGTGGCAGCCAAAGTCATAATTGGCAACCACGTAGCGACGCAGGCGCTCCGCGCGGCAGCGGTTCACATGCCGCGCAGCCGGCAGAACCGGAAGAACCGGCGGCCCCCGCCGCCATTGCGCCGCCGCGCCAGGATCCGCTACCGCTACCGGGTGGATATACCTCGACCCCGATTCCGGCGCCCCAAAATCAGATGTTCGCGCAGGACACCATGTTGCCGCCGCCCGAAGACTCCGGCACCGAAATCCTGCCACCGCCGGCTCCCGAGCCGCCGCGCGGTGTCGCCTCGACTCAATTCTTCAATACCGATCAGAACAAGAGCGGACTGCTGGTCATCCTCGATGACGAACAAGATATGCCGACCTCGGATCGTCACGAAAAACCGCCGACCGGGCGTAGCCCGACGATCAAGCTGGAACATTTCGAGGATGAAGATCCCGATCTGCCCACCCTGCCGAAAATCTGAATGCACATGAACGTCCTTCTGTCGTCAGCGCCTGCTGAGGCCGTGCAGCGGTGCCGAACCGCACGCGCTGCGGGCCTGTTCTTTCTGCTCGGCGTATTCACGTTCATCAGCGCTGGCTGCCAATCGTCTCGCGCCCAACGCGGGGAGTATCCACGCGACGCGACCATGACGGCACCGGACCAGGTGCGCGAAGCAGGCATGGTCCACGATCGAACCGGGTATACCCGGTTCGATCCCTGAGCGGCTTCAGCATGATTTTGGTTGTCCACCAGCATTGCAGTTTTAGGGTCGCACCTGTGAAACGTTGGTGGCATTGGTGCAGGCACAGGTGTGCACAGGGCGGCCTTCTTGCCGTGCTGGCCTTTGCCTTTATGTGCATACCGCATCACGCAGTCTGTGCGCACGACCACGACCACGATGATGACGGCGATGCGGTGCCCACTGCGCATATCTGCTGCACGGTGGGTGTGGTCGCTGATCTACCGACGGAAACTCCCGTTTTGTTGGCCCCGGCATGGTTTCAAGCCTCCGAGCATTGCGTCGCCGACGACCGTCGTCCGGACACCGTCGCCTGCGCACCTGAACCGCCACCGAATATTGATGCCTGAACGTGCCCGGCGCAGCGCCGCAGGATCCCTCCGATTCTGCTGAGCGTGCTGCGCTATCCGTCGTTCAGGAGTCATCATGTCATTCCGTCTGCTGTGGAGCAGCGCCCTGCTGGGCGTCTGCACGACTTGTCTATGGACCGCCGAGGTCACCCCACCACCCGTTGACCCTGCTTCATGGCTGGTCGAAGTGCTGGCGCATCTGCGCGCGCAAGACCCAGCCGTCCAGCATGCCCAAGCTGGCGTTGCCGTTGCCGAGGCCCATACGCATTCACTTGGGCGCTGGGATGACCCGGTGTTGGGCATCGACGTGCGCCGCCGCGATGCGCCGGGTGATGATGGCACCAGCTATGAAGTCAGCGTCCTGCAACCGCTGCCGGTGGGTGGACGGCAGGGCCGCCGTGCTGCCGGCCGTGCTGCCGTTACCGCGCAACGCGCTGCCGCCGATGCCGCGGAAGTCGCCCTTTTGGCCCAGATTCGCACCGACGTGATCCAGCTGGAGGCCAATGCCGCCAACGAACACCTCGCGGCGACGGAGGTAGTCACTCTGCAACGGTTGCTGGCCACCACCGACCAGCATCTTGCCATCACAGCAATTACCGAAGCCGACCGCCTGCGCGTCCGGGTCGAATATGCCGAGGCCGAACAAGCCGCCGCGAGCGCAAGCCGTCGTCACCACGCCGCCCGCGCCACAGCCGAGCGCCACCTGGGCGCGGAGGTGGTGGCACTATTCGCCCATGCTGGGACTGGACCCTCGGGCAGTAATCTCGGCTTTGCTCCGCCACCCGACCGCAGCGATCTGGCGGCAGCCCTGATCGCCCACCCATTATTGCGGGCAGCCCAGGCGGAACAGGAAGTCGCGCATGCCGCCGTCCGTGCCGCCCAGGCCGCACGCCGCCCAGCACTGGCTGTCGGTGTGGTTGCCGCCCGAGATGGCGACAGCGATGAAATCGGCCTGCTCGTGGATGTCTCTTTGCCCATTTTTCAGGGGGGTCGCGCGGAAGCGGTGACGGCCGTCTGGGAGCTACGCCAACGCACGGCCCACGTGGAATTGACCCAGCGAGAACTCCTTGATGCCGCGGAAATCGCCTGGGATGCCTGGCATGAAGCCGAGCTCACTTGGCAGGGATTACAGACTTCCATTCTTCCTGACGCCGCCCGCGCGGCGGAATTAGATGAAGCCGCCTATGCGCGCGGGGAAACCAGTGTGGCCACCCTCCTGGCAACCCAACGCACCGTGATACGTCTGCGTCAACAAGCCGCCCTCGCACACGCAGATGCATTGCGAGCGCGCACCGAACTTGATCTCCACCTTGGCCGCACGCTGGGCCGTACTCTGGAAATAAACCCATGATTATTGATCACCCGCTCCGCCGTGTTTATGTATCTGCCTGCACCGTGCGCACCGCCCTCGGTCTGACCGTGCTCATCGCCCTGCTTGGCTGTGGCGATCATGACCACGCCCACGCTCCCCACGCTGAGCCGGAAGCAGCAGCGGCGGCCCCGACCAACCGCATCGCCATTCCCGCCGCGGTGCGCAGTAATCTCGGCATCACATTTGCCCCGGCGACCTATCGCGTGGTCACCCGCGTCTTTCGTATCCCCGGTCAGTTTGAGGCCGAGGCCAACGCTAAACAATTCTATCATGCTCCCCTCGCGGGCCAGGTCGAGATTGTGGTCCAGCCGTATACGGCGGTCACTATTGGCACTCCGCTGTATCGCATCCAGGGGCCAGAATGGTTGCAATTACGCGCACGCTGGCACGAGGCAGAAACCCTGGCCAAAGATCCGTCCAGCGTCGGGCGCCGCGATTGGCTGCGCACCACAGTGGCCCAGGCGGCCGGACTCCCGGCTGACGATCCGGTTTTATTGTCTTTGCAGAACGCGCCTGCGCTCACCGTGCATGCCCGTGCTGCGGGCACGGTGACCGCCACAGTGGTGGGCACCGGCACTGCGGTGAACGCAGACAGCGAAGTGCTGAGCACCCTGGATCCCACTCGCATCCGCTTCCGCGCCACGGCGCTGCACGGCGATATCGGCCAGTGGCAAGCCGGCGCCAGCGCCGCGATCGTGCCCATCACCAACAGTCACCAGGATCGTTTGCCCGCTACTTTTCAACTCGGTTTAGAGGCTGACCCGCGCACGCGCACCGTCGATGTGATCGCGCGCCCGACCACGACCGACCGACCGGCCTGGGCCCGCCCCGGATTGGCTGCTGTGCTGGAAATTGTTACCGCAGGAGGCACTGAAGAATTGGCGATCCCGCTCGCTGCGGTCGTCCGTGATGGCTTGACCTCGGTTCTTTTCCGTCGCGATCCGGAGAACCCCGATCAGGTTATCCGCATGGAGGCGGATCTGGGTGCCAACGATGGGGTGTGGGTGCACGTTTTATCCGGCCTGCGTGCAGACGATACGGTGGTCGTCGGCGGCATTTATCCGCTGCTGCTGTCCGGCGCTGGCGCCGCGGCTGGCTCTGCTGGCAAAGCCGGTCATTTCCACGCCGACGGCACTTTTCATGAAGGCGGCCACTGATGTTCGCCGCGATGATCCGTTGGTCTATTGACCACGCCACCGCAGTGCTGGTCGCTGCCGGAGTTTTATTGGTCGTCGCGGGGATCACCGTGCCGCGCTTGGCGGTCGATGTATTTCCGGAATTGAATGCACCCACCGTGGTGGTGCTGACCGAGGCTGGTGGGTTAGCCGCCGATGAAGTCGAAACCCAGGTCACGGTCCCTCTGGAAAGTGCCTTGGCTGGAATTCCCGGTCTGCGGCGGTTGCGGTCTTCCAGCGCGATGAGCCTGTCGTTGGTGTGGGCGGAATTCGGCTGGGGCGAAGATGTGTATCGCGCCAGGACCCTGGTCGCCGAACGACTAGCGGCTGTACGTGCTGCCTTGCCGCCAGAAAGTCATGCCGAACTGGCCCCGATATCGTCCATTACCGGCGAGATCCTGCTGCTGTCGCTGTCATCGCCAGATTCCCAGGTCGACCCCCTCGCTCTGCGCTCTTTTGCCGAATATGAATTACGCAACCATTTGCTCGCGGTTCCGGGCGTGAGCCAAGTCGTCGCCATTGGCGGGGCCCTGCCCGAATACCACGTTGATGTGCGCCAGGAGATCCTCCAGTTGCATGGTCTGACCGTGGCCGACGTGGCCGACGCCGCGCGCAAAGCGCACAGCACCGCCGCCGCGGGCTATCTGCCCGATGTCGCCGGCCAGGAATTGGCGATCCGCCAAAGTGCGCAAGTGCGCAGCCCGGTTGATATCAGCAACACGCTTTTGACCCGCACCGCGAGTGGCGGCATTATCACCATCGGTGATGTTGCCGACGTCGAGCTTGGTGGCGCCACCGCCCGCGGATCGGCCGCCGAAGGCGGCCGATCCGCGGTGATTGTCTCGGTCCAGAAATCACCAGGGACCAATACCCTGGCCCTGACCGCGGCGGTCGACGCCGCCCTGGACCGCATCACGGTTCCCGAAGGCATGGTGTTAAACCGGCATGTCTTCCGCCAAGAGGATTTTATTCGCCTGGCGGTGGATAATCTGCTCGCGGTTTTGCGCGATGCCGTCCTGATCGTGGCGGCGGTTCTGGTGCTCTTTCTGCTCAACGCCCGCGCCACCGTGATCACCCTAACCGCATTGCCGCTGTCGCTGGCCGTCGCGGTGTTGGGTCTGCATGCGCTAGGATTGTCGCTTAACGTGATGACCCTCGGTGGCCTTGCGGTGGCCATCGGTGCGCTCGTCGATGATGCGATCATCGATGTCGAAAATGTCGTGCACCGCCTCCATGAAAATGCGGCTCTGCCGCTGGAGCGCCGCCAGAATCCGCTGGTCGTGGTCTATACGGCCTCCAACGAGATTCGCGCCTCGATGGTGTTTGCGACGCTGGTCATCGTCTTGGTCTTCGTCCCGCTGTTGTTTCTGCAAGGTTTGGAAGGGCGCTTTTTTCGACCGCTCGGCCTAGCGTATATCATTTCGATCGTAGCCTCGCTGTTGGTAGCCCTGACGGTTATACCGGCTTTGTGCGCGTTGCTGCTCAAGGGCCTGCGTGCGGGAAAACACCACGGCGACGGTTTCCTGGTGCGCTGGTTGAAGGCACTCTATCGACCGATTCTCGGGTGGGCCGTACGCCGGGTGTGGCTGGTCGGCATCAGCTCCGCCCTCCTGACCGTCCTGAGTATTGGCTTGGCGACGACGTTCGGCTCTAGCTTTTTGCCGGAATTCAAAGAAGGAACGTTTACGGTTTTCCTGATGGCACCACCTGGCACCTCGCTGGCGGAAAGTGATCGCATCGCCGCCGGCATCGAACAACGTCTGGTCGAATTACCTGGGGTGCGCACCGCCGCGCGCCGCACCGGCCGCGCCGAGCGCGATGAACACGCAGAACCGGTTTCAAGTTCGGAATTGGAGGTGACCGTGAAACCCGGTTTCGATCCGACCGCGGTCCGTGCCGGCATCGATGCGATCATCGCCCAGGTCCCTGGCATCACCACGATGATCGGCCAGCCGATTGAACACCGGCTGTCGCATGTGCTCAGTGGCACTCCAGCAGCGTTGGCGATCAATGTTTTCGGCGAGAATCTCACGGTTTTGCGCACCACCGCCACTTCCATCGCCATGGCGGTGCGCCAAATCCCTGGGGCCCGGGATGTCGCCGCCAATCGGGAAATCCTGGTCACCAGTATTCCCATCGCCTATCGCCATGCCGACCTTGCCCGGGCGGGATTGACGCCCGCTGACGCCGCTGAACAGGTCCAACAAGCCATCAGTGGTGAACGGGTTGCTGTCATCGCGGATGGCCTGCGTCGATACGATCTCGTGGTCCGCCTGCATCCCGAAAATCGTGCCGATCCCAAGGCGGTGCAGGAATTGATCTTGAAAGGTCAGGGTGGCGCCCTGGTCCGCCTGCGCGAAGTCGGCACGGTCGGCGAGGAACGTAGCAGTTATCTGATCGCCCACGAAGGTGGACGCCGCAAAGCGACCATTTCCTGCAATGTTGCCGATGGTGCCAACCTCGGCCACCTCGTCGCCCAAGTGCGCACGGTGGTCGATCCCCTCGTCCGCGAAGCGGGACTGACCGTGCATTATGGTGGTCAATTCGAGGCCCAGCAGGAAGCCAGCCGCAGCATCGCGTGGATGGGCCTGGGCGTGATCGTGGTGATCTTCTTGCTGACCGCTGCGGCGACTGGCTCCGGGGCCACCGCGGCCTTGGTCCTGGTCAATCTCCCCCTCGCTTTGATTGGCGGTATTGCTGCAGTCTTCTGGAGCGATTCAGCGCATCCGTTCACGAATATACTCGCCCTTCTCGGTATCGGATCGCAGGGTTATATCGCCCCAGTGATGTCCATCGCCAGCCTGGTTGGCTTTATCACCTTGTTCGGCATCGCCATCCGCAACGGAATATTGTTAGTGAATCGCTACCAGGCCCGCCAGGCCGAGGGCGAAGCGCTGGCTACCGCCGTTATCGAAGGATCGCTGGATCGCTTGGTGGCGATTTTGATGACCGCGATCAGCGCCGCGCTGGGTTTATTGCCATTAGCGTGGACCGCAGGCCAGCCCGGCAGTGAGATTCTCGCACCTTTGGCCATTGTTGTTCTGGGCGGGCTGACCACGTCGACCGCCTTGAATCTGCTCGTTGTTCCCGCGACCTACGTGCTGATCTTCGCACCTCGGTCATCACCGTCATCCCCATCTGGAGACACCCCATGAAGACTGCATCCTTGCTCTGCGCCGCGTTTTTTTTCACGGCTTCGCTCGCTGCTGCCGAAGCCGGTCATGGCCACGAGGGCCACGACCATGAACAGACTGCTGGCCACGGTCACGGCGCCGAAGTCGCTCTGGGCAGCCAGACCATCGCTGCCTGGACGGTCGCTGCTGCCCGCCTCGGCGAGATCGTCGCTGGTGGTGAAGCGGTCATTGAGCTGGAAGTAACGCCTGCCGCACCGAAGCCGACCGTTGCGCGCGCCTGGATCGGGGCGGAAAACGGACGGGGTTCGGTCAAGGCGAAGCTCGGCGTGGAAGATGAAGGTTTCCACGGCCACGTCGAAGTACCGGCGGAATTACCGACTGATAGTAAACTGTGGATTAGCCTGCAAGACGACGCGGGCACCCAGCACGTTGGCAGTTTTGCGTTGGACGCCGCCGCCGCGGAATAAGCGCCGGAGGCTACACCCCGGGAACTAAATGACGGACACGAAACCCAGGGCACAATGCCCGCCGCCCGCCGGCCTGCCTGTCAGGCCGGCGGAAGCGCTGAATGTCAAGCCGGCGGGCGCGCCACCACCACTTGGGCGGTGCGGATCAATTGTTCTTTGAGGCGGAATCCGGCGCGATGGATGTCGATGATGGTGCCTTTGGCGACCTCGTCATTTTCGACTTCGGCAAGGACCTCATGCACGGTGGGATCAAAGATTCCTTCGGCGGGAATCTGCTCGATGCCCTGCGCGGTCAGGGCCAGGAGGAGGCCTTCGCGAATCATTGACACGCCCTGAGCGAAATCATTGAAGGATTCTGGATTGGCCACGCTCAAGGCGCGGGTCAGATTATCGAGCTGATCGAGTACCGGTCGGCAAAAACGGACGACGGCGCGAGTACCGGCTTCGTCGGCTTCGCGGCGCAGGCGTTTGCGCACATTATCGAATTCGGCCTGGCTGCGCAGCAGACGTTCTTTGAGCTCGCCCACCTGTTGGTGCAATTCAGTCATTTCGTCAACCGGGGTCGCGTCAACGGCATCGGCGTCGAGTTCGTCGTCGTGAGGCTTGCGGGTGTCATCATTCATGGTGGATTCGCTTTGGGATTGCATGGTAGGTATGGTCTTCGCACTTAGCCAAACATGGCTTTTATTTTATCGAAGAATCCTTTGTGCTCGGCGCTTTGCGCATCAAGCTCTCCGAGTTCGCGCAGCAATTCCTCTTGGCGCTTACCGGGCTTCTTCGGCACCAGGATCTGGATGACGACGAGTTGATCGCCGCGACGTGCGCCGCGCGTGGGCACGCCTTGCCCGCGCATGCGCAGGATCTCACCGGGTTGGGTGCCCGCCGCCACTTTCAGGGTGGCCTTGCCTTCGAGCGTGGGCACCTCGACTTCAGCACCCAGGCAGGCCTGGCTATAGGTCACTGGCACCCGGCAGACGACGTCATCGCCATGGCGTTCAAAGAATCCATCTTCGGCGACGGCTATATCGACGAAGAGATCACCACGGGGGCCACCTTCGCGCCCGGCATCACCTTCACTACCGACACGCAGACGGCTGCCATCTTCGACGCCGGCGGGAATGCGCACTTTGATGGTGACGCTTTCGGGTTTGACCCCGTTGCCAGCACAGTCGGCGCACGGATCAGCGATGACTTGGCCGCGGCCGTGACATTGCGGACAGGTGGTCTGAACGACAAAAAATCCCTGCCCCTGGCGCACGACTCCATGGCCTTTGCACAGCGTGCAGGTTTTAGGCTTGGTGCCTTTTTTGGCGCCGGTGCCAGCGCAGGTTTTGCAGCCTTCGTGGCGTTTCAGGTCGATGGTCTTGGTGCAGCCGAACACCGCGTCGCGAAACGGGATGCTGATCTGCATGCGCAGGCTGGCGCCAGCGCCATCACGGCCGCCGCCTGCACCACCACGCGCACCTGCAAAGAGATCTTCGAAAATGGAACCGCCACCACCGCCGCCTCCACGGCCGCCAAAGACATCGCCGAAGGCCGAGAAGATATCATCCATCGACTGGAAGCCGCGCCCGGCATGGCCCATGCCATCGACGCCCTGATGGCCGAACTGGTCATAGCGTTTGCGCTTTTCCGCATCGGCGAGGACCTCGTAGGCCTCCGCGGCCTCTTTGAATTTGGTCTCGGCCGCGGCATCGCCGGGATTGCGATCCGGGTGATGCTGCATCGCCTGCTTGCGATAGGCCTTCTTGATCGCGTCTTCGCTGGAGTCCTTGGCCACGCCAAGAACCTCGTAATAGTCACGTTTTGCCATGTACCGTTCCGTAAGGGCGGGTCAGGATGACCCGTTGTCGGCAATTGGAAGCACGGACTGTGCCTGGGAGTTTTCTTGTGCGAGACGGAGCGTTTTGATGGGTTCGGCTCGTGTAATGTCCTAAGTCCTAGGTCTTCAAGTTTCTGAAAGTCCGAAGTCCGAAGTCCGAAGTCTTCGAGTCGTATGCTCGGTAACGCTTAGGTAATGTTGGGACCATTTCGTCTAACCATTCATTCGCATTCGAGGGCCCCGCCTGTGCAAAAACTTCGAGGACATAGGACATAGGACATAGGACATAGGACGGGGGGAGACACTTAAATCCCATCCCAAGAATAAATAAACTAGTCTCCCCCCTCTGCGAAAGTGCGGGCAAAACCCTGTAATCGTTCACGGGCGAGGTCGTAGCGCCGCCCAAGCGTGGCGCGTTGCTCAGAGGTGAAAGCTTTGAGAGCGTCGCTGGCGAGGAGGAAGCGTTCGCCGGCTGCAGCGGTTTCGTTTTTGTCGAGGAGAATGGCGATTTCACGGAACCAGCCTTCGATGGTGGCGATCTGGTCGCTCAGGGCCGGGTCCAACGGACCGGCAGGCACTGCCGCTTCGGCTTTGGCCTCTGCCGCTGCCAAGGCAGCGAGCGCCTCTTCAGCGCGACGCTGGGTGACCGGATCCACGTCCCCCGCAGGCGCGGGTGCGCCCACCACCGGTTCAGCTCCCATCAACAACCCACAAATACATACTAAAGCCACGATGCCAAAGGACTTCCGGACTGGGGCAATGGCCTGCCGGACAGGGGCATTTATCGAACGCATACACCCGCCCCTCGCATCGCCGTCTTGATCTGCCCGACGGTATAATCGCCGTAGTGAACCATGCTCGCAATCAACGCGGCGTCAGCGCCACCGGTGGTCACGGCTGCGACGAGATGCTCCGGCTTGCCGCCACCACCGCTGGCGATCACCGGAATGCCGACCGCGTCGGCGATTTTGCGGGTGATGGTCAATTCATAGCCCTCGCGCACGCCATCGGTATCGATGGCATTGAGGCAAATTTCTCCGGCGCCGCGGCTCTCGGCTTCGCGGGCCCAGCCCACGGCATCCTTGCCAGTTGGGGTGCGGCCGCCGTCGATCCAGACCTCGTAACCACTGGGAATCGTCGCGCTGGGCTCGACCCGTTTTGCATCAATTCCTAAAACCACGCATTGGGCCCCAAAGGCCTTGGCGCCGCCGTCGATCAGCGCGGGATCGCGCACCGCGGGCGAATTGACCGAAACTTTTTCCGCCCCGGCCAAGAGGACCTGACGCATGGCGTCGACCGAGGCGATGCCGCCGCCAACGCTGAACGGAATAAAAATTGCCTCCGCGACGCGGGCGACGACATCAAGAAACAACCCACGTTTCTCCGCCGAGGCAGTGATGTCGTAAAACACCAATTCATCGACGCCTTGTTCATAATATCGCCGCGCGTAGTCGACCGGATCGCCGAGGTCGACATTGCCCGCAAATTTCACGCCCTTGGTCACCTGACCCGCACGGACATCCAGACAGACAATGACACGCTTGGCCAGCATGGCGGCATGGTGCGCTGCGCTGAACCGTGGTCCAGCCCTCAGCGCTCACCGGGCGGATCAGCGCGGATACGATGATCTGGTCCCGGCGCAGTCAGCGCATCAACCCAGCCTGCGGCACTGCCGGGAAAGGCATCGTACTCGGGAATATACGGTTTGAGATCCAGCACCGGCGTGCCATCCAATAGATCACAGCCCCGCACCGTAAGGCGGGTCCCGTAGACTGCGACCAGCTCCAGCGCAGATAATCCCAACGGATTTGGGCGATCCGGGGCCCGCGTCGCGAACAGTCCGCGTTTCTGCTGATCCCGTGGCGGCACGATCTGCTGTTTCCAGCCGTGACTATGGTGAAACCACGCGAGCACCCAGATGCGCGCAAACCCTTCAAGATCCTGGACGGAATTCTGCAGACCGGGCCGCAGGACGATGGTCGCTTCGACGGGATCGCCCACGGTCGCCTGGCGCGGCGCGTCCTCGCGCATGCGATAGGGCGAACGGATCACCCCAATCGGGCGCAGGGCGTAACCGGCATCATCGGGTAGATCATAGCGAGGCAGGCGGGCGCGGTCGGCGGGTGCTGGACGCTGAAGACGACGAGCGGGCATGCTTAGCCGTATCCCGTGCCTGGCCGCAGACATAGCGGCAAATCCCCGGTCCCCCACTTGCTCCCCCCGGCGCCGAGAAACACTCACCACCCTTATGACCCGCATCTGTCTGATCGGGGTGTCGGGTTTCGCCGGCACCCACTACCACGAACTGACCCGCCACCACGCCGCTGGGGTCTGCCAGCTCGTCGCGGCCACGGTGATCAATCAGGACCAGGAGGTCGACCGCTGCGCCTACCTCACCGCCCTGGGCTGCCGGCTGCACACCGATTTCCAAGAAATGTTGAACACCTGGCGCGGCAAGGCGGAGGTCTGCGTCATTCCCACCGGGATCCATTGGCACGCACCGATGGCCATTGCAGCCTTGGAAGCGGGCATGGATGTGCTGTTGGAAAAACCGGCCGCTGCGGTGCTCGCCGATATTCGCCGCATGCAGGAAACTGAGATGCGCACCGGCCGTCGCGTCATCATGGGCTTTCAGTCGATGTACGCCGCTGAGACCCTGGTGATGAAACGCGCCGCCCTGGACGGAACCCTCGGCCCGATCCGCGAAATCGTCTCTTGGGTCAAATGGCCACGCAAGGCCGATTATTATGCGCGCAACGCCTGGGCCGGTCGTCTGCAGATCAAGGGCACCCCGGTCTTAGATTCGCCCATCAATAATGCTGTGGCGCATCAGCTGCACATGATTCTTTTCCTCGCTGGAGCCCGCGAAGACGAATCGGCCACCATCGCCGCGTTGCGCGCCGAATTGTATCGCGCCAAACCCATCGACAGCTGCGACACCGCCGCCCTGGCCATCACGACGGCACAAGGTATCCCCTGCCGTTTCTTCGCCACCCACGCCTGCGCCGAAATCGTCGATCCCGTAATCGAAATCCGCGGAGAGCGCGGCACCCTGCGCTGGAATTATCACTACGCACTCGAACTCGAGCGCCTCGACGGCCGGCGCGAAGCCTGGGCCGTCGACCGCCACTGCCGCGACCGCATGCACGCCGCCGTCCGCGAAGCGACCCAGGGCGGCAATCCGTTTTTATCGCGCCTGACCCACGCCTGGGCCCACACCCAGGCGGTCAATCTCGCGCACGCCGCCGGTCCCATCACCACCATTCCCGCCGCCCACCTGAATCCCGACGGCAGCGTCACCGGCCTCGACGCCGCGATCACCACCGCCGTCGCCACACCTGGCGCATTATTACACGAGCAGGGGTTGGCTTGGTCGCATGCCGCATACGAACGATCAGCTTTACCTGAACCTACTATTTCCGAGATGATTCCTTAATTGCGGCGCCTGTCCTGCGTACTGACGCCTGTCCTAAGTCCTAGGTCCTAGGTCTTCGCAGTCTTTGCGAGGCTTCACTTTGCAAAGACTGCGATCATTGTTCATGGTCATCCGCGGCGCAATTTTTAATTATTGCAAAATATTATCGTCAAAGTGCGACGACCTAGGACCTAGGACTTAGGACATTTAAACGCGCGAAAGCGCGTTTAAATTGCTTCCACATCCACGGAAACGTGAACGCCGTGTTGCCCGCCACCTAAAATCATCCCTTTGGTGGGACTGACATCACCGACGTCGCGGCCCCAGGCGACGGTGATGTGACGGTCTTCGGGCATGATGCCGTTGGTCGGGTCGAGATCGACCCAGCCGAACAAGGGATCATAAATCTGTACCCACGCATGCGAGGCATCGGCGCCGATGAGCCGGGGGACGCCCGGGGGCGGACGGGTTTCGAGATAGCCACTGACGTAGCGTGCAGCCAGCCCGAGTGAGCGCAGGCCGGCTACCATCAAATGCGCAAAATCCTGGCACACCCCGCGCCGTTGCGCGAGCACGGTCGCCACCGGGGTATCTACATCCGTAGCCGTGGCGTCGTAGACAAAATCACGATGAATACGCTGGGTGAGATCCAATGCCGAGGGCAGCAGCGGACGCCCGCTAGTAAAACTCGTGCGCGCCAATTCCCCGAAGGCATCGCCGATGGGAATTTTTGGAGAGGCAAAACGGAACTCGACCACCTCACGCAGGCTGGGATCCGGCAGTCGCTCGCTCAACGCGATTGCCACTTGTTCCCAAGGTCGCGACAGGGAAAAATCGCGCGGATCAGGGGCCACCGTTTCCACCTCGCTGGTGGCGGCGATCACCAGCTTGACGTGCGGCTCCTGCACAGTGGCGTGCACCACGGTATTGCCAAACCAATCCGTAGCGGCGTGGCGCACCGCTGCGATTGGGCGCAATTCCAGATTATGTGCATGCACCCGCTGGGTCAGGGTCGGACGCGGCGCCAGATGGAGGACGTTGTGGCTGATCGCCACCGGTTCGCTGTACTGATATTCGGTACGATGGCGGATACGATAGCGCATGGTCATCCTCCGCCGAGACTGCGGCTGGCCGCGGCGTGGCTAAAATAATGGCTGGCGAGGGCGCCGGAAAGCACCCCGATGTCCGAAGCCAAATGATCGAGAATATGTTGCAGCTCCGAACGCTTGCCGCTTTCATCGCGGCGGCAGATCAGCGACGGATCAAGCAGCCGCATCCACGTCTGCGCGCCGATGGCCAAGCGTTCGGGCTGGCTGGGCAAGGCGGATTCGACATCGCGCGGTAATTGGCTGACATGTTCGACGGTGACCTGCAGTTGGTAAGCAACCGAACGCGGATTGGTCGCATCGGTAAGCAGCAGATCCAGGACCGCCGGCGCCTGGAGCACGGTCAAATACCGCGAGCGATAGGTCAGTGCGCTGTCCGCTACTTCCAGAACCGCATCGAGGTCGGCGTCTCGGGCAATGCCCGCGACGGTGCCCCGCAGCAGATCTATCACCGCCATCGCGCGTTCGAGCCGGCGACCCAGATCCAGAAACCGCCACGCCGGTCCCCGGGTGGTATTTTCCGAGCCCATGCCGGAGATCGCCGCGGTGGCAACGACCATGCGGTCAAGCGCGGCCGCCGCATCCACCGCTTCCAGATCCGGCGGCAAATCGCCGTTCAGCGCCACCACCACGCGCCACAGATCATTGCTGATGCGATCGCGCACTGCGAACGCGGACTCCTGCAGACGCACCAGTACCGCCGCCAAGGAACCCGGCAGGGCACGATCACAGATCAAGCGCAGCAAAAGAGCCTGATCGACTTTGGCTCCTTCCGGAATCGTGCCGAATTGACGCAACCCTTGCACCAAGACCGCGAATTGACGCTGTATCTCACTGTCTTCCGCATCGCCGACCCGCGCCCACACGCCGCGCAGAATCCGTGCCGTCGATTCGACCCGTTCTGCGTACCGGCCTAGCCAGAAGAGATTATCGGCGACGCGACTTGGCAAATCGATGCCACCGCGACGCAGGACCAGCGGCTGGGATGGTGACGGCAGAAGTGATATCGCTTCTACGGGGCCATCGGACATCACCCAGCAATCCTTGCTGCCCCCGCCACGCTGCATCGACACGACGGCCTGGTCGCGCTGCTCTGCGACGCGGCAGAGACCTCCCGGCATGACTTGCCAGGAATCGCCGTCCTTAATGCAGAAGGCGCGTAACGCCACCGTGCGCGGAATCATCGCGCCGTTTTCCCAGGTCGGCGCCGTGGCCAACGGCAGATGACGTTGCGCCAGCCAAGTCTGGCCCAAGGCTTGAATGCGCTGCCGCAATTTCGCGCATCCCGCATTATCGAGATTGCGGGTGAAAATCGGCGCCCCACCGCCGATGGGGCGCACCACGAGATCATCGCCCGCGTCCAGGCGGGCGATGATCGGGGCCGCTCCGCACCAACTTTCCGCCGAGGGCAGGCGCAGATCTTCGCCCAGCATGGTCCGACAGAGCCCCTCCATCAACGGCAATAAAGCGCCGTTTTCACCAAGGCCACTGCCGAGCGGATTGACCACCGCGACATTCCCCGCGCGCACCGCGCGCACCAGACCCGGCACCCCGAGCAAGGAATCATTGCGTAATTCTAACGGATCGCAGGCATCGTCGTCGAGACGACGCAAAATCACATCCACCGGACTCAGCCCAGTCAGGGTTTTGACATGCACACGATCATCGCGCACGGTCAGATCACCGCCTTCGACCAGACTGATGCCCAGGTAGCGGGCCAGATAGGCATGTTCAAAATAGGTCGCACTCCGTGGCCCCGGAGTCAGCAAGACGACGCGCGGATTATCGCGATGCAGCGGCGCCAAGCTGGCCAGCAGGCGGCGCAGGGCGATGAAATATCCCGCCAGACGTTCAACCCCCAAACGCTGAAAAGGTCCGCTGAGACTGCGCGATAGCACCACCCGATTTTCCAAGCAATACCCAGACCCTGCCGGAACTTGGGTGCGATCCGCCAGCACCAGCCAGCGTCCCTGCACATCACGGACTAGATCCGCCGCATAAATATGCAGATGGCTACCGCCCGGCAAAGCCACGCCATGCAGTGGACGCAAAAATCCGCTGTGCGCAAAAACCGCGGCCGGGGGAATAATGCCATCGACCAACAGCCGGTGCGGACCGTAGCAATCCGCCAGCACCGCTTCCAGCAGCCGCGCCCGCTGTTCCAGCCCCGCGGCCAGGGAACGCCATTCCGCTGCTGCCAACACAAATGGCACGGGGTCCAAACGCCACGGCCGCACGTGTTCGTCGCCATCGCCATAGTGGTTGTAGGTCACTCCATTATCGCGCAGCAAACGCACCAGCTGATCGCCGGCCCGTGCCAATCCGTCGGGCCCCAGGGTGTCTAACTCTTTGCCGAGACCAGCCCAAGCAGGCCGCCAGCGACCGCCGTCAAGGCCCTCATCCCGCGCGCCCACAGGCACCGAATATCGGCTGACGTCCAAGGGCCCATGCATGGCCCGCACTTTCCGGTTCGGGAGCGGTCCGTGCAATGCATCAGCCCGGCGACATATGGTCCGCCCAGTGAGATTGGGGGGCTCTACCGACTTTAGCGTGGGTATGTCCCCCCCCCCCCCCCCCCCGGGGCACCCCTCAGTA